>Ga0070659_100000001_pt1 | contig 576390 bp, 575 predicted proteins | sample KBSC23metaG_FD_64666 | JGI IMG/M metagenome (GOLD analysis project Ga0070659, IMG submission 64666) | Corn rhizosphere microbial communities from Kellogg Biological Station, Michigan, USA - KBS C2-3 metaG | ecosystem: Host-associated > Plants > Roots > Rhizosphere > Soil ... | reverse complement strand
ATCGTTCGCCTTCGCGTCCGCCAGCCCGACGGCCGGCTCGCCGTCCGCGCGTTCACCACCTACGCGACCCATCACGGCCCGATCGTCCGCGCCGAGGGCGGGCGCTGGATCGCCATGGCGCTGATGAACCGGCCGATCCCCGCGCTCCAGCAAAGCTGGCTGAGGACCAGGGCGCGCGACTTCGCCGGTTACATGGAGGTGGCGGCGCTTCAGGCGAATTCGTCGAACGACACGATCTACGCCGACGCCGACGGCCATGTCGCTTATCTCCACCCGCAATTCGTTCCGCTCCGCAACGACCGCTTCGACTATCGCGATCCGGTCGACGGCAGCGATCCGGCGACGGACTGGCGCGGCCTCACGCCGCTTGCCGCGCTGCCCCAGGTCCGCGATCCGCGCACCCGCTGGCTCTACAATGCCAATGACGCCCCCTGGCGCGCCGCCGGCCCGGACAGCCCGCGCGCGACGGATTTCCCGCGCTACATGGACACGGCCGGCGCCAATCCGCGCGGCGACCATGCCGTTGCCTTGCTCGATCGCGCCCGCGACCTCACTCCGGAAGGGCTGCGCCGGATCGCGTTCGATCCCTGGATGCCGTTCTTCCCCCAGATCGTCCCGGGCCTTGCCGATGCCTGGGGGGCCATGCCAGCCGGCGATCCGCTCCGCGCCCGCCTCGAAGGGCCGGTGGCTCTGCTGCGCAGCTGGGACAGCCGCTGGTCCGCCGAGTCGCGGCCGACGACTCTGGCCAGCTTCTGGGGCGAGGAGCTCTGGGCGCGCTCCGGCCAAGGCCTTGGGCATGGCAACAGATGGGAGGCGATGCGCGCGTTGAGCCCTCGCGACAAGCTGGAGGCGCTCGCCCGCGTCGTCGAGCGGATGGACCGCGAATGGGGCGGCTGGCGAGTCGCCTGGGGCGAGGTCAACCGCTTCCAGCGCAACGACTCGGCGATCGTCCAGACCTTCGACGATTCCCGCCCGAGCATCCCGGTCCCGTTCTCCTCCGCGCGCTGGGGCTCGCTCGCCTCGTTCGGCGCCCGCGCCTGGCCCGGCACGCGGCGCTGGTACGGCACCAGCGGCAACAGCTTCGTCGCCATCGTCGAGTTCGGCCCGCGGCTCCACGCCTGGGCGGTCACCGCCGGCGGCGAAAGCGGCAACCCCGCCTCGCGCCATTTCCAGGACCAGGCGGAACGCTACGCAGCGGGCGATCTGCGCCCGGTCTATTTCTACCAGGCCGATCTCGCCGGCCATATTGAGCGCAGCTATCATCCGGGCGAGCGCGCCTCTCGCTAAATCGCCCTGCCATCGCTAAGACCCCGGCCATGCTGCTCGCCATCGACGCCGGCAACACCAATCTGGTCTTCGCTCTGGTCGAGGAGGGGGTGATCCGCGCCCGCTGGCGGATCGCCACCGATCCCCGGCGCACCGCCGATCAATATGCGGTCTGGCTGCACCAGCTGCTCGCGCTGGAAGGCTTCACCACGGCCGACGTGACCGCGGTGATCATCGGCACCGTCGTGCCGCGCGCGCTCCACAATCTCGAAGTGCTGGCGGCGAAATATTTCGGGGTCGAGCCGCTGGTGGCCGGCCAGGGGGCCGCCGAATGGGGGATCGCGCTCGACGTCGCCGAGCCCAAGTCGGTCGGCGCCGACCGGGTGCTCAACGTCATCGCCGCCCATGCGCTCTACGAGGGCGATCTGATCGTCGTCGATTTCGGCACCGCGACCACCTTCGACGCGGTCGATTATTCCGGCGCCTACAAGGGCGGCATCATCGCCCCGGGCATCAACCTCTCGCTGGACGCCCTGGTCAGCGCTGCGGCGAAGCTGCCGCGGGTCGCGATCGAGGCGCCGGAAAGCACGACCGTGATCGGCCGAACCACCGAGGAGCAGATGCACATCGGCATCTACTGGGGCTATGTCGCGATGATCGAAGGGCTGATCGCGCGCCTCAAGGCCGAGATCGGCCGCCCGGTCAGCGTCATCGCCACCGGCGGCCTCGCCACCCTGTTCGACGCCCATACCGACGTCTTCGACGCGATCGAGGCCGACCTCACCGTCCAGGGCCTGGCGATGCTCTACGCGCGGAGCAAGTCCGCTGCCTGAGCGTCATTGCGAGGGTGAGCAGGTCGCCAGGCGCCCCGCGCTTGGCTTCTGCGCGCGGGGCGCGCAGAGCCTGCTCACAAGCGACGCGGCAATCCAGCGCTGGATTGCTTCGCTTCGCTCGCAATGACGAGGTAGGGCAGTCACATGAGACCCGGCAAGGAACTCCTCTTCCTCGCGCTCGGCGGCTCGGGCGAGATCGGCATGAACGTCAATCTCTACGGCTGCGAGGGCAAATGGATCATGGTCGATCTCGGCCTCACCTTCGCCGATCCCGCTTATCCGGGGGTCGAGCTGGTCCTGCCCGACCTTGCCTTCATCGAGGAGCGGCGCGCCGATCTGCTCGGCATCGTCCTCACCCACGGCCATGAGGACCATATCGGCGCTATCCCCTATCTCGCCCACGATCTCGGCGTGCCGCTCTATGCGACGCCGTTCACCGCCGGCCTGATCGCCGGCAAGCTCGAGGAGGAGGGGCTGACCGGCCAGGTCCGGCTCGAGACGGTCGAGATGGAGGGCGATTTCCGGCTGGGGCCGTTCGGCTTCCGCTACATCCCGCTCGCCCATTCGATCCCCGAGGGCAATGCGCTGCTGATCGACACGCCCTACGGCCGCATCTTCCACACCGGCGACTGGAAGCTCGACGACACCCCCCAGCTCGGCGACCCTTCGACCGAAGCCGAGCTGCGCGCGATCGGCGACAAGGGCGTGCTCGCTCTGGTCTGCGATTCGACCAACGTCTTCCAGGAGGCGCCCTCGGGCTCGGAGCTCGGCGTCCGCCGGGGCCTCGACGAGGTCGTCGCGGCGGCCGATTGCCGGGTCCTCGTCACCACCTTCGCCTCCAATGCCGCGCGCCTCAAGACCCTCGGCCACGTCGCCCAGGATACCGGCCGCAAGGTCTGCATCGCCGGCCGCAGCCTCGACCGCATCCTCAAGGTGTCGAAGAGCGTCGGCTATCTCACCGACTTCCCCGAGACGATCGATTTCGAGGAGGCGATGCGATTGCCCCGCCGCGAGGTGATGATCGTCGCCACCGGCGGCCAGGGCGAGGCGCGCGCGGCGCTCGCCCGGATCGCCTTCGGCCAGCACAAGCTCGCCCTCGATCCGGGCGATCTCGTCATCTTCTCGTCCAAGCAGATCCCCGGCAACGAGATCGCGATCGGCCGCATCCAGAACGAGCTCGCCTCGCGCCGGATCGACATGATCACCGACCGCCAGGCGCCGGTCCACGTTTCCGGCCATCCGGGCCGCCCCGAGCTCGCCGCGATGTACGACTGGATCCGGCCCGAGATCATCGTCCCCGTCCACGGCGAGATGCGCCACATGATGGAGCAGGCGCGCTTCGCCCGGGCGCGCGGGATTCCGCACGGCATCGTCCAGAAGAATGGCGATCTGGTCCGGCTCGCCCCGAACGGTCCCGAGAAGCTTTCGGAGGAGCGCGTCGGCCGGCTGATCCTCGACGGCGACGTCATCCTGCCGGCCGACGGCACGACCATGAACGAGCGCCGCCGGGCCGCCACCTCCGGGCTGATCTCGGTCGCGGTCGCGCTCGGCGCCGGCGGCCGCGTTCAGGGCAGCGTCGAGCTCGACCTGCAGGGCATCCCGGTCGAGGAAGATCGCGAGGCGTTCCTCGCCGAAGCCTGCGCCGCCGCCGCCGCCGCGGCCGCGAAAAATGCCGGCAACGAAGACAAGCTCCGGGAGGCGGTCCGGCTCGCGGTGCGCCGCTGCGCCAGCGACTGGACCGGCAAGAAGCCGGTCGTCAGCGTGCTTATCGTGCGCGTCTGATGCGCTGGACCTCGATCCTCGCCATCTTCGCCTTGTTCTGGACGATCAGCCTGTTCCTCGTCCTGCCGTTCGGCGTGCGCACCAGCGAGGAGGAGGGGGTGGCGGTCCAGCCCGGCCATGCCGAGAGCGCGCCGCACGCATTCAGCTTCCCGCGCGCCGCGTTGCGCGCAACGCTCGTCGCGTCCGTCCTGTTCGGCCTGTTCTACGCCAATTACCGGTTCGGCTGGATCGGCGCCGAGGATCTCGACTGGCTGAATTAGCCCCAGCTCCGTCATTGCGAGGACCCCGGCGAATGCCGGGGGACGACGCAATCCAGTCCCGTCTCAGCGCCGCACTGGATTGCTTCGCTTTGCTCGCAATGACGGCGAGACCGGTTGCGGTCAGCGCCGCAGCCGCTCGATCGCCTGGGCCAGGGCGACGTAGAGCTTGCCCATGTCCGAGGAGAGCAGGGTGATGCCGAGCGCGGAGCCGCCCTGGCCAACGAGGATTCGGCGCAGCATCGTCTCGAAATCGGCGATGTAGCGGTTCACCTGGTCGCGGAACTCGGGCTCCTCCTCGTAATGGCGCAATATCTCGCGCGCCTCGCCCGAATCGAGCAGCCGCACCGCGCGCCGGGTGAAGACGCCGCGGTCGCCCTTCAAATAGGCCGCCCAGGCGGCGTCGCCGGCGTCGTTCGAGAGGATCTTGGAGACGTCGATCGCGGTCGAGTTGAGCGCGTCGATCAGGAGATCGACCCGCCGCGCCAGGTCCTGGGCTTCCCTTTCCTCGCGCTCGGCGCGCTCCTCGGCGATCCGCTCCTCGATCGCCGCCGCGGTCTCGCCGATGGTCAGCAATTGCCGGGTCAGCCGCTCGCTCGCCGCCTTGGCGGTGGCCAGAGCGAGGTGGGAGGCGGTGCCGATCTCACCCAGCTTTTCCTGGACCGGCTCGGCCATCGCCTCGCTCATCGCGCTCCGGCTCGCCGCGACGAACGCGTCGACGCTCTCGGGGATCACCGCCGCGATCGCCTCGCGGGCATGGGTCGCGGCCTGGCCGGCGGCCTCGCGCACCCTGACCAGCGCCTCGACCAGCTCCGGCCCGGTGTCGCGGACCAGCTGGGCGGCGGCGCCGTCGGCCTCGCCGACCAAAGCGGCGAGGGTCCGAAGCTTCTCCTCGGCGCCCGCCACGCCTTCGCGCAGCGCATCGAGCAGCGCATCGAGCGCCGCGCGCTGCCGGGCGATGCTCGCCTCGGTCGCCTGGGTCTGCGCGGCGGCGGCATCGGCCGCCTCCTGCATCGCCGCCATCTGTCCGGTCACCGCCGCCGCCGAAGCGGCGGTGCGCTCCGCCTGGATCTCGACCCCGGCCATCGCCGGCGGCATCTCCTCGCGCAGCTGGGCGGTGACTTGGGCCAGCGCCGCGCCCAGCGCCTGGCTGCGGGCGGTCAGCGCTTCGCTCTGGGTCTCGCCCTGCGCGATCTCCCGCTGCAGGGCCTGGGCGACGCCGCGCAGCGCCCCCATCGATTCGGTCAGCCGGGCGTTCTGCTCGTCGCCGCTGGCGCCGATATGGGCGATCTGGCTGCCGATCTCGTCGATCTGGCGGGCGATGTTGGCGAGCAGGGTGCGGCTCGCCTGGTCCTGGGTCGCCAGCCTGCCGGCGAGCATCTCGATCTTCTGGCCGGCGAGATCGAGCCGCTCGGCGAGGCCCTTGGTGGTCTCGGCGCCGGCCTGCTCGAACGCGGCCCGGCTCTGCTCGATCATCGCCAGCATCGTCTGGCCCTGCGCCTCGAGGCCGGAGCGGACCTGGTCGACCGATTCCGCCGCCCGCGCCATCGCTCCGTCGACCGCCGCCTCCATCTGGGTCGAGGCTTCGTTCATCCGGCTCGACGCGGCCTCGGCGCCGCTTTCGATCCTTGCGATATGGGCGCCGAGCCGCTGGGCCGAGCCGCCCGCGGCCTCGTCGGCCTCGCGGCTGCGCGCGGTGAGCGCGGCGAGCTGGCTTTCCAGGCCGGCCGCCTGGGCATGGGCGCCGAGCCCGGCCTGCTTCATCGCCTCGGCCGCGGCCCGCGCCTGCTCCTCGACCTTGGGCAGGTCGCCCATCAGCACGCCGATGTCGACCCGGGCGGCCGCGGCGGCGCTGTCGAGCGCCTGCGCCTTGCGGTCGAGCTCGGCGGTGTCGCGCGCCAATTGCTGGGTGACCCGGCCGAGCCGCTCGGTCGCCTCGTCGCCGAGGCTCATCAGCCGCGCCGATTCCTCGTTGAGGGCGGCGCGATTCTCGGCGAGCTTGGTGGCGACGATGGTGAGCACCGCTTCGAGCGCTTCGCTTTCGCCGCGCATCGCCCGCACCGCCTCGGTGAAGCGCCGGGTCTCGCGCCGCGAGCTGCGCCCGAAGATCAGCCAGGCAAGGCCGAGCAGGATCAGCGGCGCGCTGATCGTCGCCGCCCAGCCGATCCAGGCGGCGAGGTCCGGCCCGGGCCAGGCGCGGCTCAGCACGTAGCCGGCGGCGCCGAGCCAGCCGAGCGCGAGCAGGATCAGCAGCGCGGCGAGCAGGCGGATGCCGAGCCCGCGCCCCGCGGCCTCCTCAAAATCGTTGCCGGGATAGGCATTGGGGTCGGCCGCGGCTTCCCACGGCTTCTCGCCCGGCCATTCGGTGTCGCCGTCCTGCGGCTGCGCCTGAGCGCTCTGTGCCCCCATATTCATGGCGCCATTGTATCACTTTGGGGCGGATATGAAACGGTGCGTTAACGCTACGGGTTCTACCGTGTTGAAATGGCCTACGATCCCGGAACGCTCAACGCCTCGCTCGCCGCCGCGGTCGGCAATGACGGCGCGCTGATGGCGGAGCTCAAGAGCGCCTTCGCCGAAAGCGCCGCCCGCCAGCTCGACCTGCTCGGCCGCTCGCGCTGCGACGCCAATTGGCGCTTCGCCGCGGCCCGGCTCAAGAGCATCGCCGCGAGCTTCGGCCTCACCGGCCTGATCGGCCTCGCCGACGAGGCGCTCGACGGCGCCCCCGGCGATCCCGTCATCCTCCGCAAGATCGCCGCCGCCCTCGCCGAGTTCGCCGACAGCTGATCATTGCCGTCATTGCGAGCGGAGCGAAGCAATCCAATGCCGCGCTGGATTGCCGCGTCGCTGCGCTCCTCGCAATGACGAAGCTGAGGTTGAGTAGCTCGGCATCCGCGCTTACCGTCCGCCGCTTGAGTGGAAGGACCATCCCGTGGCGCTTGCAGCGCTGATCGCGGCCTATCACGAATCGGGCGAGCCGGGCCATTTGCGCGCGACCCTGCCGCTTGCCGGCCGGACCGTGATCGAGCGGCAGGTCCGCCTCGCCGCCGCCGCCGGCGCCTCGCCGATCATCGTCTTCGTCGAACGGATGCCGGCCGCGCTCACCGCTGCGATCGAGCGCCTGCGCCGCGACCGGGTGCCGGTCCAGCTCGTTCGCAGCCCGGAAGAAGCGGCCGAGGCGGTCGACGCCTATGATCGCGTCCTGCTCGTCGCCGACGGCGCCATTGCCGGCCGCTCGCAGCTCGCCCGCCTCGCCGAGGCCGAGGGCGCCGCGGTGCTGACCGTCCCCGACGGCAGCCATGGCGAGCTTTACGAGCGGATCGACGCCGCCTCGCGCTGGGCCGGAATTGCCGCGATCGATGGCGCGCTGCTGCGCGAGACCGCGGCGATGCTGCGCGACTGGGACCTGCAGTCGACCCTGCTCCGCCGGACCCTGCAGGCGGGGGCGCGCCATCTCGCCGCCGAGGGCGCGGTCGCGATCGTCGATCGCGACGCCGATCTCGACCAGCTCGAGCGGCGCATCGTCGCCGATGCGGACGAGGCCCATGGCGGCTGGGCGGACCGGCTGCTCGCCCCGCTCGAGCGGGCCGGCACCGCCTTTTTCATGGGCAGCCCGCTGTCGCCCCAGCTGATCGGCCTCGCCGCCGCCTTGCTGACCGGGCTCGGCGCCGCTTCCTTCTACGTTCACTGGTATTGGATCGGGCTCGTCAAATTGCTCGTCGCGACGCCGCTCGAAGGCATGGCCCGCCGGCTCGCCCGCCTCCGCATGCAGGACGGCATCCGCCAGGGCTGGTGGGCCTATCTGATCCCGCTCTTCGCCGCCGCGGCGCTGGTCATCCTCGCCTACGATCTCGCCGCGGTGCGCGGCTGGGGGATGATCCTCATCGCTTTCACCACTCTCGCTTTCCTCGCCGCGCTCGCCGTCGAGACCGAGGGGCGGCGGGTGCGCGGCGCGCCGTTCCTCGCCGAGCGCAAGGGCATGACCTGGCTGCTGCTGCCCTTCGCCGGCTTCGGGCTCTGGCACGCCGGCCTCGCCGCCCTGTTCGCTTATGCCGCGGCCTCGTTCTTCTGGGCCCAGCGCGAGGCGCATGCCCCCGCGCGCCCCCCCGAAAAATAGGGACAGTCCCTCTTTTTTTGACAGGCCGGAGCGGATCAGGATTAGCGCGAGCTTAACCCTGTCGGGGGTAAGGGAAATCCATGGCCGAAGGCGGATCGACCGGACGGGAGAAACAAAGCGACGCTGCGCGCCTGCTGCTGGCCGCGGCGCGGGAGCGCTTCGCCGTCGCCGCGACCGACCTTCTCCTCCCCGATCAGGCCCGCCTCACCGAGTGGCAGCGCCTCACCGCCGCGGCTTTGCTCACCCGCCTGGTCCGCGGCCTCGAGGACGAATTGCGCTTCCGCCTGGCGGCGCGCTTCGCGAGCCATGCGGCGCTTCATGCCGCGCTGTCGTCGGCCCATGTCCCGATCGCCTTGCCGATCCTCGAGCGCGCCCAGGTGCTGCGCGACGCCGAGCTCTCCAACGTTCTCGTCCGCCGGGTCGAGGAGCACCGCTACTGGAAGGCGCACGCCCCCGCTTTGGGCGACGAGGATCTGCTGTTCGAGCTCGTCCGCGATGCGGACGACGAGGTCGCCGCCGAGGCGATGGAGCTGGTGATCGCCCGCTCGCGCCGGTTCGACCGCTTCCAGGAGCCGGTGATGGGAGCGGTCGAGCTCCCCGCCGAGCTCCAGCACAAGCTCGTCTGGATGGTCGCCGCGGCGCTTCGCCACTATGTCGTTCAGCAGCATCAGGTCGCCGCCGTCGATGTCGCCATCGAGGAGACGGCGAGCGCGCTGATCGCCGGCCATGACGAAGGCGGCACGCTCGAGGCCCGCGCCGTCCGGCTCGCCTCCCGCCTCCATGCGGCCGGCCGGCTCGACGGCGCCTTGCTCGTCCGCAGCCTTGCCGAGGGCATGCTGCCCTTGTTCCTCGCCGGCGTCGGGACGCTCTGCGCGCTCGATTATGCGGCCGCCTGGGAGGTGCTTGCCGATCCGCGCGGCCGCGGCCCGGCGATCCTGCTGCGCGCCGCCGGCGTCGAGCGCGAGCCCGCCGCCGAGATCCTGCTGCTGCTCAACGGCCGCGGCCCCCTCCTCTCCGGGCCCGAAGGCGACGCGGCGGCGGAGCAGCTCGGCCTCTACGACACCCTCGATCGGGACGCCGCCCGCGACGTCCTCCGCCTGTGGCAGGCCGATCCCGGCTACCGGGCCAGCGTCGCCCGGATCTCGACCCGCACCCGCCCCGCCTCGGAGGCGGCATGAGCGCGGCGGCCGCGAAGGGGGCGGCCGCGCCGGTCGCCGGCCGGCTCGACGCCGAAGGGCGGCTGGTCGCGGCCGATCCGCCTTTGGCGGCGCTTCACGCCCAGGCCGGCGGCGACGAGGGCGGGGTGCTCGCCGTGCCCCAGATCGCTGCCCTCGCCAAGCTCGCCCGCCGGCTCGGCATCACCATTTCGCGCGCCGCCATCGCCGCCGACGGCGAGCGCGACGTCGACCTCTGGGTCCGCGCCGAGCCGCAGGGCGACGAGATCGCGCTCGCCATCACCGGCTGGTCCGGGCGTCCCGCCTGCCCGCCGCCGGCCGGCCCGCCCGCCGAGCGCGACGCCGATTTCCTGCGCGCCGCCGCCGACTGGATGTGGGAGACCGACGATACGCTGCGCCTGACCATGCTCTCGCCCGGCGCCGGCGCCGCGATCGGCCGCAACCCGGGCGAGTTCGTCGGCAAGCAATTGACCCGCCTGTTCCGCTTCCGCGAGAGCGCCGACGGCGCCCTGCCGATCCTCACCGCGCTCGCCGAGCACAAGGGCTTCGAGGGCCAGCTCGCCGAGCTGCGCGGCGGCCGCAAGGGCCGCTATGCGCTGTCGGGCGTGCCGCTGATCGACGGCATGGGGCGGTTCGCGGGCTTTCGCGGCGCCGCCGCCGCGGTCCGGGTCCGGCCCGAGGGCCCGGCCGCCAACGATGGGGCGGCGCCGCGCGCCCGCCCCGACACGGCGTTCGGCGAGCGGCTCGATCAGGCGCTGCGCGGCCCGCTCGCCCACATCATCGACAATGCCGAGCGGCTGCGCACCCAGCCCGAGGGGCCGCTGCGCCGGGACTATGCCGGCTATGCCGCCGACATCGCCGCCGCCGGCCGCCACCTGCTCGCTCTGGTTGACGACCTCGTCGATTTGCAGGCGATCGAACGCCCCGATTTCCGGCCCGAGGCGGAAGCGATCGACCTCGCCGACATCGCCCGCCGCGCCGCCGGCCTGCTCGGCGTCCGCGCCGCCGGCCGCGGCGTCGCCATCGACGGCCCCGGCGCCGACGAGAGCCTGCCCGCGACCGGCGATTTCACCCGTTCGCTGCAGGTGATGATGAACCTCATCGCCAACGCCGTCCGCTACACGCCCGAGGGCGGCCAAGTCTGGCTCAGGACCGAGCGGGAAGGGGACCTCGCCGCGCTCATCGTCGCCGATCAGGGCAAGGGCATCGCCGAGGCGGACCAGGAGCGGATCTTCGAGCGTTTCGAGCGGGTCGATCCCGGCGAGCCGGGCGGCACCGGCCTCGGCCTCTACATCGCCCGCCGCCTCGCCCGCTTCATGGGCGGCGACGTCGCGGTCGATTCCGCCCCCGGCCAGGGCGCCCGGTTCACCTTCACACTGCCTCTGAGGAACGAGCGCTAAGCGCCTTGATCCGAATCCGGACAGGCGCCAATCTGGCGCCGCTTCAGGAGAGCCGGACAATGATCGAATTTCGGGAAGACCATTATCGCGACCTGTGCCGCAGCGGCCGGGTCGCGATCGAGATCAGCACCATCGAGGAGAAGCGAAAGGACGCGGTCCGCCGGTTCTGGCTGGTCCTCGTCGTCGTCGTCGCGCTCGCGGCGACGATCCTGTGGTATCTGTCGGACGAAGCGACGATCGGCTTCGGCATCGTCGCCGCCCTCCTCGTCCTCGTTTTCGGCGGCATCGTCGCGGCGCTGCCGCTGGGGAGGGCCGGCCGGGCCCTGAAGCTGCCGGTGCTCGAGACGCTCGCCGAAAAAGGCGGGCTCACCTACCTGGAGACCGGCTTCGATCCGCCGGTCTATCCCGAGGCGCGCAAGGCCCTGTTCGGCAATTGGCTGTCCAGCCAGAGCTTCACCGACCTGTTCCACGGCAGCGACGAGGAGGGCCGCCGCTTCGCCCTCTACGAAGGCACCCTGACCCGCCGCCAGGGCAAGAGCACGCACACCGTCTTTTCCGGCCAGATGTACGCCTGGCAGCGCCGCGCCAAAAGCGGAGCGGAGATCGTCATCGTCCCCGACCGCGGCATCTTCAACTTCTTCAAGCCGCTGGGCGGCATGGAGCGGGTCAAGTTCGAGAGCGACCCCGATTTCGAGAAGAGGTTCGAAGTCTATGCCTATGAGCCGCAGCAGGCGCAGATGGTGGTCGGCGCCGACCTCCGCCGCCTGCTGCTCGAGCTTCGCCAGGCGGGCCGGGTGTTCGGCTATATCGGGCCCGAGGACGCCTTCGTCGCCGCCACCGGCAAGAACCGGTTCGAGGCCGGCTCGATGTTCCGCTCGGTCAGCGGCGAGCAGCGCGTGCGCGCCATGTTCGACGACGTCTGCGCCGGCCTCGCCGTGCTCAGGCGGCTGCGCTCGGCGCTCGCCTAGCGCTCGTCGACCGGGACGTAGTCGCGCTGGGTGGCGCCGGTATAGAGCTGGCGCGGCCGGCCGATCTTCTGGTCGGGATCGGAGATCATCTCGTTCCACTGGGCGACCCAGCCGACCGTCCGGGCGAGCGCGAACAAGGCGGTGAACATGTCGGTCGGGAAGCCGATCGCCGAGAGGATCACCCCCGAATAGAAATCGACGTTGGGATAGAGCTTCTTCTCGATGAAATATTCGTCCCTGAGCGCGATCTCGGCGAGCTCCTGGGCGGTGTCGAGCACCGGATCGGAGATGCCGAGCTCTTTCAGCACCTCCTCGGCGGTCTGCTGCATCACCTTCGCGCGCGGATCGAAATTCTTGTAGACCCGGTGGCCGAAGCCCATCAGCCGGAACGGGTCGTTCTTGTCCTTCGCCCGGGCGATATATTCGGGGATGCGCCTCGGCGTGCCGATCTCGCGCAGCATGTTGAGCGCGGCCTCGTTGGCGCCGCCATGGGCGGGCCCCCACAGGCAGGCGATGCCGGCGGCGATGCAGGCGAACGGGTTGGCGCCCGACGAGCCGGCGAGCCGCACCGTCGAGGTCGACGCGTTCTGCTCATGATCGGCGTGGAGGATGAAGATCCGCCGCATCGCATTCTCGATCACCGGGTTGACCTCATAGGGCTCGGCCGGGACGCCGAACGTCATCCTCAGGAAGTTGCCGGTGTAGGAGAGGCTGTTCTGGGGATACATGAACGGCTGGCCGAGCGTGTATTTGTAGGCCATCGCCGCGATCGTCGGCATCTTGGCGATCAGCCGGTGCGACGCGATCATCCGCTGGGTCGGATCGGTGATGTCGGTCGAATCGTGGTAGAAAGCGGAGAGCGCGCCGACGACGCCGCACATCACCGCCATCGGGTGGGCATCGCGCCGGAAGCCGCGGTAGAAGGTCGCGAGCTGCTCGTGCAGCATGGTGTGACGCGAGATCGTGTAGGTGAACTTGGCGAGCTCCTCCTTGTCCGGCAGCTCGCCGTTGAGCAGCAGGTAGCAGACCTCCATGAAGGTCGAATTCTGGGCGAGCTGCTCGATCGGATAGCCGCGATGGAGGAGGATGCCGGCGTCGCCGTCGATATAGGTGATCCGGGACTGGCAGGAGGCGGTCGAGGTGAAGCCGGGATCGTAGGTGAAGGCGCCGGTGTCGGCATAGAGCTTGCGGATGTCGATGACTTCGGGGCCGACGGTGCCCTCGAGCGTGTCGAATTCGTGGCCCTCGCCACGAATCGTGAGGGTGGCCTTGTCCGCCATCAAACGTCCTTCCCGGTCATCGCGTCGGCCACCCGCGCGAGGCTTTCCTCGCGCCCGAGCAGCACCAGCACATCGAAAATACCCGGCGATGTCGCCCGCCCGGTGAGCGCCGCCCGCAACGGCTGCGCCACCTGGCCAAGCTTCACGCCTTCGGCCTCGGCAACCTCTCTGACGGCCTGCTCCGTCGCCTCCGCGCTCCACTCCGTCACGCCCGAAAGCGCCGCGTGGAGGAGGGCGAGCATTTCCCGCGCGCCGCCTTCTAGCAGCACCGCCGCCTTCTCGTCCATCGCCAGCGGGCGGGCGGCGAACAGGAAGCGGGCGCCCTCGGCCAGCTCGTTCAGGTCCTTCGCCCGCACCGTCAGGAAAGGCATCGCTTCGGCGAGCCGCGCCTCGTCCGCGCCCGCGATCCTGGGCGCGACCAGGGCCGCCAGCCGGGCGGGCTCCGCCTCGCGCAGATAATGGCCGTTCAGATTCTCGAGCTTCCGCAGGTCGAACCGCGACGGCGAGCGGCCGACATTTTCGAGCGCGAACCAGCGGATCGCGTCCTCGCGGCTGATGATCTCCTCGTCGCCATGGCCCCAGCCCAGGCGCAGCAGATAGTTGGCCAGGGCCTCGGGCAGGATGCCGAGCGCGTCGCGATAGGCGTCGACGCCGAGCGCGCCGTGCCGCTTGGAAAGCTTCGCCCCGTCCGCGCCGTGGATCAGCGGCACGTGGCCGTAGACCGGCTCGGGCCAGCCCATCGCCCGGATGATCGCGAGCTGACGGAAGGCATTGTTGAGATGATCGTCGCCGCGGATGACATGGGTGACGCCCATGTCGTGATCGTCGACCACCACCGCGAGCATATAGGTCGGCGTTCCGTCCGAGCGGAGCAGCACGAAATCGTCGAGCTCGCTGTTCTGCACGGTCACCCGGCCCTGGACCCGGTCGTCGATCGCGGTTTCGCCTTCACGCGGCGCCTTCAGGCGGACGACGAAGGGCGCGTCGGGGGTCGGCCCGCTGCAGTCGCGCCACGGGCTATCGATCCGAAACGGCCGCCGTTCGCTCTGCGCCGCCTCGCGCTGCGCCGCCAGCTCGGCCGGCGTCCTCCAGCAGCGATAGGCGTGGCCGGCGGCGAGCAGCTCGCCCGCCACGGTCGCGTGGCGGTTGGCGAACTCGGACTGGAACCAGGCCTCGCCGTCCCAGTCGAGCCCGAGCCAGGTCATGCCGTCGAGGATCGCGTCGATCGCGGGCTTGGTCGAGCGCGCCTGATCGGTGTCCTCGATGCGGAGCAGGAACCTGCCGCCGTGATGGCGGGCGTAGAGCCAGTTGAACAAGGCCGTCCGGGCGCCGCCGATGTGGAGGAAGCCGGTGGGCGAGGGCGCGAAGCGGGTGACGACATTGCTTGCGCTCACGCGCGATTTCTCCAACCATGCGGGCCATGGCGACCCGTCACGCGAGCGCCCCTAGCATAGCGGATGGAACGCACGGAAGAGGCGCGCCGTCCTCCGGGAGTCATCCCGACGAAAGTCGGGACCCATGAACACCGACGTCAGCCAGTTGATCGCCGACGCCGGCGTTCATGGATCCCGGATCAAGTCCGGGATGACTCCTTTCCTCCGTTTTCCCGCGCGCCTCTCCGCGCGGCTCGAAACGCTCGCCGAAGCCGAGCGCGACCAGCTGCCGCTGTGGCTGCCGGTCGGCCTGATGCTGGGCATCGCCGCCTATTTCTTCCTCGCCGACTGGCGGCAATGGGCCGCCTTCCTGCTGCTCGCCGGCGCCGCCGCGCTCGCCGGGCCGGCGCTTGGCCCGGGGACGCGCTGGGGCCGGGCGCTGCTGCTGTTCGGCCTCGCCGCCGCTTTGGGCTGCGGCCTCGTCTGGTGGAAGGCCGAGAGCGCCGCCGCGCCGCGGCTCGAGCGCGAGCAGCTGATGACGCTCGAGGCGCGAATCGAAAGCGTCCAGGCGATGGCCGCGGCCGGGGCGACCCGGCTCGTCGTCCGGCCGATCGGCGAAGAGCTGCCGGCGCGGCTCCGGATCAATGTCGACGATGCGAAGCTGGTGCCCGGCCTCGAACCCGGGGCGAGAGTGCGGCTGCGCGCCTGGATGATGCCGCCGGCGCCGATGGCGGTGCCGGGCGCCTACGATTTCAGCCGCGCCGCTTGGTTCCAGCAGATCGGCGGCACCGGCCGGGCGCTCGATCTGGAATTGGTCGCGCCGGCCTCGAACCGCAGCCTCGCCGCCCGCATCGCCGGCACCCGCCAGCGCCTCTCCGCCCACATCCGGTCCCGGCTCGGCGGAGCCGAGGGCGGGATTGCGGCCGCGCTCGCCACCGGCGACCAATATGGCATCCCCGATGCCGACGCCGAGGCGATGCGCCGCTCCGGCCTCGCCCATCTGCTCTCGGTCAGCGGCCTCCATCTCACCGCCGTGGTCGGCGCGGTCATGCTGCTGACGCTGAAGCTGCTCGCCCTCAGCCCGGCGCTGGCGCTTCGCTACCGGCTCGTCCTGGTCGCGGCCGGCGCGGGCGCGCTCGCCGGCATCGCTTATACGCTGCTGACCGGCGCCGAGGTGCCGACCCTGCGCTCGTGCATTGCCGCTCTGCTCGTCCTCGCCGGCATTGCGCTGGGCCGCGAGGCGATCACGCTCCGCCTGGTCGCGGTCGGCGCCCTCGTCGTGCTGCTGCTCTGGCCCGAATCGCTGCCCGGCGCGAGCTTCCAGATGAGCTTCGCCGCGATCGTCGCGATCGTCGCGCTGCACGAGCATCCGCGCGCCCGCGCCTGGTTCGCGCGCCGCGACGAGGGCTGGCCGGCCAAAGCGGGGAGGGCGCTGTTCGCTCTGGTCCTCACCGGCGTCGTGGTCGAGCTCGCGCTCGTCCCGATCGCTTTGTTCCACTTCCACAAAGCGGGCCTTTACGGCGCGCTCGCCAACGTCGTCGCGATCCCGCTCACCACCTTCGTCATCATGCCGCTGGAGGCGCTTGCCCTGCTGTTCGACCTTGCCGGCCTCGGCGGCCCCTTCTGGTGGCTGACCGGCCGCGCGCTCGCCTTGCTGCTCCGGCTCGCCCACGCCGCCGGCGAAGCTCCCGGCGCGGTCGCCCTGCTCCCCGCGATGGCGCCCGCCGCGTTCGGCCTGATCTGCGCCGGCGGCCTGTGGATCGCCTTGTGGCGGACCGGGCTGCGCCGGCTCGGGCTCGTGCCCGTAGCGCTCGGCGCGCTCTGGGCGCTGGCCGCGCCGACGCCCGATCTGCTCGTCACCGGCGACGGCCGCCACCTCGTGCTGCGCACGAGCGCGGGCGAGCTCGCTTTGCTGCGGCCGCGCGCGGGCGATTATGTCCGCGACACGCTCGCCGAGGCGAGCGGCGCCGAGCCCGATTATGTCGAGCTGGCCAGCCTGCCGGCCGCCGCCTGCAGCGCGGACCTGTGCGCCGCCGACATCGACCGCGACAACCGCCGCTGGCGCCTGCTCGTCACCCGCAGCCGCGACCGCGTCCCCCGAGACGAGCTGGTCCGCGCCTGCGCCGAGGCCGACATCGTCGTCGCCGACCGCCGCCTGCCCCGCGCCTGCGCGCCGCGCTGGCTCAAGGCCGACGCCGCTTTGCTCCGCCGCACCGGCGGCCTCGCCCTCTTTCTCGGTGACCGGCCCGAGGTGGCCACCGTCGCCGCGCGCCAGGGCAGCCACCCCTGGGCGGGAGGGCGCTAGCGGCGGCATGGAGAATTTCATCCAGATCGCGGAGGGACTGGACGTGCGGCCGGCGCTGGCGGCGCTGGCCCGGCTCGACCCGGCCTACTGGATCCATCTGATGAGCCCAACCACGCCGATGGTGCCCTTGCTCGGCCCCGACGGCAGCCGCCGCCACACCGAGGCGCTCGCCGAGGTCTGGGCGCTGATCGAGGAGGTGCACGCGCATGCCAGGCGCGACCGGGGCGATGGCGGCGCGATCTGCTACGCGCGCGTCGGCCGCCTCGCGCCCGGCAATCGGGTCGCGCCGCACGCCGATGGGCATGACGGGCTGGTTCGCCGCCGCTACCAGATCGTCCTCGCATCGGGTCCGACGGCCGCGGTCGTGCTCGGCGGCGAGGCCCGCTCGCTCGGCCCGGGCGAGGCGTGGCAGATGGACACCTCAAAGATCCATTGGGTCGAGAATCATGACGCGGTCGAGCGGGTGACGATCATGTTCGACACGCAAGCCCAGGGGTCTGCCGGATCGTCGCCGCGGGTCGGCGTCTAATCCCCCTTGACGCAGGCGAGCTCGTTGCCGGCGGGGTCGGTGAACTGGAAGCGGCGGCCGCCGGGGAAGGCGAAGATCGGCCGCACGATCGTCCCGCCCGCCGCGGTCACCGCGGCCAGCGCCGCCTCGAGGTCGTCGACGTCGATCACCGCCAGCGGCGCCCGGGTTGCCTCGGCCGAGTCGGCCTGCAGGCCGATGTCGGTGTCGCCGCTCAGCGTCGCCGCATAGGTCGGCCCGAAATCGGTCAGCGTCCAGCCGAAGACGCGCTCGTAAAACGCTTTGGCGGGGCCGATCTCGCCGACCGGCAATTCCACATAATTCAAGCGCGCCATATTGCTCTTCCTCTTCGTCGGTCAGCCCGCGAGCGCATGCGCTTCGGCGATCCAGCCCCTCAGTTCCTCGTCGAGCGCGTCCGCCGAGTCGACCAGCAACTCGTTATGGTAGCGGTTGGCCGACGCCCGCTCGACCTTGCGAATGCGGCCGCTCTCGATCGGTGCCGACGATCTCAGATTGAGCAGCAGCGCGGTCTTGCGCGGATGCAGTCCGGCAAAGGCGGTACGGCGGTTGAGATGGATGCAGGTGCCTTTCGGATCGACGCTGACATCCGGCAGGGCCAGAGCTTGTGCGATCAGCGCTCGCGCCGTCTCGCGCACTTGCGGCTCGCTGCGCGCGAAAATCCGATCGACCGCTTCGTTCGTCATCGGCTCAAACCCCAAGCCTCCCCATCAAGGACCAAGCCTCCCCATCAAGGAGACGGGCAAGAAGGGAGGTTCAGTACCGCCGCAGCAATCCCGCCAGCTTGCCTTGGATCTGGACCTGGTCCTCGCGGTAGCGTTGCGGATCGTATTGCCGGTTGGCGGGATCGAGGCGGATCATCTGGCCCTCGCGCCGGTAGGTCTTCAGGGTCGCTTCCTCATTGTTGACGAGGGCGACCACGATCTCGCCGTCGCGCGCCGAATCGGTCTTGCAGACCAGCGCATAGTCGCCGTCGAGGATGCCGACCTCGACCATCGAATCGCCGGCCACTTCGAGCGCATAATGCTCGCCCGGGCCGAGCAGGGCGGCGGGGACGGGAAGCAGGTCGGTGCCCTGCAGCGCCTCGATCGGGGTGCCGGCCGCGATCCGGCCGTGCAGCGGCAGCTCGATCACCGAATCGTTGGCCGCCTGGGGCACCCGCAGCGACGCCGGCGCCGCGCTCTTCATCTCGGGCATCTTCAAGACTTCCAGCGCCCGCGCCCGATTGGGCAGGCGGCGGATGAAGCCGCGCTCCTCGAGCGCCGAAATCAGCCGGTGGACGCCGCTCTTCGACTTGAGGTCGAGCGCCTCCTTCATCTCCTCGAACGAGGGCGACACCCCGGACTCGGACAGCCGGCGATCGATGTAGAGGAGCAGCTCATGTTGCTTGCGGGTCAGCATCTCGAATCCCCTGATAAGGAACGTATGTGGAACGTGTACGGAACGTTTCGGATGCTGTCAAGCGGCTGTCGCGGCCGCCGCGCGGGCGAGCTCGAGAAAATTGGCGAGCAGGACGTGGCCGTGGGCGCTGGCGATGCTTTCGGGGTGGAACTGGACGCCGTGGATCGGCAGCGTGCGATGGCGCAGCCCCTGCACGGTGCCGTCGCCGGCGCGGGCGTTGACGGCGAGGCAATCGGGCACGCTGTCCGCAGCGACGCAAAGCGAATGATAGCGGGTCGCCTCGAACGGCGCGGGCAGGCCGGCGAAGACGCCGCTGCCGTCATGGTCGATCGCCGAGACCTTGCCGTGCATCGGCGCCGGCGCGCGCACCACCCTGCCGCCGAAATATTGCCCGATCGCCTGATGGCCGAGGCAGACGCCGAGCAGCGGCAGGCGAGCCGCCGCGCAGGCCGCGACCAGCGCGAGCGAAATCCCCGCCTGGTCGGGCGTTCCCGGGCCGGGCGAGATCAGCACCGCCGCGGGCCGGCCGGCGAGCGCTTCGGCGGCGGTCAGCGAATCGTTGCGCGCAACCCGCACCTCGGCGCCGATCTCGCGCAGATAATGGACGAGGTTCCAGGTGAAGCTGTCATAATTGTCGAGGACGAGGATCACCGGCCCCGGTCCCCGGCCGGGCTCAGTCCGCCGCCGCGGCGCCGCCGCCGAGCTGCTGGCGGGCGCGGCGGATCGCATCCTCGTTGCGGCTGACCTCGCTCCTCCGCTCGATCGCGCGGGCGAATTGCTGGGCGAGCTCCTCGCTGGCGTCGGCGCTGAACTGGGTCCGGGCCTGCTGGATCAGCTGCGGCGTGGTCGAGGCATCGCCCGGGGTGCGCTGCTGGTGGACGACGACGATCCAGCCGGCATTGGCCTCGGCCGGGACGACCCGCGCCCGGCCCTGCGGGATCGAGAACAGGGCGATCAGCTCGCGCGGCACCTGCTGGCCGGCGCGGCTGATGTCGAGCCGGCGCATGTCGACCGGGCGCGGCGCCGCGAGGCGGGGCTGGGCCGAGGCGAAAGCCTGGGCAGCCGGAGTGCCGGCATTGATCTGCGCCGCGATCCGCTCGGCGAGCGCGCGCGCCTCGGTCAGCGCCCGCTCGCGAATCAGCGCGATCCGGACCGCGGGCTGGACCTCGGCGAGCGCCGGCACCGCCGCCGGCAGCACCCGGTCGATGCCGAGCAGCACGAAGCGCTGGTTCGCGACGAGCTGCTCGACCACCGGCTCGGGATCCTCCGCGTCGATCTCGAAGGCCGGGCGGAGCATCGGCCGAAGCTCCGCAGGCAGCACGAAGGGGTTGTCGCCGCCGGGCTGGCCTGCCTCGGTGACCGGCGGCGTGGTGACGATCGTCAGCCGCTCGGAGCGGGCCGCTTCCTCGAAGCTGGCGCCGTCGGAGAGCCGGTCCTCGATCCGGCTGACGAGGGCGGCGAGCGCGTCGGTGCGCTTGCGGCTCTCGATCGCCGCCGCGATCTCGGCCCGCACCGATTCCAGCGGCCGCGCCGGCGTCGCCGTGATCCGGTCGACCCGGACGACATGATAGCCGAGCTCGGAACGAAGCGGCCCGGCGACCGCGCCCTGCGCCGCAGCGAACGCCGCCGCCGCGACCTCGGCATTGGTGACCTGCTCGAACTGGGCGCGGGTCTGATCGGCGAAGGTCACGTCGCCGGCGGCGAAGCCCGCCTGCGCGGCCGCGTCGACGAAGCGGGCGCCGCCGCGGACCCGGGCGGCGAAGGCGTCCGCCGCCTGCCGGCTCGGCAGCACGATCGACTGGACGGTGCGGGTCTCGCGCGGCCCGTAGGAGAGCGGGCTGTTGCGGTAGACGGCGAGGATCTCGGCCTCGGTCGCCTGGCCCGCCTGGCCGACCTGCTCGGCTCCGATCAGCGCATATTTGATCACCCGCCGCTCGCCGACGGTGAAGGCGACCCGGTTGCGCCGGTAGAAAGCGGCGATCTCGGCGTCGGTCGGGTTGATCCCCTGGGCGACGAGCTGGATCGGCACGGTGGCGATCGCGCCGCGGCGCCGCTCGAGCAGCAGGTTGGCATATTCGCGGGCGACGCCCTCGGCGACTCGGGTGCCGAGCACGACCGGGCCGAGCAGCTGGCGCCGCATCAGCGTCTGGGCGACATTGTCGCGGAAGGCGCTCTCGCTGATGTTCTGGGCCTGCAATTGCTGGCGCATCACGCTCTGGTCGAACTGGCCGGTGAGGTTGCGGAAGGCCGGGATGTTGACGATCTCGCGATCGATCATCGTCGGCGAGGCGACCAGGCCCTGGCGGCTGCCGAAGGCCTCGAGCGCGCGGGCGGTGATCAGCTGGTCGACGGTCTGCTCGAACGCGCCCTGGGCGAGGAAGCCGGCCATTTCGAGGGTCGGCTGCTGCTGGCGGACGTTGGCGAACTGGCGGTTGACGAGGTCGGTGACCTCGCTCGCGCTCAGCGTCCGCCCGTCGATCGTGGCGAGCGTATCGCTGCCGTCGCTCCGCCGGCCGCCGCCGGAAAGGCTGCCGAGGCCGCCGAAGCCGCCGGTGCCGAAGCCGGTGACGACGATCGCGATCAGCGAGAAGAACAGGATGGCGACGACGATCCAGGAACGGAGCGACTTGCGGAAACCGGAGATCATGCGGGGTCCTGACGGAAGTGGGTTTGCGCGGGTCATAGAAGCGCGCTAGGCGGCCCGCAACCGTGATCCAGTACGAACGTCCCCCGGACGCTCGTGGCCATGTCCGGGGGACATGGCGGCTCGATCACTGACCGGGGAATTCCGATGCACCTCCGCCGCAAGCTCGTCGCCGGCAATTGGAAGATGAACGGCAGCCTCGGCCAGCTCGCCGAGCTCGCGCCGATCGCCGAGGCGGCGCGCGCCGCGGGCGGGGTCGACGTCGCGATCTGCCCGCCCTTCACCCTGATCGCTCCGGCGCTGACCCGCTCGGGCGGCCTCACCATCGGCGCCCAGGACTGCCATTCGGCCGACAGCGGCGCTTATACCGGCTGCGTCTCCGCGGCGATGATCCGGGAAGCCGGCGCCCGCCTCGCGATCGTCGGCCATTCGGAGCGCCGCGCCGGCCAGCACGAGAGCGACGGCGAGGTCCGCGCCAAGGCCGCGGCGGCGCTGAAGGGCGGCCTCATCGCGATCGTCTGCGTCGGCGAATCGGAGGCCGAGCGCGCCGCCGGCGGCCATCTCGCCTTGGTCGAGCGCCAGCTCGCCGGCTCGCTGCCCGACGATTGGGAGGAAGGCGAGCTGGTCCTCGCCTACGAGCCGATCTGGGCGATCGGCACCGGCAAGGTCGCCACCCCGGCCGACGTCGCCGAGATGCACGCCGCGATCCGGCGCTTCCTCGTCGGCCGCTACGGCGATCGCGGCGCCCGCATCCGGATCCTCTACGGCGGCTCGGTCAAGGCCGACAACGCCGCCGCTTTGTTCGCCTGTCCCGACGTCGACGGCGCCCTGGTCGGCGGCGCCAGCCTGACCGCCGCCGGGTTCGTTCCGATCGTGGAAGCGGCCGCTGCCAGTTGAACCGGCGCGTCCGATCGCCTAGATCGCGGGCCACACCGTCACCCCAGCGAAGGCTGGGGTCCATGCCGACTCCGCTTGGATGCCAGCCTTCGCTGGCATGACGGACCAGAGAAAGATCCCGAGATCCATGGGCCTGTTCACCTTCCTCCTGATCCTGCAGTCGCTGATCGCGACCCTGCTCATCATCATCATCCTGATGCAGCGCTCCGAAGGCGGCGGGCTCGCCGGCGGCGGCAGCCCCGCGGGCATGATGAGCGCGCGCGGCGCCTCCGATTTCCTGACCCGCGGCACCGCCATCCTGGCGACCCTGTTCGTCGCCTTGTCGATCCTGCTCGCCGCTCTCGCCGCCGGCGCCCGCACCCCGCGGCAGATCGATCCCAGCCTCGCCCGTCCGGTGACCCCGCAGCCGACCCAGCCGCTCACCACCGCGCCGCCGGCGACTCCGGCCCCCGCCACGGCGCCGCCCGCCAACGCCAACCAGTCCGGCGTCCCGCTCGCGCAATAGCTACAGCCGTCACCCCGGCCCTTCGACGCCGCAGGCGGCGTCGAAGGGCCGGGATGACGAAATATTTCGATTCCGCCGCTTGCGCTTTCGCGCCCGAGCCGCTTAAGCCTCGACTCCCATGGCGCGGTTCATTTTCATCACCGGCGGCGTGGTCTCCAGTCTTGGCAAGGGCCTGATGGCCGCCAGCCTCGCCGCCCTCCTCCAGGCGCGCGGCTACAAGGTCCGCCTGCGCAAGCTCGACCCCTATCTGAACGTCGATCCGGGGACGATGTCGCCCTATCAGCATGGCGAGGTCTACGTCACCGACGACGGTGCCGAGACCGACCTCGACCTCGGCCATTACGAGCGCTTCACCGGCGTCGCCTCGCGCCAGTCGGACAACGTCACCTCGGGCCGAATCTACAAGACGATCATCGAACGCGAGCGGCGCGGCGACTATCTCGGCGCCACCGTCCAGGTCATCCCTCACGTCACCGACGCGATCAAGGAGTTCATCCGCGCCGACGTCGATGCGGAATGCGACTTCATCCTGTGCGAGGTGGGCGGCACCGTCGGCGACATCGAATCGCTGCCCTTCGTCGAGGCGATCCGCCAGTTCCGCAACGAAAGCCCGCGCGGGTCCTGCCTGTCGATCCACACCACTTTGGTCCCCTATATCGCCGCCGCCGGCGAGCTGAAGACCAAGCCGACCCAGCACAGCGTGCGCGAGCTGACCTCGCTCGGCATCCAGCCCGAGATCATCGTCTGCCGCTGCGACCGCGAGCTGCCGGAGAGCGACCGCGCCAAGATCGCCCTGTTCTGCAACGTCCGCACCGAGGCCGTGATCCCCGCATTGGACGCGCCGAGCATCTACGCGGTCCCCGCCCAATATCACGCGGCCGGGCTCGACGGCGAGATCCTCCACGCCTTCGGCATCGCCGACGCGCCCGAGCCCGACATGGCCCGCTGGGACGACGTCCTCGACCGCCTGTTCAACCCGGAAGGCGAGGTCACGATCGGCGTCGTCGGCAAATATGTCGGCCTTCAGGACGCCTATAAGAGCCTCACCGAGGCGCTGATCCACGGCGGCCTCGCCAACCGCGTCAAGGTCCACATCCGCTGGCTCGACGCCGAGCTGTTCGAGCACCCCGAGGCCGAGATCACCTCCGCCCTCGAGCCGATGCACGCGATCCTCGTCCCCGGCGGCTTCGGCGAGCGCGGCAGCGAAGGCAAGATCGCGAGCGTGCATTTCGCCAGGGAGCGGGGCGTCCCCTTCTTCGGCATCTGCCTCGGCATGCAGATGGCCTGCATCGAGGCCGCGCGGAACACCGCGGGGCTGGAAGGGGCGGGGAGCAGCGAATTCGGCGACGCCGAAGAGCCCATCGTCGGCCTGATCACCGAATGGATGAGCGAAGAAGGCCTGCAAAAACGCGCCAAGGGCGGCGACCTCGGCGGCACCATGCGTCTCGGCGCCTATCCGGCCGTGCTCGGCGGCAACAGCGTCGTCCGCAGTATTTATGGAAGCGACCAAATCAGCGAACGCCACCGCCACCGCTACGAGGTCAACGCCCATTACAAGGGCGCGCTGGAAGCGGGAGGCCTGGTCTTCTCAGGGATGAGCCCGGACGGCGAGCTGCCGGAGATCGTCGAGCGGCCGGATCACCCATGGTTCATCGGCGTGCAGTTCCATCCGGAGCTGAAATCGAAACCATTCGATCCCCACCCCTTGTTCGCGTCATTCATCGAGGCCGCCGTCAAGCAGAGCCGCCTGGTCTAGGCCGGCGGTTGGGATCGAAGGGCTTGCATTTGAAACTCCGAACCTCCTGAGCCCGGCCCGAGCGAAGCGAGTGGTGGAGTCGAAGGGCCCGCATCCGCTGTTCGCGAGCTTCATCGAAGCGGCGGTGAAGCAATCGCGACTGGTGTAGCAAGGCCCGTTCGGGCCCCGGCCAGGCCGTGCCTAATGGCCTTCGGATCGGTCCGGCGCTCTCTTGGCCGGCTCGTGAAACATCCGCGAGCCGAGCATCGTCAGCCGGTAGCCGATCGCCGGGTGCAGGAAAGCCAGCGTCGACATCAGCCAACCGGCCACGACCATCTCCATGTAGAAGGCGACGTCCGCGGCCACCAGCATCGCAACTTCGAACGCCAGGAACTCGGCCATGGAGAGGGCGATGAGCGCGATCGCCGCCCATTTCAGACCGCGATAGACATTGCGCAGTCGTAACGACCGGCGCGAGCCTTCGATTTTAGGATGAGACGCCAACTGGACCGGTCCTTCTTCATTCATAGGAGAGTCGCGGGCGCGCAAAAAGCCCGGATATTCGGGCGCTGTCAACCCGCTTTATTTTTCTTTCCGCTGCTTGACAGCGTTGAGAACAAAAGAGAATTTCCCGCCGCCAAATCCTTGGCAATATCAGTGGGGAGGGAATGTATGCGTACAATGAACAGCCTGCCGCATCTGTCGCACAGCGTCAGTCTCGGGGAAGTCGTAGATCAGTCTCACATCAACGACACCGCGGCCGTTGTCGGTCCTGTCTGCGTCGCCATCGTCGTCGACCCGGGCCTGCCGGTGATGATCGCCGTCATCTTCATGTAGGCAAATCTCACCCCCGCCGGGACGTCCCGGCGGGGGTGACGATCGGGGGATTCATGCTCGCAGAGTCGATCAGAAAAGAGGCGTCCTATTACAAGGACGAGGTCGCGCGCCTCTACGCGCATCCCGTGCTGTCGGCCGCGATTCGGGCGGTGAGCGGCGCCGGTCCGCTGTCGACCGAGCAGATCCTGTCCGCCATCGAGCCGGTCTTTGCCGACACGTCCTGGCTGGTCGAGGCCGGACGCCGTTGGGTCGGCCACCTCGAAGGCGACGAACTTCACTTCCCCCCCGTGCCCGGCGCGCTCGCCGACGGCGGGTCGGACGTCATCAAGACGGCTTTGATCTTCAAGAACGACAAGGTCATCATCGCTCTTCAGTGCTTCGACAGCCAGGCATTGGCGCTGACCCGCAGTCAGCTCGCCGTGGCCGGGCACGTGATCCTGACCGGCCGGACGACCGTGACCCGGGTTGTCAACGACGCCAGCCTGTCCTGCGCGCTCGTCAAATTCGACGCGCTGGAGCCGACTTCGGACCTGGACGTTGCTCTCGGTGTGCAGGGCTCCAGCGAGTTCGGCCTCGACTTTGCGTCGCTGCCGCTCGTCGTCGACGGCCGTTCGACCGCGATGCGGTTCCTGGACAGCGCGCGCAATCCGCTCGTCCTGTCCGCGACGATCCTCGCCGACGCGCTGCCGTTTCGCTGCTCCGTCGATACCGCGACCGGGTCGATCCTGTCGGTTCAGGCCGCGCGCGACGTCGACAATATGGCGCGCGCCGGAATGACCGTCCTGCGGCAACTGGAAGATCCGGGGCGCGACACCCTGCTGGAGAAATTTTTCGGCCATGAAGCGCATTTCGTCCGGTGGCACGCGATGCGGGAATATGCCGGCATGCACGGCGCGGCGGCGATCCCGGCGCTCAGGCAGGCTCTGGCTGTCGAGGCGAGCGCCTATGTGCGGCGCGGCATCGAGAGCCTGATTGACGCCCTTGAGGACTAGCCCGAGGGAAAGGAGATTCTATGCCATTGGTGATTGACGGCCTTGCGGCCGATGCCATCTGCGATCGGGAACTGGCCGCTCGCTTCCGCGAAGCGAATGTCGCGCCGGGGGACGACGATGCCCTGCTCGCCATGGCGCCCCTGCTGGCCGGCCTTTACCGGAACCGCGAGTTCCTCCGCGGGAAATTGCGCGATCAGCTCGATTTGTGCCTCAACGGCAGTCCGCAGATCACCGCGACCAGCCAGACCTTCAATCTCGGCGAGCTGGGCAGCGGTCACTATTTGCGCATGGTGTTCTGGCCCAGCCCCAGCGACGAGTTTTACGCGCGTTGCGACAATTCCGTCTTCTATTACGGCCGGCCGCACGACCATAATTTCTCCTTCCTCACGGTCGGCTATGACGGCCCGGGCTATGAGAGCGATTATTTCGAAGTGTGCGAGGACACCACGCATTGGTATCCGGGGTGCGCAGTCGAGCTGAAGCCGGTCGGACGCAAGCGTTTGGCCAAGGGCCAGTTGATGTTCTATCGCCGTCACCTCGATGTCCACTCGCAGCTCCCGCCGAGCGAGAACTCGATCACCGTGAACATCATGTCGCCCGGCACGCGCGGACCGAAGGGGTCGCAGTTCATCTTCGATCAAAGCGCGTCCCGCGTCGAGCAGGTCATGCAGAGTCGCTTCAATCCGGTGACCTTCGACATGGCGATGTGCCTCGACGACGATTCGGTGCATGAGCAGATCGAGCATATCGCGCATCATCATTCGGACGATTACGTGCGCTATTATGCCTTCAAGTCATTGGCCGCGCGCTCGGCGGACAGCAACTGGGGTCCGAATTTCGTCGAAAAGGCGGACAAATCGGGCAGCGGCATGCTGCGGAGCTGGGCCAAGGCCTACACTCAAAAGGTATTTCAATGACCGTCCTCGAGATGATCATCCTCGGCATTTCGATCGCGTTGCTTGCCTGGATTGCGTTCGCCCTGAGCTTTCTCCGCCATCGCCTGTCCACGTCCAGACGGCTGCGCGCCATCGGATTGATGGTCGGCCCTGCCATTTATGCGGCGGTGCTCGCGGCCTTGCTCGGCAAGGGCGCGGCGTTCGATCCCGTCTGGATGTCGCTGGCTCTGGCGCTCGGCGGGGCGATGGCGGCGCTGCGAAGCCGGGGAACCCGCTTGTCCTTCGACCAAACCGCCGGCGCCTGGTTCGCGTCCACCTCGCCCCTCGCCCTCGTCACGATCGCCACCATCGCGCTCGTCCAGCCGGTCGGGTTGATCGCCAGGCAGGCTTTCGGGCGCGCGTTTGACGAGCCTTCCTACCATGTCTCGGTGGTGGTCTTCTTGCTCAGCCTGTCCTCAATCTATGCGCTTTTGATCGCCGGCAGAATGCGGCTTTGCGCGCCCGCGCGCCCGGTTTGACCGCCGCTTCGCGCCGGTCTTCGCAAGGTCCGGCGCGCTCGCGCCAACATCCGGCGCCGAACCACGCAATGGCCAAGCCGGGCCGCCCGGCCTAAAGCCTTGCCGTGCCCCTCTCCGCCCTCCTCGCCCTGCTCCTGCTCCAGGCCGCCGCCGTCCCGGCGCCCGAGCACTTCTTCACCGGCCGCACCGAGGGGCAGGGGGTCGTCCACGTCATGCTCTCCGGCCGCCATGCCGTGCGCGACCACAGCCGCGGCCATATGGACCGGGCCGGGGCGCTGGTGCTCGACCAGGTCGTCGAGGAGGAGGGGAAGCCCGCGCGGCGGCGGCAGTGGCGGCTGGCGCGGGCGGGGGCGAACCGCGTGACCGGGACGATCAGCGACGCGCGCGGGCCGGTGACCGGCGAGCTCGCCGGCAACGTCCTCCACCTCAGCTATCGCAGCGCCGAGGGGCCTTCGGTCGAGCAATGGATCACCTTCCATGCCGGCGGCCGCACCGCCCACAACCGCATGATCTTCCGCCGCTTCGGCCTCAGCGTGGCGACGCTGGAAGGGACGATCCGGCGGCTCGACTAAAGCGCGCTCAGCGCTCCGCCGCGATCCGCCCGAGCCGGTCGGCGCGCATCTCGGTGAACCACATCGCCCCGTCCGGCCCGGCGATGATCCGGTGCATGACGGTGTCGCGGGTCGGCACCGGGAAGGTGGTGAAATGCTCCGGCCGCAGCGCCTCGGGCGCCCCGGCGAGGCCCGCCCGGTCGATCCGGACGATCGCGTCGCGCCCGGGCGGGCTCGGCACATTGTGGTCGACATATTGCTCGACCCAGAGATTGCCCGCGCGGTCGAAGGCGAGGCCCGCGAGGATCCGGTTCGGATGGCTGCGCGGCACCGCGAACTCGGTGATGACGCCCGCCGGGGTGATCCGCGCGACCTTGCTGCCCGCTTCCTCGCTGAACCACATGTTGCCGTCCGGCCCGGGGACGATCGCGATCGGCCGGGCATAAGCGGTGGGGATATCGAACTCGGTCGGCGCGCCGTCGGGCGTCACCCGCGCGATCTTGTTGCCGGCGAGCTCGGTGACCCACATGTTCCCGTCGGGACCGGCGTGGATGTAGATCGGCACGCTGCCCGGGGTCGGCAAGGCGAAGTGGCGGATCTCGCCGCCGGGCGCGATCCGGCCCACCGTCCCGGTCGCCTTGCCGGTGAACCAGATGGTGCGGCCGTCGGGGCCGACGCCCAGCCCGTGCGGATGGCTGTTGATCGGCGCCGGGCAGGTCGGGCAGGCGAGGCTCACCGGCTGGTCGAAGATGGTTGCGCCATTGCCGTCGACGCCGACGATCCGGCCGGCATATTCGAGCGTCACCCAGCGGTTGCCGGCCGCGTCGAAGGCGATGCCGTGCGGGCCGCTGCCGGGTCCGGTCGATTCGATCGCCATGTGGGGAACGCCGGCGTCGTCGAACCGGACGCGGACCAGCGCGTCGTGATTCTGGCCCGATATCCACAGCGTCCGCCGGCGCTCGTCGAAGGCGATCTCGTGGGTCGATCCCGGATGCGCCATGCCGTCGTGCGACGCTGCGGCGGCCTGCCCGGAGGGCGGGTAGGGGATCGCATATTCGGTGACGTTGGCCGCGGCGGCGGCGGCGTTGCCGTCGTCGGCCGGCCCGCACCCGGTCAGCGCGAGCGCGGCCATTGCCGGAAGCGCGAATCGCGAGATGGTCATGGCCTGCCCCCCAAAGGATTCAGCGCCGTGGATTATCCCAATCGGCGGCGCCGGGACAGGCCGCTCACTTCACCGCGAACTGGCCGGCCTCGGCGCCGAAATGCTCGCGCGCGTGGGTCCGCGCCGCGGTGGCGCTCTTGAAGACTTCCTCGACCGGGGTCGCGGTCACCAGCGGGTAGCCCTGGCTGTTGTAGCGGGTCTCGCGGACGGTGAGGCGGAACTGGCCGTCTTCGCCCTTGGCGATGAGGAAGGGTTTCAGGATTTCGCGCGACATTGGGGTCTCCGATCGTGAAAGCGCCCTCCCTTGTGACGGGGAGGGCGGCGGAAGAGTCAGCCGACCATGCCGGCGACGATGCGGCGCAGCTCGTGCGGCGCCAGAGAAGGGGTGGGGCGCTCGATGGCCGCGCCCGAAAGCAATGCTTTCGGCGGCCAGAGCTTGGGCCGTTGCGGCCCGTTCGTCTGTAGGTTCATTTCAGTCCTTGGCGGGATATTCCGCTTTCTTGGGTTAACGGCGCGTCGACCGTTTCGTTCATTGCTCAGCGCCGGAAGGTCCGCCGGCGCGGTCCGCTGCCGGGCCCCTGGCCCGGGATCTTTTCGCGGAAGATGATCCTGCCCTTCGACAGGTCGTAAGGGGTCATCTCGACATGGACCCGGTCGCCGACCACCGACTTGATGCGGAAGCGCCGCATCTTGCCGGCGGTGTAGGCGATGATCCGGTGGGCGTTGTCGAGCATCACCCCGAACCGGCCGTCGGGGAAGATCTCGTCGATCTTCCCCTCCATGACCATGAGTTCCTCTTTCGCCACGCCTATTCGGCGGCGGCGAGGTCGGTGGCCGAGGTCTTGCCGTCGCGGCCGGTCTCGAGCTCGTAGCTCAGTCGCTGGCCCTCGCGGAGCGTGCCGAGGCCGGCGCGCTCGACGGCGCTGATGTGGACGAAGGCGTCCTTGCCGCCGGCTTCGTTGGTGATGAAGCCGTAGCCGCGGTCGGTGTTGAAGAATTTGACGGTGCCGATGGCCATGATCAGGCCCTTTCATGCAAAGATTGCCCGCGCGCAAAAGGCGCGGCGGGGCCGGTGTAGCTCGAAAGGAAAAGAGGCCGCGAACGGCGTCAGGTTCGCTCGCAGGCGACGTCAGCGCCACTGATATAGGCGTCTTGTCGCTGATTTACAATCCGCGCGGCTGAAGCCGCTCCGGGCCACAAGAAACAAGTGCCCGGTTCCGAGGAACCGGGCACCCGTGAGACGGCTTGCGCCGCCTACCCCCTTGTGACGCTTCGGCCCGCGCGCTTCACCTCACCTCGCTAGAGGGAAACGGGGCCGGAGCCTCCCCGAACCAGGCCGTTAAGTCCTTGGTTGCGTGGGAATCACGGTATGCGCCGGTTGCCGGCTTGTCATCGACCGATTGGCCGCCGTGGCCGTTTTGCGCCGCGCCTGTGGCCGGTCGGCAACAGCGGTCCGCGGCGACGCGCTTATGTTGCGTTGCCGCATCGCCCACCCTAGAGCAGCGCCATGCGCCTCACCCGCTATTTCCTGCCCGTCGCCAAGGAGACGCCGGCCGACGCCCAGATCGTCAGCCACAAGCTGATGCTCCGCGCCGGCCTGATTCGCCAGACCGCGGCCGGCATCTATTCCTGGCTGCCTCTGGGCCACCGGGTCCTCAGGAAGATCGAGCAGGTCGTCCGCGAGGAGCAGGACCGGGCCGGCGCGATCGAGATGCTGATGCCGACCATCCAGTCGGCGGAGCTCTGGCGCCAGTCGGGCCGCTACGACGCCTACGGCCCGGAGATGCTGCGCTTTGCCGACCGCAAGGGCAGCGAGATGCTCTACGGCCCGACCAACGAGGAGATGATCACCCAGATCTTCCTCGGCAGCGTCAAATCCTACCGCGATCTGCCGCGCACGCTCTATCACATCCAGTGGAAGTTCCGCGACGAGGTCCGCCCCCGTTTCGGCATCATGCGCGGCCGCGAGTTCCTGATGAAGGACGCCTATTCGTTCGACCTCGACGAGGCCGGGCTGAAGGCGAGCTACGAGGCGATGTTCGTCGCCTATCTGCGCACCTTCGCCCGCCTGGGTTTGCAGGCGGTGCCGGTCCGCGCCCCGACCGGGCCGATCGGCGGCGACCTCAGCCACGAATTCCACATCCTCGCGGAGACCGGCGAGAGCGCGCTCTTCTACGACGCTGCGCTGGAGGAGGTCTCCCGCGAAGAGCTGCTCGCTGCCGACGAATCCACCATCGCCAGGCTCACCTCGCTCTACGCGATGGAAGAAGAGGAACATGCCAAGGTCGCGGACTGCCCGGTGCCGGCCGCACGGCTGCGCAGCCGGCGCGGCATCGAGGTCGGCCACATCTTCGCCTTCGGCACCAAATATAGCGAGGCGATGGGCTTCTCGGTCCAGGCTGCGGACGGGTCGCAGGTTCATCCCCAGATGGGCAGCTACGGCGTCGGCGTCTCGCGGCTGATGGGCGCGATCATCGAGGCGAGCCACGACGAGGCGGGGATCGTCTGGCCCGAGGCGGTGGCGCCGTTTCGGGTCGGCCTCATCAACATGCGCGCCGACGATCGGACCTGCGCCGCCGCCGCCGACGGGATTTACGGGCGGCTCGGCGAGGCCGGGATCGACACCCTCTACGACGACCGCGACGAGCGCGGCGGCGCCAAGTTCGCGACCATGGACCTGATCGGCCTGCCCTGGCAGCTGATCGTCGGGCCGAAGGGGCTGGAAAAAGGCATCGTCGAGCTGAAGCGCCGCGCCGGCGGCGAACGCGAGGAGCTGTCGATCGAAAGCGCGCTGGCGAGGCTGACCGCGTGATCCTCAACCGCTACGAGCGGATGATCGCGCGGCGCTATTTGCTGCCGCACCGGGGCGAGGGCTTCATCTTCGTCGTTGCCGGGATCAGCCTCGCCGCGGTGATGCTCGGCGTTGCCGCCCTGATCATCGTGATGAGCGTGATGAACGGCTTCCGCGCCGAATTGTTCGAGAAAGTGGTGGGGCTGAACGGCCACGCCGTCGTCCAGGGCTATGGCGGCCGGCTCGACAATTGGCGGCCGATCCTCGAGGCCGCGCGCCACACCTCCGGGGTCACCTCCGCCCACGCGCTGATCGAGCAGCCGCTGATGGCGAGCCACGAAGGCCGGGTCGAGGCGATCCTGCTGCGCGGCATGCCGGTCGAGGACATCCGCGCCAACCCGACGCTGCGCGGCAACGTCCTCGCCGGCTCGCTCGCCCGCCTGCAGCCGGGCAGCAACAATGTCGCGATCGGCTCGCGCCTCGCCGAATTGCTCGGCGTCAGCGTCGGCGGTTCGATCACCATCATCTCGCCGCAGGGCCGGACGACGCCGTTCGGCACGGTGCCGCGGATCGTCGATTACAACGTCGCCGCGATCTTCGAGGTCGGCCTCTACGATTTCGACAAGGCGTTCGTCGTCATGCCGCTGGACGAAGCGCAGAACTTCCTGCTGATGGGCGATTCGATCGGCATGATCGAGGTCTCGACCGTCGATGCCGACCGGGTCGATCAGATTCTCGCGCCGCTCGCCGGCCAGGTCGCCGGCCGGGCGATCGTCAACGACTGGCGCTCGATGAACTCGGCCCTGTTCGAGGCGCTCCAGATCGAGCGGGTGGTGATGTTCGTGGTGCTCTCCCTCATCATCCTCGTCGCCGCCTTCAACATCCTCTCCTCGCTGATCATGCTGGTCCGCGCCAAGCATCGCGACATCGCCATCCTGCGCACCATGGGCGCGACCCGGGGCGCGGTGATGAAGGTCTTCCTGACCGTCGGCCTGACGATCGGCGTGCTCGGCATCCTTGCCGGCCTGCTGATGGGGACGCTCGGCCTCTATTACCGCCAGAACGTCGTCGACTTCGTCCAGCGGCTGACCGGCGTGAACGGCTGGGATCCGACGGTCCGGGTGCTCACCGAGCTGCCGGCGCGAACCGACCCGGTAGAGGTCGCCGCGATCGTCTCGATGGCGCTGGTGCTTAGCTTTCTCGCCACCCTGATCCCGGCCTGGCGCGCCTCCAGGACCGATCCGGTCCAGGTGCTTCGTTATGAATGACGTGCTCGTCGTCCGCGGGCTCAGGCGCAGCTTCGTCCAGGCCGGCGTCACCATCGACGTGCTGCGCGGAGTCGACCTCGCGGTCGGCGCGGGCGAGATCGTCGCCGTGCTCGGCCCTTCGGGCTCGGGCAAGTCGACCCTGCTGCAGGCGGTCGGGCTGCTCGAGGGCGGCTTCGAGGGCTCGATCCGGATCGCGGGAGCGGAAGTGGCCGACCTCGACGACAGCGAGCGCACCCGGGTGCGCCGCGATACGTTGGGCTTCGTCTATCAATTCCATCATCTCCTCCCCGATTTCAGCGCCGCCGAGAACGTGATCATCCCTCAGCTCGTCCGCGGCGCCTCCGCCGCGGAAGCACGCTCGCGCGCCGAATCGCTGCTCGGCACACTCGGCCTCGCCGAGCGTCTCACCCATCGCCCGAGCAAGCTGTCGGGCGGCGAGCAGCAGCGCGTCGCCGTCGCCCGCGCGCTCGCCAACCGGCCCGCTCTGGTGCTCGCCGACGAGCCGACCGGCAATCTCGACGAGGCCACCGAAGACATCGTCTTCGCCGAGTTCCTGAGCCTCGTCCGCGATCAGGGCAGCGCCGCCCTCGTCGCCACCCATAACGAGCGCATCGCGGCCAAGATGGACCGGGCGCTCAGGCTCCACGAGGGCGTGCTGCAGTGAACGGCGCCGCCTAGGAGGTGCCGATTTGTTGTCTCTTATATTCCGCCACCGAGAACATGATGGCGCCCTGAAGGCAATGCAGGGGGCCGCCCCAGGCGCAGCCGGCGCCGTCCGCCGCGGCGACCAAGACCCAATTGGTCCTGGCTGCGGGGCCGACGCCGCCGCCGCCGGGCCTGGTTCCGCCGCCCATTCCGCCCTCTGCGGTGGGGGCCCAATATCGCCCGCTGAAACGGGTGACCAAGACGATGTCGGCGAGTCGCCGGCGTTCCTGGTTGTTGAGCGCGGCAGCCGACGTGTCATAGGCCGTAATCGCGCGGTCGAATTGTTGCAGCGTCCGCGCGCCGCTTATGTTCACGAACAGGGATCTCAGCCTTTCCCTGAACGCGCTTGTGCCGCCGGCGGCGGTGATGATCTGGTCGGTGCTCGGCGGAAGCGACGGCACGGCAATCGGTGCCGTGCAGGTCCGGCCGATCGTGCGGCAATATTCGCCAGTAAGGGTCGCGATGCGCGACGGCGTCCCCTCCCCGGACGAATCTGCCTCCAGTCGCGTCAACACATATTCCACGCCATTATTGTGAAGTTGGCCTACGGACGACGTGCCGATGCTTCCACTGGTCGCGCAGCCCGTAAGCAAAAAGGTCGAAGCAAATGCACATATCAGGCCCTGCTGTAATCCCAGCCTGGAACGAACCAACGTAATCATTCTTGGACGAGAGCCCCGTTCGTGATTCAAGCCGTTGCGCGTCATGATGCGGCCCTCCCTTTTTCTACCATGGGTGATTCGGTGGAAATATGTAATAGGTTGCCTACAGTATCGGGATAGTGTTCGCCAGACCCTATCAGGGTCAGGCGGCGATGAAATGACTTGCGAATGATTGTCTGCCCGCATTCCGGCCCCAGCCACGGCGCGCGGTCGAACGAAGGAATGGCTCGAATAGGCTGTGGAAAAGTCCGGTGCGGGCGCTTTCATGACTGCCCGGGACGCCCCATAAGACGGCCATGACCGCGCCCTACGTCCCGCTCCGAATCTTCTCCTGCTACACCATGCTCGAAGGCGCGATCGAACCGAAAGCGATCGCCAGGCAGGCCAGGCGCCTCGATTTTCCCGCTGCGGCGCTGACCGATCGCAACGGCCTTTACGCCGCGATGCCGTTCACCGATGCCTGCATCGAGGCGGGGGTGCAGCCGATCATCGGCACCCTGCTCGGCGTCGCCCGGCCCGGCACGCCGGAGGGAAAGCCGCCGGCGATCGATTGGCTGCCGCTCTACGCGCAGGACGAAGCCGGCTACGCGAATCTCTGCACGCTGGTCTCGGAAGCGCATCTCGGCCGGCCGGTCGAGGAGGTCGCGCATGTCCAGCTCGCGGCGCTCGAGGGACGGACCGAAGGGCTGATCGCGCTGACCGGCGGCGGCGAGGGGACGCTGGCGCGCCTGCTCGCCGAAGGGCAGCCGGCCGAGGGGCTGATCGGCCGGCTGGAAGGCCTGTTCCCCGGGCGCCTCTATGTCGAGCTCAGCCGGCGCGGCGACCCGGTCGAGCAGGCTGCCGAACCCGATCTGGTCGCGCTCGCTTATGCGCGCGGCCTGCCGCTGGTCGCGACCAACCCGGCTTCCTATCTCGACGCCGCCTTCCACCGCGCCCACGACGCGATGCTGTGCATCGCCCAATCGAGCCAGATCGACCGCGACGACCGTATTCGCTCCTCGCCTGAAGCCTGGATGAAGCCGGCCGCAGACATGCGCGCCCTGTTCGCCGATCTGCCCGAGGCGATCGACAATAGTGCGGTGATCGCCCGGCGCTGCGCGGTCGGCGCGCCCCAGCGCAAGCCGATCCTGCCGAGCATCGCCGGCGACCGGGACGCCGAAGCGGCGCAGCTGCGCGCCGACGCCCGCGCCGGCCTCGAGCAGCGCCTCGCCGCCTATGCCGAGCTGAGCCCGGCCGAACGCCAGGCCTATGTCGAGCGGCTCGATTACGAGGTCGAGATCATCATCGACATGGGCTTCGCCGCCTATTTCCTGATCGTCGCCGACTTCATCAAATGGGCGAAGGAGCGCGGCATCCCGGTCGGCCCGGGCCGCGGCTCGGGCGCCGGCTCGGTGGTCGCCTGGTCGCTGACCATCACCGATCTCGATCCGATCCGGCTCGGCCTGCTGTTCGAGCGATTCCTCAATCCCGAGCGGGTGTCGATGCCGGACTTCGATATCGACTTCTGCGAAACAAGGCGTGGCGAGGTGATCCGCTACGTCCAGGAGCGCTACGGATCGGACAAAGTCGCCCAGATCATCACCTTCGGCAAGCTGAAGGCGCGGGCCGTCCTCAAGGACACCGGCCGGGTCCTGCAAATGCCTTATGGCCAGGTCGACCGGCTCGCCAAGCTGATCCCCAATCATCCGACCGACCCCTGGACGCTCGAGCGGGCGCTGGGCGGCGTCGCCGAGCTCGCCGGCGAATATCGGAGCGACGCCCAGGTCCGCCGGCTGTTCGACCTGGCGATGAAGCTGGAAGGCCTGCCGCGCCACGCTTCGACCCATGCCGCCGGAGTCGTCATCGGCGATCGCCGCCTCGACGCGCTCGTCCCGCTCTACCGCGACCCGCGCTCCGACATGCCGGTCACCCAGTTCGACATGAAATATGTCGAGCAGGCCGGCTTGGTGAAGTTCGACTTCCTCGGCCTGAAGACGCTCTCGGTGCTGCGCAAGGCGGTCGAGATGCTCGGCCGCCGGGACATCGAGGTCGATCTCGATCGCCTCGCCTGGGACGACGAGCAGGTCTACAGGCTGCTCCAGCGCGCCGACACGGTCGGGGTGTTCCAGCTCGAATCGGAGGGTATGCGGCGGACGCTGGCGGCGGTGAAACCGTCGGGCTTCGGCGACATCGTCGCGCTGGTCTCGCTCTACCGGCCCGGGCCGATGGACAATATCCCGATGTTCGGCGCCCGCAAGAACGGCCGCGAGCCGATCTCCTACCCGCATCCCCTGCTCGAGGAGGTGCTGAAGGAGACCTACGGCATCTTCGTCTACCAGGAGCAGGTGATGGAGGCGGCCAAGGTGCTCGCCGGCTTCAGCCTCGGCGAGGCCGATCTGCTCCGGCGGGCGATGGGCAAGAAGATCAAATCCGAGATGGATGCCCAGCGCGCCGGCTTCGTCGCCGGCTGCGAGCGGGTGAATGGCATCCCCGCCGCCAAGGCCAACGAGCTGTTCGACCTGATCGACAAGTTCGCCGGCTACGGCTTCAACAAAAGCCATGCCGCCGGCTATGCGCTGATCGCCTATCAGACCGCTTGGCTGAAGGCGCACCATCCGGTCGAATTCTACGCCGCCTCGATGTGCTTCGACAGCCATCAGACCGACAAGCTCGCCATCTTCGTCGACGACATGCGGCGGATGGGCATCCCCTGCCTGCCGCCTGCGATCAACGCCAGCGAGGCCGAATTCTCGGTCGAGCCGGACGGCGACGGCCATGCCGTCCGCTACGCTCTCGGCGCACTCAAGGGGGTCGGCGAGAAGGCGATGGAGCAGCTGGTCGAGGAGCGCCGCGCGGCCGGCCCGTTCCGGAGCCTGGACGACTTCGCCGCCCGGATCGATCCGCGCCTCCTCAATCGCCGCCAGATCGAGAGCCTCGCCGGCGGCGGCGCCTTCGATTCGCTGGCCGAGCGCTGGGCGGTATCGGCGGCGGCCGAGACCATCCTCGCCGCCGCGTCGAGCGCCGCCGAGGCACGGACGTCGGGCCAGGGCGGGCTGTTCGGCGAAGGCCCGGCCAACGTCGCGCCGATCCGGATGCCCGCCGCCGAAAGCTGGTCGCTGGCCCGGCGCATGGCGGCCGAGAAAGAGAGCTTCGGCTTCTATTTCTCCGCCCATCCGGTCGATAACTACCGCCATCTCGCCGCCGCTCAGGGGGCGCGGACCTTTGCCGAGCTCGCCACTGCCGGGGCGCCTTCCGACAGCGGCCGAATCGGCGCGGTGATGGCCGGGCTCGTCGAGGAAACGCGCTGGCGGACGTCGGCGAAGGGCCGGCGCTACATGATGGCGACCCTGTCCGATTCCTCGGGCCAGTTCGAGGCGACCGTGTTCGACGACCAGGTGGCCGAGCAGGTCGCCGCTTTCGCCAAGGCGGGCCAGTGCGCGCTGCTCAACGTCGAGCTCGACCGCCGCCCCGGCGAGGAGACGCCGCGGGTCACCGTCCGCTCGCTGCAGAGCTTCGAGGGCCTCGCCAAGCGCGCCCGCCTCCAGCTCGAGGTCGAGGTCGAGGATGCCGATGCGCTGCGCCGGCTGGCCGCGACCGTCGCCGGCGAGCGCGGCGGCAACGGCCAGCTCCGCCTCAAGGCGGGCTGGGACGGCGGCGAGGCGGACATCGTGCTCGGCCGCGACTTCCTGGTCGACGCCGAGATGGCGGCGCGGATCGAGCGCGTCCCGGGCGTCACCGCCGTTCGCCTCGCCATGGCCGAACCGCCGCGATTGGCGCTCGTCTCCTGACGGGCACCGTCATTCCGGCAAAGCCGGAATCTCAATTCTCTTTACATGAAGGCAAAGGGATTCCAGCTTTCGCTGGAAGGACGGAGGGACCGGCAATGCTGGGCGGGATGCAGGATTTCGAGCTCCGGGTGCCGCGGCTCATCGAGCATGCCGAGCGCGAGCACGGCACGCGCGAGATCGTCACCGCCTGGGCCGACGGCACGATTACCCGCACGAATTGGGCCGGGATCGCGCGCGATGCGAGGAAGCTCGCCCAAGCGCTTGAAAAGATGGGAGTCAAGCGCGGCGATCGCATCGCCACTCTGGCCATGAACCACCATCATCATCTGATCGCCTGGTACGGCGCGATCGGCGCCGGCGGGGTGATTCACACCATCAACCCGCGCCTGTTCGACGAGCAGCTGGTCTATATCGCCAACCATGCCGAGGACAAAGTCCTGTTTTACGACAAGCTCTTCCAGCCAATCGTTGACAGGCTGAGGGAGCAGTGGACGAGCATCGAGCACTATGTCTGCTTCGACGATGGCGGGTTCGAGACTTTGCTCGCCGCCGAGGACGGCGATTATGCCTGGGTCGAGGGGCCGGAGCGCGAGCCCTGCATGCTTTGCTACACGTCGGGGACGACCGGCAATCCCAAGGGCGTTCTCTACGAGCACCGTTCGTCGCTGATTCACGCGCTGACCGTGGTCTCGCCCGCCTGCTTCGATCTCTCGCCGAGCACCGTCGCTTTGCCGATCGTGCCGATGTTCCACGCCGCCGCCTGGGGGATGCCGTTCGCCGGCGCTTTGGCGGGGATCAAGATGGTTTACGCCCAGGTCAACGATCCGGTCGTGCTGTGCCGGCTGATGAACGAGGAGAAGGTGACCCATTCGGCCGGCGTGCCGACGGTCTGGCTGTCGATGTTCCAGCATATCGACGCGACCGGCCAAGCCCCCGAGCATCTCAGGATCGTCACCATCGGCGGCTCGGCGGCGCCGCGGACGATGGTCGAGCGGCTCATGAAGATGGGCATCCGCGTCGGCCACGCCTGGGGAATGACCGAGACCTCGCCGATCGGAACGATCGGCTCGCCGCCCGCCAATTGGGGCGAGCTCGGCTTCGAGGAGCAGGTCGACCTGGTCTGCAAGCAGGGGCGGGTACCGTTCGGCATCGAGCTCAGGGTCGTCGACGACGACGGCCGGGTGCAGCCGCGCGATGGCGCCAGCTCCGGCCGGCTGCAGGTGCGCGGCCCGTGGGTGATCCGCCGCTATTTTCAGGACGGCAAAGGCGATTGCATCGGCGCGGGCGACTGGTTCGACACCGGCGACGTCGCCGTCATCCACCCCTGCGGGACGTTGCAGATCACCGACCGCTCGAAGGACGTGATCAAGTCGGGCGGCGAATGGATCAGCTCGGTCGAGCTCGAAAATGCCGCGGTCGGCTGCCCGGGCGTCGCCGAGGCGGCGGCGATCGGCGTCCGCCACCCCAAATGGGACGAGCGTCCGCTGCTGCTGGTGGTGCGCAAGCCGGGGTCGCAGGTCAGTGCTGCCGACATCGAGGCGCATCTCAAGAGCCACGTCGCCAAATGGTGGCTGCCCGACGAGATAGTGTTCGTCGACAGCCTGCCCCACACCGCCACCGGCAAGCTGCTCAAGACCGCGCTGCGCGACCAGTATCGCGACTATGCGCTGCAGAGCGCCTGACCCTTCTCGTCACCCCGGCGAAGGCCGGGGTCCATGCCGAGTCCGCATGGATGCCAGCCTTCGCTGGCATGACGGCTCGCCACCATAAATTTACCTCTCTGCGCTATCGCAACGCCATGAATTCACTGGGCCGGATCGCGCTGCCGACCGACCGGGCGGGGCTTGCGCCCGCGCGGGACGAAGCCGTGCCCGTCCGCGCCGCCGTCCGTCCCGCCGCCGAAGCGGCCGAGGCGCTGGCGGCCGACTGGACCGAGCTTGCCGGACGCGCCGCCGAGCCCAATGCCTTTGCCGAACACTGGTTCGTCGCGGCGGCGCTGAAGACGGTGGCGCCGGACCGCGACCTCCGCCTCGTCGAGGTCCGGCGCGGCAGCCGGCTGATCGGCCTCATCATCGTCGAGGTCGCCACCGGCTATGCCCGGCTGCCGGTCCGCATCGTCCGCAACTGGTGCCACGACCAGGCCTTTCTCGGCACGCCTTTGGTCGCCGCCGGCGAGGAGCGGGCCTTCTGGGCGGCGACGGTCGCCGCGCTCGACGCCGCCGATTGGGCGCCGAACCTGCTTCATCTGCGCCGCCTCGCCGAGGGCGGCCCGGTCCATCGCGGCCTCGCCGGCGCCGCCGTCGTCCACCGCCGGCATCGCGCCTTCCTCGCCAGCGATCTCGGGCCGCAGGCCTATTACGAGCAGGCGGTCCGCGCGAAGAAGCGCAAGGAGCTTCGCCGCCAGCGGAACCGGCTCGCCGAGCTGGGCCGGCTCGAATCGCGGGTGCTCGACGATCGCGCCGAGCTCGCCGGCTGGTGCGACGCGTTCCTCGCGCTCGAGCAGGCCGGCTGGAAGGGCAGGGTGGGGACCGCGCTCGCCGCGGCGCCCGCCGCCGAGCATTTCTTCCGCGAGGCGCTGGCCCGCGCCTGGGATTCGGGCCGGCTCCAGTTCCGCCGCCTCGACCTCGACGGCCGGCCGATCGCGATGCTGATCAACTTCCTCTGCGCGCCGGGAAGCTTCTCGTTCAAGACCGCGTTCGACGAAGGCTATTCCCAATATTCGCCGGGGGTGCTGATCCAGCTCGACAATCTCGCCATCCTCGACGATCCCGCGATCGCCTGGATGGACAGCTGCGCCGCCCAGGATCATCCGATGATCGACGGCCTGTGGACCGAACGGCGCTCGATCGTCCGGGCGACGGTCCGCCTCAAGGGCGCCCGCCGCACCGCGGTCTGGGCGCTCTGCCGGGCGCTGGAGCTCGGTTCCGCGGCGCTGCGCGGCGGCAAGCTGTGACGCCCGAGCTCGCCATCGTCGTCGATACCGAAGAGGAATTCGACTGGTCGAGGCCGTTCTCGCGGGACAATGTCTCGACCCGCGCGATCCCGGCCCAGGCGCGCGCGCACCGGATCTACGACCGCTTCGCCATCGTCCCCACCTATGTCGTCGACTATCCCGTCGCCACCGACCCCGCCGCAATCGCCTTCCTGCGCGGCCTCAAGGAAGCCGGCAAGGCGGAGATCGGCGCCCACCTCCATCCCTGGGTGACGCCGCCGCATCTCGAACAGGTGAACGCCCGCAACTCCTATCATTGCAACCTGCCGCCCGAACTCGAGCGTGCCAAGCTTGCGGCGCTGACCGAGGCGATTACCGCCGGCTTCGGCGCCCGCCCGGCGATCTTCAAGGCGGGCCGCTACGGCTACGGGCCGGCCACCGGCCGGATCCTCGCCGATCTCGGCTACCAGGTCGATTGCAGCTTCGTCCCGCATACTGATTTGTCGAGCGACGGCGGCCCCGATTTCCGCGGCCGCCCCGATCGCCCGCACTGGTTGCCCGAGGGCCTGCTCGAAGTGCCGCTCAGCGTCGGCTTCCTCGGCGCTCTGCCGGCCTTGGGCGAACGCACCGCTGCCCTGTTCGACAGCCGGGCGGCGGCGCGGCTGCGAATCCCCGGGGCACTGGCGCGCAGCGGCCTCGTCGCCCGCTCCCGGCTCAGCCCCGAAGGGACTCCGCCGGACGAGCAATGCCGGCTGATCGCGGCGATGATCGCGCGCGGCCACCGCACCTTCAGCCTGACCTATCACAGCCCGAGCCTCGCGCCGGGCCACACGCCCTATGTCCGCGACGAGGCGGATCTCGACCGCTTCCTCGCCGCGATCGAGCAGGTGCTGACCTTCTTCCGCGACGAGATCGGCGGTCGGTTCACCACCCTGAGCGAGATCTACCGCCGCGAAGCCGCGCGCCGCGAGGCCGCCTAGGGCCGCCGCGCCCGCGGCTGCCGCCCGCCGAAAGCGTCGCCGAAGAAGCTGCCCTCGTACCAGCGCGGCGGTTCGGCGCCGTCGGCGATCTCGCGGGCGATCAAATAGTTCAATTGGGCGAAGCGCGCTCCGGCCCGCCAGTTGAACGCCTGGCTGAGATCGTCGCTCGGGCTGTGATAGCGGGTGTCGAGGAAGGCGTGGAAAAGCTCGCGGCCGCCATTGGCGAAGCCGGTCATCAGGAACACCGCGGGGATGCCCTGCTGGACGAAGCGGTAATGGTCCGAGCGGGTGAACAATCCCTCCTCGGGAAGCGGATCGGGGGAGAGGCCGACGCCCATCCGCGCTGCCGCCCGGGCGACGATCGGGCCCATCGTCGAATGCTCGGCGCCGAACGCGGTGACGTCCTCGAAATCGTAGGTCAGGATCGGCATGTCGAGATTGACCACCGAGACGATCCGGCCGTTGCCGACCACCGGGTGGCGGGAGAGGAATTGCGCGCCGAGCAGGCCCTTTTCCTCGGCCGTGACCGCGGCGAACAGGATCGGCCGGCGGGGCCGGTTGCCGGGCCGGCTCATCGCCCGGGCGACCTCGATCAGGGTGGCGATGCCGGTGGCATTGTCCATCGCGCCGTTGTTGATCCGGTCGGCGTTCGCGGGGTCGTTGGGGCCGGCCGCGCGGATGCCGAGATGGTCGAGATGGGCCATCAGCAGCACATATTCTTGCCCCACCGACGGGTCCGAGCCGGGCAGCACGGCGAGCACGTTCTCGCTGGCGAAGCGGCTCTCCTCGCCGGCCGGCCGAGTCACCCGCGCAGTGCCGTGCAGGGCGAAGCCGCGGGGCCGCATCCCCGTCACCGCCGCCTCGTCGAGCACCGCGTCGAGCGAGCGGGGCGCGCCCTGGAACAGCGCCCGCGCGGCGCTGTCGTCGACCAAAGCGGTAAAGCGCAGCGATGCGGCGTCGGAGAAAGGTGCGCCGCCGGGCTCGACCCAGGTGGTCAGCGGCCGTTCGCCGGAACGGGCGGCGCGGGCCCACGGCGTCGCCGCACTGTCGGCGCGGGTGCGGATCGAGATCAGGCCGAGCGCTCCGCGGGCGGCGGCCATCCGCCGCTTGTCGCCGTTCAGATGGGCGGCGACGTCGCTGGCAATGCCGTCCGGCGTGCCGGCGAGGACGACGACGATCTTGCCGCGCGCGTCGAGCCCGCGATAGTCGTTGAAGCCGTGCGAAGGCATGTCGAGCCCGTAGCCGGCGAAGACGAGCGGCGCCTCCAGCGACAGCGGCCCGGAGTCGGCGCCCGCCCGCAGCGCCAGCTCATGGCCTTGGGTGAACGTGCGGCCGGCGACGGTGAGGGTCGGCGGTCCGCCGAGCCTGATCTGGACCAGGCCGACCGGTTGATACCAGCTGCCGTTCGCGCCCGGGCTCAGGCCGAGCGCCTCGAACTGGCTGGCGACGTAGCGGGCGGCGATGTCGAAGCCGCGGGTGCCGGCCTCGCGGCCCTCGAGCAGATCGTCGGCGAGGAAGGCGACATGGGCGCGAAACGCCTCGGCGCTGAACTGGTCGCCGGCCGGTGCGGCCGTCTGGGCGAGCGAGGACGCGGATAGCGAAAGCGCGGCGAGACCCGCGAGCAACATCCTGAAGCTCATCTGAAAAGCATCCCCGCGCTGAAACCGTGCGATCGCCTACCGGCTGGGCGGGATGAACGCAAGCCGACGGGTTCGGTCAGCTTCTGTTCAATTCATCTATGGAATAGCACGGTTTATCGCACCGGCTGACAGGTGCGCGCAGGGAGCAAGAATGATGTTGGGTTCGGCAAGACGCAGCTTCGCGCAGGATCAGGCGCACCGCGGCTATCATGTCGTCTATCGCGGCGGCGAGGTGAACCGCTGCCCGGGCTGCGGCCGCTCGCACTGGTATGTCGGCCGACTCTCGGCCGAATGCGGCTTCTGCGGCACCGCGCTGCCCTTGACCGAGAGCCTCGGCATGGCCGGCGCCGGCCTGTTCCGCCGCCGCGGCCGCGGCTCCCCCGCTTTCGCGACCGCGGCCTGAGCCGCGCGGGCCCAAGCGCCTTGCCCTCCTCACCCCCGCTGCTATAGACGCGCGCTTGCCGTGGCCTAAGCGGGCGTGGCGGAACTGGTAGACGCGCCAGGTTTAGGTCCTGGTATCGAAAGATGTGGGGGTTCGAGCCCCTCCGCCCGCACCAGCGGCCGCCCCCGTCCTTGCTGACATGAAGGTTGGAAATGCAAACTGTCGAGACGTTGAACGAGGGGCTGAAGCGCGCCTACCGGATCACCATTCCCGCCGGCGACATCGACGCGCGCGTCGATCAGGAGCTGAAGAAGGTCGCGCCGCAGGTGCGCATGCCCGGCTTCCGCCCCGGCAAGGTGCCCGCCAACCTCATCCGCAAGATGCATGGGCCCGCGCTCCAGCAGCAGGCGCTCGAGCAGGCGGTCCAGGACGGCGTCCAGCGGCTGATGAGCGAGCAGAAAATCCGCCCGGCGATGCAGCCGGCGGTGGCGCTGGAGGCGGGCGGCGACGGCAAGGACGCGGTCGTCACCGTCGAGCTCGAGGCGCTGCCCGAAATCCCGGAGGCGAAGATCGCCGGCCTCGGCATCGAGCGGCTCAAGGTCGAGCCGAGCGACGAGATGCTCGACGCGGCGGTGCTTCGGCTGGTCGAAGGTCAGAAGAGCTTCGAGCCGGCCCCGGCCGCGCACAAGGCGGCGAAGGGCGACCTCGTCAACATCGATTTCGAGGGCAAGGTCGACGGCGAGCCGTTTGAGGGCGGCAAGGGCGAGGGGATGGCGGTCGAGCTCGGCTCGGGCCGGCTGATCCCGGGCTTCGAGGACCAGCTGGTCGGGGCCAAGGCCAACGACCAGCGCACCGTCAGCGTCACTTTCCCGGCCGACTATAATGTCGACTATCTGAAGGGGAGGGCGGCGACCTTCGACGTCCTCGTCAACGAGGTCCAGGTCGCCAAGGCGATGAAGGCGGACGACGCCTTCGCCCAGTCGATGGGGCTCGAGGGGATCGGCCAGTTGCGCGAGCTGATGCGCGGCCAGGTCGAGCAGGAGCTGAACGGCCTCACCCGCACCCACATGAAACGCCAGCTGCTCGATCAGCTCGCCGCCGCCCACGATTTTCCGGTGCCGGAATCGATGGTCGAGGCCGAGTTCGCCCAGATCTGGCAGCAGCTCGAGCATGAAGCGAGCCACGAGGAGGACCCCGAGGCGGCGCGCAAGGAGATGGAGGCCGAGCGCGGCGACTATCGCGCGATCGCCGAGCGCCGCGTCCGCTTGGGCCTGCTGCTCTCCGACCTCGGCCAGAAGAACAACATCCAGATCAGCCAGCAGGAAATGAACCAGCTGATCATGCAGGCCGCCCAGCAATACCGGCCCGAGGAGCGGCAGCGCTTCGTCGAATATATCCGCAGCGAGCCGATGGCCCAGGCCCAGCTGCGCGCGCCCTTGTTCGAGGACAAGGTCGTCGACTATCTGTTCGGCACTGCCGAGATCAGCGAGCGGACGGTCACCCGCGAGGCGCTGGAGGCGGCGATCGAATCCGAGGACGGCCACGTCCATGGCCCGGGTTGCGGCCACGATCACGGCGCCAAGCCCAGGCCGAAGAAAGCGGCGGCGAAGAAGCCGGCCGCGAAGACGGCCGAAGCGGAGAAGCCGGCGAAGAAGACTCCAGCGAAAAAGCCTGCCAAGAAGGGCTGACTTTGGCCTAAGGGGGCGGGATGCCAGTCGAGATCCGGGAACTCCAGGTCGCGGTCCTGCTTCCCTGCTACAATGAGGAGGCGGCGGTCGCGCAGACCGTCGCGGGCTTCCGCGCCGCGCTGCCGGACGCGGCGATCTACGTCTACGACAACAACAGCACCGACGGCACCCGCGGCGCGGCGGCGGCCGCGGGCGCGATCGTCCGCGCCGAGCGGATGCAGGGCAAGGGCCATGTCGTCCGCCGGATGTTCGCCGACGTCGAAGCCGACGTCTATGTGATGGCCGACGGCGATGCCACCTACGATGCCGCCGCGGCGCCCGAGCTGGTCAGGAAGCTGATCGACGAGCAGCTCGACATGGTCGTCGGCGCCCGCAAGTCCGAGGTCGAGGCGGACGCCTATCGCCGCGGCCACGTGCTCGGCAACAAGGTCTTCACCGGCCTTCTCTCCAGCCTGTTCGGGCGCAGCTTCAGCGACATCTTCTCGGGCTACCGGGTGTTCTCGCGCCGCTTCGCCAAGTCCTTCCCGGCGCTGTCGCGCGGCTTCGAGACCGAGACCGAGATCAGCGTCCACGCGCTCGAGCTGGCGATGCCGGTCGCCGAGGTGGTGACCGCCTATGGCGCCCGCCCCGAGGGCTCGCATTCCAAGCTTTCGACCTGGCGCGACGGCTGGCGGATCCTGAAGACGATCCTCCACCTCTACCGGATCGAGCGGCCGGTGCTGTTCTACGGCAGCTTCGCCCTGTTCCTCGCGGCGCTTGCGGTGGTGCTCGCGATCCCGCTCGCGATCACCTATTTCCAGACCGGCCTCGTCCCCCGCTTCCCGACCGCGATCCTCGCCACCGGGCTGATGATCCTCGCCTTCCTGAGCTTCTTCACCGGCCTGATCCTCGACACCGTGGTGCGCGGCCGGCGCGAGGTGCGGCGGCTCCATTACCTGAGCCTGCCCGCCCCCGGCGCGCGTTCATTGTAACTCTTCTGCAACGATCCGCGGAAATTCGCGCCGAACAGGGCTTTCGCGCTTCCGTCGCTCCGTTAAACCGGAGTAGTTTCCCGATCGTGGGGGTGGGGCCCGCGATGTCCGCGAGCACGCCCTTATTGGGGAGCCTGCGGCCATGACGAACGTTTATCGGAAAGCCCTTTTCAGCAGCGCCAACTTCGCCCTCGCCATCGGGCTTGTTGGCGGCGCGGCGCCGGCGTTCGCGCAGGGCACCACGCCGGCTGCGACCGAGGATCAGCCGATCGTCGTCACCGGCTCGCGCATCCGCCGCGATCCGCTCGACCAGGAGCAGCCGGTCGTGTTCGTCGACCGCGAAGACCTCGACCGCACCGGCCTGACCTCGGCCGCCGAGATCCTGCAGCGGCTGCCGAGCTCCGGCGGCGCCCTCAACAGCCGCTTCAACAACAGCGGCAATTTCGGCAACCCGCCCGACGGCGGCGGCGTCGGCGCCGGCGCCGCCGAAGTCGACCTGCGCTATCTCGGCTCGCGCCGCGTGCTGGTGCTGGTCGACGGCCTCCGCTACGTCAACGGCGCCTCGGCGAGCGGCGTCCCCGGCTCGGTCGACCTCAACTCGATCCCCGAGAGCATGATCGACCGGATCGAGGTGCTGCAATCGAGCGCCTCCTCGATCTACGGCTCGGACGCGATCGCGGGGGTCGTCAACATCATCACCCGCCGCCAGCAGGAGGGGCTGCGCCTTTCCGCCCAATTGGGCACGTATGACGAGGGCGACGGCTTCTCGCAAAATTATTCGGCGAGCTGGGGCATGGGCGGACGCGACGACACCACCCGGATCGTGATCGGCGCCAATTACGTCAAGCAGGACGAAGTCAGCTCGTCCGCCCGTTCGATCTCGCTCTTCCCGACCCCAGGGGCGACCGCCTGCGACAGCTCATGCAGCTCGGGCACGCCGAACGGCCGCTTCATCATCGATGGCGGCCCTCCGGCTGGTCGGACCCTGATCGCGCCGGTGATCGGCCGCTCACCGACGCTCGCCGACTATCGAGCCTTCGTCTCGCCGGCAGACCGCTTCAACTTCGCGCCCTACAATTTCATTCAGGTGCCGCTCGAGCGCTATGGCGGCTTCGTCAACTTCACCCAGGAATTGAGCCCGCGCGCCAATTTCAACCTCCACGCCATCTACAACCGCCGCAATTCGTCCAACCAGGCGGCGCCGCTGCCGCTGTTCGTCGGCCCGGACGCCGGCAACGGCAATCTGCTCGACAACATCTCGATCGACGCCACCAATCCGTTCAATCCGTTCGGCACGCTGCGCTCGGGCCGCAACCTCAACGGCACGTCCAACGGCCAGATTCCCAATTACGCCTTCATCGGCCGCCGGATCGTCGAGAACGGGCCGCGGCGCTACGACCAGCAGGTCGACACCTATTATGCCGCCGGCACGTTCGACGGCACGCTGCCGGTGATGGGCCGCGAATGGAACTGGGACGTCAGCCTGCTGTGGGGCCGCAACGTCGCCCATCAGGAGGTGCACGGCAATTTCAACGCGCTGAACCTCTCCCGCGCGCTCGGCCCGGTTGCCGGCTGCACCGCGCCGTGCGTTCCGTTCAATATTTTCGGGGGGGAGGGGTCGATTACCTCCGCCATGCTCGATTACGTGGCGTTCACCCAGCGCGACAGCAGCCACCAGAAGCTGTGGGACTTCACCGCCAACCTGACCGGCGGCCTGTTCGAGCTGCCCGGCGGCACCGCCGGCTTCGCGATCGGCATCGAGCACCGCAAGCTCTCCGGCCGGTTCGACCCCGATCCGGTGCTCGTCGCCGGCAACGGCTCCGACATTCCCGCTTTGCCGACCGCGGGCAGCTACGACGTCTCCGAAGCCTATGCCGAGCTGCGCCTGCCGCTGCTCCGCGACACCGGCTTCTTCCACCGCCTCGAGCTGACCGGCGCCGCCCGCTTCTCCGATTATTCGACCTCGGGCTCGACGACGACGTTCAGCGCCGGCATCAACTGGGAGCCGATCGAGGACCTCCTCTTCCGCGGCAGCTGGGCGGAAGGCTTCCGCGCCCCCAGCATCGGCGAATTGTTCGGCACGCCCTCGCGCTTCGACCAGGAGGTCGTCGACCCCTGCTCGGGGATGACCGCGGGCACCCCGGCCAACATCCGCGCCAATTGCATCGCCGACGGCGTCCCCGCCAACAACAGCTACGTCCAATTGAACGCGCAGCTGCCGGTGATCACCGGCGGCAACCAGAATCTGCAGCCGGAAAGCTCGGAAAGCTGGGGCGCGGGCATGGTCTGGCGGCCGGGCTTCCTCTCCCGGCGGGTCTCGCTCGAGGTCAATTATTACAACATCACGGTCGACGGCGCGATCGCCGCGATCGACGCCGAGACCCTGCTCGGCCGCTGCGCCGAGGCCGGCGACGCGCTCTCCTGCGCGGCGATCGACCGCTCGCCCTCGGGCCAAGTCACCCAGATCCGCGGCCTCCTCCAGAACATCGCCTCGATCGAGACCGACGGCCTCGACGTCACCTTGAACGCGCGCACCGGCGACACCGGCTTCGGCACGTTCGGCCTGTTCTGGACCGCCAACTTCCTGTTCAACTATCACGTCACCGTGCCCGCCACCGTCGGCACCACCACCATCCCGCGCGAGGGCACCGAGCAGGGCAGCCCCGACCAGGCCTTCCCCAAGTTCAAGTCGACCGCGGTGATCGACTGGCGGCTGGGCAGCGTCGGCGCGTCGCTGACCAACCGCTTCATCAACCATGTCGTCGAAGCCAATGGCAACCGCCTCGGCGACCGCCTCTACACCGACATCCAGCTGCGCTGGGAGCCGACCTTCCTCAACGGCTTCGGCTTCGCGGTCGGCGCCAACAACCTGTTCGGCGTCGATCCCCCCGCCTGCTTCACCTGCGGCCTCAACAACATGGACCCCACCACCTACGACATCCCCGGCACCTTCCTCTACGGCCGGGTGACCTTCCGCTGGGGCGGCTGAGGCCGTCCCGGCGACAGCGCCGCGGACGCGCAGCGGCCCCGAAGCTGCCGCCGGAGTCGGCCCAGCCGGCCGACGGGGCGGCGGGCATCGAGCCCGCCGAACCCGATCGACGTCACGGCAATGGTGCCGTGACGCTGCGGTGTGTCGCGCGGAAAAAGGAAAATGGGTTCACGCGAAGCCGCGAAGGACGCGAAGGCGCAGCGGACGGGGCGGCGCGCAGCGACGGAGGCCGGACCGCACCGCACCCGCATAAATGGGGACAGTATATATTTTTCATGCGGCGCCCTTCGCCCGCTTCGTCTTCGGGAAAAATATATACTGTCCCCAATTTTCCCCAATTTTCCCGTTCGCCGCGCGGAATGTGTAGCGGAAGTCGTATTCGGCCGCGTGCCAGGCATGTGCCAGCCACCAACCCCGCATCCCAATCTCTCCCGTGTCCGTGGCCGTCATCAAGAAGCTCGCGCGCTCGGAGATAAAGGGGGCGGTCAGGCTCCGCGTGCCAGGCAGGTGCCAGGCACCAAGGAAATTCCCTCACATTTTTCGAGGCGGCGGCGGCGGCGGCGCCGGCGGTGGTGGTGGCGGCGGTGGCGGCGCCACGAACGTCGCCTCCTTGGCGATCCTGGCCAGCTCGGCGCGGGCCTTTGCGGCGTCGGCGGGGTCGGGGGTGCCCGCCGCCTCCTGCTGCAGGATCCGGATCGCGGCGGCGGCCTCCTCGGCCGCCGCCCTGACCGGGTCGGCGGACGGCGGCGGCGGCGGGGGCGGGGCGGCGGCGGCATCCCCGGCCAGGGCTGCCAGGCTGGCTTTCGCTTCGGCCTGATGCGGCGAGGTGGGATCGTGCGCCTGGAGCTGGAGGTAGCGGATCTTCTGCTCGGCGTCGGCCGCGGCCGCGGCGACGATTCCCGCCGCCACCGACGGCGTCGCCTCGCCGGCGAGCCGCTCGAGCTTCGCGCGGGCGTCCGCCGCATTCCGGGCCGAGGCCTCTGCCTCGGCCTTCAGCACATCGATCGCCCATTCGCCCTGGGCGGCGGCAGCCGCGATAATGGCGGCCGCGGACATTGGCGGCGGCGGCGGTGGCGGCGGGGGCGGCGATGGTGACGGCATCCTTGCCTCCTGTCAGGATCGGCGCATCCAAGTCCGGTCGCCATTTCGGGCGACGCCGGGCGGGCCGCTCACCGCCAGACCGCGACGCCGCCGTGCCAGCTGCAGGTGCCGCGGCGGCTCTGGCTGAAGCTGTAGGTGCCGTCGCGGCAGCGGGCGCTCCAGCCCGCCGGCGGGCGGTTGGCGGGACGCGGGCGCTCGACGCAGCGGCCGCGGCTGTTGCGATAATAGCCGTTGCCGCAGCCCTGGCGCGCTTCCGCCGCCGTCGTCGGATAGACAAAGGAGAGAGTGGGTACGGCGCTGCACAGTGCCAGCGCCAGCAGGATCGATTTTTTCATTGCCCGCCTCCGCCGCGAGTCGCGGTGACGACTCGGATCGAAGGCGAGAATATAGCAGCTGGTCTAACCGTTACATAATTTTGCTCCCATAACGGGAACAACTATCGATGGCAGAGCCTGGGAGGGCGGGGGCTCGCCCGAAACGGGACAGTCACAGCGACCGTGCCGGTTTCCGACGCTCACTCCTCCTCGGCGCGGGCGCGGCCGAAAGCGCAATCTCGCGCGGTCCGGCCGCATTTATCGGCGATTGCGCCGACAAGACCGGCCGATCCGTCCGAGCTTTCGCGGATCCGGTCCTTTACCCCTTTGCCGGCGCGGCGAACGGCCGGCGGCAGGAGGGCGAAAGATGCCGAAATATTACATCATGCTGGTCGACACGGCGCGCAACGAGATGCGCGTCCCGGTCAAGGCGCTGCTCAATCCGTATGACGATAAAAACGCCTTCGCCGCGGGAATGCCGCAATTCTTCGGCGGCACGGGCAAGGGCAATCAGCGTCACGTCGACGTGCTGGCGAAGGAGGTCACCGAGGAGTCGCGGCGGACGCTCCAGCTGACCTTGGCGTCTGCCGAGGCCGCGCCGGAGCTGTTCGGCCGCAACGACATGTACTTCTACTGGACCCGGTCGGATGGGTGGCGCGAGACCGGGACCCCGTGGAACGACGGCAGGGGCCCCGACGAACGCGAAATGGACCGGATCGCGATCATCGACCTGACGCCGTTCGTCGAGGATTGGAGCGACGACGCGATCATCGCGGAGCTGGTCCGCCAGGCCGGCTGCGGGGATGCGCCGGTCCAGGGCAAGAGGGACTTCGCCCGCTCGGAAACCCGGGTCGCCTTCCTCAAGCTGATCCGCCAGCTGGTGGGGGGTTGAACACCGCCCCCCTCCCGCCCCATGTGTGACGGGCCACACCAGCCAGCAGGACCGCCCGCGCCATGGACCATCAGGACATCACCGCCCAGCTCATCCCCGTCGTCATCGAGCAATCGAACCGCGGCGAGAGGAGCTTCGACATCTATTCGCGGCTGCTCAGGGAGCGGATCGTGTTCGTCACCGGCGGGGTCGAGGACCATATGGCCTCGGTGATCACCGCCCAATTGCTCTTCCTCGAAAGCGAGAATCCGAAGAAGGACATCTACATGTACATCAACTCGCCGGGCGGGGTGGTCACGGCGGGCATGGCGATCCACGACACCATGCAGTACATAAGGCCCAAGGTCGGCACCGTCTGCATCGGCCAGGCCGCCTCGATGGGCGCCTTCCTGCTTTCCGCCGGCGAGCCCGGCATGCGGGTCGCCCTGACCAACGCCCGGATCATGATCCACCAGCCCTCGGGCGGCGCCCAGGGCATGGCCAGCGACATCGAGATCCAGGCCAGGGAGATCCTCCGCATCCGCCACCGGATGAACGAGCTGATGGCCCATTATACCGGCCAGCCGATCGAGGAGATCGAGAAGAACGTCGAGCGCGACAAATTCTTCTCCGCCGACGAGGCGCGGGCGTTCGGCCTGGTCGACGAGGTGTTCGAGAAACGGCCGCAGCCGGCGGAGGAGGGGAGCTCGGTCAAGGCGGCGTAGCTTTGTTCAGCCCAGCTCGATCTCAGCTGGTCGCGTAAATCTCACTGCCGCGCCGGTGTTCAATCCCTGTTGCCAACTCCTATTGGACCACATGCAGCCGCTCATCTCGCTCCCGTCAGGATTAACGTCTAACAAGACGGAGCCAAAAAACATCTGCTCATCGGTGTCTGCAATCTGGTCATTTTGTTGTTCAAATACATATATGAGGCGCGGCCAGCGCCCGCGCTGACCTCGTATGGGCTCCACGATCAGCGTGTTTGAGTCTCGAATGGGCGTGGTGGCGGCAGGGTTCCACATTCTCATATGAATGTGACCCCATGTTTGTTCAACTTCGGCACGCAAGCTATTCACTTCAAGCTCGGGCTCGGGCGAAATGATATCCTTATCTAGTATTGCTTTCTTAAGGCGCGGCCAGTTGCTACAAACCTCTACGTCCCAAACGCCACTCAGATCTGGAAAAACAAGCCTGTTCAGTATAGGGAATTTCTTCCAAACCTTTCGCCACAGCGGTGTTAGAAGGAGACTAGCAATTACAAGTTGTACGACGGAAACTATTAGTGCGGCTCCAACCGCGAAGTTAATGTCGAATTGCACCAAGGCCGCGCTCAGCCCCCAAAGGCCTAGAGACACAGCCACGGTCAGATAGGCGACCGCCCCGATCCAAACTCGCAGGCCGAAAATCTTGAACATCGGAAAAGCGTCCTCACATCCGCCTTCCTGCGGAGGCGCGGCTGTAAGCGCTCGTCTGGGTGGTGTCCACCAGATATCCACAGAAAAAATCGCGGATATAGCGGCTCCCCTCTCGCATTAACCACAAAATGTAGATACAGGGGTGAGTCCGTCAGGATTCTGACGAGCTCTGTATCATATGCGCCGTACCCGGCTGCCCCGTCAGCCCCGTCTCCGCGTCAGCAGAGGTTAGAGCGAGGAGACTGAGATGGGAATCAATGCGCATCGAGCATTCTTCAGTACGGGCGAGGCGGACCACTACCTCCAAGGGCTAACGCTCCCCGACCATAAAGAACGGCGTCTCCGCGACGCGAGGGATGCTATCCGTGATGCCCTCAAGGCGGGCTTTCGGGATTGGGCAGAGGTAATCGGGCGTGAGGAGCTTTTCGAAAGCGCGGCGCTGGCTTCGGTCTACGCCTATGACGCCGAACCGACGCTCCAGCCAAAGTTCCGCGGGCAAGGCAGCTACGTGTACAAGACGCTTAATAAGCCCACCCATCCGTCCCAAGAAATTGACCTCGATGATGGAATGTTTCTGCCCGTATCCTTCCTGGCCCGAGACGGTTCGAGCCATCCAGCGGTAATCAGCGATGGATATTTCAACGCCGTCGAGGCGATCCTTCGCCAGCTGTGTGCCAGGAAAGGCTGGACTCTCATTACGGACAAAGACTCGTGTGTGCGCATCGAGATCGGGGACCAAGCCCACATTGACTTGGCCTTGTACGCGATTCCGGATGATGAGTTTGAGGTGCTGGTGGAAAAGGCAGCTCTTGCGAGCGCCGCCCGATTTTCAGAATTCCGAGATGACCTCGTCAGCTTTGCCGAGGATGTTTATCCGCAGATCCCTGAAGACCGCATAATGCTGGCGCATCGGAAAGAGGGATGGAAGCCTTCCGACCCGCGAAGGCTCGAAGATTGGTTTCACGAGGCCATCCGCGAGCACGGATATCAGCTGCGCCGGGTGTGTCGTTATCTTAAGGGCTGGCGCGACTTCCATTGGCAGCAGTGTCGTCTCAGCTCCATTGCGCTCATGGCATGCGCTGTAGCGGCTTACGATGAAGCTCGGTCCGCTCCGCCTGAAAACCGCGATGATAAGGCGCTCCTCATGGTTGCAGAGCGTCTACCCCAAATGCTGAGTGACAGGATCCCGAATCCTGTCGTTGATCGGCAGTACCTCGACGAAGGATGGGAGGATTGTCGCTCTGATCTGGTCGGAAAGGCGAGGACTTTAGCAGCCGGACTGGGCGGAGCGTTAAGTCGACATGAAACGAGAGAGGCAATCCAAGACTTGCTTGCTACTTTTGGAATTTTCATGCCCGATGATCCGGCCACGCTATCGGTTGACGGTGCCCCCTCTATCTTGACGACGGGTCTCCTCGCCAGTTTTGCCGACCAACCAGAGGCACAAACGGCTGTCCAGAAGGACGGCGATGACCGGTACGGCTGATATATCTTCGACCATGCTTTCGCACGCGGAAGCCGTGGCCGCAGTTGAGGAATGGCTGAAGGCAAACGCTCCTGGGCGCCCTCTTAATGCCAAGGAGTTGAAACAATATCGGGACGACAAGTTTACAAGCGGGTGGCGCATCTCCTGCTGCTATCAGGATGTTGAACTCGAGCTCGATCTACTGCTGGATGGAAGCTTCCCTTACTCCCTAGCCCGGGTTGCCGTGGCAACGCCTCTTCCATTTCCGAGCTATCCTCATGTTGAGGAAGATGGGATGCTCTGCTTGGTTTCCGGCTTGGCGGAACCCAATCCTCTGAACCCAGTGGGCATAGTGCAGAACGTGCTTGCTTGGGCGGGAGCCGTGCTTGAAGCAGGGATCTCAGGAAGGAATCATGACGACTTCCGATCGGAGTTTCTTTCGTACTGGAACCCCGGCGTGGCCAAAGTACCGGTCCGCAGCATCCTTGAACCGTGCGAGCCATCTCGGATGATCCGCTATTGGGCAGGCGAGCAATTCTATTTTGTGGGGGAGAATGAGAATGCCGTGCGGCGCTGGTTTCAGAGTTCGGGCCTAAACATATCATCTGCCCCTCTGCCGACAGCGATGCTGCTCTGGTTAGAAAAGGCGCCCCTTCCTTCTGAATATGTTCGGACCGCGGCAGACATCTGGGACCTAATTGAAGGCAGCGTCCCCGAGCGCCTAAATTGGCTGAAGCGGTCTGCCTTAGAGGAACGCCGTGTACTCGTCGTCCTCGGCGCTCAAACGCAAAACGGCATTTGCCTCAGCGCTGCTCGTTTTTCGCCGCCTACCATAAAGGGGTTCCGTAAGGGGCGTGCGCCGTTGGAACTTCTGGACCGACCTTACTTTGAAAAAATCTCGATCACTAGAATGGCCGTGTATCGCGCGGACCCGTACTGGGTTCATGGAAGGGATCGGAATGGAGACCTGCCCGCGCTCAACTCTGCAAGAGTCGCGATGCTCGGCTGTGGCTCTCTCGGAGGCTCGATCGTACACCAACTGGCTCAAGCCGGTGTTGGCGAACTACTCCTAGTTGATGGAGATGCCCTCACTTGGGCTAACACAGGCCGTCACCAATTGGGAGCGGAATGGGTTGGACACAACAAGGCTGTGGCTCTCAAGACTTCGCTCCAACGCGCCTTCCCTTCGATCAGGGTCGCGGAGCGTGCCATACCATGGCAACAGATCGAGGATGTATCGGAAATACTGAACTCGTGCGATTTGATTATTAGTACTATCGGGAGTTGGGGCCCTGAAGCCGAACTAAACGCTTGGCACGTTGCTACCGGGCGGAAGCGGCCAATCATCTACGGCTGGACAGAACCTCATGCCGTTGCCGCTCAAGCGGTGCATATCGGCAACGAGGGTGCTTGCTTTGCGTGTGGAGTTTCCGAGTTTGGGCGTCCCAAGTTGTGCGTCTCAATCTGGCCTGCCGAGCGTGAGCGAGTTCAGGAACCAGCCTGTGGCGCGTATTTTCAACCCTACGGCCCAATCGCTCTATCCGCATGCGTCAGCTTGGTTGCTGGGCTGGCGGTAGATACCTTGTTGGAAAAGTCCTCGTCAGGGTGCCTTCATATATGGGCAGCGCCTACCGCCGATATTAAGGCGGCAGGTGGCAACACATCTCCCGAGTGGTCCTCCATGGCTGGTGTCGAAACTGGAGGCCTGTTTCGCAGCTTGAGTTGGTCGAGAGACGACCGTTGCAGCTTTTGCAGCTGAGATTCCGGTGCTCACCTATCCCATTGGCACTTCTGGCGAGATACTGACAATCAGTCGATCTGTGCTCACTCGGTTTCGGGCAAATCGTCAGAAATATCTGTGGCAAAGTGAAGCGGGAGGCCAGCTGTTTGCGAGAATATTGGGTCGCCAGATTCATATTGGGAGCGCAACTGGACCTAGGCATAGCGACAAACGGGGGCGTTTCTTCCATCAAAGCGACCGGGTAGTCGATCAAAAAGAGATTGACGAGCGATTTCTGAGGGGATTTCATTACATCGGTGATTGGCACACGCACCCCGAAGTTCGACCTTCTCCCTCTTTTCGAGACTTTCGGACTATGTCATCCCGGGTGCTGCGATCTAAGCACCCCTTTTATGGCTTTGTTTTCATTCTGGTGGGGAGGGCGCCACCGCCTTGGGGCCTCAATGTAATCGCCCATGATGGGCACCGGGCCTATTCATTGGAGGCGGTAGGTTTGCCCGGTTGATCGCCCCAGTGTGCCGGGTCCGACGATGCGGGCGCGGACCACGCCTAACCGGCGTCGGGCAACCGTTTCACCGCCAGGACTTGTCGGTGGCCTGCGTCAGGGCCACATCGCCGTCACGCGGCCCGCGTATCCGGCCTCTTAACGATTACACCATTGTCCTGCGGTACAAATCCCGGCAGGATGGCGGGCTGAAACGAGGGAAGGGGGCTTTGCCGCTCCCCAGGAGTTTATGACCAAATTGCAAGGCGGCGACAGCAAGAGCACGCTCTACTGCTCGTTCTGCGGCAAATCGCAGCACGAGGTCCGGAAGCTGATCGCCGGGCCGACCGTGTTCATCTGCGACGAATGCGTCGAGCTGTGCAACGACATCATCCGCGAGGAAACCAAGTCGGCGCTGGTCAAGACCCGCGACGGGGTGCCGACGCCGGCCGAGATCTGCAAGGTGCTCGACGATTACGTGATCGGCCAGAACCACGCCAAGCGCGTGCTCTCGGTCGCGGTCCACAATCACTACAAGCGGCTCGCGCATGGCGCCAAGGGCGCCGACGTCGAGCTCGCCAAGTCGAACATATTGCTGGTCGGCCCGACCGGCTGCGGCAAGACCCTCCTCGCCCAGACGCTGGCGCGGATCCTCGACGTGCCGTTCACCATGGCCGACGCGACGACGCTGACCGAGGCGGGCTATGTCGGCGAGGACGTCGAGAACATCATCCTGAAATTGCTCCAGGCCTCCGACTACAATGTCGAGCGGGCGCAGCGCGGCATCGTCTATATCGACGAGATCGACAAGATCAGCCGCAAGTCCGACAACCCCTCGATCACCCGCGACGTCTCCGGCGAGGGCGTCCAGCAGGCGCTCTTGAAGCTGATGGAGGGGACGACCGCGAGCGTGCCCCCGCAGGGCGGCCGCAAGCACCCGCAGCAGGAATTCCTCCAGGTCGACACGACCAACATCCTGTTCATCTGCGGCGGCGCCTTCGCCGGGCTCGAGAAGATCATCGGCGACCGGCTCGAGGGCAAGTCGATCGGCTTCGGCGCCCATGTCGCCGCCCCCGACGAGCGGCGGGCGGGCGAGGTGCTCCGCCATACCGAGCCCGAGGACCTCTTGAAGTTCGGGCTGATCCCCGAATTCGTCGGCCGGCTGCCGGTGATCGCGACGCTCGAGGACCTCGACACCGAGGCGCTGGTCAAGATCCTGCAGGAGCCGAAGAACGCCCTCGTCAAGCAGTATCAGAAGCTGTTCGACATGGAGGACGTCAAGCTCACCTATACCGACGACGCCCTCGTTGCCACCGCCAAGAAGGCGATCGAGCGCAAGACCGGCGCCCGCGGCCTCAGGTCGATCATGGAGAATATCCTGCTCGACACGATGTTCGACCTGCCCTCGATGGACGGGGTCGACGAGGTGATGATCGACAAGGACGTCGTCGAGGGCCGCAAGGACCCGATCCGGGTCTACGCCGAAAAGGCCGAGGACGCCGCCTGACCTTGCCGGGACGATGAGTGCGGACCTGCCCGGGCGGCCGGCCTATCTGGCCTTCCTGCCCGATTTCCTGTTCGTTCCGGACGCGGGCCGCGCCCGCTACGTCGTCAAGGCGTGGCTGCTGGCGCTGATTCCCAGCATCGCCCTTTCCGCCTTGGTCAGCCTGGTCGTGCGGCCGGCGACCCACCCGGACTTCCCGGTCGACAGCGCCCTCGCCCTGTTCCTGCTGGTCGTCGTCAGCCCGCTGCTCGAAACGCTGCTGCTGATCCCGCCTTTGATCGGCTTCAAACGGCTGTTCGGGCCGGGCCCGGCGGTCGTCGCCAGCGCCTTGCTGTGGGGAATCGTGCACAGCCTCGCGGCGCCGGCCTGGGGGCTGATCGTCTGGTGGCCCTTCCTGATCATGTCGATCGCCTTCCTCAGCTGGAGCCGGCAGGGCTACGGCATGGCGGCGGCGATCGTCGTCGCCATCCACGCGCTGCAGAACGGCTTCGTCCTGCTGCTCGCCAACCTGGCGCTGCTCGCCGGCTGACTCAGCCCGGCGCGGCGGCGATGCCGACCCGCCGGAAATCCCAGTCGATGTCGAAGGAGAGCCGCCGCGCCGCGGCGATGTCGGCCGCGCCGCCGGCCGTATCGCCGCTGCCGAGGCGGGCGAGGCCGCGCCCGTAGAGCGCCGCCGCCGAGCGCGGCGCCTGGCTCAGCATGACCGCGAAATCGCGGAACGCGTCCGCCCAGCGCTGCTGCCTGAGGCCGAGCAGGGCGCGGGCGGGGACGGCGACCGGATGGCCGGGCTCGAGACGGATGGCCTGGTCGCAATCGCGCCTCGCCCGGTCGAGCTCGACATTGGCCTCGACCCGGATCGAGCAGCGCATCGCCAGCGTCATGACGGTGCCGGGAAAGCGGCGGAGCATGGCGTCGGCGGCGGCGATCGCTTCGCCCTGGCGGCCGAGCCGGATCAGCAGCCCGATCCGGGGCTGGCTCAAATCGGCGCTCTCGGTGACGCCGGCGCCCGCCGCCGCCGCCATCCGGTCGAACACCGCCAGCGCCGAGCGGTAGGCGGCCAGCGCCTCCTCCTGGCGGCCGAGGCGCTGGAGGATCTCGCCGCGGGCGGTGACGAGCACGAAATTGCCGGGATCGGCGGCGATCGCCCGGTCGATCGCGGCGAGCGCCTCCTCGCCATGGCCCTGATGAAGGAGAATGCGGGCGCGCCGGGCGTGGCTGACGGCGTGGCCCGGCTCGGCGGCGAGAATCGCGTCGAGATCGGCGAGCGCCTCGGCGAACCGGCCGAGCTGCCAATAGGCTTCGGCCCGGGCGCCGAGCGTGAAGCTGTTGCCGGCCTCGAGCGCGAGCGAGCGGCTGAACGAGGCGACGGCCTGTTCGGGGCGGCCGCGCTTCAGCGCCAGCAGGCCGAGCCCCTGATGGACCGCGAACTCCGTCTCGTCGAGCCGAAGCGCGGTGGCGAGCGCGGTCTCCGCCTCGTCGAGCCGGTCGAGATGGACCAAAGCGATGCCGCGGTCGGCATGGGCAAGCGACCATTGCGGGGCGAGTTCGATCGCCCGGTCGAAATCGGCGAGCGCCGGACGGACCCGGCCGACGTCCATTTTCTGGTAGCCGGAGCGGACCAGCGCCTCGGCCGTGTCGGGCACCGCCGCACGGACGACGGTGGCGGTCGTCGCCGCGGCGCGCGGCAGCGTGCCCATCGCGGCGCGCAGCCAGGCCTGATCGTCCCTGATCCTCTCGATCAGGGCCGCGCTGCTCCGCGCCGCCGCGGCGGCGACCTCGCGCTCCACCCGGCGGAACTCGGAACGGGCGGTCGCCCGGTCGCCGGCGAGGGCGAGCTGGCGGCTGATCCGGGTGCCGGCGACGAGATGGTCGAAATTCTGCCCCTCGATCGAAAAGCCGGCGCCGCCGTGCGGCAGGATCACCGTCTCGGTCGAGGCGACATAAGCGGGGACCGGGAAGGCGAAGGGCGCGTCGTGGAGCGGGCCGGCGGGGCGGTCGAAATCGACCCGCCAGCCGATCGTGCCGTTGTCGAACCGGAATCGCTGCGCGGCCGCTCCCGGCGCCCGCGCCCAGACCATCCGCGCCCGGCCCGTGTAGATCATCGCGAACGCGCCCGTCTCGGCGTCGTCGCGCAGGTCGATCATGCCGATCTCGCCGCCCTCGCCGACCAGGCTCTGGCCGGTTTCGCGCAGCTGGCGAAGGAACTGGTCGCGGCCGAGCTGGGAGAGCGAGACCCGGAAGCCGGTGGCAAGGTCGCCGCGGACGATCTGCTCGATCCGCACCGGCACCAGCTCCTCGAAGCCGCCGCTGCCGTCATAGACGGTGTTGGTCTCGAGCAGCGGCAAAGCGGGCGGCGCGAAGGGCATCGCCTCGAGCGCGGCGCCGCTCGCGCGCACCGGCAGCCCCCAGACATAGGTCGAGGAAGCGAGGTCATCGAGGTTGCGATCGCCGGTGCGGGTGCTGTCGAGCCAGTAGGAGCGGCCATCGATTCGGGCGCGGACGATGACATGATCGAACATCGCGAGCATCGGCAGATAATCGCCGAGGCCGTCGCCGAGCCGGCTGCTGACCAGCACCGGCTCGGCCTCGATGCCGAGCCCGTGCAGCAAGGCGAGCAGCAGCACCACCTTGCCCTTGCAATCGGCGAAGCGCCGCGACCAGCTCTGATCGGCGGTGGCGGGCAGATAATTGCTCTCCCCCATGACGAGGGCGAAATAGCGCACCTGATCCTCGACGAGGCGCAAGGCCGCCATCGTCCGCACCTTCGGGTCCGGGCTCGCCGCGGCGAGCCGCTCGATCTCGCGGCGCAGCGGCGAATCGGGCGCGAGCTGCCGGGCGCGCTCATAATGGGGCGCGAGCAGGGCGCCGATCTCGCCCCAGTCGCGATACTGGCTGAGCTGGAGCGTAGCCGGAAGGCTGAATCGCGGCGGCACGTTGGCCGGCGTCTCGGGCCCTTCGACATCGGCGAGATCGACGATCAGCTCGGTGCCGAGGCGGCTGCGGCGCGTGCGCGCCGGTTCGTAGAGGCCGGTGCCGCGCCACTGGACCGGCAATGCGGCCGGCCAGATCTGGCGGATATATTGGTGCCGGATCGGCTGACCGTGGACCGCGGCGAAGAAATTCTCGGCGCGGTAGGGCAGGGTGCCGCTTCGCCGGCGCATGGTGAAGGAGACGTTGAGGATATCGCCGACGGCGAGGCCCTCCGCCTGCATGACCGCGGTCAGCATGCCGTCGAGCACCGCCGATTCGAGATTGTTCTCCCGCCTCAGCACGGTGAAGCGCTGGCCGTTGGCGAGCAGATCGATCACCGTCGCGCCGCGCAGGATCTGGACCTTGTGGACGATCAGATCGCCCTGGTCGGGCTGCCAGGGCAGGATGATCGTGCCGAAGCCCTGCAGGCCTTGGGCGTTCTGGATGAGGATGGCGAGATCGACGAAATGATCGCCGTGGTCCGGAGCGAACAGGCTCTGGGCCGTCGACAGCAGCAGCTGGCCCGGGCGATCGCGCAGCGCCGGATTGGGCGCCGGAATCGGCAGCCGCTCCACCCAGTCGGGCGTCGGCGCGATGATGGGCTCGGGCAGCGCCTGGCCATGAGCCGGCATCGCTGCAAGCAGCAGCGTGGCCAGGAAAACGATCAGCAGACGCACGAAAAACCCCCCGAAGATTCCCCCGACCATGCCGGATTCCGCGAGGAATTCAAGTGACTTGACGCGTCCGCCACTTGGCCGTCAGGAGGGCGTAGAGGGCCAGCGCGACGATCAGGCCGATGAACCAGGCATAAGCGTAGGCCGCCGCCCAGGCCGGACCGATCCAGGCGAAGGCGGCGGGCGCCGCGGTCTTGAGGAAGCCGGGGAGGTTGGGCAGCACGCCGGCGGCGAAGGCGATCAGCGCCGCCGGATTCCAGCCGCGGCGATAAGAATAGGGGCCGTCCTCCCGGTAGAGCGCGTCGAGATCGAGCCGGGCGCGGCGGATCAGCCAGTAATCGGCGATCATGATGCCGGCGATCGGGCCCAAGAGGGCGCTGTAGCCGGCCAGCCAGACGAAGATGTAGCCGCCGGTGGTGGCGAGCAGCTGCCACGGCATGATCAGGACGCCGATCGTGGCGGTGATCATGCCGCCGGTCCGGTAGCTGATCCGCCGCGGCCACAGCGAGGAGAAATCGTAGGCCGACGAGACCAGATTGGCGGCGATGTTGCACGACACGGTGTCGATGGTGATGACGATCAGGCCGAGGAGGACGAACGGCCCGGCCATCGTCCCGGCGAGCGCGACCGGATCCCAGATCGCGCGGCCGTAGATGACGACGGTGGCGCTGGTGGTGATCACGCTGGCGAGCGCGATCAGGCCCATCATCGGCGGCAGCCCGATCGCCTGGCCGATCGCCTGGTCCTTCTGCGAGCGGGCGAAGCGGGTGAAATCAGGGATGTTGAGCGCCAGCGTCGCCCAATAGCCGACCATCGCGGTCAGCGCCGGCCAGAACACCGACCAGAACTGGCCGGCTTTGGCGCCGCCCGGGGCGAAGGCCGAGGGCGCGGCGAAGACCGGGCCGACGCCGCCGGCTCTGTCGACCGCCCACCAGACCAAAGCGAAGCAGATCAGGATCTTGGCCGGCGCCGTCCAGGTCTCGAGCCGGCGGATGGTGAGCAGGCCCTTGCGGACGAAGAACAGCTGGATCAGCCAGAAGGCGAGGAAGGCCGCGAGCTGGCCGGGGCCGATTCCGAGCACCGGCAGCGGTGCCCCCCTCAGGTCGGCGCCGAGGAGAACGCCGAGCAGGGTCAGCAGCGCCTCGCCGCCGATCCAGGTCTGGATGCCGTACCAGCCGCAGGCGACCAGCGCCCGCATCAGCGCCGGCAGCCGCGCCCCGGTCGTGCCGAACGAGGCGCGCACCAGCACCGCATAGGGAATGCCGTAGCGGGCGCCGGCATGGCCGATCAGCAGCAGCGGAGCGAGCACGATGAGGTTGCCGAGGAGGACGGTGAGCGCCGCCTGGAGCGCCGACATGCCCTGCTCGACCAGCCCGCCGGCGAGCATCCAGCCCGGCACCGCGACGATCATGCCGACCCAGAGCGAGGCGAAATGATACCAGGCCCAGGTCCGCTGCTGCGGCCCGGTCGGCGCGAGATCGGGATTTGAGAGCGCGCCCTCGTGACCGTCCGCCATCTGCCTCCCCCTTTCACACGGACTCGGTCCGTTCGGCCTGAGCCTGTCGAAGGCCTACCTTCCCTGCCTTTGCTGAAAAAAGGAAGGGCTTCGACAGGCTCAGCCCGAACGGAGAAAAGAGGGACTGTCCCTATTTTCCCATCACAGCCCGAACGGAGAAAAAGAGGGACTGTCCCTCTTTTCCGGTAGCGCCTGCCCGGCGGCGGCGGTCAGGCTCAGGGGAAATTGGACACGTACTTTTCGGGCCAAAAGGTACGTGTCCCCTTTTTCAGCGGGAGGGACACGTAGGCTCTCGTATCGAAGGACGGGCTCAGCCCGAACGGAGAAAAAGAGGGACTGTCCCTATTTTCCGAGAAAAAGAGGGACTGTCCCTATTTTCCCGTCACTATTTTCCCGTCACGGGTGCGGGCATCGGTCAGCGCTTCAGAAAAGAGGGACTGTCCCTATTTTCGCCGGCGCTTCAGAAAAGAGGGACTGTCCCTATTTTCGCCGTCAGGCACCGGAAATACAGGCACGTGCATGGCACCGGAAATACGCGAAGAGCGGCTTAGCCCGGGTTCGAGACGTTGTAGCGGATAACTTCCTCGCGGGTCAGGCAGCGGCGGGTCGAGCGGTTATTGGCGTCGGCGACGGCGCTCTGCCGGTACATGACCTCGGTCAGCAGCCGGCGCGAGAGGCCCATGCGGATCAGGAAATCATTGTCCTCACTCGCGAGCATCGCCGATTGCTGCTCGATCTCGCCGATCAGGCCGACGGTGCGGTCCTCGCCGCGCGCGAGCTCCTGACGGATCGCCTCGCGATTGCTGGTGTGGGTGAACATGTGAACGATGAACAGGCCACCCGGATCAACGAAGCGGGCGGTCCCGCCCATGAACAGGAAATTGCAGGCGGAAAAGCAGGCCCAGCCGGCAGGAATCCGGGTCTGCAGATTGTTCTCCCGGATGATGGTCCCGGCCTGGTTGCCGATGCGGGCATTGCCGCCGGGAGAACGCAGCCAGATCTCGTCGCCCTGGAAGCTCTGCAGCGCAGTCCGAAGCCGGGGGATCAGATTGTCGTCGACCATCCCTTCGGCGAGCAGCACCGGGCGGCGACCGGGACGCTCCATCACCGTGAACCGCATCTCGCGATAGCTCGACCAGTTCGGCGCGGCCGGGCAGGTCGGATTGTCCGGATCCATCGCGACGCGCTGCGCCTGCGCGGCCGCGGAGGCCGCGAGTGCGAGCAGCGCGGCGAGCGTCTTAAACGCGGACATACCTGTTGTTCGGCGGCCGGCGGCACATCCGCTTGGGCGCGCGCGTCTCCTGGCCGTCGATGATGACGATGTCGGTCACCGTCATGCATTCGCCCTCGACCGCGGTGGTGTCGGCGGCGACGACGGTCGAGGAGCCGCTGACGTTCGGCCGGGTCTCGCTCTGCCAGCTGGCGCTGCTGCCGACGCCGCCGCGCACCGCCTGCTCGGTGGCGCCGGCGGCCTGCTGCTGCTCGCGGCAATCGAGCAGGCCGGCGATCGCCTCGCCGAGCAGCTGGCCGACCGGCAGCACCGAGGTGACGACTCCGCCGAGGCCGCCGAGCCGGCCGCCGACGATGCTGCCGAACATGCCGCCGATGCCGCGGCCGCGGCGCCGGCTGCGCTGGTTCTGCTCGGTGCAATTCTGGCTCGGCGCCGCTTGCATCCCGACCGCCGCGGCGGCGACCGGAGCCGGCAGCGCGAGCGGGGTCAGGAGCAGCGGCAAGGCAATCAAAACAGCGCGAAACATTGGGTGATACTCCCCGATACAGCGGGCAAAGTCCTAGTCCGGGCGTTGCGGAGGGTCAATCCAAAGCCGGTCCTTCGAGACGTCCTTCGAGACGGGCCTTCGCCAGGCTCAGTCCCTCCTCAGGATGAGCGGAGGTGTGAAATGAACAACACCCGCTCATCCTGAGGAGCCGTTGAGCTTGTCGAAACGGCATCTCGAAGGACTCGAAGGACGCTTCATTGATGCGGCCCGCCATCTGCCCCATATAGAGAGGGAGCGGGCCGAGGCGGTCCCGCCTGTGGAGTGTACATGAGCGAAACCTATCCGGTCCTGCCGCTGCGGGACATCGTCGTCTTCCCGCACATGATCGTGCCGCTGTTCGTCGGCCGCGACAAATCGGTGGCCGCGCTAGAAAGCGCGATGGCGGCGGACAAGTCGATCTTCCTCGTCTCGCAGCTCGATCCGGCCGAGGACGATCCCGACCGCGAGGCGCTCTACGATCTCGGCGTCGTCGCCACCGTGCTGCAGCTGTTGAAGCTGCCCGACGGCACCGTCCGGGTGCTGGTCGAGGGCCGCCACCGCGCGACCCTGAAGACGCTGCGCAACGAGGGCGGCCATCTCACCGCCGAGATCGAGGAAGTGGCGATGACCGAGCCCGAAGGGGTCGAGGTCAAGGCCCTGGTCCGCTCGGTGATCGAGCAGTTCGAGAATTACGCCAAGGTCAACCGCAAGCTGCCGGCCGAGACCGCGGTCCAATTGGGCCAGATCGAGGAGCCCTCCAAGCTCGCCGACGCGGTCGCCGCCAACGTCAACATCAAGGTCGCCGACAAGCAGGCCCTGCTCGCCGAATTGGATCCGGTCCGCCGCCTCGAAATGGCGTTCGCCTTCATGGAGGGCGAATTGGGCGTGATGCAGGTCGAGAAGAAGATCCGCAGCCGGGTCAAGCGCCAGATGGAGAAGACCCAGCGCGAATATTATCTCAACGAGCAATTGAAGGCGATCCAGCGCGAGCTCGGCAATGCCGGCGAGGAAGGCGACGGCGACGAGCTCGCCGACCTCGCCCGCAAGATCGAGCGCACCAGGCTTTCCAAGGAAGCGAGAGCCAAGGCCAATTCGGAGCTCAAGAAGCTGCGCGCGATGGCGCCGATGTCGGCCGAGGCGACGGTCAGCCGCAACTATCTCGACGTCCTGCTCGGGCTCCCCTGGGGCAAGAAATCGAAGCTGAAGCACGACATCGCCGAAGCCGAGCGGATCCTCGACGAGGACCATTACGGCCTCGAAAAGGTCAAGGAGCGGATCGTCGAATATCTCGCCGTCCAGGCGCGGACCAACAAATTGAAGGGCCCGATCCTCTGCCTGGTCGGCCCGCCCGGCGTCGGCAAGACCTCATTGGGCCGCTCGATCGCCCGGGCGACCGGGCGCGAGTTCGTCCGCCAGTCGCTCGGCGGGGTCCGCGACGAGGCCGAGATCCGCGGCCATCGCCGCACCTATATCGGCTCGCTGCCCGGCAAGATCGTCACCAACATCAAGAAGGCCGGCACCTCCAATCCGCTGTTCCTGCTCGACGAGATCGACAAGCTCGGCCAGGATTTCCGCGGCGATCCCGCCTCGGCCCTGCTCGAGGTGCTCGATCCCGAGCAGAACAGCCGCTTCCAGGACCATTATCTGGAGCTCGACTACGACCTTTCGGACGTCATGTTCGTGACCACCGCCAACACGATGGACATGCCCCAGCCTTTGCTCGACCGGATGGAGATCATCCGCCTCGAAGGCTATACCGAGGACGAGAAGGTGGAGATCGCCAAGCGCCACCTGATCCCCAAGCAGATCGAGGCGCACGGCCTCAAGGCCGGCGAGCTGACCCTCACCGAGGAGGGCCTGCGCGCCGCGATCCGCCACTATACGCGCGAGGCCGGCGTGCGCACGCTCGAGCGCGAGATCGCCAAGCTGTCGCGCAAGGCGCTCCGCCAGATCCTCGAAGGCAAGGCCGAGAAGATCGAGATCGGGCCCGACAATCTCGGCGACTTCCTCGGCGTCCGCCGCTTCCGCCACGGGATGAGCGAGGAGGAGGACCAGATCGGCGCCGTCACCGGCCTCGCCTGGACCGAGGTCGGCGGCGAATTGCTGACGATCGAGGCGGTCACCGTCCCCGGCAAGGGCCAGATCAAGACCACCGGCAAGCTCGGCGACGTCATGCAGGAGTCGATCCAGGCCGCCTTCTCGTTCGTCAAGGCGCGGGCGCCGAGCTACGGCGTCAAGCCGAGCCTGTTCGGCCGCAAGGACATCCACGTCCACCTGCCCGAAGGGGCGGTGCCCAAGGACGGGCCGTCGGCGGGCATCGGCATGGTCACCGCGATCATCTCGACCCTGACCGGCATCGCCGTGCGCCGCGACGTCGCGATGACCGGCGAGGTGACGCTCAGAGGGCGGGTGCTGCCGATCGGCGGCCTCAAGGAGAAACTGCTGGCCGCGCTGCGCGGCGGCATCACCAAGGTGCTGATCCCGGCCGAGAACGAGAAGGACCTCGCCGAGATCCCCGCCAACATCAAGGAGGAGCTCGAGCTGGTCATCGTCGCCCATGTCGACGAGGTGCTGCGCGAGGCGCTGGCGACCCCGGTGGTGCCGATCGAATGGACCGAGGCCGACGAGCTCGCGGCGCTGCCGCCCTCCGAGCTCGCCGGCGGGGCGGACGACGCGGCGGGCGCTTCGGTCCGGCACTGAGGCTGGCAGGGGGACAGTCACTTTCAGCCGCTGGGTTCGAGGCTTCGAACCGGGGCAGCCGAAAGTGACTGTCCCCATTCCGCGCCATTTGCCGCCTCTTTCCTTTTGACTCCTGTAAGCCGCGTGTCATTTAATCGCGGCTTCGTGGGCCTCGCTGCGGCGAGTCTTTCTCAATCGGGGGTTGGAGATGAACAAGCAGGAGCTGATCGGCCAGGTGGCGGACGGGACCGGCCTGAGCCGTGGGGATGCGTCGCGAGCGGTCGAGGCGGTGTTCGACACGATCAGCAGCGCGCTGAAGCGCGGCGACGAGGTCCGCCTGGTCGGCTTCGGCACCTTCTCCTGCTCGCGCCGCAAGGCCTCGACCGGGCGCAACCCGCGCACCGGCGAGCCGATGCAGATCCGGGAATCGACCCAGCCCAAGTTCAAGGCCGGCAAGGGGCTGAAGGACAGCGTCAACACCTGAATGGGGACAGAGTGGGGACAGTCACTTTCCGCGCGGTGGTTCCCACATTCTCACGACCGCGCGTGAAAGTGACTGTCCCCTTTCGACGGTTGAAAGTAACTGTCCCCGCGGCTAATGGCCGCCTTCCGCCAATCCAGGCGTGGGCGCGTAGCTCAGTGGTAGAGCACCGTGTTCACACCGCGGGGGTCGCAAGTTCAATCCTTGCCGCGCCCACCACGCCTGGCCGATGAGCGCGTTTCTCGACATTCACGGCCTCACCAGGCGCCACGCCGGCCGGGCCGCGCTCGACGGCGTCAGCCTCGCCGTGGCGCAGGGCCAGCTCGTTGCCCTGGTCGGCCCGTCGGGCTCGGGCAAGACCACCTTGCTCAAGTCGATCAACCGGCTGGCCGAGCCGGACGAAGGCACCGTCCGGATCGGCGGCGACGACGTCCGCGAGGCCCCGGTCGAGCACTTGCGCCACGGCATCGGCTACGTCATCCAGTCGATCGGCCTGTTCCCGCACATGACTGTCGCCGAGAACATCAACATCGTGCCGCGGCTGATGGGCTCGGACGAGGACCGCGCCGCCGAGCTGCTCGATCTCGTCGCGCTTCCGGCCGAGATCGCCAGCCGCTACCCGCGCGCGCTTTCCGGCGGCCAGCAGCAGCGCGTCGGGGTGGCGCGCGCGCTCGCCGCGCGGCCGCGGCTGATGCTGATGGACGAGCCGTTCGGGGCATTGGATCCGGTCACCCGCGACGCGCTCGGCCGCGCCTATCGCGACCTCCACGAGCGGCTCGGCCTGACCACCTTGATGGTCACCCACGACGTCGCCGAGGCGCTGCTCCTCGCCGACCGGGTGGTGGTGCTGATCGGCGGCCGGATCCGCGCCGACGGCACCCCGGCCGAGCTGGCGAGAAGCACCGATGCCGAGGTCAAGGCGATGATCGACGTGCCGCGGCGGCAGGCCGAGCGGCTGGCGGCGCTGTGAGCGAGCTCATCCCGCTCGCCCAGTCGCATCTGCTCTTGAGCGGCTGCGCGGTCGCGATCGGGGTGCTCATTGGGCTGCCGCTGGCGATCGCCTCGGCGCGCAGCGCGCGGCTGCGGGCGCCGGTGCTCGGGCTCGCCGGCCTCGTCCAGACGGTGCCGGCGCTGGCCCTGCTCGCGCTCTTCTATCCGGCGCTGCTGATCCTCGGCCGGGCGACCGGGCTCGCCATTCCCGCTCTGGGCTTCCTGCCCGCCCTGATCGCGCTCAGCCTCTACGCGCTGCTGCCGATCCTGAGGAACGCGGTCGCTGCGCTCGAAGGCGTGGATGCCGGCGTGATCGAGGCCGCCGACGGCCTCGGCATGACCGCCCGCCAGCGGCTGATTCTGATCGAGCTGCCGCTGGGCGCGCCGGTGATCCTCGCCGGCATCCGCACCGCATCGGTGTGGACGATCGGCGCCGCCACTTTGGCGACCACGGTCGGCCAGCCGAGCCTCGGCAATCTGATCTTCTCCGGCCTGCAGACCGAGAATTGGGCGCGGGTGCTGACCGGCTGCGCCGCGGCCGCCGCGCTGGCCCTCGCCGCCGACGGCCTGCTCGGGCTGATCGAGCGCGGCCTCGCCCTGCGCTCGCGGCGGCGCTGGCTTGCCGGGCTCGCCGGGATCGCGGTGGCGCTCGCCGCGTCCCTGGTCCCGGCCCCGCGCGGCGGCGGCGAGACTTTGGTGATCGGCGCCAAGAACTTTTCCGAGCAATATATATTGGCGAGCGTGATCGAGCGCCGGCTCCAGGCCGCCGGCTATCGCACCGAGCGGCGCGACAATCTCGGCTCGACCGTCGCCTACCAGGCGCTCGCCGCCGGCGATATCGACGTCTATGTCGATTATTCGGGAACGCTCTGGACGAACATCCTGCAGCGCACCGACACCCCGCCGCCCGAGCGGATGCGGGCCGAGCTCGAGCGCCGGCTGCCGGTCCGGGTGATCGGGCCGCTCGGCTTCGAGAACGCCTATGCGCTGGCGATGCGCCGCGGCCGCGCCCGGGCGCTCGGCGTCGCCACGCTCGACGACCTCGCCCGGGCGGCGCCGAGGCTCACTTTGGGCGCCGACCTCGAATTCCTGTCGCGGCCGGAATGGCGCGCGGTCCGCTCCCGCTACCGGCTCGATTTCGCCGGCCAGCGCTCGTTCAGCCCGACCTTCATGTACCGGGCGGTGACCGACGGCTCGGCCGACGTCATCACCGCTTTCTCCTCGGACGGCCGAATCGCCGCTCTGGACCTCGTCGTCCTCGCCGACCCGCGCCGCGCCTTGCCGAGCTACGACGCCCTGCTCCTCGCCGCGCCGGGGACCGACCGGCGGGCGATCGAGGCGCTGGCGCCGCTGGTCGGCGCGATCCCGGTCGAGCGGATGCGCCAGGCCAATCTGATGGTCGACCGCGACTCCGACAAGCGCACCCCCGAGGAGGCCGCACGATGGCTCGATCCGGATCAAAGTCGCCGTCCAGCCGTTCAGCGCCATTAGGGATCGAGTATTGATTCCCGGGAAGGTTGGATGGAAGCCGACCTAGCTTATTATGCGCGCCGCGCCGAGGAGCAGCTGCGCGCCGCCGAGCGCGCCGCGGATGGGGAGGTGCGCCGCCGCCACCTCGAGCTCGTCGCCCTGCTCAGCGCCCGCGAACGCGCGGCCCGGCGGGCGCTATCCCATCCTTGACGGTTGCCCGTGCCGGCCCCTATGTGCGCCCCGCATCCAGGCATGCGTGGCGACCATAGCTCAGCTGGTTAGAGCACCGGTTTGTGGTACCGGGGGTCGCGGGTTCAAGTCCCGTTGGTCGCCCCATTCTTTTTTGAACACCGGGACAGGATCGGCTTGATGGACTCGCTCTGGGATTTCCCCGATTTCGACGCGCACGAGCTCGTCCATTTCGTCACCGACCGGGAAACCGGCCTCAACGCGGTGATCGCGGTCCATTCCAGCCATCTCGGCCCCGGCGCCGGCGGCACCCGCTTCTGGCATTATGCCAGGACCGGCGATGCCGTCGCCGACGTGCTCAGGCTGTCGCGCGGGATGAGCTACAAGAATGCGATGGCGGGGCTGCCGCTGGGCGGCGGCAAGGCGGTGATCCTCGCCGACGAGACGCGGGCCAAGAGCCCCGAGCTGCTCGCCGCCTACGGCCGCGCCGTCGAGGCGCTCGGCGGCCGCTACGTCACCGCCGAGGATGTCGGCATCAACGTCGACGACATGGTCGCGATCGCCAGGCAGACGCGCTTCGTCGCCGGCCTGCCGGTCGCGGCCGGCGCGGTCGGCGGCGATCCGGGGCCGCACACCAGCTACGGCGTCTTCCTCGGGGTCAAGGCGGCGGTGAAGCGCAAGCTCGGCAAGGACAGCCTCGCCGGCCTCCACATCGCGGTCCAGGGCGCGGGCAGCGTCGCCGGCGGCTTCGCCCGCCGCGCCGCGGCCGAGGGCGCCCGATTGAGCATCGCCGACATCGATGAGGCGCGCGCCCGGGCGCTGGCGGCCGAGACCGGCGGCGCCGTCGTCGCCACCGACGCGATCATGACCCTCGAGGCGGACGTGCTCAGCCCGAACGCGCTCGGCGCGATCCTGACCGAAGAGTCGATCGCCGCCCTGAACGTGCCGATCGTCGCCGGCGGCGCCAACAACCAGCTCGCCACCCCGGCCGACGGCGACCGGGTCCATGCGCGGGGCATCCTCTACGCGCCCGATTACGTGATCAACGCCGGCGGCATCATCAACGTCTCGACCGAATATCTGAACGACGGCGATCAGGAGACGGTGCGCGAGCGGATCGAGGCGATTCCCGGCAAGCTCGAGGCGATCTGGGCGGAGAGCGAGGCGACCGGCCAGAACCCGGCCAGGGTCGCCGGCGACATGGCCCGCCGCCTGATCGGGCGCTGAGCGGCACCGCCGCCGAATTGGGACAGTCACCTCACTGTCCCGGGGACAGTGAGGTGACTGTCCCAATCAGAGGGGTTCGGGCCTCGGCCTGTCGCGGCCGAGCTTGTGCTCGCGGTAGAGCGTGTAGAGGCCGCTGGCGACGATCACCGCGGCGCCGGCCCAGGTGCTGGCCGGCGGATGGGTGCCCCACAAGGCCCAGCCGAGCAGCACCGCCCAGAGCAGCTGGGTATAATCGAACGGCACCACCACCGCGACCGGCGCGAAGCGCAGCGCCGAGGTCAGGAACAGCTGGCCCATGCCGCCGGCGAGGCCGAGGCCGATCAGGATCGCCCAGGTCCCCGCGTCGTGCCCGCGCCCGTACCAGGGCAGCAGCAGCCCGGTCGCGGCCATCGAGAAGAGCGTGAACCAGAGCACGATCGTCGGCGTCGCCTCGGTCCGGCCGATCTGGCGGATGGTGATCGTCACCGCCGCGGTGCCGAGCGCCGCGAGGGTGGCGAAGGCGAGCCCGGCCGCGGGCAGGTGGCTGCCGCTCGGCCGCATCACGATGAGGACGCCGATCAGGCCCAAAGCGACCGCGCTCCACCGGTGCCGGCCGACCGGCTCGTTCAGCACCAGCGCCGACAGCATCACCGAGAAGAGCGGCGCGGCGAAGCCGATCGTCGCCGCCTCCGCCAGCGGCAAATAGGTGAGCGCCGCGAAGGCGCAGACCATCGTCGTCAGGCCGAGCATGCCGCGGGCGAGATGGGCCAGCGGCCGCTGCGTCCGCCACGCGCCGGCATTGCGGGTCAGCGCGATCCAGGCGAGCAACGGCGGCAGGCCGAAGGCGAAGCGGTAGAAAGCGAGCTCGGGCAAGGAGACGCCGCGGGCGTCGCCGAGCTTGATCGCCGCGGCCATCAGGCCGAAGCTGGTCGCCGCGCCGATCCTGAGCGCGATCCCTAGCAAGCGGTTCTGTCGCGGGGGCATCGCCCCCTTAAGCACACGCGCCCGCGCCGCCCAAGCCCGCCCTAGCCGTAGCTGGGCGTCAGGCTCGCGACGATGAAGCTCGTCCCGCCGCCCGCCTCCGGAACCTCTACCACCGTGCCGGCAAAGGCGACGATCGTCTGGTTCGCCGGTGCCGTATAGCTGAAGGGCGTCGAAGAGGAGGCGTTCGCCATCGTCCCGAACGGACCGAAGACCTGCCCCATCTTGGTCGTGATCGTGAGCTGGAGGACGCAGTCCCAGCCAAACCAGGTGCCGGTATAGCCCGAAATGCCGGCGATGCCGTCGCCCTCCGCGATGGTGACGGTGTTCGCCTGGCCGCCATTTCCGCCGTGTTGCGGCATCTGGTAGCTGGACTGGTCCGGCCCCCCCCTATTGGTGACCTGGATCGAGTCGAGCACCTCGCCGGAGCGGACGGCGATCGACGAAATCAGGGGCGTCCCCGCGGCGCCGGCGATGGGCGTGTCGTCGAACGCCGCGCCGGCGGGCCCCCAGACCAGCTGGTAGAGGATCATCTGCTGCGCCTGCTCGAAGTGGAAATTCGTCGAGTTCAGCCGCCATTGCGTCGCGACGGCGTACCCGCCCGCCTGATATCCTTCATAGGCTTCCTGCGCGGTCTGGAATCCGGATTCGAACTTCGCGCCATAGGCCAGCAGGTCCGCCTGTATTCCGGCGTCGATGAACTCCTGGGGCGAGATGCCGGCATAGAGTTGCAAGGTGACGAAATCGAAGGCGCTGTTGACGGTGGGAGCGTCGAGATTTCCGACCTCCGCCGGCGACAAGGTGAGAAGGTATCGGCCGCCGGTTCCGAACGCCGCGCGGACGGCCGTGAACAGGATCGCGAACTGCTGCTGCGAGCCGCCGTAACAGATCGGATATTCCCAATCGACGTCGAAGCCGTCGAGCTGGAAATGGTCGAGATAGGCCTTCAGGTTCGCGGCGAACGCCGCGGCTTCCTGCTGCCACTGCGACTGGTCGGCCGAGAAGATTTGCGACAGCATGTTCTCGGTGCCCCAGACCAGGGTGACGAGCAGCTTGATGTTCGGGTTCGCCTGCCGGGCGTCCTGGATCAGCCAGTCCATATAGGCCTGGTTGTGCTGCGGGGCGCCCATTCTGATCGTGTAGCTGGAGCCGTCGCCGGGCGGTATGGTGTCCGGGCTGGTCTGCAGGACTTCCACGAAGCACATGTTGAGCATGTCCATATTATTGTACACGCCATATTCTATCAGCGACTGGTAAGAGCTGCCGGGCGTCTTGTACGTCGATCCCGGCGGCTCGTCTTCGTTGAGGAATATCCAGGCGTTGACGCTTTTGTTCGGCGCGCTCATGTCTTTCTCCTTTTTTCAGCAAGAGCCCGAAAGCATTCGGGAATTTGCTATTGGTAATAGTCGCGCCAGTTGCGGCAAAAAGTAAAGAAGTTTTCTTTCCGAGACCTTTCCCGGCCCGCCGTCCATGAGTCGCTGAGCGCGCCGGGCCGCCGGAGCCCAGGGCATGCCGCGCCCCGGCGACTGGCGGCCGACCTCTGGACGGGCGCCTTTCGCCGGAGGCCGCGCTCGGCTAAAGGGCAAGGCAATCCCATGCACATCTATGCGAATCCGGCCCGTTTCCTCAAAATCGCGCGACCGCTGACCGCCTGGCTGGGCTGGAGCGGCGGCGCGCTGATCGCGGGCGCGCTCGCCTTCGGCCTCGCCGTCGCGCCGGCGGAAGCGCTCCAGGGCGAAAGCGTCCGGATTCTCTACGTCCACGTGCCCGCGGCCTGGCTCGGCATGGCCGGCTGGGCGGCGATCGCCGGGGCGGCGCTGATCCAATTGGTCTGGCGCCACCCGCTCGCCGCCGTCGCCGGCCGCGCCGCCGCCGTCCCGGGCGCGGTGTTCGCCGCGATCTGCCTCGCCACCGGCTCGCTCTGGGGGCGGCCGACCTGGGGCACCTATTGGGAATGGGACGGGCGGCTGACCTCGATGCTGGTCCTCTTCTTCCTCTATCTCGGCTATGTCGCGCTCGCCGCCGCCGAGAAGGAGAGAGGCGGGGAAGGGCGGCTGACCGCGATCTTCGGCCTGGTCGGCGCGATCAACCTGCCGATCATCCATTATTCGGTGCTCTGGTGGCGGACCCTGCACCAGGGCGAGAGCATCAGCTTCGTGCGCGGCACCTCGACCATCGCCGCGCCTTTGCTGTGGCCGCTGCTGGTTTCCGCGCTCGGCTTCTCGCTGCTGTTCGGGGCGATCGTGCTGATGCGGATGCGGGCCGAATTGGCTCGGACCAAGGTCGAGGCGCGGCTGAAGCGGATGGCGGGCCCATGAATCCCTGGCCGTTCGTGATCGGCGCCTATGCGATCGCCATCCTCGCGACGCTGATCCTGACCCTGTCGAGCTGGGCGGCGATGCGCCGCGCCGAGGCCGAGGCCGAAGCGCTGGGCAGCCGCAAGTGAAGCCCAAGAACCAGCGCCTCGTGCTGCTGCTGCTCGCCTTGTTCGCGGTCGGCGGCGCGGTGCTGCTCGCCATGTCGGCGCTGCGCAGCCAGGCGAGCTTCTTCTACGCGCCCGGCGACGTCGCCAAAGCGTCGCCGCCGCGCGACCGGGCGGTCAGGATCGGCGGCATGGTGCGGCAGGGCTCGCTCCGCCGCCACGCCGACGGGGTGACCATCGATTTCCTCGTCGGCGACGACAGTCCGGCGACGATCAGGGTGCGCTTCACCGGCATCACCCCCGATCTGTTCCGCGAAGGCAGCGGGGTGATCGCGGAAGGGCGCTTCCAGGCGGACGGCAGCTTCCTCGCCAGCGAGATCCTCGCCAAGCATGACGAGAATTACCGGCCGCCCGAGCTCGGCCCCAACGGCATGCACCAGACGGACCGGGTCCGGTGATCGCCGAAGCCGGCCTTGCCGCCTTGTGGCTGGCGGCGGCGCTGTCGCTGCTCCAGCTGGTGCTCGGCGCGGCCGCTTTCCTCCCTGTCCGCGCGGCGGATGGGGAGGGGGACCAAGCGCAGCATGGTTCCCCTCCCCACGGCTTCGCCGCGGGGAGGATTTCGGCCGTCCGCGCGGTGGCGGTGGCGCAGGGGATGCTCGCGGGGATCGCCTTCCTTGCCCTGATCTGGCTGTTCCTGCGCACCGATCTTTCGGTCAAGCTGGTCGCCGACAACAGCCATTCGATGAAGCCCTGGCTCTACAAGTTCGCCGGCGCCTGGGGCAATCACGAGGGCTCGATGCTGCTCTGGGTGACGGTGCTCGCCGTCGCCGGCGCCGCCGTCGCTTTGTTCGAGCGGCGGCTGCCGGCCAGGACGCTGACCGCGACTCTGGCCGCCCAGGCGGTGATCGGGCTCGGCTTCTACGCCTTCCTGCTGTTCGCCTCGAACCCGTTCACGCGCCTCTCGCCCGTGCCGAGCGAAGGCAACGGCCTCAACCCGCTGCTCCAGGACCCCGGCCTCGCCTTCCATCCGCCGACGCTCTATTTCGGCTATGTCGGCATCTCGGTCGCTTTCTCCTTCGCGGTCGGCGCCCTCGTCACCCGCGACGTCGGCCCCGCTTTCGCCCGGGCGATGCGGCCCTGGGTGCTGGGCGCGTGGATCTTTCTCACCCTGGGCATCACCGCCGGCTCCTACTGGGCCTATTACGAGCTCGGCTGGGGCGGCTGGTGGTTCTGGGACCCGGTCGAGAACGCCTCGCTGATGCCCTGGCTCGCCGCCACCGCGCTTCTCCACAGCGTCACCGTGCTCGCCACCCGCGACGGGCTGCGCGCCTGGACGGTGATGCTCGCCGTGGTCGCTTTCTCGATGTCGATGATCGGCACCTTCCTGGTCCGCTCGGGCATCCTCACCTCGGTCCACGCCTTCGCCGTCGATCCCCGCCGCGGCGCCTTCATCCTCGCTTTGCTGTTTCTCTACATCGGCGGCGCGCTCGCGCTCTACGGCTTCCGGGTCGGGACGGTGAAGGAGGGCTCGCGCTTCGATCCCGTCAGCCGCGAGGGCGCGCTCGTCGCCAACAATCTGCTGCTCTCCGCCGCGCTCGGCGTGGTCTTCGTCGGCACCCTCTACCCGCTGATCGTCGAGGCGATCACCGGCGAGAAACTGTCGGTCGGCCCGCCTTATTTCAACAGCGCCGCCGGCCCGATCGCCTTGCTCCTGGTCGCGGTGATGGCCGCCGGGCCGCTGCTGCGCTGGCGGCGCGACCGGCTGCGCGCGCTTGGCCAGCGGATCGCCTTGCCGGCCCTCGTCACCGCCGCCGGCGCGCTGGCGATCGCGCTGCTCGCGCCGGGCATCCGAATCCTTCCCTTTCTCGGCCTCGCCCTCGCGCTCGGCGTCGCCGGCGCCAGCGTCTCGCCCTTGTGGAAGCGCAATCTCCGGCGGACGCCGTTGTTCACCTGGGGGATGGTGACCGCCCATTTCGGCATCGCCGTCGCGCTTGCCGGAATGGCCTCGGAAAGCGCCTTCACCAGCGAGACCCTGGTCGCCGCCAGCCCGGGCCAGACCGTCCGCGCCGGCCCGTTCCGGGTCCGCTTCGACGGCGTCGAGCCGGTCGCCGGGCCGAACTGGACGGCGGTCGAGGCGCGGCTGACCGCGAGCCGCGGCGAGAGCTCCTGGCCGCTCAGGCCGCAGGCGCGGATGTTCAGCGCGCCGCCGACGCCGACCACCGAGGCGGCGATCCAGACCGTCGCCGACGGCCAGCTCTACGTCTCGCTCGGCGAGCCGGACGGTGAGGGGCGGTGGCAGCTCAGGCTGTGGTGGAAGCCGTTCGTCACCCTGATCTGGGCGGGCGGCGCGCTGGTCGCGCTGGGCGGCTTCCTGTCGCTGGTCGGCCGGCTGCGCCGCGAGCGCCGCCCCCCGCTGGAAGAGGCAGTGACATGAGAACCCGGCTCGTCCTCTGGGTGCCGCTGGCGCTGTTCGCGATCCTCGCCGCTTTGCTGCTCCGCCCGCTGCTGTCGCCGCCGCAGCGCGACATCCCCTCGGCGCTGATCGGCCAGGCCGTTCCCGAGTTCGCGCTCGTGCCGGGGGCGGAGGGGCGCCCGGGCCTGGCCAGCGCCGATCTCCGCCGCGGCCGGCCGCATCTCGTCAACATCTTCGCGAGCTGGTGCCTGCCGTGCCGGGTCGAGGCGCCGCAGCTCGCCGAGCTCGCCCGCCGCGGCGTGCCCGTCGTCGGCATCGCGGTGCGCGACCGGCCCGAGGACCTCGCCCGCTTCCTCGCCGCCTACGGCAACCCCTTCCAGGCGATCGGCGACGACCGCGACCGCCAGGTCCAGCTCGCCCTCGGCTCGGCCGGCGTGCCCGAGACCTTCGTCGTCGACGGCCGCGGCACCATCCGCCACCAGCATATCGGTGCGGTCATGGCCGAGGACGTCCCGGCGATCCTCGCCGCCTACGAGGCGGCGCGATGAAGGCGGGACAGGCCCCACCTTGTGCTCCTGCGGAAGCAGGAGCCCAGCTCGGCCCCGGGGCTGGGCTCCTGCTTTCGCAGGAGCACAAATGGCTTGCCGTGCTGGCGGCCCTGTTCGGGCTGCTGGCGGCCGCCCCGGCGCTCGCCGATTCCTCGCTCCCCCCGGCGGCGCTGGCCGACACCCAGCTCGCCGATCCGCGCCAGGAGCGGCAGGCGCGGGCGCTGATGGACGAGATCCGCTGCCTCGTCTGCCAGGGGCAGTCGATCGCCGATTCCAACGCCGAGATGGCCGGCGACATGCGGGCGCTGATCCGCCGCCGGATCGAGGCCGGCGAAAGCCCCGAATCGATCCGCGCCTGGCTGATCGCGCGCTACGGCCATTGGGTGAGCTACGATCCGCCGCTCGAGCCGGTCACCTGGCCGCTCTGGGGCCTGCCGGCGCTGCTCATCCTCGCCGGCCTCTGGCTCGCCCGCGGCCGCTTCAAGCGGCGGCGCCGCTGATGGGCTGGATCTTCGCCGCCGCGCTCGCGCTGCTGACCGGGGCGGGCCTCATCGTCTTCGTCCGCCGCGACATGGGCGCGCTCCAGCTCGCCGCCGCGGCCCTGCTGGTCGCGCTCGCCGGCTACAGCTGGCAGGGCCATCCCGGCTACGCGGGCGCGCCCAAGGCGGCGCCTGGCCGCCAGCAGCGGCCCGACAGCGAGTTTTCCAAGACCCGCGAGGACATGCTCGGCCGCTTCGACCGCGCCTGGGCCCTGCTCAACATGGCCGACGGCTTCCAGCGCCGCGGCGACACCGAGGACGCCGCCAGGCTGCTCGAGGGCGCGGTCGGCCGCGATCCCGGGAACGTCGAGCTGTGGATCGGCTATGCCAACGCTTTGGTCGCCCATGGCGGCGGGATGATGAGCCCGGCCGCCCAGCTCGCCTTCCAGCGCGCCGCCGCGCTCGCCCCCGACCACCCGGCGCCGCGCTTCTTCTACGGCCTCGCCCTCGCCCAGGGGGGCAATTACGACGCCGCCGAGCGGATCTGGCGCGATCTGCTCGCCACCGCCCCGCCGGACGCGCAATATCGCCGCCTCGTCGAGGAGCGGCTGCAGGCGCTGGCGCAGGCGCGGGCGGCGGGGCAGATTCCGCGCTAGGGGAGGGGACAGTCCCCATTCGGGGACAGTCCCCGGCGGGCAGGTCCAAGGGACCGTCCCCGACAGGGGACTGTCCCCCTCGGTCTAGGTGGCCTCGAACGGCAGGCCGAGCGCCTCGGCGACCGCGGCGTGGCGGATCTTGCCGCCGGAGACGTTGAGGCCGTTGGCGAGGTGCGGATCGGCTTTCATTGCTGCTTCAGCGCCTTGGTTGGCGAGCTTCAGAACGAATGGCAGGGTCGCATTGTTGAGCGCGAAGGCCGAGGTCCGCGCCACCGCGCCCGGCATGTTGGCGACGCAATAATGGATGACGCCGTCGATCACGTAGACCGGATCGCTGTGCGTGGTCGGCCGCGAGGTCTCGAAGCAGCCGCCCTGGTCGATCGAGATATCGACCAGCACCGAGCCGCGCTTCATCGTCTTCAGCATCTCGCGGGTGACCAGCTTGGGCGCCGCCGCGCCGGGGATCAGCACCGCGCCGATCACCACTTCGGCCTTGGTGACCGCGTCGGCGATCGCCGCCCTGGAGGCATAAGCGGTCTTGATCTGGCTGCCGAAGAACATGTCCAGCTCGGCCAGGCGGGCGTTGGAGATGTCGTAGATGGTGACGTCGGCGCGCATGCCGACCGCCATCTGCGCGGCGTTGACCCCGGCGATGCCGCCGCCGAGGATCATCACCCGCGCCGGAGCGACGCCGGGCACGCCGCCCAGCAGCACGCCGCGGCCGCCCTGCTCCTTTTCGAGATAATGGGCGCCGACCTGGACCGACATCCGCCCGGCGACCTCGCTCATCGGCTTCAGCAGCGGCAGCGAGCCGTCATTGGCGGTGACCGTCTCATAGGCGATGCAGGTCGCGCCCGAGGCGAGCAGGCCTTTGGTCTGCTCCGGGTCCGGGGCGAGGTGGAGATAGGTGAAGAGGAGATGGCGCGGCTCCAGCAAAGCGATCTCGCTCGCCTGCGGCTCCTTCACCTTGACGATCATGTCGGCGCCGGCGAACACCGCCGCGGCGTCGGCCGCGATCGTCGCGCCGGCATCGACATAGTCCCGGTCGGAGAAATCGATGCCGAGCCCGGCCCCGGTCTCGACCGCGACCTCGTGGCCGGCGGCGACCAATTCCTTCACCGAGGCCGGCGTCAGCCCGACGCGATATTCGTGGACCTTGATCTCCCTGGGCACGCCGACGCGCATGTCTCTCTCCGTCAATTGCCGATTTGCGCGGGGTCTATAACGGGGGAACGCGGCTTTGTCGCCGTTGCGAACGTTACAGGCCGGTGCTAGACCGCGCGCCGCCTTGGCAGGGGCCTGGGCGAGAGAGAAGGAAGTGGGACGTTTGCGTCCTGACCGATGAACGATAGCCCAGCCCCCGATCAACCCGCCGAGCGCGCGGCCGGGCACCATCCCCAATCGAGCCTCGCTGCGCTCGCCGTCTCGGCGATCGGCATCGTCTTCGGCGACATCGGCACCAGCCCGATCTACGCCTTCCGCGAGACCTTTTCCGGCCATCACGAGCTGCCCAACGGCCAGGCCGAGATACTGGGCGTCCTCAGCCTGATCTTCTGGTCGATGATGATCGTGGTGACGATCAAATATGTCGCCGTGATCATGCGCGCCGACAACAAGGGCGAGGGCGGCAGCCTCGCTTTGCTCGCCCTGATCAACCGCAAGTCCGAGAGCGGCAAGCGCAAGTGGACCGCGGGGATCATCCTGCTCGGCGTGTTCGCCTGCTCGCTCTTCTACGGCGATTCGATGATCACCCCGGCGATCTCGGTCTTGTCGGCGGTCGAGGGGCTGACCACGGTCGAATCGGGCTTCGCGCCCTATGTCGTGCCGATCGCGCTCGCCATCCTCGTCGGCCTGTTCGCGATCCAGGCGATCGGCACGGCCCGGGTCGGCCAGCTGTTCGGCCCGGTCATGCTGTTCTATTTCGTCACCATCTCGGTGCTCGGCATCATCCACATCGCCGACGATCCCTGGATCATCGTCGAGACGGTCAACCCGCTGAACGCGGTCAATTTCTTTCGGGAGGACGGCTGGCACGCCTTCCTCGCTTTGGGCTCGGTGGTGCTGGCGGTGACCGGGGCCGAGGCGCTCTATGCCGACATGGGCCATTTCGGGCGCAAGCCGATCGGCGTCTCCTGGCTGTTCTTCGTGATGCCGGCGCTGATGCTCAACTATATGGGGCAGGGCGCGATGGTGCTGGGGATGGATTCGGCGACGGCGAACGCGACGCTGGAAAATCCGTTCTTCTTCCTCGCCCCGGAGAGCCTCCGGCTGCCGCTCGTCATCCTCGCCACCTTCGCCACCATCATCGCCAGCCAGGCGGTGATCTCCGGCGCCTTCTCGGTGACCCAGCAGGCGATGCACCTGGGCTTCATCCCGCGGCTCAGGATCCAGCACACCAGCGAGGCGGCCAAGGGCCAGATCTACATCCCGGTGGTCAATTGGGCGCTGATGGTGATGGTGATCCTGCTCGTCCTGTTCTTCCAGAACAGCTCGAACCTCGCCGCCGCCTACGGCATCGCCGTCACCGGCGCGATGTTCATCGACACCTGCCTGCTCACCGTCGTCCTGCTCGTGCTGTGGAAGTGGAAGCCGTGGATCGCGCTGCCGACGCTCGCCATCTTCTTCATCGTCGACATCGCCTATTTCGCCGCCAACCTCACCAAGGTGCCCGCCGGCGGCTGGTTCCCGCTGCTCGTCGGCCTGTTCGCCTTCACCCTCTTGACCACCTGGGCGCGCGGCCGCCAGCTGATGATCAAGCGGATGAACGAGGCGGCGATGCCGGCCTCGATCTTCATCAAGTCCGCCGCCTCGAGCGCGACGAGGGTGCCCGGCACCGCCGTGTTCATGACCACCGCCTCGGACGGCGTTCCGCACGCGCTGCTCCACAACCTCAAGCACAACAAGGTGCTCCACGAGCGGGTGCTGCTCTTGACCGTGAAGATCGAGGACGTGCCCTATGTCGAGGAGGAGAAGACCTTCCACCTCCAGGAGCTCGGCCAGGGCTTCTACCGGCTGATCCTGCGCTACGGCTTCATGCAGGAGACCAACGTGCCGAGCGCGCTCGCCCGGGTCGACAGCTGCGGCCCGCAGTTCAAGATGATGGAGACGAGCTTCTTCCTCGCCCGCCAGACCCTGATCGCGAGCCCGCGGCCGGGGATGATGATGTGGCGCGAGAAGCTGTTCGCCTGGATGCTGCGCAACGCCGAGAGCGCGATGGAATTCTTCAGCCTGCCGCCCAACCGGGTCGTCGAGCTCGGCAGCCAGGTCGAGATTTGACGCCGCCGATCGTCGTCACCGCCATCTTCGGCCCGGGTGACGACGGCTGGCTCCAGCAGCTGCGGCGGACGCATTATCCGCCCGAACGCAACCGGGTCCCCGCCCACCTCACCCTGTTTCGCCAGCTGCCGCCGAGCGCGCAGGCCGAGCTGGCGACCCGGCTTGCCGGGGCAACCGCAGCGCCGCCGCCGCGGGCGACGATCGCCGGCGTCCTCGATTTGGGGGAGGGGACCGCCTTCAGGGTCGAGAGCGAGGCGCTCGACAGCGTTCGCGCCGACCTCGCCGAGGCTTTCCACGGCCTGCTGACGCCGCAGGACCAGGCGCCGTGGCGGCCGCACGTGACGATCCAGAACAAGGTGCCGCCGCGCGAGGCCCGGGCGCTCCAGCGGCAGCTGCGCGCGACGTTCGAGCCGCGCCCGCTGGCGATCCGCGCGCTCGCCGCCTGGCGCTATCTGGACGGCCCCTGGGAGCCGATCCGAAGCTGGCCGTTCCGCAAATAGCGGGAATTGGGACACGTACTTTTTAGGGCGGAAAGTATGTGTCCCAATTTCGTGACGGCCTGTCGGGGTGGTCAATCCATCTGGCCGACGCCGTCGCAGCTATAGTCGAAGGCGGCGAGGCCCGCCTCGAGGTGGCCGGCGAGCAGCGGCATGTCCATCAGCTCGTCGATCTTGTCGTCGCCCTCGAGGTCGCTGGCCTCGGCGAAGGCCTCGTCCCATTCGCTGGCGTCGTAGGTGCCGCGGCCGACCCAGGCCAGCGCCACCACCTCGGCGAGCTGGTCGTCGCCGAGGTCGTCGAGGGTCGCCTGGACCTCCTCCTCGACGCTGTCGTTGAGCTCGTCCTCGAGCACCGACAGCGCCTCGCCGCCCTCGTCGTCATAATCATCGACCTCGTCCGGATCCTGGTCGGGGTCCTGGGCGGGGACCTGCGCCTCGAGCTCCTTGGCGCGCAGGATCAGGCGGCAGAGCGTTTCGAGCGGAGTCAGCAATTCCATCGGGAGTCTCCAGGCCGGCGCAACCGAAACGACAGGGCGCGCGGCGGGTTCCGGACCTTGAAATCCGGGCCCCTCCACGCCAGTTGACCGGTTGCGTGCCGCTTTCTATAGCGCCGCGTCGCGCCGCAGCCAGGGCGCGCCGGGGCCGTTGGGGCGGAGTAGCTCAGCTGGTTAGAGCAGCGGAATCATAATCCGCGTGTCGGGGGTTCAAGTCCCTCCTCCGCTACCACCCCGTTCCTGCGGCGTTCAGGACGACGATGGCAAAGGCCCGACGATGATTGCGACGACCGGATTTCTGATCGCTTCCGCGCTCGCCTCGGCCGCGCCGCCGCCGGCGGCTGCGCCGGCGCCCGATCCTTATGCCGGCCTGTTCACGCGCTGGACCGGCGCCAACGAGGAGGCGCTGCGGGCCGAGGCCTCGCGGGCGGCGCCGGCGGCGGCGGCGGCGGGCCCGCTGCGCGCCGGCACCCCCGAGCTCGGCGCCAGGGTCGGCGAGATCGTCCGCGCCGGCGATTGCGAGGAGGGCGAGCGGGTCGCCCGCGCCGCCGGCGATTTCCCGCTGGTCGATGCGGTCCGCGCCCATTGCCGCAGCCGCGCCGTCCAGGCGGTGTCGCGGCGGTAGCAGTCCTTCGATACGCCGGTTCGACTTCGCTCACCGGCTACTCAGGATGAGCGGCTACTCTCCAAACCCGCTCATCCTGAGCAGGGACTGACCCCGGACTTGATCCGGGGGAAGGCCCGTATCGAAGGACCTAGCTCAGCCGCTCCAGATAGCCGCCCGACCACAAAGTCGCGATCAGCTCGGCCGGGTCCTTGCACTTGAGGTCGGCGGCGGCGAACGGGGCGCCGGACAAAGCGATGTCGAGCGCGTCGCCTTCGGCGGCGTCGAAATCGAGGTCGCCGCCCGGGCCGATCAGCACCAGTTTGCCGTCGTCGTCGGCGACGTTCCACGGCACGAACCGGCGCCGCCGGAAGCGATCCCCCTCCTGCGGGCCGGAGACGCCGGCCGAGATCACCCCGGAGACGTTCGGCCGCCGGCCGCGGACGAAATTGTCGGCGAGCAGATCGAACGCGCCGTCCATGCCGGCCTTGTCGGCGATCTCGCGCCGCAGCCGGTCGAACTGCGCCTGCGCCGCCTCGCGGTCGAAGTCGCGGGCGGCGAATCCCGCCGGCAGCGAGCGCCGCATCTCGGGCGAGGTCAGGGCCAGCTCGGAAATCGATTCGAGCATGAGGTCGGCCCAGGTCTTGGTGATCAGGCCGACGGTGATGTGCAGCGACGGCTCGTCGCCGACATTCTCGGCATCGTGCATCATGCCGCGCGGCAGATAGGCGCAATCGCCCGGATTGAGGGTGAACTCGCGGCTGAGCGGGCCCGGCTCGTACTGGCCGAGCTCGAACCGCTCGCCGCGGAACGGGGTCTCGACCGGGACGTCGTAGAGCCGCCAGGCCTTGGCGCCCGACACCTGCATCACGAACACGTCGTGATTGTCATAATGGATCGGGAAGCCCTGATTGCCGGAAGGGGTGAGGTAGATGTTGGTCTGCATGTGGCAGGAGAAGACCTCCTCCAGCGCCCGGCAGAATTCGCCCAGCTTGAAGATCGAATCGTGGAGCTGGGGCAGGATGATCGTCGCCCCGTCGAGATACTCCTCGGCAATGGCGACGCGGCTGACCCGCCCGCCTTCGTCGATATAATCGTCGCGCGACATCCGCTTCTTCTGGCTGGTGAGATCGATCATCCCTTCGCGCAGGTCGGCGCTGTTGATGAAATGGTCGAGGATGTCGAGGGTCAGCAGGTCGGCATAGCGCTCCGGCTCGCCGCGGATGTTGATCAGCGCCTCGCGCTCGTAATAGCGGCCGAGGAACTCCTCCGGGGTCACCGGCGCGATCAGGAAGCCGAGCGCGTCGGTTTCCCAGCTCGGCGACGGCGCCGCCGCCGCCTTCGGCCTCGATTTCTTCAACGCAGCGCCAGCCATTTTTCGCTCTCCCCGGGGATCGGGAGGACCTTATCGGCGGCTGCCCGCCTCCGGAAGCGCTTATTTGGGGAAGTCGTCGAAGCTGCCGCCCGGATAGGGTTCGAGCGCGGCCTCGAGCAGGCGCAGCGCGGCATCGGCGGCCGGCGACAGCTGGCTCTCCTCGATCGGCTCGCGAAAGGCGGCGAGGACGACGCGCGCGGTCGCCGCGAGGAGCAGCTCGCGGGCGGAATGGCCTCCCATCCTGGGGTCGTCGGAGCTCATCGGCAGGCCGCGGCGCCGGTCATGGCGCGCCGTCAAGGGCGCGGAAATTAGGCGCGACAAGGAGGCTCTTCATATGCAATGGCACGTCCGCGGCATCTGCCGCCCTGTTCCGCGCTTTCCGGTGAACTGTCAAGAAGGACTTTTCGAAACAGATGAGTTTCGGTGCGCGCCTCGCTGAAGAGAGACGGCGGCTCGGCCTCAAGCAGGCCGAGTTTGCCGCTCTGGTCGGGACCGACGTCCCCAAGCAAAGCCTTTACGAAAACGACCGGCGCGAGCTGCGCGCCGATTATCTCGCCCGGCTCGCCGCGGCCGGCGTCGATATCGTCTACATCCTGACCGGGCGGCGAAGCGAAGCCTGGCTCAGCCCGGGAGCGAGCGACCTGCTGACCGCCTATCTCACTTTGCCGGGCGAAATGCAGCGGGCGCTGGAAGGCCTGGCGCGCTCGCTCCGCAACCAGCTCCAGGGCCGGGCCGGCGCCACCGTCCACGCCCGCCGCAGCGACTATCGCGGGCAGCGCCGGCGCTAGCGAATCGCTTACTGGCCCGGGACGGGCTCGGCGGGCGGCGCGGGCACCGCGTGGGGCTGGAGCTCGGCGAGGGTGGCGCCGGTGACCAGCCCGTCGCGGCCGGCGGCGAGGGCGCCCCGCGGCAGCCGGACGAGGCCGTTGCTCAGCTGGATGGTGACGGTCTCGCCGTCGAGGGCCTGGACCGGGCCGAGCACGGCGCCGTTGCGATCGCGGACGACCGCGCCGACCGCGAACGCCGCCCGGGCGCGCGCCTCCGCCGCCTCGACCGCGGCGTTGAGATCGGCCTGGGTCATGCCGAACAGCACCGCGCTGTCGGTCGCGGTGAAGGACGAGACCGGCAGCGGCACCTCGTGCCTGTCGGTGCGCAGGGTGAGGTTGGCGCCGTCGATCGCAATGATCGTGCCGACCGTGCCGCCGGCGGGGTCGGTGACGGTGGCGCCGACGCGCAGCGCCGATTGCGCCAGCGCGGGCGCCGCGAGGGAGAGTGCGGTCGCGGCGAGGAACGTGCGAATCTTCATGGTAGCTCCTGATATCGCTGGGAAAAGGCGACGGCCCGTGATGCGCCCGATCAGATTAACCCGGTCTGCATGCGTCAGGCGTCCGTCTTTGCGGCCGGAATCACGCCGCGCTTGATCTGGTCGAGCTCGATCGATTCGAACAGGGCCTTGAAATTGCCCTCGCCGAAGCCCTCGTTGCCCTTGCGCTGGATCACCTCGAAGAAGATCGGGCCGATCATGTTCTCGGTGAAGATCTGGAGGAGCAGCCCCTCGCCGGTCTCGGGCGAGCCGTCGATCAGGATCTTGCGCGCGCGCATCGCGGCGACGTCGTGGGCGTGGCCGGGGATGCGCTGGTCGATCATGTCGTAATAGGTGTCGGGGCTGTCCTGGAAGCGGATGCCGTTGGCGCGCAGCTTGTCGACGGTGGCGAAGATGTCGTCGGTGGCGAAGGCGAGGTGCTGGATGCCTTCGCCTTTATATTCCTTCAGATATTCGGCGATCTGGCTGTATTCGTCCTGGCTCTCGTTCAAGGGGATGCGGATCTTGTCGTCGGGCGCGGTCATCGCCCGCGAAAGCAGGCCGGTCCGGGTCCCCTCGATGTCGAAATAACGGATTTCGCGGAAGTTGAAGATCTTCTCGTAGAAGCCGGCCCAATGGTCCATGCGGCCGCGATTGACGTTGTGGGTGAGGTGATCGAGCGTGTGCAGGCCGACGCTGTTGTCGTCGCGGCCGGCGCCCGGCACCGGCGCGAAATCCGTGTCGTAGATCTGCTCGGCGCCGTAGCGGTCGACGAGGTAGAGGTGGGAGCCGCCGATCCCCTCGAGCGCCGGGATGTCGAGCTCGCCGGGGCCGCGCACCGTCTCGGCCCTGACCGCGCCGCGTTCCAGCGCCAGCGCCAGCGCCTGCTTCGCGTCCCTGACCCGGAAGGCCATGCCGTTCGCGGAAGGGCCGTGCGCCTGGCGGAAATCCGCGGGCTGGCCGGTCGGCTCCATGTTGAGGATGAAGTTGATGTCGCCCTGGGCGTAGTGGCGGACGTTCTTGGAGACGTGGTTGCCGACATGGGTGAAGCCCAATTTGACGAACAGCCCGGCCAGCGCCTCGGGATCGGGGCTGGTGAATTCGACGAACTCGAAGCCGTCGAGGCCGATGGGATTCTCTCGCTGAGTCATGGGCGGGGCTCATATCAGGGCCATTGCGCGGGGGGAAGCGGGCCACTAACTCCGCTTGCATGACCGCGACCCACTCCTCCCGCATGCTGATCCTCGGCTCCGGCCCGGCCGGGCTCTCCGCCGCCATCTATGCCGCCCGCGCCGGCCTCGCGCCGATCGTCGTCCAGGGCATCCAGCCGGGCGGCCAGCTCACCATCACCACCGACGTCGAGAATTACCCCGGCTTCGCCGAGGTCATCCAGGGCCCGTGGCTGATGGAGCAGATGCAGAAGCAGGCCGAGCATGTCGGGGCGCGGATGGAATGGGACCATATCAGCGCGGTCGACCTTTCCGAGCGCCCGTTCCGGATGACCGGCGACAGCGGCGCGCTCTATCTCGGCGACACTCTGGTGATCGCCACCGGCGCCCAGGCGCGCTGGCTGGGCCTGCCGACCGAGGAGCATTTGAAGGGCAAGGGCGTCTCCGCCTGCGCCACCTGCGACGGCTTCTTCTACCGCGGCCGCAAGGTGGTGGTGATCGGCGGCGGCAACACCGCGGTCGAGGAAGCGCTCTACATGACCAACCACAGCCACGACGTCACCCTCATCCACCGCCGCGACGCGCTGCGCGCCGAGAAGATCCTCCAGGACCGGCTGTTCGCCCACCCCAACATCAAGGTGATGTGGAACCGCGAGGTCGCCGCCTTCGTCGCCGGCGGCGAGCCCGAGGGCCTGGTCGCGGTCGACCTTCGCGACACCCAGACCGGCGCGGTCGAGCGGCTGGACACCGAAGGCGCGTTCGTCGCGATCGGCCATTCGCCGGCGACCGGGCTGTTCCGCGGCCATCTCGATCTCGACGGCGACGGCTATATCCGGGTCGAGACCGGCACCACCCGGACGAGCGTGCCGGGGGTGTTCGCCTGCGGCGACGTCATGGACAAGATCTACCGCCAGGCGGTGACCGCGGCGGGAACCGGCTGCATGGCCGCGCTGGACGCCGAGAAGTTCCTCGCGGAGGCCGATTTCGAGGCGAAACCGCACCCGGTGATGCAGGACGCCTGACGCCATAGCATGATCGGCTTATGCTGAACGGGTCAACCAGCACGATCAGCTCTGGTTGGACAGCGCCCTGATCGCCCGCACCGTCGCCGCGAGCAAAGCCGCCTCGTCGCCGGGGCGGGCGAAGGTGTGGGAATCGCTGTTCACCAGCTCGCGGCCTTCGATCAGGCCGGCGAAGGCCGGCGCCTTCAGCTCCTCGACCGCGGCGATCGCGGTGCCGTCGCCCTCGGCGAGGATCAGCCAGGCGCGTAGGCCGCCGGCGCGCAGGGCCGAGGCCGTCTCGCGGGCGAGCGGCGATCCTTCCTGCTTCGCCGAAATCCTGAGGATGCCTTTCAGCAGCTTCCGGTAATCCACTCTTCCCGAAAGAAGTTTTTTCCACGCCTCCGGGCTGAGAAGGCGCTTGCGATAATGCGCGCGGATCGCGGCCGGGGCCTGCTCGCCGGCGGCGGTCTCGACCAGCCACGGATTGACCAGGATCAGGGCGTCGAGGCCGATTCGCCGGCCGAACAGGGCCAGCGCCGTCGCGCCGTCGCACAGGCCGAGGCCCATCACCCGCTCGAGCGTCGGCACCTCCTTGCGGAAGGCGGCCAGCGCGGCCTCGAGATCCGGCCCGCTGCCGTGGAAGCCGGGGTCCTCGCCGGCGCTGTCGCCGACCCCACGCCGGTCGAAGCGCAGGCAGGGAAAGCCCTGGCTTGCCAAGTCTTTGGCAAGCCTTTCATACATCCGGTGCGAACCGACCCGGCTCTGGCTGCCGCCGGTGACGAGGAGCAGGCCGGTGGTGCCGCCGCTCGAATCGAGGCTGGCGGCCAGCTCGCTGCCGGCGCACTCGAAGCTCAGAAGGCGACGCATTCGCGGCTCCAGCGGTGGAGGTCGGAGGCGAGCGCGTCGGCGAGCGCGGGCGAATGGCCCGGCTCGGAGCGGCGCCACAAAGCGGGGCCCTCGACTTTGACGTCGGCGGCGCCGGGATCGGTCGCCAGCCGGGCGGTGCGCAGCGGCCGGACCGGGGCGGGCCGGGCCGCCGCGAGTGCCTCGCGCAGCGCCGGGGCGGGGGCGTAGCCGGCCCATTCGACGCCCCCGGCGAGGCCCGAGCGGGCCATGTCGCGGGCCACCGCGGCGCCGTCGAGCGGGGCCAGCCGCCACCAGCCGCGCGCCTCGGCGCCATCGTCGATGAGAGCGCCGCCGCGCAGGCTGGCGATCAGGGGTTTGCGCGCCTTTTCAGCGATATAGGCGGAAGCGGCGGTGACGTCATGACGCCAGTCTTCCCAGCCGACCTCGCCCAGATCGCGCTCGCTCTCGCCGCTGCCGCAAAGGTCGATCAGCCAGCAGCCGTGGCCGCGTTTGGCGAGCCAGCGCATTGCCGCCGCGATCAGCGCGCGGGTGCGGTTCATCTCCTCGAACAAGGGCGGCACGAACAGGATCGCCGGCGCGTGCGGCCGGCCGAGCCGCATCAGCCATTCCTTGCGGCCGGAAACCGGGAACTGTTCGAAGGCTAGCCCGGGGGCCGTCACCGGAGCGTCTTGTCCCGGGCGAAGGTGAGCAAAGCGCCGAACGTCTCCATCATGTCGGCGTCGACCTCATGGTCCTCGATCAAGATGCCGAGCCGCTCCTCCAATTCGGTCAGGAGGCCGGCGACCGCCATCGAATCGAATTCGGGAAGCGCCCCGAACAACGGCGTCTCCTCGCGGAAGGCCGCGACCCGGGCCGGATCGAGGCCGAGCACGTCGGCGAGGACGGCGCGCAGGGTGTTCTCGACTTCATGGGCGTCGTCGGCTGCGGTCGCCATGCTTTCCCCTCGTCCTGGCGGGCGGTTGCCGGGTGCTAATGCTTCCGGAGGCGCCCGACAAGCGCCCGCGCCGTGCCGAGGAGGCCGGTGAGCGTCGCCGGGTTGAACGCCTCGATCCGCCACAAGGTGCGGCGCTCGCCCATCCAGTCCTTCTTGTAGGCGTCGTCGCCGGTGCCGTAATCGATGACCCGCACCCGATCCTCGTCGATCGCCCGGCGGAACATCGCCATGCCGAGCAGGGTCCCCGGCGACATCGCCTTGGCATGCTCGGCATAAGCGAGCTTGTGGATGGTCGCTTCGCCATGCTCGACCAGCCAGAGCTGGACCGCGACCGGCCGCCCGTCCTTGCGGGCGACGCCCAGCCGCAGCGTCCCGGCCGCGCCCTCCGCTTCGGCGAGCGCGCGCAGGAACGGGAAGGAGCCTTCCTCGGGCTTCCAGCTGGCCCGGTAGACCGCCTCGTAATCGGCCCAGGCGCGCGCATCGAAGCGGTCGTATATCTCGATCTCGAGCCCGGCGGTCCGGCCGCGGCGCTTGGCGGTGTTGCGCAGCTGGGCCGGCCGCGCCGCCCAATAGGCTTCGAAATCCAGGCCGCTCGTGGCGATCCGCCAATTGCCGGTCTTCGGGGTGACGAACACCCGCCAGCCGGCCCGGGCGAACGCCTTGCGCAGCGGCTCGGGGTCCGCCACCGGCGCCAGCTCGACCCGGGCGATGCCGCTGCTGCGGACCGCCGCCGCGATCGCCGTCATGACGTCGCTGTCGATATCGCCGACGCCGTCGAAACGCAGCGAATACCAGGCGGTATAGGCCTGCGCCGAGGGCCCGTCGGCGGCGAGGAACAGCCAGGCCGCCTGAGCGCCCTCGCGCCCGCGCAGCACCGCGAGCCTGCCTTTGGGCGGGCAATGATCGCGGATCAGCCGGTACCAGGCGAGGCGATCGAACAGGCTCGGCTGGGCGGCGCGGTCGAGGGCGCCGCCGGCGTCGGCCGCGACGGCGTCGAGATCGTCGAACAAAGCGATGTTAACCGTCACGCTTTATGCCCCTCAGCCTTAGGGTCCGTACTCGATACCGGAGGCGGCCGTGACGGGCTGGCATTTGTTGTCCAGCTAGGAGAGAGGAGGGAGCGATGAAGATTCATCGTGACCGATCGAACGACGACGCTGGGCGGCAAAGGACAGCCCGCCCCTTCGGGGTCGGCCTGAGAAGGCGGCTGGGGGCGTCGAGCGCCTCGGACGGGTTGCCTGACCCGCCCTTCGGCTCTCTCCTACCCAGCCGCCTTCTCAGGCCGATCACGACCACCTCCGGTATCGAGTACGGACCCTCTGCTCTATCATGACGTCTTTTAAGCAGGAATGAAGTTGGAAACGCCCGACCCGACCCCCTTTCCGCTCGATCACCTGGCGCTGCGCGGCGATCCGGCGGCGCCGGCGCTGGTGACGCGCGAGGGAAGCCTCGATTATGCCGGGCTGGAAGCGGCGGTCGGCGCGCTCGCCGCCGGGCTGAAGGCGAGGGGCCTCGCCCACGGCGACCGGGTCGCCTCCTGGCTGCCCAAGACCCGCCTCACCGGCCTGCTGCCGCTCGCCTGCGCCCGTGCCGGCCTGATCCACGTCCCGGTCAACCCGCTGCTGAAGCGGATGCAGGTCGCCCACATTCTCGCCGACAGCGGCGCTTCGCTGCTGCTCACCGCCAAGGCCCGGGCGGCGACGCTCGAGCCCGGGGATGCGCAATGCCCCATTCTCGACGAGGAAGAGAGCGAAGCCCTGTTTCGCACAGCTAATCCATTGGCAGCGTCGGACAACGATCCCGAGGATCTCGCGGCCCTGCTCTACACCTCAGGCTCGACGGGGCGGCCCAAGGGGGTGATGCTGAGCCATGCCAATCTGTGGCTCGGGGCGGTCAGCGTCGCGCATTATCTCCGGCTTTCGCCAGCCGACCGCGTCCTCGCCGTGCTGCCGTTCGCCTTCGATTACGGCCAGAATCAGCTCCTCTCGACCTGGGCCGCGGGCGGCTGCGTCGTGCCGCTCGACTATCTCACCGCGCGCGACGTCGTCCGCGCCGTGGAACGTCATCGGATCAGCACTTTAGCGGGCGTTCCTCCGCTCTGGGTGCAACTGATCGAGGCGCCCTGGCCGGCCGCGGCGGCGCTGTCGCTGAGGCGGCTGACCAACAGCGGCGGCAAGCTCGCCCCGTCGCTGGTCCGGCGGATGCGCGAGCTGTTTCCCGCCGCCGACATCTATTCGATGTACGGCCTCACCGAGGCGTTCCGCTCGACCTATCTCGAGCCGGCCCTGCTCGACGATCATCCCGATTCGATGGGCAGCGCGATCCCGCTCGCCGAGATCCTGGTGGTCGGCGCCGACGGCGGCGCGGCGGAGGAGGGCGAGCTGGTCCATGCCGGGCCGCTGGTCGCCAAGGGCTATTGGAACGACCCGGAGCGCAGCGCCGAGCGGTTCAGGCCGGCGCCGGCGGGCTCCGCTTATGGCGGCATGGCGGTCTGGTCGGGCGACCGCGTCCGCCGCGACGGGGCTGGTCTGCTCTATTTCGTCGGCCGCGAGGACGGCATGATCAAGAGCTCGGGCAACAGGGTGAGCCCGACCGAGGTCGAGGAGGCGGCGCTGGCTTCGGGCCTGGTCGCCGAAGCGGTCGCTTTGGGCTATCCCGACGCCAGGCTGGGGGAGGGGATCGCCCTGATCGTCCGCCCCGACCGCCGCGGCGAGGAGGAGGCGTTGCGCAATTTCCTGAAGCGGCAATTGCCCAATTTCATGCAGCCCGGCTGCATCGTCTGGCGCGACGAGCTGCCGCGCAGCGCCAACGGCAAGCTCGACCGGGTCGAGCTCAGGAACGAGCTGATGGCATGAGCAAGAAGATGGGCCCGATCCCGGCCGGCTATGCCGCCGACGCCGACGGCATGCTGCTGATCGGCGGCCGCCGCGCCGACCTGCTGGTCGAGGAGGCGGGCGACACGCCTTTGTTCGTCTACGACCTCGCTCTGGTCGGCGAAAAGATCGCCCGCTTCCGTGCCGCTTTCCCGGATGTTCATCTGCATTATGCCATAAAAGCAAACTCTTATATCCCGTTGCTCAAGCATGTCGCGAGCCGCGTCGACGGCCTCGACATCGCTTCGGCGGGCGAGCTGGACTTCGCGCTCGAGGCCGGCGCCGACCCCGCCAGGATCAGCTTCGCCGGCCCCGGCAAGCGCGACGCCGACCTCGCCGACGCGATCCACGAGGGCGTCACCCTCAACGCCGAATCGGCGGGCGAGGTCGAGCGCGCGCTGGCGATCGCCGCCAAGCTCGGCCGCCGGGCGAGGCTGGCGGTGCGGGTCAATCCCGATTTCGAGATCAAGGGCTCGGGCATGCGGATGGGCGGCGGCGCCAAGCCGTTCGGGGTCGATGCCGCCCGGGCGCCGGACCTGGTGAAGCGGATTCTCGCGAGCGGCGCCGACTGGCGCGGCTTCCACATCTTCGCCGGCTCCCAGGCGCTCGATCCGCAGGCCCTGATCGACGCGCAGCGCGCCACCGTCGCGCTCGCCGGCGAGCTTGCCGCCGCGATCGGCGCGGCGCCGCCGTCGGTCAATCTCGGCGGCGGCTTCGGCATCCCCCATTTTCACAGCGAGCAGGCGCTCGACGTCGAGTCCGTCGCGATCGCGCTTGCGGTGACCCTGGCGGGCCGTCGGGCCGTCCTCACCGACACCTTATTCGCGATCGAGCTCGGCCGCTGGCTGGTCGGCGAGGCGGGCGTCTATTTGACCCGGATCGTCGACCGGAAAGAGAGCCACGGCAAGACTTTCCTGGTCACCGACGGCGGCCTCCACCACCAGCTCGCCGCCTCGGGCAATTTCGGCCAGGTCGTCCGCCGCAACTATCCGGTCGCGATCGCCGGCCGGTTCGGCGGCGAGGGCGCGGAGGAAGTGTCGATCGTCGGCTGCCTGTGCACGCCGCTCGACCGGCTCGCCGACGACGTCATGCTGCCGCGCGCCGAGGTGGGGGATCTCGTCGCCATCTTCCTCGCCGGCGCCTACGGCCTGTCCGCCAGCCCGCAGGCCTTCCTCGCCCAGCAGCCGGCGCTCGAGATGATCGTCAACGGCGGCGATTAACGCTTTCGCCGGCGCCGGTCCCGATCCGGGACAGCCCCCCAAAGCCCCTTGTTCCTAACGCTAATTTTACCTCTTCGCCCCATAGCAACGGCAAAGCCTGCGCCCGATCCCGCAACGGGACGCGCGGTGCAGGCACGGCGAGCGTGAAGAGGAGTGACCATGCGCGTATCCGCAAAGTCCTGGGCCGTCCTTGCCGGCGCCGCCGGCGCCCTCGCGCTCGGCGGCTGCGCCTCCGGCAGCCGCAGCGGCCATGTCCTGCCGCCCGCCGAGTTCGTCGCCAACGGCAACGACACCCAGGTCAGCGAGAATTACATCATCGGCGCCCTCGACGAGATCACCATCTTCGTCTGGCGCAACCAGGAGCTGGGCGCCCACACCCAGGTCCGCCCCGACGGCCGCATCACCACCCCGCTGATCACCGACATGGTCGCTGCCGGCAAGACCCCGGCTCAGCTCGCCGACGACATCCGCGCCGCGCTCTCCCAATATATCCAGGAGCCGCTCGTCTCGGTGATGGTCGATCGGCCGCAGGGCAGCTTCTCGCAGCAGGTCCGCATCGTCGGCGCCACCGCCCGCCCGGCGGCGATCCCCTACCGCGCCAACATGACCCTGCTCGACGCGATGATCGCGGTCGGCGGCCTTTCCGAATATGCCGCCGGCGACCGCGCCCGCCTGGTCCGGGTCGACCGCGACAGCGGCCAGCAGCGCGAATATGATTTGCGCATCGCCAGCCTGCTTCGCCGCGGCGACGTCCGCGCCAACGTCCGGCTCGAGCCGGGCGACGTCATCATCATCCCCGAAAGCATGTTCTGAGCGCGCCGTGGAGGGGCTCTACGATCAGCTGAGGCTCGCCCTCCACCAGGTCTGGCGCCGCCGCTGGCTGGCGATGGCGGTCGCCTGGGGAATCTGCGTCGCCGGCTGGCTGGTCATCGCCCTGATCCCGTCGAGCTACGAGGCCAAGGCGCGATTGTTCGTCCAGATGCAGTCGATCCTGCCCAACCAGATCGGCATCACCCCGGACGAGCGCAACAACCAGCTGCTCCGCCTGAAGCAGACGCTGACCTCGAACGAGAACCTCGTCCGGGTCGTCCGCCGCACCGATTTGAACAGCCTCGTCGCCAGCGAGCGCGACCTCGCCGGCGTGGTCGGCGGGCTCAGGAGCCGGATCACCGTCACCGCCCAGCCCGACGGCGGCATCGAGATCAAGGCGAGCTCGAACATCTCCGGCTTCTCCAACGGCCAGAACGCGCGCACTGCCGCCGCCACCGTCCAGGGCCTGATCGACCTGTTCGTCGAGCAGAACCTCTCGGGCGACCGCCGCGAGACCGGCCAGGGCCTGCAATTCTACGACCAGGAGCTCCGCCGCCGCGAGGTCGCCCTGCAGGAGGCGGAGCAGCGCCGGGTCGAGTTCGAGCAGCGCTTCATGGGGGTCCTGCCCGGTTCGGGCTCGATCGGCGACCGGATGTCGGCGGCCCAGGTCGAGCTCGCCAATCTCGAGCAGCAGATCGCCGCCGCCAACGGCGCGCTCAACTCGATGCGGGCCCAGCTCGCGGCGACGCCGCAGACCATCCCGGGGGTCGGCGACAGCGGCGGCAGCGCGACCGGGCAGATCGCCCAGCTCCAGGGCCAGATCGCCGGCAATCTCGCCCGCGGCTGGACCGAATCGCACCCCGACATCGTCTATGCGCGCCAGCAGATCGCCCGGCTGCGCCCCTATGCGGCGGCCGAGCGGCAGAGCGGCAATACCGGCGGCATGTCCAATCCGAGCTACGTTTCCCTGCGCGCGATGATGGCCGAGCGCGAGGCTTCGCTCGCCGCCGCCACCGCCCGCCGCAACCAGCTCCAGTCCGACCTTTCCCAGCTGACCTCGCGCCAGTCGACCCAGCCCGGCCTTGCCGCCGAGCAGACCCGGCTGACCCACGATTACGACGTCTTGAAGCAGCAATATGACCAGCTGCTCGCCAATCGCGAGCAGGTCCGGCTGCGCAGCGACATCCAGGCGCGGACCAGCCCGCTCACCGTCAACGTGGTCGAGCCGCCGAGCGTGCCGAGCGTGCCGGCGGCGCCGAACCGGCCGATCCTGTTGACCGTGGTGCTGATGTTCGGCGTCGGCGCGGGAATCGCCGCCGCCTTCCTCGCCGGCCAGCTCCAGACCACCTTCCCGACCCAGAGCAAGCTGGCCGAGGTCACCGGCCTCAAGGTGCTCGGCACGGTCAGCGAGGTCGTCACCCGGCCCGAGCGGGTCCGCCGCCGCCAGCGGCTGATCTGGCTCGGCGGCGCCGGCGCCGCGCTCGGGGCGTGCTGGGCGGTGCTGATCCTCGTCGAATTCTGGCAGCGAAGCTCGGTGGCATGAGGGACGAGATGAAGCATACGCCCCAGTCCCTGCTCGAGCGCGCCGCCGAGATCTACGATTTCGGCGCCGCTTTGCGGGCGCCCGCCGCCGTGCCGGCGCCGCCGGCGGCCGCGGAACCCGAGCCGGAGCCGGCGGCTGCGCCGGCGCCCGCGGTCGCGCCGTTGCCGGTCCGCCCGGTCCTTCGCGCCGTCGAGCCCGCGCCGGCGCCGCGCCCCGCCGCGGCCGGCGCCGCCGAGATCGACCGCCGCGGGCTGACCGAGAAGGGCTTCATCGATCCGGATTCGCCGGCCACCGGCCTCGCCGAGGAATTCCGGCTGATCAAGCGCCAGCTGATCGCCGACCTCGAGCGTTCGGAGAACCGCTCGGTGCTGGTCTGCTCGGCCCAGCCCAAGGCGGGCAAGACCTTCTGCGCGATCAACCTCGCGCTCAGCCTCGCCGGCGAGCGCGACGTCGAGGTGCTCCTCATCGACGCCGATTGCCCCAAGCCCGAGGCGCTCGCTTTGCTCGGCATCGACGGCCGCGGGCCGGGCCTGGTCGACGCGCTCGCCGACGCCGGCGCCGACCCCGAAACCTTCGTCATCCGCACCGACATGCCGGGCCTTTCGGTCCTGCCCGCCGGGCGCAAAGCCAATAATGTGCCGGAGCTGCTCGCTTCGGATCGTACTCGGGAGGTGCTGGCGAAGCTCGCCGCCGGCGACAGGCGCAGGATCATCCTGTTCGATTCCCCGCCTGCTTTGATGGCGTCGCACGCGACCGTTCTCGCCGGCCATGTCGGCCTGGCGCTGGTCGTGGTGCGCGCCGACCGGACAACCGAAGCCGATCTGCGCGAGACGATCGGCCTGCTCCAGGGATGCGGCCGGGTCGGCCTCGTCCTCAACGGCGCGGGCCTGGCCGTCACCGGCCGCAAATTCGGCGCTTATGATGGATATGGCCATGATTGATGAGCTTCAGCTGACGCGCCGGTTGCGCCGCCTCGCCTTCGCGCTCGGCCTCACCCTGGCCGCCGCCGGCGCCCATGCCCAGGGCGATCCCGCGATCACCGGGGCGGTGACCCGGGCCGACGGCGGCGCCGCCGCCCAGCCCGAGGGCGACGCCCCCGCGCCGGTCGCGGCGCGCCGCGGCCGCAGCCGCGCCGAGATCCGCCCCTATCTCGAGGTCGCCCAGGTGCTGAGCGCCGATCTGGATGGCGGCGAGACGCTGACCTACACCAGCGTCGCCGCCGGCGTCGACGGCCATATCGAGACCCGCCGGGTCACCGCCCAGATGAGCCTTCGCTACGAGCATCATTTCGACTGGCAGAGCCGGTCGGGCGACCAGGACATCGTCTCGGGCGTCGCCGCGGTCCATGCCGAGGTCAGCCGCGGCCTCTCGCTCGACGCGGGCGGCATCGCCACCCGCACCGGCGGCGAGGGACGCACTTTCGGAGTCACCAACCAGGACCGCTCGGTCGACGTCTATGCCCTCTATGCCGGGCCGACCCTGGCGACCCATGCCGGCCCGCTCGCGATCAACGGCGCCTACCGCTTCGGCTACGCCAAGGTCGACGACCATCGCCCGGGCGGCCTGCTCGACAGCGATTTCGACAGCTCGACCTCCCACAGCCTGACCGGCAGCGTCGGCATGGCGCCCAATCGCGGCCTGCCGTTCGGCTGGACGGTCGGCGCCGGCTATGCCCGCGAGAATTCGGGCGGCCGCTTCCGCAACCGGTTCGAGGGCGCCTATGTCCGCGGCGACGTCGTCGTTCCGATCAGCCCGACCCTCGCTTTGACCGCGGGCGTCGGTTACGAGGACATCCAGGCCTCGCAGCGCGACGTCGTCCGCGACGCCGGCGGCGTGCCCGTCCCCGACGCCCAGGGCCGGCTCCAGCCCGACCCCAATGCGCCGCGGCTGCTGACCTACGACATGGACGGCATCATGTACGACGGCGGCATCCTCTGGCGGCCGAGCCCGCGCACCGAATTGCAGGCCCGCGCCGGCCATCGCTATGGCGGCACCACCTATGTCGGCTCGCTCAGCCACCGGATCGGCGCTCACAGCTCGGTCAACGCCGTCGTCTACGACACCGTGGAGACGTTCGGGCGGCAATTGACCACGCAAATCAATGGCTTGCCGGCCAACTTTAACGTCACGCGCGATCCTCTGTCGGGCGGCCTCGGCGGCTGCGTCTTCGGCCAGACCGGCGGCGGCGCCTGCCTCGACCGCTCGCTCCAGTCGATCACCGGCAGCACCTTCCGCGCCCGCGGCGTCAACATTGCCTTCGCCGGCGAGCGCCGGTCGTGGAGCTACGGCATCGGCGCCGGCTACAACCACCGCCGCTACTTCCTGCCCTCGGGCGCGGCCTTCGTCACCACCCAGGCGAGTTCGGACGACGATTTCAGCGTCTACGGCAATATCGGCCGCCGCCTGAGCCGGACCTCGGACATCAACCTCAACGCCTATATGAGCTGGTACGACAGCGACCGGCCGGGCAGCGAGGCGGTGACCAGCGAGGGCGCGACCCTGAGCTACAACCGCAGCTTCCTGCTCGAACGGCTGCAGCTGCTCGCCGCCCTTGGCGTCTACCACAGCGACGACGGCACCGATGCGGCGACCAACGCCTCGGCGCTCGCCGGCCTCAGGTACACCTTCTAACCGGCGGCAGCGCGGGAGAGACCTATGTATACCGAGACTTACGGCCTCAGCGGCCAGCCGTTCCAGCTCACGCCCGACGCGCGCTTCTGGTTCGACAGCCGCACCCACAAGAAGGCGATGGCCTATCTGGGCTACGGCCTCGCCCAGGGGGAGGGGTTCATCACCGTCACCGGCGAGATCGGCGCCGGCAAATCGACCCTGGTCGCGCATCTGCTGGCCAATATCGACCGCGCCCGATTGAACGCGATCAGCCTGGTCTCGACCCAGGTCGAGGGCGACGACATGCTCCGCCTCGTCGCCCAGGGCCTCGGCCTCGACACCGGTGGGCAAGAGAAAGCGCGGCTGCTCGACGCGGTCGAGCACCAGCTCGATGGCGATCTGCGCGCCGGCAAGCGCACCCTGCTGATCGTCGACGAGGCGCAGAACCTGCCGGTCTCCGCGCTCGAAGAGCTGCGCATGCTCTCCAACTTCCAGATCGGCGGCCGGGCGCTGATCCAGATCGTCCTGCTCGGCCAGCCCGAGTTCCGCGACAAGCTCGCCGGCCCCGGCCTCGAGCAATTGCGCCAGCGGGTCATCGCCAGCCACCATCTCGAAGCGATGGGCGCCGACGAGGTCGAAGCCTATATCCGCCATCGCCTCACCCGGGTCGACTGGCAGGGCAATCCCGAATTCGCGGCCGGCGCGTTCGACGCGATCCACCTCTATTCGGGCGGCATTCCCCGCCGGGTGAACCAGCTCGCCCACCGGCTGATGCTCAATGCCGCGGTCGAGGGCGCCGCCGCGATCTCCGCCGAATCGGTCCACGCCGTCGCCGCCGAGATGGGCGGCGATGCTGCCGCGCCCGAGCCCGCGCGCGAGGAAAAGGTGCTGCCGCTGCGTTCGGCCCGGGCCGCGCCGGTCGCCGCCAACGAGCAGCCCGACCATCGGCCCGCCCCGGCCGTCGAGCCGCCCGCTTATCGGCCCGATCCGGCCTTCGAGCAGCGCATCGCCGCGCTGGAGGCGCAGGTCGTCGAGCAGGAGGCGATGCTGCGGCGCGCGCTGACCCTGCTGGTCGATTGGGTGGAGACGGCCCCCGAAACCGGTTATCGTATCCACGCCGCCTAGCCTGGAGGGCCGATGCAGAATGCCCTCTCCGTCGATGTCGAGGACTGGTTCCAGGTCGGTGCCTTCGAGACGGTGATCGCCCGCGATTCGTGGGAGACGCTGCCGCGCCGGGTCGAGCGCAACACCGACGCGGTGCTGGCGCTGTTCGAGGAGGCCGGGGTCAAGGCGACCTTCTTCACTTTGGGCTGGGTGGCGACGCGCCATCCCGCCCTGATCCGCCGGATCGCCGAGGCGGGCCACGAGCTCGCCAGCCACGGCTGGGACCACAAGCGCGTGTTCACGATGAGCGAGGCCGAGTTCCGCGACGATCTCCGCCGGGCGCGCGAGACGATCGAGCAGGCCTCGGGCCGCAAGGTCGGCGGCTATCGCGCGCCGAGCTTCTCGATCGACGCGCGCACGCCCTGGGCGCACCCGGTGCTCGCCGAAGAGGGCTATGCCTATTCCTCCAGCGTCGCGCCGGTCCGCCACGACCATTATGGCTGGCGCGAATCGCCGCGCTTCGCCTGGCGCCCGGTGGCGGGCGCGGACCTGATCGAGCTTCCGGTCACCACCGTCGAGGTCGCCGGCCGCCGCTTCGCCGCCGGCGGCGGCGGCTTCTTCCGGCTGCTTCCCTATGCGCTCTCCGACTGGGCGATCGCCCGGGTCAATCGCGAGCAGCGGCCGGCGATCTTCTATTTCCACCCCTGGGAGGTCGATGCCGATCAGCCGCGGGTCGATTACGCGCCGCTGAAATCGAAGCTTCGCCATTATACCAACCTCTCCGTCATGCGGGCCAAGCTGCTGAAATTGCTGAAAGCCTATAAGTGGAGCCGGACCGAAGAGGTCGCCGCCGCCGAGCGCGCGAGGCTGGCATGAACATCCGCTCCGCCGATCTTGCCGACGCCGCCGAGCGGCAGCGGATCGACGCCTATGTCGCCGGGCACCCGGAGGCCGAGCTGTTCCACCGCCCGCAATGGACCCTCGCCGTCGAACGCGGCTGCCGCCAGCGCGGCCATTATCTGGTCGCCGAGCAAGGGGGGCGCCTCGCCGGCTGCCTGCCGCTCAGCGAAGTGCGCTCGCCGTTGTTCGGCAACGCCTTGGTCTCGGCCGGCTTCGGCACCGGCGGCGGCGCGATCGCCGACGATGCCGCGACGGCCGGCCGCCTGGTCGAGGCCGGCTGGGCGCTCGCCGCCGAGCGCGGCTGCCGCTCGATGGAGCTGCGCGGCGGCGCGGTGCCCGAGGGCTGGACCGCGCAGCAAGGGATCTATGCCGGCTTCGCCAAGCCGCTGCCGCAGGGGGACGAGGCGATCCTGCGCGCGATGAAGCGGCGCCACCGCTCGATCCGCCGCGCCCGCGAGTTCGATCTCGAAATCCGTGTCGGCAGCGGCGAAGCCGACCGGGCGATGCACTATGCCGTCTATGCCGAGATGGTCCGCAACCTCGGCTCGCCGGTCTATCCGCGCGCGCTGTTCGCGGCGATGCTCGACCTGTTCGGCCCGGATGCCGACATCCTGACCGTGCTGAAGGACGGCCGGCCGCTGGCGAGCGCGCTCAATTTCTACTTCCGCGGCACGGTGATGCCCTATTGGGGCGGCGGCACCGCCGCGTCGCGCGAATTCTCGGCCAGCGAGATGATGTATTACCAGGTGATGTGCCACGGCGCGCGGCGCGGCTGCACGACCTTCGATTTCGGCCGCTCGAAGCTCGGCACCGGCACCTATGCGTTCAAGGAGAATTGGGGGTTCGAGCCGAGGCCCCTCACCTATGCGGTGCGCACCGCCGACGGCGCCGGCGCGCGTGTCGTCAACCCGCTCGATCCCAAATACCGGCTGCAGGTGGCGCTGTGGAAGCGGATGCCGCTGCCGCTCGCCAACCGGCTCGGGCCGCCGATCGCGCGCGGGCTCGGCTGATGAAGGACATCCTCTTCCTCGCCCACCGCATCCCCTATCCGCCGGACCGGGGCGACAAGATCCGTTCGTGGAACATCCTCAGGCATCTCGCCACGCTGGCCCGAGTCCACCTCGCCTGCTTCGCCGACGACGAGAAGGACGCCGCCCGTCTGCCCGCTTTGCGCGAAGCGATCGGCGGCGAGATCCATGTCGAGGTCCGCACCCGGACCAAGGTCGCCGCGGGCGCGATCGCGCTGGTCGAAGGCCGTCCGGTCTCGCTCGCCCTGTTCGACAGCCCGAAGCTGCGTGCCTTCGTCGAGCGGAAGCTCGCCGGCGATTCGATCGGCACCATCTTCGCTTTCTCGGGCCAGATGGCGCAGTTCGTGCCGGCGGGGGTGCGCCAGCGTTTCGTGATGGACTTCGGCGACGTCGATTCCGCCAAGTTCGCCCAATATGCCGCCGAGGGCGCCGGGCCGATGCGCTGGGTCAACCGCCGCGAGGGCGAGAGGCTCGCCGCGTTCGAGCGCGCCGTCGCCGGCCGCGCCGACCTTTGCCTGTTCGTCAGCGAGGCCGAGGCGGCGCTGTTCCGGGAGAGGACCGGGCTCGCCAACATCAGCGCGCTCTCCAACGGCATCGACGTCGATCATTTCGATCCGGACGCCGATTTTCCGCGCCTCGAGAAAGGCGAAACGCCGGTCCTGCTGTTCACCGGCCAGATGGATTATCCGCCCAATGCCGACGCGGTCGCCTGGTTCGCGCACGAGGTGCTCCCGCTCGTCCCCGGCGCGCGGTTCGTCATTGCCGGCCGCAACCCGCCGGCCGCGGTGCGCGCGCTCGCCGGGGCGCGGGTGACCGTCACCGGCGCGGTTCCCGACATGCGCTCCTGGCTGGCGGCGGCCGACGTCGTCGTCGCGCCGCTGAAGCTCGCCCGCGGCATCCAGAACAAGGTGCTCGAGGCGATGGCGATGGCGAAGCCCGTGGTCGCCTCACCCGCCGCCTTCGAAGGGATCGAGGCGATTGCCGGCCGCGACCTCCTCGTCGCGGACGATGCCGCCGCGACCGCGGCGGCGGTCAACCGTCTGCTTGCCGATCCCGGCGCGATCGGCAGCGCCGCGCGGCGGCAGATGGAGCTTCGCTATCGCTGGCAGGCGCGGCTCGCGCCGCTCGCCGCCATGGTCGATCCGGCGCAGCCGCGGCGGGCGGCATGAGCAGCCTCGCGATGCCGCTGGCCCGGCGCGAGGCCTCGGCCTGGCGCGCCCACCTCGCCGCGCTCGCTCTGGCCGCGGCGTCGATCCTCGGCCTGTTCCGCCGCGACGCCGCCGACATCGCCGCGATCTGGTGGAACGATTCGACCTACAATCATTGCCTGCTGATCGTGCCGATCATCGCCTGGCTGGTCTGGCAGCGGCTGCCGCAGCTCCGGCAGCTGATTCCGGCCGGCTGGTGGCCCGGGCTCGCCGTCGTTGGCGCCGGCGCGTTCGGCTGGCTGCTCGGCGAAGCGAGCGGAGTCGATTTCGCCCGCCAGCTCGGCCTGCTGCTGATGCTCCAGGGCAGCGCCATCGCCTGCCTCGGCAAGGCGGTCGCGCGGGCGCTCGCTTTCCCGCTCTTCTACGCTTTGTTCCTGGTCCCGTTCGGCGAGGAGATCGTGCCCGTCATGCAGACGGTCACCGCCGAAATCGCGGCGCTGCTGCTCGCGCTCAGCAACGTGCCCGCCCATCTCGAAGGCATCTTCATCACCACCCCGACCGGCTATTTCGAGGTCGCCGAGGCCTGCGCCGGGGTCAAGTTCCTGATCGCGATGGCGGCGTTCGGCGCCCTCGTCGCAAACGTCTGCTACCGCTCCTGGCGCCGGCGCCTCGCCTTTCTTGGCATGGCGATGGCGATCCCGGTCTTCGCCAACGGCGTGCGCGCCTGGGGGACGATCTACATCGCCTATTTCACCAGCATCGACTTCGCCGCCGGCTTCGACCATGTCGTCTACGGCTTCGTCTTCTTCGCCATCGTCATCGCCCTGATCCTCGCCATCGGCTGGCGCTTTTTCGACCGCGGCGCCGGCGATCCCTGGTTCGATCCCGAAGCGCTCCAGCCGGTGCCGCCGCGGGGGGCGCAGCCGGCGCTGGTCGCGGCGGCCGCGCTCGGCCTCGCGCTGCTTCCGGTCGCCTGGTCGGGCGCGGTGACCGCCGCCGGCATCAGCCCGCTTCCCGCCCGCGCGGCGCTGCCCGAGGTGCCCGGCTGGCAGCGGGTGCCGCGGGCCGGCGGCATCCCCTGGCAACCCCATTTCGCCGGCGCCGACCGGATGCTGCTCGGCCATTACCGCGATCGGCGCGGGCGCAGCGTCGATCTCGCCATCGCCGTCTTCGCGCGCCAGAGCGAGGGCCGCGAGCTGGTCGGCTTCGGCCAGGGCGCGGTCGCGCCGAACGGGCGCTGGGCGTGGACCGCCGACGCCGTCGCCCCGCCGGACGGGCGCGCGGAACGGATCGCCTCGCACGGCCTGGAACGGCAGGTGGTGAGCTTCTACCGTGTCGGCGGGATCGTGACCGGCAGCGGGGTGGGGGTGAAGCTCGAAACTCTGAAAGTGCGGCTGCTCGGCGGCCCGCAGCGCGCGGTGGCGGTGCTCGCCTCGGGCGAATCGCGCGAGGCGATCGACGATTTCCTGAGCGCGCTCGGGCCGGTCGCGCCGCTCGCCGACCGCGCCGCGGGGCTCGATTAGGCCATGTGCGGCATCGCCGGCATCTTCCATCCCGACGTCCCCAAGCCGGTCGATCCGGCGCGGGTCGAGGCGATGACCGAAATCCTCGCCCATCGCGGCCCCGACGGCAGCGGCATCTGGACCGCGCCGGGCGTCGGCCTCGGCCATCGCCGCCTCGCCATCGTCGATCTGAGCGAGGCCGGCGCCCAGCCGATGCTGAGCGAGGACCGCCGGCTGGCGGTCAGCTTCAACGGCATGATCTACAATTTCCGCGAGATCCGCCGCGAGCTCGAGGCGAAGGGCCATTTTTTCCGCACCGAGAGCGACACCGAAGTGATCCTCGCCGCCTGGCGGCAATGGGGCCTGGAATCCCCGGCCCGGTTCAACGGCATGTTCGCTTATGCGCTTTACGACGCGGCCGAGGACTGCCTGTTCCTCGCCCGCGACCGGCTCGGGGTGAAGCCGCTCTTCTACGCCGAGCTCGCCGACGGCGCGCTGGTCTTCGCCTCGGAGCTGAAGGGCCTGCTCGCCCATCCGCTGCTGCGCCGCGCGCCGAGCCCGCAGGCAATCGAGGATTTCCTCGCTTACGGCTATGTTCCGGACGACGCCGCGATCGTCGAAGGGGTGAAGAAGCTTGCCGCCGGCCATTGCCTCCACGTCCGCCGCGGCCGGCCGGTGCCGCGGCCGGCGCAATATTGGGACGTCGATTTCTCCAACCCGGTCCGTGCTTCCGCCGCCGCGCTCGAGGAGGAGCTGGTCGAGCGGCTGCGCGAGGCGGTCCGCTCGCGGATGGTCGCCGACGTGCCGTTCGGCGCCTTCCTCTCGGGCGGCATCGACAGCTCGGCGGTGGTCGCCTTCATGGCCGAGGCGAGCCGCGGCGCGGTCGAGACCTGTTCGATCGGCTTCGACGAGGCCGACCATGACGAGACCCGCTATGCGGCCCAGGTCGCGGCCCTGTTCGCCACCAATCATCGCAGCCGGACCGTCGCGTCCGGGGATTTCGGGCTGATCGATACGCTCGCCGACGCCTTCGACGAGCCGTTCGCCGACGCCTCGGCGCTCGCCACCTACCGGGTCTCCGAATTGGCGCGCGAGAAAGTGAAGGTCTCGCTGTCGGGCGACGGCGCCGACGAGGCCTTCGCCGGCTATCGCCGCTACCGGCTGTTCGCCGCCGAGGAACGCGCCCGCCGGCTGCTGCCCGGGCCGCTCCGCCGTGCCGCCGGCGCGCTCGGCGCGGTCTATCCCAAGCTCGACTGGGCGCCGCAGATGTTCCGCGCCAAGACCACTCTGGAAGCGCTGGGGCAGGGCAGCGGCGAGGCCTATGCCCGGGCCGTCGGCGTCACTCCGCCGGCGCTGCGCCGCCGGATCTTCACCGCCCCGCTCGACGGCCATGTCGCCGAGCAGCGCTACGTCCGGGCGATGGCCGGGGCGCCCGCCAACGACGCGCTGTCGCGCGCCCAATATGCCGATCTCAAGATCTGGCTCCCGGGCGACATCCTCACCAAGGTCGACCGCGCCTCGATGGCGGTCGGCCTGGAGGCGCGCGAGCCGTTGCTCGACCACCGCCTGATCGAGTTCGCCGCCCGGCTGCCGGCGAACATGCGCTTGCACGGCGGCAGCGGCAAATGGCTGCTGAAGCGCGCCCTCGCCTCGCGGCTGCCGAGCGAGATCCTCCACCGCCGCAAGATGGGCTTCGTCACCCCGGTCTCGGCCTGGTTCCGCGGCCCGCTCGCCGCCGAGGCCGCGGCGATCGCGCGAAGCGCGGCGCTGGCCGAGACCGGCTGGTTCGACGGCGAGGCGATCGACGCCCTCGTCCGCGCCCACCAGAGCGGCCGCTCCGACCATGGCCGGCTGCTCTGGCAGCTCCTCATGCTGGAAAAGTCGCTGCGGCGGCTATTCGGCTTCGGCAGCGTCAGCGCGGATAGAGCGCCTCGGCGAAGTAGAGCCCGTCGGGCGGCGCGTTGAAGCCCAGAGCGGCGCGGTCCTTCGCCTCCAGCGCCGCCCTGAGGTCGGCTTTCGTCCATTTGCCGCGGCCGACCAGCTCGAGGCAGCCGACCATCGAGCGGACCTGATGGTGGAGGAAGCTCCGCGCCGCCGCCTCGATCTCGATCGTCTCGCCGAACCGCCGGACGGTCAGCCGGTCGAGCGTCTTGACGGGGCTTTCCGCCTGGCAATGGGCGGAGCGGAAGGTGGTGAAATCGTGCCGTCCGACGAGCACCTGCGCGGCCCGGTTCATCTCGTCCGCGTAGAGCACCACCGGCACCCGCCAGGCCCGCCCCGCCTCGAGCGCGAGCGGCGCCCGCCGGTTGGCGATCCGGTAGAGATAGCGCCGGCCGGTGCAGGAGAAGCGGGCGTGGAAATCCTCCCCGGCGGTCTCGGCCGAGAGGATGGCGACCGGCAGCGGCCGCAACTTGGCGTTGGTCCCGTCGGCGAGCCGGAGCGCCGTGATCGGCCGGGCGATATCGACATGGGCGGTCATCGCCAGCGCGTGGACGCCGGCGTCGGTGCGGCCGGCGGCGTGGAGCGTGACGTCTTCATGGGTGATCGCCCGGATCGCCTGCTCGATCGCCTGCTGGACCGAGGGGCCGTGCGCCTGCCGCTGCCAGCCCATGAACGGGCGGCCGTCATATTCGATCGTGAGCCGGAAGCGGGTCACCCGAGTGGGGGTCCAAACTTGACACCGGAGGCGGTCGTGACGGGTTGGCATTTGTTGTCCGGCAAGGAGCGAGGAGGGAGCGATGCTTGATGCATCGTGACCGACGCAGCGACGCAGCCCGGGCGGCAAAGGACAGCCCGCCGCTTCGCGGTCGAGCGGAGAAGGCGGCCGGCGGCGTCGAGCACCTTGGCCGGACTGCCTGGTCCGGCCGGCGGCTCTCTCCTACCCAGCCACCTTCTCCGCTCGATCACGGCCACCTCCGGTGTCAAGTTTGGACCCTTGCACCCGCGGGGATGGCGAAGCCGCGCAACAGCTCGGCCGGCATCATCGCCGCGCGGCCGGCACGCTGGACCAGGGTCGGGACGATCGACCCCTCCGCGCAGGCGATCGTCAGGCCATGGTCGAGGACCGTCCCCGGCGCTCCGTCCAAATCTGAAATGTCGGCGGCAAGCACCTTGATCCGCTCGTTTTCATGTTCGAAGAACGCGCCTGGTGCCGGATTGAACGCGCGCACCTGCCGCTCGACCTCGGCGGCGGTGCGGGTGAAGTCGAGCCGCGCCTCCTCCTTGCCGATCTTGGCCGCATAGGTGGCGCGTTCCTCGCGCTGGGGCATCCGTCCGACATCGGGGAGCAGGCCGAGCACGCGGACCATCGCGGTCGCGCCGAGCTGGGCCAGCTCCTCCGTCAGCTCGCCGGCCGTCTTGCGGCCGATCCGGGCGGGCAGCACCGCCAGCATCGGCCCGGTATCGAGGCCCTTTTCCATCTGCATGATGGTGACCCCGGTGATCGCGTCGCCGGCGAGGATCGCGCGCTGGACGGGCGCCGCGCCGCGCCAGCGCGGCAGCATCGAGGCATGGACGTTGAGGCAGCCGTAGCGCGGCGCGGCGAGGATCGGCTCGGGCAGGATCAGCCCGTAGGCGGCGACCACCGCCGCGTCGGCGCCGAGCGCCGCGAACGCCGCCTGCTCCCCGGCGCCCTTGAGCGAGGCCGGCGTCCTGACCTCGATCCCCGCTTCCTCCGCGCGCCGTTGAACGGGGGAGGGGCTCAACCCCTTGCCGCGCCCCGCCGGCCGCGGCGGCTGCGTATAGACCGCGAGCACCTCGTGCCCCGCCGCCAGCAGGGCATCGAGCGTCGGCACGGCGAAATCGGGAGTTCCCATGAAGGCGATGCGCATGAAGCCGTCATTGCGAGGAGCGGAGCGACGAAGCAATCCAGTTCGTGTGGATTGCTTCGCTTCGCTCGCAATGACAGAGGGGGCCATGGCATCGACCGAAATCGAAGCGCTCACCCAGGCGCTCGCCCGCCTGCCGGGGCTCGGCCCGCGTTCGGCCCGGCGGGCGGTGCTTCACCTGATGAAGAAGCGCGAGACCGCGCTGGCGCCGCTGCTGCGCGCGCTGACCGCGGTCGGCGACAAGCTCGTCGTCTGCGCCACCTGCGGCAATGTCGACACCGCCGATCCCTGCGCGGTCTGCGCCGATCCGCGCCGCGACACGCGGCTGCTCTGCGTCGTCGAGGAGGTTTCGGACCTCTGGGCGCTCGATCGCTCGCGGCTGTTTCCGGGGCGCTTCCACGTCCTCGGCGGGCGGCTGTCGGCGCTCGACGGGGTGCGGCCCGAGGATCTCGACATCGACACCCTCGTCGCGCGGGTCGCCGCCGGCGGCATCGACGAAGTCGTGCTGGCGATGAACGCGACGCTCGAGGGCCAGACCACCGCCCATTATCTCGCCGAGCGGCTGGAGCGCTTCCCGATCCGCCTCACCCAGCTCGCCCACGGCCTGCCGGTCGGCGGCGAGCTCGACTATCTCGACGAAGGCACGCTCGCCCAGGCGCTGCGGGCAAGACGGCCTGTGGCCTGAGAAAACCGAACCAGCCGCTCATCCTGAGTAGCCATTGAGCTTGTCGAAGTGATCAGGTGAAACATGCCCCCGGCATGTTTCAGGATCATCCGGGGGATGATCCGACCTGATCACCGTATCGAAGGACCGTCCTTCGATACGGGTCTTCGCCAGGCTCAGCCCCTACTCAGGAGGAGCGGAGCAGGTTGAAGATTTTACCCTTTCCCCCTATTTTTCGGCGATGGCTTTGCTTCCGATCGTCGAGGTCCCGGACCCGCGCCTGAAACAGATCTCCTCGCCGGTCGAGGCGGTGAACGACGAGATTCGCGCGCTCATCGCCGACATGTTCGAGACGATGTACGCGGCGCCCGGCATCGGCCTTGCCGCGATCCAGGTCGGCGTGCCGAAACGGGTGCTGGTGATCGATCTCCAGGAGCCCGAGGAGGAAGGCGGCGAGCCGGTCCGCGACCCGCGCGTCTTCATCAATCCCGAGATCGTCTCGCACAGCGACCAGCAGGTCCCCTATACCGAGGGCTGCCTGTCGGTCCCCGATCAATATGCCGAGGTCGACCGCCCCGACCGGATCCGCGCCCGCTGGCTCGACGAGCAGGGCGGGCGGCACGAGGAGGAGATTACCGGCCTGCTCGCGGTCTGCCTCCAGCACGAGATGGACCATCTCGAGGGCATCCTCTTCATCGACCATCTCTCCCGCCTCAAGCGCGAGATGATCCTGAGGAAGATCGCCAAGGCCCGCAAGCAGGCCGCCTGACGGAAAATAGGGACAGTCCCTATTCAATCGGAAAATAGGGACAGTCCCTATTTAATCTGCTTGAGCGGGACTCTCCGCTGCTCTAGGTTCGCTCTTCGTTCCTCACTGGGCAAGCGCGCATGGACGCACCGATTCTTCTCCTCGTCGCCGCCCTCGTCGCCGCCGGCATCGCGCTCGGCTGGTTCGTCGGCCGCGGCCGCGCCGGCGCGGTCGCCGAGGAGCGCGGCAAGGCGGCCGAGCTGCTGCGCATGACCCTGGCCGAAGTGACCAGGGAGCGCGACGCGGCGATGCGCGATCTCGCCGGCCTGCAGGCCGACGCCCGCAATTTCGAGGCGCGGATGAAGGAGCTGGTCGAGGCCAAGGAGGCGCTCACCGCCCAGTTCCACGAGGTCGGCGCCAAATTGCTCAATGAGGCGCAAAAGCAGTTCCTCGAGCGCGCCGACGCCCGCTTCAACCAGGCCAGCGAGAAGAGCGACGCGCAATTGAAGGCGCTGCTCCAGCCGGTCGAGGCGACTTTGAAGCGCTACGAAGAAGGGCTGAGCAAGGTCGAGAAGGAGAGGGTGGGCAGCTACGAGGCGCTGCGCGAGGCGGTGACCCTGCTCCATGCCGGCCACAGCCAGGTCCGCGACGAGACCGCGAAGCTGGTCAGCGCGCTCCGCCACAGCCCCAAGTCGCGCGGCCGCTGGGGCGAGCAGAGCTTGAAGAACGTGCTCGAGCAGGCCGGCCTGTCGCCTTATGCCGATTATCAGTCCGAAGTGTCGGTCGAGACCGGGGACGGCCGCCTGCGCCCCGACGTGATCGTCCGCCTGCCGGGCGGGCGCAAGCTGATCATCGACGCCAAATGCTCATTGAACGCCTTCCTCGACGCCAGCGAGGAGGTGGACGAGGCGGCCCGCGCCCAGCATCTCAAGGCGCATGCCGCCGCGATCCGGGGCCATGCCCAGAAGCTCGGCTCGAAGAATTACTGGGACCAGTTCGGCGACGCCGCCGATTATGTCGTCATGTACATTCCCGGCGAGCATTTCCTGACCGCGGCGCTGGAGCAGGACGACAATCTCTGGTCCTGGGCGTTCGAGCGGCGGGTGCTGCTCGCCACCCCGACCAACCTCGTCGCCATCGCCCGCACCGTCTCTTCCGTCTGGCGGCAGGAGAAGATCGCCGAGGAAGCGGCCGAGATCGCCCGGCTCGGCAAGGAGCTGCACGCCCGCCTCGCGACGATGGGCGGCCATGTCGCCCGCATGGGCCGCAACCTCGAGCTCGCGATGGGCGCCTACAACGCCTTCGTCGGCAGCCTCGAAACCCAGGTGATGACCCAGGCCAAGCGCTTCGAGACCCTGGAGGTGTCGAGCGGCGCCAGGGAGATCGAGGCGCTCCCCGTGGTCGAGGGCGCGCCGCGCCCGCTCACCAAATTGTTCCCCACCGAAGAGGGCAAGCAGCCCAATTGAGCGCCGGCCAGGCCGTTTATTCGCCGCATCCCTCGCCGTTTACGTCGCCGACGTGCACCCGCACCGTATCGGCATAGAATTGTTCGTTTTCGGCCTGGCATCGCGTGTGGACGACCTCCACCGTGATCTCCGGCGCCACGTAGCGGTATCCGTTGGCGATGGGCTGCCGCGGCGGCGTCGCGATCCTGATGTCCGGGCCGTCGGCCGGATCATAGACGAGCTGGCCGCCGCCGATGGTCAGCGACCAGAACGGCTCGCTGCCGCTCGCCTGGTAGGGAGCTTGCGCGGCCGCGGCCGCGTTGGCGGCGGGCGCTGCCTCGTTGGCGGCATTCCCGGCCGGAGCTGCGACGTCGTTCGCCGCCGCCGGCGCGGTCTCGTTGCCGGCAAGGTTGTTGGCCGCCGGGCCGCCGCACGCCGCCGCCGCCAGGACGATGAGACAGGCCGAGCATGTTTTCATGAAGCCGAGAGCGCGCATCGCCGTTTCCCCCGAGTTTGTCGATGCGTCATTCTAGCGATTATTTGCCGGCGGTCACGGAATACTTGCGCCGATCCGGCGGAAAATCAGGATCGCCGCCACTGGTTGACGACTTCATAGGCCATCACCGCCGCCGCCACCGCGGCGTTGAGGCTGTCGGCCTTGCCCAGCATCGGCATTTTGACGAGCAGGTCGCATTCGGCCTGATAGGCGGCGGGCAGGCCGGCCTGCTCGTTGCCGACCAGGATGAAGGCGGGCCTGTCGTAGCGCGCCGCCTGATAGTCGAGCGCCGCATCGAGGCTGGTGCCGATCAGCTGGCCCGGCCCGGCGCGCAGCCACGGCAGGAACGCGTCCCAGCGCGCCGCCGCGATTCGCTGGGTGAAGAGCGCGCCCATCGAGGCGCGCACCGCCTCGGCCGAGAAAGGGTCGGCGCAATCGTCGATCAGGATCAGGCCGCCGGCGCCGACCGCGTCGCCGGTCCTCAGGATGGTGCCGACATTGCCGGGATCGCGCAGCGCCTGGGCGACGATCCAGAGCGGCGCGGCGGCGCGGTCGACGCCGTCAAGATCGGTGTCGAACGCCCGGTAGACGGCGAGCGCGGCCTGCGGATTCTCCTTGCCGGAAATCTTGTGGAGGATGTCGGCATTGGTCTCGATCGCCTCGCCGCCGGCCGCCTCGGTCTCCTCGATCAGGGCCTGGAGCAGCGGATGGGAAGCGTCGCTGAAGAACAATCGCTCGGGCAGGACGCCCGCCTCGCGCGCCTCGGTCAGGATCCTGAGGCCCTCGGCGAGGAACAGCCCTTCGGCGCGCCGGTGCTTCTTGTCGCGCAGCGACCGCGCCTGCTTGACCAGCGGGTTGGAGAAAGCGGTGATCTGGCGGGGCATCTACACCTCGTCATGCCAGCGCAGGCTGGCATCCATGCTGACTCCGTATGGACCCCAGCCTTCGCTGGGGTGACGAAGGAGGGGTGGGACGGGTATCATTCCGCCTCGTTGAACAGCGCCTCGACGAGCGCGCTGAGCTGCTCGACCGCCTGCTCGGCGCCGAGGCCGGTGGCGCTGATCGTGATCGTGTCGCCTTGTCCCGCGCCGAGCATCATCAGCCCCATGATCGAGGTGCCGCAGACGACGGTGCCGTCCTTCTCGACCTCGATCTGGGCGTCGATCTGCGAGGCCAAGGTGACGAACTTGGCGCTGGCGCGGGCGTGGAGGCCGCGCTTGTTCCGGACCTCCACGGTGCGGGTAAACATCAGGCCGCGGCTTCGCCCAGGATTTCCGAGGCGACCGAGATGTACTTGCGCCCCGCCTCGCGCGCGGCGGCGACCGCGGCGCGCACGTCCATCGTCTTGCGCGCGCCGTCGAGGCGGATCAGCATCGGCAGGTTGACCCCGGCGATCACCTCGATCTTGTCCGATTTCATCAGGCTGATCGCGAGGTTGGAGGGGGTGCCGCCGAACAGGTCGGAAAGGATGATGACGCCGCTGCCCTCATCGACCTTGGCGATCGCCTTGGCGATGTCCTTGCGGCGCGCTTCCATGTCGTCGTCGGGGCCGATGCAGATCGCCGCGATCCGCTCCTGCGGCCCGACGACATGCTCCATCGCGACGATGAATTCCGCCGCGAGCCGGCCATGGGTGACCAATACCAGTCCGATCATTCATTCACCTTGAGCGCCGTCCGCCTCGTTCTGTCCTAATCTCTCTGCCCCTGCGGATCGCTCGATACCGTCGCGAGGCGGCGTGGCGAGGTCGCGATGGTCCAGACTGGGCGAAAAACCCGCCGCACGCAACCGTGCCGCGACTCGCTCCGCGACATGGACCGAGCGGTGGCGCCCGCCCGTACAGCCGAATGCGATCGAGACATAGGACTTTCCTTCCGCCCGGTAGCGGGGGAGGAGGATGAGCAGCAGATCCTCGATCTTGGCCAGCGCGTCGGCATAGGCCTCGTCGCCGGCGACATAGGCGCCGACCGCCGGATCGAGCCCGGTCAGCGCGCGCAGCTCCTCCTGCCAGTGCGGGTTCCTGAGGAAGCGCATGTCGAGCACGAGATCGGCGTTGCGCGGCACGCCGCGGGCGAAGCCGAACGACATGATCGTCAGGGTCGGCGCTCCGCCGCCGCTGGCGAAGCGGCCGCGGACCTGCTGCTGGAGGGCGGGGACGTCGCTGTCGGTGGTGTCGATGACATGGTCGGCCTCGCGCTTGAGCGGCGCGGTCAGCGCGCGTTCCTCGGCGATGCCGTCGATCGCCGGCCGGTCGGGCGCGAGCGGATGGCGCCGCCTGGTCTCGGAAAAGCGGCGGGCGAGCTCCTCGCCGGTGCAATCGAGATAGAGCATCTCGACCGGCCGGCTCCGCGCCTGCCTGGCGACCAGCGCGGCGTCGAAGCCGCGGGTGCGGCTGTCGAGGCCGACGGCGAGCGGCCGGCCGCGCTCGGCGCCGGCCGGCGGCGGCGTCGCCAGCAACGGTTGCAGCAGGCTCAGCGGCAGATTGTCGACGGTCTCCCAGCCGATATCCTCCAGCGTCTTGAGGACGGTCGACTTGCCGGCGCCGGACAGGCCGGTGACGAGCAGGATGCGCTGGCGGGGCATCAGCCCGCCCGCCCGAACAGGCGAAGCGCCGCCTCGACCTTGAGCGGGGCCGACGCTTCGAGGCCGCCGAGCCGGAGCACCGGGATCGCGACGCCGGCGACGAGCCGGGTCTCGCCGGGCTCGGGCTGGCGCTCCGGCCGCTCGTCGAGATCGACGAACAGCGCCACCGGCACGTCCTGGGCGGTTTCAAGCTCGACGATGCCGACGCCCCTCAGCTCGATCTTGCCGATTATCGTCTCGGGCGCCGCGGCCCGGGCGAGCCCCTGGACCCGCCGGACGATCGTATAATCGTCGCTGACCAGCAGCGCGCCGCGGTCGATCAGGCGCAGCGACAGATCGGACTTGCCGGTGCCGGGACGCCCGCCGATCAGCACCGCACGGCCGCCGATCGCGACGCTGCTGGCGTGGACGGTCTCCGAGGAGAGCGGGCGCAAGCTCATGAAGCGGCCGCCGGGAAGCGGACGACGAAGCGGGCGCCGCTGCGTCCGTCCTGGCGATCCTCGATCTCGATCGAGCCGCCATGGCCGTCGACGATCGCCCGGGCGATGGCGAGGCCGAGCCCGGAATGGCGGCCGAAATCCTCTTCGGGCCGGATCGAATGGAAGCGGTTGAACACCGCCTCGCGCGCTTCGCCGGGGACGCCGGGTCCCTCATCCTCGATGCTGACCAGGACATGGTCGCCGATCGCCGCCGCCCTGACCTCGACGACTCCGCCCGGCGGCGAGAAGGAGATGGCGTTGTCGACGAGATTGTCGATCAGCCGGGCAAGCCGCGATTCGTCGCCCATCACCGTCGCCGTCCCCACCCGCGGCCGGGCGAAGGCGACCTCGACGCCCTTGCCGCCGCGGCCCTCCCAGAGCGGCAGCAGGCTTTCGATCATCCGGCCGAGGTCGATCGGCTCGAACCGCGCCCGCGACAGCTCGGCGTCGAGCCGCGAGGCCTCGGCGATGTCGACGACCAGCCGGTCGAGCCGCCGGACGTCCTGGCGGACGACGTCGAGCAGCTGGTGGCGCACCGCCGGGTCGTCGACCCGCTCGAGCGTGTCGACCGCCGAGCGCAGCGAGGCGAGCGGGTTCTTGAGCTCGTGGGTGACGTCCGCGGCGAAGGCGTCGGTGGCGTCGATCCGCTGGCGGAGGCTCTGGGTCATGTCGGCGAGCGCGCGGGCGAGCTGGCCGATCTCGTCGCGGCGCCTGGGCAGCACCGGCACGTCGACCTCGCGGTCGCGGCCGAGCCGGACCCGGTGGGCGGCGTGCGCCAGCCGCCGCAACGGCGCGGCGATGGTCCGCGCCAGGAAGCGCGAGAGGAGGATCGAGACGATCAGGGTCGCGGCGAGGATGAGGAGCAGCGAGCCGCGCTCCATCCGCACCACGTGGCGGACGTCGCGGGCATTGACGGTGAGCAGCAGGACGCCGCCGTCCGCGCCCTCGATCCGCCGCGCGGCGGCGATATAGGGGGTGCCGTCCGGCACCCGCCGAAGCATCGGGATCGGCCCGCCGGACCGCAGCGCCGCCACCGCCTCGGGCCAGGCCGGCAGCCGGTCCTGCGCCGGCGGCACGAACAAGGGCGGCCGCGCCGCGCCGACGATCGTGTCGAAGCCGTTGTCGAGCCAGCGCGCCGCCTCGCGATACCAGGGTTCGACGGAGGGATCGCGAAGCGTGTAGGTCGGCGCCACGCCGGACCAGCTGTCCGCCTGCTTGGCGCCGTCGCGGCCGTAGACCCTGAGGCGCGCGCGCGAATCCTGGCCGAGGCGGACCAGGATCGGCTGGCGCGCGTCCTTGGGAATCGCCGACAGCATGTGGGCGATCATCACCGTCTCCGACTCCGCCTGGTCGAGCCGCGCCTGGGTCAGCCGGGCGCGGAAGCTGTCGAGGTAGAAGATGCTGCCGGCGAGGATCGCGACGGCGAAGATGTTGACCGCGAGAATTCGGTGGCGGAGCGAGATCCGCCGGGTCCAGCCGAGGCCGTAGTCGCGCTCCCTATTCCTCGCCAAAGCGGTATCCGACGCCGTAGAGGGTCTCGATCGCGCCGAACTCCCGGTCGACGGCGCGGAACTTGCGGCGCATCCGCTTGATGTGGCTGTCGATGGTGCGGTCGTCGACATAGATGTCGTCCTGATAGGCGACGTCCATCAGCTGGTTGCGCGATTTCACCACCCCGGGCCGCTGCGCCAGCGCCTCGAGGATCAGGAATTCGGTCACCGTCAGGGTGACGTCCCTGCCGTCCCAGGTCACCCGGTGCCGCGCCGGATCCATCGCCAGCCGGCCGCGCACGATCTCGGCCGCTTCCGGCGGCTCGTCCGCGCCGGGCGGGCGGGCCCGCATCTCCGTGCGGCGCAGGACCGCGCGGATTCTGGCCAGCAGCAGCCTCTGGGAGAAGGGTTTCGCGATGTAATCGTCGGCGCCCATGGCGAGGCCCAAAGCCTCGTCGAGCTCTTCGTCCTTGGAGGTCAGGAAGATCACCGGAAACTCGCTCTTCTCGCGCAGCCGGCGCAACAGCTCCATCCCGTCCATCTTGGGCATCTTGATGTCGAGCACGGCGAGATCGGGCGGGTTTTCGACGAGCGCCTTCAGCGCCGCCTCGCCGTCCGAATAGAGCCGGGTGATGAAGCCCTCGGACTGGAGGGTCACCGACAGCGAGGTCAGGATGTTGCGGTCGTCGTCGACCAGGGCGATGGTGATGGACATGGCGCTAGGGCCCGCACTCGGGGCCGGAGGTGGCCGTGATCGGCCGGAGAAGCCGGCTGGCAAGGAGGGAGGTGAAGGCCGGGCCGGGCAGCCCGGTCGAGCCGGCCGACGCCGCCAGCCGGCTTCTCCGGCCGACCGCGGAGCGGCGGGCTGTCCTTTGTCGCCCGGCGGCGTCGCTGCGTCGGTCACGATGAATCATCATCGCTCCCTCCTTACTCCTTGCCGGACAACAAATGCCAACCCGTCACGACCGCCTCCGGCCCCGAGTGCGGGCCCTTCCCGGCTGTAGCCAAGGGCGCCTCACCGCGCCACCCTTTGACGCGGGGGCCCCGCTCGGATAAGGGCCGCGCCAACCACCCATAGTCCAGGGGAATAAACGTGGCCAACAAGGTCCCGTCGTTCGACTTATACCATCAGGGCATCGACACGCCCGCTCAGCTGCACTGGAATCTCGGCCCGGCCGAGCTGACCGAGCACGCCATCCGGGGCGGCGAGGGCCTGCTCGCCAAGGACGGGCCGCTGGTGGTCAAGACCGGCAGGCATACCGGGCGAAGCGCCAACGACAAGTTCATCGTCCGCGACGCCGAAACCGAAGCGACGATCTGGTGGGACAACAACCGCTCGATGACCCCGGCCCATTTCGCCGCTTTGAAGGCCGATTTTCTCGCCGCGCTCGCCGAAAAGGACACGCTCTACGTCCAGGACCTCTACGGCGGCTCGCAGCCCGAGCACCGGGTCCGGGTGCGGGTGATCACCGCGCTCGCCTGGCACAGCCAGTTCATCCGCACGCTCCTCGTCCGCCCGGCGGCTGCCGAGCTTGCCGGCTTCGAGCCCGAGTTCACGATCATCGACCTGCCGGGCTTCGCCGCCGATCCCGCCCGCCACGGCACCCGCTCGGAGACGGTGATCGCGGTCAACCTCAGCGACCGCCTGATCCTGATCGGCGGCACCGCTTATGCGGGCGAGATGAAGAAGTCGGTGTTCGGCATCCTCAACTATCTGCTGCCGCCGGCGGGCGTGATGCCGATGCACTGCTCGGCCAATATCGGCCCCAAAGGCGACACCGCCGTCTTCTTCGGCCTGTCGGGCACCGGCAAGACGACGCTTAGCGCCGACGCCAGCCGCACCCTGATCGGCGACGACGAGCATGGCTGGTCGGACACCGCCGTGTTCAACTTCGAGGGCGGCTGCTACGCCAAGATGATCCGCCTCTCGCCCGAGGCCGAGCCGGAGATCTACGCGACGACGAAGCGCTTCGGCACCGTCCTCGAAAATGTCGTGATGGACGAGGAGACGCGCGAGCTCGACCTCGACGATGCCAGCCTCGCCGAGAACACGCGGGGCGCCTATCCGATCGACTTCATCCCCAATTGCTCGGCCGACAATATGGGGCCGGTGCCCAAGACGGTGATCTTCCTCGCCGCCGACGCCTTTGGCGTCCTCCCGCCGATCGCGCGGCTGACCCCGGACCAGGCGATGTACCATTTCCTCTCCGGCTACACCGCCAAGGTGGCGGGCACCGAGATCGGCGTCACCGAGCCCGAGGCGACCTTCTCGACCTGCTTCGGGGCGCCGTTCATGCCGCGCTTCCCCTGGGTCTACGGCAACCTTTTGAAGGAGCGGATCGCCAGGGGCGGCGTTTCCTGCTGGCTGGTCAACACCGGCTGGACCGGCGGCAAATATGGCGTCGGCAGCCGGATGCCGATCAAGGCGACGCGGGCGCTCCTCAACGCCGCGCTCGACGGCAGCCTCGCCGCAGTCGCCTTCCGCACCGACCCCAGTTTCGGCTTCGAGGTGCCGGTCAGCGTCCCCGGCGTCGATGCCAGGATCCTCGATCCGCGCGGCACCTGGGCCGACAAGGCGGATTACGACGCGACCGCGGCGAAGCTGGTCGGCCTGTTCACCAGGAATTTCGCCAGGTTCGCGGACCATGTCGACGCGGGCGTGCTCGCCGCGGCGCCGCAAGCCGGCGGCCAAAGCCAACCAAGCCGGGAGCCGATCATCAGCGCCGCCTGACGCCTGACCACAGCGAACCTTCTCGAAGGAGCGTGCCGGCGGCAGCCGGGGCGCTCCTTTTTCTTTATGGGATCACGAACATGAGCGAGCACGAACCGCGGCTGTGGCCGCACGACGAAGCGATCCGGCGGGTGGGCGAGGCCTTCCTCGCCTGCACCCTGGCCAAGCCCGAATGGACCCACGAGGCGCATATCGGCACGACCTGCTGGCTGATCCTCGAGCGCACCGCCGACATCCTGCCGGAGCGTGACCTGCCCGGCCTGATCCGCCGCTACAATGAGAGCGTCGGCGGCGTGAACAGCGACACCGAAGGCTATCACGAGACCATCACCCAGTTCTTCATCCGGACGCTGCGGCTGGCGCTGGCGGAGCGGGAAGGGGAGGCGTTGCACGCGCAGGTCAATGCGGTGCTGCTGGCCCGGGAGGGGCGGCGGGACTGGCCGCTCCGGTTTTACTCGTGCGAGCTGTTGTTCTCGAAGGAGGCGCGGTTGGGGTGGGTGGAGCCGGATCTGGCGGCGCTGCCTGCTTGGTAGCGCCCTAGCCGTGTGCCGCCAATGGTGCACTAGCGAGTGTCCCCGGGACAGTCACCTCACTGTCCCCGGGACAGTCACCTCACTGTCCCAAATCAGAGGCGGCGGATCCGCGGTTCCGCGCGCGCCTTTTCGAACAGCTCCGTCATCGCCCAGACCATGGCGTCGGCGCGGTCGGGGGAGCCGGCGCCCTGGTAGCCCGCCCAGGTGAGGGCGCAGAGCTGGTCCTCCAGCTCGGGGAAATGGCCGGCGAGGCGGGCGCGGCCCGTCTCGAAGCGCAGCGCGATCGGCTCGGCCCTCGCGGCCTTGCTGCGGGTGGCGGCGACGAGGCGGACGGGGAGGTCGGCGTCGACGGCGCGCAGAACGCTGGCGATCATGTCGCCGCCCTGGTTCTTCTCGGCGACCACCAGACTGGCGCCATAGAGCGACGCGGCGTCGACGACGCGGGTAGCCCAGGCTTCCGGCGAGAGGCCGTGGGCGGTCAGGTCGGCGAGGACCCAGGCGATACCCGCCGAGTCGAGGCCGCAGACGACGATGCCGCAGCTGTTGCCGCCGGTCGAGGCGGGGGGATCGACGCCGATGACGATGCGGTGGAAAGACCCTCTCTCCCCATCGGGGAGAGAAAAGGGGGCCAATCTAGCCGCTCTCCGATCGCGCCCTTGAAACCCTTCTGTGTTATCCATATAATACACCCCATGGAGGGCAAGGCCATGTTCGACAATCCAGTAGCGAGGCGGACGGCGGTGGCGGCGGCGATCGGCGCGGTGGTCGCGATTCCGGTGCCGTTCGTTGGGCCGCTGTTCGGCGCATTGGTCGGGGCGGGGTACGGATTCTTCACGGCGCGGCGCTGAGAGCCGGGGCGCCGCGGCTCCGCCGGAGCGGCAGGAATAACGGACCGGGCGGTCTCCCGCCCGGCCCGGACACCGGAAGAACCTAATCCTCGGTGACCCGAGCGCCTCTACCGTCTTTGCCCAGCTTTACAAGGAGTTAGATGCCACCCGCGAAAGGCAGGGGAGGGGGAGGCCGCGCTTTCGCCGCCGGTTAGGAAATCCGAAGGTCCTGTCTTGCTAGAACAGGCGGCGCAGGGAGGGGCAGGCCATGAAGCTCAAGCCGATCATTCTCATCGCCGTCGCTTTCGGCTTTTATGCGCTCAGCCATGCGCTCGAGCTGCGCGGCGATCTCGCGCCGCTGGCGAAGAGCGGCGTCTCGCCCGAACGGCTCACCTGGCACCTCTCGGCGCTCGCCTTCCTCCTCGCCGGCCTCGCCTGCTTCCTCGCCGCCGGCCTCAGCCTCTTCCGCACCATCCGCGGCCGCTACGAAAAGGGCGGCCGAAGCCGCCCTTGACGCACCGGGCAGTGATTGTCACCGCCTGCGATCGGTGGGCTGACCGCCATGGCCCTTCTCATTCTGGCTGTTTTTGTCGCCAGGCCCGCTGTTGCCCGGACCACCGCCATAATTCTTCGATCCGGCGCCGGTGACGTGGCTCAGCTCGTCCTTGGTAAGTGCGCGCATCTGAAATCTCCCCTGATCCTCCAAGTGGACTCGCGAGCGCAAGCACGGTCCAGGCCTCTTTCGCAATCGGCAGAATCTTGGTGTCTCAATCAGAGACGCTCTGTGATAGGACAGTGCGATGGGCGACACGGGGTCTGCGGGGAGGGAGAGCCGCCGGGCGGAGCGGGCCAGGGTTTACTACATGGCCCAGATTTCCGCCCATGGCGAATTGGACCGGGTGAAGCTGCTCGACGTCTCGGCGCTGGGCGCACGGATCGAAAGCCAGGTGGCTCTTTTCGCGCTGGACGAAGTGGTCCTGATCCGGGAAGACCTTCACATTCCCTGCCGCGTTGTGTGGAGCGAGGGCAATCGTGCCGGACTGGAATTTATCGGCTTTGTCGATCCGGACGATATTGCGAGCAAGCTCGCACCGCCACGGATTCGGACCTAGCGCTGTCGCTGCCGGCCCGAGCATAGTCCGCGCCATCCGCGGCCGCCAGGCGCGGCAGGACCGCCGCGCCGGACGTTCATTGACCGGCAACATCGGCTCGGCTAGCGCGTCCCGCATGAACCGGCCGCACGCCTTTTTCCCGAGCAGTAGCACCGCGAACTGACGGGCGGCCTTGCGCTGCCCGAACGGAGGGTGGCGCTTTCCTGCATCCGGATCGCCCGGATCGGGGCGTCCATCCTCCGCTGGTGGAGCGTGAACCGGACAGGTGTCCGGGTCCGCCTGCTAAGCGGCTCGCACCCCTGCGGTGTCTGGTTCGAGTCCAGCGCGCTCCGCCACGGCCCTATTTCGGTGCCAGGCACCAGCGCGTAGTCTATCGGCGAAGGGCGCTTAGCCGTTCGACCGGATCGGCCGACGATGCTTGCCGCTCGCGTTGCAATCGTGCCAACGAACAGGGATGGTCCACCCGATCCTCCCGCGCACCTTGTGGCACGAGACCATGGATGGCTACGCCTCGCTCGCGCAGGCGGAACTGATCGATCGGACCGAGCCGCTGATCATCCTAGGCGAGCCTGGCATGGGCAAGACCGAATTGCTGCGCTGGCTGGGTGACCAGCCAGGCTATGCTTATAGCACGGCGCGGCAGCTCAGGAACGCAGGATCCGGTGCCCGCCGCCTGCTCGGTAATGCGCGGGTGCTGGTGATCGACGCGCTCGACGAACTGAGCGTCCAAGGCGAGGGCGATGCTGTCGACATTGTCCTGCAGAGACTGAACGAAATCAGTCATCCCGCCCCGCGTTTCGTGCTGTCGTGCCGGGCGGCCGACTGGCGCAACGCGACAGGAGTGGCGGCGATCCGCGAGCAATATGGCGATGTCGATCTGCTCGTGCTGCATCTCGAGCCGCTGACTGACGATGAGATCCATCAACTGCTCGTCGCCGAGCTCGATGGGGACGGCACGCGCGCCGACTCCGTGGTCGCGCACTTCACCCACGCGAAGCTCGCGGGCCTGCTCGGCAATCCGCAGACGCTCGAGCTGGCCGCGCGGGTAGCGCGCGACGACCAACTTCCGCACACCAAGGCGCAGCTGTTCAAGCGCGCGGTCGAGCTGCTGCGCAAGGAGCATCGCGACAGCAAGGCGGACCTCCAGCCCAACGAGGCGACCGCGCTCGAAGCGGCCGGCGCCGCGTTCGCGGCGGTGATCCTGACCGGCAGCGAGGCCATCGTGGTCGAGACCGCGCAACCGGCCGAGGGCGAAATCCCGCTGAGCGAAATCGTGGCCCTGCCCGGAGCGGAGAAGCTCGCTGCGGTGCTCGGGAGCCGGCTGTTCCGGACCGCGGGATCCGCCAATCGCTTCAGCTACTGGCACCGACGGATCGGCGAATACCTCGGCAGCCGCTGGCTGGCGCGGCAGGCCGACACGGCGCTCAAGCGCAAGCGGCTGCTCGCCCTGTTCCAGTCGAATGGGGTCGTGCCGGCGTCGCTGCGCGGTCTGCACGCCTGGCTCGCCCATCATAATCCCGCATTGGCGCCGGCGGTGATCGATGCCGACCCGATGGGCGTCATCGAATATGGTGACGCCGACGAATTGGACGCCGGCCAGGCACGGCTGCTTTTGAGATCCTTGCAGAAGGCGGCCGCCCATGATCCCCGGTTCCGCGACTGGCAGGAATACTCGCTGAAAGCTGTGGTGCAGCCCGCCCTCGCCGATGAAGTTCGCGCGATCGTCGCCGATCCTGATGCGGAACTCGGATTGCGGATGCTCTTGCTCGAAGCGGTCAAGGGTTCGCCGATCGCCGGCTCCCTGCGCTCCGAACTCGATTGCGTTGTCACCGGGAGCGGCGCCTATTCGCTTCGCCGCGCGGCGGCCCACGTCCTGATCGCGCTCGGCAGCGTGGACTGGCCGACGATCTTGGACGCCTTGCGGTTGCGCAAAGACCCCGACGATGTCCAACTGGCACTTGAGATCATCAACGAGACTGACGTCGCTCCATTCGGTGACACGGTCATCGTCGCGCTGGTCATCGCCCAGGCTCAACGCGACGACCTTGGCCATTATGCCTTGCGCCGTCTCGCCGATGCAGTTTCCGTCGAACGCCTCGATGCGCTCCTCGATGAGCTGGTTGGCCAAATCGCGGCACTGGGCAATCGCCATGAGCGTCCCGGCAACAATGAGCTGACCGATTTCGGCTACCGGCTCATCGCCCGCCGGATGCATTCCGGGCCGATCGATGCGGCCCGGCTGTGGACCTGGCTTAAGCCGTTCGATGCCGAGGCCAGCTATCACCGAACGGCGCGCGAGCAGGTTCACCAGATAATCAGGGAGAATGACAGCCTTCGCCGGGCTGGGCAGCGCCTCGTGCTGTTCGAGGAGCCGGGCTCTAAGAGCGTGTGGGAGCGTGCCTGGCGCCTCCTCAGCCGATCCGGCGGCTTCACTCCGACCGAGGATGATATCGTTGCCCTGATCGAGGCGCTCGATCCCGAGGATCGCGACGATGAGAAATGGCGCGATCTGCTGAAGCTCATCCGCCATTCGGCGACCGAAGGCGCCAGGGCGCGGGAGGCTGCCAAGCGCCGCGTTCCGCATCGCTCGGACATGCTGGCGTGGATCGACAAGCTTGCCGATCCGGACGTGCCGCAATGGCAGATCAAGCAGGAGGAAAAGGCCCGGCAGCGCGCGGCCAAGCAGGCGATGGAATGGCAGGAGCACCGCAAGGGCTTCGCCGCGGAAATCGATGCTGTGCGGCGCGGCGAGTTCGGCATGATCATCAACCCGGCCAAGGCCTATCTAGGCCTTTTCCAGGATATGAACCACGATGCCGCGCCGCAGGATCGTCTGGCGGAATGGCTGGGTAGTGAGATCTCGGCGGCCGCGCTGGAGGGTTTCGAGGCGTTTCTCCAATCGGACGCGCCTCCGATCGCGCGGGAGTTGGCCGAAAGCTATGCCGAGTCCAAATCCTGGGCCGCGTCGATGATCATTGTTGCCGCGCTCGCCGAGCGCGTCCGGACGGGGCGGGGATTTGAGGGTGTGAGCGACGACCGGTTGACGTCGGGCTTCTATGAGTTGCTTCACAGCCGCATCGACCATCAGGCCAAGATCGAGGTGCTGCAGCCGGCGGTCGAGGCCGAAATGCGGGCACGCGGTCTTACGCGGGGCGCGGTCCGGGGCTGGATCGAACCGCAACTCGAAAAGCGCCGCAAGCATGTCGACCAGCTTTACGCGCTGATGCGCGACGACGCGGATGCGGCTGAAGCGAGCGAGCTTGCCCTCGAATGGCTCCAGCGATTTCCGGACATGCCGTACGAGTCCGAGGCGGAGATGGTTGACCGGCTGATCGCGTCCCACCGCTTTGATGACCTACGGGCACTGAGCGAAAAGCGGCTGGCGCAATCACTGTCCGAAGACCGAAAACGCGTCTGGGAGGCGGTCGCCTTTCTGACGGATTTCGCGGCGCAGAGCGATCGTCTCGCCAAGCTCTCCGCCGAGGATCCGGGCTGGATGTGGACGATCCGGCGTCGGATCGGGAGCGAGCGTGGGCGCAGCGTCGTCGCGCCGCTGTCGGTCGATCAACTCGCTTGGCTCCTGTCCATGTTCCGCCGTGCTTTTCCGAACGCCCAGCATCCGAGCGGGGTGAGCACCGGCGACACCAATCCGTGGGATGCCTCAGAATTCCTCGCGTCGGTGGCGAGCCGGCTGGCGGACATCACCACCGACGCGGCGATCGCCGCGCTGACGGCGCTGCGCGACGCGCCGGCGGACGGATATACGACCTATCTCAAGGTCCTTGCCGCGGAGCAGCAGCGCAAGCGTGCCGAGGGCCGGTATCGCCCTCCTCTCCTTGCCGATGTGCGTGCGATCGTCGAGGCGCAGCCGCCCTGCACGGTTGCCGACCTGCAAGCGACGCTGCTGGAATTGGTCGACCAGGTGCAGAAGAGGGTCATGGCAGACCCCGCTGACCCGTGGCGTGGCTACTTCACCGACACCGGCACGCCACACAATGAGGAGAGGTGCCGCGATCACCTGCTGACGATGCTCGGGGTCCGGCCGGAATCGATCGACCTATTGCCCGAAGGACATCTTGCCGACGACAACCGCGCCGACATCATCGCCCTGTTGGGTGGGATGCGCGTGCCGGTGGAGATCAAGGGCCAGTGGCATGAGGACCTGTGGCAGGCCGCCGACACGCAGCTCGATCGCCTCTATGCGACCGACTATGCCGCCGAGCGGCGCGGAATCTATATTGTGCTCTGGTTCGGACATAATGTTCGGGACGCCAAGAAGCCGAAGGCGCAGGGACGAGGCCGCAAGCGGCCGAAGTCGGCGGAGGAGCTGGGCGCCGGTCTGGTCGCCTCCAGCCATGCCGCGCAGGACGGTCGTGTTGCGATCGTGGTGTTGGATCTCGAGCGGCCGCGGCTGGCATGAACGGCGCCGACGAGCCGCGCGTCGAAATCCATGATGCGGTTCGCCAGGATGCGGCCTCGGCGATGGCTGCGGCCGGCGCGATCGAGGAGGATGCGCCGCGCGCCTTCACGCTTGAGGAATGCTGGGCGCGCGGCCGCTTCGAGGCCAGCTTGTTCGCTCCGACGGAGGAGCGGAGTTTCGCGTGGCGCGCCGAATTCATTCGCGACGGCCTCCCGCTCCTGCCCCGCGACCGACGGGACCGGCCAATCGATCCCGCCGACTTCTGGATCGACGTCGCGCGGATGAACGGCGTGCCGCAGGCGGCACTGCAGAAGCGCGTTGGACGGGATGCGGCGACGGTCGAGCAGATCCTGCGCATCGCCGAACAGCAGAATATCCTGTTTCGCCTGCCCCACTGGACCGGGATGGGCGAGGAACCGGACATCAGCGACCTGATCTACTGGACGGACAGCGGGCTTCTGCACCGCCTCTTAAACGCGCGTGTGCCTTGGGACATACCGGAACCGGCGCGCGGCAAGAGCTATGAGGGATTTGCTATCAACGCGCTCGTGGCCGCGGGCGGTCTGGGCGTGCGCCCGCGCGTGTGGCGGCGGGGCGACGACGAGATCGATCTGATCCTGGAGTGGCCGGAACGCGGCGAGCGATGGGCGATCGAGATTACCTATTCGAAAGCAAAGAAGCTGGGTAACGGTTTCCGTCGCGGCTGCGAAGCGACAGAGCCGACCCGCGCGTTTGTCATCCAGCGGGAACCCGATCCGGATGGTGGTCGGGATATCGAACGGATGTCACTGGAGACGGCATTGCGCGAAATCCTGACGCTCTGAAGAGCGAGCTATTGGCGGGCGGCTAGGTCTTCGTCCCGGAAGGCAGGGCAAGCTTCTGATGAATCGGCTCTCTTCCCGTCAGGCCGGACTTGAGCCGATGTCCGCCTTGCCTTGGTTAGGGCGCCGGCTCCACCACCAGACACGTCCCGTCCGCGGCGACGATGACGACGCTGGCGCCGGCCGGGGCGTCGGGGCCGCGGGCGTTCCAGACGCCGTCGCCGACGCGGACCCGGCCCTGGCCGTTCTCGATCGCCGCCTCGACGGTGACGGTCTTGCCGATCAGCCGCGCGGCGCGGACGTTGAGCTGGGGATCGGCGCTCGCCACCGGCCGGCGGGCGTAATAGACCCGGCCGGCGAACACCGAGGCGAAGGCGAGCAGGACGAACAGGCCGAGCTGGAGGGCGAGATCGAGCGGCACCAAGGCGACGACGATGCCGGTGATCGCCGCCGCCGCCGCCATCCAGACGAGGAAGAAGCCGGGCGCGAGCAGCTCCAATATGCCGAGGAGGACGGCAGCGGTCAGCCACCACCAATGGTCGGCGAGATTGGGGATATAGTCCATCACTGGCCTCCCTCGAACGGGCCGCGGCGCGAAGCGGGGGCGCCGTCGCTCTGGCCGAGCGCGTCGCGGGCGAGCGCGCCGATCCCGCCCAAGGTGCCGATCAGCTGGGTCGCCTCGACCGGGAACAGGATCGTCTTCGCATTGGGCGAATTGGCGAAGTCGCGGACCGCCTCGGTATATTTGAGGGCGACGAAATAGTTGATCGCCTGCGAGGAGCCCTTCTCGATCGCCTCGGAGACGAGCTGGGTCGCCTTGGCCTCGGCCTCGGCCGAGCGCTCGCGCGCCTCGGCGTCGCGGAAGGCGGCCTCGCGGCGCCCCTCCGCCTGCAGGATCTGGCCCTGCTTCTGGCCTTCCGCCTTGAGGATCTCGGAGGCGCGCAGGCCCTCCGATTCGAGGATCAGGGCGCGCTTCTCGCGCTCCGCCTTCATCTGCCGGCCCATCGCGTTGACGATGTCGCCGGGCGGGCGGATGTCCTTGATCTCGACGCGGGTGATCTTGACTCCCCAGGCCTCGGTCGCCTGGTCGACGACGACGAGCAGGCGGGCGTTGATCTCGTCGCGCTTGGAGAGGGTCTCGTCGAGGTCCATCGAGCCCATCACGGTGCGCAGATTGGTGGTGGTGAGCTGCATGATCGCGAGATAGAGGTCGCTGACCTCATAGGCCGCCTTGGCCGCGTCGAGCACCTGGAAGAAGACGATGCCGTCCACCCCCACCATCGCATTGTCCTTGGTGATGATTTCCTGGCCCGGAATGTCGAGCACCTGCTCCATCATGTTGACCTTGCGGCCGACCCGATAGAAAAAGGGCGGGTAGTAATTCAGCCCGGGGCTCGCGACGGTGGTGAAGCGGCCGAAATATTCTATCGTGTATTGATAGCCCTGGCGGACGACCTTGACACCGGAAAAGAGGTACAGGAACGCCAGGACTCCAAGGATCGTGAAAAATAGCAGCATGCCGGCTCTCCCCTCCGCGGATCGCTTCATCATGTAGATAAAGCGGCCCCGATCCAAGCAGAATCGGAAAAGAAAGACGCCCATGGACAAGCCCGACCTTCGCCTCTGCCGCTCGTTGCTCTTCCTGCCCGCCTCGAACCCGCGCGCGGTCGAGAAAGCGGCGAGCCTTGCCGCCGACATGGTGATCCTCGACCTCGAGGATTCGGTTCCCCCCGCGGACAAGCCGGCGGCGCGCGAGGCCGCGGTGGCGGCGACCAAGCAGGGCTTCGGCGGCCGGCCGGCGGCGATCCGGATCAACCCCACGGGCACCGGCGATTATGGCGACGACGTCGTCGCCGTCCGCCACAGCGCCGCCGATTATATCGTCCTCGCCAAGGCGGAGAGCGCCAAGGAGGTGCACGACGCCGGCTGGCTGATGGGCAAGAAGGTGCTGGCGATGGTCGAGACTCCGCAGGCGGTGATCGACGCCGCGGCGATCGCCAAGGGCGCCCATGGCGTGATCGCGGGGACCAACGATCTCGGCGCCTCGCTCGCTTTGCCCGGGGCCCTCGGCCGCGGCGGCCTCGTCTACGCGCTCCAGCGGATCGTGCTCGCCGCCCGCGCCGCCGGCGTGCCCGCCTTCGACGGCGTCTATAACGGGCTCGAGGCCGACGACGGCCTCGAAGCGGAGTGCAGGGAAGGGCGCGCCTGGGGGTTCGACGGCAAGTCGGTGATCCATCCCAGCCAGATCGAGATCGTCAACCGCATCTTCGCCCCGAGCGAGGCCGAGCTCGACGCCGCCCGCCGGCTGATCGCGGCCGCGACCGGCGGCGCCGAACGCCACGAAGGCCGGATGATCGAGGCGCTGCACGTCGACCAGGCCCACGCGCTGATCGCCAGGGCGCGAAGAGAATAGGGAGATGACGGGACGATCGGGCTGCTTCGTCGTCGAGCTGCGCGACGCGATCGTCACCGAATATGCGTTTGACACCGACATCCTGGTCGAGGGCGCGCGCGAGACGCGGACCGTGGCCGCGCCCACTCCCCTCGCGGCCCTGCCCGACCAGGCCCGGCCGGTGCTGGCACCAGCCACGCGCTGCTATCTCGACGAAGCAGGCGACGTCTGCCTCGCCCCGTCGCTCGACCGGATCGAAGTCGAGCGCGGGCCGGTCGCCACTGCGATCCGCCGCACGCGCCGCGAGATCGCGATCGCGGGCGATGCTGCCGCGGCATGGCGGCTGCTGCGGCTGCTCGACGGGCGCCCGGTCGCGAAGCTGGTGGAAGCCATGGCGGATTGTGGGGAGGAGGCACGGCGGCTTCTCGCGATGCTCGCCGAAGCGGGAGCAGTGGACGCCTCCGGGCGCCCCTACGGCCGTTTCCTCCACACCGCCTCGCACGTCGGCGTGCTTCCCAACGGCGGCCTTTCGGCCGACGCGATCCTCGATCTGGTGACCGATGGCGGGTACCGGACCTATCCGGATGCGCCGATGGTTCCCGTCGCGACTGCGCTGCCGCCGGCGCTGGACGCGCTGCATGCCGTGATCCGCCGCCGCCGCTCGCCGTTCGCCTTCGCCGGCGGACCGCTGGCGCGGGCCGATTTCGACGGCCTGCTCACTGCCGCCTGCGGCATCACCGGCGAGGTTTCGCTCGGCGGCCGCCCGCTGCAGCTGCGCGCCTATCCCTCGGGCGGCGGGCTCTACGCGGTCGAGGTCTATCCGATGGTGTTCGATGTCGCCGGGCTCGATCCGGGCGTCTATCACTATCGCGCCGGCGCGAGCGCGCTCGAGCTGCTCGACCCCGGCGTGGGGCGCGAGGCGATGCTCGCCGCGGCGCTGCCTTCGCAGCGGCCGATCCTCGACGGCGTCGCGGCGATGATCTGCCTGACCGGCGTATTCCCCCGCTTCGAGCGCAAGTACGGCGAAGGCTCGAACCGGGTGCTCGCGGCGGAGGCGGGCCATCTCGCCCAGAACCTGCTGCTCGCCGCGACGGCGCTCGGTCTCCAGGGGCGGCCCTGCGGCGGCTTCTTCGACGCGCTGGTCAATTCGGCGCTGGGGCTGGAAAGCGAGGAGGAGCAGTTCCTGCTCGCGGTACTGATCGGCCGCGCCTGATCCATGCGGCTGAAAACTTGACTCCCAAATGATGCAGCTGATAGCAGCCCGACGAGCTCGCTTGACAGTCCTTGGAACGAAAAGAGGATGAAATGGCCGAATCTCGCGCAAGTGCAACTGCGATCCAGAAGCTGGAGCGGTTCTTCACCGGACTGGCACCGGAGGAGAAGGAGGTGATCTCTGATCTGGTGCGGTCCGCGATGGTACATGCCGCCGACCCGCGTGCCGGCCCGGTGTCGCGCGCCTCCGGGCCGTTCGTTAAGGCCATCACTCCGCAATCCGCGCCCGAAATCGTCCAGTCGATCGGCGGCAGGTTCGGTTCGGCGCCGCCGCCGGTCTACAAGAGCTGGGGCTGCTCGCCCGGTATCGGCAACCCGGCCGACCCGGTGACGAAAAGAGGCTGAGCGGCGCGAGGGAGCGGGCGCGTCGCCGCGCGTGCCCTATCCCCATCCGCGGCCTGTGCGCTGATCGCCAGGGCCCGCGTCCAACGCCCCGAATCGCTTGCCAGCCAAAGCGGCGCTCCTTAAGCAGCGCCATGTTCAAGCCGTTGCTGTGCGCCGCCGCGCCGCTTTTCCTGCTTTTCCCCGCCCCGCTCGCCGCCCAGCCGGCGCCGATCGCGCCCGCAGACCTCTTGCGCCACATCGAGATCCTCGCCGGCGATTCCTTCCAGGGCCGGGCGCCGGGCTCGGAGGGCGAGCGGCTGACGACCGATTATATCGTCCGCCAGTTCCAGGCGCGGGGGCTCGAGCCGGCGGGCGAGGGCGGGACCTGGCTGCAGCCGCTGCCCATCGTCGAGACCGTGCCGGGCGTCACTCAGGTGCGCTGGACGGCGCGCGGCGCCCCGGTCGAGATCGCTGCCGGGGAGGTGGCGCTGGTCGGCGATGAAGACGTCAAGACGCTGACCGACGCGCCGGTGATCTTCGCCGGTCACGGCACCAGCCCCGCCGGCATGGACCTGCACGGCGCGGTGGCGCTGATCCTCGCCCAGGCGCCCGAAGGCGCGGGCTTGCCGCCGCTGCGCGAGCGGATGCGGGCGCTGACCGACGCCGGCGCCGCCGCGGTGATCGTGATCGCCGGCGCCGACGTACCCTGGGATCTGGTCTCGGCCGGCTTCCGCCGCGGCAGCACCAGGCTCGATTCGGGGCCGTTGCAGAACATCGCCGGCCTGATGCCGATGCGCGCGTTCCAGCGCCTGCTCGCCGCCGCGGGCGATTCCGGCCGGTTGCCCGGCGCTGCGCCCGCGGCGCTGCCGATCCGGGTGTCGATGGCGGTCCGCACCCAGATCAACCGCTTCACCACCAACAATGTCGTCGGCCGGCTGCGCGGCAGCGCCGGCACCGGCGAGACCCTCTTGTTCCTCGCCCATTGGGACCATTTCGGCTTCTGCCGGCCGGAAGGCGCGCCCGACCGGATCTGCAACGGCGCCGTCGACAATGCCAGCGGCGTCGCGGCGATGATCGAGGTCGCCGGGCGGCTCGCCCGGGGCCCGCGGCCGCCGCGCGACATCCTGTTCCTCGCCACCACCGCGGAGGAGGAAGGGCTGATCGGCGCCACCTATTTCGCTGCCCATCCGACCGTCCCGCTCGATCGAATCGTCGCCGCGGTCAACATGGACACGGTCGCGATCCAGCCGGCGGGCAGCCCGGTCGCGGTGATGGGCCGCGGCATCCCGGCGCTCGATTCGGCGATCGACGCGACGGTGGCGGCGATGGGCCGCCGGCTCGACCCGGACGATGAGGCCGCCGAGCTGGTTCAGCGCCAGGACGGCTGGGCGTTCAGCCGCGCCGGCGTGCCGGCGATCATGGTCGGCGGCTCCTTTTCGGACATGGCGCGATTGAACGCGTTCCTCGAGGGCCGCTACCATACGCCCGACGACCAGGCCGACGGACAGCTGGAGCTGGGCGGCGCCGCCGAAGACGCCAACCTCAGCGTCGCGCTCGCCCGTCGCCTCGCCGATCCGGCCCAGTATCAGCGGGCGCCCCGATGAGCGGTGCCGACATCCCGCTCGGCCTGACCTTCGACGACGTGCTGCTGCGGCCGGCGGAATCCTCGGTGCTGCCGAGCCAGGCCGACACCAGGAGCCGGGTGACCAGGGAGATCGCGCTCAACATCCCGGTGCTTTCCTCGGCGATGGACACGGTGACCGGCGCCGACATGGCGATCGTCATGGCGCAGCTGGGCGGGCTCGGCGTGCTCCACCGCAACATGGAGATCGAGGAGCAGGCCGCCGCCGTCCGCGCGGTGAAGCGCTACGAGAGCGGGATGATCGTCAACCCGATCACCATGTCGCCCGACCAGAGCCTGGCCGACGCGCTCGAGCTGATGGCGCGGCACCGGATTTCCGGCATTCCGGTCACCGAGCAGGGCGGCCGGCTGGTCGGCATCCTCACCCATCGCGACGTCCGCTTCGCCGGCAACAAGCGCCAGCCGGTCTCCGAGCTGATGACCCGGGAAAATCTCGCCACCGTCCGGGCGGGCGTCAGCCAGGACGAGGCCCGCCGGATCCTTCACCAGCGCCGGATCGAGAAGCTGCTCGTCGTCGACGAGGACGAGCGCTGCATCGGCCTGATCACGGTCAAGGACATCGAGAAGGCGGTCGCCTATCCCGACGCCACCAAGGACGGCTCCGGGCGGCTTCGCGCCGCCGCCGCGACCACCGTCGGCGACAAGGGCTTCGAGCGCAGCGAGGCGCTGATCGACGCGGAATGCGACCTCATCGTCATCGACACCGCCCACGGCCACAATGTCGAAGTCGCCGCCGCCGTCGAGCGCATCCGCAAGCATTCGAACCGGGTCCAGATCGTCGCCGGCAACGTCGCCACCGCCGAGGCGACGAAGGCGCTGATCGGCGCCGGCGCCGACGCGGTCAAGGTCGGCATCGGCCCCGGCTCGATCTGCACCACCCGGGTGGTCGCCGGAGTCGGCGTCCCCCAACTCACCGCGATCCTCGATTCGGCCGGGGAAGCGGCGAAGTCGGGCACGCCGATCATCGCCGACGGCGGCCTCCGGACCAGCGGCGACATCGCCAAGGCGCTCGCCGCCGGCGCCTCGGCGGTGATGATCGGATCGCTGCTCGCCGGCACCGAGGAGGCGCCGGGCGAGACCTTCCTCTACCAGGGCCGAGCCTACAAATCCTATCGCGGCATGGGCTCGGTCGGGGCGATGGCGCGCGGCTCCGCCGACCGCTATTTCCAGCAGGACATCAAGGACCAGCTGAAGCTGGTGCCCGAGGGGATCGAAGGCCAGGTCGCCTATAAGGGCCACGCCGCCGAGGTGATCCACCAGCTCGTCGGCGGGGTCAAAGCGGCGATGGGCTATACCGGTGCGGCGACGATAACCGAGCTGCAGCAAAAGGCGCGGTTCGTCCGGATCACCAATGCCGGTCTTCGCGAAAGCCACGTTCACGACGTGACGATTACTCGCGAGGCGCCGAATTATCCTTCCCGTTGAGGCTTTTCGGCCAGCTTCCTCTTGCCTTCCGGACCAGATTGGTGGAGCGTTCCAACCCGCCGGCCCACCCGCCGGCCGGCCAAAAAAGGGGCGGACCGATGATCATCGCTCAGCTCAGGATCGGCCTCGCGGTGATCGCGGCCGCCGCGCTGCCGCCGCTTGCCGCCTGCGCGAACGCACCCGAGCTCGACTGCAACCAGATCGCCGAAAAGGCCAAGGAGATATCGCAGCGGGAGACGCTCAAGATCCTGAGCATCGCCAACGTCCGCGAGACTTCGCGCACCGCCGCCGAGACGCGCTGCACCGGCGACGCGACGTTCGCCGAAAGCGACCCGGCGCCGGTCTACCTGCGGCTCTATGAAGAGAACGGCAACACCATGGTGGCTTATCAGGTCACGCCCTTTCCCTAGCCGGCGGCCGTGACTCCGGCCGCCCGCACCCTGGCCGCGATCGAGCTGCTCGACGAGATCGTCGCCGCCGCGCGCAGCGGCGGCGCCGCGGCGGACACCCTGATCTCGCGCTATTTCAAGGCCCGCCATTATGCCGGCGCCAAGGACCGGCGCGAGATCCGCAGCCTCGTCTTCCGGGCGATCCGGCGGGCCGGCGAGCGGCCGGAATCGGGGCGGGCGGCCTTGCTCGGCCTTGCCCGCGACATGCCCGAGCTGCTCGAGACGTTCGAGGGACCGCCGCGCGGCGCCCCGGCCCCGGCCGCCGGCGAGCCGGTCGCCGAAGCGGGGGTGGCGCCGGTCTGGCTGCTCGACCGGTTCGATCCGGCCGTCGCGGAGGATGAGCGCCCCGCCTTGCTCGGGCGGGCGCCGCTCGACCTGCGGGTCAACCGGCTCAAGGGGACGCGCGAGGACGCGCTCGCCCGGCTGCCCGAGGCCTCGGCCTGCCGCTGGTCGCCGCTCTGCCTGCGGCTGCCGGAAGGCTATCGGGTCGAGCAGATCGAGGCCTGGCAGAGCGGCCTGCTGGAGATTCAGGACGAGGGCAGCCAGCTGATCAGCCTCGGCTGCGAGGCGGCGGCGGACATGCTGGTGGTCGATCTGTGCGCCGGCGCCGGCGGCAAGACCCTCGCGCTTGCCGCCGAAATGGCGAATCGCGGCCGGATCCTCGCCAGCGACGCCGATCGTGGCCGGCTCGCCCGGATGATGCCCAGGCTGAAGCGCGCCGGAGCGTCGATCGTCGAGGCGCGGCTGGTCAATCCCCAGCGCGAGGCGGCGATGCTGGCCGACGTCGCCGGACGCGTCGATCTCGTCCTCGTCGACGCGCCCTGCTCAGGGACCGGGACCTGGCGGCGCAACCCCGAGACGCGCTGGCGAATCACCCCCGAACGGCTGGCGCGGACGACCGCGCTCCAGGCCCATTTGCTCGATCTCGGCGCGGCTTTGCTGCGCCCCGGCGGGCGGCTGGTCTATGCGGTCTGCTCGCTTCTCGCCGAGGAGGGCAGGGACCAGGCCGAAGCGCTGGGCCGCCGTTCATCGCTGGTTCCGGAGCCCTTCCCTATGCCGACCGGAACGCCGTCGGGGCCGGGCCTGCTGCTGAGCCCGGCCCGGGACGGCACCGACGGCTTTTTCGTCGCGCGCTGGCAACGGCCGTGCTAAGCCGACAGGCGAATGGAAACATGGAGTTACTGATGCGCCTTACGCCAATCATCCTGTCGGTCGCGCTCGCCGCGGCGACCATGGCGAGCGCCGGTCAGAGCCAGCGGCCCGACGATCAGATCGATCCGCGCTCGGCCGCGCTCGTCCAGCAGGCCCAGGCGCAGACCGCCTCGGGCCGCTACAACGAGGCGATCGACCTGCTCGAGACCGCGCTCGCCGTCGATCCGCGCAACCGCGGCGCCTATATCGCCCTCGGCCGGGTCGCCCAGGCGCAGCGGCTGCCCGGCAAGGCGGTGCGCTATTATGCCGATGCGCTGCGGATGGAGCCCAACGACGTCAACGCGCTCGCCGGCCAGGGCGAGGCCTATGTCCAGCGCGGCGCCGTCGAGCGCGCCCGCCGCAATCTGGCGCGGGTGCAGACCTTGTGCCGGGCGCCCTGCCCGCAGGCGCAGCAGCTCGCCGCGATGATCCAGCGCGGCCCGCCCGCCGAAGTGCTCGCCGCCCAGCGCCCCGAGCAGGGCGCCCCGCCGGCGGCCCCGACCCCGCGGCCGAACTAGAGCAGCCGCGCAATCTCGACGAAGTCGGCGACGGCGAGGGTTTCGGCGCGGCGTTCGGGGTCGATGCCGAGCGCTGCCAGCGCGGCGAGCGCTCCGGGCAAAGCGGCGAGCGAGCGGCGCAGCATCTTGCGGCGCTGGCCGAAGGCGGCGGCGGTGAGGCGCTCCAGGGTCGCCGCGCGCACCCCCGGGGGCTGCGGCGCGGGGACGATGTGGACGACCGCCGACATCACCCTGGGCGGCGGCACGAAGGCGGAGCGGTGGACCTTCATGGCAAGCTTCGGCGCGGCCCGCCACTGGGCGAGCACGGCGAGGCGGCCATAGGCGCCGCTGCCCGGGGCGGCGACGATCCGCTCGGCGACCTCCTGCTGGAACATCAGGGTGAGCGACTTCCACGGCGGCGGCCAGGTCTCGCCGCCGAGCCAGCGCACCAAGAGGGCGGTGCCGACATTGTAGGGGAGGTTGGCGACGATGTGGGCGCCTTCGGGCGCCGCCATGGCGAGCGCGTCGCCTTCGATCACCTCGAGCCGGCCGCTCGCCGCGGCAAGCTCGGCGAGCGGCGCGAGGCAGCGCCGGTCGCGCTCGACCGCGACCACCTCGGCGCCGGCGCGGAGCAGCGCCCGGGTGAGCCCGCCGGGGCCGGGGCCGACCTCGTAGACCCGCTCGCCGGCGAGCGGCCCCGGGATGCGCGCGATCCGGTCGAGCAGCTGCTCGTCGAGTAGGAAGTTCTGGCCGAGCGCCTTCGACGCGCTGAGGCCGTGGCGTGCGATCACCTCCCGGAGTGGCGGCAGATGCGGGCGAGGCGGCGGGTGGGTCATGCCCCCGGCATGACCCAGATTGCTCCGGCGGAGCAATCGACCCGCTGCCTCACCTGCATGTCACGCTTCGGCGAGGCGCCGGGCGCACTCCCCGGCGGTACGAATCGCGGCGATCATCGCGCCGGGGTCGGCCGTCCCCGAGCCGGCGATGTCGAAGGCGGTGCCGTGATCGGGCGAGGTGCGCACGATCGGCAGCCCGAGGGTGACGTTGACCCCTTCGTCGAAATGCAGCGCCTTCAGCGGGATCAGCCCCTGGTCGTGATACATGCAGAGAGCCGCGTCGTAGCTTCGCCGGCGCCGGGCGCTGAACAGGATGTCGGGGGCGTGCGGCCCGCTCACCTCATAGCCTTCCTCGCGCAGCCGCTCGATCGCCGGCGCGACCGTCTCGATCTCCTCGCGGCCCAGCGTGCCGTCCTCGCCGGCATGGGGGTTCAATCCGGCGACGGCGAGATGCGGCCGGGCGATGCCGAACTGGCGCTGGAGTCCACGCACCGCGGCGCGGCCCTTGGCGACGATCCGCTCGACGCCGAGCAGCCCGGCGACCTCGCGCAGCGGAATGTGGGTGGTGACCGGGATGACCTTGAGAGTCGGCCCCATCAGCATCATCGCCACCAGCTCGCTGGCGACTCCGCAGCGTTCGGCGACGAACTCGGTCTGGCCCGGATGGACGAAGCCGATCGCGTAGAGCTGCGCTTTGGAGACCGGGCCGGTGACCAGGCCCGAGGCGGTTCCGGCCCGGGTCAGGCCGACGGCGAATTCGAGCGCGTCGAGCGAATTGCGGGCGCCCTCGAGATCGGGCCGGCCGGGAATCACCTCGGTGTCGGTCTTGACCCGGAGGATCGGAAGCGCCGAATCGAAGGCGGCGCCCGCCTCGCGCGGATCCTCGACGATGGCGATCGGCCCGTCCCAGACCGCCCGCACCGCGGAGACGCTGCCGACCGCGAAGAAAGGCGGGACGCGGTGCCGGCGGCGCTGCTCCCAGCTCTTCGCGATGACCTCAGGCCCGATCCCCGCCGGATCGCCCAGCGCGACCGCGAGCGGGCTGTCCGCCGGCTCAGCGATAGTCGACCACCGCGTCGCGCCTCAAATCGCGCAGGTAGCGCTGCGCCCGGCGGTTGACCCGCTCCTGCTCCATCTGGGTCGCGATCTGGGCCGGATCGGGAGCGCTGGCGCTGGGCGGATCGTCGCGCCCGCACAGGACGAGGACGCTGACCCGCTCCTGCGAGCCGAAGGGCGGCGTCGCCTGGCCGATGCTGAGCCCGAGCAGCATCTGCTGCAGCGGCGCCGGCAGGTCGCGGACCCGGACCTGGTCGTTGGCGACGAGCTCGGCGCCGAGCGTCTGCGCCGCCGCCTGGGCGCCGCCACAGCCGCCCATCGCCTGGGTCGCGGTGCCGAACTGCTGGCCGCGCGCCTGGGCTTGCGCCGGGGTGGTGCCGGCGGGCAGGGTGAGCGACATCTGCATCAGGCTGAGCACCGCGTCGCGCGGATCGGCGACGAGGATCTGGCGCTTGTCGCCGAGCGCGATGATCGACACCCCGCCGGAGACCGGGATCGGATCGGTGATCGCTCCGACCGGCATCTGCACCACGATCGCCGCCAGCTCCTCGGGGAGCTGCTCGGGCCGGACCCAGCCGAGCTCGCCGCCCAGCGCCGCCGTGGTCGCTTCGGAATATTGCCGCGCATAGGCCTGGAACGAGGCGCCGGCGCGCAGCTGGGCGACGATCCGCGCCGCATTGGCCTGGACCTGGGCCGCGGTCTCCGGGGTCGAGGACATGAATATCTCGGCGACCCGATATTCCGAAGTGCCGCGCTGCGCATTGATCCGGGCGACCACCGCCTGGACCTCGTCGTCGCCGACGGTGACGAACGGCTCGATCTGGCGCCGGAGCAGCCGCTGCCAGGCGAGCTCGCCGCGGATCTGGCGCTTCAGCGACCGGTCCGACGAGCCGATCGAGCGCAGGTAGACGCTGAGCTGCTCGGGCGTGCGCCGGAAATTCTGGGCGAAGCGTCCGTAATAGGCGTCGACGTCGCGGTCCTCGATCCTGATCTCCTGCTGCGCCGCGGCCTGGACCTGAAGCGTCTCGTCGATCAGGTTCCTGAGGATCTGGGCGCGGACCCGCTCGAGCTCCTCGGGCGGCAGCTGGATGTTGTTGGAGGCGACGACCAGCGCCAGGCGATGATCGATGTCGCTGCCGGTGATGACCTCGCCGTTGACGATCGCGGTCGCCTTGCGGATGCCGGGATCCTGCTTGCCGACGAAGCGGACGTCGCTGGGAATGTCGAGCTGCCCCGACGGCGCGCTCCCGGTCTGCGCCGCCGCGACCATCGACAGCAGCGGCACGATCAGCACGACCGCCGCCCTTGGTAACCAACCGAGCTTCATCATTCCTCCAGTGAAAGCAGGCCCTTGCCCTGCGCCAGAATTGCTGAACCGCAGCTTAGCGGATTTGCGGCACTCTCTAGCGCCCCAAATTGCGGAGCGCCACCCGAATGAGGAAGGTGTTCCCCCGCCGGGCGTCGCCGCTGGTTTCATAATCGCGCCGCCAGGTGAGGCCAAGCTCGATGCAATCGTCGTCATAGGAGATGCCGAGCCGGTGCCGGATCGGATCGAAGCCGTCGGCCACCGACAGCGGATCCTCGCGCCGGCCGGTGAGATCGATCACGGTCGAGCCGAAGATCGACCAGTAGCGGGCGAAGCTGACCCGGCCGCCGAAGCGGATCTCCTCGCGGTCGCGCAGATCCTCGATCGACGGATCGATGTTGCGGTCGAGCCGGAGATAGCCGATCGTGGCGTAGGTCCGCCGGCCGCCGATCGTCGCATCGATCTCATTGCGCCTGAGCGCCAGGCTGCCCTTGTCGAGCCGGAAGCGGTGGACGAAGCTGACCAGCCGGCCGACCTGGACCGTGGTCCGGCCGACGATGTCGGAAAAGCGGTCGGACAGGCCCGTGCCCTGGGGCAGGATCGAGGCGCGATTGTTGAGCCGGTAGCTCTGGCCGACATTGGTGCTGACCGAGACTCCGGGGAGATCGAACGCCCAGTCGGCGCCGTAGGTGACCCGCACTCCGTCTTCCCAGCGGTCGTAGCCGGGGAAGCGGTTCAGCGCGAACAGGTTCGAATCCTCGAGATCGACGGCGCGCGCATCCTCGTTGGGGATGTCCATATTCTCGGTCGGCGGCGAGGCGACGAGCTGGATTCGCGGGGTGAGGCGCTGGGTGCCGCCGAAGAAGCTGCCGACGAACGGCCATTTGAGGTCGGCGGCGGCCGCGCCGATGAACCGGCCGCTCCAGCCGTCCCGGCCGCGATAGCTGACGGTCTGGGTCAGCAAAGTGTCGCCGGCGTGATAGACGTCGCCGCGCGCATAAGCGGTCAGCACCAGCTCCTGGCCGAGGCCAGTGATGCTGCGCCGCTCCCAGCGGGCGCTGGCGAAGGCGCGCTGGCTGTCCTGCCCTTCGGGCCGGAGGATGGCGAGGCTGTTGGCCTGGAGCTCGATCTGGCCGCCGAGCACCGGATCGGCGATCCGCCAGCGCGCGTCGATCGCCGGCAAGGCGATCGGCTGCATGCCGCGGGCGTCGGTCAGCCGCAGGCCTTCGAACGCCCAGCCGGCGATCGAGACATAGGAATCGGCAGTAATCCGCTCGACGTCGACCATCGAGCGCAGCCGGTCGTCGCGCGAGATGTCGTAGCGGCGCATGAACGTCCGGTCGGTCGCGTAGCGGCCGGACGCGGTGACGCTCCAGGCCGGGCTGAGGATCAGCCGGCCGCTGCCCTCGATATAGCCGCGAATGCCCTTGTCCTCGTTGCCCGGCGCGGCCGGGGCGAGCGGATCGAGCTGGAGCCGCGAGCCGTAGGTCACGTAGCCGTGCAACCGGAACGCGCCGATCGGGGTCAGCTGCCGATATTCCGCCTCGAGCATCGGCAGCACGCCGGTAAAGACGTGCGGGGTGACGGTGAGGTCGCGGTTCGAGGCGAAGCGGATGTAGTAAGGCGCGCTGATCTCGAGCCCGTTGCGCCGGCCGTAGCGGATCTCGGGCACCAGGAAGCCGCTGCCGCCGCCCTGCCGGCCGTCGGGATGGGAAAGGCCGGGAAGGCCGAGGATCGGCATGCCGAACAGGTTCAGGGTGGCGCCCTGATAGGAGATCCGGTGGCGCACCGGATCGTGGACGACGCGGACCGCGTTGATCTGCCAGGTCGGGTCCTTCGGGCAGCCTTCGGGGGTGGTCACGGCGCAGGGGGTGTAGGCGGCGTGATGGAGCGTCGTTACCCCGTCGTGCCGCTCCGCCGTGGTCGCGGCGAGCCGGCCGCCGTCGGCGAGGACGAGCAGCATGTTCTGGACGACGCCGTCCTTCAGCGTGTCCTCGAGCTCGACGGAATCGGCATAGGCGACGTCGCCGCCCGGGCTGATCACGCGGACGTCGCCGGTGGCGCGGACCTCGCCCGAGCGCCGGTTCCAGCTGACGCTGTCGGCGCGCAGATTGTAACCCTCGCGGTTCATCCGCACCTCGCCCGAGGCGGTGACGACCTCGCTCGTCTCCTCGTAGACGAGCTGGTCGGCGCTGAACGCGACCTCGGCCGGCTGCCCGTCCGCCGGCGGGCTTGCCGGCGGCGCGGGGGGAGGGGGCGTCTCCTGCGCCAGGGCCGCGGCGGGAAGGCCGAGCAGCAACAGCGGCAGCGCGGTCCAGCAAGTCGATCGAAACGTCTTCACAAATAAGCTGCTCTGGCCCAGGCGAACCCCTGAGCCTATTGCACCTGAGGCCGCTCCCTGCAATGGCGCCCTTCTGTCTAGGGAGATCCGCAAGTGATCAAAGTGAGCTTTGCCGCGTCGCGCCCGGAGGGCGCCTACGCCCTCGCCATCCCGGTGCGGAGCGAGGAAATGGTCGCCGACCGGCTCGGCGGCCTCGACGAGGCGGCGCGCGCGCTCGCCGTCCGCGCCGCCGACGCGCAGCGCTTCGAACGCGAGGTCGGCGCGATCGCCGAAACCTTCCTGAGCGAAGGCGACGCCGCCCGCCGGCTGCTGCTCGTCGGCCTCGGCGGCCAGCAGGCCGAGGGCGATGCGGTCTGCGAGAAAGCGGGCGGGGCGCTGACCGCCCGGCTGCTGACCTCGGGCGAGACGAAGCTGGTCGTCGACCTTTCGGGCACCGGCCTTAGCGCCCGCGAGGCGGCCCGGCTCGCCTTCGGCGCCGCCGCGCGCAGCTGGCGCTACGACCTTTACCGCACCAAGCTCGGCCGCAAGCAGAAGCCGACGCTCGAAGAGCTGGTCATCGTCGGCGCGGCCGACGGCGCCAAGGCGGAATGGGCGCACCAGGCGGCGGTGCTCGACGGCCTCGACCTCACCCGCACCCTCGTCACCGAGCCCGCCAACGTCGTCTATCCCGAGACGTTCGTCGCCCGCGCCCGCGCCGCGCTCGAAAGCCTCGGCGTCGAATTCGAGGTGCTCGACGAGAAGGCGATGGCCAAGCTCGGCATGGGCGCGCTGCTCGGCGTCGCCCAGGGCTCGGTGCGCCCGCCGCGCCTGCTGGCGATGCGCTGGAACGGCGGCAAGGCGGGGGCCAAGCCGGTCGTCTTCATCGGCAAGGGCATCACCTTCGACACCGGCGGCATCTCGATCAAGCCGGCGCTCGGCATGGAGGCGATGAAGTGGGACATGGGCGGCGCCGGCGCGGTCACCGGCCTGATCAAGGCGCTCGCCACGCGCAAGGCCAAGGTCAACGTCGTCTGCGTCTGCGCGCTCGCCGAGAACATGCCCGACGGCAACGCCCAGCGCCCCGGCGACGTCGTCACCTCGCTCTCCGGGCAGACGATCGAGGTGATCAACACCGATGCCGAAGGCCGGCTCGTCCTCGCCGACGCGATGACCTGGGCCCAGCGCACCTACCAGCCCGAGGTGATGGTCGATCTCGCCACCCTCACCGGCGCGATGATCATCAGCCTGGGCCACGAGCATGGCGGCATGTTCGCCAATGACGACGGCCTCGCCGCCGCGCTCGAGGCGGCCGGCAAGGCGAGCGGCGACAAGCTCTGGCGGATGCCGATGAACGACGATTACAACAAGATCATGGATTCCCAGATCGCCGACATGAAGAACAGCGCCTCGCGCGAAGGCGGCTCGATCACCGCCGCCTGCTTCCTCGGCCGCTTCGTCGAGGAGGGCGTCAAATGGGCCCATCTCGACATTGCCGGCATGGTCTGGGCGGACAAGGCGAGCCACCTCTACGACAAGGGCGCGACCGGCTTCGGCGTGGCTTTGCTCGACCGCTACGTCGCCGACAATCACGAATAGCGGGACAGTCGCCTCACTGTCCCCGGGGATAGCTTTTTCTTGAGGCGGGCGAGGAAGAACAGGAAGCTGGATCCCCGCTTGCGCGGGGATGACGAGAGAGGATGCGAGCCTTGCCCTCGCGGCGCCCGCCGTCTAGGGAGCCGGCCGAACCAATCCCTTTCAGAGACGGAGCTTTGAGCAGGCCATGGCCGAGCGGACCTTTTCGATCATCAAGCCCGACGCCACAAGGCGCAACCTCACCGGCGCGATCACGCAAATGCTCGAGGAGGGCGGCCTCAGGGTCATCGCCTCGCGGCGGATCCGGATGACCCGGGAGCAGGCCGAGGGCTTCTACGCGGTCCACAAGGAGCGGCCCTTTTACGCCGATCTCGTCCGCTTCATGACTTCGGGCCCGGTCGTCGTCCAGGTGCTCGAAGGCGACAATGCCGTCGCCCGCAACCGCGAGATCATGGGCGCGACCAATCCCGCCGATGCCGCCGAAGGGACGATCCGCAAGCTCCATGCCGAGTCGATCGAGGCGAACAGCGTGCACGGTTCGGACAGCGCGGAAAACGCCGCGATCGAGATCGCTTTCTTCTTCACGCCCGACGAAATCGTCGGCTGAAGGGCACGGGCCGTAAAACACCCCATCGACCCGTAATAATCCGCCTCGTTCCTGCCGAAATTTACGTGCCGTTACGGCCCCGCGACGCTTGCTAAACAGGCCGATTTCAAACATTATGGCGGTGGGCGACGGGTACGGGCCTTGCGGCCCGCATTTCCGGTGGAAACACTAGGTTGGGGAGGGGGCGGCTATGCGCCCGCTGGATCGGCTGCTTTTGATTCTGGATCGGACGCTGGTGCTGTTCATCGGCCTTGCCGTCGGCGCCGTCGTCACCTTCTCCTTCTTCGCCGGCGGCCAGCCGGTCACCAGCCAGGCGGAGGCGAGCGTTCCGGCGCTGCCGGCCGCGGCGGCGGCGCCGAGCCGGCGCGCGACCGATCCGATGGGGCCGCGGCTCGCCATGGCGGTGGCGCAGCGGCGGCGGATCGAGATCGGCGTGTTCGGCGACAGCTTCGGCGACGGCGTCTGGGCCGGGCTCTACAACCAGCTGCGCGGCGATCGCGGCTTCGAGGTCCACCAGCTCAGCGAGCGCTCGATCGGCTTCACCCGCTATCGCAGCCTCAACATCCTCGACGATATCCGCCGCAAGCTCGATCGCCAGCCGGTCGACATCGCGGTGCTCTCGTTCGGCGCCAACGACACCCAGGGCATTTTCGATGCCGGCCACGGCAATGCCTATATGAGCGAGGGCTGGCAGCGGATCGTCGGCGAGCGGGTGTCGGCGGTGGTCGGCCTGCTGCGCGACCGCGGCGTGATGGTCTATTGGGTCGGCCTGCCGAAGATGCGCGACGCCCATTTCGACGCCGACATCCACGCCATGAACCGCTTCTACGCCGCCCGCATGGCCGCGCTCGACGTCCCCTATATCGAGACCCTGCCCTTGAGCGTCGACGCCAATGGCGCTTACGCGCCCTATCTGCCGCTCGGCCCGGGCGGCGGCGAGCGGCAGATGGCGCGCACCAATGACGGCATCCACATGACCATCCCGGGCTATATCTACGTGATGCGCGGCCTTTCCGACCGGATCCGCGGCTCGGTCGCGCAGGCGCGCGCCCAGGCCGAGCGGGTCGCGCCGGCCTCGCCGCCCGGCCAGGCGGCCGAGCGCAGCGCGCGCGGAGGCGAGTCGCACAGCTGATGCTTGCCCTGATCGGCGCGCTCGCCGCCTCCGCTTCGGCGCCGACGCCCGATCCGGCCCCCTGCCGGGCAACGCTCTGCCAGGCGGCGGCGCTGGCGCCGTTCCTCGCCAGGCTGAGAGCGAGCCGGCCGGACGACGGCGCGCCGCTGCACATCGTCCAGATCGGCGACAGCCACACCGCGGGCGACATGATCACCAGCGGCTGGCGAAGCCGGCTGCAGGCGCGCTACGGCGCCGGCGGCCGCGGCGTGCTCGCCGCCGGGCGCCCCTATCAGGGCTATCTCACCTGGGGAGTCACCGCCTCGCAAAGCAGCGGCTGGAGCGTCAACGCGATGTTCGGCGGCCGCTATCGCGAGGATGGCCCCTGGCTCGGCATTTCGGGCTTCACCCAGACCGCACGCAGCGCCGGCGAGATGCTCGCCATCGTCACCGACACGCCCGACCAGAATTTCGACCGGATCCTGGTCTGCGCGATCCTCCAGCCGGGCGCCGGCTCGGTCGTTCTGCGCATGGGCGAGGCGGCCGAGCGCTGGCACCTCGAGGCGCCGCGCCGCGCCCCGGCCTGCCGGACGATGGACGTCGACGCCCCGGTCGCCGCCGCCTCGATCACCACGGAGGATTCGGGGATCGTCAGCATCGCCTCGTTCGGCACGTTCCGGCGCGAGGGCGGCATCGCCCTTTCCAACCTCGGCGTGGTCGGCGCCCAGCTCGTCCATTTCGGCCGCACCAGCGACGAGCTGGTCCGCGCCGAGCTCGCCGCCTACCGGCCCGATCTGATCGTGCTCGCCTTCGGCACCAACGAGGGCTTCGCGCCCGGGCTCACCGCCGACGGCTACGAAGGGGCGTTGCGCGCGCAGATCGCCCGCATCCGGCGGCTGGCCGGAGCGCGGGTGCCGATCCTCCTGCTCGGCGCGCCTGATGCCGGCTCCCGCCAGCCGGTGGCGGCCGACGATTGCGGCGACGGCTGGTACGTGCCGCGGCTGCTCGGCGAGGTGCGCGAGCGGCAGCGGCGCGTCGCCCGCGAGGAGGGCCTCGCCTTCTGGGACTGGGCGGCGGCGATGGGCGGCCGCTGCGCCGCCTCGCGCTGGCGGCTCGCGATGCGGATGCGCGGCGACCATGTCCACTTCACCCGCGACGGCGGCGATGCGATCGGGGCGATGATCGACGCCGATCTGACCCGCGCCGCCGAAGATTCGGCGGGAGCGCCGGCCGGCGAGCGCGGCTTCTGAGATGCTGTTCCCGACGCTGACCTTCGGGATCTTCTTCCTGATCGTCTACACCGCGTCCTGGCTGCTCAGGGGCAGCAACGAATGGCGCAAGATCCTGATTCTCGTCGCCTCCTGGGTCTTCTACGGCTGGTGGGACGTGAAGTTCGTCGCGCTGCTGATCGCCAGCGGCCTGCTCAACTGGGGGCTGGGGCGGCTGATCGTCCTGTTCGACGCCCGGCCGGCCCCTCGCAGGCTCGCTTTCGCGCTCGGCATCGCCGCCAACCTCGCGATCCTCGCCACCTTCAAATATTACGGCTTCTTCATGGTCCAGGTGGAGCATCTGCTCCATGCGCTCGGCTGGCAGCGCGACCTGGCGATCATCCAGATCGTGCTCCCGGTCGGCATCTCCTTCTTCACCTTCCAGGCGATGAGCTACGTCATCGATCTCTACCGGCGCGAGACCGAGCCGGCGAGCCTGCTCGACATGACCCTGCTGATGAGCTTCTTCCCGCACCTCGTCGCCGGCCCGATCGTCCGCGCCTCCCACCTGATCCCGCAGTTCCGGCAGGTTCCCGAGCTCACCCGCGGCATGGCGGCGATGGGCATCGCGCTGATCGTCTGGGGGCTGTTCAAGAAAGCGGTGATCGCCTCGGAGCTGGCGACCGGGCTGGTCGATGGCGTGTTCGGCGACCCCGCCGCCTATGGCCGCACCGACCTCATCTTCGGCGCCTACGGCTATGCGGTGCAGATCTATTGCGATTTCTCCGCCTATAGCGACATGGCGATCGGGCTGGCGGCGCTGCTCGGCTACCGCTTCCCGCACAATTTCAACCAGCCCTACCGGGCCCGCTCGCTGCAGGATTTCTGGCGGCGCTGGCACATCAGCCTGTCGAGCTGGCTGCGCGACTATCTCTACGTGCCGCTGGGCGGCTCGCGGCACGGCCTTCGCCGGCTCTGCCTGGCGCTGATGACGACGATGCTGCTCGGCGGCCTGTGGCACGGCGCCAGCTGGAACTTCGTGATCTGGGGCGCCCTCCACGGCACCGTCCTCGTCGCCGAGCGGCTGTGGCGCGAGTTCCGGCCGAAGGCCTGGCCGGCCCTGCCGCATCTGCTCGGCGTCATCGTCACCTTCCACATCGTCCTCCTCGGCTGGATCTTCTTCCGCGCGGCGAGCTTCCCGGATGCGCTTGCCTATCTCGCCGGCATTTTCGGCGGCGGCGGCGGAGCGATGGCGCTGACTCCGCTGCTGCTGGTGCTGATCCTGCTCGGCATGTCGTTCCACTATTTCCCGCCGCACAGCATCCAGCACGTGGCGATGCGGATCCGGGCGCTGCCGGCGCTGCCGGTCGGGCTCGCGGCCGGAATATTCATCCTGATCGTCGACGCGATGCGCCCGGAAGGCGTCGCGCCGTTCATCTATTACCAGTTCTAGGAGGGGAGGCGGTCGTGGCCGGAAGCAAGAAGGCGCAGCGGGAGCCGCTCCCCGGGCCGGCGGGGCTCGAGGACACGCTGTCGCCGGTCGACCTGCCGGCGCCGCCCGGGCCGCTGCCGCAGCCGCTGCGCTGGACGAGCATTGCGATCGCCGCTGCGGCCCTGTTCCTGGCCGTGTTCAACGCCCACGCGATCCGCGGCTGGTGCTACGATCTGCCGCCGGGACCCGTCTCCGAGCGGCTGATCGGCGCCGCCGAGGGCTGGTATGCGGCCACCGCCGCGGTCGGGCTCAACCGGCCGGTCGAGACGATGCGCGGCTGGTGGCAGTCGGCGAAGGAAAAAAGGTTCGCCGGCTCAGCGGTAGAAGACGTGGTCGCCGATCCGGCCGACTCGCGTCCGCCGGAATGACGCCGCCGAGGCGGCGTGGAAGAACAGCGCCTGGCCGATCACCGGCCCGCTCGTTCCGGAGAGCGCGTCGCGGGCGATCTCGACCGCCGTCCGCCAGCGCGAATCGCGCCGCGGATTGTAGGCGTGGACGTTGAAGAACTGGCCGCGCTGCATGACCACGGCGCAGACCGTATCCGGAAAGCGCGGCGAGCGGACCCGGTTCATCACCACCTGGGCGACGGCGAGCTGGCCGGTGCGGGACTGGTTACCGGCCTCGTGAAGGACGACCTTGGCGAGGCATTCGAGCTCGTCCGCGTCGATCTCGGCGACAACCTGCGCCGGCGCCGGCGTCGCATCCTCGACCGGAGGGAGGGGAGCGGGCGCGATCGCGGCCGGGGCTTCGACGACCTGCGCCCGGGCTTGCGGGGCGCTGGCGAGTGGCACCAGAGCGGTGCCGGAAAGCACGGCGACGCCGAGCGCCACCGCCAGAGGCTTTCCAAATAACGACATTCAAGACTCCAACACTTGCGCGAAAGGGCCGGGCAGCCGGGCAAAAGCCCCGGCGCGGTGCCGCATTTCACGTCTTAATCCCGGAGGAAGATACGCCCCGTCCCGTGATCCGACTCGCCCTGTGGCGGCGCCATTGCGCCAATGCAACGAAACTACGGCAGGGCGTTGGCTCAGCGGGACGAACGTCTGCCTGCTTTAGATCCTCCCCCAGCGGGGGAGGGGGACCGGCGAAGCCGGTGGAGGGGTGTCAGCGTGAGAGACAATTCTCGGATGCTGATACCCCTCCACCATGCTGCGCATGGTCCCCCTCCCCTTACAGGGGAGGATCTTGGGAGGGGCCCTCTCTCAGCGTTGCCGCATAAGCGTCGAGAGTCGCCGGATAGAGGTGGTGCTCGGCCTCCAGCACCCGCGCCGCGAGGCTCTCGGGATCGTCGCGCGGCAGGATCCTGACCTTCGCCTGGGCGAGGACCTCGCCCGAATCGAGCTCGGCGGTGACCAGATGGACCGAACAGCCGCCATGCTCGTCGCCGGCCATGATCGCGCGCTGGTGGGTGTCGAGGCCCTTGTGCAGCGGCAGCAGCGACGGGTGGATGTTGAGGATCCGCCCCCGCCATTTGTCGACGAAGCCGGGCGAGAGCAGCCGCATGTACCCGGCCAGCGCGATCAGCTCGACCCGATGCTCGAGCAGCACCGCGTCGAGCGCCTCGTCGAACGCTTCGCGCGACAGGCCCTGGTGCGGCCGCGACCAGGTCTTGAGGCCGAGCCGCTTGGCGACCACCAGCCCGCGCGCCGCCGGCACGTTCGAGGCGACCAGCACGATCTCATAGGCCCGCTCCGGGTCGCGGCGGCGATATTCGGAAAGGGCGAGCATGTTCGAGCCGCGCCCCGAGATCAGCACCGCGACCCGGACCTTGTCAGCCATGATGGGTCGCCGACCAGCGCTCGCGGGCGCTCCAGGTGCCGGCCGGGCCGCGCACGGTGCAGCCCTTCGCGCCGGCTTCGATCCGGCCGATGCGAAACACATGTTCGCCAGCCTTATCAAGCCTATCCGCAACGTCTTTCACATCCTGTTCGGAGACGATCACGGCCATGCCGATGCCGCAATTGAAGGTCCGGGCGAGCTCCTCGGGCTCGATATTCCCCTGCCCCTGCAGGAAGGCCATCAGCGGCGGCAATTGCCAGCTGTCCGCCTCCACCATTGCATGGAGGCCGCCGGGCAGGATTCGGGGGATGTTCTCGAGCAGGCCGCCGCCGGTGATGTGCGCCAGCCCGCGCACCTTGCCGGCGCGAATCGGCGGCAAGAGCGGCCGGACGTAGATCCGGGTCGGCGCCAGCAGCGCCTCGATCAGCAGCCGGTCCCGGTCGAACGGCGCTGGCCGGTCCAGCTTCCAGCCCTTATCGGCGGCAAGCCGGCGGACCAGCGAAAAGCCGTTCGAATGGACCCCGGACGAGGCCAGGCCGAGGATGACGTCGCCGGCCTCGATCGCCGCACCGGTCAGCGCCCGGCCGCGCTCGACCGCGCCGACGCAGAAGCCGGCAAGGTCGTAATCGCCCTCGGCGTACATGCCCGGCATCTCCGCGGTCTCGCCGCCGATCAGCGCGCAGCCGGCCTCGCGGCAGCCCCGGGCGATCGATTCGATGACCGCCTCGGCGACGACCGGATCGAGCCTGGCGCAGGCGAAATAGTCGAGGAAGAAGAGCGGCTCGGCCCCCTGGACGACGAGATCGTTGGCGCACATCGCGACGAGATCCATGCCGACGCCGCCATGGCGGCCGGCCTCGATCGCCAGCTTCAGCTTGGTGCCGACGCCGTCATTGGCGGCGACCAGCAGCGGATCGGCATAGCCCGCCGCCTTGAGGTCGAAAAAGCCGCCGAACCCGCCGAGCGCCGCATCCGCGCCGGGCCGCGCGGTCGTCCTGGCGAGCGGCGCGATCGCCTTCACCAGCGCATTGCCGGCGGCGATGTCGACGCCCGCTTTGGCGTAGGTGTAGGATTCGTCCTCGCTCAAATCATTTTTCCTCTAGCCCAGCCGCTCATCCTGAGGAGCCGGTGAGCCTGTGCTTCGATACGGCATTTCGCCAGGCTCAATGCCTACTCAGCATGAGCGGGTTTTCCTAATTCCGCTCATCCTGAGTAGCGGCTGAGCTTGGCGAAGCCGCGTATCGAAGGACAGGCTCAGTCCCTCCTCAGCATGAGCGGATAATGAAACCGCTCATCCTGAGTAGCGGCTGAGCTTGTCGAAGCCGCGTATCGAAGGACCGCTACCCACAACGCGCTTGGATTTCCACGGCCAACTCGCCAAAAGGCCAGCGTGACGCCTGCCCGCCGCCCGCTTGCCTTCCTGATTCCGGCCGTCGCCGCCCTGCTGCTGGCCGGGGCGGGCATTCTCTACGCCCAGCTCGAAGGCGCCGAGCGCGGCATTCCGCCGATCGACAGCACCTCCAATTTCGAGATCCTCGGCGTCGAGGTCGACGTCAGCGCCGAGACCGCGGAGAAGGCACGGCTCGAAGGCTGGCGCCGCGCCCAGTCGCTCGGCTGGCGGATGCTGTGGGCGCGCACCCACAACCGGCCGCTCGCCCAGGCGCCGGTGCTCAGCGATTCGGTGCTGAACGGGATCGTCTCGGGCATCGTCATCGAACAGGAGCAGATCGGCCCGACCCGCTACATCGCCCGTTTGGGCGTGCTGTTCGACCGCGCCCGCACCGGCCAGATGCTCGGCGTCTCGGGCCTGACCCGGCGGTCGGCGCCGATGCTGGTCATCCCGGTGATGCGCACCGGCTCGTCGGCCTACAGCTTCGAATATCGCAACGACTGGCAGCGCGCCTGGGCCCAGTTCCGCACCGCCAACAGCCCGATCGACTATGTCCGCCCGTCCGGTACCGGCATCGACCCCCTGGTGCTCAACCTCGCCCAGAGCAAGCGGCGCGGGCGCGGCTGGTGGCGGATGCTGCTCGACCAATATGGCGCCGCCGACATCGTCGTCCCCGAGCTCGAATTGCGGCGCGCCTATCCGGGCGGCCCGGCGATCGGCATCTTCTCGGCCCGCTACGGCCCGGACAATCTGCTGCTCGGCCGCTTCGAGCTCACCGCCCGCAACAGCGCCGACATTCCGCGCATGCTCGACGAGGGCGTGCGCCGGCTCGATCTGCTCTACGCTTTGGCGCTCGGCCGCGGCCTGCTCAGGCCCGATCCGACCCTGGTCATCGTCCAGCCGCCGCTGCCGCCGCTGCCGCCCGAGGAGACCGCGGCGCCGCCCGCCGAGGAGATGGGCGCGCAGGTGCCCGCCGGGCAGACCACCACCTTCAGCGTCCAGGTCGCGACCCCCGATGCGGGCGCCGTCCAGCAGGCCGAGGTCTCGGTCAGCCGGGTGAACGGAGTCACCTCGGCGATCACCACCAGCCTCGCGCTCGGCGGCACCTCGATCATGCGGGTGAACTTCGTCGGCGATTCCGCCGCGTTCCAGGCGGCGCTGCAGGCGCAGGGCTGGCAGGTGCAGGTGGTCAGCGGCAGCACAGTGAGGATCTCGCGCTGAACCAGATCGCGCTGCCCCTCGCCTGGCCGGTGGCCGACAAGGAGGAGGACTTCCTCCTCTCCGACGCCAATCGCGCCGCTTTCGATCACCTCACCCGCTGGTCGCTGTGGCCGGTCATGGCCACCCTGGTCACCGGCCCGCGCAAATCGGGCCGCAGCCTGCTCGGCCGGATCTTCGTGCGCAAGACCGGCGGCCGGCTGTTCGACGATGCCGAGGATCATGACGAGGAGGCCCTGTTCCATGCCTGGAACGACGCCCAGGCGCGGCGCAAGCCGCTGCTGATCGTCGCCGGCCGGCCGCCGCCGCAATGGCAGGTGAAGCTTCCCGACCTGCGCTCGCGGCTGGCGGCGACGCCCCAGGTCGAGATCGGCCCGCCCGACGACGTCCTGATCGGGCAGCTGATCGTCAAGCTGCTCGGCGACCGCGGCATCGCCGCTCCGGGCGAGCTTGCCGATTATCTGGTCCCGCGCGTCGAACGCAGCTATGTGTCGGTGCTCATGATCGTCGACATCCTCGACCGCGTGATGCTTTCGCACCATCGCCGGATGACCGTCCCGCTGGCCCGGCGGGCGCTCGAGGAATCGGGCCTGATCCGGCGCGCCCGCGAGGCCGAGTGATGCGCCTTGCCGCCAACGACGCCGATCTGCCCGCCGCCGGCGCGCCGCTCTATTTCAACCGCGAGCTTTCCTGGCTGGCGTTCAACCGCCGGGTGCTGGAGGAGGCGTGCAATTCCGCCCATCCCCTGCTCGAGCGGCTCCGCTTCCTCTCCATCTCGGGCAGCAATCTCGACGAATTCTTCATGGTCCGGGTCGCCGGACTCAAGGGGCAGCAGCTTGCCGGAATAGACGAGCCTTCGGACGACGGCCTCAATCCCGGCCAGCAGCTCGCCGCGATCGCCAGCGAGGCCGACGCGCTCACCGCCAGCCAGCAGGAGGTCTGGTCGCAGCTGCGGACGGCGCTGCGCGCCGCCGGCGTCGCCGTGGTCGCCGGCGACGAGATCGGCGGCGACGAGGCGGCCTGGCTCGACCGCCATTTCCAGGACCATATCTTTCCGGTGCTGACTCCCCAGGCGATCGACCCGGCCCACCCTTTCCCGTTCATCCCCAACAAGGGCTTCTCGCTGCTCTTCGACCTGAAGCGGGCTTCGGACGGCGCGCCGATCCGCGAGCTGCTGATGGTGCCGGCGAGCCTGCCGCGGTTCATCCGCCTGCCCGGCGAGGCGGCGCGCTACGTCGCCATCGAGACCGCGATCCGCCGCCAGATCGAGACCCTCTTCCCCGGCTACCGGCTGCTCGGCGGCGGCGCCTTCCGGGTGATCCGCGACAGCGACATCGAGATCGAGGAGGAAGCGGAAGACCTCGTCCGCTTCTACCGCACCGCGTTGAAGCGCCGCCGCCGCGGCCGGGTGATCCGCCTGAAGCTCGAGGAAATGCCCGACGAGCTCGAAGCGCTGATCCGCGAAGGGGTCGATGCCAGCGAGGCCTTGGTCTACGAATCGACCGGCTTCCTCGGCATCGCCGATCTCGCCGCCCTCGTCGAGGAGGACCGGCCGGACCTCAAATTCCCGCCGTTCAGCCCGCGCTTTCCCGAGCGGATCCGCGAATATGGCGGCGACTGCTTCGCCGCGATCCGGGCCAAGGACATCGTCGTCCACCATCCCTATGAGAGCTTCGACGTCGTCCTCGCCTTCCTTCGCCAGGCGGCGGCGGATCCCGACGTCGTCGCGATCAAGCAGACGCTCTACCGGGCCGGCAAGCAATCGGCGGTGATCCAGGCTTTGATCTCGGCCGCCGAGGCCGGCAAGTCGGTGACCGCGGTGGTCGAATTGAAGGCGCGCTTCGAGGAGGAGCAGAATCTGATGTGGGCGAGCGCGCTCGAGCGCGCCGGTGTCCAGGTCGTCTACGGCTTCATCGAATGGAAGACCCACGCCAAGATGTCGATGGTGGTCCGCCGCGAGGAGGGCAGCTACCGCACCTACTGCCATCTCGGCACCGGCAACTATCATCCCGTGACCGCGCGCATCTACACCGATTTGAGCTTCTTCACCGCCGATCCCAGGGTCAGCCGCGACGTCTCCCACATCTTCAACTACATCACCGGCTATATCGAGCCGCGCGGGCTCGAGCTGGTGGCGATGTCGCCGCACAACATGCGCGAGCAGCTCTGCGCCCTGATCGACACCGAGATCGCCAACGCCAAAGCCGGCAAGGAAGCGGGGATCTGGGCGAAGATGAACTCGCTGGTCGATTCGGCGATCATCAACCGGCTCTACGAAGCGAGCCGGGCCGGGGTCGACGTCGACCTCGTCATCCGCGGCATTTGCTGCCTCAGGCCCGGGGTGGCCGGGCTCTCCGAGAATATCAGCGTCAAGTCGATCGTCGGCCGCTTCCTCGAGCACAGCCGGATCTGGTGCTTCGGCAATGGTGACGCCTTGCCCAACCGCGAGGCGAGGGTGCTGATCAGCTCGGCCGACTGGATGCCGCGCAATTTCGACCGCCGGGTCGAATATGCGCTGCCGATCGAGAACGACACCGTCCACGCCCAGATTCTCGACCAGGTGATGGTCGCCAACATCATCGACAACGAGCAGAGCTGGCGCCTGAACGCCGACGGCAGCTACACGCGGCTGGCGCCGGGGCCCGGGGCGAAGCCGTTCAACCTCCACACCTATTTCATGACCAACCCGTCGCTTTCGGGGCGCGGCGCGGCGCTGCGCTCGAGCGGCGCGACCCCGCGCAAGCTCACCATCCCGCGCGGCCTCGATTAGGTCCCGGCGATGTTCGCGGAGCAGCCGGTCGCGATCATCGACATCGGCTCCAATTCGGTCCGCCTGGTCGTCTATTCGGGGGCCAAGCGAATCCCCTCGGTGATCTTCAACGAGAAGGTGCTCGCCGGGCTCGGCCGCGAGGTCGGCGCGATCGGCGAGGCGGCGCAAGGCCGCGCGCTCGCCGCGCTCGACCGCTTCCGCCTGCTGGTCGCGCAGATGAAGGTGGTCCGCACCCGCACCGTCGCCACCGCCGCGGTGCGCGAGGCCTCGAACGGCGAGGCCTTCCTCGATCGGGTCCGCCGGCTCGGCTTCGAGCCGCGCATCCTCTCCGGCGAGGAGGAGGGCAAGAGGGCGGGGCAGGGCGTGCTTTCCGCCATCCCCGACGCCGACGGCGTGGTCGGCGATCTCGGCGGCGGCAGCCTCGAGCTGGTCGAGGTCTCCGGCGGCCGGGTCGGGCGCCGCGCCTCGCTGCCGCTCGGGGTGCTGCGCCTCGACGCGCTGATGGAGAAAGGCGAGAGGTCGTTCGCGAGGAAGGTGGCCAAGGCGGTCGCCGGCGCCGGCTTCGAGGGCGCCGCTTCGGGCCGGCCCTTCTACTTGGTCGGCGGCAGCTGGCGGACCCTTGCCCGGCTGGAAATGGCGCTGAGCGATCATCCGCTGCCGATCACCCACCAGCACGAAATGCCGGTCGGCAGGGTCGAGGAGTTGAAGGCCGCGCTGGCGAAAATGGACAAAGGCGACTTCCGCGACATCCCTTCCGTGTCGCTGTCGCGCTTCCCGACCCTGCCCAACGCCAATGCGCTGCTCGCGGCTCTCGTCGGCGTGCTCGCTCCCGACCGGCTCACCGTCTCCAGCTTCGGCATCCGCGAAGGCCTGCTCTACGACGAGCTGCCGCCGGACGAGCGCGCGCTCGACCCGCTGATCGAGGCGGCGCGCGAGGCCGGCGCCGGGCTCGGCCGCTTCGAGCAGCACGGCGATCTGCTCGACGCCTGGATCGCGCCCGCCTTCGAGGACGGGCCGAAGATGGCGCGGCTTCGGCTCGCCGCCTGCCTGCTCGCCGACATCGGCTGGACCGCCCATCCCGATTTCCGCGCCGAGCGCGGCATCGACATGGCGCTGCACGGCAATTGGGTGGCGATCGACGCGCCGGGCCGGGTGATGGTCGCCCAGGCGCTGTTCTGCAATTTCGGCGGCGGCCGGGCGCTGCCCTATCCGGCGGTCGCGGCTTTGTGCAGCGCGGAGAAGCTGCGCCGCGCCGCCAATTGGGGCCTCGCCATGCGCCTCGGCCAGCGGCTCAGCGGCGGCGTCGCCGGCGGCCTCAGCCGAAGCCGCCTCGCGCGCGACCGCGACGCGCTGCGCCTCGAGGTCGCCGAGCGCGACGCCGCCTTGCTCGGCGAGACGGTCGAGCGGCGGCTGAAGACGCTCGCCGGCGAAATGGGCCTGCGCCCGGAAATGGCGGTCGGTTAGGCCGCTCAGCCGCAGATGAAGTGGTCGATCCGCCCCTGGGCGTCGAGGCGGATGGTGAGCCGCTGCGGGCTGAAATCCATCGTCACCATGTCGCCCGGCCGGATCCAGCGCAGCCGCGCCGCGCCGCTCCGCCGCTGCGCTTCGGCGCCGAGCTCCGGCGTGCCGGGGCGGCCGACCAGCCGGGACAGGCGTCCGGCGTCGCAGGTTCCCGCCGGCGGCCGCTCCGCCGCGATTCCCGCGCAGCCGATCAGGGCGAAAGCGAGCAAAGCGGCTTTCATCGCTCGGCTTCCAGCTCGGTCCGGGTCATCACCAGCTTGCCATTGAGGATCGCGAAGGCGAGCCGGCCCTCGACCAGGTCGAGCGCGTCGCGGCCGAACTCCTCGAACCGCCAGCCTTCGAGGATCGCCAGCCCTTCGCGCCGTCCCGCCGCGAGCATCTCCAGCTCCTCGGCCTTGGCGACGAGGCGCGGCGCGACGTTCGCTTCCCGCGCCCGGATCTTGAGCAGCAGCTTCAACAGGTCGGCGACGAGAGCGCCCTCGCGGCCGAGGCCGGGGCCGCGCTCCTCGCGCGGCGGCAGCTCCGAGGCGGGCAGCGGATCGGCGGTGGCGAGCGCCTCCATCATCCGGGCGCCGATGTCGTTGCCGCGCCAGGCGGGCGAGAGGCCGCGCACCTGGCCGAGCCCTTCCTGGGCCGCCGGCGGATGCATGGCGACGTCGGCCAGGGTCTCGTCCTTCATGATCCGGCCGCGCGGCAGGTTCTTGCCGCGCGCCTCGATCTCGCGCCAGGCGGCGAGCGCCTTCAGCCGGCCGAGCGCGTCGGCGCGGCGGGTCTGGATCTTGACCCGTTTCCAGGCGAGCGCCGGATCGTTGATGTAATTGGCGGGATCGGCGATCCGCTCCATCTCCTGGTCGAGCCATTCGCCGCGGCCGGTCTTCCTCAGCCGCTCGAGCATCCGCGGGAACAGCGCGGCGAGGTGGGTGACGTCGCCGATCGCATAATCGATCTGGCGCTTGTCGAGCGGCCGCCGCGCCCAATCGGTGAAGCGGGCGGCCTTGTCGATGCCGTGGCCGAGCAGGCTTTCGACGAGGTTCGAATAGCCGACCTGCTCGCCCAGCCCGAGCGCCATCGCCGCCACCTGGGTGTCGAACAAGGGATGGGGGGTGCCGCCGGTGAGGTTGAAGATGATCTCGATGTCCTGGCCGCCGGCGTGGAAGACCTTGAGCACATGCTCGTTGTTGACGAACAGGTTGAGCAGCGGGGTGAGGTCGATGCCGCCGGCCATCGGATCGATCGCCGCCGCCTCCTCGCTGTTGGCGACCTGGATCAGGCACAGCTCCGGCCAATAGGTGTTCTCGCGCATGAACTCGGTGTCCACCGCGACGAATTCGGACCGGGCGAGCCGTTCGCAGAGCTTTTCGAGGGACTCGGAATCGGAAATGAGGGGATGGATACGCATTTTGCGGCTCTCATAGCGGGGCGTCCCCGCTTGACAAAGCGCCTTCGCTGACGCGAAGCGCTCGCGCACAACCTTTTCCCCAACTTAATTCGTATCGAAAGCGATCCCCGCAGCGGCGTTCCGCCGATTGTCGGCGCCCGGTGCGATCAGGGCTCGCTGGCCGCCTGCGGGGCGGGACTCTCTTGTGGCGCTCGCTCCCCGGGATTCGCGGCCCACGAGAAAATGCCGAAGCCGAGGATCGCGAGCGGAATCGCCCTCCAGAGCGCGCTGACCATCCTGTCGAACCGGTCGCGCAGATAGAGAAACCGCGCCTCGGCCAGCATGTCGGGACGCATGCGCTCCACCTCCTGCAGAAAGCTGATGCTCTCGGGATCGCGCCGCTGCTCGAACGCCTGGTCGACCTTTGCCGAAAGCGAGGCCAAATCGTCGACGCCCTCGGGAAACTGCCCGCCGTAACGGCTGTTGAGGACGGTCGCCGTCGCCGCGAAGCGCGGTTCCGAGGCGAGCATGCGAAGGGTGATGGTATCGACGGTCAGCACCGGTAGCGCCCGGCTCATCAGATAGGCGAGACCCGCAAATCCCAGGGCCGCCCCGCCGGCAGCCAGAAGCAGGCGACCGGTGTCCTCGAACGGATCGAGGCTGCCCAAATGGGTGAGCGAGCTGCCGGCAAATACGCCCGCCGCGGTCGCGACCACGCCGGCGACCATCCACTTGGTCGTGTCGCGCAGGGTGGTCGACGCGGCGGCGACGTCGGCGGTGAGCGAGGCGGCTGCCTCCTTCATTTGAGGCCCTGAAACAGGCCGAGATCGATCGAGAAATGGGTGTCCGGGAAATGCTGCTGGATCTGGCCGGCGAACTTCACGACGCCGTGAAGGTCGATGCCATAAACCGGCCCAACGACGAGCGCCCGCGGATTCGCCGCATGGGGGTCATGATAGGCTTGCTTGAGGACCGACATGATCTGGTACGTCGAAGCCGTATCAAATTTATCAGGTCGGGCCAGCATGACGGTCTTGTCGTTGGGGTTTCTCCAAATTGGCAGATCGACATCGTTGTAAATGGGGAAATTGCCAGGTTGAAAATCGCGGGGTGCGCCAAGCAAGCTCGGTTGCCTGACCACTTCGACGATGAGAATATCTTCGCCGCAAATGACTTGAAGAGTGCCGTCCGGCTCCGGCACTACCGGTACGCGCTTCATCATTCGCCTTCCCCCCATGAGACAGGCCTATGAGAATTGCCGGACTTACCACATTTGCTTTGCGAACTGAACCGGCTCGATCCCTGGCCGCCACTTGACAAGGAAGGGCGCATCCGGTGTTGCGCGCGCTCCCTTTCCCGACGATGGACCTCATGATGCACGCCTACCGTAGTCACAATTGCGGCGAGCTCCGCGAAGCCGGGGTCGGCGAGACGGTGCGGCTGTCGGGCTGGGTGCACCGCAAGCGCGACCATGGCAATTTGCTGTTCGTCGATCTGCGCGATCATTTCGGCATCACCCAGATCGTCACCGACGTCGCCGACGCCGCCTTCAAGCCGCTCGAGGGGGTGCGCGTCGAATCGGTGGTGACGGTGACCGGCACGGTCGTCCGCCGGAGCCCCGACGCGGTCAATCCGCAGCTGCCGACCGGCCGGATCGAGGTCCATGCCGAAGCGGTGATCGTCCAGTCGGCCGCCCAGGAGCTGCCGCTCCCCGTCTTCGGCGAGCCCGAATATCCCGAGGATATCCGGCTCAGATATCGCTATCTCGATCTCCGGCGCGAGCGGCTCCACGCCAATATCGTGCTGCGGAGCGCGGTGATCGCCTCGATCCGGCGGCGGATGATCGAGGCGGGCTTCACCGAGTTCCAGACGCCGATCCTGACCGCCTCGAGCCCGGAAGGCGCGCGCGACTATCTCGTGCCCAGCCGGGTCCATCCAGGCAAGTTCTACGCGCTCCCGCAGGCGCCGCAGATGTTCAAGCAATTGATCATGGTCGCCGGCTTCGACCGCTATTTCCAGATCGCCCCCTGCTTCCGCGACGAGGATGCGCGCGCCGACCGCAGCCCAGGCGAATTCTACCAGCTCGATTTCGAGATGAGCTTCGTCACCCAGGACGACGTCTTCGCGGCGATCGAGCCGGTCCTCGCCGGGGTCTTCGAGGAGTTCGCCGACGGCAAGAGCGTGACCCAAGCGGGCGCGTTCCCGCGCATCCCCTACCGGGAGGCGATGCTCAAATACGGCTCGGACAAGCCCGATCTCAGGAACCCGATTCTGATCTCGGATGTCTCGGACCAGTTCGCCGGCTCGGGCTTCGGCCTGTTCGCCCGGATCGTCGAGGGCGGCGGCGCGGTGCGCGCGATCCCGGCGCCCGGCACCGCCGAGAAGAGCCGCAAGTTCTTCGACGAGATGAACGAATGGGCGCGCGCCGAAGGCCATGCCGGGCTCGGCTACGTCACCCGCAAGGGCGGCGAGTTCGGCGGCCCGATCGCCAAGAATCATGGGCTGGAGGCGACCGCCGCGCTGTTCGACGCGCTCGGCCTCGGCCCCGACGACGGCCTGTTCTTCGCCGCCGGCAAGCCCGATCAGGCGGCGAAGCTCGCCGGCGCCGCCCGCACCCGGGTCGCCGAGCAGCTCGGCCTGATCGAGGAGAATGCGTTCAAATTCTGCTGGATCGTCGACTTTCCGATGTACGAATATGACGAAGAGCGGAAGCAGATCGATTTCAGCCACAACCCGTTCTCCATGCCCCAGGGGGGCCTGGAGGCGCTGGAGGGCAAGGACCCGCTCGACATCCTCGCCTACCAGTACGACATCGTCTGCAACGGGGTGGAATTGAGCTCGGGCGCGATCCGCAACCATCGCCCGGACATCATGTACAAGGCGTTCGCCATCGCCGGCTATTCGCAGGCCGACGTCGACACCAATTTCGCCGGCATGATCAACGCCTTCAAATATGGCGCGCCGCCGCACGGCGGCTCGGCCCCGGGCATCGACCGGATCGTCATGCTGCTCGCCGGCGAACCCAACATCCGCGAGGTCGTCCTCTTCCCGATGAACCAGCGCGCCGAGGATCTGATGATGAACGCGCCGGGCGAGGTGACGCCGAAGCAGCTGCGCGAGCTCCACATCCGGCTCGTGTCCCCCGCCGGGACGGCCGCCAAAGACCCTGCCAAGGTCGTGGCGCCCGAATAAGCGCGCTGCTAAGTTCCGGCTCATGCCGATCAACCTCTGGGATTATGAAGCCGGCGCCCCCTATGCGGGCGACTATAAGGAGGACTTGGAGACGCTCCAGGAGCGGCTCGCGCAGCTGTTCGTCTCGCTCCACGTCCACCGGAGGAAGGCGGTCGTCGTCTGCGAGGGCTGGGACGCGGCCGGCAAGGGCGGCGCGATCCAGCGGCTCACCGCGAAATGCGACCCGCGCACCTACAAGGTCTGGCCGATCGCCGCGCCGGGCGAGGAGGAGAGGGCGCACCATTATCTCTGGCGGTTCTGGCGGCTGATGCCGGCCGCGGGCGAGGCGGCGATCTTCGACCGCAGCTGGTACGGCCGGGTCCTGGTCGAACGGGTCGAGGGCCTCGCCGCCGAGGCCGAATGGCGCCGCGCCTATGACGAGATCAACGAGCTCGAGGCCCAGCTCAGCCATGACGGCGCGACCATCGTCAAATTGTTCTTCCACGTCACCCGCGAGGAGCAGGACGAGCGCCTCGAAAAGCGCCTCGCCCACCCCTGGAAAAGATGGAAGGTGACCGCCGAGGACGTCCGCAACCGCGAGCGGCGCAAGGACTATCTCGCCGCGCTCAGGGACATGTTCGACCAGACCGACACCCGCTGGGCGCCCTGGACGGTGATCGACGGCAACGACAAGAAGGCGGCCCGGATCGCCGCTCTGGCCCGCGTCGCCGACGCTCTCGCCGCGGCGCTCCCCGCCGAGCCGCCCCCGATCACCCCGGCGATGGAGCAGCTGGCGGCGCAGCTCGCCGAGGGCGACGGCTGATCCGGATCGCGCTTGCGCACGGCCTTCAGGCGTATTACTGTACTAGGACGCCAAGGCAGTTTGCGCGGGGGATTGAAGCCATGTTCGCAGCTTGCGCCGATCGAACCCGCCGCACCGGCCGCGGCGGTTGCGCCAGGCCCGACCCCTGCGCCTCCTTCTGGAGCAATTTGTTCGCTCCCCGGGCGCGGCCCCGGCCGCCCCGGCCCGATTCGCCGGCGGCCGGCTTCCGCCGCGAGGTCGAGCGCCATGTCGAGCCGCTCCTGCCGTCGGGCTCGATCCGGATGGAGGCGGTCGCCCGCGCCCTCAATTGCAGCCGGCAGACTTTGTACCGGCGGCTCAAGGCCGAGGGCGTGACCTTCGAGGAGCTGCTCGACGCGCTGCGCCGCCGGCTCGCGCTCGGGCTGGTCCGCGAGCCGGGCCTGTCGGTCAAGGAGATCGCCTATCGCCTCGGCTTTTCCGAGCCGGCCGCCTTCTCGCGCGCGTTCAAGCGCTGGACCGGCCGGACCCCGCGCCAGGCGCGCGGCAGTCACTCCGGATAGCGGATCGCGATCACCTCATAGTCGCGGCTGCCCGCGGGGAGGGCGACCCGGCGGCTGTCGCCGACCGCGGCGCCGCGCAGCGCGCGGGCGAGCGGGGAATGCCAGCTGATCCGGCCGGCCGAGGCGTCGGCTTCGTCCTCGCCGACCAGGGTCACCACCCGCTCCCTGTCGTCCTCGTCGGCGAGCGTGACGGTGGCGCCGAACCAGGCGCGGCTCTTGTCGGGCTGGCGCGCGGGATCGGTGACCTTGGCGGCCGCCATCCGCTTCGACAGGAAGTTGATCCGCCGGTCGACCTCGCGCAGCCGCTTGCGGCCATATTGGTAATCGGCATTTTCCGAGCGGTCGCCGTTCGCCGCCGCCCAGGCGATCGTCTCGAGCAATTGCGGCCGCTCGCCGGCGAACAGCGCCTCATATTCCTCGCGCAGCGCGCGGAAGCCGGCCGGGGTGATGTAATTCGGGCGGTCGGTCATCTGCCACTTCCCGGGGGGAGGAGGGGTCAGCCGCGCGGGCTCTGGCCCAGGAAATAGGAGATGCGCAGCCGCATCGGAGCGCCCTGCCGGCTGGGGTTCATGAGGTCGTAGACGACCGCATTCTCGAGCACGCGCTGGACGTAGTTGCGGGTCTCGGTGAACGGGATCTCCTCGATCCAGCGGACCACGTCGACGCCGGGCATGCGCGGGTCGCCGTTGCTCGCGATCCACCGCCTGACATTGCCGCTGCCGGCATTGTAGGCGGCGGCGGCGAGCACCGCGTTGCCGCCCCATTCGTCCATCAGCTCGGCAAGGAAATGGTTGCCGAGCAGGATGTTGTACTGCGGATCCTCGGTCAGCCGCGAGAGGTCGTAGGGAACGCCGACCCGGCCCGCCGACTGGCGCGCGGTGCCGGGCATCAGCTGCATCATCCCGCGCGCGCCCGCGCTGCTCACCGCGCTGCGCTCGAACGAGCTTTCCTGGCGCATGATGCCGTGGGCGAACGCCCAGTTGCGCTGGTAGGCGGGCGGGATCGGCACTTCGGGAAAGGCGGTGCGGGCGTAGAAGCTGTCGCCCGTGGTGCGCGCCTCGCGCGCCGCCCAGACGCCGAGGTCGAGCCGGCCGATGGCGCGGCCGAACTCGCCGGCGACGGCGCGCTCGCGGTCGTTCTGGAGCTGGACCGCGAGCGCGCGCACGAACACCGTCTGGTCGCCGCGGCGGCCGGTCATGCCGAGATAGCGGACCGCCTCGGCGAGCGGGCGGGCGGCGAAGGCGGCGCGCTCGGCGGGGTCGGCGGCGGGCGGCACCGGCGGCGGCGGCGCGGTCCGGCCGAGCCGCTCGAGCGCGAGCTGGCCGTAAAACTGGTCGGGGCTCGCCGCCGCCTGTTCGAGCCAGGCGCTCGCCTGGCCGGAATTGCCGGCGGCATTGGCCGCCCGGGCGGCCCAGTAGAAGCCCTTGGCGCGGGTCTGCGGCGAGCGCGCGGCGCGGGCGTAGAGCTCGAACAGGCGCGCCGCGTCGGCGGGCCGGCCGAGCCGGAACAAGGCGGTGCTGCCGCCGAGCCAGGCGAGGCTGGTATAGTCGTCGCGCTCGTCATAGGGGCGGCCGGCGACGTCGGTGCCGGGCGCGTAGAGATCGTCGAGCCTGGCGGCGATGTTGTAGGCGGTGGTCCACTGGCGGTCGTTGGCGGCGCCGCGGGCGAGGGTCAAAGCGGTGTCGAGATAGCGGGCGGGATTGACCGCCGGCCGCTCCAGCCGGCCGCGCGAGGCGATCAGCTCGCGCGCCGCCGCGCTCTGGCTGGTGTTCCTGAGCCAGATCGCCTGGTCGATCAGCAGGCCGCCGTCGCGCCGGAACGCCGGGTCGAGCGCGGCGACCCGCTCATAGGCGTCCGGCGCGCGGGTCTGCAGCGCCAGCCGCGCCTCGTAGAGGCTGCGCCTCGCCGCCGGCGCCCACATCAGGGTGCGGGCCGCGCTCTGGCTGTCGCCATTGCCGAGCAGCACCTCCATCCGCCGGTCGTGATCGTCGCCGCCGAAGCTGCCGCCGAAGGCGGCGAGCAGCCGCTGCTCGACGTCGAGCGGCAGCACGCCCGCGGTCCACGCCCGCCGGGCCGCCGCCCGCGCCTCGTCAGGCCGGCCGGTCGATTGCAGCGCGAACGCCTGGGCGGCGTGGCCGGCCGGGGTCAGCGGCGGGAAGGCGCTGAAGAAGCGCAGCACCTCGCCGGGCGGGATCGGCTCGAGCGCGACCCGCTGCTCGGCGGCGCGGCGCATCGCCGCCTCGCCGGGCCAGCCGCGATGGCCGGCGAGGAAGGTCGCATAAGCCGAAAAGGCCAGCGAATCGCTTTGCCGCAGCGCATCCCAGCGCGCGATGTCGGCGGCGATCGGGCTCGACAGCGCGGACGCATAGCCCTGCGGCGCCGGCCCGGGCACGCCCTGCGCCGTCACCGCCGCCGCGGACGCTCCCAGCAGGAGCAACAGGCCCGCTTTCCTCTGCACGCTGGACAGAATGACGCCCCCCTCCTTATCAGGCCATGAATATCCCCGCGATATTTCCGGCCCGCAATCACCTATGTCAGGCGCCGCCGCGACGGAAAGGAGGCAATGATGTTCAGCGGGTCGATTCCGGCTCTAGTGACTCAGTTTCGCGACGAAGCGTTTGCCGAGGACGTCTATCGGGCCTTCGTCGCCTGGCAAATTGCCGAGGGGAGTCATGGCCTTGTCCCCTGCGGGACGACCGGCGAGGGGGCGACCCTCGATTCGGCCGAGCATCGCCGGGCGGTGACCGCCTGCGTCGAGGTCGCGGCCGGGCGGGTCCCCGTCATCGCCGGCTGCGGCTCGAACGACACACGCCAGGCGATCGCCCTGACCCGCGCCGCCAAAGAGGCCGGCGCCGACGCCGCGCTGCACGTCCCGCCTTATTACAACCGCCCGAACCAGGAGGGCGTCTACGCCCATCTCGCCGCCGTGGCCGAGGCGGTCGATATCCCGATCGTCCTCTACAACGTGCCGTCGCGCACGATCACCGACATCGCGGTCGAAACGATGGCGCGGCTGGCGCAGATCGCCAATATCGTCGCGGTCAAGGACGCCACCGGCAATCTCGCCCGGGTGACCGCCCAGCGCCTCGCCTGCGGCGCGGATTTCATCCAGCTGTCGGGCAATGACGACATGGCTTTGGGCTTCAGCGCGATGGGCGGAAGGGGGTGCATCTCGGTCACCGCCAATGTCGCCCCGCGCCTCTGCGCCGATTTCCAGAATGCTTGCCTTTCAGGCGATTGGCAAACGGCTTTGACAGTTCAGGACAAGCTCTACCCGCTCCACGCCGCGCTCTTCAGCGACGCTTCGCCGGGCCCGGTCAAATATGCGCTGGGCCGCGTCCGCCCCGATTTCGCCTCCGACCTCCGCCTGCCGATGACGCCGCCCTCCGAAGCGAGCAAGCGCGCCGTCGATGCGGCGCTGGATCATGCCGGCCTTGCCTGATTCCGGTCCGCGGCCCTGAGCGATGGGCTATACGGCGATGATGTTCTTTGCGTCCGTCCTGCTGGCGCCGGTTGCGATTGTCGGCGGGGCGTTTCTCCTTTTGGCGGCTCGCTGGTTTCGCGTGGTACCGGGCGGGCTCGGGGGTGCCCTGATCGGCTATCCCCTGATCGTCTGCGCGGGTTACGGGCTGCTCTACCTCACGACCACGGTCGACATACTTGTGCTCTGGCCGGCGCGTCTCCAGCAGCAATATCTCGGGGGGCAGGTCGCCGGTCCGCTCAGGCTGGTCGGCTTTGAGGCCGGCGGCTTTCAGGACCCGTACGAGATATGGCGTTATGCGCTTGCCCCCGCCCAGGCCGAGGCGCTTCAGCGTCGCTGCCGGTGGAGCGAGTTCCAGGGAGTCCGAACATGTTCGCTTTACTCCGCCGCCGATGAGCGCTGGTTCGCCAACGTGGAGATGACCGGGAACGAGCTTGGAATAATGGATGGGCTCCATTGATGGCACTACCCCGAAGACAGAAGGGGTTTCTCGGCCTGATGGCGGCGGTGGGTGTAGCGCTGACCCTGTCCGGCCTGTGGGAGCTATGGCTCGCGGGGGCCGTGCACGAATTGGTCTGCGGCGCCGTCATTCTGATGCTGGTGCTTGCCGCATGGCCGACCTGGAGCCGTTCGCCGGACTGAGGGCCGGCTTGGTTGTCGTTGGACAAGGATTACTTGGCCATATATCTTCTCAGGAGCGTGCATGAGGCACCCAGGAAGGACGCTGAGACATGGTTGCTGAGCCGAAGAAGATTCAGGCTGCAGTTTCCAACCTGATCAGCAGCCGGTTGCCGAAGCGTGTGGACTCCGTGACCGTCGAGCCCGCTGAAAACGAGGAGGGCGACGAATATTTGCTCGTCACCGTGAAGCTTTCGACGGCCGATATCGACGACGAAGCTCTCGAAAAGCTGCTCGAAGACATCGAATCGGAGGTAGCGAACTTAGACGACCGATATCCTAGCGTCAGGTTTCTGGACGCGGCCTAATGGCCTCCTATGACGAAGAGCTGCTTCAGGCCGCTAGGAGTCTGCTTCGGCGTCGCGCTGGGCAGCGGGGACGCTTGCCCGGTGCTCGCATTCGCCGCAGCATCTCCACGACATATTACGCAATCTTCCATTTCCTTCTCGAAGAGCTCTGCAGGAGAATTGCGGGGACGAGGAGCGATCTTCGAATACGCAGGCGCATACTGGCGCGGACGGTAACACATAGGGGACTGCGGACTGCATTCGACAAAATTCGAGGAACGCAGATCAACGCGTCTGTGCACTCGTTCTTTCAGGCCGGACCTGCCGGCCCGCTGGCTGCCGCTCCACTCTTTGCGCAAAACCTTGCTCGAGCCTTCATTGACGCGCAGACGAAGCGCGAAAGCGCCGACTACGACCTCAACGAACCGCTTAGCGAAACGGATGCGCGAGTCCTCCGTCTGAGGGTACGGCGCGCCATAGGGAACTGGCGTGCCGCAAACACATCGGCGGACCGCGATTTCAAACATGCGCTCTACATTCTCATTCTCCTCAAAGGGCAATTGCGGCAAGAGCCTTGAGCTGTATTTGCTGATTGGAGAATCATGGTCCGCCCGCGCCCCGAGGAGTTCGACAAGAAGAAGGTGGTCGCCGAGAACCGGCGGGCGCGGTTCGATTATGCGATCGAGGACAAGTTCGAGGCGGGGATCGCGCTGACCGGGACCGAGGTGAAGTCGCTGCGCTTCGGCGAGGGCTCGATCGCCGAGAGCTATGCCGAGGTCAAGGAGGAGGAGGTCTGGCTGGTCAACGCCAACATCCCCGAGTTCAGCCACGGCAACCGCCACAATCACGAGCCGAAACGGCCGCGCAAATTGCTCCTCCACCAGCGCCAGATCGCCAAGCTGCACGGCGCCGTCGCCCGCCAGGGAATGACGCTCGTCCCGCTCTCCATCTATTTCAACAGCCGCGGCCGGGCCAAGGTCGAGCTGGCACTGGCGCGCGGCCGCAAATCGCACGACAAGCGCGAATATGAGAAGGAGAAGGACTGGAAGCGCGAGCAGGGCAGGCTGATGCGGCAACATGGCTGAGCGCAACCGGCCGGGCTGGCTCGCCCGCACCTTCGCCAGCAGCATGCCGAGCCGCGAGCAGCTCGCCGAGAGCCGCTGGATCAGGCCGTTCGGCCAGCGCGTGCTTCATTCGGAATTCTGGCGCTTCACCCGCCGCTCGGTGCCGCGCGGAGTCGCGGTCGGCCTGTTCGTCGGCGTCTTCTTCCTGATCCCGGGGGTGCAGATCATCGGCGCCGCCTTGTTCTGCCTGCCGGTCCGCGGCAACATCCCGATCGCCGCCGGGATGACCTTCCTCACCAACCCGTTCACGACGCCGTTCCTGATCATCGCCTCGATCCCGGTCGGCAATCTGTTCGGCTTCCATGCCGACAAGTCGGCGGTGATGGCGATGTACGCGCGCAGCGCCCCGGTCGGCGAATGGCTCGCCTGGCTGGCCTCGGATGCCGCGCCCGCTCTCGTCTCTGGCCTGTTCATCATCGCTCTCGCCAGCGGCGCGATCGGCTATTTCCTGTCGATCTTCGTCTGGCGCTGGTGGACCGCGCGCAAGTGGCGGCGGCGGGCGCTGAGATACGAGGCGCGCGATTGATCGGCCGCGGCGTGCTGCTATATCGCCGTCACACACCCTCAGCCCCGGGACAATCCATGCGCAAGCTGCTCGTCGCCCTCACCGCCGCCACCTCGCTCGCCACCCTCGCCGTCGCCGCCGACGGCGCCACCCGGGGCCATGCCCGCCACCACCCGGCCGCGCCGGCGAGCCGTCCGCAATATGGCAGCTTCGGCTTCGACGCCGCCGGCATGGACCGCAGCGTCGCTCCGGGCGACAGCTTCTACCGCTTCGCCAACGGCAATTGGGACCGGGCCACCGAAATCCCGGCCGACCGCAGCAATTACGGCATGTTCACCGTGCTCGACGATCTCTCGCGCAACCGCACCCGCGCGATCCTGGAGGAGGCGGCGCGGACCCCCGGCTCGCGGATCGGCGATTTCTACGCCAGCTTCATGAACGAAGCCGCGGTCAACGCCGCCGGAATCACGCCGCTGCGGCCGCTGCTCGACGAGATAAAGGGCATCAGGGACAGGAGCCAGTGGGCGACCGAGCTCGGCCGGTTCGCCCGGCGCGCGATCCGCACCCCCTTCTTCGCCTTCGTCGGCAGCGACGAGCGCATCCCGACCCAGATGATCCTCCACCTGCGCCAGTCCGGGCTCGGCCTGCCCGACCGCGATTATTACCTCAACGACGATCCGGCGCTGGCCTCGAAGCGCGCCGCCTATCAGGCCTATCTCGCCCAGCTGCTCACCCTCGCCGGCGAGCAGAACGCCGCCGGGCGCGCCGCCGCGATCATGCGGTTCGAGCATGGCATCGCCGAGGTGCAGTGGACCCGGGTCCAGAATCGCGACGAGGAGCGGACCTACAACAAATGGGCGGCCGCCGATTTCGTCCGTCAGGCGCCGGGCTTCGACTGGCCGGCCTATTTCCGCGAGGCGGGCGTTTCCGGCGAGCGCGAAATGCTGGTCGCCCAGCCGAGCGCCTTCGCCGGCACCGCCCGGCTGATCGGCGAGACCCCGCAAGCGGTGCTCAACGACTATCTGCTGGTCCGCGCGCTCGATTCGGCGGCGCCCTATCTGTCGCAGAACTTCGTCGACGCCAATTTCGCCTTCCGCGGCACCGTGCTCAACGGCACGCCGCAGAACGAGCCCCGCTGGAAGCGCGGCGTCTCCCTCGTCACCGGCGCGATTCCCGACGATCTCAGCCGGATCTACGTCCGGCGCCACTTCCCGCCGGCGGCGAAGCGCGCCGCCGACGCGCTCGTCCGCAACGTCATCGCGGCGATGGACCGCCGCCTGCAGACCTTGAGCTGGATGGCGCCGGAGACCCGCGAGCGCGCCCGCGCCAAGCTGCGCGCCTTCACCCCGAAGATCGGCTATCCCGAATTCTGGCACGATTATTCGAGCGTTCGGATCAGCCGGACCAACCTCGTCCAGAACATCATGAACGCCAGCGCCTGGGACTGGGATTTCAACCTCCGCAAGCTCGGCCGCCCGGTCGACCGGCGCGAATGGGGGATGACGCCGATGGAGATCAATGCCTACGCCAATCCGGTGTGGAACGAGATCGTCTTCCCGGCCGCGATCCTGCAGCCGCCCTTCTTCGATCCCAATGCCGACATGGCGGTCAATTACGGCGGCATCGCCGCGGTGATCGGCCACGAGCTCAGCCACCATTTCGACGACCAGGGCAGCCGCTACGACGAGACCGGCGCGCTCCACGAATGGTGGACGCCGCAGGACCGCGAGCGGTTCAACGCGCTGACCGAGCGGTTCGCGGCCCAATATGACGCCTACGAGCCGCTGCCCGGCCACCACGTCAACGGCCATCTGACGCTGGGCGAGAACATCGCCGATCTGGCCGGCCTCACCGTCGCCTACGACGCCTATCGCCACGCTTTGGGCGGCCGCGAAGCGCCGGTGCTGGAGGGCCTCACCGGCGACCAGCGCTTCTACCTCGGCTGGGCCCAGGTCTGGCGGCGGAAGTATCGCGAGCCCAATCTGCTGCAGCGGCTGCTGACCGATCCGCACGCGCCCTCCGAGCAGCGCGTCGCCGTCGTCCGCAACCTCGACCCCTGGTACGCCGCCTTCAATCCCGCCCCGGGAAGCCCGCTCTATCTGACCCGCGAGCAGCGGGTCTACATCTGGTAGGGTGGCGGGCGCGGCTTCCCTTGCGATCGGCGGCCGTCGCGCTCGCCGGCTCGATCCGCCGCTGGTCCTGTTCGGGCTCGCCGGCCTCGCCTCGGCGGCGTTGCTGCTCTGGGCGGTCGGCGACCCCGTTTTCGCCGGCGCCTTCCTCGCCGGCCTGACCGGCGCCGGCGCGCTGCTGCTGTTGCTGGTCCGCGCGAAGCCGGCAGCCGAGGCGGCGGCCGAAGCCGCGCCCGACGTGCAGCTGCTCCGCGACGCGCTCGACAGCGCCGGCCCGGCGCTCGCGGTGGCGGTCACCGATGCCGGCGGGGTGCCGCTCTGCGCCAACCGTGCCTGGAGCGCCTGGTTCGGCGCCGACGCTTTGCCGCTGGCGCTCGCCCGCGCCGCGCCGACGGCCCGCCGCGACCGCGCCGTCGCGCTGCCGCCGATCGCGATCGGCGGCCAGTCCTATGAAGGCGAGGTCCGGCTCGCCGGCGCCGGCGACAATCGCCTGCTCTGGCGGCTGGCCCGCGCCGATCATGAGGATTTCGCCCGCGAGGCCCGCCGGCTGATCGGCGGCGAGGCGGGCCGGCGGATGGGCGAGGCGGGGCTGATGGTCGCTCTCGTCGATCCCGCCGGCACGGTGCTCGCCGCCAACGGCGCCTTCGCGGTCCGCGCCGCCGGGCCGGAGGGGGAGGGCGGCCGGATCGAGGGCAGCGCGTTCGTCGACCATCTCGCCGCCTCGGCCGGCGGCCAGTTCCGCTTCGCCGCCGAAGGCAAGGCCGCGCCGCCCTTGCGGATCGTCCAGGTCCCGGCCGGCGAGGACGAGGCCGCCCACTCGATCTTCCTGCTTCTCGACGACATTCCGGGGCCGCGCGGCGAGGACGACAATGCCCACGTCCACGCGCTTCTCGACAGCCTGCCGCTCGGCCTCGCTCTGGCCGACACCGACGGCCGTTTCATCTTCCTGAACAAGGTGTTCCGCCGCGCCGTCGGCCTCGGCGCCGCCGAACGCCCGGTCTGGCCCGGCGATCTCGTCGTCGACGAGGACAAGGCGGCGGTCTCCGACGCGGTCCACCGCTTCGGCCGCGGCCGGCCGATGTCGGGCGATCTCGCGGTGCGCCTCAAGTCCAGCCCCGAGGAGCCGGTCGCGCTGACCGTCGCCGGCGCCCGCGGCCTCGGCAACGCCGCCGTCCTGCTCAGCCTCAAGGACAATAGCGAGGAGGCGCGGCTCAAGCGCGAGATCGCCCAGGCGACCAAGATGCAGGCGGTCGGCCAGCTCGCCGGCGGCGTCGCCCACGATTTCAACAATATCCTGACCGCGATCCTCGGCACCTGCGACCTGATGATGATGCGCCACTCGCCCGGCGACAGCGACTATGACGACATCCAGCAGATCCGCTCCAATTCGAACCGCGCCGCCAGCCTGACCCGGCAATTGCTCGCCTTCTCGCGCCAGCAGACGCTGAGGCCGCAGGTCCTCCAGCTGCCCGACGTCGTCGCCGAGGTCTCGCATCTGCTCGACCGGCTCTTGGGCGAGCGGGTCAAGCTCGAGGTCAAGCACGGCCGCGGCCTCGGCGCGGTGCGCGCCGATCCCGGCCAGCTCGAGCAGGTGATCGTCAACCTCGCGGTCAACGCCCGCGACGCGATGATCGCCAGGGACCCGGCCGGCGGCGGCACCCTCGTCCTGCAGACCTTCGGCGTCTCGGCCGACGACGTCCGCCGGATGGGCAGCGACGTGCTGCCGATCGGCGATTATACCGGGCTCAAGGTCACCGACACCGGCATCGGCATCCCCCAGCATCTGCTCGGCAAGATTTTCGAGCCGTTCTTCACCACCAAGGAGGTGGGCAAGGGGACCGGGCTCGGCCTTTCCACCGTCTACGGCATCGTCAAGCAGTCGGGCGGCTTCATCTTCGCCGAATCGCAGGTGCGGAAGGGGACCAGCTTCACCCTCTATCTGCCGGTCCACCGCGGCCAGTCCGGCGAAGCCACGGGGAAGGCGAAGGCCAAAGAGAAAGCCGGCGAGCTGTGGGGCACCGGCACGGTGCTGATCGTCGAGGACGAGGTGATGGTCCGCGCCGTCGCCGAGCGCGCCCTGACCCGCCACGGCTACACTGTGCTGGTCGCCGAGAATGGCGAGGCGGCGCTCGAGATCCTCGGCCGCGAGGACAAGGTCGATCTGATGATCTCCGACGTCGTCATGCCGACCATGGACGGGCCGACCACGGTCCGCGCCGCGCGCAAGATGCACCCCGATCTGCCGATCCTGTTCATCTCGGGCTATGCCGAGGAGCAGCTGCGCAAATCGATCGACATCCCCAACGTCGCCTTCCTCGCCAAGCCCTTCTCGGTCCAGCAGCTCGCCGAGACGGTCCGCGACGTGCTGCTGGCGGGGAAATAGAGGGGGAGGGAAGGGGAGAGGAGAGAAGAGAAGTCATCCCGGCGAAGGCCGGGACCCATGAACGCGGCCCGTGGCGAAGGGGCGCGGCTGCCGTGCCTCTCCTCGAAAGCCGGCGTTCATGGGTCCCGGCCTTCGCCGGGATGACTCCGTTCCAATTCCACCTCATTGCGCTAGGAAGGCGCTTCGTGGCCGGGCATCTCTACATCCTCGCCAGCAGAAGGCATGGCACGCTTTACGTCGGCGTCACCACGGACCTTCCCAAGCGGATGTACGAGCACCGCGAGGGCCTCGTGCCCGGCTTCACTCGCAAATATGGCGTAAAGCGGCTGGTCTATGTCGAGACCTATGACGACATCAGCGACGCCATTCTGCGCGAGAAACGGATGAAGGAGTGGAAGCGAGACTGGAAAATCCGGCGGATCGAGGAGGAAAATCCCGACTGGCGCGATTTGGCGGTGAGCCTGCTCGGCTTCGATCCCCTGCCCCCCTCGAGTCATCCCGGCGAAGGCCGGGACCCATGAACTCGGACCGTGGCGAAGGGGCGCGGCTGCTGTGCATCCCCTCAACAATCGGCGTTCATGGGTCCCGGCCTTCGCCGGGATGACTCCCGTGCGCGCGATTACCTCTTTTCCTTTGCGTAACAACCGCTAAGGGCCTCCCCATGCCGGGGCCCCAAAGATCGATCCTGATCGTCGAGGACGAGCCGCTGATCGCGATGATGCTCGAGGACTTCCTCGAGACGCTCGGCCACCGGATCGTCGCCTGCTGCGATTCGGTCGAGGAGGCATTGGGCCATGTCGAGGCCGGCGGCTTCGAGGTCGCGATCCTCGACGTCTCGCTGCGCGACGGCAAGCAGGTCTGGCCGGTCGCCGACCGGCTCGCCGCCGCCGGCACCCCGTTCGTGCTCGCCACCGGCGGCCATATCGAGCCGCCGCCCGCCGCCCACGCCGCCGCGCCGGTGCTCGCCAAGCCCTATACGATCGACGCGATCGAGCCCGCGCTCGCGCGCGCCTGCGGGGCGAACCTCTAAGTTCGGCACTCTAAAAAATACCGACTCAACTAGCTATCGCTAAACAGTTAGATATTCAGGGCTCTATTAGATGATAGCTCTGGCTGTGGGGGGAATATATGAAAACCTGTCTGCAATGTTCGGCCGAGAATCCCGACGACGCGACAACTTGCCAAAATTGCGGGCATGCCTTTGCATCGGCAACAGTCGCCGCACCAACGCAGGTCGCTCCGACCACAAGCCGGACTCGACCAGATGGAAGCACGCTATTGGTCATCGGATGGTTGCTTATGACTTTGGCGATGTTGCTCATCCTGGTGGCCATGGGCCAAGCCAATCGTTACGGCAGCGGTTTTGACGCCCTAAATGCCGCAGCTAGCATGAGTGCTGCATTCACAATTGGAGGATCTCTGTTCAAGCTTGGCCTCTGCTTGGCGTTGGTAGGACATGTCGTCAGAGCCATCTGGTTTTTGCCGGGAGCCGCGCAAAAATCTGTCTGATCACACTATCGGGCGCGAGTATGCAGGCAGGGGTCATGCTCGACGCCCAGTTCCCGATTCGCCACCTTGGGTGGTCGCTTTTCTCCGCGGTTTCAGCTGGACCTGCCGCCAACGCCGGTCACAACGAATCTACCTCAACCCCGCTTTCCCCGGGCTATGCGACTCCTTTCGGGCCGTAACGCGAACTCGCACTGACGCTGCTAGTTTCCTACTTGTTCTCCGGGAACAAACGATGTACGGCATCGTCCATTGATCGGCGCGCGCCGACGCAATACGGGGAGACAAGCCAATGACGGCCTCACTACACGTCGTTTCCGACAGGAGCCCGATGGACACGGACAAGCAGAAGGCGCTCGACGCCGCTTTGGCGCAGATCGACCGCGCCTTCGGCAAAGGCTCGGCGATGCGGCTCGGCTCGCGCGAGGCGATCGAGATCGAGACGATCTCGACGGGCTCGCTGGGGCTCGACATCGCGCTCGGCATCGGCGGCCTGCCGCGCGGCCGGGTGGTCGAGGTCTACGGGCCGGAAAGCTCGGGCAAGACGACGCTGGCGCTGCACGCGGTCGCCGAGGCGCAGAAGGCCGGCGGAGTCGCCGCCTTCATCGACGCCGAGCATGCCCTGGACCCGATCTACGCCCGCAAGCTTGGCGTCGACGTCGACAACCTGATCGTGTCGCAGCCCGACACCGGCGAGCAGGCGCTCGAGATCACCGACACCCTGGTCCGCTCCAACGCGGTCGACATCCTCGTCGTCGATTCGGTCGCCGCGCTGGTGCCCCGGGCCGAGATCGAGGGCGAGATGGGCGACAGCCATGTCGGCCTGCAGGCGCGGCTGATGAGCCAGAGCCTGCGCAAGCTGACCGGCTCGATCTCCAAGTCCAAATGCCTGGTGATCTTCATCAACCAGCTGCGCATGAAGATCGGCGTCATGTACGGCAATCCCGAGACCACGACCGGCGGCAACGCGCTCAAATTCTACGCCAGCGTCAGGCTCGACATCCGCCGCACCGGCCAGATCAAGGACCGCGACGAGATCGTCGGCAACACGACCAGGGTCAAGGTGGTCAAGAACAAGCTGGCGCCGCCGTTCAAGCAGGTCGAGTTCGACATCATGTACGGCGAGGGCGTCTCCAAGCTCGGCGAGATCCTCGATCTCGGGGTCAAGGCCGGGCTGGTCGAGAAATCGGGCTCGTGGTTCAGCTACGATTCGATCCGCATCGGCCAGGGCCGCGAGAACGCCAAATCCTATTTGAAGGAGAATCCCGAGGTCGCCGAGCGGATCGAGCGGTCGATCCGCGGCCATACCGACCAGGTCGCCGACGCGCTGATGGTCGGCCCGGACACGGAGGACGATCTCTAGGCTCGAAGGTGACAGTTTCGGGGACGAATGGGACCTGTCAGACTTGTCAGGATATCTCCTCTGCCCCGAACCGCCGGCCGCAAGGGACTGTCACTTTCAGGCACGCCGTGCGGCGTTTCGCACAGCGCGGGTGAAAGTGACTGTCCCTACTCCCCGAACAGCCGGCCGCGCTCGGTCAGCGTCACGATGACGAGCGCCGCCGCGCCGAGCAGGACGAAGCCGGTCTCCAGCGGCAGCACGCTGCCGTCGAAGCTCTGGCCGATGGCGATGCCGAGCAGCGCGCCGCAGATCGTGCCGATCGTTCCCTGCACCGAGGCGGCGGTGCCGGCGACATGGCCGAGCGGCTGGATCGCGAGCGCGCCGAAATTGGCCGAGGCGAGGCCGAAGCAGGCCATGTTGAGGCCCTGCAGGGCGACGAACAGCCACAGGCTCTCGCCGATCCGGTGGACGCCGAGATGGAGCGCGGCGACGAGGGTGAACGAGACGAGGCCGAGATGGGCGAGCCGGCGGGTGCCGATCCGCTCGACCAGCCGCGAGTTGAGCCACGAGGTCGCCGCCATCGGCCCCGCCACCGCGGCGAAGACGATCGCGACCAAAGCGGGCCGGTGGAAGACGTCGAAGACGATCTGCTGGACCGAGTTCAGATAGCCGATCAGCGCCCCCATCATCAAAGTGAAGGCGAGCGTGTAGCCGAGCGACTGGCGGTTGGTGACCGTCTCGCGCGCGCCGCCCCATATCGCCCGCGCCGACAGCGGCCGGCGATATTCGGGATGCAGCGTCTCGGGCAGGCGGATCAGCGCCCAGGCCAGCATCGCCGCGGCGAAGATGGCAAGGCCGAGGAAGATCCACCGCCACGGCGCGATCAGGAGGGTGAGCTGGCCGAAGGTCGGCGCCAGCATCGGGATCAGCAGGAAGACGAGGAAGACGAGGCTCATCAGCCGCGCCATCGCCGCGCCCTCGAAGCGGTCGCGGATGATCGAGACGACGAGCACCCGGGTCGAGGCCGCCGCCGCGCCCTGCGCCGCCCGCGCCGCGAGCAGCAGCGGGAAGCTCGCCGCCATCGCGCAGGCGATCGCGCAGCCGATGTAGAGGACCAGGCTGACGACCAGCACCGGCCGCCGCCCGTAGCGGTCGGCGAGCGGCCCGTAGACCAGCTGGGTGGTGCCGAAGCCGAGCATGTACATCGCGATCACCAGCTGGCGCTGGTTGTCGCTCGCCGCGCCGAGCGCCTCGCCGATCGCCGGCAGCGCCGGCACCATCGCGTCGATCGCCAGCGCGTTCAGCGCCATCAGCCCCGCCATCAGCACCACGAACTCGCGAAAGCCCGGGCGCATGGCGGCCGTGTCGGCGGGAAGGGCGGGCGAAACCATGGGCGGCCTTCGCTGCCCAAGTCGGCGCGGCCGGGCAAGTTCCAATTGCCGCCAAGCGCGGCTACGAGCGGCTCATGACCGAAGCATATGAATGGCGCGGCCGGATCGGCGACGTCTGGGCCGAGGAATGGCGGCGCACCGATCGCACGCTGGCCCCGGTCAACGAGGCGCTGGTCGCCGCCGCCGTCGCCGCGGCGGAAGCGTTCGACCGTCCCCGCATCCTCGACGTCGGCTGCGGCGCCGGCGCGACCAGCCTCGCGCTCGCCGCCGCCCTCGCCGAGGCCGAGATCATTGGCATCGATCTTTCCGAAACGCTGATCGCCGCGGCGCGCGAACGCGCCGGCGCGGGGGCGGGCAAGCTGCGCTTCGAGGTCGCGGACGCCGCCCGCTGGGCGCCCGCGCGCGCCGGCTTCGACCTCATCGTCTCGCGCCACGGCGTGATGTTCTTCGACGATCCGGTCGCCGCCTTCGCCCATCTCCGCGCGCTCGCCGGCGCCGGTGCGCGCCTCGTCTTTTCCTGCTTCCGGAGCCGCGCCGACAATCAATGGGTGACGGCGCTGCGCCCGATCCTCGAACGGTTCGCGCCGGCGGCGCTCGCCGCGCCCGAGCCCGCCGCCGGCCCGTTCGCCTTCGCCGACCCGGACCGGATCGCGGCGATCCTGACCGGCGCCGGCTTCGCCCCGCCCGCCATTCGCCCGCTCGATTTCGACTTCGTCGCCGGCGCCGGCGAGGATCCGCTCGCCGACGCGATCTCCTATTTCCGCCGCATCGGCCCGTTCGCGGCGCTGCTGCGCGAGCTCGACGAGCGCGCCGCCGGAGAGGCGGTCGCGGCCCTGGCTGAGATCGCCGCGCGGCATCGGGCCGGCGACCGCATCCTGTTCCGGGCCGGCGCCTGGATCGTCACTGCAAAGGCCGAACCATCATGATCAGGGTCCACCATCTCGAAAATTCGCGCTCGCAGCGCGTGCTCTGGCTGCTCGAGGAGCTGGAGATGCCGTACGAGATCGTCCGCTACGAGCGCGACAAAAAGACGATGCTGGCGCCGCCGGCGCTGAAGCGGGTCCACCCGCTCGGCAAGTCGCCGGTGATCGAGGACAGCGGCTCGGAAGCCGGTCCAGGCGAGGGCAAGGCGATCGCGGAAACCGGCGCGATCGTCGAATATCTGGTCGAGAAAGCGGGCGGCCGGCTCGGGCCGCCGGCGAATCGCGACTCGGTGCTGCGCTATCGCCACTTCCTCCATTATGCCGAAGGCTCGATGATGCCGCCCTTGCTCGGCCTGCTCATCGTCAACCGGCTCGGCCTGCTCGGCCGCCCGGCGAAAGCGCCGATCCTGAAGATGCTCGCCGCCCATTTCGACTGGCTGGAGTCGGAGCTCGGCGCCCGCGACTGGTTCGCCGGCGACGAGTTCACCGCCGCCGACATCATGATGAGCTTCCCCTTGGAAGTGTCGCGCGGCCGCGCCGGCCTCGGCCCCGATCATCCCCAGATCGCCGACTGGCTCGAGCGGATCCACGCCCGCCCGGCTTATTCGGAAGCGCTGAGGAAGGGCGGGCCCTACGCTTATGCGTGACGGAGCGGCGCATGGGCCCCTAAGCAATCCTCCCCCTGAGGGGGAGGGGGACCGGCGAAGCCGGTGGAGGGGTATCAGCGGCCGAGAATGAAGCGCTTGCGCCGATACCCCTCCACCATGCTGCGCATGGTCCCCCTCCCCTTGCAGGGGAGGATTTTCAGGCTCTGTGGCGCGCGGTCAGGGCGAGCTGGACCGCGAGCGCGCCGATCAGGCTCGCCGCCAGCCAGCGCGCCGCCGTGCCGAGCCAGGCCACCGTCCTGAGCCGGGCCGCGGCGCCCGCCGCCGCCAGCGCGACGAGGATGTTGACCAGGGTGCCGGCGAGGTCGAACCACAGGCCGAGGCAGAGGATCTGCAGCCACGGCATCGCCGCTTGCGGATCGACGAATTGCGGCAGGAAGGCGAGGAAGAACAAGGCGACCTTGGGGTTGAGGACGTTGACCAGCGCCGCCGAGCGGAACGTGTGCCGGCCGGGCCGCGGCGCCTCGGGCCGGGCGTGGCCGCCGCGCACCAGCGACCAGGCGATCCACAGCAGATAGGCGGCGCCGAGCCACTTGATCAGGGTGAACGCCGCCTGGGAGGAGGCGAGGATCGCCGACAGGCCGAAGGTCGCGGCGAGGATATGGGCGAAGGTGCCGGCGCCGATGCCCAGCGCCGCGACGACGCCCTCGCGCCGGCCGCCGCGTGCGGCGCTGGCGATGACGAAGGTCATGTCCGCGCCCGGCACGATGTTGAGCGCGAGCCCGGCGACGACGAAGCCGAGGAAGACCGGCCAGTCCGGCAGCAGCTGGATGCCCGCGATCTCGAGCACGGCCTAGGTCTCCGGCGGCGGCGGCGGCCGGTGCGAGGGGGCGTGCGGCGGCTCGATCTCGGGCGGCTCGAGCGGATCCAATGTGCCCTCCCAGCGCGCCACCACCGCGCTCGCCACGGCATTGCCGACGACGTTGGTCGCCGACCGGCCCATGTCGAGGAAATGGTCGACGGCGAGCACCAGCAGCAGGCCGGCCTCGGGGATGTTGAACAGCGACAGGGTGGCGGCGATGATCACCAGGCTGGCGCGCGGCACGCCGGCAATGCCCTTCGAGGTGATCATCAGCACCAGCAGCATGGTGATTTCCTGGCCGATGGTGAGATCGATGCCATAGGCCTGGGCGATGAAGATCGTCGCGAAGGTCATGTACATCATCGAGCCGTCGAGGTTGAACGAATAGCCCAGGGGCAGCACGAAGCTGGCGATCCGCGGCGGCACGCCGAACCGGTCGAGCGCCTCCAGCGTGCGCGGGAAGGCCGCTTCCGACGAGGCGGTCGAGAAAGCGAGCAGGATCGGCTCGCGGATGTAGCGGACCAGCAGGCGGGTGCGCTGGCCGACGATCAGGAAGCAGATGCCGATCAGCAGCACCCAGAGGATGACCAGCCCGAAATAGAAGCTGCCGATGAAATAGCCGAACGTGCCGAGGATCGCCGGGCCGCGCTCGGCGACCGAAGCGGTGACCGCGGCGAACACCGCGATCGGCGCGACCCGCATCACGTAATTGGTGATCTGGAGCATGACCGCGACCAGCGCCTCGGTCGCCCGCACCAGCGGCCTGGCCTTTTCCCCGATCGCGGTGATCGCCACCCCGACGAACAGCGAGAAGACGACGATCTGGAGGATCTCGTTGTTCGCCATCGCGTCGATCATCGATTGCGGCACGAGATGGGTGATGAAGTCGCGCAGGTTGAAGGCGGTGCGCTCGACTCCGCTGGCGGCGTCGGCGGGGGGAATCGGGAAATCGAGGCCGACCCCGGGCTGCAGCAGATTGACCAGGATCAGGCCGAGGGTGAGCGACACCAGGCTGGCGCAGACGAACCAGCCGATCGCCTTGGCGCCGACCCGCCCGAGCGCGGCGGTATCGCCCATATGGGCGACTCCGACGACCAGGGTCGAGAAGACCAGCGGCGCGATGATCATCTTGATGAGGCGCAGGAAGAGGGTGGTGACGATCGAGAAATAGCCGGCGATGGTGGCGAGCCGCTCGTCGCCCGCCGGCGTGCCGTCCGCGATCGCATAGTTGATCGCCCAGCCGGCGAGGATGCCGAGCACGAGGCCGGCAAGAATCCAGTAGGTCAGCTTCTTGGCCATGGCGCGCTCCCGGATGGTCTGACGCCGAGGAAGCCGATTGTCGCCCGCCGGTCAAGCGAGCGCGGTCACTTCGGCGGAGTCGGGTCCGGCGGCGTTGTCGTCGGCTGCGGCCGCCTTATTCGCGGCTGGGCCTGGATTGTGCCGGCCGGGCCGACCGCCCGGTTCGGGCTGGTGGTGGTGCCCGGCTGCGGCTGCTGACCCTGGGGCGGCTGCTGGCCGGTCGGCGGCACCGGGTCGCGCCGCGGGCGCCGCGGGCCGAGGTTGAGCCCCGGGATGAAGGGCGTGATCGTGATCCGCGGCCGCTCGCGCCGCGGCCGCTCCTGCGGCGGCGGGGGCGGAGGCGGCGGCGGAGGGGGTGGCGGCGGCGGAGGGGGTGGCGGCGGCGGCGGGGGCGGCGGCTTGTCGATCTGGACCGGGGTCGGGATCACCGGAACGATCACCGGCGGCAGCGGCCGGCGCAGCCGCGGCGGCGGCGTGCGGACCGGGCGGTCCGGCACCGTCGCCGTCGGCCCGCGCGGCGGTGGAGGAGGCGGCGGAGGCGGCGGCGGTGGCGGCGGCGCGGGGGTTTCGACCGGCACCGCCACATCCTCGACCGGCGGCGCTTCGGCCGCCGGCGGCGCTGGCGCCGGCTGCGCTTCGAGCTCGCTGACGCGCTGCTGGAGGAGGTCGCGCTGGTCGACCAGAGCCTGGACCTTGGTCGCCGCCCAGACCGCGAGCCCGGTCGCGCCCGCCGCGGCGGCGAACTGGAAGGCGAGCAAGGTCCAGGCGCTGCGCACGAAGCGGCGGTTGGTCGGGCCGCTCATCGCCGCGACGCCAGGCTGACGCGGACCAGCACGAAGGCCGCGAGCGCCATCAGGATCGCGGCCGCCGCCAGCGCGAACAGGGTCAGCGCGCTGAACGTCGCCGGCGCCAGCCGGCCGGTCGCGACCATCGCCACCGCCGCCGCGGTCAGCGCGGCGAGCAGGATCGCCGCCCAGCCGAGCAGCGCCATCCTGCCGAAGCCCTGCAGCGCCGGGCCGGGCCCGGGCGCCGCCGAATCGTCATACGCCTCGCCGCGCAGCATGCCGCCGACGCGGCCGTCGAACTCGGCCCAGGGCGAGCCCTCGCGCTCGCCCCGCCACGGCCGGAAATCGAGGAAATGGAGCATGGTGAAGGGCAAGGGCAGCCGGCAGGCGTCGAGGTTGATCTGGACGAGCTTGCCCTTGTCGAGCGCCTCATTGGCCTCGGCGCGCACCCACAGCGACTGGCGCGCCTGCGCCGACCAGGCGACGACGACGCAGCGGGCGGCGTCGATCTCGCGCTCGATCACCATCGCATAATCGTCGGACGCGTTCAGCGCCTTGTCCCACCACAGGCTGTAGCCGCCGGCTTCCATCGCCTCGCCGATCTCGGCAACCCGCGGCCGCGTGGAGCGCCCATAGGACAGGAAGACGTCCGCCATCGCGGGACCGTATCAAATCTCAACACGCTTGTCGCTACGGCGCAATCGCGATCTAACCACCCCGTTCGGGCTCAGGGCGAACGGCGGCGGAGTTCAAACGAATCCGAGTCTAGGCGGGCTCCAGCTCCTTGTGGACGACCTTGTCGGCGAGCGCTCCGTTCAGCTCGGCGAGATGGTCGAATTCCGCCTCGTAGGTCGCCAGCCCCTGGCTCAGCGAGCGCAGCTCGGCGTCGAAGCCCTGCATCTCGGCCTCGGGGATCAGCGCCTCGATCAGGTCCCAGCGCGACCAGCCCTCGCGCGGGCCCATGCCGAGCATCTGCCCGCGCCGGCTCGCCACCGCCGAGGTCGCCTTCGAGGTCGCGTTGCTCGGCACCGTGATCGTCACCTTCTGGACCGGCTCGAGCAGATGCGGCGCGGCCTGGGCAAGCGCTTCGGCCATGCCGATCCGGCCGGCGGTGCGGAACGCGATCTCCGAGCTGTCGACGGTGTGGTAGGAGCCGTCGACCAGGGTCACCGCGACGTCGACCACCGGGAAGCCGAGCGGGCCTTTGGCGAGCGCGTCCTTGACCCCCGCCTCGACCGCCGGGATCCACTGCTTGGGGATGACCCCGCCGGTGATCTTGTCGTCGAACCTGAAGCCGCCGCCGCGCGCCAGCGGCTTCACCTCGATCACGCAATCGCCGAACTGGCCGTGGCCGCCCGACTGCTTCTTGTGGCGGCCGCGCTGGGTGACCGTCTTGCGAATCGATTCCTTGTAGCCGACCGCGGGCTGGCGCGAATCGACGGGCACGCCGTAGCGCCGCCTGAGCCGCTCCAGCGTCACCTTGAGATGCTCGTCATTGACTCCGCGCAGGCGGGTCTCGTGCATCTCCTCGTCCTGCTCCCAGGTCAGCGCCCGGTCCTCCTCGGTGAGCTTGTGCAGCGCGGTCGAGAGGCGGACGTCGTCCTTGCGGTCCCTGGTGGCGATGGCGAGCGCGTAATTGCGCACCGGCTGGGCGATCTCCGGGGTCGGCGGCGCGGCGCCGGCGGCAAGCCACTCGCCGCCATGGACTCCCTCCAGCTTGGCGATCGCGACGACGTCGCCCGCTTTGGCCTCGGCGAGCTTGGCGGTCTTGTCGCCCTGGACGGCGAACAATGTGCCGATTCGCACCGCCTCGCCGCCGCTCGACTTCAGCTCCTGGCCCTCCTTGAGCGCGCCGCCGAAGATTCGGGCGTAAGAAAGCCGGCCCATCGCGCCGCCATGGCTGACCTTGAACACGAACGCGCAGCTGCCGGTCGCGCCGAGCCGCTCCGCCGCGGCCTCCGGCCCCGGCGTCTCGTGGCGCAGCGCCTTCATCAGCCGGCGCACGCCGAAGCCGTTCTGGGCGGAGCCGAACAGGACGGGGACGATCTGGCCGTGGCCGGTCTCCTTGGCGAGGTCGTCGAACACCGTCTGCCGGTCCGGGATCTCGTCCATCAGCAATTGCTCGAGCAGGGCGTCGTCATGGTCGGCGAGCTGCTCGAGCATCTGGCTGCGCTCCAGCGCCTCGCGGTCGGCGAGGTCGGCGGGGATCTCCTTCTGCTCGGAAGGCTGGCCCTTGCGGTAATAATAAGCGCGCTCGAGCGCGATATCGACGAAGCCGGTGATCGCCTCGCCGTCGCGGATCGGGATCCAGCGGGCGATCAGGGGCGATTTCGACATCGGCTGGAGCGCTTCCAGCAGGGCCTGGATCGAGCCTCGCGCCTGATCGATCTTGTTGACGAAGATGATGTGCGGGACGCCGAGCTCTTCCAGCCGGCGCAGCGTCGGCTCGGCGAGCAGGGCGCGGGCCGGGTCGGGATCGACGACGACGAGGGCGAGATCGGCCGCGGCCATGCCGAGCGCGCCGTCGGCGGCAAAGCCGACCGATCCCGGCGCGTCGATCAGCGCATAGCGGTCGTCCAAATAATCGAAATGCAGCAGGTTGAGCTCGGTCGAGCCGCCGCGGGCGCGCGCCTCGGGGCTGGCGTCGCCGACGCTCGAGCCGTCGGCCACCGAGCCCTGCCGGCCGGTCGCGCCGGAGGCAAAAAGAAGGGCCTCGGCTAGGCTGGTCTTACCCGCCCCGCCGGGGCCCACGAGCGCGATCGTTCTGGTGCCTGCAGCTCTGGTGGGCATATGCGTCTCCTGCTCGCCGCACGCGGGCTCCGCGGGAAGACGCGGCCGCGCGCCTCATGGGGAAAGGTCCAGCCTTCACCCTTTGCGGACGAAGCGCAAGGGGGCAAAAGCGCGGCTCGTCCCGCGCGCGGCAGCGCCCAGCATCCTCTTTCCTTGTCTTTGGCCATTGTTCGCGCTATGTTCCCGTCATGGGACGCTTCCGCCCGGCTCCGACCGATCGCCTCGCCCAACCGGCCCCGGAAGCGCGAAAGCTGACAAAGCTGACGGGATTCGGCCTCGAAGCCTTCAACTTCGTCAGTTTTGGGCCGCCCGCCCGCGGTCCGAGCCCTTGCTTGCCGCAGCGCAGCATGTCGCCTAAATCCCTCTCATGACCTCGACCAACGACATCAGGCGGGCCTTCCTCGACTATTTCGGGGGCGAAGGGCATCAAATCGTGCCTTCGGCGCCGCTGGTGCCGCAGAACGACCCCACCCTGATGTTCGTCAACGCCGGCATGGTGCCGTTCAAGAACGTCTTCACCGGCCTCGAGACCCGGCCCTATTCGACCGCGGCTTCCTCGCAGAAATGCGTCCGCGCCGGCGGCAAGCATAACGACCTCGACAATGTCGGCTATACCGCCCGCCATCTCACCTTCTTCGAGATGCTCGGCAATTTCTCGTTCGGCGACTATTTCAAGGAGCGGGCGATCGAGCTCGCCTGGCGGCTGATCACCGGCGAGTTCGGCCTCGACCGGGATCGGCTCACCGTCACCGTCTACCATACCGACGACGACGCCTGGAACCTGTGGAAGAAGATCGCCGGCCTGCCCGACGAGCGGATCATCCGGATCGCCACCAAGGACAATTTCTGGGCGATGGGCGACAACGGGCCGTGCGGGCCCTGCTCGGAGATCTTCTTCGACCATGGGCCACAAATCGCGGGCGGCCCGCCGGGCTCGCCGGACGAGGATGGCGACCGCTTCGTCGAGATCTGGAACCTCGTCTTCATGCAGTACGAGCAGGAGGACAATGAGATCGTCCGCGAGCTGCCGCGGCCGTCGATCGACACCGGCATGGGGCTGGAGCGGATCTCGACCGTGCTCCAGGGGGTCCACAACGTCTTCGACATCAACACCTTCCGCGAGCTGATCGGCGCCTCGGCCGAGCTGACCAAGACGGATGCCGGCAGCGTCAGCCACAAGGTGATCGCCGATCATCTGCGCGCCTCGGGCTTCCTGATCGCCGACGGCGTGCTGCCGGCGAACGAGGGCAGGGGCTATGTGCTTCGCCGGATCATGCGCCGGGCGATGCGCCATGCCCACCTGCTCGGCGCCGCCGAACCGCTGATGCACCGGCTCGTCCCCGCTCTGACCGCCGAGATGGGCGCCGCCTATCCCGATCTGGTCCGCGCCCAGCCGCTGATCGAGGAGACCCTGAAGCTCGAGGAGACCCGCTTCCGCCAGACCCTGGCCAACGGCCTCAGGCTGCTCGACGAGGCGACCGGCGCGATGAAGCCCGGCGACACCCTGCCCGGGGCGACCGCGTTCAAGCTCTACGACACGTACGGCTTCCCCTACGACCTCACCGAGGACGCGCTGCGCGCCCAGGGCTTCGGAGTCGATCGCGCCGGCTTCGACGACGCCATGGCCGCGCAGAAGGCGCAGGCCCGCGCCGCCTGGAAGGGCAGCGGCGCCAAGGCCTCCGAGGACATCTGGTTCGACATCGCCGAGGCCGAGGGCGCGACCGAGTTCACCGGCTATCTCGGCCATGACGGCGAGGGCGTGGTCACCGCCCTGGTCAAGGACGGCGCGCGCGTCGACCAGGCATCGGCCGGCGACAAGGTCGTCATCCTGACCAACCAGACGCCCTTTTACGGCGAGAGCGGCGGCCAGATTGGCGATACCGGAAAGATCAGCTCGGACAAGGGGCTGGAGGCCGAAGTTGAGGATACGTCGAAGCCGCTCGGCAAGCTCCACGCCCATCATGCAAGGATCCTGAAGGGCGCGATCGCGGTCGGCGACGCCGTCCATCTCAGCGTCGACTCGGCCCGGCGCTCGAAGGTGCGCGCCAATCATTCGGCGACCCATTTGCTCCACGCCGCATTGCGCAGGCGGCTCGGCGGCCATGTCACCCAGAAAGGCAGCCTGGTCGCGCCCGACCATTTTCGCTTCGATTTCTCGCATCCCAAGCCGATAACGCGCGCGGAGATCGAGACCGTCGAGGCCGACGTCAACCGCCACATCCGCGAGAACAAGCCGGTCGGCATCCGGCTGATGACGCCCGATGCGGCGGTCGAGGCCGGGGCGCTGGCGCTGTTCGGCGAGAAATATGGCGAGGAGGTCCGGGTCCTCTCGATGGGCGACGAGGAGGAGGCGGCTTATTCGGTCGAGCTGTGCGGCGGCACCCATGTGAGCGCGCTCGGCGACATCCAGCTGTTCAAGATCGTCTCGGAGAGCGCGGTCGCCGCCGGCGTCCGCCGCATCGAGGCGCTGACCGGGGAAGCGGCGAGGCTGTGGCTGACCGCGCGCGAGGATCGGCTCAAGGAGGCCGCCGCGGCGCTGAAGGCGGCGCCGGACGAGGTCCCCGCCCGGGTCGCCGCGCTGGTCGAGGAGCGCCGCCGCCTCGAGCGCGAGCTCGCCGAGGCGAAGAAGGCGCTGGCGATGGGCGGCGGAGCATCCATAGCACCCGCTGCGGGCGCCGCCGCCGGCCATTCGACCTCAACCGCGCATGGCCAGGCAATTGTCGGTGGCCATCCGTTCTTCCAGCGCGTGGTCGATGGCCTGGACCCGAAGGATTTGCGCGGGCTGATCGACAGCGCGAAGGCCAGCTTGGGCTCGGGCGTCGCCGTCGCAATCGCACGGAATGACGGAAAGGCGTCAGTGGCAGTAGGGGTCACCGACGATCTGGTGGACCGGCGCAATGCGGTCGATCTGGTAAGAAAGGCCGTGGCGAAGCTCGGCGGGCAGGGAGGAGGAGGCCGACCGGACATGGCCCAGGGAGGCGGACCGGACGGATCGCAGGCGGAAGCGGCGATAGCGGCCATCATAGACGCGCTCAATGAAGCGACTATGCCCGCCTAGAATCCCGCAGCCGCCGTCCCCGCTGCGGCGGCTCACGGTCCAGCTCGCCCATCTCCATGATCTGCTGCCTGAGCTCGGCGCGTTTCTCGTGGATCGAGGCGATCACCGGGCCCATCGCCATGCCGAGATCGACCAGCACCGCCTCGGACAGCTGGAGCGAGGATTCGAGCGTTTCGGGGACGGCGTCGGTGGCGCCAGCCCGATAGAGCTCGGCGGCATGGACGGCGTCGCGCGCTCGGGCGACGATGGTGAGCTCGGGGCACCAGCCGCGCACCCTCTTCACCATCCGCACCACCTGGACGGGATCGTCCATGGTGAGGATCAGGGCGCTGGCATGGCCGAGGTTGAGCCGGTCGAGCAATTCCGGCCGCGAGGCGTCGCCGAAGATCAGCGGAAAGCCCTCGGCGCGGGCGGCCTTGACCGAATCGATGTCCGAATCGACCGCGACATAGGGCCTGCCGTGCAGGGCGAGCATCTCGGCGACCAGCCGGCCGACCCGGCCGAAGCCGATCACCACCGCGCGCGGCTCCTCCCGGCTCGGCGTCAGCGCCGCGGCGTCGTCCTCGCTGCGCCGCTCGATCCGCTGGGCGGCGTCGCGGCCGAGGCGGGCGAGCAGGGGGGTCAGGGTCAGCCCCATCGCGGTGACGATCTGCCAGAAGGCGGCGGTGTCGCGGCCGATCAGCCCGGCCGCCGAAGCCGCGCCGAGCACGATCAGCGTGGTTTCCGAGGGCGAGGCCATGAGCAGGCTCGCCTCGGCCGCCACCGCCTGCCGCCTGCCGCCGAGCCGGAGCAGCAGGGCGGTGACCACGGTCTTGACCAGCATCACCCCGACCAGGGCGGCGAGCAATTGCGCCCAGGCCGAGAGGATGAAGCCGAGGTCGAGGCTCATCCCCACGGTGATCAGGAAGATGCCGAGGCCGAGGCCGCGGAACGGCGCCGTCATCAGCTCGACCTCGCCCTGATATTCGGTCTCGGCGATCAGCACGCCGGCGACGAGCGCGCCGACGATCGGCGACAGGCCGGCGGCGGCGGTGGCGAGGCTGGCGGCGATGACGACGAGCAGGCTGACCGAGAGAAACAGCTCCGGGCTCTTGGTCCGCGCCGCCTGCGCGAACAGCCGCGGCAGCGCGAAGCGGCCGAGCAGCAGCATCGCCGCGATCACCGCGGCGCCGAGCCCGAGGGTCTGGAGCAGCCCCTCGAATCCGCCCTGCGCGGTGGGCGCGAGCGCGCCGAGCGCGAACACGATCGGCACCAAGGCGAGATCCTCGAACAGCAGCATCGCGAAGGCCGAGCGGCCGACCGGGCTGGCGGTGCCGACCAGAGGCAGCACGACCGCGGTCGACGACAAAGCGAGCGCGGTGCCGAGCGCGAAGGCGGCGATCCAGCCATGGCCGGCGAGATGGATGGCGACGCCGATCAGCGCGGCCGACAGCAGCAATTCGGCGGCGCCGACCCCGAACACCAGCCGCCGCATCCCCCACAAGCGGCGGAACGACAATTCCAGCCCGATCGAGAACAGCAGCAGGATGATGCCGAGCTCGGCGAACGGCGCGATCGCTTCGGGATTGGAGATGGTCAGATAGTTGAGCCACGGCAGCCGGGCGACCATCGCGCCGAGACCCGAAGGCCCGACCAGGATGCCGATCAGGATGAAGCCGATCACCGGGCTGATCCGGATCCGGGCGAAAGCGGGGATGACGATCCCGGCCGCGCCGAGGATGACGAGCGCGTCGCTGAGTCCGGAAGTGCCGAATTCGCCGTGGGTCATCTTGCCTTTATGCCGCAATGAGCGCGATTGTCAGCCTCGATGGACGCGGATCTCCTGATCGTCGGCGGCGGCCCGGCCGGAATGATGGCGGGGCTGCTGTTCGCCCGCGCCGGCCTCGACGTGCTCGTCCTCGAAAAGCATGCCGACTTCCTGCGCGATTTCCGTGGCGACACGGTTCATCCCTCGACGATGGAAATCCTCGCCCAGCTCGGCCTGCTCGAGCGCTTCCTGGAACGGCCGCACAATCGGGTCGCCGAGGCGCGGCTTCGGGTGGCCGGGCGCGAATGGACGATCGGCGATCTCTCCCACCTCGCCACGCCGGCGCCGTTCATCGCGATGATGCCGCAATGGGACTTTCTCACTTTCCTGCGCGAGGCGGCGGCCGGCTATCCCGGCTTCCGGCTGGAAATGTGCACGCCGGTCGCCGGCTTCGTCGAGGAGCAGGGCAGGGTGGCGGGAGGCCGGCTGGAGGACGGCCGCGAGCTTCGCGGCCGCCTTACCCTCGCTGCCGACGGCCGCGCCTCGATCGTCCGCCAGCTGCTTCCGGTCGAGGATCTCGGCGCGCCGATGGACGTGTTCTGGTTCCGCATCGCCAAGCCGAACGATCAGCAGGGCGGGCTGCGCGGCAATGTCGAGCGCGGCCGGCTGCTCGTGCTGATCGACCGCGGCGATTATTGGCAATGCGCTTTCCTCATCCCCAAGGGCGCGGCGGAGGCCTATCAGGCGCGCGGCATCGACGCGATCCGCGAGGAGGTCGCGGCGGCCGCGCCTGAGCTCGACCTCGCCGAGCTCGACGAGATCACCGACCTCCACCTGCTCAGCGTCAAGCTCGACCGGCTGACCCGCTGGCACCGGCCCGGCCTGCTCGCGATCGGCGATGCCGCCCATGCGATGTCGCCGATCGGCGGGATCGGCATCAACCTCGCGGTCCAGGACGCGGTGGCGGCGGCCAACATCCTCGCCGGGCCGCTCGGCCGGGGCGAGGAGGTCGATCCGCTGCTCGGCCGGGTCGAGCAGCGCCGGCTGTTTCCGACTCGGATGATCCAGGCCGGCCAGAAAGCGGCGCAGGACCGGATCATCGGCCGGCTGCTTCAGCCCGGCGCGCCGATCCGCAAGGCGCCGCTCGTCATCCGCCTGCTCGACCGCTTCCCGCTGCTGCGGCGGATTCCCGGGCGGATCATCGGCCTCGGCATCAGGCGCGAGCAGGTGAGATCGCCCGACGCAGACAAGGCGTCATTGCGAGCGTAGCGCTGCGCTCCTCGCAATGACGGGGGAGGTCTTCAGGCCGGCTGGCTCTCCTGCGCCGCCATCGCCGCCTCGAGGTTGACCCGGATCGCCTCGAAGAATTGCTCGGTCGTCATCCAAGCCTGCTCGGGGCCGATCAGGATGGCGAGATCCTTGGTCATCTTGCCTTGTTCCACGGTCTCGATGCAGACCCGTTCGAGCGTCTCGGCGAAGCGGGTGACCTCGGGCGTGCCGTCGAAACGCCCCCGATATTTGAGGCCGCCGGTCCAGGCGAAGATCGAGGCGATCGGGTTGGTCGAGGTCGCCTTGCCGGCCTGGTGCATGCGGTAGTGGCGGGTGACGGTGCCGTGCGCCGCCTCGGCCTCGACCGTCTTGCCGTCGGGCGTCATCAGGATCGAGGTCATCAGGCCCAGCGAGCCGAAGCCCTGGGCGACCTGATCGGACTGGACGTCGCCGTCATAATTCTTGCACGCCCAGACGAACTTGCCGCTCCATTTCAGCGCCGAGGCGACCATGTCGTCGATCAGCCGGTGCTCGTAGGCGATCCGCTTGGCGACGAAGCGGTCGCGGAACTCCCGGTCGTAAACCTCCTGGAAGATGTCCTTGAAGCGCCCGTCATAGGCCTTGAGGATGGTGTTCTTGGTCGAAAGATAGACCGGCCATTCCCGGTTCAGCCCGTAGTTGAAGCAGGCATAAGCGAAGTCGCGGATCGATTCGTCGAGATTGTACATTCCCATGGCGACGCCGCTGCCCGGATAGTCGAACACCTCGTGCTCGATCGTCTCGCCGTTGGCGCCTTCCCATTTCATGGTGAGCTTGCCGGGCCCGGGGACGAGAAAGTCGGTGGCGCGATACTGGTCGCCGAAGGCGTGGCGGCCGACGACGATCGGGTCGGTCCAGCTCGGAATCAGCCGCGGCACGTTGTCGATCACGATCGGCTCGCGGAAGACGACGCCGCCGAGAATGTTGCGGATCGTGCCGTTGGGCGAGCGCCACATCTTCTTGAGCCCGAACTCCTCGACCCGCGCCTCGTCGGGCGTGATCGTCGCGCATTTGACGCCGACGCCATGCTCCTTGATCGCATTGGCGGCATCGACCGTGATCCGGTCGTCGGTCTCGTCGCGCTTCTCGATGCCGAGGTCGTAATAGAGCAGGTCGACGTCGAGATAGGGCAGGATCAGCCGCTCCCGGATCCATTGCCAGATGATCCGCGTCATCTCGTCGCCGTCCAGCTCGACGACGGGGTTCTTCACCTTGATCTTCGCCATGAGGGCTGTGCGCTTTCGTGAGGTTCGTGGGTTGCGCGCCGTCCTAAGCAGTGGCGTCACCCTGTCAACCGCCCCGGCGCGCGGTTGTCTCGCTTCGCCGCACCGCCTAAAGGCTGGCCGATGTCGTCGCTCGAAAAGCCGGATCTGGTCACCACCAACGTCAAATGGCGCTGGCCTTCGGTCCATCCCGAGGGGCGCAAGTTCGTCGTCGTCGCGCTCGCCGCGACGGTGCTGCTGTGGCTGGTGCTCGGCTGGGACGTCATCGGCTGGCTGGCGGCCGGGCTGACCCTGTGGACGGCCGCCTTCTTCCGCGATCCGATCCGCACCACCCCGCTCGGCGAGGGGCTGATCGTCGCCCCTGCGGACGGGCTCGTCACCATGATCGCGACGGTGCCGCCGCCGCGCGAGCTGTGCGGGGAGGGCGGGCTGACCGACGAGCCGGTGATCCGGGTCTCGATCTTCATGAGCGTGTTCGACGTCCACATCAACCGGACTCCGATCGCCGGCACGATCGCCCGGGTGGTCTACATCGCCGGCAAGTTCCTCAACGCGGATCTCGACAAGGCCAGCGAGGACAATGAACGCCAGCACATCCTGGTCGAGGGCGACGACGGCACCCGGGTCGCCTTCACCCAGATCGCCGGCCTGGTGGCGCGCCGGATCGTCCCCTGGATCAAGGTCGGCGACCGCGTCGGCCCCGGCCAGCGCGTCGGCCTGATCCGGTTCGGCAGCCGGGTCGACGTCTATCTGCCCGCCGGCACCTCCTCCCAGGTGCTGCTCGGCCAGCGCGCGATCGCCGGCGAGACGATCATCGCGCGCGCCGGCGTCTCCGAGCTGATCGAGGGCGTCGCCCAATGAGAGAGGAAAGGCGGGCCGTGCCGCGGCGCGGAATTCCGCTGCGGGCGGTCATTCCCAACGCGATCACCGCGCTCGCCCTTTGCTCGGGCCTCACCGCGGTCCGCTTCGCGATCTCGGCGGATTGGGACGCGGCGCTCGCCTGCATCGGCGCCGCCGCTCTGCTCGACGGCATGGACGGGCGAATCGCCCGGGCGCTGCGCGGCCAGACGCGCTTCGGCGCCGAGCTCGATTCGCTGTCGGACGTCATCGCCTTCGGGGTGTCGCCCGCGATCATCGTCCATCTCTGGGTGCTGCAGGCGCTGCCGCGCTTCGGCTGGCTGTTCGCTTTGGCCTACGCCGTCTGCATGGCGCTGCGGCTCGCCCGCTTCAACGCCCGCATCGACGCCGAGGACCAGCCGCACAAGTCGGCCGGCTTCCTCACCGGCGTGCCGGCGCCGGCCGGGGCGGGGCTGATGCTGCTGCCGATCCTGCTCTGGCTGGCGAGCGAGGGGGAATGGGCGTGGCTCAGGGACTACCGGCTGGTCGCGCCGTGGTCGGCCTTTGCCGCATTCATGGTCATTTCGAGCCTCGCCACCTGGTCGCTGGGCTCGTTCAGGCTGCGGCGGAGCGTGCGCCTGGAGGCGATCGTCTTCATCGCTTTGCTGGGCGGGGCGCTGTTCATCGCGCCATGGCATACGCTGAGCTTCGTGGTGATCGTCTACCTCGCGCTGACTCCGTTCAGCATGGCGAGCTATGCGCGGATCAAGCGGCAGCGCGCCGCTGCCGCGGCCGCGCCGGCACCTGCCGGGGCGCCGACACCGGCGGAACCCCCCGCAAGGCGGCGACGATAAGCGGCCAATGCGACTTGAAGGTGAGCTCGAGGACCAGGCCGAGCGCGGCGAGCAGGCCCAGGAAGAAGACGATCGAGAGCGATTGAGCCACAGCTTTTCCCCTCTTTTATCCACAGCAGAACGAACCGAAGCCCGATTTAGCTCCCGAAACCGTACATGTTCATGTTTTGTTCGACTGTCAAGCGACAAAATGTTCCACGCACGCGGCCGACAGAGCGCTGGTTGGGGCCCGAAGCGGGCGGCCGATCCCCGACGGGTGCTTGATTTCCGCTGCCATCGCCGCTACCTGCGCCCGCATTCCACATGCAGGGCCATCATACCGGTGTCCCGGATCTGATCCGGGATCTCTCGGCCCTGCAGAGGCATAACCGGAAGGAGAACGATCATGGCGTCCACCGACGTCACCATGCAGCAATTGCTCGAGGCCGGGGCGCATTTCGGCCACCAGACCCACCGCTGGAACCCCAAGATGAAGCCGTACATCTTCGGCGAGCGCAACGGGGTGCACATCATCGATCTGTCGCAGACCGTGCCGCTGTTCGCGCGGGCGCTGGATTTCGTCCGGCAGACCGTCGCCGCCGGCGGCAAGGTGCTCTACGTCGGCACCAAGCGCCAGGCCCAGGACCCGATCGCCGAGGCGGCGCGCCGCTCGGGCCAGCATTTCGTCAACCATCGCTGGCTCGGCGGCATGCTGACCAACTGGAAGACGATCTCCAACTCGATCAAGCGCTTCAAGAGCCTCGAGGAGCAGCTCGCCGGCGACACCGCCGGCCTGACCAAGAAGGAAGTGCTTCAGCTCACCCGCGAGCGCGACAAGCTCGAGCTCAGCCTCGGCGGCATCCGCGACATGGGCGGCATTCCCGACGTCATGTTCGTCATCGACGCCAACAAGGAGGAGCTCGCGATCAAGGAGGCCAATGTGCTTGGCATCCCGGTCGTCGCGGTGCTCGATTCCAACGTCAGCCCGCAGGGCATCGCCTTCCCGGTTCCCGGCAATGACGATGCCAGCCGCGCCATCCGCCTCTATTGCGATGCGATCGCCGAGGCGGTGCTCGCCGGCAAGCAGGGCGGCGCCCAGGCGCGCGGCGAGGATCTCGGCGCCCAGGACGAGCCGCCGGCCGAGCAGGCGCTGGCCGAAGCGTAACTTGAGGGGGTTGGGGCCCCGTTTCCGTTCGGGCTGAGCCTGTCGAAGCCCTCCCTTCCTTCACAAGAAGGAAGGCCCTTCGACAAGCTCAGGGCGAGCGGTGTTTCGAATGAAAACCAAGAGGATATAAGACATGGCTGAGATCACGGCCGCGATTGTGAAGGAATTGCGCGAGCGCACCGGCGCCGGCATGATGGACTGCAAGAAGGCGCTCGGAGCGACCGGCGGCGACATGGAAGCCGCGATCGACTGGCTCAGGACCAAGGGCCTCGCCGCCGCCGCCAAGAAGGCCGGCCGCACCGCCGCCGAGGGCCTCGTCGGGGTCGCCGTCGAGGGCCGGAAGGGGGCCATCGTCGAGATCAACAGCGAGACCGACTTCGTTTCCAGGAACGAGCAATTCCAGGATTTCGTCCGCACCGCCGCGGCGATCACGCTTGGCACCGGCAGCGACATCGAAGCGCTCAAGGACGCCTGCTGGCCGGGCGGCGGCACCGTCGAGGAGAAGCTGACCAGCAACATCGCGACGATCGGCGAGAACCAGTCGATCCGCCGTGCCGCCTGCCTCGAGGTCGAGGACGGCGTCATCACCTCCTACGTTCACAATGCGGCGGCCCCCGGCCTCGGCCGGATCGGCGTGCTCGTCGCGCTCGAGAGCAAGGCCGAGGGCGCCGGGCTCGAGGACCTGGGCAAGAAGCTCGCCATGCACATCGCCGCGGCCGCGCCGCTGGCGCTGCGCGGCGAGGAGCTCGATCCGGCGCTGGTCGAGCGCGAGCGCGCGATCGCCCGCGAGAAGGCGGCCGAATCGGGCAAGCCAGCGGACATCATCGACAAAATGGTCGAGGGGGCGATGGCCAAGTTCCGCAAGGAGAACGCGCTGCTCTCTCAGCTGTTCGTGATCGACAACAAGACCCGGGTCGAGGACGTCGTTGCCGCCGCCGGCAAGGAGGCCGGCGCGCCGATCGCGCTCAAGGCCTATGTCCGCTTCCAGCTCGGCGAAGGCATCGAGAAGAAGGAAAGCGACTTTGCGGCCGAGGTCGCTGCCGCCGCCGGCGCGAAGAAGGCCGAGCCGGTCGCCTGATGCTCGGCGCCTAATCGCCTTGGCAGGGTGGCGCGCGCCGATTAAGGTACGCGCCGCCTGCTTTTCTCCGAACGAACGACCTTAGGGAGGCTTATGCCGCGCCCGCGCTTCAACCGCATCCTGCTGAAGCTTTCCGGCGAAGTGCTGATGGGCCCCGAGCAGTTCGGCATCGATCCCGCCACCGTCACCCGCCTGGCCGAGGAGATCAAGGCGGCGGTCGAGGACGGCCACGCGCTCTGCCTCGTCGTCGGCGGCGGCAACATCTTCCGCGGCCTCGCCGGCGCCGCCAAGGGCTTCGACCGGGCGAGCGCCGATTATATGGGCATGCTGGCGACGGTGATGAACGCGCTCGCCATGCAGAATGCGCTCGAGAAGATCGGCGTCGACACCCGCGTCCAGTCGGCGATCCCGATGGCGACGGTATCGGAACCCTATATCCGCCGCCGGGCGGTCCGCCACATGGAGAAGGGCAGGGTGGTGATCTTCGCCGCCGGCACCGGCAACCCCTTCTTCACCACCGACACCGCGGCCGCCTTACGCGCCGCCGAAATGGGCTGCGACGCCTTGTTCAAGGGCACCAGCGTCGATGGCGTCTACGATGCCGATCCGAAGCAAAAACCGGATGCGAATCGTTATGAAACAGTCACTTTCGATCGTGTCTTGTCGGATAACCTAAAAGTCATGGACGCCACCGCGGTGGCGCTCTGCCGCGACAACAACATTCCGATCGTCGTCTTCAACGTCCGCGAGCAGGGCAATCTCGCCCGAGTGCTCGGCGGCGGCGGCACCGCGACGATCGTCACGAACGAGGGAGGATAGGATGTCGGCCTATAACAAGGCGGATCTGGAGCGCCGGATGCACGGCGCGGTCGAGGTGCTGAAGCACGATCTCGGCGGCCTGCGCACGGGCCGCGCCTCGACCGCCCTGGTCGAGCCGATCCACGTCGAGGTCTATGGCGCGAACATGCCGCTCAACCAGGTCGCGACCATCTCCGTGCCGGAGCCGCGCCTCCTGTCGGTGCAGGTCTGGGACCGGTCCAACGTCGGCCCGGTCGAGAAGGCGATCCGCAACGCCGGGCTCGGCATCAATCCGGTCGTCGACGGCCAGAACATCCGCCTGCCGATCCCCGATCTCACCGAGGAGCGCCGCAAGGAGCTCGCCAAGCTCGCCCACCAATATGCGGAAAAAGCGCGGGTCGCGGTCCGCAACGTCCGCCGCGACGGCATGGACGGGCTCAAGACCGACGAGAAGAAGCACGAGATCAGCGAGGACGAGCACAAGCGGCTCGGCGCCGAAGTCCAGAAGCTGACCGACGCGACCATCGCCGAGATCGACCAGGTGCTTGCCGCCAAGGACAAGGAAATCCTCCAGACGTGAACGCCGAACCGGCGAAGGCCGGGCCGGACGCTGCTTCCGTCCCGCGCCACGTCGCCATCATCATGGACGGCAACGGCCGCTGGGCGAAGGCGCGCGGCCTGCCGCGCGCCGCCGGCCACCGTGCCGGCGCCGAGGCCGCCCGCGCCGTGCTGCGCGCCGCCGGCGAGGCCGGTGTCGAATGCCTCACCCTCTACGCTTTCTCGTCGGAAAATTGGCGCCGCCCGGCGCAGGAGATCAGCGATCTCACCGGCCTGCTCAGATATTATCTGCAGCGCGAGCTCGACAGCCTTCACAAGGAAGGGATTCGCCTCAGGATCCTCGGCGATCACAAGGCGTTCGATGCCGACGTCTCGGCGATGGTGGACCGGGCAGTCGCCAAGACTGCGGGCAACCGCCGGATGACCCTCGCCATTGCCCTCAATTATGGCGGCCGGGCCGAGATCGTGAACGCGGCGCGCCGAGCCGCGGCCAAGGGCGTGATCGACGAGGCGGCGATCGAGGCGGAGCTCGACACCGCCGACCTGCCGCCGCTCGACCTCATCATCCGCACCTCGGGCGAGCATCGCCTGTCGAACTTCCTGCTCTGGCAGGCGGCCTATGCCGAATTGCTGTTCGTCGACACGCTCTGGCCCGATTTCAACGGCGATACGTTGCGTGGCACTTTCGCGACGTTTGCCCAGCGCGAACGGCGCTACGGCGGCCGATGAGCGATCTGCCGACCCGCCTGGCCGCCGGCCTGGTGATGATCGCGGTCGCGATCGCGGCCGCCTATTTCGGCGGCTGGTGGTTCCGCGCCCTGGTCGCCGCGGCGGCGGCGGTGATGCTGATCGAATGGGCGGACATGCACCGCGCGCCGAGGCTCTGGGCCTATGTCGCGGCCGGCACGATGGCGGCGGCGCTGCCCGCCATCGCCGAATATCTCTATCCGGCAGGCCTGGAGCTGGTCGAGTTCGACGGCGGCGATCTCGCCGCCAATTGGCGGGGCTTCGCCGCGATCGCCGTCCTCGGCCTGCTGATCGGGGCGGCGAGCCGCCGAGTCGCGATGGGCTGGGGCTTCGTCTATGTCGGGCTGCCGAGCCTGGCGCTGCTCAGCCTCTCCTGGGTCTGGGAAGTGCTCGTCTTCTGGGTGTTCGCGGTGACCTGGGCGACCGACATCTTCGCCTATTTCGCCGGCCGCGCGATCGGCGGGCCGAAGCTGGCACCCGGGATCAGCCCGAACAAGACCTGGGCCGGGCTGATCGGCGGCATGGCGGGTGCGGCGCTGCTCGGCTGGGCGGTCGCCTATCTGTTCGAGATGGAATGGTTCTTCCTCTGGATGGGCGCGCCGCTCGGCCTCGCCGCCCAGCTCGGCGACCTCTACGAGAGCTGGGTGAAGCGCCGCGCCGGGGTCAAGGACAGCGGCACGCTGCTGCCGGGCCATGGCGGCGTGCTCGACCGGCTCGACGGGCTGCTCGCGGTCGCCCTGGTCACCACCTTGCTGCTGATGGCCGGGTTCTGGACCTCGTGAGCCGCCGCACCGTCACCATCCTGGGCGCCACCGGCTCGGTCGGCCGCTCCACCCTCGATCTGATCGGCCGCGATCGCGAGCGCTACGAGATCCTCGCGCTGACCGCCCACAAGGACGTCGCCGGCCTCGCCGGGCTGGCGAGGAGCTTCGCTGCGAAGCAGGCCGTCATCGGCGACCCCGCGCTGCTCGGCGCGCTCAAGGAGGCGCTCGCCGGCAGCGGCACCGAGGCCGCGGCGGGGGAGGCGGCGATCGCCGGCGCCGCCGCGTCCGGCGCCGACTGGACGATGGCGGCGATCGTCGGCACCGCCGGCCTGAAGCCGGTGATGCGCGCGCTCGAAGGCGGCGGCACCGTCGCTTTGGCCAACAAGGAGGCCTTGGTCTCGGCCGGGGCGTTGATGACCCGCGCCGCGGCGGCGAGCGGCACGACCTTGCTGCCGGTCGATTCGGAGCATAATGCGGTTTTCCAGTGCTTCGATCGCACCCGCCCGGAAAGCGTGCGCCGGATCATCCTCACCGCCAGCGGCGGCCCGTTCCGCACCTGGCCGATCGAGCGGATGCGCGCCGCCACCCCGGCCGAAGCGGTCGCCCACCCCAATTGGTCGATGGGCGCGAAGATCTCGGTCGACTGCGCGACCCTGATGAACAAGGGCCTGGAGCTGATCGAGGCCTTCCACCTGTTCCCGGTCGGGGCCGAAGCGATCGACATCGTCGTTCACCCGCAATCGGTGGTTCACAGCCTGGTCGAATATGTCGACGGCTCGCTGCTCGCCCAATTGGGGCCGGCCGACATGCGGGTGCCGATCGCGCATACGCTCGCCTGGCCGGAGCGGATGGCCACGCCGTGCGAGCCGCTGGACCTCGTCTCGCTCGGCACGCTCGCCTTCGAGGCGCCCGATCCGGAGCGCTTCCCGGCGCTGGGCCTCGCCCGGCGGGCGCTGGCCCAGGGCGGCGCCAAGCCGGCGATCCTCAATGCCGCCAACGAGGTCGCGGTCGCATCTTTCCTTGAAAGCCGCGTCACTTTCCTCGATATCGCCTCGGTGGTCGGCGCGGTGCTGGACCGCTACGACCCGCCGGCGCCGGCGTCGATCGACGAGGTGCTCGAGATAGACCGCGGGGCCCGGCGCGTGGCCGCCGAGGTGACAGGAAAGATCGGCAATTGAACAGTCCTGGCTTTGCCTTCACGATCCTGGCGTTCCTGCTCGTCATCGGCCCGCTGATCTTCATCCACGAGCTCGGCCATTATTTCGCCGGCCGCTGGTTCGGGGTGAAGGCCGACACCTTCTCGATCGGCTTCGGCCGGGAGATCACCGGCTGGACCGATCGGCGCGGGACCCGCTGGAAGGTCGGCTGGCTGCCTTTGGGCGGCTACGTCAAGTTCGCCGGCGACATGAACCCGGCCAGCACGCCGAGCGACGAATGGCTGTCGCTGCCCGCCGACGAGCGCGCCCAGACCTTCCAGGCGAAGAAGCTCTGGCAGCGCTTCATCATCGTTGCCGCCGGCCCGCTCACCAACTTCCTGTTCGCGATCCTCGCCTTCATGATCATCTTCGCCGCGGTCGGCTATCCGACCACGCCGGCCTATGTCGGCCGGGTCGATCCGGGGACGGCGGCGGCGGCCGCCGGCTTCCGCCCCGGCGATCAGGTCGTCGGCGTCGACGGCAACGATATCGCCACCTTCGCCGACCTGCAGGGCTATATCGCGCTCCGTCCGGACGAGCATATGGCGTTCACCGTCCGGCGCGGCGGCCGCGAGATCGCGCTCGAAGCCACCACCCGCGCCGAGATGCGCGACGACGGCTTCGGCAACCGGGCGCGGGTCGGGCTGCTCGGCATCCGCCCGGGCGGCGCGCTGGAATTCGCACCGCTGCCGCTCAGCCGGCTCCCCGGCACCGCGATCAGGACGACCGCGGGCATCGTGGAATCGATGGTGGTTGCGCTCGGCCAGGTCGTCACCGGCCGCCGCTCGGTCCAGGAGCTCGGCGGGCCGCTCAAGATCGCCGAGGTGTCGGGCCAGCAGGCGAGCCTCGGCTGGATCGCCTTCTTCTGGTTTATGACCGTGGTTTCAATTAATCTGGGATTCATCAACCTGTTGCCAATCCCGCTGCTGGATGGCGGGCATTTGCTGTTCTACGTGGTTGAGGGAGTCAGGCGGAAACCGCTCAAGCCGGCGGCCCAGGAGTGGGCGTTCAGAACCGGCCTTGCGGTGTTGCTGGCGTTGATGATCTTCGTCACGTTCAACGACTTGGCCTCTTTTGGTCTGTTTAGCGGGCTTGGCCGCTTGATCGGCTAGCCATGATCGGGCAGGGCGGGCAGCGACAGGGAGTGAGCCGGGCGCTGGACCCGGCTGTTTTTATCGAAGGCGGGAACGCGTGACGGCGAACGAAGTATTTCCAAAAGGTCGCAGATTCTGCTCCGCGCTGCTGCTCGGGACGATCCTTTCCGGCCTTGCCGCGCCCGCTGGGGCGCAAACCGGCCAGCCTCCGGCGGCGTTGCCCGCGCAGGGGGCGGGGCCGACTCTGCCGCCGCCGCCGGTCACGGTCCAGCCGCAGCCGACGCGGACCATCGCCTCGCTCGCGGTGGCCGGCAACCAGCGGCTCGAGCCGGAGACGGTGCTGTCCTACACCTCGCTCCGGATCGGCGAGCCCTACGACCAGGAGCGGCTCGACCAAGCGCTGCGGGACCTCTACGCGACCGAATTGTTCGCCGACGTCGTCATCGCCGGCGCCGACACCGGCAATCTGATCATCCAGGTCCGCGAAAACCCGGTGATCAACCGCATCGTCCTGGAGGGCAACCAGCGCATCAAGGACGACAAGATCACGCCGGAGATCCGGCTCGCGCCGCGCCAGATCTTCACCCGCTCGCGCGCCCGCGCCGACGTTGCCCGGATCATCGAGCTCTACCGCCGCCAGGGCCGCTACGGCGCCAGCGTCGAGCCGAAGATCGTCCAGCTCGACCAGAATCGCGTCGACGTCGTGTTCGAGATCAACGAAGGGCCGCGGTCGCGCGTGCGCCGCATCAACATCATCGGCAACGAGCATTTCGGCGACCGCCGGCTGATCGGCGAGATGGCGACGCGCGAGCATGTCTGGTTCAACATCTTCAGCTCGCGCGACACCTACGATCCCGACCGGCTGGCCTACGACCAGCAGAAGCTCAGGCAATTCTACCTGACCCAGGGCTATGCCGATTTCCGGGTCGTCTCGGCGGTGGCCGAGCTGACCCCCGACCGGCGCGACTTCATCGTCACCTATGTCGTCGACGAGGGCAATCGCTACAAGTTCGGCGACCTTTCGGTCGAAAGCGACATTCGCGATTTCAGCGCGGAGCGGCTGCGCGCCCGCCTGCCGATGCACAGCGGCGACTGGTACAACGCCCAGCAGGTCGAGGACACGGTCACCCAGCTGAACGAGCTTGCCGGCGCGTTCGGCTATGCCTTCTCGGACGTCCGCCCGGCGTTCAACCGCAACCGCGAAAACCTGACCATGGGGGTCACCTTCCGGGTCGCCGAGACTCCGCGCGTCTATGTCGAGCGGATCGACATCTCGGGCAACACCACCACCCGCGACAAGGTCATCCGCCGCGAGTTCCGCCTCGCCGAGGGCGATCCGTTCAACAATGTCCGGGTCCGCCGCTCGCGCGACCGCATCCAGTCGCTGGGTTATTTCCAGGAGAATCTGGAGATCCAGCAGGAGCAGGGCTCGGCCCCCGACCGGGTCGTGCTCGGAGTCGAGGTCGAGGAACGCGCGACCGGCGAGCTGCAGCTTTCGGCCGGCTTCTCGAGCATCGAGCGCTTTCTCCTCCAGGCCTCGGTCCGCCAGCGCAATTTCATGGGCCGCGGCCAGGAATTGCGCGCCCAGATCAACTATTCGAGCTATTCCAAGTCGATCGAGCTGGGCTTCACCGAGCCCTATTTGTTCGATCGCAACATCGCGATCGGCTTCGACATCTACCGGCGCGACCTCAACAGCTTCAACTTCTTCGGCAACGACCGCACGACGACCTATGAGCAGACCACCACCGGCGGCCAGATCCGCGCCGGCATCCCGCTCACCGAGTCGCTCCAGGTGGCGCTGCGCTACGGCCTCAACTACGATCAGGTCAGCATCAACCAGGATCTTTATTATTCGGATCCGGACGGCACCGGGCCGCTGCCGGCGCAGTGCGATCCGCTGCTCGCCAGCCGCTATCTGTGCGACACGATCGGCAACCGGCTGACCTCGTCGGCGGGCTATTCGCTGGTCTGGGACACGCTCAACAACCGGCTCCGCCCGAGCCACGGCGAACGCCTGGTGTTCAGCCAGGACTTCGCCGGCCTGGGCGGCGACGTCCATTATATCCGCTCGCGCATCAGCGGCGCCAAATATTGGGACATCTACCGCCACTTCATCTTCTCGATCAGCGGCGAGGCGGGCTACATCCACAGCTTCGACAACGGCGCGCCCAATGTCGATCCGGTCCGCCTCACCGACCGCTTCTTCCTCGGCAGCCCGCAAATGCGCGGCTTCGACATCCGCGGCGTCGGCCCGCGCATCCAGCGCACGCCCTACGATTACGACATCGACGCGATGGGCAACGTGTCCAACGTCGTGCTGTCGACCGACCGCCAGCGCATCCACGACGATTCGCTCGGCGGCCGCGCTTATTATCTCGCCCGCGCCGAGCTCGAAATCCCGCTCGGCGACAGCGTCCGCGAGCTCGGCCTCAGGCCGTCCATCTTCGTCGATGTCGGCGCGCTGTGGGGCGTGCGGCGGCCGGTGCTGCTCGACATCGCGCCGGGCAGCGCGCTCACCCTCAACCGGTGCACCGACGCCAACGGCGTCGTCACCACCATCCCGATCAACCAGACCTGCGGCGCCGGCCTGACCCAGACCAACGGCGTGCCGCCGTTCCGCGAAGTCTATCTCGGCGATTCGCCGAGCCCGCGCCTCTCGATCGGATTCGGGGTCAACTGGAACTCGCCCTTCGGGCCGTTCCGAATCGACATCGCCCGAGCGCTCCTCCACGAGCCGGGCGACGACACCAAGCTCTTCACTTTCAACGTAGGGACTGCATTCTGATGAACAAATATCTCTTCAGCTCGGCCTTGGCTGCGCTCGCCTTCGCGATGCCCGCGGCCGCTCCGGCGCAGCCGCTGCCGGCGCCGGTCATCGCCGTCGTCAACCTCGACCAGATCTTCGACACCTGCACCCAATGCACCGCGGCGAACACCCAGCTTCGGGCCCAGGGCTCCGCTTTGCAGACCCGCGCCCAGCAGCTCGCCGCGCAGATCGACGCCGAGGCGCGGGCGATCCAGCCGCTGGTCAATGCGATCCCGGCCGGCGGCCAGCCCGACGCCGCGCTCACCGCCCGAATCCAGGGCTATCAGCAGATGCAGCAGAACGCCGATCGCGAAGTCGGCGCCGAGCGCGAGCGGATCCAGCGCAACATCGCCTTCGTCCGCCAGCAGATCGGCCAGCGCATCCAGCCCGCGATCACCACCGTCATGCAGCAGCGCGGCGCGACCATCGTCATGGACCGCGGCGGCCTGATCACCGCCGCCCCGGCGCTCGACATCACCCCCGCCGTGCTCGCGATCGTCAACCAGAACAACACGCCGCTCAACATCAATGCGCCGCCGCCGCAGCAGCAGCCGGCCGCGGCGCCGGCTCCGGCGCAGCCGCAGCCCCAGCAGAACCGGCCGCGCCCGCAGGGCCGCTGATGGCCGATCCGGTCAGCGCCGCCAGCCGATCCTTCGACGTGCGACGGATCATGGCGGCGCTGCCGCATCGCTTCCCGATGCTGCTCGTCGACCGGGTCGAGGAGCTGGTGATCGACGAACGGATCGTCGCCACCAAGGCGGTGACGATCAACGAGCAATTCTTCGCCGGCCATTTCCCGGACCGGCCGATCATGCCGGGCGTGCTGATCGTCGAGGCGCTCGCCCAGGCGGCGGGCGTGCTCGCGGTCGAATCGCTCGGCCTCGCCGGCTCCGGCAAGCTCGTCTATTTCATGGCGATCGACGGCGCCAAGTTCCGCCAGCCGGTGGAGCCCGGCGTGCTGCTCCGGCTCGAGGTCGAGTTCGTCCAGAAGCGCGCCACCGTGTGCAAGTTCGCCGGCAAGGCCTATGTCGGCGACAAGCTCGCCGCGCAGGCGGATTTCACGGCGATGATCGCCGATCCGCCTCCCGCCAGCGACCGCTGACCCGCTCGACCCCGAATATGGCGGCGACGTGCGGCCCGTCGAGGCCCTCGGCGGCGATCCGGCCGCCGTCCATGACGAGCACGCGATCGGCATGATGCGCGGCCGCGTCGAGATCGTGGATCGCCACCAAAGCGGCGCGGCCGCCGCCCGCAATCTCCTCCCGAATCCGCTCCATCAGCCTGATCTGCCAGAGCGGATCGAGATTGGCGGTCGGCTCGTCGAGCAGCAGCAGCTTCGGCCGCGGCGCCAGCGCCCGGGCGATCAGCACCCGGCTGCGCTCGCCGGTCGACAGCGTGTCGACCCGCCGGTCGAGCAAGGCGTCGAGATCGAGCCCGGCGACAGAACTGCCGCCGCCGCCCAGCGCGATCAGGTCGCGGGCCAGCAGCGGCCAGGCGACGTCGCGGCTCGCCGGCAGATAGGTCAGCCAGGCGGGGCGCTGCGCCGGACTCAGGGTCCGCGGATCGACGCCGTCGAGCAGCACCGTCCCCGACGGCCTGCCGATCCCGGCGAGCGCGTGGAGCAGGCTGGTCTTGCCGCTGCCGTTCGGCCCGACCAGCCCGACCAGCTCGCCGCCGGCAATATCGAGCGAGGCCTCGGTCAGGCGGCCGGGAAGGGAAAGGCCGCTGGCATGGAGGATCATGACCTCAGCCTCCAGCGCATGTGGGCGACCAGCCAGAGGAAGAAGGGGGCGCCGATCAGCGCGGTGACGACACCGATCGGCAACGTCCGCCCGAGCGGCGCCAGCCGCACCGCGAGGTCGGCGAGGCTGAGCAGCAAGGCGCCGATCATCGCCGCCGGCAGGATCGCCCGCCCGGGGTGGCCGCGGGTCAGCCGCCGCGCGAAGATCGGCGCGACGAGGCCGATGAAGCCGATCGCGCCGCAGATCGCGACGCAGGCGCCGACCCCGAAAGCGGTCAGGCAGACGATCTCGACCCGCAGCCTGACGACGTCGTCGCCGAGTGATTGCGCCACATCCTCGCCAAGGGCGAGGCGGTCCAGCGCCGGTCCGTGGCGAAGCAGCAGCAGGATCGTCAGCACGCCCGGCACGGCGGCGAAGGCGGCCTGATCGAGGCTGCGGTCGATCAGCGAGCCCATCAGCCAGTCATAGGCGTCGTAAAAGGCGAAGGGGGAGGGGGCGAGCGCCAGCGCCAGCGTGGTCAGCGCGCCGGCGAGCGCGCTGATCGCGAGGCCCGCGAGCAGCAGGGTGGCGGTCTCCGCTTTCGGTCCGGCCAGAGCGAGCAGCAGCGCGAGCGCCGCCAGCGCGCCGAGCACCGCGCCGAGCGACAAGGCGACCGGCGCGGCGAAGCCGAACAGATAAGCGGTGACGACGGCGCCCAGCGCGGCGCCGCTGGTCGTGCCGGTGAGGTCGGGCGAGGCGAGCGGATTGGCGAACAGGGCCTGGATCGCCGCCCCCGACGCGGCCAGGGTGGCGCCGTAAGCGAGCGCCAGCAGGGCGCGGGGCAGGCGCAGCTCGACCAGCACCGCAATCGCCAGGCCGCGGTCGAGCCCGAGCAGCGGCGCCAGCGGCAGCAGCAGCGAAGCGGCGAAGGCGGCCGCGAGCAGCGGCGGCAGGAAGGCGCGCCAGCTCATTCCGCAATCTCGCGCCGAAGCCGGTAGATCTCGCCGATCAGCAGCGGCCCCATGCAGGTCCACAGCCGGCCGTCGGTGGCGATCCGGCGGCCGCCGTGCGCCATCGCCGCGGCCGGGTGCGAGAGCCAGCGCTGCTGGTTCGAATATTGCCCTTGGCGATAGTCGCTGCGCAGCAGCACCGCCGGCGGCCGGACGATCAGCGTCTCGAGCGCGACCCGGTCGCCGGCCATCGGCCGCTGGCCCATCCCGGCCAGCGCCATCCATTGCGCCTCCAGCCCGAAGGCGGAGACTGTGCGGCCGCCGCCGCCGAGCCAGATCGAATCGCTCCGGGCGGTGGGCGCGCTCCGGATCAGCGCCGCCATCCGCCGCAGCAGCGCGCTCCCCGCCGCCGGCCGGCCGAGCGCGCGCGCGACCCGCGCGATGGCGGCGGCGACGTCGCCGAGGCTCTGCGCGAAGGGGAGGTCGAGGGTGTCGATGCCGAGCCGCCGGGCGATGCGCAGGCGATCGCGCGCGCCGCCGCCCATGGTGACGACGAGATCGGGCCGAAGCCCGGCGACCGACAGCAGGCTGCCGTCGTTGCGCGGGTAAAGCCGCGCCTGCCGCCACAGCGGCGTCTCCGCCTCCTGCTGGGCGAGATGGGTGACCGAGGCGATCTGGCCCGGCGCCGCGAGCGCGAGGACGAGCTCGTCGGTGCACAGGTTGAGCGACGCCACCCGCCGCGGCGCGGCCGCCGCCGCCGGCGCGGCGAGGGCGAGGCTAATCGCCGAAAGCGACGCGAAGGCCCGCATAGGCCGTCCTCCCCGGCGTGTCGTAGCCGACCACGTCCTGATAATCGGCGTCGAACGCATTTTCGACGCGGGCATAGGCTTCGAGCCCCGGCAGCAGGTGATAGGCGAAATTGGCCGAGGCGAGGACGTAGGCGCGAAGCCGCACCGTCGCCGCCGGGAACAGGTCGAAGTCCGTATCCCGGCGCCGGCCGACATAAGCGAGGCTGGCGCCCCAGCGCAAAGTCCCGGCGCGGCCGTGCGCGATCAGGCTGGCGCTGTGCCGCGGCCGCCGGAGCTCGCGCACCCGCGCCGCGCCTTCGTCGGCGTCGAGCCAGGTGTAGCTGGCGGCGAGGTCGAGCCGATCGCCTTGGCGCCAGGCGAGGCTGAGCTCGACGCCGTCGCGCCGGCTCGCCCCGTCGGCGTTGCGGGTGGTCGAGGGGAAGCCGAAGACGTCGAGGATCTCGTCCCCGAGCCGCGCCGAGAACCAGGTCGCGGCGAGGCCGAACCGGGCGCTGGCCCAGGCGGCGCCCGCCTCCCAGCCGCGCGACCGCTCCGGCCTGAGGCCCGGATTGCCGACGAACGAGCCGGGGAAGAAGCCGTAGAGATCGTAGAAGGTCGGCTGGGCGATGCCCTCGCCATAAGCGGCGTGCAGGGTGAGCCCGGGCGCGGGCCGGAGCAGCGCCGAGGCCCGCAAGGTGGTCGCGTCGCGGAACGCGCTGAAGCTGTCGTGCCGCACGGCAAGGTCGGTGGCCAGAGCCGGGCTCCACTCGGCCCGCCATTCGCCGGCGACGGCGGTGAGGCGGCGCGAGCGGTCCTGGTCGGTGCCGCCGAAAAAGGCGGTGTCGCGGGCGCGGAAATCCTCCTCCTCATGGTCGATCGCGGCGATCAGCCGGTGACCGCCGATCCGGCGCGAGACCTGCGCCGCCAGGGCCAGCCGGTCGCCGAACGTGCGGTTGAGCGGCGCGCCGCCCAGGCGGTTGCGGTTGGCGCTGTCGAGATACGAGGCGCTCGCCTCGGCCTGCCAGCCGCTCCATGCCGCCGAGGCCCAGCCGCGCATTGCGCCGATCCGGTTGCGCGTCTCGTCGAGCGTGTCGGCACGCAGGAAGGTGACGGGATCGAAGCCGTCATATTGGCTTTTGCCTTCGATCCAGTGGCCGGTCAGGCCGAAGCGGACGGCCGGCGACGGCCGCGCCTCGATCCTGAGGCTCGCCGAGCGATTGTCGAAGCCGTCGCGCTCGCCGCCGGCGCCGAACGAGTCGATGCCGGCGCTGCTCAGCCATCCCGCCGACGCCATGACGCCGACGGTGCCGGCGCGGGCCGCGTAGCGCGCCGACAGGCGGGCGCTGTCGAGGCTGCCATATTCGGCCGCCCCGGCAAAGCCGCCGCCGCGGAACGGGTCGGCGCTCTCCGCCGCGATCACCCCGCCCAGCGCCTCGCTTCCCCACAAAGCCGATTGCGGCCCGCGGACGATCTCGAGCCGGGCCAGCGAATCCGCGGTCAGCAGCTCGAACCGCGCCTCGTTGCCGGCGGCGGGATCGTTGAACCGGATGCGGTCGAGGAAGACGAGGGTGTGATTGGCTTCGGCGCCGCGGATCCGGACCTGGGTCTGGGTGCCGCGCGGACCGGTCGTCGCGACCGCGAGGCCCGGCGACAGGCGCAGCAGATCGGGCACCGCCGGCAAAGCGAGATCGTCGAGCGCGTCCTGCTCGAAAACGGTGACCGAGGCCGGCGCGTCCCGGGCGGCCACGGGTTGCCGCGAGGCCGTCACCACGATCGTCTGCAATGCTAAGATCGGAATTAAGATGCTCATTCTATCCTCCTGAAACGACATATCAAAATGTCGCCTCGGAGGAGCCGCGCGAGCGTGAGGCCGAGCGGCGCCACGCACCGCAGGCTGGTCCCGGCCGGGGCGCGGACGACGGCGAAGGCAGGTCTCCTGGCTTGCGGGTCTGGGCCTGGTCTTCCCGCTTGAGGGAAGGGGCTCGCCGCTCACAGTTGCGGGCACAGCGCCGGATTGTGTCACCGGCTTCCCATTTTCACCGCCGTTCGACGGGCGGCACCTTCACGCCGGCAAGGCTAGGGCGCCGGCGCACGGCTTGTCAATCGCGGCCCCAGCCTGTAGAGCGCCCCTCTGCTTTTCTTCGAGGCTGGTCGGAACCAGCCAAAACCACGGAAGATCAATAAGATGAAGACCGATACCCACCCCGATTACCACATGATCAAGGTGCAGATGACCGACGGCACCACCTTCGAGACCCGCTCGACCTGGGGCAAGGAAGGCGACACGCTGCAACTGGACATCGATCCCAAGGTCCACCCGGCCTGGACCGGCGGCAACCAGAAGCTGATCGACACCGGCGGCCAGGTGGCGCGCTTCAACAAGCGCTTCGGCGGTCTCAGCCTCGGCAAAAAGTGACGGCCCCGACAGGCCGTCATCCCGGTCCTACGACGCCGCCTGCGGCGGCGCTCAGGATAAACTTCGGCAAAGCCGAAGGCCGGGATCCGGCTTTGCGATCATGACGGGGGCGTGCCCGGTCCTCGAGACTGCGCGCCTGACGCTGCGCCCGTTCCGCGCCGGCGACGCCGACGCCCAGGCGGCGATGATGGCCGACGCCGAGGTGATGCGCCATCTCGGCGGGCAGGGGCTGACCCGCGAGGAGAGCTGGCGCAAGCTGCTCAACGGCGCCGGGCTGTGGGGCCTGTTCGGCTGGGGCTATTGGGCGGTCGAGCGGCGCGCCGACGCCAGGATGATCGGCCAGATCGGCTTCGCCGACTTCAAGCGCGGCATGACTCCCTCGATCGAGGACCTCCCGGAAATGGGCTGGCTGTTCGCCGCCGGGGCGAGCGGGCAGGGGTTCGCCACCGAGGCCGGCCGCGCCGCGCTCGACTGGATCGATTCGGCCCACGCGCCGCCAGAGATTCCGGCGATCATCGACGCCGCCAACACGGCCTCGATCCGGGTGGCGGAGAAGCTCGGCTTCGGCGCCCCCGAGGACGCCCGCTACAAGGACGCGCCGATCCTGTTGTTCAGGCGCCGGCGCGGCTGATCAGCCGTTATTGTCGTCGAACTCGCGCCACTGGCGGGCGGTCAGGCAGACGCGCCGGTATTGATGGGTGCGGGTGGCGGTGATCCGGCGGCAGATGCGGCGCTCGCCATTGGCGTCGACGCCTTCGCTGTTGTTGGTCCCCTCGGCCTGATCGCGATTGTCGCCGGCGAGGCCGGCGCCGCTGCCGGAGGCCGCGCCCTGATCGGCCTGGAACGCCGAAAACGAAAGAAAAGCAACGCTTACCAGCATGAAACTCATAGGAAATCCCTCCGCCCGGCGCCCCGTTTGAGCCGCGCCCCATAAGACAAGCGGGCTTGCCTGGCAAGCCGCTGATCGCAAAGTATTTTCGTCTCCCCCTCGGGGGGAGCCGTCAGAAGGCGGCGATGCCGGTGATCGCGCGGCCGAGGATCAAAGCGTGGACGTCGTGGGTGCCCTCATAGGTGTTGACCGTCTCGAGGTTGCAGGCGTGGCGCATCACCTGGAATTCGGCGGAGATGCCGTTGCCGCCGTGCATGTCGCGGGCCTGGCGGGCGATGTCGAGCGCCTTGCCGCAATTGTTGCGCTTGATCAGGCTGATCGTCTCGGGGATCAGCTCGCCGGCATCGAGCCGCCGGCCGACGCGGAGCGCCGCCTGCAGGCCGAGGCTTATCTCGGTGACCATGTTGGCGAGCTTCAGCTGGACGAGCTGGGTCGCCGCCAGCGGCCGGCCGAACTGCTTGCGATCGAGCGTGTAGGAGCGGGCGGCGTGGAAGCAGGCCTCGGCCGCGCCCATCGAGCCCCAGGCGATGCCGTAGCGGGCCCGGTTCAAACAGCCGAACGGCCCGGCGAGGCCGCTCGCATTGGGCAGCAGATTCTCCTCGGGGATCTCGACCCCGTCCATGACGATCTCGCCGGTGACCGAGGCGCGCAGCGACAGCTTCTCGCGGATCTTCGGGGCGGAGAGCCCGGCCATGCCTTTCTCGAGGACGAAGCCCTTGATCCGGCCGTCATGCTCGTCGGACTTGGCCCAGACCACGAAGACGTCGGCGATCGGCGAATTGGTGATCCACATCTTGGTGCCGGAGAGGCGATAGCCGCCGTCGATCTTTGCGGCACGGGTGCGCATGCCGCCGGGATCGGAGCCCGCGTCCGGCTCGGTGAGGCCGAAGCAGCCGACCCATTCGCCGGCCGCGAGCTTCGGCAGGTATTTGCGCTTCTGTTCCTCGGTGCCGTAGGCGTTGATCGGGTGCATGACGAGCGAGGACTGGACCGACATCGCCGAGCGATAGCCGCTGTCCACCCGCTCCACGGCGCGCGCGATCAGCCCGTAGGCGACATAATTGAGCCCGGCGCCGCCATATTCGGGCGGGATGGTCGCGCCGAGCATGCCCAATGCCCCGAGCTCGTCCATGATCTCGCGATCGAACCGCTCGTCGAGATAGGCGCTGGTCACCCGCGGCTGCAATTTCTCCTGCGCATAGGCTTCGGCGGTGTCGCGCACCATCCGCTCCTCGTCGGAGAGCTGCGCATCGAGCGCTAACGGATCCGCCCAGTCGAAGGGCAGGGGTCTTGGCTCAGCCATGTTTTCCTCTTGTCTGTCGGCGATGCGCCTAGCCGCTCGGGCGCGGCGCTTCAACCGGCCGGCAGCTGGATGCGTGGGATGCGCACGTTATCACCATCACCGGCGCGATTCCGACCCGATGCCCACCATAGCGTCTCGATCATGGCTTCCCCTGAAGCGAACGCTACAACGATATCGGCAATAGGACTGCGAGAATAAACTCTCGATGGGGCGGGGGAGACCCTGCTCCAACACGAGGCCGCAGGCTGGGACTTGGGCGACACTTGCCGCGGGGACTAATCCAATATTGCTAAAGACCAAATCTGCCACTAAAGTGCCCACTCCGTTGAAGAACGAACGTCGATGGACTCAGAGAACATTCCAAAACAGCCTTCCTCGCAACTCCCGATGGGCGCCATAAGGGCCATTGCTGGCGGCATCATCATCGTATCGGTCTTATTTTTCTTGAGCACGGTTGATCGCGAGGCGATTCTCGTTGGTCGCCCTCACGATTTCGACGATCTGCTAATCGCGGTAGTGCTCTATACATTTCCCCTAGCCTTGGGCTCTTTTCTAATCACGTTCATCGCTAACAGGATTGCCGCCGGCAACGTGCAGATGCACCCGCTATTCCTAGCCCCAACGGCGGTCGTAATTCTGTTCGCGTGCGGGGTGATCTCAAGCTTGTCGGGGTTGGGGCGGCCGCCCGACTACACAGTATTTACCTTCGGGACCTACACGACCATGGTAGGCGCGGCTCTCAGTGCCTATCGGAACACCTATGGCTTGCCGCTCCTCATCTGCGGCATCACCGCTGGTGTTTACTTGGCTCTAGAGGTCGAGGCGCACCTCTAGGAAGCCATGGCCGCCTGGGCGCGGCGCTTCAACCGGGCCGGCGGCCGACGGTGACGAACAGGCCGCCTTCGCCGCCGAGGCTGCGCATCCAGCCGAGCTGCGCGGCCCAGGCTTCGAGCGGCCAGGCGTCGGCGGCGGGGGCGAACAGGTCTTCGGGCTCCTCGCCGAGCATCGTGCTCGGATAGGTGCGCAGCCAGTCGAGCCCTTCCTCGGCGAACCAGCGGCGGACCTCGCCGACGCTGTGGCGATGCTCCTCGGGATGGCGGTATTGATCGCGCAGCCAGGCCTCGCGGCGCGCCGGCTCGGCCTTGCGGTCGGTGAGGACAGGATCGAACGGCACCCAGCGGTGGCCGGTCAGGCGGGCGATGCCGCGGCGCAGCCGCAAGGGGAGGCGGGCGATCCTGTTGTAGAGGCCGATGACGATCGCGCCGCCGGGCTTCACCGCCGCCGCGACCCGGGCGAAGGCGGCGCGCGGATCGGGGGTGTGGTGGAGCACGCCCGAGGAATAGACGAGGTCGAAGGCGTCGGGGCGCAAGGGCAGGCGGGTGAGGTCGGCCTCGACGAACGTCACCCCGCCGATGCCGTAGCGGCGGGCGGCGTCGGCGCCGAGCCGCAGCGCCTCGCGCGACAGATCGAGGGCGACGATGCGGCGGTCGGCGCGGGCGAGGAACAGGCTCGTCTGGCCGGTGCCGCAGCCCACTTCGGCGATGCGGGCGTCGCCGGCAATCGAGCCATCGAGCAGGCGGGCGAAGGCGCTGCGGCCGGCGCGGGCGCGCAGCCAGGTGAGGCTGTCGCCGGGCGGATAGCCGGGGAAGGGGGCGGCGTCGTAGAAGCGGCGCACCGTCTCGGTGCGCGCGTCGCCCGCCACCCGGAGGCGGGGAATGCCGTCCGGCGCGGGCCAGCGGGCGCCGCAGCCGGCGCAGCGCAGGTCCGCTCCGAGCGCGCCTTTGCAGGCCGGACAGGCTAGAAGATCGAATAGATGAATGGCGCCAGCGCCTCGACGCCCGCGGCGAGGATCAAGAGGAAGCCGGTGACGCACAGGAACAAAGCGAGCGGCATCACCAGCCTTTTCTCCGCGCCGCCGCGCCAGAGGCCGCGGGCGAGATGGCCGGTCGAGCCGAAGGCGCTGCCGAGCACGGTCAGCGAACGGCGGAAGCGGCCGCGTTTCGGGATCATGCATATTCCTCCTCGCGCGGCGCATCGGCGCGCGCGCGCTTCCTGACCCGCACATTGCCGGCGACGAGCACGTCGATGCCGCTTCGCCGGAAGGTCGAATAGCCCTCGGCGGCGGTGCAGACGATCGGCTCGCCGGCGATGTTGAGCGAGGTGTTGAGCAGCACCGGAATGCCGCTCCGCTCGCCATAAGCGAGCAGCAAGTCGTAGAGCCGCGGGGCGAAATCGCGGGCGAGCGTCTGCAGCCGGGCGGTGCCGTCGACATGGGTGACCGCGGCCAGCCGCTCGCGCCATTCGGGGCGGACCGGGAAGACGCCGGACATGAAGCGGGCGAGCCGGGCGCCGCCCGGCGGCAGCTCGAAATAGGTGTCGGCCAGCTCTTCCGGCACGACCGGGGCGAAGGGCCGGAATTCCTCGCGATATTTGATGTCGCGGTTGAGCCGGTCGCGCATCGCTTCGTCGTGCGGGGCGGCGAGCAGGCTGCGGTGGCCGAGCGCGCGCGGGCCGAACTCGCAGCGCCCGTCCATCCAGCCGATGATCCGGCCGGCGGCGAGATCGTCGGCGCATTCCCCGATCAGCGCCTCGCCGACGGCGAGCCCGTCCTCGCCGGCGATGCGGGCGAGCTGGGCGCCGTCGATCTCGGGGCCCCAGAAGCCGTGATCGGGAAGCTCGCGGTCGGGATTGCCGAAATGGACCCGGTCGGCGAACAAGGCGGCGCCGAGCGCGCAGCCGGCATCGCCCGGCGCGGTCGGCACGAACAGCCGGGAAAAGCCCGATTCCCTGAGGATGCGGGTGTTGGCCACGCCGTTCAGCGCGACCCCGCCGCCGAAGCAGAGATCGGCAAGGCCGGTCCGCTCGTGGAGGCCGCGGGCGATGTCGACGAGGATGTCCTCGAGCACCAGCTGCACGCTCGCCGCGCAATCGGCGAAGCGGCGGCCTTCGGCGCTGGCGAGGTCGATCGGCTCGTAGGGCCGGCGCGGCGGCCCGAACAGCTGGACGAAGCGGTCCGAAAAGGAGCGGCGGGCGCTGCCGTGGAAATCGAAATAGTCGAGATCGAGCCGGAAGGCGCCGTCGGCGGTGCGCGGGACGAGCCGGCGCACCTCGTCGGCCATGTTCGGGCGGCCGTAGGCGGCAAGGCCCATCACCTTATACTCGCCCTCGTTGACCGCGAAGCCGAGCCAGGCGGTGAAGGTCGAATAGAGCATGCCGAGCGAGTGGGGGAAGCGGATCTCCCGATCGAGCGCGATGGTGGTGCCGGCCGGGCCGCGGGCGCCGCGGCCGGCGGTCAGCGTCGCCCATTCGCCGACCCCGTCGGCGGTGAGGAGCGCGGCCTCCTTCGTCGGCGCGGTGAGGAAGGCGGCGGCGGCGTGCGACTGGTGATGCTCGGTGAACAGGATTTTCGAGCCGGGCACGCCGAGCCGCGAGGAGATGATGCCGCGCACCCAGGCCTTCTCGCCGAGCATGTTCTTCATCGCATGGGGAAAGGCGCGGTAGGAGCGCGGGAACGAGCGCAGCAGGGTGGTCAGCACCCGATCGAACTTGAGCATCGGCCGTTCGTAGAAGACCACGGCGTCGAGCGCGTCGGGCTCGAGGCCGGCCGCGTCGAGGCAATATTCGACCGCCGCGAGCGGGAAGGCGGCGTCGTTCTTGCGCCGCGACAGCCTTTCCTCCTGGACCGCGGCGACCGGCACGCCGTCGACGACGAGCGCGGCGGCGGCATCGTGATAATGGGCGGAAAGGCCGAGGATCTTCATCAATATTGGCCGCGCAGGTCGCGGCCGCGATCCTCGGCGAGCGCGACCCAGCCCTCCGGCGCCCGCCGCGCGGCCCGCTTCGAGACCCAGGCGAAGGGCGGCAGCAGGATGAAATATTGGAGGGTCAGGATCACCGTGCCGATCAGCCCGGCGAGGCCGACGGCGAAGCGCAGATAGGCCTTCCACAGCCGCGACAGCCGCGCCTTCCAGAGCAGCCTGCGCTGCCGCTCGGGCGAGACCCGGGCCAGCTCCGCGCGCGTATAGTTCATATGGAATTCCTCGTCGCGAAGGATGCGCTGGAACACGTCGCGGGTCGCTTCGTCGCCGCCGACGGCGTCGCGATAGACGGCGAAGTCGCGCGCGGCGGCGCGCTCGGAGAGGTGGAGGAAGGCGAGCAGCGGGCCGTCCCTGCCGCGCTCGACCGCGACGTCGTCGAGGCCGCGCTCGCCGGGCGCCAGCCAGTCGCTTTGCACCCCCGCCGCCGCCCCGCCCGCCGGCAGCGCGCGCAGCAATTCGAGCCCGCGCCGGCGGAAGATGTCGGCGTGGCGGCGCTCGTCCTTGGCGTGGCGAAGATAGAGCCGGCGAAGCCGCGGATCGCCGGTCAGCTCGGACGCGCGGACGAGGTCGCGGCCGCCGTCGGCCTCGACCTCGGAGAAACGGAGCAGGCGGAGCCCGCGGCGTGCCGCGTCCCCCCAAACCCAACGCTGCACCGGCTTGAGCAACGCACGCATCGCAGATACTCCTGCGATTCGCTTAACATGGCGGCGGGAGACCTGCCAATGCCGGGCGGACGGCGATCTTCGAGACGGCGCGCCGCCCTCGCGGCGAACGTGGCGCTTGCGCTCGCCGGAATGCTCCTGATCGCCCTGGCCGGGGCAATGGGCCAGGGCTGGACCGACCGCCATTTCCTGCCGGCCTTCGCCTGGCCGCGCGGCGTCCAGATCGGCCTCGTCCAGGCGATGCGGCTGCTGCTCGCGCTGCTCGGCCTGTTCTTGCTGCTGTTCGTCCGGCCGCGGCTCGCGCGCGCCGTTAAGGCGGGGCGGGGCGGGCGGCTGCTCGCCGCTGCCCTGTCGGCAGCGCTGGCCGTGACCGCCGCCCTCGGCGTCACCGAGGGGGTATTGCGGACGCAGACCTGGCGGGCGACCCAGGAGCGCTGGGGCAAGGAGCCGCTGCGCCGCCGCGACGACCTCATCGGCTGGACCTTCATCCCCAATCATCGCGGCACCGCGGTCGGCGAAGGCCGGGCGATCGATTATGCAATGGACCGGTTCGGCTACCGCTCCGCCGGCCCGCCGCTCGACCTCGATCGGCCGACGATCGTCCTCGCCGGCGAATCGATCCTGCTCGGCTACGGCCTGCCCTCGCCCGCCACGATCGCCGCCCGGCTCGAGGCGGCGACCGGCCTCCAGGTCGCGAACCTGTCGGTGAATGCCTATGCAACCGACCAGATATTCATGCGCCTGCGCCGCGAGCTGCCGCGCTTCCGCCGACCGGTGGCGGTGGTGATCCCGTTCGTGCCGATGCTGTTCGACCGCAATCTCGACGAGGACCGGCCGCATCTCGACGCGGAGCTGCGCTGGCATGCCGCCCGGCCGCCGCCGCTGCGCCTCGTCGAGCTCGCCCGCCGGGTGCTGCGCTACCGCAGCGCCGCCGCGATCGACGAGGGCGTCGCCACCACCCGGGCGGTGCTGCGGGCGACGCTCGCTCTGGCGCGCGCGCGCGGCGCCCGGCCGCTGATCGTCGTCCCGCAATTCCAGCCCGAGGATCCGAGCGAGCGGGCGATCCGCACGCGAGTCCTCGACGCCGCCCACATCCCCTATCTGCTGGTCCCGCTCGATCCCGCCTGGCGCCTCGCCGCCGACCGCCACCCGAACGCCCGCGGCGCCGAAGTGATCGCGGCGGCGATTTCGCGGGCGCTGGCGGAGAGGGTCGTCGCAGTCCCTTCGCCTGAAGCTCCCCGCTTTGCGCGCAGTCCGCGAGATGATAGACTCTAAACCGAATGAGCAGGCATTTCCAAAGTCCGTTGTTTGATCGTCGCCAAGACACAGACGATGTCGGCCAGTTTGCGGCACCACAAAGAGACTATGACGAACAATTCGCCGCGTTTTGGCCGCTGTATGAGCGGCGCCCGATCAAGGACAACGACGGTGGTTGCCAGCTTCCCCACCTCTTTGCGCTCTGGGTCTACCTGAATGAGAGCCGCCCGACGCACGTCATCGAATCCGGCGTGTGGAAGGGGCAAACGACCTGGCTGATCGAAGCCGCCGTCCCCGATGCTCAAATCCTTGCCATCGACCCCGCGCCGCAGCGCCGGAAATGGACATCGCGACGAGCAACCTACTCCACCCTCGACTTTGGGTTTCAGGATTTGAGCCTGTTCCCGCCGCGCACCACGCTGGTCTTCTTCGACGATCATGTCCACGCCTGGCTGCGGCTGACGCAGGTCCGGGCCTGGGGCTTCCGGCATGTCGTGTTCGACGACAATTACCCCGACGGAGTTGGTGACCCTTCGATCCGGCAAATCCTCCGGGGCAACCCCGCCGGCAAGCCCGCGGGCCTGAAGAACCGGATCAAGCGGGCGGCCCGGCGCATAGTTTCCCGGCAGGAGATCGCGGTGCTCGAAACCTATAGCCCCCTGGTGCTGCGCAAAGCCCTGCTCAGGCTCCTGATCGGCTACTCGGAATTTCCGCCCTTGGCGGTCGGGGAAACGACCCGCTGGGGAACGCGCTGGCGAGATTCTTTCGGGGACGTGAAGCCCTGCCTCGATCCGGAGAAACTGACCGGGGCGCAGCGCGACGAAGTCAATCGAACCTCCGCTGGCTATACAGCCATGTGCATGCTCTCTCTTTAGCTCGAGACCGCTTCGGTCACGAACGCTGCCTTCCCCCCGATATATGCCCAGACGCAGGTTCCGTCTGTGATCGCAGTACCGGTTCCGGCAGGGCCGCCCGAGGTTCCGGCCGTTTTCAGCTCGTACATCTTGCCGCTGTCGTTGGTGACAATGCGTCCGATAACTGGATAGGCGGTCGATCCTGCCCATGCCGCGGCTAGCCAGCCGGTCGTAGATACCTGCCATCCCGTTGTCTGGCCCGCTGCGGCGCCGCTATTCGCGACACGCTGGCCCTTCTGGTAAAAACCGTGCGTTCCTGCCGTATCGGGCTTTGCCGTGGCGAGCGGCACTGAGCCGTTGTCGTCCATCACGTGCAATATGCGGAGCCCGCCATAGAGACTGTCGCCCGTAGCGCAATCTGGTGTTTGATAGCCGATGATCGAGATAGCCTGCAGGCCGAGAGGATGATCCACACCGACGAAGCCGACATAGATCGACTTCACCTCGTCGCGGACCGTAATGGTAATATCCGGGGCCTGATTATCGGCGCCCGCGACATAACCATTGCCGAAGGAATTGCTCGACGCGAGCCCGTAGCCCTTCACATAGGGCTCATTGCCCCAGGTCTCGTCGGTCGCGTTGCCGTTGAGTCTCGCACCGACAGAATTGAACGGCAGCACGACGAGCCGTCCGGCGAAGTTGGGGACGGCCGAAACCGAGATTCGGAAGGTCTTGGTCAGCGCCGTGTCGAGTCCGGCTACCACCCCGGCCGCCGTCAGATGCACTCCCTTGCGCGCGGTGGCCGCAAGCGCACCCCCCAACGTCTTGGCCGGGCCGGTTCCGGCAATATCCAGAAAGGCCAGCAGCCCGCCAATATAGGCCGTGCCGGCCGCGCCATTGGAGGTGACGAGCGCGCCGATCGGTCCACTGTTCCAGTGGAATTCCCCGGCGCCCGGGCCAGCATAGATATTGGCATAGGCGCCGTTGACTTGGTAGAGGCGGCGCTTGTTATCGCTGGTCGACGAATTGAAAAGGATGCCGAAGCGGTTGTTCGACGCATAGGCCGTCCCGGCGCCGGACAGGAGTCCCCCGTCGCAGATCGCGAACGGACCCTTATTGGTTTCCTGACGACAATTCTCCCAAGCGCAGAAGCCACCAGCCCCATCCATCAGAATCGGCACGCGATAAGTCGCTCCCGCCGGGTCCGACATTTCGTAGGTCACACCAATGAAGCGATTGGAGTTGAGTCCGCGGTTAGAGCTGACCTTGTCCCATGTGAACACATCGCCATAGGCATCGCCCAGCGAGTTCGCGTTGCCACTGCAGCTCATGCGGCCGCCGATGACGGTGTTCTCATTGGTGAACGAAGCATCGTGATTGGCACCTTCGGTTGCCCACACACGCGCCAGACGGTTGTCCAGATGATGACCGCCGAGCACGAGATTGTAGGAGCAGCCATTATAGGCGATGCCCCGCGAAAATCCGTTCACCTCCCGCTCAATCACAGTGGAAAGGTGAACGTGCCGCAGCCTGATACCGTCATCGGCCGTGCTGGCCGGGCTGTCCAGCAGATCAGCTAGTGAACGCCAGGAGGGGGCGCCGTAGGCAAATACGGCGGGCAGGGCGATATGGGCCTCGCGGATCTGCGCCGAGGCGGAGCCGATGTCGAGAACGACACGGTCGCGCGTCCCGCCATAGATGAAAATGACGTTCCCGAGATCGATCGTTAGTGAGATCTGTGACCCGAGATAGGGGATGGCGATGTTCCCCGTGGGAAGAATCGAAAGCGTGTTGGTGATCTTGCTGATGATTTGTCTGTCGCTAACGATGGGAAGCTGGTTGGCGATACAACAATCGAGGAATTTCTGCCATGCAGCGGTGTCATCGGGTGCGGTTGCATACCCGGCCAAATCGGCGCCACCAATTACTCCGAAGTCAAATGGCGTCAGCAACGGAGCGTCTTAAACGTTCTTAGCCTGCAGTGCGGTGACCTTTCCCATCGGACTGGCTCCCTCAACTGTTCCCCCATTCTAGCTGCACTGCTACGGATCATCAAGAGACACTGCGAGACGGAGCCGGGGACGTAGCCGGATACCCTAAGGAGAAGGTTGAGCCGCCATGCTAGTAATACGGGCCGCTGGCGGAGAGGGTGGGATTCGAACCCGCGGTGGGGGTGAACCCACGGCGGTTTTCAAGACCGCTGCCTTAAGCCACTCGGCCACCTCTCCGCCCGCAGCGGCTTGGGCGCGGCGGGCCGGCGCCTCAAGAGCCCGAGGGCCTGCGCGGCGCGTAGGCCGGCATCTTGAAGACGATCCTGTCGGCCGGCCTTTCCCGGGCTCGGGCGAGGCGCAGAAGCTCCTGGACGCGGCTCGCGCCGCCCTGCTGATGGACCGAGCCAGGGATGGCGAGGAGGAGCGCCTCGGCCTGCTCGAACCTGTCGCGCAGGAGAAGGAGATGGACGGCGGCCAGCCGGATCTCGGTCACTTGCGGCGCCAGGCTGGTGGCGAGCAGCAGCACGTTCTGGATGTTCTCGGACACGAACTGGTCGCTCTCCGACATCGCCTCGGCATAGCGGAACAGCGCCGGATAATGATTGGGATCGGCGCGGAACGCGCGCGCGAAGAACGGCTGCGCCAGGCGGAATTGCGCGGCCCGGGCGGCGCTGTCGCGGCGGCCCGCGACGAGATGGCGCAGCCCGCGCAGATAGAGCAGCTCCGGGTCGTTCGGCGCGGCCGCCAGCAGCGCGTCGAGCAGCCGATCGGCGGCGGCGAAATCGCCATAGAGAATTTCAGCGCGCGCCTGCAGCCGCCGGCCGAACGCGCCGCCGTCCCGCCCGGCCCGGCGCGCCCGGGAGAGGAGGCGCTCCTCGTCGGCCTCGCGGACGCCGAGCGCGAGCGCCGCCTCGATCAAAGGCGCGTCGATCCCGCCCCCCTCGACCGGCTCGATACGGATCGGCGGGACGGGCGCGGGGCCGGTCCGGACGATCCGGTGGAAGGTGATCCGGCGGGCATAAGCGTGCAACACCCGGTCGATCTCGGCGCCGGCCATGCCGAAGGCCGCGGTGAAGGCGGCGCGCGGCTCCTCGCCCCGGCCGACCGCCGCCATGTAGCGCACCAGCGAGGCGCGTCGCGCGTCGTCCGCCATGATGTAATGCACCAGGAGCCAGCTTTGCGAATAGAAGGAAAAGGCGTTCACATCGCGGCCGTCCCCGAACAGCAGCCGATCGTAGGGGACCCAATCCTGCCGGCGCGCGAGCCACAGCGCCCGGCCTCGGTTGAAATTGCCGTACTCGATCCGGTCCGGCCGGATGTCGACCGTCGCAACATAATCGGCAAAGCCTTCGGAATACCAGGAAGGGTAGGGGGCCGGATGATATTGCAGCATGAAATGGTGGGCATATTCGTGGAGCAGCGTGTCGTCCTCGTTGGCCCGCCAGTTCTCGGATTCGTCGGCGGTCGCGAAAATCCCGTCCGGGCCCGCCATGTAGAAGCCGGCGACATCGTCGCCCACCCGGGCGATGTTGCGCAGCTCGTTATTGCCGTGGACGAGGTAGACCCGAAGCTTGCTGGGCGCGGGCGGCGCCGTTGTCCCGGTGAGGATGCGCAGGAACCGGTCGAACTCCTCGAGCAGTACGACGCGCTCGCGCAGGCGCGCTTCGTTGAGCTCGCCATAGACGATGAAATTGGTGCTTTCCGCCCGCCGCCATTCCGCACGCGCCGGGGCGCCGCCCAGCAGGAGCGCCAGGATCAGGCCGGCCGCCACGCCGAACGTTCTGATATGCATGGACTTTCCCCCGAACCAGCGTCCTAGCGGACCCGATCCGCTCTGCCTAGGGGTTGGCGGAGAGGGTGGGATTCGAACCCACGGTGGGGGTAAACCCACGGCGGTTTTCAAGACCGCTGCCTTAAACCACTCGGCCACCTCTCCGCTGACCGCCGCTTAGGCGCGCGGCGGCGCCACCTCAAGGGTAACGGAGCCGGATGGTGACGGTCATGCCGGTGCGCGGCACCGCCATCCGGACCCGGCGGAAGGCGGGCAGGCCGAAGATCGCGGGCGCGTCGTTGGAGAAGCCGTAGCCTTCCGCCGGCAGGCCGATGCCGCTGCGGTTGAAGCGCCGGTTGGAGTCGGCGTCGTGATAGACGGCGAGCGCCCAGATGCCGGTCGCCGGCAGGTGGATGCAGGCGGTGGTCGTGCCGGCGCGGGCGGGAACCCGGCCGACGTAGAGCGAGCCGCGGCGGGCGAGGAAGCGGCGGGAATCGTCGGCGTAGAGCGTGACCGCGATCAGCCCCTGCGACGAACGGACGCCCTCGACCCGGACGAACAGCCGCACGTCGCTCGCCGGCCCGGTGCAGTCCTGCGCCGCCGCCGGCGCGGCGCCCGCCAGGGCCGCGAGAGCGAGAAGGGGAACCGCCCTAGCCACGCGCGGCATGGAGGATCCGGCTGCGCTCCTCGTCGCTGAGGTCGAGCAGGGCGAGCGCATGGTCGAGCACATAGTGGCGGCCGCCCGGCGCCTTCAGCGCCAGCACCCAGTCGCGATCGGCGGGCGCGCCGGGCGGCGGCGGCACCAGCAGCGGCATCGCCGGATGGGCGAAAACGTCGACCGCCGGCCGAGCCGCGCCGGGCGCGCGGGTGTGCAGGTAGAGCTTGCCCGGCTGGCGGATCGCCTTCTCGACCGGCACGACCGCCGGCTCCGGGCTCCGCGCCGCTTTGGCGAGCCCGCGCCGCCAGGTCAGGAAGAAGACCAGCAGAGTGCCGCCCGGCAGCAGCAGCAGGAAGAGCGGGCCGAGCAGCTCGGACCAGGTCATCGCGCGCTCGAGCTCGGGCTCGAGCATCACCCGGCCGGGATCCTGCGGATCGTAGATCGCTGCGGGCGTGAAGATCGGCGCCCGGCCCTGGTGATGGACCTGGGCGTGGCGCAGCGCGCCGCCCTCCTCGGGCCGAAGCCGGTAGGCGACGTCGAACCAGCAGCCGACCGGCCGCTCGGCGCCGGAAAGGCGGCTCCGGCGCGAGGTGCAGTCGCCCTTGCCGCCGAGGGTCTCCGCGGCGCGGACGCCGCGCCCGCGCAGGTCGGCGCGCAGCGCCGCGCCGTGCCAGGATTGGTAGCCCCAATAGAGCGCGGGAAGGGCGAGCAGCACGGTCACGGCGAGCAGCAGCAGGCGCCCCCTGGTCCGCCGGGAATCGCGCGCCAGCGCGATCGGCCGCCGCGGAAAGACTTCGAGAACCGACGCCACCATCCCCCTCCGCTCGCCGAATCGGGAGGGCAACATGTCGCGGGCGCGCCCGGGTGGCAATAATACCGGCTTGGGCTGGCCGAATCGGCGTGGCATAGAGGCCGGGTGCGAGCGAGGGTGACGATGCGTTTGGTGTTCGGCTTGGCGGCGGCAGTGCTGATGACGGCGGCGCCGGCTGCGCGCCTCGGCGAGGGCGCGGCCCTGGCCCAGAGCGGCGGCGAGCTGAGCCAGCAAGGCTTCGAGGCGTTCCTGCCGCGGCTGCGCGGCGAAGCCGAGCGCGCCGGCATCCGCGCCTCGACCCTCGACCGGATCTTCCCGACGCTGACCTTCTCGCCCCGCACCGTCCAGCTCGACCGCGCCCAGCCCGGCGGCCGCGCCGGCGTGCCGACCAACCCGCCGTTCGCGCCCTATCGCGCCCGTCACATCACCCAGGCTTTGATCGACCGCGGGCGCGCCCGCTACGACGAGAATCGGTCTCGCCTCGCCGAGATCAGCCGGCGCTACGGCGTGCCGCCCCAATATCTGGTCGCGATCTGGGGCAAGGAGACCGGCTACGGCACGATCATGGGGAATTTCGATCTGCTCAACTCGCTCGCCAGCCTCGCTTATGAGGGTCGGCGCCGCCAATTGTTCACCGACGAGTTCATCGCCACCCTCAGGATGATCGAGCGCGGCTTCCCGCGCGAGGAATTGCAGGGCAGCTGGGCCGGCGCCGCCGGCCATCCGCAATTCCTCCCCAGCGTCTACATCCGGCTCGCGGTCGACGGCGACGGCGACGGCCGCGCCGATATCTGGCGCTCGCACCTCGACGGGCTCGCGTCGATCGCCAATTATCTGCGTGTCGCCGGCTGGCGCCCGGGGCTGCGCTGGGGCGAGGCCGTGCGCGTCCCCGCCGGGTTCGACCGCGCCGCGGTCGCCAACCGCCTCAGGGCGCCGCGTTGCGCTCCGGTCTTCGCCCGCCACAGCCGCTGGCTGACGGCGGCCGAGTGGCGCCGGCTCGGCATCGCCAACAGCCTGCCGGACGACGCGTTCGCCTCGCTGATCGAGCCCGACGGGCCGGGCGCGACCGCCTATCTCACCACCCACAATTACCGCGTGATCCTCGACTATAATTGCTCGAACTTCTACGCGCTGACGGTCGCCCTGCTCGCCGATTCGGTCGCCCGCATCAATTGAGGACCAACTCTTACGTCATGACTCGCAAGCCTTTGTATCTGCTCGCCTCCGCCCTCCTTGCGGTTCCGGCTGGGGCCGCCGCGCCGCCGTTCGAGACCGCGGCGACGACCGCCTATATGGTCGATCTCTCCTCCGGCGCGGTGCTCTACGCCAAGGACGCCGACCGCCGCATGCCGCCGGCCTCGATGGCCAAGATGATGGCCACCCACGTCGCCTTCGAGCTGATCAGGCGCGGCGAGCTGCGCCCGGACCGGATGTGCACGGTCCGCCCCGAGACGTGGCAGCGCTGGCACGGCCCGGCGGCGGGCTCGACGATGTTCCTCTCGCCGGGCGAGCAGGTCAGCGTCCGCAACCTGCTGCACGGCATCGTCACCCTGTCGGGCAACGACGCCACCGTCGTGCTCGCCGAGTGCATTTCGGGGACCGAGCCCGCCTTCGTCGCGCTGATGAACCGCCAGTCGCAGGCGATGGGCCTCGCCAATTCGCACTGGGGCAACCCGGTCGGCTGGCCCGACGGCGGCGTCACCTACACCACCGCCCGCGACCTCGCTACGCTCGCCGCCGCGACGATCCGCGACTATCCGGCGCTCTACCGCGAATATTACGGCCTGCGCGAGTTCACCTGGGGCCGGACGATGGGCTCGAACCAGGCGATCACCCAGGCCAACCGCAATCCGCTGCTCGGCCGGGTCGCCGGCGCCGACGGGCTCAAGACCGGCCATACCGAGGAAGCGGGCTTCGGCTTCACCGGCTCGGCCGACCAGAACGGGCGGCGGATCGTGATGGTCGTCGCGGGCCTGGCCAGCTTCAACCAGCGGATCGAGGAATCGGTCCGCTTCATGGAATGGGGCTTCAACGCCTGGCAGTCGCGGCCGCTGCTTCGCCAAGGCCAGCGGATCGGCGAGGCGCAGGTCCAACTGGGCGCCGCCTCCAGCGTCGGCCTGGTCGCGCCGAGGAACCTCGCCGTCACCTATCCCGCCGGCATGGGCCAGAATCTGCGCGCCCGGATCGTCTATCAGGGCCCGGTCAGGGCGCCGATCGCCCGCGGCCAGCACATCGCCGACCTCGTCGTCACCACCGCCGACATGCCGCCGCAGACGATGCCTCTGGTCGCCGAGGCCGAGGTCGGCGAGGCCGGCTTCTTCCGCCGCATCTGGCAGGGGCTGATGAGCCTGTTCGGGTGAGCGGGCGGTTCATCTCGCTCGAAGGGGGGGAGGGCGTCGGCAAATCGACCCAGGCGAAGGCGCTGGCGGCGGCCTTGCGCGAGCGCGGCCTCGACGTCGTCGAAACCCGCGAGCCCGGCGGCAGCGCCGGCGCCGAGGCGATCCGATCGCTGCTGCTGCACGATCACCATTGGCCGCCCGAGGCCGAGGCCCTGCTGTTCGCCGCCGCCCGCGCCGATCATGTCGCCCGCACCATCCGGCCGGCGCTGGCCGGCAATGCCTGGGTGGTCTGCGACCGCTTCCTCGACAGCTCGATCGCTTATCAGGGCGGCGCCGGCGGCCTCGGCTTCGCCGCGATCCGCGCCCTGCACGAGATCGGCAGCCACGGCTTCCTGCCCGACCGGACTTTGCTCCTGCAGCTCCCCGAAGGCGAAGCGGACGCGCGGGCGGGCCGCCGCGACCAGGGCGGCGCCGACCTGATCGGCGGCCGCGGCGCCGATTATCATCGCGGCGTCGCCGCGGCCTTCCTGCGCCTCGCCGGGGAAGAGCCGGACCGCTTCCGGGTGATCGACGCCGGCGGCAGCGCGGAGGCGGTGACCGGGCGTTTGCTTGCCGCCATCGAGGATTTGCTGTGAGGGTCTCCTCCCAACCGTTCGCCCTGAGCCTGTCGAAGGGCTTTCCTGCCTGCCATGCGCAAGAAGAAGGGAAGGGCTTCGACAGGCTCAGCCCGAACGGATCTGGGGACATCCGATCGTGACGCCCCTGTTCGGCCAGGACACCGCGATCGCCGCGTTTCGCGCCGGCATGGCGCAGCGCCGGCTCCACCACGCCTGGCTGCTCGCCGGGCCGAAGGGGGTCGGCAAGGCCTTGTTTGCCGACAAGGCGGCGCTGCGCGTGCTCGCCGACGCCGCCGGGCCGGCGGCCGGCCTCGCCGGGCTCGACGTCCCCGACGACCATCCCACCGCGCGGCTGGTGGCGGCGGGCAGCCATCCGGATCTGATGCGGCTCGAGCGGCTGGCCAAGGACGGCGGCGCCGAGCTCGCCCGCTCGATCAATGTCGACCAGGTGCGCGGCCTGCAGCGGCTGTTCGCGACGACGCCGTCGATGTCGCCGTGGCGGGCGGTGGTGATCGATGCGATCGACGATCTCGAGCCGGGCGGCGCCAACGCCCTCCTGAAAAATCTCGAGGAGCCGCCCGCCGACACCGTCTTCCTGCTCGTCAGCCATGCGCCCGACCGGCTGCTGCCGACGATTCGCTCGCGCTGCCGGCTGCTCCGCTTCGCGCCGCTCGGCGATGACGTCATGGCGTCGGCGCTCGCCGCCGCGCTGCCCGACGCCGGGGCCGAGGAGATCGCGGCGCTGGTCCGGATCGGGGAGGGGGCGCCGGGGCGCGCCATCGCCTGGCGCGGGCTCGAGGTCGAATCGCTCGACCGGGCGATCGACGCTCTGGTCGGCGAGGGCGATGCCGCCAATGCCCGCCGCGCCGCGCTCGCCCAGAGCCTGGCGCTCAAATCCGCCCAGCCCCGCTACGAGGCGTTCCTCGCCCGCGCTCCCGCGCGCATCGCCGCCGAGGCGCGGAGCCGGCGCGGGCCGGCGCTGGCCGAGGCGCTCGGGCTGTGGGAACGCGCCTCGGCGCTGGCCGGCAGCGCCCAGCGGCTCTCGCTCGACCCGCAAAGCACGGTGTTCGAGCTCGCCGGCATGCTCGCCGCTCTCGCCCCGGACGAGGGCAGGAACGCGGCTTAGCTCTTTATCGCCCGGCCCATCCCCGCTACGCGCGTGGCAATGGCCGAGCCTTTCTACATCACCACCGCGATCAGCTATCCCAACGGACCGCCCCATATCGGCCATGCCTATGAGGCGATCGCGACCGACGCGATCGCCCGCTTCCAGCGGCTTAAGGGGCGCGACGTCTTCTTCCTCACCGGGACCGACGAGCACGGCCTGAAGATGGCCCAGATGGCCCGCGAGCGAGGCCTTGAGCCGGCCGCGTTCGCGGCGGAAATGTCGGCAAAGTTCAAGGCAATGGACGATGCCCTTGATATTTCCTACGATCGCTTCATCCGGACCACCGAGCCCGTCCACCACCAGGCCAGCAAGGCGCTGTGGGAGGCGATGACGGCGAAGGGCGACCTCTATCTCGGCCGCTACGAGGGCTGGTATTCGGTCCGCGAGGAGGCCTATTATGGCGAGGAGGAGCTGGTCGTCGCCGAGAGCGGCGAGAAGCTGTCGCCGCTGGGCAGCGAGGTCGAATGGACGGTCGAGGAGAGCTGGTTCTTCCGCCTCTCCGCCTATCAGGACCGGCTGCTCGCTCATTACCGGGACCATCCCGAGTTCATCCGGCCGGAGAGCCGCCGCAACGAGGTGCTGCGCTTCGTCGAGGGCGGCCTCACCGACCTTTCCATCTCGCGCACCAGCTTCGACTGGGGGGTCAAGGTGCCGGACAGCCCCAATCACGTCATGTATGTCTGGCTGGACGCCCTGACCAATTATCTGACCGGCGTCGGATATCCCGGCGATACAGACGTATATCGGCGGTATTGGCCAGCCGATCTGCACATCATCGGCAAGGATGTGGTGCGTTTCCACGCGATCTACTGGCCCGCCTTCCTGATGTCGGCGGGGATCGCCCTGCCGAAGCAGGTGTTCGGCCATGGCTGGCTGCTGTCGCGCGGCGAGAAGATGTCGAAATCGGTCGGCAACGTCATCGATCCGCACGACCTGATCCGCGCCTTCGGGGTCGATCCGCTGCGCTACTTCCTGCTGCGCGAGGTCACCTTCGGCCAGGACGGCGGCTACACCACCGAGGCGATCGTCGCCCGGGTCAATGCCGATCTCGCCAACAGCTTCGGCAACCTCGCCCAGCGCACGCTCACCTTCATCGCCCGCAACCTGGCCGGCGCGCCGCCGGTGACGGGGAAGGGGGACGAGGCCGACGAGGCGCTCCTCGCCCTCGTCCGCGAGGCGAGCCGGACCCTATTGCCACGCCATTTCGAGGCGCTCGAGCTCTCCCAGGGCATCGAAGCCTGGCTTCGCGCCGTCTTCGCCTGCAACCAATATATCGACGCCCAGGCGCCCTGGACGCTCAAGAAGACCGATCCCGAGCGGATGAAGGCGGTGCTCGCCACGCTCTACGAGGCGATCATCGACCTCGCCATCGCCATCCAGCCGGTCATCCCGGGCTCGGCCGCGAGGCTGCTCGACGCGATCGGCGTGCCGGCGGCCGAGCGCAGCTATGCGGCGCTCGAGGATGACGGCCGCTACGCGCGGCTGGCGACGTCGGGTTTCGTGCTGGCGCCGCCGGAGCCGATCTTCCCGCGCCTCGAAGCGCCGGCGGCGGGCTGATGCGCCGCGCCGCCTTTATCCTCGTCATGCTGCTCGCCTCCTGCCGGCCGCCGGCGGGAAAGGCCGACAACGCGGCAGCGCCGGCGCAGCCCAACGAGGCTCGGTCGGCGACGCCGGCGAATGGGGAGAACAGGGTCCGGGAAGTCGACACCGCCGGCCTCCGGAAAGCTCAGAACGAAACCGGGAATGATGGGCTCGATCGCCTTACGCCGCGACAGCGGCGGGCCTATTTGAAGGGGATGGAGGACTGCCAAGCCGGCCGTTACGATCCCGATCCCTGGCCGGAGGCCTATCGGATCGGCTGCGCCGCGGCGCAGGAGGATGACGATGTTCGTCGATAGCCATTGCCATCTCAACTACAAGGGCCTGGTCGAGGATCAGGCCGGCGTGCTCGCGCGGGCGCGGGCGGCGGGCGTTGAGGCGATGCTCAACATCTCGACCCGCGCTTCGGAGTGGGACGAGGTGATTGCGGTCGCCGAGCGCGAGAGTGACGTCATGGCGTCGGTCGGCATCCATCCGCACGAGGCCGACCTCCATCCCGAGGTCACGACCGAGACGCTGGTGGCCAAGGCCGGGCACCCCAAGGTGATCGGCATCGGCGAGAGCGGCCTCGATTATTATTACGACCATAGCGACCGCGCCCGCCAGCGCGACAGCTTCCGCGCCCACGTCGCGGCGGCGCGCGAAACGCAGCTGCCGCTGATCGTCCATACCCGCGACGCCGAGGACGACACCTACGCCATCCTTGCCGAGGAGATGGGGAAGGGGGCGTTTCCGGCGCTGATCCACTGCTTCACCGCCGGCCAGGACTTTGCCGACAAGGTGCTGGCGCTCGGCCTGTTCGTCTCGATCTCGGGCATCGTCACCTTCAAAAATGCCACCGCGCTGCAGGCGGCGGCGAAGACGATCCCGCTGGACCGGCTGCTGATCGAGACCGATTCGCCCTTCCTCGCGCCGGTGCCGCATCGCGGCCGGCCCTGCGAGCCCGCTTATGTCGCCGATACGGCGCGCTTCCTCAGCCAGCTGCGCGGCGAGCCGCTCGACGCGCTGGCCGCGGCGACCAGCGCCAATTTCCGGCGCCTGTTCGCCAAGGCGGCGGCATGAAGGTCCGGATCCTCGGCTGCGGCACCTCCTCCGGCGTGCCCCGGGTCGGCGGCGATTGGGGGCAGTGCGACCGCAACGAGCCCAGGAACCGCCGCCGCCGGGTCTCGATCCTGGTCAGCTACGGCGAGAGCCGGGTGCTGGTCGACACCAGCCCGGACCTGCGCGAGCAATTGCTCGACGCGGAGGTGAGCGACGTCGAAGCGGTGATCTGGACCCACGACCATGCCGATCACTGCCACGGCATCGACGATCTCAGGCAGCTCTACCACGCCCGCGGCCGGCCGGTGGCGGGCTATGCCCGGGCGGAGACGCTCGACATGCTCAAGCGGCGCTTCGCTTATGCGTTCGAGGGGCAGGGCGGCTATCCGGCCGTGGTCGCCCCCCATTTGCTGCCCAACCATATCAATCTCGCCGGCCTTTCGGTGCGCGCGCTGGATCAGCCGCACGGGCCGATCACCAGCGCCGGCCTGCGCTTCGATGCGGGCGGCGCCGCGATCGGTTATTCCACCGATTTCGATACCTTGACCGACGATATGGCGATGCTGTTCGAAGGGCTCGACCTGTGGGTGGTGGATGCGCTCCGGCGCAAGCCGCATCCCACCCACCCCCATCTCGCCCAGACGCTCGAGTGGATCGGGCGGCTCGCGCCCAAACGCGCGATCCTCACCCATATGGACAACAGCATGGATTATCGCACGCTCTGCGCGGAGCTTCCCGACGGAGTCGAGCCGGGCTATGACGGACTTGAGGTCCAGCTATGAACGGCGGCGATCAGGCGCTTAATTTCATTTATCTTTTAGGCTGCCTCATCCTCGTCGGCAGCGGCCTGATGGTGCGCCGGCTGCCGCTCGGCCAGAGCGTCAAGGTCATGCTCGCCTGGCTGCTGATCTTCGCCGCCGCCTTCATCGCCTTCACCCTCAAGGACGATTTCCTCGCCCTCGGCCGCCGGGTGATGGCCGAGATGCGCGGCGACAACGTCGTCGAGACCAGCGGCGCCGAGATCCGCATCCGCCGCGCCGAGGACGGCCATTTCTGGGTCAATGGCGAATTGAACGGCCAGCCGGTCCGCTTCCTCGTCGACAGCGGCGCCACCGTGACGACGATCAGCGGCGACACCGCGGCGCGGGCCGGGATCGAGCGCAGCGGCGGCTTCGGCGTCGTCGTCGACACCGCCAACGGCAGCGCGATGGTCGATCGCGGCCAGGCGGCCCGGATCGGGATCGGCCCGATCCAGCGCAGCGACCTTGCCATCCATATCGCCCGCGGCGGCGACGGCACCGACGTCATCGGCATGAACTTCCTGTCGACCCTGAGCGCATGGGGCGTCGAGGGGAGCACGCTGAGGCTGAAGTCGTGAGGGTGCCGGCCTTGCTCTCTGCATTTTACATAATGTATATTATCGGACTTAGTGATGGACGCTAACCGGGGTCCCTCCCTCGCTCCCCTCGCCGAAATCATGGCGCGGCTGCGCGATCCGCAAGCCGGCTGCGAATGGGACAGGGTGCAGACCTTCGCGACGATCGCGCCTTACACGATCGAGGAGGCCTATGAGGTTGCCGACGCGATCCGCCGCGGCGACATGGCCGCGCTGAAGGACGAGCTCGGCGATCTCCAGCTCCAGATCGTCTACCACGCCCGCATCGCCGAGGAAGCCGGCGCCTTCACCCTCGGCGACGTGCTGGCGGCGATCGCGGCCAAGATGATCCGCCGCCATCCGCACATCTTCGGCGATGCCGCGGCCAGCCCCGGCTGGGAAGCGCTCAAGGCGGCCGAGCGCGAGAGCGATGCGGATGCCAGTGCGCTCGCCGGGATCGCCCTCGCCCTCCCCGCCCTCAAGCGCGCCGAGAAGGTCCAGCGCCGCGCCGCGCGGGTCGGCTTCGACTGGCCGGACATCGATGGGCCGCGGGCGAAGATCGACGAGGAGCTGGCCGAGATCGAGCGTGCCGAAGACGATGCCGAGCGCGCCGCCGAGATCGGCGACCTGCTGTTCGCGGTGGTCAATTATGCCCGCCACCTCGACATCGAGCCCGAAACCGCCCTGCGCGAAGCGACGGCGCGCTTCGAAGCGCGCTTCCGCAAGGTGGAAGAACTGGCCAATAAGCCGCTGAAAGAAATGAATATAGACGAGCTGGAAGCGCTCTGGCAGCGGGCCAAGAAAATGGTGTAGCCCGTCAGCGCCCCCGCCGCCAGGCCTGGAAGCGGGCCCAGTCGATGTCGGAGAGGCGGACGACGAAGGCGGTTTCGAGGCCTTCGTGATCGTGGCTCAGCACCTCGCCATTGGCGTGGAGCCAGGCGATCAGCTCGCCGTCGGAGGCGGGGACGGTGACGGTGCGGACCTTGTTCTGCGCGCGCAGCCGCGACGACACCTGGCCGAGCAGGGCGACGACACCCTCCCCGGTGAGCGACGACAACACCCCGACGTCGTCGCGACGGGCCGCCTCGGCGCGGACGCGATCGGCCTCGCCGGCGTCGAGCAGGTCGATCTTGTTCCACGCCTCGATCCGCGGCGCCTCGCCGGCGCCGATTTCGGCGAGCACCGCCTCGACGTCGGCGCGCTGGGCGTCGCTGTCGGGATGGGCGATGTCGCGGACGTGGACGATGAGGTCGGCCGAGACCACCTCCTCCAGGGTCGCGCGGAAGGCGGCGACGAGCTGGGTCGGCAGCTCGGAGATGAAGCCGACCGTGTCGGAGAGGATCGCCTTGTCGAGCCCGGGCAGAGCGATCTCGCGCATCGTCGGGTCGAGGGTCGCGAACAGCAGGTCCTCGGCCCGCACCTCGGCCCGGGTCAGCCGGTTGAACAGGGTCGATTTGCCGGCATTGGTGTAGCCGACCAGGGCGATCACCGGCCAGGGCGCGCGCTGCCGGCGGGCGCGGTGGAGGCCGCGGGTGCGGGCGACCTGATCGAGCTCCTTCTTCAATTTCGCGATGCGGTCGCGGATCAGCCGGCGGTCGGCCTCGATCTGGGTCTCGCCGGGGCCGCCGAGAAAGCCGAAGCCGCCGCGCTGGCGCTCGAGGTGGGTCCAGCTCCTGACCAGCCGCCCGGCCTGATAATCGAGATGGGCGAGCTCGACCTGGAGCCGCCCCTCGGCGGTCGCCGCCCGCTCGCCGAAAATCTCGAGGATGAGGCCGGTGCGGTCGATCACCTTGGCCTTGGTCTCCTCCTCCAGATTCTTCTGCTGGACCGGGGTCACCGCGGCATCGACGATGAGCAGCTCGGCCTCGGCCCGGCGGACCGCGTCGGCGATCCGCTCGACCTGGCCCTTGCCGAACAGGGTCGCCGGCCGCGGCTGGCGGATGCGGAAATGCAGGCGCTCCTCGACCGCGACCCCGATCGCCTCGGCGAGCCCGGCGGCCTCGGCGAGGCGCGCCTCGGGATCGCGCCGCGCGCCCTGCCCCATTTCGGGCAAAGCGACGACGGCGCGGGCGCCGCGCGCGAACTCGGCTCCCTCATCGCGGTTGAAGACGCTCAGCCGATCACTCCTCGGCCTGGACTTCCTGGAAGTTGATCGGGTTTTCCGGCTGCACCGTCGAGATGGCGTGCTTGTAGACGAGCTGGCACAGGCCGTCGCGCTCGAGCAGCATGCAGAACAGGTCGAAGGCGGCGATCTCGCCCTGGAGCATGACGCCGTTGACGAGGAACATGGTCACCGGCTCGTCCGACTTGCGGACCGCGGTCAGGAACACTTCCTGGAGCAGGGTCGGCTTCTTCTTGTCGAGCGTCTCCTGGAACGCTTCCTGGAGGCCGCCGAGATCGACCGGCTGGGCCGGCATGATCGTCGAGATGGCGTGCTTGTAGATCAGCTGGGCCTGGCCGTCGCGGCGCAGCAGCACCGAGAAATTGTCGAACCAGGTGATGATGCCCTGGAGCTTGACCCCCTTGACGAGGAACATGGTGACCGGGGTCTTGCTGCGCCTCAGGCTGTTCAGGAACATGTCCTGGAGGTTGTTGACCTTGTCGGGCATTGCGCTCTCTTTCTGGTCAGTTGGCGGCGACGGGCCGCGGCCGATCCAATATCACGGGCCGCAGCGAAGCGCCAATCCCCGGTGCTTCCCCGTCATTCCCGCGAACGCGGGAATCCAGCTTTGCTTCGGGCGAGGGAAGAAGAAGCGGGATTCCCGCTTTCGCGGGAATGACGAAGGAGGCGAGCGGGGTTGGCGAAGCAGGGGCTATTCGCCCCCCTCCCCCCGCGTGTCGGCGAGGCCCAGGGCCTTCAATTTGCGGTGGAGGGCGGAGCGCTCCATGCCGATGAAGTTGGCGGTGCGCGAGATGTTGCCGGAGAAGCGGCGGATCTGGACGCGCAGATATTCGCGCTCGAAGGTCTCGCGCGCCTCGCGCAACGGGGTGCCCATGATCGCCTTGACCGCCTCGTTGGGGGTGAGCTGGGCCTGGTCGTTGAGGATCTCGGGCGGCAGCATGTCGATCTCGATGCAGCCGATCCGCTCGCCCGGGGCGAGGATGATGGTGCGCTCGATGACGTTCCTGAGCTGGCGGACGTTGCCCGGCCAGTCATAGGCCTGGAGCGCCGCCATGGCGTCGTCGGAGACGCGCGGGGTCGGCACGCGCTGGTCGGCGGCGTAGCGGGCGGCGAAATGGGCGACGATCTCGGGGATGTCCTCGCGCCGGTCGGCGAGCGCCGGCAGATGGACCGGGACGACGTTGAGCCGGTAATAGAGGTCCTCGCGGAAGCGGCCGGCGGCGATCTCGTCGGGCAACGTCCGGGCGGTCGAGGAGACCACCCGCATGTCGATCCTGACGACGCGCTGGCCGCCGACCCGGGTGAAGCTCTGGTCGGTGAGCACGCGCAGGATCTTGCCCTGGGTCGACAGCGGCATGTCGGCGATCTCGTCGAGGAACAGGGTGCCGCCATGGGCCTGCTCGAGGAGACCCGGGCGCGCCAATTCGCCGCCCTCCTCCGCGCCGAACAATTCCTCCTCGACCCGCTCGGGCGTCATCCGCGCCGCGGTGACGACGACGAACGGGCCGTCGGCGCGCGGGCTCCAATTGTGGAGCAGCCGGGCGGCGACCTCCTTGCCGACTCCGGCGGGGCCCGAGATCAGCACCCGGCTGCCGGTCGCCGCGACCCGCTTGAGGGTCGCCCGGACATTGTTGATCGCGGCGCTGGTCCCGGTCAGCTCCATCTCGTTGCCGACCTGCTGCTTGAGCGCCTCGTTCTCGCGCTTCAGCCGATCGGTCTCGGTGGCGCGCTGCACGAGGTGGACGAGATGGCCGGCCTCGAACGGCTTCTCGATGAAATCGACCGCCCCCTGCCGGATCGCCGCGACCGCGGTGTCGAGATTGCCGTGGCCGGAGATCATCAGCACCGGCAGCGTCGGATCGCGCCGCTTGACCTCCTCGAGCAATTGCAGGCCGTCCAGCTTGGAGCCCTGCAGCCAGACGTCGAGGAGGAGCAGCGACGGGCGCCGGTCGGCGAGCGCCTGCAGCGCCTCGGTGCTCGAGCCGGCGACCCGGGTGGCGAAGCCCTCGTCTTCGAGGACCCCCGAAACGAGCTCCCTTATGTCCTGCTCGTCATCGACGATGAGAATGTCTAAAGCCATAAATATCAACTTGTTCCAATATTTTCTTCAGAGTGCTCAGCGGCCGTTCCGGCGAGCTGGGCGAGGGTCTGGGAATCGAAGATCATGCGCACCACCGAGCCGCCGCCGGCGCCGTCCTCGAACTCGATCTGGCCGAAATGCTCCTCGACGATCTTCTTGACGATGGCGAGGCCGAGGCCGGTGCCCTTGGCGCGGGTGGTCATATAGGGCTCGGTCATCTGGGCGCGCTGCGGCGGCAGGCCGATGCCGGTGTCGCCGATCTCGATCGACACCTTGCTGCCGGCCTCGCGGATGGCGATCGCGACCTGGTCCGGCCCCGGCTTGCGGCGCCTGGTCTCCTCGCGCTTCTGCTGGATCGCCTCGACCCCGTTCTTGACGACGTTGGTCAGCGCCTGGCCGAGCAGCCGGCGGTCGCAGACCAGGCGCGGCGCCGGATCGGGCACGTCGAGGGTGAATTCGATGTCGGGATGGGCGACCTCGTGCAGGAACAGGGCCTGGCGGGCGATCTCGGCGAGCGATTCCTCGCGGAAGGCGGGCTTGGGCATCCGCGCGAAGGAGGAGAATTCGTCGACCATCCGCCGCAAATCGCCGACCTGGCGGACGATGGTCCCGGTCAGCCGCTCGAAGGTCGCAGGATCGCTGGCCACCTCGCTGCCGTATCTGCGCTGCAGCCGTTCGGCGGCGAGCTGGATCGGGGTCAGCGGGTTCTTGATCTCGTGGGCGATGCGGCGGGCGACGTCGGACCAGGCGGCGCGGCGCTGGTCCATCAGCTGCTCGGTGATGTCGTCGAAGGTGAGCACATAGCCGCCCGCGACCGGCACCGTCTTCACCGCCAGGGTGCGCGGCTCGCCCGACGAGGCGAGCTGGACGACATCCTCGCGCTCGCCGGCGGTGAGCTGGCGGTCGAGCTCGGGGGCGAGATCGGCGAGCTTCTGGCCGACCGGGCTGTTGCCGCCGGTCTTCAAGAGGGTCTCGGCCGAGCTGTTGATCAGCCGGACGACATGGCCCTTGTCGACCGAGAGCACGCCCGCCGTCACTCCCGAAAGCACCGCCTCGGTGAACGCGCGGCGGGTGTCGAGCTGGGCGTTGGCGGTGACCAGGGCCCCGGTCTGCTCCTCGAGCCGCCGGGTCATCCGGTTGAAGGTGCTGCCGAGCGTGCCGATCTCGTCGCGCGCCTCGGACATCGGCACCCGCGCGGCGAGATCGCCGGCCGTCACGCGCCGGGCGGCGTCGACGAGCTGCCCAATCGGACGCACCATCCGGTCGGCGATGATCAACGCGATCCAGATCGACAGCGCGATCAGAGCGAGCGAGATCAAAATCAGGACGACGTTGAAGCGGATCTGCAGCCGGCGGGTATTCTCAAGCGCCGACTTGTAGGCGGTCGCCGCGTTCTGCGCCTCGCGTATCTGGGCGGTTGCCGTCTCGTTCACAGCTCGCGCGCCGTAGAAATAGACCCGCGCCTGGGGATCCAGCCTCACCACAGCCTCGAGCCGGTTGGGGGTAGAAGCGGTCCTCATCTCGCCCGCACGCATCGCACGGAGCACCTCGGGCGCGAATCGCCGGGTCAGAGGCCTATTGTCGAAATTGACCTCGACGAGGCTGCGAACGCGGCCGTTTGAGTCAAGCTGCAGGACCGCCGTTTCGGTGATCTGCCGTGCGGCGGTCTGATAGAGGAAATCGTTGCGGAACGCCTCGCTCGCGAGGCCGAATCTGTTGATCCGATCCACTACGTCGAGACCCATGCGATGAACGTCGAGATTGAGCCGCTCGCGATGCTCGCGCTCATAAATCTGTGAAACATTCTCGGCGCTGGTCAGCACGGTCTGGGCTTGGTCGGAAAACCAGAATTTGACTCCACTCTGGAAGAGCATCGAGGCGAAGATGACGACGAGCAGAGTCGGAACGCTGGCGATGATCGAGAACAGGGCGACCAGCCGCACATGGAGCCGCCCCCTCCCTCCGACATCGGACGCTGCAGCGCGGCGAATGGCAAGGCGTCGCGCGATCATCACCATCAGCGCCATCGCCGGCACCAGATTGGCGACGACCAGGCCCGCGACCAGCTCGGGACTGAGCGGTGACTCCGGGCTCCCGGTCCGGGTGACGATCAGATAGCTCGCCGCCAGCACGAGCAGCAGCACGACCAGGATGCCGATCTCGGCGACCGGCGCCCAGCCGCTGCGGCGAGCGATCACGGCGATGCGCCGCCGCCAGCGCGGCCGGTTGGTCTCGACGGGGATCGCGGCTTCGGCGTTCACGACTGCGGCCCTAGCACAACAATGTGGCGCAAAAAACACACTGATTTGGACCGTCCGCCGCAAAAACGAGCGGACTCAACGCTCAGGCAGCCGCTTTCACCAGCCAGGGCGAGTAGAATTCGCGCAACATCGCCTTGGCGCGGCGCGGGTCCGGCTCCTGGTTGAAGGCGTTGCGGAACTCGGCCGAGCCGTGCAGGCCCCTGGTGTACCAGCCGACATGCTTGCGCGCGCAATTGACCCCGATCTGGGGCCCGTAAAGCTCGAGCATCGCCTCATATTGGGCGGCGAGGACGCGATATTGCTCGTCGAGGCCGGGGTCGGGCAGGCGCTCGCCGGTGTCGAGCCAGTGCATGACCTGCTTGAGCAGCCAAGGCCGGCCATAGGCGCCGCGGCCGATCATCACCCCGTCGGCGCCGGACAAAGCGAGCGCCGTATCGACGTCCTCGATCGAGTTGATGTCGCCATTGGCGATCACCGGCACGCGCACCGCCCGCTTGACGTTGCGGATGAACGCCCAGTCCGCCTCGCCCTTGTACATCTGGCAGCGGGTGCGGCCGTGGACGGTGATCATCCTGACGCCGAGATCCTCGGCGATGCGGGCGAGCTCGGGCGCGTTGAGGCTCGCATGATCCCAGCCCATCCGCATCTTGAGCGTGACCGGCACCTTGACCGCCTTCACCGTCGCCTCGACGATCGCAGCGGCGAGCTTGAGGTCGCGCATCAGCGCCGAGCCCGCCTCGCCGTTGACCACCTTCTTGACCGGGCAGCCCATGTTGATGTCGATGATCGCGGCGCCGCGATCCTCATTGAGCTTCGCCGCCTCGGCCATCTCGGCCGGCGAGCAGCCGGCGAGCTGCATCGACACCGGCTCCTCGATGGGATCCCAGACCATCTTCTGCAGCGACTGGCGGGTCTCGCGGATCGCCGCCTGGCTGGCGATCATCTCGGTGACGGTGAGGCCGGCGCCATAGCCCTTGACGATCCGCCGGAACGGCATGTCGGTGACGCCGGTCATCGGCGCCAGGATCACCGGCGTCGCGATCCCGACGGGACCGATCTGGATGGGCTTGAGGCGGGGCATAGGTGCGGCGAGATAGGGTGGAATGCGCTGGCGGGCAAGTTTGGGGGTCGAAGCCTGTCCTTCGATACGCGGCTTCGCCAAGCTCAGCCGCTACTCAGGATGAGCGGAAGGGTTAAATGCAAACCGCTCATCCTGAGCAGGCATTGAGCGAAGTCGAAATGCCGTATCGAAGGACAGGCTCGGGGCGAACGGCATTTCCAAAATGATCAGACCCAGCCTAGAGGCGTCCCATGGGGAAGACAGTCGCATTGCTGGTCGCGGCCGGAACCGGCAGCCGGGCCGGCGGCGATACGCCCAAGCAATATCGCGAGATTGCCGGGCGGCCGCTGCTCGCCCATGCCGTCGACCATCTCCGTCATCCGCGGATCGACGCCGTCCAGGTCGTCATCGGCGCGGGCCAGGACGAGGCCTATCGGGCCGCGGTCGGCGACCGTGCCCTCCCCTCCCCGATCCTCGGCGGCGCGACCCGGCGGATGTCGGTGCGCAACGGCCTCGAGGCGCTGGCCGGCGCCGAGCGGGTGCTGATCCACGACGCCGCCCGCCCGTTCCTTCCGGCCGCGGTGATCGATCGGCTGCTCAGCGCGCTCGATACGCATGACGGTGCCGTCCCCGCTTTGCCGGTCACCGACACGCTGGCCAGGGCCGATGGCGAGCCGGTGCCGCGCGACGGCCTCGTCCGGGTGCAGACGCCGCAGGCGTTCCAGCTCGACGCGATCCGGCGCGCCCATGCCGCCTGGACCGGCGGCGAGGCGAGCGACGACGCCCAGATCGCCCGCGCCGCCGGCCTCAGGGTCGCCACGGTCGAAGGCGATCCGGCGCTGGAGAAATTGACCTTCGACGCCGATTTCCGCCGCGCCGAGGCGGCCCTGCTCGGCCCGCGCGTCGGCTTCGGCTTCGACGTCCACGCTTTCGCCGCCGGCCGGGAGCTCTGGCTCGGCGGCGTCCGGATTGCCCACGACAAGGGTCTCGCCGGCCACAGCGACGCCGACGTCGTCCTCCATGCGCTGACCGACGCGATCCTCGGCGCGCTCGGCGCCGGCGACATCGGCGACCATTTCCCGCCGTCGGACCCGCAATGGCGCGGCGCCGCCTCGTCGCTGTTCCTCGAACATGCGCGGGACCTCGTCGCGCAGGCCGGCGGGCGGATCGCCCATGCCGACGTCACGATCATTTGCGAGGCGCCCCGGATCGGCCCGTATCGGGACTCGATGCGGGCGCGCATCGCCGCTCTGTTGCGGCTGCCGCCGGCGAGGATTAGCATCAAGGCGACGACCACCGAGCGGCTCGGCTTTGCCGGCCGCGGCGAGGGGATCGCCGCCCAGGCCGTGGCGACGCTGCGGCTCCCGGAGGACCAATGAGCGACTCACCGATCGACTATGTCCTGCCCGCCGAGCTGGTCGACCTCGCCCGCCAGGTGATCGACGCCAACCGCGCCGCCGGCCGGCGGGTCGCGGTCGCCGAAAGCTGCACCGGCGGCCTCGTCGCCGCCGCCTTGACCGAGATCGCCGGCAGCTCCGACGTGCTCGAGGCGGGCTTCGTCACCTATTCGAACGAGGCCAAATCGAAGCTTCTCCATGTCAGCGAGGACGTGATCGACACGTTCGGCTCGGTCTCGGTGGCGACCGCCTGGGCGATGGCGCAGGGCGCGCTCGCCGCCTCGGGGGCCGACGTCGCGGTGGCGCTGACCGGCATTGCCGGGCCGGCCGGCGGCTCCGACCGCAAGCCGGTCGGCACCGTCGTCTTCGCCCGGGCCGAGAAAGCGGCCGACCCCAAAGAGATCGTCGCCGACACCCAGAAGTTCGACGACAATGGCCGCGGCGGCGTCCGGCTTCAGGCGGCGCTGTGCGCGCTCGGCCTGCTGCTGCCCGATTCGCCCGGCCCGTAAAGGGCGTGGGCGCGCTCCTCGAAGGCGCCGATCATCCGCCGCAGCGCGCGATCGAACATCTGCCCGGCGAGCGCCTCGAACAGGCGGTTGCGGAAGGCGAAATCGACGCAGAAATCGACCTCCGTGCCGCCCGGCGCGGGCGCGAACCGCCAGCTGTTGTGGAGATATTTGAGCGGCCCCTCGACATAATCGATCTCGATCTCGCGCGGGCGCTCTTTGTGGACCTTCGAGGTGAAGGTCTCCTTGAACGCGCCGAAGCCGACGACGAGATCGGCGACCATGAAGGTGGCGCTGTCCTCGCGGATCCGGGTCGCCGCCACCCAGGGCAGGAACTCCTGATAGCGGCCGACGTCGGCGACGAGATCGAAGAGCTGCTCGAGCGTGTAGGGCAGCAGCCGCTTCTCGGTATGGCGCGGCATCAGCGCGTCGCTGCCAGCCTGGCTTCGCGCGCCGCCCGCATTTTCTCGAAATCGTCGCCGGCATGGTAGCTCGAGCGGGTCAGCGGCGAGGCGGCGACGAGCAGGAAGCCCTTGGCGCGGGCGATCGCGGCATAGGCCCTGAACGCGTCGGGGGTGATGAAATCCTCGACCCTGGCGTGGCGCGGGGTCGGCTGGAGATACTGGCCCATGGTCAGGAAATCGACGTCGGCCGAGCGCATGTCGTCCATCACCTGGTGGACCTCGAGCCGCTCCTCGCCGAGCCCGACCATCAGCCCGGACTTGGTGAAGATCGAAGGATCGTGGCGCTTGACGCTTTCGAGCAGGCGGAGCGAGGCATAATAGCGCGCGCCCGGGCGGATCGTCGGGTAGAGCCGCGGCACCGTTTCCAGATTGTGGTTGTAGACGTCGGGCCTCGCCGCGATGATCTTCTCGACCGCGGCCGCCGGCTTGTTGCGGAAATCGGGGGTGAGGATCTCGATCGTCGTCGCCGGCGCATTGCGCCGCAGCGCCTCGATCACCTTGACGAACTGGGACGCGCCGCCGTCGGGCAGGTCGTCGCGGTCGACCGAGGTGACGACGATGTGGCTGAGGCCCAGTTCGGCGGCGGCGACGGCGACATGCTCGGGCTCGAGCGGATCGAGAGCGCGCGGCATCCCGGTCTTGACGTTGCAGAAGGCGCAGGCGCGGGTGCAGGTGTCGCCGAGGATCATCACCGTCGCGTGCTTCTTGGTCCAGCACTCGCCGATATTGGGGCAGGCCGCTTCCTCGCAGACGGTGGCGAGGTTGAGCCGCCGCATCAGCCGCCGGGTTTCCATGAAGCCGGCGCTGACCGGCGCCTTGACCCTGATCCAGTCGGGCTTGCGCTGGCGCGGGGTCGCGCGGGGATCGGCTTCGCTCATCGCGCGCAAATAGCGATCCCCAGCTTGCTAAACAACACAGATACGCCCGTTCGGCCTGAGCTTGTCGAAGGCCATTCCTTCTTCTAGCGGGCGAAGGCAGGAGAGGGCTTCGACAGGCTCAGCCCGAACGGAGAGTGCATTGACCCAGTTCAGTGACCTGCTCGAAGGCTATCGCCGGTTTCGCGACCATGGCTGGGGGGCGCAGCGCGAACGCTGGGCCGGGCTCGCCGAGGGGCAGAGCCCCAAGGTGATGGTGATCGCCTGCTCCGACAGCCGGGTCGACCCCGCCCAGATTTTCGACGCGCGGCCCGGCGAGATGTTCGTCGTCCGCAACGTCGCCAACCTCGTCCCGCCGTTCGAGCGCGACAATCATTATCACGGCGTCTCCGCCGCGCTCGAATTCGCGGTCACCCAGCTCGAGGTCGACGAGCTGGTGGTGATGGGCCACGGCTTTTGCGGCGGCTGCGCGGCCGCGCTGACCGGCCAGTTCGACTCGGCGCCCCACGGCGAGGGCCATTTCATCGCCCACTGGATCGACATGCTGAGCGAAGCGCGCGAGCCGATCAGGGCGCGCCATCCCGAACTGGGCCGCGATGCGTTCCTCGAAATGGAGCTCGAGGGGGTACGCATCTCGCTCCGGAACCTCCAGACCTTCCCCTGGGTCCGCGAGCGCGTCGAGGCCGGCAAGCTCAAGCTCCACGGCGCCTGGTTCGCGATCGCCGACGGCATCCTCCACGTCTGCGACGAAGCGAGCGGGGAGTTCGCCCCGGCCTGATCCCCCCTCGTCATTGCGAGGAGCGTAGCGACGCGGCAATCCAGGCGGCACTGGATTGCTTCGCTTCGCTCGCAATGACGGGAATGGAGCTTACGGCACCCGGCGCGCGGTGAGGATGCGGATGCGGGGCGAGAGCATCTGGCCGCGCATCATGCCCTCCCCTTCGGTCGGCGAGGTCGGCGCGGCGAGGATGCGGCGGACCACGTCCATCCCCTCGACGACATGGCCGAACACCGCATAGCCGAGGCCGTCGCCGGCCGAGCCCGGGCCCGCGTCGAGATAGCGCATGTCGCCGACCATGATCGTGAAATCGCCCTGGGCGGTGCCGACCGCGAGGCGCGGCGCGGACAGCGCGCCATCGATATGGGAAAGGCCGGTCTGGCTGGTCGGCTCGTGCGCGATCGGCGGGAACATCCGCCGCGGATCGCGCACCCCGGCCTGGATCAGCCCCTTGCCCGCGCCCCCCGGCATCGCCCGGTAGAAATCGATCCCGTCGAAACGCCGGGCGTCGACATAGCGCAGGAAATTCGCCGCGGTGACCGGTGCGCGCCCGGTCTCGACCGCGACGATGATGTCGCCTTCGCCGGTGTGCAGCAGCACCCGGACCGTCGCCGGCAGCGGCGCCTGCGCGGTCAGCGCGAGCAGCATGGCGAGGATCAGGCCGCGCAGCATCACGCCGCCTCCCGCCCGGCGACGCTGCGGCGGGCGCCATAGAGGAAGTAGAGGCCGAGCCCGACCACCTGGGCGCAGGCGAACCAGATCTGGGTGCGCTGCGGCAGGCTGTAGAGCAGATAGAGGCAGCCCAATATGCCGAAAATCCCGACCGGCCAGGCGAGCGGCGTGCGGAACTTGCGCGGCTCGGCCGGGGCGCGTTTGCGCATCACCAGCATGCACAGGCAGACCGCGATGAAGGCGGTGAGCGTGCCGGCATTGGCGAGCGCGGCGAGCTCGGCGAGCGGGATCAGGCCGGCGAGCGTGGCGACGACGATCGCGGTGAAGATCGTGATCCGGGTCGGCGAGCCGCGGCCGCTGACCCGCGCCAGGCCGGGCGGGATCAGGCCGTCGCGCGCCATCACGAAGAAGATCCGGCTCTGGCCGTAGAAGAAAGCGAGGATCACCGTCGGCAAGGTCACCACCGCCGAGACGCCGAGATAATAAGCCGCGGTGGGCTGGCCGATCTCGCGCAGGATCAGCGCCAGCGGCTCGGGGCTGTCGGCGAAGCGGGTGAAAGCGAGCGCGCCGATCGCGGCCGCCGCCACCGCCATGTAGATGAGCACGCAGACGAACATCGAGCCGACGATGCCGATCTTGAGGTCGCGGTCCGGATTGCGGGTCTCCTCGGCGGCGGTCGCGATCGCGTCGAAGCCGTAAAAGGCGAAGAAGATGATCGCCGCCGCCGCCATCACCCCGACCTCATGGCCCGGCGCGCCGCTCTTCGGAAAGCCGTAGGGCATGAACGGCTCGAACCGGGCCGGATCGAAATAAGGCAGGGTCACCGCGACGAACACGATCAGCGCCACCACCTTCACCAGCACCAGGATCGCGTTCACGGTCGCGCTCTCGCGGGTGCCGTAGATCAGCAGCCCGGCGACCACCGCGATGATGAAGATCGCCGGCAGGTTGATCAGGCCGCCGAGCTCGGGCCCCTGCGACAGCGCGGCCGGGAAGCCCGCCCAGGCCTGGAGCAGCGGCGAGGCATAGCCCGACCAGCCGACCGCGACCGCGCTCACCACCAGCGAATATTCGAGGATCAGGCTCCAGCCGACGATCCAGGCGAGCAGCTCGCCGAGCACGACATAGGTGTAGGTGTAGGCGCTGCCCGAGGCCGGATACATCGTCGCCATCTCGGCATAAGCAAGCGCGGCGGCGGCGCAGATCAGCCCGGCAATGGCGAAGGAGAGGATCACCGCGGGCCCCGCCTTGGCGGCGCCGACCCCGGTCAGGGTGAGGATGCCGGTGCCGACGATCGCGCCGACCCCCAAGGCGATCAGATGCGGCCAGGAGAGGCTCGGCTTGAGCCGGTGCTCAGGCGCCATATCCTCGGCGGCGACGATCGTCTTCCTCGCATTCCAGCTCGCCACGGCCCGGCCTCCCCCTTCGCTCTCCCGAGCCGCCATCTTGGTCCGGCCGGGCGGCGACGGCAAGCGTGGCCGAATGGGCACAGTCGCGGCCGATAAAATCCAAATCGGACGAACGGAGGAGGCCGGCCGGAACTTTGGATTTTGATCTGAGTTAATCGGCTCAACATGGGGGATACCGTAAAAACACGCGATGCCGAAGCCGAGCGCATGACCTCCCTGCCCGCCACGCCCGAAGAGATTGTCGGCGCCGCCCGGGTCGCCGCGCGTCGCGGCCCGGCGGAGCTGCACGCGGTGCTCGCCGCGCTGCCCGCGCCGATCTACCTGACCGACGCCGAGGGCTGGATCACCTTCTACAACCAGGCCTGCATCGACTTTGCCGGCCGCACCCCGAGCCTCGGCGAGGACCGCTGGTGCGTGACCTGGCGGCTCTACCGCGAGGACGGCACCTTCCTCCCCCATGACCAATGCCCGATGGCGGTGGCGGTCAGGGAGAGGCGCGAGGTCCGCGGCGCCGTCGCGCTCGCCGAGCGGCCCGACGGCACCCGGGTGATGTTCGCCCCCTATCCGACGCCGCTGGTCGGCGAGGACGGCGAGATTGCCGGCACGGTCAACATCCTGATCGACGTCACCGATCACCGCCAGGCCGGAGCGCTGCGCGCCCAGGCGATGCGCTGCCGCCGGCTCGCTTCGTCGCTGACCGACCGGCAGGCGGCGAAGACGCTGCTGCTGATGGCCGGCGAATATGACGAGAAAGCGCGCGCGCTGAGGAGCTGACGGCAGGCGATTGGCCGCGGCGCGCCGCCGGGCTATCACGGCGCATGATCGACATCGCCCCGCTCGCCCCCGGCGACCGCGCCGAATGGGAAGAGCTCGCCCGCGGCTACAAGGCCTTCTACCGGACCGAGCTCGCCGACGAGCGCTACGCGGCAACCTGGGCGGCGCTGCTCGCCGGCGACCGGGTCCACGGCCTCGCCGCCCGCATGGACGGGGAGATCGTCGGCATCGCCCATTACCTGTTCCACGCCCAGACCTGGGGCCCGGACGCCTGCTACCTCCAGGATCTGTTCACCGCCGAGAAAGCGCGCGGCCAGGGCGTCGCCACCGCGCTGATCGACGCCGTCGCGGAGGCGGCCCGGGCTCGCGGCGCGCGCAAATTCTACTGGCTGACCAAAAAGGACAACGAACGCGCCCGCGCGCTCTACGATCGCATCGCGCGGTCGAAGGGCTTCCTGCGCTACGATTATCCATTGTAGCAAAAGCGCAAATCGCATATGAAATTATTCATATGCGAGGAATGGGTAAGCCCGTTTTGCGAACCGCGGCCTGCATGATAAATGACCGGGCATGAACGTTCAGACGGCGATGAGGCGGCCGGAACGGGTCAAGCTGAGGGTCGGCGACTTCCTGTTGCTGAAGCGGTCGGGGGCTTTTGCGGACTTTTCCAGATCGGAGCTCGTCGACGGCGAGCTTTGGGGAGTCCCTTCTCAGGATGAGGACGAACCGGAATCCGACGGGCGGGTGCGGATCAAGCTGCGCATCGAGGATTATCTTCGTCTCGACCAGGCCGGCGCGTTCGCCGCTTACGGCAAGACCGAGCTGATCGATGGCGTGGTCTACGCGATGAACCCGCAGCATCGCCCGCACGGCTTCGCCAAGGATGAACTGGCTTACCGGCTGCGAAGGGCCCTCGAGGCCATTGGATCCGGCCTGCACGTCGCCACCGAGCAATCGGTCGCGATCGAACCCGGCAGCGAACCCCAGCCGGACATCATCCTCACATCCGAGCCGCGGGGGCCGGGAGCGATACCGGGCGCATCCGTTGCGCTGCTCGCCGAGGTGGCGGCCACGACCGCGGGCTTCGACTTGAACGAAAAGGCCCGCGCCTATGCCGTTGCCGGAATCCCCGAATATTGGGTTTTGGACGTGACCGGGCGTATGATCTATCAACTGTGGGGCCCCGGAAGCGACGCTTACGCACAGCGGCGCGTGGTTGCGTTCGGCGAGCGGATCGAAGCTGCGACGGTCGCGGGGCTGGCGGTGGACACGAGCGGAATTAATTAGGGACTGTCCCCATCTCCTTCCAGGGACTGTCCCCATCTCCTTCCCGGCTATCGTACCCTAATACGCATGAAGCGGCGCGCGATCTTCTCGGAGGTCCGATTACCTCTGAAGGAGATCGTGTGATGCGGCGGCTTCAGGCCTTGCTTCTGTCTTAAGTCGTGGCCCTCGGACATGGCGTGGTCCAGCAGCGATCTCTCCATAATTCTCAACACCCTGTCCAAATCCTGACCGGATTTCGGGACGGGCCGGCAGCAGATCACGTAGCGGGATCCGCTCTCGGCCTCATAAATCGCCTGCATCAGCCTGACGGAGTTGAGATGCTGCTTGACCCGCTGCCTGAGGTTCTTGGAGCGGCCGATGTAAAGAGGTGATACCCGGTCTCCGTGCTGCCGAAAGAAGATATATACTCCTGGCTCCTGAGAGATCGCATCGAGGTCCGTGCATTCGTAGATTGCGCCGCTCGCGGCCACGCTGAGTGGCACCGGTTTGTCCCAACGGGCCTCGATATTAAGCGGCATGGCCTTCTCCAATCTTACCGCGTCAGCTTCCGATAGGTCATCCGGTGCGGCCGGTCCGCCTCCGGGCCGAGGCGCCGGCGCTTGTCTTCCTCATAGGATTCGAAATTGCCTTCGAACCATTCGACCTGGCTGTCGCCCTCGAAGGCGAGGATGTGGGTGGCGAGGCGGTCGAGGAAGAAGCGGTCGTGGCTGATGATCACCGCGCAGCCGGCGAAATTCTCCAAAGCCTCCTCCAGGGCGCGCAGGGTCTCGACATCGAGATCGTTGGTCGGCTCGTCGAGGAGGAGGACGTTGCCGCCCTCCTTGAGCATCTTGGCGATGTGGACGCGGTTGCGCTCGCCGCCCGACAATTGGCCGACCTTCTTCTGCTGGTCGGGCCCCTTGAAGTTGAACGCGCCGACATAGGCGCGGGTGCCGATCTCGTGCTTGCCGAAGCGGAACACGTCGAGGCCGTCCGAGATCTCCTCCCAGACGTTCTTGTTGGGGCTGAGATGGTCGCGCGACTGATCGACATAACCGAGCTTCACCGTCGGCCCGATCCTGATCTCGCCGGAATCGGCCTCCTCCTGGCCGGTGAGCAGCCGGAACAAGGTGGTCTTGCCGGCGCCGTTCGGGCCGATCACGCCGACGATGCCGCCCGGCGGCAATGAGAAGCTCAGGTCCTCGAACAGCAATTTGTCGCCATAGGATTTGGTGACGCCGTTCAAATCGATGACGTTGCCGCCCAGCCGCTCGGGCACCTGGATCAGGATCTGCGCCTTGCCCGGGGTGCGGTTCTCCTGGGCCTGGACCAATTCGTCGAAGGCGCGGATGCGCGCCTTGGACTTGGCCTGGCGCGCTTTCGGGGAGCGGCGGATCCATTCGAGCTCGTCGCTGATCGCCTTCTGCTTGCCCTTTTCCTCCCGTTCTTCCTGCTCCAGCCGCTTGGCTTTCTTCTCCAGATAGCCGGAATAATTGGATTCGTAGACGTAGTAGCGGCCGCGATCGAGCTCGAGCACCCAGTTCACGACATTGTCGAGGAAATAGCGGTCGTGGGTGACGAGGATGACGTTGCCCGGATAGTCGACAAGGTGCTTTTCGAGCCATTGCACGCTTTCGGCGTCGAGATGGTTGGTCGGCTCGTCGAGCAGCAATATGTCGGGTTTCTCGAGCAGCAGCCGGGTCAGCGCCACCCGCCTTTTCTCGCCGCCGGAGAGATTGTCGACCGAGGCCTCGCCCGGCGGGCAGCGCAAGGCGTCCATCGCGATCTCGAGCTGGTTGTCGAGGGTCCAGCCGTCGACCGCGTCGATCTTCTCCTGCAATTCGCCCATTTCGGTGCCGAGCGCGTCGAAATCGGCGTCGGGATCGGCCATTTGCGCGGAGACGGCGTTGAACCGCTCGACCAGATCGGCGATCGGCCGGACGCCCTCCATGACGTTTTCCCTGACCGTCTTGGCCGGATCGAGCTGCGGCTCCTGCTCGAGATAGCCGACGGTGATGTGCTCGCCCGGCCAGGCCTCGCCGACGAACTCGGTGTCGCGGCCGGCCATGATCTTCATCAGCGTCGATTTGCCCGAGCCGTTCGGGCCGACGATGCCGATCTTGGCGTCGGGATAGAATTGCAGGTGGACGTTCGACAGGATCGGCTTGGGGGCGCCGGGAAAGGTCTTGGAGAGGCCCTTCATGACGAAGCTGTACTGGGCGGCCATGCGGCGCTGGACTCCGGATAATGGGGTGACGGGGTTGGCGCCTCCCTAGTGTCGCGGCTCTTCCTTGTCACCCGCGAAGTGGCTAAGCGGCGCCCATGAAGAAGCTGATCCTGCTCGCCCTCGCCCTCCCCTCGCTCGCGTCCGCCCAGAATGTCGGCGACCGGGCCGCCGCGCTGCGCGACGCCGCGCTTGCCTCCGACACCGTCGCCTGGGATTTCGTCGAGGGGCTGACGACCGAGGTCGGCCAGCGGCTCGCCGGCACCGAGGCCGAGGCGCGGGCGCGCGCCTGGGCGGCGCGGCGGCTGACCGAATTGGGCTTTTCGAACGTCCGCATCGAGACTTTCGACATGCCGGTCTGGGTGCGCGGCGAGGAAAGCGCCGAGATCGTCTCGCCCTTCCCGCAGCGGCTGGTGCTGACCGCGCTCGGCAATTCGGGGGCGACCCCGGCGGGCGGACTCGAGGCCGAGGTGGTCGGCTTCGACAGCGTCGCCGCGCTCGAGGCGGCGCCCGATGCGGCGGTGCGCGGCCGCATCGTCTTCATCGACCACAACATGATGCCGACCCAGGACGGCTCGGGCTACGGCCAGTTCGGCGCGCCCCGCCGCCAGGGCCCGACCGTCGCCAGCCGCAAGGGCGCCGCGGCGATCGTCGTCCGCTCGATCGGGACCGACCACCATCGCAACCCCCATACCGGCGTCCAGAGCTTCGGCCAGGGCGCCCGGCCGATCCCCGCCGCCGCGCTCTCCGTCCCCGACGCCGAGCAGCTGCGGCGAATCCTCGCCCGGGCCGGAGATCGGCCGGTGCGGATGCACCTGGTGCTGACGCCGCGCCAGACCGGCACCCACCAGTCGGGCAATGTCGTCGCCGAGGTGCCGGGAAGCGATCCGGGCGCCGGCGTGATCGCGATCGGCGGCCATCTCGACAGCTGGGACCTCGGCACCGGCGCGATCGACGACGGCGCCGGAGTCGCGATCACCGTCGCCGCCGCCCACCGCATCATGCAGGCCGGGCGCCCGCGCCGGACGATCCGGGTGGTCCTGTTCGGCGCCGAGGAGCCGGGCGGGTTCGGCGGCGACAGCCTGTTCGCCCGCCACCGCAACGAGAACGACGTCGTCCTGGTCGGCGAATCCGATTTCGGCGCCGACCGGGTGTGGCGGGTCGAGTTCAGCCTCGCCCCGGCCAATGCCGCGCTTGCCGATCGCATCGCCGCCTTGCTGGCGCCGCTCGGCATCCTGCGCGGCCCGGGCGGCGCCGACGCCGGCACCGACCTCGGCCCCTACCGGCGCGCCGGCGCCGCCGCGATCGACCTCAACCAGGACGGCACCCGCTATTTCGACTATCACCACACCCCCGACGACACGCTCGACAAGATCGATCCGGCCCAGCTGCGCCAGAACGTCGCCGCCTGGACGGCGATGCTCGCCGCCGCCGCCGACGCGCCCGAGCGGATCGAGCCCGCGGGAGCCCCGCCGGCCCGCTGACCGCTTGACCTTTACGCCTGCCCAATCGACAAAGTCGCCGACGCCGGGGGGCGCTCAGAGAGGCTCTTGCTCGTGAACACCAGGCACGTCGCGACGCTCCTCCTCCTCGGCCCTGCCTGCGCCGCCTTTTCGGGGGCGAGAGCCGAGGCGCAGGACGCCCCTGCCCCGCTTCCGGCCGCGGCACCGGCCAATCCGGACCTGTCGCAGCTCTCGATCGAGGAGCTGGCGCAGCTGCCGGTACGCTCGGCCTCGAAGCGCGAGGAGCCGCTTTCCGCGGCGGCGACGGCGTTGTTCGTGATCACCAGCGACGACATCGTCAATTCGGCGGCGGATTCGCTGCCCGAGGCGCTGCGGCTGGCGCCGAACCTCAACGTCCAGCAGGTCAACGGCCACGAATATGCGATCAGCGCGCGCGGCTTCAACAGCGTCGAGACGGCCAACAAGCTGCTCGTGCTGATGGACGGGCGAAGCATCTATTCGACCCTTCATTCGGGGGTGTTCTGGGACGTGCGCACGCCGCTGCTCGAGGACATCGCCCAGATCGAGGTGATCAGCGGTCCGGGCGGGACGCTCTACGGGCCCAACGCCGTCAACGGCGTCATCAACATCCTCTCGCGCGACGCCGGCGAGACGCTCGGCGGGCTGGTGCGCGGCACCGCCGGCACGTTCGAGCAATCGGCCGCGGCCCGTTACGGCGTTGCCGTCGGCGAAGCCGGCGCGGTTCGCTTCTACGCCAATTGGTTCAACTTCGACGACCACCGGCAGGCGCCGATCGGGCCGGTGCTGCGCGACCGCTTCCACGGCTGGCGGGCAGGCTTTCGCGGCGACTTCGCCACCGCGCGCGACCGTTTCACCCTCCAGGGCGACATTTTCGACAACCGGATCGCATCGCTGCCCGGCGATCGCAATCAGGGCCACAACCTCCTCGGCCGCTGGACCCGCGACCTTTCCGGGACCGCCTCGTTCCGGATCCAGGCCTATTACGATCATGTCGAGCGCCGCTATCTGCTGACCTTCGATTCGCTGGAGACGGCCGAGGCGGAAGCGCAGCTCAACCTGCAGGCGGGCGCCCACGACATCGTGATCGGCGGCGGCCTGCGCACGACACGCGATGAGTTCATCAATAATCTCAACGCCTTCAGGCTCAATCCTCAGAGTCGTCGCTTATGGGTCTACAACGCCTTCGTCCAGGACCGCTTCGCGCTGACCCCGACGCTGTCGCTGATCGCCGGGATCAAGGCCGAAGACACCAGCTTCACCGGCATCGAGCTGTTGCCCAACGTCCGGATCGCCTGGCACCCCGACGATCGCACCCTGCTCTGGGCGGCAGTGTCGCGCGCGGTGCGCACGCCCTCGCGGATCGACCGCCAGCTCGAATTCCCGCCTTTGCTCACCGGCGGCTCGTTCCAGTCGGAGAAGCTGGTCGCGTTCGAGGCCGGCTATCGCGGCCAGCCCACGGCGCGGACGACGCTGTCGGTCTCGGCCTTTTACAACGCCTATGACGACATCCGGACCACCGAATTCCAGCCCGGCGGCGCCCTGCCGATCCAGCTGATGAACGGGCTCGAGGGCCACACTTACGGCGTCGAGGCCTGGAGCGCTTCCCAGCTGGCGCCATGGCTGCGGGTCAATCTCGGCCTCAGCACGCTGTGGAAGCGGTTCCACGAAAAGCCCGGCCATGCCGATCTCGCCCAGCGCGATGCGCTCGGCCACGACCCCCATCTGCAGCTGTTCCTTCGCGCCGAGCTGACCCCGGTCGAGCGGCTTCGCCTCAATTTCGGCCTGCGCCGGATCGGCAGGCTTGCCGGCGGTGGCGGCGGCGAGCCGCCGATCTCCGCCTATGTCGAGGCGGACGCGAACCTGTCCTTCCGGCTCAGCGACACGCTCGAATTCTATCTCGCCGGCAACAACCTGCTTCACCGGACTCATCTCGAAAGCAACGACACGCAGCGGGCCACCCTCGCCCAGCGCAGCGTCTATCTCGGGACGAGGCTGCGGTTTTGAAGGGAGGACGGCTCCTTCTCGCGATGGCGCTCCTGTTCGGCGCGGCGCCGGCGCGCGCGCAACCGAGCGAAGGCGCGGTCAAGGCCGCGTTCCTGCCGCGCTTCGCCCGCTATGTCGCCTGGCCGCAGCCGGCGATGCCGGCACCCGGAGCGCCCTTCCAGCTCTGCCTGATCGGCCGCGATCCGTTCGGCCGGCTGCTCGACCAGGCCGCATCGAGCGAGCTGATCGACGGCCACGCAGTCACCGTCCGCCGGCTCACCGCGGTGGGCCAGGCGGGGTCCTGCCATCTGGCCTTCGTCCAGGGTGTCGCCGGCACCGATACGGCGCGGCTGCTGCTGGCCCTGCGCGCCCGGCCCGTGCTGACCGTCACCGACGCCCGCGCCGGCCCGCAGCGCGGCATGATCCACTTTACGATCGTCGGCGGCCGCGTCCGCTTCTTCATCGACGATGCCGCCGCCGCCGAGCGCGGCCTCGTCATCAGCTCGCGCCTGCTCGCGCTCGCGGCGGGCGTCAGGCAGCGGCGCTGATGCGGCGGCTGGTCCGCCTCCAGGAGCGCTGGAGCAGCGCGCCCTATGCGATCGTCGCGACGGTTGCGCTGCTGCTGCTCGCCGGGATCGGCATCATCCTCCAGAACGAGGCCGCCTATCGCGACCTGCAGGCCCAGGAGACGAGGGTCCAGGCCGACATCCTTTCCGCCAGCGTTACCGCCGCGCTCGATTTCGGCGACCGCCAGGCGGCGCAGGAGGCGGTCGACACGGTCCGGGTCAACCGCCAGATCCGCGCGATCGGCGTCTACGACCAGGCCGGCGCCCTCATCGCCGGCTACGGCCGCGATGGCGCGGGCCCGCCGCCCCGCTTCGTCGAGCCGCTGCCGCCGGCGGGCAACGCGGTCACCGCGACCGTGCCGGTGATCAGCCGCAGCGCGCGCATCGGCACCGTCTTTCTCGCCGCCGATCCCGAGCCGCTGTCGCGCCGGCTGACCCGCTATCTCGTCATCGGCCTGCTGGTGGTGATGGCCGCCCTCGTCGTCGGCGTCCTCGGCCTCGGCCAGAGCGCCCTGCGCCGGGTCAACCGAATCCTCGCCGAGCGGGCCGAGGCCCTGGTCCGCGCCAATGCGGAGCTGAAGGTCCAGGTCGGCGAGCGCACCAAGGCCGAAGATCAGCTGCGCCAGGCGCACAAGATGCAGGCGCTCGGCCAGCTGACCGGCGGTATCGCCCACGATTTCAACAATCTGCTCACCGTCATCCAGGGCTCGGCGGACATGCTTCGCCGCCCCGCCCTCGCCGACGACAAGCGGCTCCGCTACGCCGACGCGGTCGTCCAGGCGTCGGCCCGCGCCGCCGCCCTGACCGGCCAGCTGCTCGCTTTCGCCCGGCGCCAGCCGCTCCGCCCCGAGATCATCGAGGTCAACGACCTGATCCGCGGCATGACCGACCTGCTCGACCGCACGCTCGGCGAGCGGATCGAAGTCAAGACGAGGCTTTCGGCCGACGCCTGCGCGGTCGAGGCCGACCGCGCCCAGCTCGAATCGGCCCTGCTCAACATCGCCGTCAACGCCCGCGACGCGATGCCCGACGGCGGCGTGCTGACGATCCGCACCGCCGGCCTCGAGGAGGCCCATGCCGGCCGGATGGTCGCGCTTTCGGTCAGCGACAGCGGCTCCGGCATGGACGAGGACACGCTGAGTCGCGCGTTCGAGCCCTTCTTCACCACCAAGGCGACCGGCAAGGGCACCGGCCTCGGCCTCAGCCAGGTCTACGGCTTCGCCAGCCAGTCGGGCGGCGACGTCCGCATCGACAGCAGCCCGGGCGAAGGGACGACGGTGACCCTGCTGCTGCCCTGCAGCGGCCTCGCTGGGCGCCAGCGCCAGGACGAAGAGGAGCTCGCCGGGCCCGAGCGCCGGCGCAGCGGCCGGATCCTGCTGGTCGAGGACAATGAGGAGGTCGGCGAGTTCGCCGAGACCCTGCTCGGCGAGCTCGGCCACAAGGTGACCCGGGTGCGATCGGGCGAGGCGGCGCTGCGGGCGGCGCTCGACGAGGGCTTCGACGCGGTGTTCACCGACGTCGTCATGCCCGGCATGAGCGGGCTCGAGCTGGCCGACCGGCTCGCCGAATTGCGGCCGCAGCTGCCGGTCATCCTGACCACCGGCTATTCCGACGAGATCGCCCGATCGGGCCCGGGCGGTCGGCCGGTGATCCTGAAGCCCTATCGGCTCGAGACGCTGGCGGCGGCGATCGACCAGAGCCTGGGGCGCAAGGATCAGTAAGCGGGCCCGGCGCGGCTGAGCGTGAAGCCGCGCGCGTCGATCGCGAAATGCCAGTCGTGCCAGCCGTCGACCGCGGCTTCGCCCTGGCCGACGACGAGCAGCCGGTCCGGCGTCTCGACCAGATGCGACAGGCGATAGCCCGGCGGCGGCGCGATCGCGCCCGCCGGCGCCCCGTCCGCATCGAACAGGAGCAGCTCCCCGCTTTCCGCGCTCAACGCCACCTGGAGCCCCGAGACCGGATCGCGAGTCACTGGATCGACCGGACCTCGACGACCCGAAGATGCTGCATCCGCTCGGCGGCCGGCATCATCATCTGGAATTGCGAGCCGCCGCCGGGCAGATAGCGGTCGGCCGGCACGTCGATCTGCGGCCCGACCGTGCCGACGTCGGCGATCAGCGGGGCGGTGATCTCATAGGTGACGACTCGGTCGATCGCCGGCTTCCACGCCGTCTTCACCGCCAGCGACAGGCGGACATAGTCGACGTTCGGGATCCGGTCGAACGTGCCGAAGCCGCCCGGCCGGTCGGTCGGCTGGCCGGGCGCGATCGCCATCTGGAAGCGCAGCCCGGCGGGAAGCGAGACGAGGTTGGACTGATGCCATTCCGGCCACGGCGATTCCCGCGCGACCAGCGCCCGGTAGGCGGCTTCGGCCTCCTCGTCGCCGGCGTAGCGCCAGCGCTGGTCTGCCCACCAGGCGGCATGGGCCGCGGGTGCCGCCGCGGCGGCGGCCGCCGGCGCCTGGGCTGCGGCCGGCACTCCGGTCGAAACGGCGGTCGAGAAAAGCAACAGCAGCGCGAACGCCCAACGGTGCCACAGCCTCATCGTCTTGCCCCCTTTTGATTGGTCGGGGAGACAGGATTCGAACCTGCGACCCTCTGCTCCCAAAGCAGATGCGCTACCGGGCTGCGCCACTCCCCGACCCCATTTCCTTAGGGCAACGTGGCTAAATGAGGAAGACGTCGCCGGCGTGGACGATGCGCAGGCCGCCGCCGGCGAGGCGCAGGCGCAGCGCGCCGCTCTCGTCGAGCCCGTCGAACAGGCCGCGGGCCTCGCCGGTGACGAGGGCGGTGCCGATCGGGTGGGCGGCGGCGAGCCAGGCGGCGCGGACCGGGGCGAGGCCTTCGCCGCGCCAGCGCTCCAGCCAGGCTTCGAAACAGGCGGCAAGGCGCTTCGCCAGCCCGTCCGGCGAAACCGCGGCGCCGAGCCCGGCGGCGCCCTCGGGAGGGTTGGCGAGATTGACTCCGAAGCCGACGATCACCGCCTCGCCCTGCCGCTCGAGCAGGATGCCGGCGAGCTTGGCGCCCTCGACCAGCAGGTCGTTCGGCCATTTGATCCGCGCCGCCGGAGCGTGGCGGCGGACCGCCTCGTGCAGGGCGACGGCGGCGACGAGCGCGAGCGTCGGCGCGGGCGGGTCGCCGGGCCGGAGGCGGACCAGGGTCGAAGCGTGGAAATTGCCGGCGGGCGAATGCCACGCCCTCCCCTGCCGCCCCTTGCCGCCGGTCTGCCGCCCGGCGCGCAGCCAGAGGCCTTCGCGCGCGCCGTCGCGGGCGAGCGCGGCGACATCGTCGTTGGTGGAGCCGGTTTCGGCGACGGTGCGGATCTCGGCCACGCCCGCCCCTCGGTCAGAAGGGGTGGAACAGGGACCAGGCGGCGGCCTGAGTGGCGGCGTCGAGCAGCGGAATGGCGAAATAGCCGAGCGGCGAGACGAACAGGGCCGCGGCCAGGATCAGGGCGGCGCCGACCGGCTCCTTCGTCTCGGCGAAGGCGGGCGACGGCTCGTCGAAATAGATCAGCTTGACGATCATGATGTAATAATAAGCGCCGATCACCGAGGTCGCGATCGCCACCGCGGCGAGCCAGGTGAGATGGGCCTCGACCGCCGCCTGGAACACCAGGAACTTGGGCCAGAAGCCGAACAGAGGCGGGATGCCGGCGAGGCTGAACATGAACATCGCCATCGCCAGAGCCAGCAGCGGCCGGGTGCGCGACAGGCCGGCAAGGCTGGCGATGGTCTCGACCGGCTCGCCGCCGGCGTCGCGCATCCTGAGGACGACGAGGAAGGCGCCGAGCGTCATGGCGACGTAGACAGCCATGTAGAACAATACCGAGGCGACGCCCGCGGCACCCGCCGCGGCGAGGCCGACCAACGCGAAGCCGACATTGTTGATCGAGCTGTAGGCGAGCAGGCGCTTGATGTTCTTCTGGCCGATCGCGGCGACGCCGCCCAGCACGGTCGAGGCGAGGGCCATGAAGATGATGATCTGGCGCCAGGAGTCGGTCGCCGGCGCCATCCCCTCGATCGCAACCCGGGTGAGCAGCGCCATCGCCGCGACCTTGGGGGCGGAGGCGAAGAAGGCGGTGACCGGGGTCGGCGCGCCTTCGTAGACGTCGGGCGTCCACATGTGGAACGGCACCGCGCTGATCTTGAAGGCGAGGCCGGCGAGGACGAAGACGATGCCGATCAGCTCGCCCGAGGAGAGATCGGCGAGCGCGGCGGCGATGCCGGCGAACTGGGTCGTGCCGGTGAAACCGTAGAGCAGCGAGATGCCGTAAAGGAGGATGCCGGAAGCGAGCGCGCCGAGCACGAAATATTTGAGGCCGGCCTCGGCCGACCGGGTGTCGGAACGCTGGAAGCTGGCGAGGACGTAGGCGGCGAGGCTCTGCAGCTCGAGCCCGACATAGAGGGTGATGAGGTCTGCGGCCGAGGCCATCATCCCCATGCCGATCGCCGAAAACAGGATCAGCACCGGATATTCGGCGCGATAGTCGCGGTCGCGCCCGAACCAGCTCATCGCCGCCAGCATCGAGACGGCCGCGGCGGCGTAGATCACGACCTTGGCGAAAGCGGCGAAGCTGTCGGCGGCGAACTGGCCGTAAAAGGCGGTGCCGCCGGCGTCGCGGATCCCGGGCAGGAAGAATGCGGCGACGGCGAGGCTCAGCACCGCCAGCCAGGTGAGCAGCGGCGCCGAGCGGTCGCCGGCCCAGGCCGCGGCGAGCATCAGCAGCAAGGCGGCGACGCTCAATATCTCCTCGGGGAGGACCAGGAGGAAATCCTGCAGCATCAGTGGTGCGCCTCCGCCGCGGCAGGCGCCGGGCTGCCCGCCGTCGGCTGGGCGTCGCCCGGCGGCGCGGCGCTCTCGATCCGCTCGAGCAGATAATCGACGTCGGCGCGCATCGGCGCGAGGAAGCTTTCCGGATAGACTCCCATCCACAGCACCGCCGCGGCGATCGGCGCGAGGATCGCGAGCTCGCGCAAGGAGAGGTCGGGCAGAAGCGCGGCCTCGGGCGTGCGGGCGGCGCCGAACGCGATCCGCCAATAGAGCCACAGCATGTACGCCGCCCCCAGGATGATGCCGGTGGTGGCGACGGCGGCGACCCAGGAGTTGATCGCATAGGCGCCGACCAGAGCGAGGAACTCGCCGACGAAGCCCGACGTGCCGGGCAGGCCGACCGAAGCCATGGTGAAGACCATGAACAGCAAGGCATAGCCGGGCATGTTGTTCGAAAGGCCGCCATAGCGGTCGATGTCGCGGCTGTGCAGCCGATCGTAGACGACTCCGACGCACAGGAACAAGGCGCCCGAAACGAGGCCGTGCGAGAGCATGACGATCAGCCCGCCCTCGATCCCCTGGCGGTTGAAGGCGAACAGGCCGATGGTGACGAACGCCATGTGGGCGACGCTCGAATAGGCGATCAGCTTCTTCATGTCCTGCTGCACCAGAGCGACCAGCGAGGTATAGACGACCGCGACCATCGACAGCGCGAAGATCACCCAGATCAGCTGCGCCGAGGCTTCCGGGAACATCGGCAGCGAGAAGCGCACGAAGCCGTAGCCGCCCATCTTGAGGAGCACGCCGGCGAGGATCACCGAGCCCGCGGTCGGCGCCTGGACGTGGGCGTCGGGAAGCCAGGTGTGGACCGGCCACATCGGCATCTTGACCGCAAAGCTCGCGAAGAAGGCCAGCCACAGCCAGGTCTGCGCCTCCGCCGGGAAATGGGTCGCCATCAACACCGGGATCGCGGTCTCGCCATGGGCGAAGTTCACCATCCACAGCATCGCCACCAGCATCAGCACCGAGCCCAGCAGGGTGTAGAGGAAGAATTTATAGGCCGCGTAGATGCGGTCCTTGCCGCCCCAGATGCCGATGATCAGGTACATCGGGATGAGGCCGGCCTCGAAGAAGATGTAGAAGAGGAACAGGTCCTGCGCGCAGAAGACGCCGAGCATCAGCGTCTCCATGACGAGGAAGCAGGCCATGAACTCGGGCACGCGGCGCTCGATCGCGGTCCAGCTCGCGGCGATGCAGATCGGCATCAGGAAAGCGGTCAGCACGATCAGCATCAGCGCGATGCCGTCGATGCCGAGCGCCCAGGCGAAGCGCCCGAACACGGCCTGATGCTCGGTGAACTGCCATTGCGGCCCGCCGATCTGATAGGCCGCCCACAGGCCGATGCAGAGCAGCAGGGTGGCGAGCGTCGTCGCCAGCGCGATCCAGCGGGCACCGTCGGCCTTGCTCAGCAGGCAGGCGAGCGCGCCGAGCAGCGGCAGCGCCAGGATCGCCGACAGGATCGGGAAGGACTGCAGCATCACCGCGCCATCACCCAGGTCATCGCGGCGGCGACGCCGAGCAGCATCACCAGCGCGTAGGTGTAGAGGTAGCCGGTCTGGACCCGCGCGGCGAGCCGGGTGCCGGCGAACACGGCGGCGGCGGCGCCGTCCGGGCCGAAGCGGTCGATCGTGCCTTCGTCGCCGCGCTTCCAGAGCAGCCGGCCGAGCCAGAGCGAGGGCCGCACGAACAGGACGTCGTAGAGCTCGTCGAAATACCATTTGTTCAAGAGGAAGCGGTAGAGGATCTCGAACTGGCCGACGAACGCCGCCGGGAAAGCGGGATTGCGGATGTAGGCGGAGAAGGCGATCAGGAACCCCGTCAGCATCGCCGCGCTTGCCGACAGCTTCACCCAGAGCGGGACGGCGTGGCTGGCGTGGGCGAGATGCTCGCTGAAAGCGACCGTGCCCGCCCAGAAATGGGGTGCGCGCTCGGCGCCGATGAAGGCCTCGTGGAAAAGCTGCCCGGCGAGCACCGCGCCCAGCGACAGCAAGGCGAGCGGGACGAGGATCGTCCAGGGGCTTTCATGCGGATGATAGCCGCCCGTGCCGGTCTCCGGCATCGCCTCGTGCGGGGCGGTGTCGTGGCCGGCATCCTCGGCGTCGGGATGGTCATGCGCGTCGCCGTGGAGCGCGTGCTGGACATGCTCGGACGCCGCCCAGCGGGGTTTGCCGAAGAAGGTCAGGAAAACGAGGCGCCAGGAATAGAAGCTGGTCAGCAAAGCGGCGAACACGCCGATGAAGAAGGCGAAGCCGCCGAACGCGCGGCCGCTCGCATAAGCGCTCTCGATGATCGCGTCCTTGGAGAAGAAACCGGCGAAGCCGAGGCTCGGCAGGCCCGCGACCTGGACGATGCCGACGCCGGTGATCGCCAGCGTGCCGATCGTCATCGCCCAGAAGGTCCAGGGGATCTCCTTCCGCAAGGCCCCGTAGAAGCGCATGTCCTGCTCGTGGTGCATGGCGTGGATGACGCTGCCGGCGCCGAGAAACAGCAGCGCCTTGAAGGCGGCGTGGGTGAAGAGGTGGAACATCGCCGCGCCATAGGCGCCGACCCCGGCGGCGAAGAACATGTAGCCCAGCTGCGAGCAGGTCGAATAAGCGATCACCCGCTTGATGTCGTTCTGGACGGTGCCGACCGTCGCCGCGAAGATCGCGGTGGCGGCGCCGACGATCGTGACCACGGCCGTGGCGGTCGGGCTGGTCTCGAACATCGGCGACAGACGGCAGACCATGAACACGCCGGCGGTCACCATCGTCGCGGCGTGAATCAGGGCCGAGACCGGGGTCGGGCCCTCCATCGCGTCGGGCAGCCAGGTGTGGAGGCCGAGCTGCGCCGATTTGCCGCAGGCGCCGATGAACAGGAGGATGCAGATCAAGGTCATCGTATCGACCCGCATCCCCAGAAAGCCGATCGTCGCGCCGGCCATGCCCGGGGCCGCGGCGAGGATGGCGGGGATCGAGATGGTGCCGAAGACGAGGAAGGTGGCGAAGATGCCGAGCGAAAAGCCGAAATCGCCGATCCGGTTGACGATGAACGCCTTCAGCGCGGCGGCATTGGCCGAGGGCTTGTGGTACCAGAAGCCGATCAGGAGGTAGGAAGCGAGGCCGACCCCTTCCCAGCCGAAGAACATCTGGACGAGATTGTCGGCGGTCACCAGCATCAGCATCGCGAAGGTGAACAGCGACAGATAGGCGAAGAAGCGCGGCTGGCTGTCGTCCTCGGCCATATAGCCCCAGGAATAGAGGTGGACGAGCGCCGAGACGCTGGTCACCACGACCAGCATCACCGCGGTCAGCGCATCGACCCGAAGCGCCCATTCGACCTGAAGCGCGCCCGAGCTGATCCACTCCGCGACTGGATGGAGCTGCGAGGTTTCGGTGCCGGCGAGAAAGCCGAGGAAGATCGGCCAGGACAAGGCCATGGCGGCGAACAGCGCGCCCGTCGTCACCAGCTTGGCGGCGAAATTGCCGATCATGCGGTTGCCGAGGCCGGCGACGATCGCGGCCAGCAGGGGCAGGAAGACGATCGCCTGAATCATCTCAGCCCTTCATCTGGTTGATGTCGTCGACCGCGATCGTGCCGCGGCCGCGGAAGTAGATGACGAGGATGGCGAGGCCGATCGCCGCTTCGGCGGCGGCGACGGTGAGGACGAACATCGCGAAGGCCTGGCCGACCATGTCGCCGAGGAAGGCGGAGAAAGCGACGAGGTTGATGTTCACCGACAAGAGGATCAGCTCGATCGCCATCAGGATGACGATCACGTTCTTGCGATTGAGGAAGATGCCGAACACGCCGAGCACGAACAGGATCGCGCCGACGGCGAGATAGTGGCCGAGGCCGATCATGCCCAGCCTCCAGCCAGCCAAGACCGTTCGGGCTGAGCTTGTCGAAGCCCTGCCAGGCTCAGGGCGAACGGAGCGGGCCTCATATCTCCACCCCCTGCCCCACGCCCGGGCGCATGTTGACGACCGCGTCCCGCGGGCGGCGGCGGACCTGGCGCGAGACGTTCTGCGGGCGCACGTCCGAACGCTTGCGCCGGGCCAGCACGATCGCGCCGACCATCGCGACGAGGAGAACGATGCCGGCCGCCTCGAAGATGAGCAGATAGCGGGTGTAGAGCAGCTCGCCCAAAACGACGATGTTGGACCTCGCCGCCGCCGCGGGCGCGGCCGGAACCAGCCCGCCCGCCTGCCAGGCGATCACGCCGAAGAAGATCTCGGCGAGAATGACCAAGGCGAGGGCGAAGCCGAACGGCCAGTAGCGGGCGAAGCCGGCGCGCAGCTCGGCGAAATCGACGTCGAGCATCATCACCACGAACAGGAACAGGACCGCGACCGCGCCGACGTAGACGATGATCAAAAGGAAGGCGAGGAACTCGGCGCCGATCAGCAGGAACAGGCCGGCCGCGTTGAAGAAGGCGAGGATCAGCCAGAGCACCGAATGGACCGGGTTGCGCGAGCCGATCGTCATCACGCCGGAGGCGATGACGAGGGTGGCGAAGAGGTAGAAGACGAAGATCGGGATCACGCGCGCCGCCTACCGGTAGGGCGCATCGGCGGCAAGGTCCGCGGCCAGCACCCGCTCCCACTTGTCGCCATTCTCAAGCAATTTCGCCTTGTCGTAGATCAGCTCCTCGCGGGTCTCGGTCGCAAAATCCATGTTCGGCCCCTCGACGATCGCATCGACCGGGCAGGCCTCCTGGCAGAGGCCGCAATAGATGCATTTGGTCATGTCGATGTCGTAGCGGGTGGTGCGGCGCGAACCGTCCTCGCGCGGCTCGGCCTCGATGGTGATGGCGAGCGCCGGGCAGATCGCCTCGCAGAGCTTGCAGGCGATGCAGCGCTCCTCGCCGTTCGGATAGCGGCGCAAGGCATGCTCGCCGCGGAAGCGGGGCGAGATCGGGTTCTTCTCGTAAGGATAGTTGATCGTCGCCTTGGGCTTGAAGAAATAGCGCAGCGTCAGGAGGTGCGCCTTGACGAACTCCCAGAGGGTGAAGGTCTTGAGCCAGTGGGCGATGGTCGAGGTCATTGCTGTGCCGCCCTTCGTGTGACGCCGCGATAGCCGCAAATCGCGAATCCCGCCCGGTCGTGCGCGGCCGCGCCGCCGAGGTCGCGGAAGATGAGCAGCTTGACGGCGTTGCCGCCGGATTCGTCCGCGAAGAAGAGCTCGTCGCCGGTGGGGCCGCCGCGCCGTTCGAAATGCGCGCGGCTCATACCGCGCTGCTGAACGGGGTCTCGCGCCAACGGCACGGTGATCGGCCGCCGGCCCCACAAGCCCGCGCTCTGGAAACGGACGGTGGTGGCGGTCTGCAGGCCATAGCGGATGCGGAGCCGGCGCTCGCTCTGCAGGATCAGCGCGCAATCGCCCTCGGGCCAGCGCGCCGGGTCGAACGCCGCGATGCCGTCGCCGATCGCGTACTCGTTGGCTGGATCGTAGGCGGCATGAATCGTGTAGCGCGGCGCGGGCCGGCAGAAGCCGTAAGCGAGCGGAAGCCCGATCCGTGCGCCGGCGCGACGGAAGAGCGTGACCGGCTGCCAGGCGCGGCCCGCGTCGGCATCGCCGAGCAGGACGATGATGCCTTCGTCGCCCCCGAAGGCCCAGGCACGACCGGCATAGCGGGCGGGCATTCTGGTCACCCTGTCGCCGACCAGGACGGCGCTGGGCCAGACGGACCCCTCGGTCGCGATCAGCCCCATCGTATCGTCCTCGGGCTCCCACGGCGTCATCTTGAAGCCGATCGAGGCGCCGTTCGGCGCGACCAACGCGCAGGTCGGCACGAGCGCCGGCGGCGCGGCCTGCACCGCCAGGGCGCCGGCGATCAGCGCGGCGCTCGTCATGGCGGCGACCCCTGCCTTAGGCCCGTCGTGCAGACACCGGTGGCCAGCTCTTCGCCGAAGTCGTCGCTGACCAGCACCGCCGGCTGATCGCCGTCCAGGCCGCGCTGGAGGACCAGCGAGCGCCCGCTCGAGGCGAGCGCATAGACGATGCGCAGCCCGAACCCGCGAAGATCGGGGCCGACCGGGAGCGTGCTCACATCGTCGGGCCGGCCCGAGAAGCTCAACAGCGAGTCGCTGATATTTCCGCCGTCGAACCGGTAGCCCCAGAGCGGCTGGCTGCCCTCGGACAGAAGGTTGAAGCGCCGCCCCTCGCCGAACCAGCCTTCGATGGTGAACGGGGCGCTCGACGCCGCCACCATGCGGCAGCTGAACTGCAACCCGGGGCGGGTCTCGGGCGCGACGGCCTGGATTGCCGCGGCGATCATCATCATGCCCGCTACCACGGCAACATCCCCTGCCGGGCGAGCATCAGATAGCCCGAGACCAGGAACACCCAGATCAGCGAGATCGGCAGGAAGATCTTCCAGCCGAGCCGCATCAGCTGGTCGTAGCGGTAGCGCGGCACGGTCGCCCTCACCCAGGAGAAGACGAAGAAGAAGAACAGGATCTTGGCGAAGAACCAGAAGATGCCCGGAATCCAGTAGAGCGGCGCCCAATCGAGCGGCGGCAGCCAGCCGCCCCAGAACAGCACGGCGTTCATCCCGCACATCAGGAGGACGTTGCCATATTCGCCGAGCCAGAACAAAGCGAAGCTCATCGAGCTGTATTCGGTCTGGTAGCCGGCGACGAGCTCGCTCTCCGCCTCGGTGAGATCGAACGGGGCGCGGGCGGTCTCGGCCATGGCGGAGATCAGGAAGATCACCGCGAGCGGCAGCAGCAAGGGGTTGAAGCCGAAGCCGCTGACCAGGCCGAGAATGTGGCCGCGCTGCGCCTCGACGATCGCCGAAAGGTTGAACGAACCGGCCCAGAGCACCACCGGGATCAGCACGAAGCCGATCGAGACTTCATAGGACACCATCTGAGCAGCAGCGCGCAAAGCGCTGTAAAACGGATATTTCGAGTTGGACGACCAGCCGGCGATGATGATCCCGTAAACGCCGAGCGAGGAGACGGCGAGCAGGTAGAGCAGGCCGACATTGATGTCGGCGAGCACCCAGCCCTCGGCGAACGGAATCACCGCCCAGGCGATCAAAGCGACGGTGAAGGTGATGATCGGGGCGATGATGAACAGGCCGGGATTGGCGCTGGTCGGGATGATCGTCTCCTTGAGGAAGACCTTGAGGCCGTCGGCGAAGCTTTGCAGCAGCCCGAACGGCCCGACCACGTTGGGGCCGCGCCGCAGCGCCATCGCCGCCCAGATTTTGCGGTCGGCATAGATGATCATCGCCACCGCCAGCATCAGCGGCAAGGCGATGAGCAGGATGAAGATCAGGGTCGCGAGGAAATAGCCCCACCCGGCACCGATATAGCCCTGCATCCAGGCGGTCATGCGCCCGGCTCCGCGTCGCGCGCCGCCAGCCAGCGGTCGAGCCGATCGATCACCAGGGCCCCGAAGAAGGGAAAGGCGGCGCTCACGACCGTCTGGAAGACCATCTGCAGGTGCATGGAGAACGGGAAGTCCGAATTGTCCGGCGAATAACCCAAGTTGCGCGCCATGTGGCCCGTTTCGGAGAACAGCAGGGCGATCAGCGGAACGAGGCCGACCAGCAATTGGACGAGCGCGATCGTGAACAGGATCTTCGCGCCATGGCGCATGCACCAGCGGAAAATGGCGCTCATTCCGCCGCCTCCGCGAAGGTCTCGCCGTGGAGGATCTCGGCCGAGCAGCGTTGCAGGGTCGGCGAGGAGCGGGCGATCGGGTTGGTGAGGTAGAAATCGGCGATCGGATAGGTCAGCGCCGTCCCCTTCGGGATCGCGACTCTTTCGAGCTTCGGCGGTGCCCATGGCAGGGCGATCAGCCCCGTCTGCGCGAATTCGGGATGGTCGGCGAAGAGGCGGCCGCGCAGCTCGGCGAAGCTGTCGAAGGGCAACGGCCGGCCGAGCGCGTCGGAAAGCGCGCGGAAGATCGACCAGTCGGCGCGGGCGTCGCCGGGCGGATCGACCGCTTTCTCGCTATGTTGGACGCGGCCTTCCAGGTTGACGTGAATGCCGTGCTTCTCGCTATAGGCGGCGCCGGGCAGGATGACGTCGGCGGCGGCGGCGCCCTTGTCGCCATGATGGCCGACATAGACCTTGAAGCTGCCGGCGAACGGGGCGAGGTCGGCCTCGTCGGCGCCGAGCAGGAACAGGAGCTTCGGCGCCGCCCCGGCCAGCGACGCCATGCCGCCGGGCCGGGCATAGCCGAGCATCAGCCCGCCCATCCGCGCGGCGGCGGTGTGAAGGACGTTGTAGCCGTTCCAGCCGTCGCGGATCAGGCTGAGGCTGTCGACGAGGCCGAGCGTCGCCGCCTGCCCTCCCGGTACCTTCAACGCCGCGCCGCCGACGATCACCGCGGGCCGCTGCGCCTCTTTGAGCGCATCCGGCAGATCGGCGAGCAGCGCGAGGTCGTTGCCGAGCCATTCGACCCGATAGGTGAGATCGACCTCGGGTCCGATCGCGAACACCCTGGCGCCGCCGCGCACCGCCTTGCGGATGCGGGTGTTGACGAGGCTCGCTTCCCAGCGCGGGTTGGTGCCGACGAGGAGAATGACGTCGGCCGTCTCGAGGCCGGCGATGCCGGTGTTGAAATTGACCGCGGCGAGGTTCGAGACGTCATAGGCAAGGCCGGTCTGGCGGCCCTCGAGCAGGTCCGAGCCGAGCGCGGCGACCAGCGCCTTGGCGGCGTACATCGTCTCGACGTCGACGAGGTCGCCGGCGACCGCCGCGACGCTCGCTTTGGCCTTCTTCGCCTGCGCGGCGATCGCCGCGAACGCTTCGTCCCAGCCGGCGGGCCGAAGCCGGCCGTTCTCGCGCAGCCAGGGCCGGTCGAGGCGGTTGCGGAGCAGGCCGTCGACGGCATGGCGGGTCTTGTCGGACGCCCATTCCTCGTTGACGTCCTCGTTGAGCCGGGGCAGCGCCCGCATCACCTCGCGGCCGCGCGCATCGAGCCGGATGTTGGTGCCGACCGCGTCCATGACGTCGATCGCCGGAACCTTGGAGAGCTCCCACGGCCGCGCCTCGAAACTGTAGGGCTTGGAGACGAGCGCGCCGACCGGGCAGAGATCGACGACGTTGCCGGAAAGCTCGCTCGCCAGCGCCTGCTCGAGATAGGAGGTGATCTCCATATTCTCGCCGCGGCCGATTGCGCCGATATCCTCGACCCCGGCGACCTGCTCCATGAAACGCACGCAGCGGGTGCAGTGGATGCAGCGGGTCATGAACGTCTTGACCACCGGGCCCATATATTTCTCGGGCACCGCGCGCTTGTTCTCCTCGTAGCGCTTGTGGCCCCGGCCATAGGCCATCGCCTGGTCCTGGAGGTCGCATTCGCCGCCCTGGTCGCAGATCGGGCAATCGAGCGGATGGTTGATCAGCAGGAACTCCATCACCCCCTCGCGCGCCTTGCGCACCCCGGGCGTGTTGGTGAAGATCTCCTGGTTGTCGGCGGCGGGCAGCGCGCAGCTCGCCTGCGGCTTGGGCGGCCCCGGCTTCACCTCGACCAGGCACATCCGGCAATTGCCGGCGATGGCGAGCCGCTCATGGTAGCAGAAGCGCGGAATCTCCTTGCCGGCGAGCTCGCAGGCCTGGAGCACCGTCGCGCCCTGCGGCACCTCGATCTCGACACCGTCGACCTTGAGCTTGGGCATAGGAATTGAACTCGGGAATCAATCGCGCCCGCGAGGGGCCGCAGCCTGCGCAGCCGTTAGACGCTTAACCCCCTCATCGACAAGGGGCTGCGCGGCGATTTCCTCAGTGCGGCGCGGGGCTCGCGGCGGCCGTCGTCGCGGCCGCCGCCGGCGCTGCCGCCAGCGGCGAGGCCGGGCCGTCGCGCTGGACCACCGACCAGCGGTACAGATCCTCGGCGAGGGTGCCGCGGATGGTGCGCCCGTCGAGGCTGATCTGGGTGCCCGGCGGACCGGTCACGCAGCCGACGAAGGTCGGGTTGAGCGCGGTCAGCGCCGCCTGCGCGGCCGCCGACCCGGGCTCGGTCTGAAGGAAGGCGATGACCAGCTCGGGATGAGCTGCCGCGGTACATTCGGCGAGCGCGTAGCCGGCCGCCAGCGCGGCGGCATCGGTGCCGCTCGCCACTTCGGACGGCTGCAGCAGCGGCTTGGCGGCGAGCGCCGGGTTGCGCGCGGCCTGGGGCGCGGTGAAGCGGGCCTCGTAGACCGCTTCGGCCATGGCGCCGCGGATCATCACCGCCGAGGTGGTGAAGTTCTGCCGCGGGCGGCTGCAGCGCTGCATCTCGCCGAGCAGCCGAACCGCCTGCTGGCGCTCGGCCGTCGAATAAGGCGCGGTCGCGAGCAGGGCGTCGGCGGCAGCGGCATTGCGCGCGATCAGGCAGGCGGCACCGGCATGGAGCTGGGCGGCCGTCGCCGGCCCAGCGGCCGCGCCCTGGCCGGATTCGCCGCGCGGCATCTGCGGCGGCGTCGGCGGCGGCGCTGGAGGGGCGCTGCCATATTGCGCCGCGAGCGGGGCGGCGGCGAGGAGGAGGGCCGCGCCGGCGCAAGCCAGCAGCGGCAGCCTTGCATGTGCCTCGATCATCTCAGCTCCCCTTCATTCGGCCGAAGCCGCGGTCACGACCCCCGGGCGGCCTCCAGCTGGCCCGTCCAGTAGCGGTAGACGGCGTGATAGGCGCTCTGCGCGATGACGCTGCGCAATTCCCAGAGCCGGATGTCGAGCTGGGTGCCCGCCGGCATGCAGGCCGCCATGTAATTGCGCAGGCCCTCGATCGCCGCCGCCTCCTCCGGCGAGGCGGCCTCGGTCCTCAGCAGCCGCTCGGCGCTGCCGGAATCGTTGCGGACGACGCAATCGGCCCAGCGGTAGAGCTGGGTGGTGCGGTCGTTGTCGGCGCCGGGCCTCGCCTGGGTCGGCAGGTTGAGGTTGATGAACCCGCGCCGCGGATCGGGATCGCTGCCGAAGCTGCGAAAATCGCGCGCGAACATCGCCTGGGCGAGCGCGCCGCGCACCTGCATCGCAGGCTCGCCGGCGAGCCGCTGGGCGCAGGCCGCCGCCCGCCGGTTCAGCCCCGACAGATCCGCCGCGGTCTCGCCGAGCGGCAGCGTCGCCATCAGCCGGTTGGCCGCGGCCCGGTCATATTGGACGATGCAGCGGCCGGCTTCGTAAACCGCCGGCGAATTGCGCGCCGCCAGAGCCGGACCGGGCAGCGCGGCAATCGCGACCGCGGCCAAGGCGAGGAAGATCTGCTTTTTCATGTCATGCTCCTCCCGGCGCGCCGATCGGCGCCCGTTCACTCCGTCCTGAACACCTCCGGCCGGCCCGCCGCCGCGCGATAGGCCGCTTCGGCCAGGAAGGCGCGGAAGATGGGCGGGCTGAGATCGATATTCTCGCCGCGGGCGACGCAGCCGGAGATGGCCGGCATCAGCGCCGCGATCTCGCCGCGCTCCGCCGCGCTGCCGCGCGGGGTGCGGAAGAATCCGTAGCTGCGCTGCGGATCGGCGCGGACGACGCAGGACGCCATGTCGAGCATCGACAGAGAGGCGCGCGCATATTCCTCGGCGAAGCGGACATATTGGCCGCTGACCGGCGCGAAGACCCGCGCCGGGCGGCCGCGCGGCTGGCCGCCGATCGCCTCGAAATCGCGGTAGAGCAGCCGCTCGGCGACGGCGCCGCGATTGTAGAAGGCCTGCGCCGGCACCGGCGTCCCGCGCTGGCCGCAGGTGTTGATGCCGCCGGCGACGAAATAGGAATCGGCGTCCATCGTGCCGGGCACCGTGCCGAGCACCCGCTCGAGCCGGGAATCGCGGCGCTGGAGGAGGCAATCGACGACCGAATAGACGTTGTCGACGGAGGGCGGCGCGGGCTCCGCATAAGCGGCGGTTCCGGCAAGCGAAGCCGCCAGCGAAAGCGCAAGGATCGAGCGCATCATGGCGCCACTATTTCACGGCGGCGCGCATCCGTAAAGCCGTCTCTTTTCAACGGCGGGGAGGCTCAGATCGACGGCTCGCCGCGGGCGAAATGGAAGAGCGCCTCGGCGAGCATGGCGCGGATCGCGAGCCGGGAAAGGGTCAGCGGCCCGCCCTCGGGCAGGCAGGCGAGCATCGCCGGCCGCAGCGCGCGCAGCGACCGCGTCTCGCCCGGCGAATCGTGGTTGAAGCCGATCAGGGCGTGGACCTCGCGGGGATCGCGGTGAACGGTGCAGGCGGCGAGCCGGCGGCCGCGATTCCAGTCGGGGGCGTCGGGCCACTGCCCTGCCCCCGCGCCGTCGCCCGGCGCGAACGGCCGCGGCTCCAGCCCATGCCGATCCGGGTGGCCGCCATTATAGGCGAATTCGGCGACGATCCCGCGCAGCACCGGCCGGCTGCGGAACGTCATCCGGGTGGTTTGATAGACGCAGGGATGATTCTCCCCTTCGACCAGCGCGGCGACCGCCGCGCTCTCCGCCGCCGAGCCCGGACCGCTGGCGAGCAGCGCCGCAACCGCGGCGGCGCGGACGCGGACGGCGCAATTGCCGAACGCGCGCAGCGTCCGGATCGTCTGATTGCCTTCGTTCGTATGCCATTGGTCCCAGGCGGGCAAACGCTCGTCCGGCGCCGGCGCGGCGGCGAGCAGCAGCAGCATGAGGGCGAGCAGCGCCGCCCTAGCCGGCATTGTGGACCGCCAGCCGGTAAGCGGACAAGGCGAGCAGCGCGCGCAGCGCCGGGCGGTTGAAGCGCGCGGTGAGGCCGGCGCGCAGGCAGTCGGCGAGCCGCGGCTGCAGCGCCCGGACCGCCGCCTCCTCCTCGGCGCTGCCCGGCATCGACCGAAGCAGCGCCGCGGCGGCGGCCGGCTCGCTGCGGACGGCGCAGACGCTCATCAGATCCGGATCGTTGGTGACCCGAAGCGCCGGCAAGGACGGCCGGTAGGCGACCCGCTCCGGAAGATCGTCGTAGGTCCTCATCAGCGTCTCGGCGAGAGCGCCGGCGAACAGCAGCCCGCCGAAGCTCAGCGTCCCGCGCGGCGTGCAGCCGGGATGGCGGGCGATGAACCGGCGCGCCGCCCCGTGATAGGTCGCGCCCTCGAGGTCGGCGGTGAGCAGGGCGCGCGCGTCGCGCGGCCAATGCCCGACCATGCAGCGTGCGACCGCGCGGAGCAGGCGCTGCGCCTCGGGAGTGAGCACGCCGCGGCTGCAGACGACGATCTCCTCGGCGCTGTCCGCCGGGCACGGCGCGTCTTCGTGGACGATCAGGCGGGGCGCGCCGCGGGGCAGGCGCTGGGCCGGGACGGCGGCGGGCGCCGCCAGCAGCAGCAGGGCGCAGGCGAACGCGGCGGCCCGCCCGATCATTGCGCCGCTTGGTTGTTTTCGTTCAGCCGATAAGCGGCCAGCGCCAGCATCGAGCGGATCGCCGGCCGATTGAACCGGCCCTCGACGCCCTGGCGAAGGCAGCGGCCCAGATAGGGATACAGCGCCCGCATGGCGGCGGCCTCGGCGTGGCCGGCCGGCTCGGTGCCGAACAAAGCGGCGACCTCGGCGGGCGCCGCGCGGACGATGCAGATGCTCATCAGCTCGGCCTCGTTGCTCGCCCGCAGCGGCGGCCGGGCCGGATCGAAGGCGACCCGGGCGGCGAGATCCCCGCCCCGCAACGCGCGCAGCAGCAGCGCCTCGGCCATGCGGCCGGCGAAGAAATGCTCGTTCGCGCGCAGCGTGCCGCGATTGAGGCAGGACCGGTTCCAGTCGGCAAGGTCGCGGATGCCGTTGGCGAAGCTGGCCGAATCTTCCGCCACCGCCAGCGCCGCGCGGGTCCGGGCCGGGCTTTCCATCGCGACGCAGCGGGCGAAGGCGTGCAGCGTGCGCTCCGCCTGCGGGGTGACGTACGGCGCCTCGAGCGCGGACTGCGCCCGGTTCCGGGCCGGCGCGGCGCCGGTGAACGCAAGTGCGGCGGCCATAGCGGCCGCCGTCATCATTCCGAACTTCATGAACCCCTCCGAACAGGCGGCACAGGCCGCCGGGAATCTCTCGATCTCCTTGTTATTAGTGCATTAATTCGAGCAAGTCGAGGATATTTTGCCTTAGGTGGCCCTGATGCCTGCGTCTTCGGCTTGGCAATCCTCGCAACCCGGGCATTCGGTGACGTCGCAAATGATCCGGCGAAGCGCCGGGTAATAGTGCGACGCCCAGACGTTACGCATCTCGGTCAGAATCGGCTTATGATAGTCGAGTTGATCCCAAATCACGTCATGCCAATCCGAGCCATCCTTGCTGTCGAGAATGATCCTCTCACATGCATTGAGAAGGTAGGACACGAACCAGAGATATCGCTCCGTATCGATCGTACACGCGGCCCGGACATAGCTAGGCGAAGAGAATTTGAACCGCTTCTTCGCTACATCATATGAACTTAGCTCCGGGTATTGAATGCACAACCGCAGATAATCGTTGTAGGTTTCATTCGCGGTCTGCGATGCAACCAGCCGCTCGCTGTGCACCGCTTGCTCCTTCGCAGCCTCCCTCGCGCTTCGAATCGTCGTCGAAGCAAAATAGACCGAAAGCGCCCCAGCGGCCGCCGACGCGGCGCCTCCAACCGCACTTACTGCATCCCAGTTCATTCCGCCGCCTCGAGCGCCGCGCCTTGCCGCTCGACGATACGCCGCTCGAGCTCCGGGCGGAAATGGCGGATCAGGCCCTGGATCGGCCAGGCGGCGGCGTCGCCCAGCGCGCAGATGGTGTGGCCCTCGACCTGCTTGGTGACGTCCCAGAGCATGTCGATCTCGTGGATTTCCGCATCGCCCGCGACCAGCCGTTCCATCACCCGCCACATCCAGCCGGTGCCCTCGCGGCAGGGGGTGCACTGGCCGCAGCTCTCGTGCTTGTAGAAATAGGAGATGCGGCTGATCGCCTTCACGATGTCGGTCGATTTGTCCATGACGATCACCGCCGCGGTGCCGAGGCCGGAGCCGAGGTCCTTGAGGCCGTCGAAATCCATCGGCGCGTCAATGATCTGCCCGGCCGGGACGAGCGGCACCGAGGAGCCGCCGGGGATCACCGCGAGCAGATTGTCCCAGCCGCCGCGGATACCGCCGGCATGGCGCTCGATCAGTTCGCGGAACGGCACCGACATCGCCTCCTCGACGACGCAGGGCTTCTCGACGTGGCCCGAGATCTGGAACAGCTTGGTGCCTTCGTTCTTCTCGCGGCCGAAGCCTTTGAACCAGGCGGCGCCGCGGCGCAGGATGGCGGGGACCACTGCGATCGATTCGACGTTGTTCACGGTGGTCGGGCAGCCGTAGAGGCCCGCTCCCGCCGGGAAGGGGGGCTTCAGCCGCGGCATGCCCTTCTTGCCCTCGAGGCTTTCGAGCATCGCCGTCTCTTCGCCGCAAATATAGGCGCCGGCGCCGCGGTGGACGAACAGGTCGAAATCGTAGCCGGACTTCGCCGCATTCGGCCCAAGCAGGCCGGCCTCATAGGCTTCGGCGACGGCGGCTTCGAGCACCTCGCTTTCGCAGATGAACTCGCCGCGGATGTAGATGTAGCCGGCGCGGGCGCGCATCGCGAAGCCGGCGAGGAGCGCGCCCTCGATCAGCTTGTGCGGGTCGTGGCGGATGATCTCCCGGTCCTTGCACGAGCCGGGCTCGGATTCGTCGGCGTTGATGACGAGGAAGTTGGGCCGGCCGGGGGCCGGCTCCCGGGGCATGAAGCTCCACTTCATGCCGGTCGGGAAGCCGGCGCCGCCGCGGCCGCGCAGCCCCGATTCCTTGACGATGTCGATGATCGCGTCCTGGCCGAGCGCCATCAGCGCTTTGGTATCGTCCCAATCGCCGCGCTTGCGCGCGGCGCTCAGCTGCCAGGGCTGGAAGCCGTAGAGGTTGGTGAAGATGCGATCCTTGTCGTCAAGCACGCGGGCCTCCGATCCGGCCGCGGACCGCGTAGAAGGCGGCGATCGCGAGGCCGGCGACGACGAGCAGCCCGATCAGCTTGAGCGCCCCGACCAGCACCTTGAACACCAGCCAGATCGCGACGATTCCGACCAGGACCGCGAGGACGAGCGAGCCGATTTCCTTCATGACCAGTCTCCGCGATAATCGTGGTTCTCGCCGACCATTTCAGGGAGCGTCGTCGGGCCGCCTTCGGGACAGCTGGTCTTGCGGTCGATCTGCGGGCCCGGCGCCGGGGTCTCGCCGCGGGCGAGCGCGTCGAGGATCGCGGTCATCGTGTCGGCGGTCAGGTCTTCGTAATTGTCGTCGTTGATCTGGACCATCGGCGCGTTGGCGCAGGCGCCGAGGCACTCGACTTCGCTGAGGGTGAACAGCCCGTCCTCGGTGGTTCGGCCCTTCTTGAGGCCTTTGGCGTAGCAAGCGTCGAGAAGCTCGCCCGAGCCGCGCAGCATGCAGGGCGTGGTGCCGCAGACCTGGACGTGGAAGCGGCCGACCGGGGCGAGATTGAACATCGTGTAGAAGGTCGCGACCTCGTAGGCGCGGATATAGGGCATGCCCAATTCGGCGGCGACGAACTCGATCACCGGGATCGGCAGCCACCCCTGCGTTCCCGTCTCGGCGCCGATCTGGCGCTGGGCGAGGTCGAGCAAAGGAATGATCGCGCTCTGCTGGCGCCCGGGCGGATAGCGGCCGATCAGCACCTTCGCCCGCTCGGCATTCTCCGCCGTCCAGGCGAAGCCGCCCCAGCGCTCGCGGATTTCGGGAGTGGCCCCAAGGCGCGCGGCTTCAGCCATCGGTCGCATTCCGATGCTCGAAATAGAGCACGGTGATCAAAGCCACGAGAAGGATGGCGATGCGCCACTCGAGCCCCCAACCGAGAAGGATCGTTATCCCCATCAGAGCCAAGGCCGTGGCGAAGACTATCAGCTTGAGAAAGCGGGCAACCGCTCGCTTCGCGTCGGCGGGGCCTGGCGGACGGTCGGGCGAGTCGCTCACCGGTCGACCTCCCCGAACACGATGTCGAGCGCGCCGAGGATGGCGGTGACGTCGGCGAGCATGTGGCCCTTCGACATGAAGTCCATCGCCTGCAGGTGGGAGAAGCCGGTCGGGCGGATCTTGACCCGGTAGGGCTTGTTGGAGCCGTCGGCGACGAGATAGACGCCGAACTCGCCCTTCGGGCTCTCGGTCGCGACATAGACCTCGCCGGCGGGGACGTGAAAGCCCTCGGTGTAGAGCTTGAAATGGTGGATCAGCGCTTCCATCGACTGCTTCATCTCGGCCCGCTTCGGCGGCACCACCTTGCGGTCGAGGCTGGCGACGGGCCCGGCCGGCATCTCGCCCAGGCACTGCTTCATGATCCGCGCCGACTGGCGGACCTCCTCGACCCGGACCATGAAGCGGTCGTAGCAATCGCCCCTGGTGCCGACCGGCACCTCGAAATCCATCCGGTCGTAGACGTCGTAGGGCTGGCTTTTGCGCAGGTCCCAGGGGATGCCGGCGGCGCGGATCATCGGCCCGGAAAAGCCCCAGGCGAGCGCGTCCGCTTTCGAGACGGTGGCGATGTCGACGTTGCGCTGCTTGAAGATGCGGTTGTCGGCGACCAGGGCGATCGAATCCTCGAACAGGCGCGGCACCCGATTGTCCAGCCAGTCGGCGATGTCGGTGAGCAGCTTCAGCGGCACGTCCTGATGAACGCCGCCGGGCCGGAACCAGGCGGCGTGCATCCGCGCCCCCGACGCCCGCTCGTAAAAGTTCATGCAATCCTCGCGCAGCTCGAACAGCCACAGGTTCGGAGTCATCGCGCCGACGTCCATGATGTGCGAGCCGAGGTTGAGCAGATGGTTGGAGATCCGGGTCAGCTCGGCGAAGAACACCCGGAGATACTGGCCGCGGAGCGGCACTTCGAGGCCGAGCAGCTTCTCGATGGCGAGCACGTAGCTGTGCTCCATCGCCATCGGCGAGACGTAATCGAGCCGGTCGAAATAGGGCAAGGCCTGGAGATAGGTCTTGTATTCGCAGAGCTTCTCGGTGCCGCGGTGCAAGAGGCCGACATGGGGATCGACCCGCTCGACGATCTCGCCGTCGAGCTCGAGGATCAGGCGGAGGACGCCGTGCGCGGCCGGGTGCTGGGGCCCGAAATTGATCGTGTAATTGGCGATGTCGCTGTGCGCCGGGCTGGTGCCCTCCGCCGCCGCCTCGGCCTCGATCTCGTGGGGGACGGTGCTCATCGCGTCCGCCCCCGCGGGCTGCGCGGCGAAGAGGGCTTGGCCGCCTGCTTGTTGGCGGGCTCGCCGGCGCCGGTGTCGGCCTTGCCGTCGGTGGTCTTGGGCGTCGCCCCGGCGGGCTCGGCCTTGGCCGCGGCGGCCTTGTTGATCTCGGCCGAGGAGAGCGGGCTCGGCGCGCCCGGCGCCTCGGGCTGCGCCTTCTCGTCGCCCGGGATGATATATTCGGCGCCTTCCCAGGGGCTCATGAAATCGAAGTTGCGGAAGTCCTGGGAGAGCGAGACGGGTTCGTAGACGACCCGTTTCTGCTCCTCCGAATAGCGCAGCTCGACATAGCCGGTGAGCGGGAAGTCCTTGCGCTGGGGATGGCCGCGAAAGCCGTAATCGGTGAGGATGCGGCGGAGGTCCTTATTGCCCTCGAACAGCACGCCGTACATGTCGAACACCTCGCGCTCGAGCCAGCCGGCGACCGGAAAGATGCCGGTGACGGTCGGCACCGGCTGCTCCTCGTCGGTCGAGACCCGGACCCGCAGGCGATGGTTCTTCGTCACCGACAGCAGATGGTAGACGACCTCGAACCGCTCGGCGCGCTCAGGATAGTCGACCCCGGCGATCTCCATCAGCTGCTGGTAATCGAGCTCGTCGCGGAGCGTGCGCAGGACATCGGCGACGCTTTCGCGGACCACGTCGATCGAAATCTCGTCGACCTCGTCCTTCCCTGAAATGAAAGCGTTACCGATCGCGGCTCGCACCGCATCGATAATGCCCTCGCGGGCCGGGACCAGGGGCGCAGGACTGGCCATCTATCGCTCGATCGTGCCTTCGCGGCGGATCTTCCGCTGCAATTGCATGATGCCGTAGAGCAAAGCCTCGGCGGTCGGCGGGCAGCCGGGGACGTAGATGTCGACCGGCACGATGCGGTCGCAGCCGCGCACCACCGAATAGCTGTAATGATAATAGCCGCCGCCATTGGCGCAGCTGCCCATCGAAATCACGTAGCGCGGCTCCGACATCTGGTCGTAGACCCGCCGCAATGCCGGCGCCATCTTGTTGCAGAGCGTTCCGGCGACGATCATCACGTCCGACTGGCGCGGGCTTGCGCGCGGGGCAACGCCAAATCTTTCAAGGTCGTAGCGCGGCATGTTCACATGGATCATCTCGACCGCGCAGCAGGCGAGGCCGAACGTCATCCACCATAAGGAGCCGGTCCGCGCCCAGGTGAACAGATCCTCGGTGGAGGTAACGAGGAAGCCCTTATCGGTCACTTCGGACTGGATCTGGTTGAACGTGTAGGGGTCGGGCGGCGTGCCGTCGGCCGGCTGCCCTCGCGCGTCGAGGATCACTCCCATTCGAGCGCGCCCTTCTTCCAGGCATAAGCGAAGCCGAGCGCGAGCTCGACGAGGAAGATCATCATCGCGAACCAGGCCGTCCAGCCCGCCGAGAACACGCTCACCGCCCAGGGAAAGAGATAGGCCGCCTCGATGTCGAAGACGATGAACAGGATGGCGACGAGGTAGAAGCGCACGTCGAACTGGGCGCGGCTGTCCTCGAAGGCGGGGAAGCCGCATTCATATTCGGCGAGCTTGTCCGGATAGGGGTTGGCCGCGCCGGTCAGCTTCCCGACGAGCATCGGCAGCACGACGAAGGCGAAGGACAGGCCCAGCGCGACCGCCAGGAAGAGCAGGATCGGCAGATAATCGGCGGCGACCGACGCCATTGGAAGACTCCGGCGGAAAGACTGCCGGGGCTTTAGGACCGCGCTGGCGCAGAGGCAAGGCACTCCGGCCGCAAACGCCGCCCGGTTTTCCCGCGAAAGCGGGAATCCAGCCGGGAAGCGGTGCAGGCCCTTGCGCCAACCGGGCTCCCGCCTTCGCGGGAGCACGATCCTAGCGCAGAGCGCCGGCGACCAGCTTGTGCAGCCTGGAATGGAGCTGGCCGTTGGCGGCCAGCACCTGGCCGGTGGCGAGGCCGGCCTCGCCGCCGCGGAAGTCGCTGACGAAGCCGCCTGCCTCGCGGACCAGGACGATGCCGGCGGCGATGTCCCAGAGCTGCAGGTCCTCCTCCCAGAAGCCGTCGAACCGGCCCGCCGCCACCCAGGCGAGGTCGAGCGCCGCCGAGCCGAAGCGGCGGATGCCGGCGACTTCGGGCGAGACCGCGCCGAGGATCCGGTCGAAGCGGGCGAGGTCGCCATGCGCCTTGTAGGGGATGCCGGTGGCGATCAGCGCCTCGGAAAGGTCGCGGCGGGCGGAGACGCGCAGGCGCCGCTCGTTGAGCCAGGCGCCCCTCCCCCTTTCCGCCCAGAAGCTTTCGTCGGTGAGCGGATTGTAGACCAGCCCCTGGGTTAGCTCGCCCCAGCCCTTGCCGCCCGGCTTCGGCTCCTGGACCGCGATCGAGATCGCGAAATGGGGGATCGAGTGGAGGAAGTTGGAGGTGCCGTCGACCGGATCGACGATCCAGCGCGGCTTGGCCGGATCGCCCTCGACGGCGCCGCCTTCCTCGAGCAGCAACCCCCAGTCCGGGCGGGCGTGGCGCAGTTCCTCGACCACCTCCCGCTCGGCGCGCTCGTCGGCCATCGAGACGAAGTCGGCCGGCCCCTTGCGGCTGACCTGGAGCTGCTCGACCTCGCCGAAATTGCGCCTCAGCTGCGGCGCCGCCTTGCGGGCGGCGCGGGTCATCACGGTGATCAGGCCCGAATGCGATACCATGGCCTATCCGAATTGGCTGGCGGCGAGGGCGAAGCGGAGCGCCGCCTCCGTCACGAGGAGCTCGGTGTCCGCAAGCTCGCGCATGATCCCGATGGCACGAGCCGGCTCCAGCCTTCCGGCAGGCAGTGTTTCGAGCGAGGCGGCGAGCCGGTCGCCGGCGGCGGCGATCTGCTCGAAGCCCTCGTCCAGCGTGGTGAGCAGCGCCGTTCTGCGCCGATCGCCGAGACGCGCAATCGCACGGCGCATTCCGACGCTTTCTCTGGCCCAGTTCGCCCGCAGCTCTCGCGCCGCGATCCGCGCCTTGGCCCCTTCCGCGCGAAGCCCGGCCGAAGCCGCGCCGGAGTCCGTCATCGGATCGGCAACGGACAGAACGCGGATGCCGCGCGTAATCGCCAGCCTCATGTCCATCATCGACTTGTGAGTCTGCATCGGGAGGCTGGCGCGCAACGTTTCGAGAAGCAGGATCTGTCCATCGAACACGCTGCCGGCGAGCGCGCGGGACTCATGCAGCTTGCGCAGCATCAGTTCCTGGTCGCCCGCGGCGAGCGCATCGAGCGCTTCGCGGATTCTGTCCATAAAGCCGACGATGCCGTCGACCGAGGCCGCGGATCGCCTGAGAATGTCGCGCGAGTCGAGATGGAGAATCCGCTCCATCTCGGTGGGCATCGGCCCCAGCCTGGTGAGACTGTCGCGCGACGCTTCCGCGGCCCTCCGCATCCGATCGAGGCAATTTCGATAGGCGTCGCCGCTCGCGAGTCCGAGCAACTGTTCCCGCGCCTGGGCCTGCAGAGCCGCTTGAATCTGCTGCACGACCGGCGAACATTCGCGATACGCATCGACGATGGGCTGGTGCGCGGCCGAAAGCTGCTGCGCCCAGGCGCCCATTTGCTGGAGCGCCGAGGGCTGTTGTGCCCACGCCGCTCCCGGCAGCCATGCAAGCAGCAAGGCAAGAAACAGGGAACGCATCAGTCGGCCCGCCTCACATAGGTCTGCTCGTAAACGTCGACGACGATGCGGGTGCCGCTCGAAATGTGCGGCGGCACCATCACCCGCACGCCATTGTCGAGGATCGCGGGCTTGTAGCTCGACGAGGCGGTCTGGCCTTTCACCACCGCGTCGGCCTCGACGATGGTCGCCTCGATCGTGTCGGGCAGCTGCACCGAGATCGGCCGCTCGTTGTAGAGCTCCATGACGACGTCCATGCCGTCCTGGAGGAAGGCGGCAGGATCGCCGATCAGATCCTCGGGCAGCGACACCTGCTCGTAATTCTCCTTGTCCATGAACACGAGCATGTTGCCGTCATGGAACAGGAACTGGAAATCCTTGGTGTCGAGGCGGACCCGTTCGACCGTCTCGGCCGAGCGGAAGCGGACGTTGTTCTTGCGGCCGTCGATGAGGTTCTTCATCTCGACCTGCATATAGGCGCCGCCCTTGCCGGGCTGGGTGTGCTGGATCTTCACCGCGCGCCAGATGCCGCCTTCATATTCGATGATGTTGCCGGGACGAATGTCCACGCCGCTGATCTTCATGGCTGATGCTCGCTGGATTTTAAGAGATTGGCGCGGGCTTTAGCGGCGCGAGCCCCGGCCCGCAAGGAGCGGATAGGGATTGATCGGGCGGCCCTGCCACCAGCGGTCGTTCGGGCCCATCGCGTTGATCGCGAAATGGAGGTGCGGGCCGGCGGGGCTGGCATTGCCGGTGCTGCCGACGGTGCCGACCGGATCGCCGCGGGCGATGCGCTGGCCCTCGTGCAGGCCGGGCGCATAGGCGTCGAGATGGGCATAATAATACATCCAGCGCCCGTCGACCGAGCGGACATAGGCGGTGATGCCGCCGCCGCCATGGCTGAAGAACAGCTTTTCGACGGTGCCTTCGGCCGCCGCGACCACCGGCGTGCCGCGCGCCGCCATGATGTCGATCGCATCGTGCGGCCGCCCGCCCGCGCGCGCCTGGGTGAAGGTATCGCTGAGCCGCGAGGCGCGGATGCCCACGACCGGGATGGCGAGCCCCGACGGGGCGATCTCCGGCTGCCTCGCCGGGACCGCCGGAGGCCTGGCGGCCTCGCTGACCGGGGCGGCGACGAAGATCATGCTGGCGAGAAAGACGATCACGCCGGCGATGATAAGGATGACGGCTCCGAGCACCAGCCTTTGCATGGCCCCGCAACGATCCGCGCCGGCTAACGCTCCAGCACCGGCTGGAACGCCTTCACCGCGGCGGCCGGCCCTTGCGGGTCGTTCCAGACCGCGCCGCAAACGGCGAGGAAGTCGGCGCCGGCCGCGACCAGCACGCGACCGTTCTCGGGGGTGATGCCGCCGATCGCGACGCAGGGGATCTCGAACAATGCCGACCACCAGGAGAGGAGCGAGGGATCGGGACGGTGATTCACCGCCTTGGTCGCGGTCGGGAAGAAGGCGCCGAAGGCGACATAATCGGCGCCCGCCTCCCCCGCTTCCATGGCGAGATGGCGGCTGTCATGGACGGAGACGCCGATCTGGGCGGTCGGGCCGAGCAGGGCGCGCGCCTCGCGCGGGTCGCCGTCGCCTTGGCCGAGATGGACTCCGTCGGCCCCGATCCGCTTCGCCAGCGCCATCGAATCGTTGACGATGAAGGCGACTTCGCGGTCCGCGCAGAGGCGCTGGAGCGGTTCGGCGAGGCGTGCGGCCTGATGCTGGTCGATGCCCTTGACCCGCAGCTGGAAGGCGGCGACCGGCCCCGCCTCGAGCGCTGCCGCGAGCCGGTCCGCAAAGCCCCCGGCGACGTCGAGCGGCGAGATCAGATAGAGCTGGCAGGGTCCGCGCTTCGCCCGCTCGAACCGCGCGGCGAAGGCGTCGGCTTCGAACGGTTCGTCCTGGTCGCCGGTCATCGTCACCCCGTCGTGGCTCCGGCCGCGCCCTCGTCGCGCAGGATCGCCTCGATCGCTTCGTGGACCTGCTGCAGCGACCCCGCCAGGCCGCTGAAATTCGTGGGCGTAATCGGCCGTCCGTCGAGCGCGGCCGCACTGTCGCGGAGAATCGCCGCAAGCTGCCGCGCGAGCGGAAAGATGCGCCGGTCCACGCGGAGCATCGCCGCCGAACGCCGAAGCGCAAGCGCAGGCCCCCTGTCCCTGGCCCGCTCGGCTGCGGCGCCGGCGGCTTGGGTCCGCGCGATCAGGCCCTCGAGCTTGGCCGTGCCTTCGGTCGCGCTGGTCTCGAGCTCGGCGGCGATCGCCAGCAGATCGGCCGCCAGCCCGGGATCGGGGGTGCGCGTCCGCGCATGCGGCCAGCTCGCATGGGCGCGCGCGACCGCCCGGAAATAGAGCAGCTGGACGTTGATCATCTCCCACCGCGGCTCGGCGCGGGGAGTCGCCGCCAGCGAGGCGCGGGTGAACACTATCTGCCCGTCGAAGACCAGCCCGATCCCTTCCATCATCCGCTGCCCGACCAAGTCGGCGGCGCGCGGATCTGCGCTGACCAGCGAGTCCATCAGCGGATTGTAGGAGTCGACGACGCCGCGAATGCCGCTGTTGACGCGGATCATCTGGCCGACCACGTCGGCCGGGCGCAGCCCCTCGATCAGCCGCAGCGAGGAAAGCTCGGGGGCGCTCAGCGCCCGCAGCCGAGCGTTGGTCTCCTCGACGAGCGCCGCCATCCTGGCGACGACGGGGCGAAATTGCGCCGCCGCTGCCCGCGGGTCGGCGCGCCGGCTGGCCTCGGCCCAGCGCGCGCCGAGGCCGGCGAGCTCGGTTTGGAGCGGGCGTTCGATGGCATCGAGGCGGGCCAGCCACTCGCCGTAGGAGCGAAGGTCCTGCGCCACCCGCGCGCTCGCCACCGGCCGCGATCGCGGCGGCGCCGGTGCCGCGGCGAGCCCGCCGGCCAGCGACGCGGCGGCGGCGATCGGCAGGAGGATCCGGTGGAGCGCCTTCACTCCTCGCCCTTGTAGATGCGGACCAGCCGGTCGAGCATCGCCAGCGCTTCGTCGCGCGGGCGCTGGAAGGCGTTGCGGCCGATGATCGAGCCGTTGCCGCCGCCGTCGCGGATGTCGCGCGCGTCCTGGAAGACCGCGTCCGCGCCCTTGGCCGCGCCGCCCGAGAAGACCACCATCCGGCGGCCGTTGAAGCAGCATTGGACGATGTGGCGGACGCGGTCCGCCTGGGCCGACCAATCCTGCCCTTCATAGGCCTTCTGCGCGTCGGCCTGCTCGATATGGGCGGAGGGCAGCTTGACCTTGACGATATGGGCGCCGAGCAGGGCCGCCATATGGGCGCCGTAAGCGGTGACGTCGAGCGCGAGCTCGCCTTCCTTGGAGACGTTGCCGCCGCGCGGATAGGCCCAGATCACGACCGCCAGACCGGCCGCCTTGGCTTCGGCGGAAAGCTCGCGAATCTCCTCGATCAGCTCCATATTGTCCTCGGAGCCCGGATAGGTGGTGAAGCCGATCGCCGAGCAGCCGAGCCGGAGCGCGTCGTCGACGCCGCCGGTCACCGCCTGGTCCTTGCGGGTCGCCCAGCTGTTCGAATTGTTGATCTTGAGGATGGTCGGGATCTGGCCGGCGAAGCTGCCCGCGCCCGCCTCGAGCGCGCCCAGCGGCGCCGCATAAGCGTTGAGCCCGGCGTCGATCGCGAGCTGGTAATGGTAGTGCGGATCGTAGGCCGGCGGGTTGATCGCGAAGCTTCGGCCCGGGCCGTGCTCGAAGCCCTGGTCGACCGGCAGGATGATCAGCTTGCCGGTACCGCCGAGCCGCCCCTGCATCAGGATCCGGGCGAGGTTGCCCTTGGTTCCGGGATTGTCGGATTCGTACTTGTCGAGAATGGCTTTGACGGCGGGCGTCATCATTGGCTCCTGTCGGTTTTGAGGGCTTCTACACCGGGAAGCGGCTTGCCCTCCATCCATTCGAGGAAGGCGCCGCCGGCGGTGGAGACGAAGGTGAAATCGGCGGCGACGCCGGCATGGTTGAGGGCCGCGACGGTGTCGCCGCCGCCGGCGACCGAGACCAGGCTGCCTTCCGCGGTGAGCGCGGCGGCGATCCGGGCGAGCGCCACCGTGGCGGCGTCGAAGGGCGGCGTCTCGAACGCGCCCAGCGGACCGTTCCAGACCAGGGTGCGGCAGGTCTTGAGCACGTCGGCGAGCGCTTCGACCGCTGCGGGCCCGATATCGAGGATCATCTCGTCCGCCGCGACTTCGTGGACGTTGCAGGTCCGCAGGCTCGCCGGGTTGGGCGCGAATTCCGTCGCGACGACCACGTCGTAAGGAAGATGGACGGTGCAGCTCGCCCGCTCGGCCGCGGCGAGGATCGCCTCGGCGGTGGCGGCGAGGTCGTGTTCGGCGAGCGACTTGCCGACGTCGACGCCGCGGGCGGCAAGGAAGGTGTTGGCCATGCCGCCGCCGATGATCAGATGGTCGACCCTGGCGACGAGATGCCTGAGCACGGCGAGCTTGGTCGACACCTTGGCGCCGCCCACCACCGCTGCGACCGGCCGCTCGGGCTTGCCGAGGGCGGCTTGGAGCGCCTTCAGCTCCGCTTCCATCGCCCGGCCGGCATAAGCCGGCAGCCGGTGCGCGAGCCCCTCGGTCGAAGCGTGGGCGCGGTGGGCGGCGGAGAAGGCGTCGTTGACGTAGAAATCGCCGAGGCGGGCGAAGCGCTCGACCACAGCGGGGTCGTTCTTCTCCTCACCGCCGAAGAAGCGGGTGTTTTCGAGAATGGCCACGTCGCCCGGCCGGAGCGCCGCCACCGCCGCCTCGTCGCCCTCCCAATCCACGTAATGGACCGGGCGGCCGAGCACCGATTCGTAGGCCGCTCTCACCTGGGCGAGCGAAAATTCGTGACTCGGTTCCTTCGGCCGGCCGAAATGGGCGAGGAGCAGGACGATCGCGCCCTTGTCGGCAAGCTCGGTGACGGTCGGCAGGGTGGCGCGCAGCCGGGTGTCGTCGCTGACCGCGCCATCCTGCATCGGCACGTTGAGATCGACCCGCACCAGCGCACGCCTGCCCGCCACGTCGCCGAGGTCATCGAGGGTTCTAAAGGTTGCCATATCGAGCGCTGTCAATCCTTCGAGACGCCGTTTCGACTTCGCTCAACGGCTCCTCAGGATGAGCGGAATCTCCAACGCTCATCCTGAGTAGCGGCTGAGGCTGGCGAAGACGCGTATCGAAGGACGTCATGACGTCAGATCAGCCTCGCCATCGCCGCCGCGGTGTCGACCATCCGGTTCGAGAAGCCCCATTCGTTGTCGTACCAGGAGAGGACCCGGACCAGCTTGCCCTCGAGCACCGCGGTCTCGAGGCTGTCGACGGTCGAGCTGGCGGAATCGTGGTTGTAGTCGATCGAGACCAAAGGTTCCTCGCTATAGGCGAGGATCCCCTTGAGCGCGCCCTCCGCGGCGGCCCTGAGCAGGCCGTTCACCTCCTCGACCGAGGTGTCGCGGCCCGGCGTGAAGGTGAGGTCGATCAGGCTGACGTTCGGAGTCGGCACCCGGATCGCCGAGCCGTCGAGCTTGCCCTTGAGCTCGGGCAGCACCTCGCCGACGGCGCGGGCGGCGCCGGTGGTGGTCGGAATCATCGACATGGCGGCGGCGCGGGCGCGGCGCTTGTCGGAGTGGATCTGGTCGAGAATCTTCTGGTCGTTGGTGTAAGCGTGGACCGTGGTCATCAGGCCGCGGGCGATGCCGATGCTGTCGTTCAGCACCTTGGCGACCGGCGCCAGGCAATTGGTCGTGCACGAGGCGTTGGAGACGATCGTGTGGCCGGCCTCGAGCTTGTCGTGGTTGACTCCATAGACGACCGTCAGATCGACCCCCTTGGCCGGGGCGGATATGAGGACTTTCTTAGCACCGGCAGTGAGATGGGCGCCGGCTTTGTCACGATCGGTGAAGAAACCGGTGCATTCCAGCGCGAGCTCGACGCCGTCGGCGCCGTGGGGCAGCCTGGCGGGATCGCGCTCGGCGGTGACCTTGATCCGGCGGCCGTCGACGATCAGATCGTTGCCGTCGGCGCGGACTTCGCCCGGAAAGGCGCCGTGGACCGAATCGCGCTTGAACAGCAAAGCGTTGGACTCGGCGTCGGCGAGATCGTTGATCGCGACCAGCTCGAGCCCGCTGTCCGCTTTCTCGAGCATCGCGCGGGCGACGAGCCGGCCGATCCGCCCGAAGCCGTTGATCGCAACTCTGGTCATTCAAACTACTCCAATCTTTCCAATATCTTCGATACGATAGCTTCGACGGTGAAGCCGAAATGCCGGAACAGGTCGCCGGCCGGCGCCGAGGCGCCGAACCGGTCGAGGCCGATATTGAGGCCGTTGCGGCCGGTGTAGCGTTCCCAGCCGAGGGTTGCGCCGGCCTCGATCGAGACCAGCAGGGCGTCGTCCGGGAGGATGTCCGCGCGATAGGCCGCGTCCTGGGCGTCGAACAGGCTCCAGCAGGGCATCGAGACGAGGTCGGCACCGATTCCCTGCCCTTCGAGCGCATCGGCGACGGCGAGCGCGAGCTGGACCTCCGAGCCGGTAGCGAGCAGCACTGCCCGGCGCGCCGCTGCGGCGGCGCGGAGGCGATAGGCGCCGCGGCCGCTCAACAGCTCGCCCGAGCGCTCCAGCCGGAGCTGCGGCAGGTTCTGCCGGGTCAGCGCCAGCAGCGACGGGCCGCCCTCGCGGCGCAGCGCCAGCGACCAGCATTCGGCGGTCTCGACCGCGTCGGCGGGGCGGAAGACGGCGAGATTGGGAATCGCCCGCAACCCCGCCAGCTGCTCGACCGGCTGGTGGGTCGGGCCGTCCTCGCCCAGCCCGATCGAATCGTGGGTCATCACGTAGATCACCCGCACCTGCTGCAGCGCGGAGAGGCGGATGGCGGGGCGGGCATAATCGGAGAAGATCAGGAAGGTGCCGCCATAAGGGATGATGCCGCCGTGCAGCGCCATTCCGTTCATCGCCGCGCCCATCCCGAACTCGCGGATGCCGTAATAGATATACCTGCCGGAATAATCCTCTTTCGTCAGTGGCTTCTGGTTCTTCGTTTTGGTGTTGTTCGAACCGGTGAGGTCGGCCGAGCCGCCGATCGTCTCGGGCAGGAAGGCGTTGATCGCCTCCAATGCCAGCTCCGAGGATTTGCGGGTGGCGACGTTCTGCGGATTGGCGGCGAGCGCGTCGAGATAGTCGTCGCGGCTGGTGCCTTCGGGCAGCCGGCCTGCCATCCGCCGCTCGAATTCGTCCCGCCGGTCGCTCGCTGCCAGCCGCTCGTCCCAGGCATGCCGCTCGGCGCCGCAACGCCGCCCGAGCGCGTGCCAGGTCGCGGCAAGCTCCGGCGGAATCGCGAAGGGCGGATAATCCCAGCCGAGCTCCCTGCGCGCCGCCGCGACCTCATCGGCGCCGAGCGCAGCGCCGTGGGTGGCCGCCGTTCCCTGCTTGTGGGGGGCGCCGAAGCCGATGATCGTCCGGCAGGCGATCAGCGAGGGCCGCGGGTCGGCGAGCGCCTCGTCGATCGCCCGGCGGACGTCGCCGGCGTCGAGGCCGTCGCAGCGCACGACCTGCCAGCCATAGGCCGCATAGCGCGCCGCAACGTCCTCGGAGGTGGAAAGATCGGTGGCGCCGTCGATGGTGATCCGGTTGTCGTCCCAAAAGACGGTCAGCCGCCCCAGGCCGAGATGGCCGGCAAGACCCGCCGCCTCATGGTTGACCCCCTCCATCAGGCAGCCGTCGCCCGCGACCACCCAGGTCCGGTGGTCGACCAGAGCGTCGCCGAACGCGGCGTTCAGGTGGCGCTCGGCGATCGCCATGCCGACCGCCATCGCCAGCCCCTGGCCGAGCGGGCCGGTGGTCGCCTCGACGCCGTCCAGCAGAAAATTCTCGGGATGGCCCGCGCACGGCGAGCCGAGCTGGCGGAAGCCGGCGATGTCCTCGATCGTCGGCCGCGCATAGCCGGTCAGATGCAGCAAGGCGTAGATCAGCATCGAGCCGTGGCCGGCGGAAAGCACGAAGCGGTCGCGATCGGGCCAGGCGGGGTCGGCGGGATCGTGCCGCAAATATTCCGTCCACAGCACCGTCGCTGCGTCCGCCATCCCCATCGGCATGCCGGGATGGCCGCTGTTCGCCGCCTCGACCGCGTCCATCGCGAGAGCGCGGATCGCGTTGGCGAGCGTTCTGGTGTCGACGGTCATGGGGCTCCTGGCGGATGGTTCCGGGGCGGGCGCGCCGGCGGGCGCTGGCGTTCCTTTATCGGCGGCGGCGGCCCCGTCAACTCTGGCGGCTTGCCGCCCGCGAGAGTCCTGCTATGCCTTGAGCCATGGCTGACGAACGCGCTCTGGCCGCCATTCGCCGCATCGAGCAGGCGCTCGGGCGAATCGAGGCGGCCGCGTCCCGGCCGAAGCCGCCTTCCGCCGACCCCGAGGAGCTCCGCCAGCTGCGCGACGTCCATCGGGCGCTGCGCAGCAGGGTGGAAGGCGCGATCGGGCAGATCGACCGCCTCCTCGAAACGGAGGCGCGCTGAGATGGCCAATATCGACATCGAGGTCGCCGGCCGCCGCTACAGCGTCGCCTGCCGCGACGGCGAGGAAGAGCATCTCCGCTCGGTCGCCGCCGAGGTCGACCGGCGCGCGCAGGACGCCACCGCGGCACTGGGCAGCCTCACCGAAACCCGCCAGCTCCTGTTCGCCGCCTTGCTGATCGCCGACGACATCAAGGAGATCCGCGCCGGCGCCGGAATCCCCGATCCGGTGCCGCCGCCGCCCGACCCCGCGGTGGCGCTGGCGCTGGAGCGGCTCGCCGGGCGGATCGAAACGCTCGCCGACAGCCTTGAGCGGAGCGCCGTCAGCGCCTAGATAGGGCGCGACGGGTACTGCCCTGTACGAGCCTCAGCGAACATCCCTGAGCCATAAGCATCCTCGGGGACTGTCCCTGCCCGGACCCTGGTCCGACGTATATGGTCCCCACCTGACGTTGAGGCGTCAGAGGATATTCCAGGCAAACGGCTATGGCGGTCCCGTCACCTTCCCCGCCCGCTAGCAAGAGCGGCCTGCGCGCCGAAGGGCTGCGCCGCCGCCGCGACTTCGCCCGCAGCCTGGCGAGCGAGCTGCGCGTGGAGCTGCAGGCAGAGCTGGCCCGCCTCGTCCTGCCGCACGTCGCGGGCGCCACCGTCATCGCCGCTTATCACCCGCTCAGCGACGAGATCGACCCGGCGCCGATTCTTGCCGGACTCGAGGCGGGGCAGCGCGCCGCCCTCCCCTGGTTCGCCGATCGCGACGCGGTCTTCATCTGGCGCGAAGGACCGGCGACCGAACCCGGCCCGTGGGGAGTCGCCCAGCCGCCGGCCGGAGCCGAAGCGCTGCTGCCCGACGTGGTGATCGTGCCGCTCGTCCTTGCCGATCGCCGCGGCACCAGGATCGGCCACGGCAAGGGCCATTACGACCGCGCCCTCGCCCATTTGCGCGCGGGCGGACGGGCGGTCCTGACCATCGGCATCGGCTGGGAGAACCAGCTGGTCGAGACGCCGATCCCGGCCGACCCCTGGGACGTCAGGCTGGACGCGGTCGCGACCCCCAGGGAGTGGCTGCGATGCGGCTAGAGCCGAGCTGGCGCCAGCCCTTCGGCATCCTGCTGATCCTCGTCTGGATCGCGGTCTGGAGCGTGATCGCGGTCAGCGCCTCGGCCCTGATCGCCGGCATGCACTGGGCGGTCCACGCCGGCTATTACCTCGTCGCCGGGATCGTCTGGATCCTGCCGTTGAAGCCGCTGCTGCGCTGGATGGAGACGGGGAAATGGCGCGAGTGACGGGACTTGAACCCGCGACCTCCGGCGTGACAGGCCGGCGCTCTAACCAACTGAGCTACACCCGCGTGGATGTGAGGCGGGCGAGGTAGTGAAGCGCCCGGAGGCTGTCAAGCGAGCGGCAGCGCGATTGGGCTAGCTCGCGCGCGGCTCGTCCGGATGATCCTGGACCAGGGTTCCTTCCTCGAACAGGAAGCCGGTGATGTCGGGCTTGCCGGCGGCGTCGAACACGGTCCGGAAGATGATCAGCAGCGGCACCGCCAGCAGCGCCCCGGTCGTCCCCCACACCCACGCCCAGAAGCTCAGGGCGAGCAGGATCATCAGCGGGTTGATGGTCAGCCGCCGGCCGACCACGGTCGGAGTCACCAGATTGGCTTCGATGAGGTGGATAACGACGAAGGCGAGCGCCGGCAGCAGCGCGTACCAGGGATCGGGAAACAGCATCAGCCCGCCGATCGCGAGCAGCAGCGCCGAGGCGATCGGGCCGAGATAGGGGATGTAGTTGAGCACGGCGACGATGCCGCCCCACATCAACGGCGATTCCATCCCGATCAGCCACAGCATCAGCGCCACCACCGCGCCCATGCCGATGTTCACCATGGTGATCGTGCCCAGATAGGTCGAGGTCGCATCGACCACCTGCTGGATGACCCGGGCGGTGGTCATCGCCCCGGAAAAGCTCGACCTCGTCGTGATCGTGCGCTTGCGCATCCGCGTCCAGCCGGAAAGGAAGAAGAAGATGACGAGCACCGCGAAGAACATCTGGATCGCGGCGAACGGCGCCGAGGTGGCGATGATCTGGAGGAGCGAGTTGGGCGTCTCCACCGTCACCGTCTGATGGGCGAGCCCGGAGGTGCGGCCGAACTGGCGGACGACGTCGTTGATGAACGCCTCGAGGTCGGCATAGATGTCGAACAAGGGGCCCAGCGTCTCGCGGATCCGGCCGATCCGGTCGGGCAGCCGGCGCACCCATTCGCTCGCCGGAAAGACGATCGCCGCGACCGCGGCATTGGCGACGGCGAGGAACAGGACGACGCAGATGAACGCGGCGACCGAGGACGGCACCCGCCGCCGCTCGAGCCATTCGAGCAGCGGCACCAGCGCGATCGCGATCACCAGAGCGGCGGTGACGGGCAGGAAGAATTCGGCGCCGGCGCGCAGCGCGAAGGGAAGCGCCAGCAGGAAGGCGGCGCCGACGATCAGGGCGACCGAGGCGAGCAGCCGGTCGCGCCGGTAGGCGGCCGCCTCGCTCTCGACCTCGACCGGCGGTTCGACCGGCCTGGGCGCGGGATTCTTGTCGCTCATCGCGGACGACAATGCCCGAGCCGCGCGGCCCGGGAAAGATGATTCAGATGGTGCCCCTGGCCCGACTCGAACGGGCACTCCTTGCGGAACTCGATTTTGAGTCGAGCGCGTCTACCAATTCCGCCACAGGGGCACGAAAACGGCCGCCCTACCTAGTGCGGCGGCCGCCGGCCCGCAACCGCGCTCAGGCGAAGGTTTGCGCGTCGCCGGCCCCTTTCGGATCGGGGCCGAAGCGGTTGGCGCCGCGCGTGCCTTCGAAGAACATCATGATGAAGCCGTAGATCGGGATCAGCAGGAACCAGCCCGATTTGTTCTGGTCGTGCGCGCGGCGGATGGCGACGGCAAGGCCGGGAATGAAGACGGCCAGGCCGAAGACGGCGGTCAGCAGCCCGCCGGTGAGGCGGAAGCCGACCGAGCCGCCCTCGGCATAGCCGGTGGCGGTGCCGCCGAGGCCGAGCACCGCATCGAGGTACATCAGCACGAACAGCATGATCCACACGAACAGGAACCAGAGCCAGAATTCCCGGCGCCGCGAGCGGCCGGAAAAGTCGAAATAGCGCTTCAGCGGCAACAGCATCATATCCATGGCAAGCCCCCCTCCCCTCATATCTCCCCGAAACCGCCGCCCCTGCCAAGCCCTCCCGCAAAGCGGGCGGCGCCCTCGCGCGCGCCCTCGGCGAGCGGCGCCGCGCCCGCTTCGGCCTCGGCGCGCAGCGCCGCGCCGGGATCCCCGTCCCAGGCGGCATAAGCGGAGGCGCGGTCGGTGCGCATGCACAGGCTCGGGAAGCGGGCGATCTCGGCGGCGAGCGCCTCTGCCGCCGAGCGCGCGCTTCCGTCGGGCACGATCCGGTTGGCAAGCCCGATCGCCAGCGCCTCGGCGGCGCCGACCGGACGGCCGGTGAGGATCAGGTCGAGCGCCCGCCCCTGGCCGACGATGCGCGGCAGCCGCACCGTGCCGCCGTCGATCAGCGGCACCCCCCAGCGGCGGCAGAACACCCCGAAGGTCGCGCTTTCGGCGGCGATCCGCAAATCGCACCACAGGGCCAGCTCCATCCCGCCCGCCACCGCATAGCCCTCGACCGCGGCGAGGACGGGCTTCGACAGCAGCCGCTGGGTCGGCCCCATCGGCCCCTCGCCGAGCGGGTCGTAGCCGGCGCCCCGCTCGGCGAACGCCTTGAGATCGAAGCCGGCGCAGAAATGGCCGCCGGCGCCGGTGAGGACGGCGACCTGGGCCTCGTCGTCGGCCTCGAACGCGCCGAACGCCGCGCGCAGCGCCAGCGAAGTCTCGAAATCGACCGCATTGCGGCGCTCCGGCCGGTCGAGGATGACGGTGGTCACCGGGCCGCTGCGCTCGACTCGCACGCTCGTCATATCGCCCGCTCCTTTCCCGCCCAGAACGGCTCGCGCAGCGCCCGGCGCAGCGGCTTGCCGACCGCGCTCAGCGGAATCGAATCGACGAAGCGCACCGATTTGGGCGCCTTGTAGCCGGCGAGCCGCTGGTGGGCGTGGGCGATGAGCACGGCCTCGTCGGCGGCGGCGCCGTCGCGCAGCACGGCGAAGGCGGTGACCGCCTCGCCCCAGACGTCGTCGGGCAGGCCGACGACGGCGACCTGGGCGATCGCGGGATGGCCGGCGAGCGCGTCCTCGACCTCGCGCGGATAGACGTTGTAGCCGCCGGTGACGATCATGTCGGAGGTGCGGTCGACCAGCGTCAGATAGCCTTCCGCATCGAACCGGCCGACGTCGCGGGTGCGCAGCCAGCCGCCGGGGAGGAAGGCGGCCGCGTTCAGCTCGGGATCGGTATAGCCCGCCATCGCGAACGGCGCGCGCAGCACGATCTCGCCGGTCTCGGCCTCGTCGCCGGCCTCGTCGACCAGCCGGATCTCGCATTCGACGCTCGGCCGGCCGCAGGACAGCAGCCGCTCGGGCGTGGCGCCTTGATGCTCGTCCTTGTCGAGGCTGCAAATGGCAAGCGGCGCCTCGGTCTGCCCGTAATATTGGATGAACACCGGCCCCCAGCGCTCGAGCGCCCGTTCGAGCACCGGCCGCGGCATCGGCGAGGCACCGTAGACGATCGTCTCCACCGAGGAGAGGTCGGCCGAATCGATCCCCGCTGTCTGGAACAGCATCTGCAGCATGGTCGGGACGAGGTTGAGCGCCTCGGGCCGCCAGCGCGCGATCGCTTCGAGATAGGAGGCGGGCGAGAAGCCGGGGAGGATCGCGGCGGTGCCGCCGCGCAGCCAGTAAGGCAGGACGAAGCAGCCGCTGGCGTGGATCAGCGAGGCGGCGTGAAGCATGGTCTCGCCGGGCTTCGGGTCAACGAGGTTGGTCAGCACGTTGTGAACGATCGCGGCGTAGGTCGCATGGGTATGCTGCGCGGCCTTGAGGGTGCCGCTCGTGCCCGAGGTGAACAGGGCCAGGATGACGTCGCCGGGCCGCTGGTCGAGGCGCGGATCGGAGTCCGAGGCCGAGTCGGCAAGGGCCAGCAGATCGAGCGGGCCTTCGCCGAGCCCGACGAGGCGCAGCCCCGGCAGCGCCGCCGCGAGCGCCGCGGCGCGCTCGGCCTGGCCGGGCCCGTAGATCATCGTCTGCGCGCCGATCGCCTCGATCATCCGGCGATGCTCGTCGAGCGACAGCCGGCCGTTGAGCGGAGTGCGCACCAGCCCCGCCTTGGTGCAGCCGAAGTCGCACGGGATCGAGTAAAGCCCGTTGTCGATCAGCAGCGCGACCGGGCTGCCCCTGGCGAGGCCGAGGCCGGCGTGAAGCGCGTTGGCGATCCGGTTCGAGAGCAGCTCGACCTCGCGGAAGCTCAATGCCGAGTCGGCAAAGCGAATCGCGACACGGTCCCGATGATAAAGCGCACCGCGGCGAATAAGCTCGGTCGCCAGCATCGCTCCATTAGGCCATGCACCCTCCCTGCTGGCAAGCGCGCCGAGGCCGATCCGGAACGGATAAGTTTTTGCTTGCTCGCAGGCGCGCTTGGGCGTTTCTTCCCAAATTGAGAGCGATGGGGGAAAGCCATGAAGAATGTCATTTGGCGTGCTGCGCTTGCGACCACTGCCATCACCGTGCTGGCCGGCTGCTTCAGCCGCACCGAGACCGCCAACGAGACCGAGACGGCCGCCGCCGCCGCGCCGGTCACGCCCCTGCCGTCCCAATGCGACACGCCGACGACTCCGTTCTGCAGCTCGACCGTGCCGCTGCCGCCCAACTGGCAGGGCAACGTCTTCCAGCTCGCCCAGAATTATCCGCAGGCGCCGCCGACCGATACCAAGCCGTGGCTGCGCTACGATCCGCGCACCCAGCCGGACCAATATATCCGCGCGGTGCTCGCTTATTTCTACCAGGGCAATATCCGCCCGAGCGTCGAGGCCAGCTTCAATCCGGCGCTCAACCATGTCCGCGGCTGGTTCAACGCGCCGTGGCAGGATGCGGGCTTCAACGGCCGCGAGCCGATCCACGGCCTGACCCGCGAGCGGGTGACTCCTCCGGGCGAGCTCCACCGCTGCCAGACCCAGGCCTGGAACAATTATGCGGTCGGCTTCTACAACGGCGCCGGAGCGACGACGCTGGGGAAGATCTGGGCCAATCACGGCCAGCCGGATCCGACCCAGGCGATCATGCCGGAAGGCTCGGTCGGCGCGAAATTGCTGTTCACGACCGCCCCCGTCTCCCAAGCTCCCTATCTCGCCGGCTCGCCGACCTGGAACGCTTTGGTCTATCCGCCGAACTACAATCCGCCGCCGGGGCCGCCGCCGCCCGCGCCGCCGCGCACCGTCCAGCAGGTGCGCCTGCTGCAGATCGACATCGCGGTCAAAGACAATCGCGTCCCGACCGGCTGGGTGTTCGGCACCTTCGTTTATGGCGGCGGGCCGCAGGGCCCGCCCGACGCGCCCTGCCCGCCGGCGAGCAGCACCCCCGATCCGGTCGGCACGAACTGGAACGGAGTCCAGCCGATCGGGCTGATGTGGGGCAACGACCCGGGCTATTCGGGCACCGGGCCGCTCACCGAGACCTGGCTCAACCCGGCCGTCCACATGCCGCATGTCGGCTATCAGGGCCGGCTCAACGGCCCGGTCGACAATCCGGCCTCGTCGTGCATGTCGTGCCACTCGACCGCGCAATGGCCGGCCGCGGCGTCGATGATCCCGCCCGCCATCCCGCCCGCCACGGCGGCGCAGGTGGCGCCCTGGTTCCAGAACATCCCGTCGGGCACGCCGTTCACGCCGGGATCGACGCCGCTCGATTATTCGCTTCAGGTCCAGGTCGGCTTCCGCAACTTCACGACCCGCAACGCCCAGGCCAATCCGCGGATGCCGGCGGCGACCCGGGCCGCTCTCACCGCCGAGCTGCGCGACGCCACGCCGCCGCGCGACGGCGCCACGACCGACTAGCTTCCGCGCCCCGGGCGATGCGGCTAGGGTGACGCCGCGGGCTCGGGGGGAAGCGCGATGGCGTCTGAAGAACTGTGCGGCCTTGCGCTGGCGGAAGCTTCGGCGCTGATCGGGGCGGGCGAGCTGTCGCCGGTCGAGCTGACCGAGGCGATGCTGGCCAGGATCGAGCGGCTCGAGCCGCGGCTGCACGCCTTCGTCCGGGTCTGCGCGGACCGCGCGCTTGAAGATGCGCGGCGGGCCGAAGCCGAAGCGCCGCGGGGGCCGCTGCACGGCATCCCGATCGCGCTCAAGGACCTGATCGACACGAAGGGAATCGAGACCGCGGCCGGGACCAGGGTGCTCGCCGACCGGGTGCCGCGGGCGGATGCGGTCGTCGCGGCGCGGCTGGCCGCGGCGGGCAGCGTCCTCTTGGGCAAGCTGGCGATGACCGAAGGCGCCTTTGCCGAGCACCGGCCCGAGCGGCCCGAGCCGCGCAATCCGTGGAGCCCGCAGCACTGGACCGGGGTGTCGTCGAGCGGCGCCGGAGTCGCGGTCGCCGCTTCGCTCGCCTTCGGCGCGCTGGGCTCGGACACCGGCGGCTCGATCCGCTTCCCCGCCTCGGCCTGCGGCGTGACCGGGCTGAAGCCGAGCCGGGGCCGGGTCAGCCTCGCCGGCGTCTTTCCGCTGGCGCCGTCGCTCGACCATGTCGGGCCGATGGCACGGAGCGCCGCCGACTGCGCCCTGCTGTTCGACGCGATCGCCGAGCGCGCCCCCGAGGCCGGCCCGGCACGCAGCGTCGGCGTCGACCGGGCGGCGCTGGCGAGCGTCCATGCCGAGGTCGCCGCCGCCGCCGAGCAGGCGCTCGACACGTTCGCCGCGCTCGGCCTGGAGGTGCGCGAGGTCGCGCTGCCGCCGCTCGAACCGTTCGCCCAGGGCTGGGCGGTGACCGTCGGCGTCGAAGCGGCGCCCGTCCACCGCGAATGGTTCGACCGGGCGCCCGGCGATTACGGGCCGGCGATGCGGATGCTGATCGCGCTCGGCCGGGCGCCGCCCGAAGGCGCCTATGCGGCGCTCGAGGCGGCGCGGCGCGATTTCGCCGCGGCGATGGCGCAGCTGCACGAGACCGCCGACATGATCCTGCTCCCCGCTCTGCCGGTGCCGACGCCGACCCTGGCGACGCTCGCCCAGGGCGGCAACGACCCCGAGACGGTCGCCGCGATGCTGCGCTTCACCGCGGCGTTCAACTATTCCGGCCAGCCGAGCCTGACCCTGCCGGCGGGCTTCGACGCGGAGGGCATGCCGATCGGCGTGCAGCTGATCGGGCCGCTCGGCGGCGACGCCCGCCTGCTCGCCGCCGGCATGGCCTTCCAGCAGGCGACCGACTGGCACCGGCAGCGGCCGCCATTGCCCTAGCCGAAGCCGAGCCAGAGCGCGGCGAGCAGCAGGCCGATATTGAGGTAGGCGGTCGCGGCGAAGCCGAACGCCCGGTAGAGCGGGTCGATCCGGTAGCCGATCCAGAAGGCGAGCCGGGCGACGACGAACACGATCGAAGCGGCGGCGATCACCGGCAGCCGGGCCGGCGACAGGCTGGGCGCGAGGGCGAGCGTGCCGGCGAGGAACAGCACATATTGCTGCAGCGTGTTGTCGGCGACGCGGCCATTGACGATCATCGCCTTGTCCTCGCGACCGAGGGTCGGATCGATCGCCGGGCCGAAGGCGCGCGCGTTGCCGATCGCGAGGATCATCGCGAAGAACGGCAGCGCCGCAACCGCCGCCCAGCGCAGCGCATAGCCGAGCCGGTCGCCGGCGCTGTCGATGCCGGACGGCGCCGGCAGCGCCCGGGTCGACAGCAGCCACATCGCCAGCGCCATCGCCGCGACGCCGCTCGCCGCGCCGGCGGCGACGATCTTCTGCTCCCGAGTCATCGGCCCCTCCCTGGCTGTGCCCCGGCATGATATGCCCGCGGCCATGGCACAGTCGAGCGCCGGCATCCTGATGTGGCGTCGCCGGGCGGAGGTCGAGCTGCTGCTCGGCCATTTCGGCGGCCCCTTCTGGGCGAAGCGCGACGCCGGCGCCTGGGCGATCCCCAAGGGGCTGATCGAGCCCGGCGAGGAGGCCGAGGCCTGCGCCCGGCGCGAGTTCGCGGAGGAACTGGGGGTGACGCCGGAAGGGCCGCTGGTCCCGCTCGGCCGGATCCGCCAGCAAGGCGGCAAATGGGTCGAGGCGTTCGCGCTCGAGGGCGACCTCGACGCCGACGCCATCGTCAGCAACGCCTTCACCGCCGAATGGCCGCCGAAGAGCGGGCGCTTCCAGAGCTATCCGGAGATCGACCGCGCCGCCTGGTTCAGCCTGGCCGAGGCGCGAGAGAAGATCCTGCCGAGCCAGCGCGCGATCCTCGACCTGTTCGAGGCCCAGCTCTTCGGGTGAGGCGGTTTACGCCTTTTTCACCACGCCGCGCTAAGCCCCCGCCCTCATGCTGCGCGTCTACACCTGCATCGTCCACGAGCACGATTTCCGGCTGGTCATCCTCGCCGGGATCATCTGCTTCCTCGCCGCGATCACCGCCTTCTCGATCCTCGACCGCGCCCGCGCCGACGATCGCCGGCGCGCGGCCTGGCTGGCGCTTGCCGCCTTCGTCTCCGGCACCGGCATCTGGTCGACCCATTTCGTCGCCATGCTCGCCTATCAGCCCGATCTCCCGGTCGGCTATGATTTCGGCCTGACCCTGCTTTCGGTCGCGGCGGCGATCCTGATCACCGGCGCCGGCTGGTGGCTCGCCCTGCGCGGCCGGCGCTGGGCGCCGGTCGCCGGCGGCGCGCTGCTCGGCGGCGGCATCGGCACGATGCACTATATCGGCATGTCGGCGGTGAAGCTCGCCGGCTGGCTGGTCTGGGACCAGGCCTATGTCGCCGTCTCGGTGCTGATCGGCATCCTGCTCAGCGCCGCCGCGCTCGCCGAGCATCGCCGCAAGCCGGCGCTGGTGCCGTGGCGGCCGGCCCTCCTCTTCACCCTCGCCATTTGCGGGCTCCATTTCACCGCGATGGCGGCGGCCGGCATCTATCCCGACCCGGGGCTCGAAGTGCCGGCCGAGGCGATCGGCAGCAGCACGCTGACCGTCGCGGTGGTGGCGATGGCGCTGATCATCCTCTCGATCAGCTTCGCGATGGTGCTGTTCGACCGCAAGCTCGCCCGCAACGCCGCCGAGGAGGCGCAGCGGATCAAGGCCTTCGCCGACGCCGCCATCGAAGGGCTGGTGGTGGTCGACGAGGACCGGGTCGTCGACGCCAATCGCAGCTTCCTCGCCCTTGCCGGCTATGACAGCCTCGAGGCGCTGCCCAAGGCGCTCGCCGAGCTTCTGCCCGATCTCGATACCTACACGCTGACCGCGGGCATCGACGGCGGCGTCAGCGAATGCCGGCTGATCGGCGCCGGCGAGCGCGAGTGCGACGTCGAGGTGCTGCTCCGGCCGCTCCACTGGCGCGGCGCCGAGCGCCGGGTGCTCGCGGTGCGCGACATTTCCGAGCGCAAGGAAGCGGCGGCGCGGATCGCCCACCTCGCCTATCACGACGCGCTGACCGGGCTGCCCAACCGGGCGGTGTTCGGCGATCATCTCGCCCGCAACGTCGAGCGCGCCGCCGCCGCCCAGGAGCCGGTCGCGGTGCTCTGCGTCGACCTCGACGGCTTCAAGGCGGTCAACGACATTCACGGCCACCCGGCCGGCGACGAATTGCTGATCGAGGTCGCCCACCGGCTGCGCTCGGTGGTCCGCGGCGACGAGCTGGTCGCGCGCCTCGGCGGCGACGAGTTCGCCGTCGTCCAGCAGGGCGGCAGCCAGCCCGCCCATGCCGGGCTGCTGGCGGAGCGGATCATCGCCGCGCTCGCCGAGCCCTATGCCGTCGCCGGCCAGGGCGCGCGGGTCAGCGCCAGCATCGGCATCGCCGTCTTTCCGGCCGACGCCGAAACCCCGCTCGACCTCGTCCGCAACGCCGACATGGCGCTCTATCGCGCCAAGCGCGAGGGCCGCGGCCTCGCCCGCTTCTACGAGGCGGCGATGGACGAGGCGCTGCGCCAGCGCCGCCAGCTCGAGGCCGACCTCCGCCTCGCCCTCGCCAATGGCGACCTCAGGCTCCATTACCAGCCGCTCGCCGAGCTGGATTCGGGCTCGATCATCGGCTTCGAGGCGCTGCTTCGCTGGGACCATCCCGAATTGGGCCCGATCAGCCCGGAAATGTTCGTCCGCCTCGCCGAGGAGAGCGGCCTCATCGTCGCGCTCGGCGAATGGGTGCTTCGCGCCGCCTGCAGCGAGGCGGCGGGCTGGACGCCGGCGCTGAAGCTGTCGGTCAACCTCTCGCCGCTCCAGTTCATGCAGGACGATCTGGTCGGCGCGATCGAGGCGGTGCTCGGCGACACCGGGCTCGATCCGGCCCGGCTCGAGCTGGAGGTCACCGAGGGGCTGCTGATCAAGGACGCGACCGGCGCGCTTTCGATCCTCGAGCGGCTGAAGGCGCTGGGCGTCCAGATCTCGATGGACGATTTCGGCACCGGCTATTCCTCGCTCTCCTATTTCCGGATGTTCCCGTTCGACAAGGTCAAGATCGACCGCAGCTTCGTCGGCGACATGATCGCCAATCCGCAGGCGCGGGCGATCATCCGCTCGGTGATCGGCCTCGGCCACGGCCTCGGCGTGCCGGTGGTCGCCGAAGGGGTCGAGACCAGCGAGCAGCTGGAAGCGCTGCGCGCCGAGGGCTGCGACCAGGTCCAGGGCTATCTGATCAGCCGGCCCAACCCGATCGGCCATTTCGAAGGGGTGGTGATGGACCGCGGCGCCGCGAAACAAGCCAAGGTGGTGCCGATCCGGCGGCGGGCCTGAAGGCGCGGAAGGTGACAGTTTCGGGAGATATCCTGACAAGTCGGACAGGTCCCATTCGTCGCTCTTTCTGTCACCTTCGGGCCGAAGGTGACGGGTTGACGCTTGCCGTGCTGCCGCTACCGGCGCCCGCGGAAGGTTCAGAACGTTCAGAACGTTCAGCTTCCTAAGGGGAGAAAAACCTTCCCTTTCCGAAGCCGCGATTTTCATGCTGAGAAAGAGCCCGGCGAGTCGCGAAGGCGCGGGTGCCGGGCAGGAACATAGCATGAACCAACGGCACAGAAAAGGCTTGCTGGCGATGCTGGCGCTGCTTGCCCTGGCCGGCGCGGCGCCGCCGGTCTCGCTCGTGCCGGCGGGCCCCCGCTTCGCCGCCGCCACTGACGACTATCGCCGCATCTGGGAGGCGGACGGCGCCCGCATCGCCGCCGCGCTGGAGGCGGCGACCGGGCTGACCTTCCCGCAAACGCCGATCGAGATGATCGTCCACGAAGGCGCGCCGATGACCGCCTATGACGGCCGCACGATCCGCCTGCGCGCCGGCTATTCCCCCGCCTACAGGCGGGCGACCCTGGTCCACGAGCTCGGCCACCGCCTCTCCTTCCTGCTGCCGCGGACGGCCGAGCTCGACGACCACCGCCTCTTGTACCTCTTCCTCTACGACGTCTGGACCGACCTCTACGGGCAGGATTTCGCCGACCGCATGGTCGCGATCGAACGCCGCATCCCCGGCCGCTACGATTACGACGCCGCCTGGACCTGGGCGCTGGCGATGACTCGGGCGGAACGGCAGGCGCGGCTGAGGCGGTTGCAGGACTAATGCGGGGGCCCGATCGACGGCCGCATCATTTCGGCCTGATAACCGGACAGGGAGCTTCCATTCCGGGGCGGGCTGGGGGCCCTTCCCTACTCGCAATTTTGAGAACGCGCTTGGACAGAAAAGACCGAAGGGAGCCGTTAGGCTCCCTTCGGCACTTAGTTCCCTTGCGGGAAACGGACCTCCCAGGGGGAGGCCGCAGGTGCTCCCCATATAGATACCCAAACCTGGATATTCAATGAATTTCTGCGGGCCGGGGAGACCCTCAGGCTGCGGGGGGTGGCGACGGAACAGGCGCCGGGGACACCGAAGACGACGACGGCGGCGAGGGGAGCGCTGAAGGAGTCGGAAGCCACGCGAGCACTAGGCGCAGCATATCGTCAAACTCTGCCGCGGGCATCCGCCTTATGCCGGCTTTATCAGGGACAAGTCTGCTAACCGCTACTGTCGTTATTTTGTCGCAGATCGCCCATGCGGCGCGGCCATCGATCGTGGTTCCAAGCGGAAACGCCCATTTGTTGCCAGCTTGTGCCTGTGTTGAGCAGGGAACTACCGTCACGGCGCCGTGCAGAGTGTTTCTATGTGAAATGATCACCACAGGCCGGCGCTTCCAGAATTCCGGCAATTGCGCGTCTTGCGGGAAGTCGCACCAAAAGAGCTGCCGAATCTTGGGCGCGCCGATCAGGCGTGGGGCAACCTTTGGCGGCGGAGTCTGCGGATGGGCGGTCATCGCCTGACCTCGTTAGCTCTCGCTCTTGACGAGGCGCAGCTTAGGCGCGCCGCGCCGGTTCTGCCGGTGCTTGGCCATTTCGGCCTTGTCCTTCATCTCAGCAAGCTTCTCCTCCGCAAATGGTTTGGCCGCTTTGATAAGCCCGTCCAGATGATAGATGTTCGTTTTGCTCCCCGCCTCGCTGCGGCGCTCCTCGCGCCGGAGATAGCCAGCAGCTTCGAGAGCGGCCACGTGCTTTTGGATCGTGCGCGGATGCACATCCATTGCCCTCGCCATCGTGCTCTTGGAGGGGAACGGCTTCCCCTCCGCCGTCCACCATTTGCTCGCAAGATAGAGGACGATGTTCAAATCAAGTGGCGTTAGGCCAAGCTGGCGCTGGTTTTCGATGATGACGCTAGGCAGCGCCGTCCAGCCCGCGTCCATGAGGAGCTTCGACCACTTCTTTTCATTCGTCCGCAGATCGGGGTTGCCGCGCACTAGCTTTTTGATCGCCATCGTATTAGTCCTTTCTCAACCCCGATATGTCCCTCCTGCGCGCGGGATTCAAGTTCTAGGGGGAGCCCGGAGGGGCTAGGGGGGACGCCTCCATGACCTCCCGTCCGCTGGCCTCTGGGACCTTGGGGAGGGGAGCCTGCAGGGGCCTACGAATCAGGACCATGTGCCAATCAGTAACCACATCATGATCATATGCCCGTCGGATAACCGAGTACCCGGGAGGGGGAGGTGCAGGGGGCTCCCTCCATTTCAGCATTTCACCACCAGATTGGCTTTGACCAAAATAGCACTTCGCGCGCGAGCCCTCCGTATCACATCGAGCGATGCAGCCGCGCTAGTTGTTGTGCAGCTTAAAACGCCTCCGCGGGCAGCGCCATGATGCTGTCCGCTCCCGCCTCGATCTTCCGCCGCTCGGCGTTGCTCTGCGGCATGATGCGGTCGGCGTAGAAGCGGGCGGTGGCGAGCTTGTTGCGGTGGAAGTCGGCGTTTTCGGCGCCGTTGGCGAGGGCGGCGGCGCTGGTTTTGGCCATGCGCAGCCACATCAGGCCGAGCGACACGATCCCCATCAGGGTCATGTAGGGATAGGCCGCGGCGCCGGCATTGTTGGGGTTGGCGAGGCCGTTCTGCATCAGCCAGAGGGTCGCGGTCTGGAGGTCGCCGAGCGCGCGCTCGAGCGCGCCGGCCAGCGCGGCGGTGGCCTCGTCGCCCTTCGCGGCCGCCGCTTCCTCGCCGACCAGCTTGAAGAAGGCCTGGATGGCGCGGCCATTGTCCTTGCCGAGCTTGCGGCCGACGAGGTCCAATGCCTGGATGCCGTTGGTGCCTTCGTAGATCTGGGCGATGCGGGCGTCGCGGACGAACTGCTCCATCCCCCATTCGCGGATATAGCCGTGGCCGCCATAGATCTGCTGGGCGTTGACCGCGGCCTCGAAGCCCTTGTCGGTGAGATAGCCCTTGATCACCGGGGTGAGCAGGCCGAGCAGATCCTCGGCCGCCGCGCGCTCCTCCTCGCTTTGCGAGCGGCGCGAGAGATCGACCTGGAGCGCGCCCCACAGGACGAGCGCGCGGGCGGATTCGTTGAACGCCTTCGCCTCCATCAGCATGCGGCGGACGTCGGGATGGTGGATGATCGTGTCCGCCTTGGCGCCCTCCTCGCGCTCCTCGGCGCGGAGCGCCCGGCCCTGGCGGCGGTCCTTGGCGTAGGTGACGGCGTTCTGATAGGCGACCTCGCCCTGGGCGAGGCCCTGGACGCCGACGCCCAGGCGGGCCGCGTTCATCATGATGAACATCGCCGCGAGGCCCTTCTCCGGCTCGCCGATCAGCCAGCCGGTGGCGCCGTCATAGTTGAGCAGGCAGGTCGAATTGCCGTGGATGCCCATCTTCTCCTCGATCGAGCCGCAGGAGACGCCGTTGCGCGCGCCGAGGCTGCCGTCGGCGTTGACCAGGAACTTGGGGACGATGAAGAGGGAAATGCCTTTGACGGTGTCGGGCGCGCCGGTGATCTTGGCGAGGACGAGGTGGACGATGTTCTCGGCGAGGTCGTGCTCGCCCGAGGAGATGAAGATCTTGGTGCCGGTGATCCTGTAGCTGCCGTCGAGCTGGGGCTCGGCCCTGGTCTTGAGGAGGCCGAGATCGGTGCCGCAATGCGGCTCGGTGAGGTTCATCGTCCCGGTCCATTTGCCCGAGACCATGTTGGGCAGCCAGGTCCGCTTCTGCTCGTCCGAACCTTTCACCAGGATCGAGGCCATCGCCCCCTGGGTGAGGCCGTTATACATTTCGAACGCCTGGTTGGCGGAGAGCAGATATTCGCTGATCGCGGTCGAGATCACCATCGGCAGGCCCTGGCCGCCATATTCCTCCGGCGCCGACAAAGTCGTCCAGCCGCCGGCGACGAACTGGTCGTAGGCCTGCTTGAAGCCTTTCGGCGTGGTCACGCTGCCGTCGTCGTGGCGGGTGCAGCCTTCCTCGTCGCCGACGCGGTTGAGCGGCGCGAGCACCTCGGCGGCGAAGCGCCCGCCCTCGCTCAGGATCGCCTCGATGAGGTCCGGCGTCGCATTCTCGAAGCCGGGCAGGTTCGAGTAGCGCTCGATCCCCAGCACCTGCTCGAGCACGTAGCGCGTGTCGGCGACCGGGGCGGTGTAGGTCGGCATGGTTCGGTTCCTCGTTAGCTGCGAGCGTCATTGCGAGGAGCGTAGCGACGCGGCAATCCAGCACTGGATTGCTTCGCTGCGCTCGCAATGACGGGGTGAATCATCCTAGCGGGCGACGGCGAGGTCGGACGCCTCGACCATGGCGATGAAGCGTTCGAGCTCGTCGATGGTGGCGTCGATGTCGAGCTTCTGCTTGGCGAGCTGCTCGATCCGGGCGCGGCATTTTTCGAGGGTGACCCGGCGCTGGGCGGCGCGGCCGTCGCCGACGTCGTAGAGATCGATCATCTCGCGGATCTCGGAGAGCGAGAAGCCGACCCGCTTGCCGCGGAGGATCCAGGCGAGGCGGGCGCGGTCGCGCCACGAATAGATCCGCGCCAGGCCCTGGCGCAGCGGCGCGATCAGCCCCTCGTCCTCGTAGAAGCGAAGCGCCCGGGCGGTGACGCCGAACTCGTCGCACAGCTCGGTGATCGTGTAGGTGCGGACGTTGCGCGGCTTGCGATAGTCCGAATGGAGCGCGGTCTCGGGCATGGGCCGGCCCTACCTCCCCTTTACGTTAACGTCAAGTGGCGCCTCCCGCTCCTCGGGGAGGATAAGGGCAGACAAAGCCCGAGGGCATGCCTATATGCCCGCATGTTGCGCCGCCCGCCCCCGATTCTCTCCACAAATCCGTTCGATGGTCCCGATGGCGATCGGGACAAGCTGCGCGAGGAATGCGGCGTGTTCGGGCTGTGGGGCGCCGACAGCGCCGCGGCGATGGTGGCGCTCGGCCTGCACGCGCTGCAGCATCGCGGCCAGGAGGCGGCGGGCATCACCAGCTTCGACGGCGAGGGCTTCCACAGCCATCGCGGCATGGGCCATGTCGCCCGCGTGTTTCGCGAGGAAGCGCTGATGCGCGCGCTCGCCGGCCGCGCCGCGATCGGCCATGTCCGCTATTCGACCACCGGCGGGGCCGGGCTGCGCAACGTCCAGCCTCTGTTCGCCGAGCTCGCCAGCGGAGGCTTCGCGCTCGCCCATAACGGCAACATCTCGAACGCGATGCGGCTGCGCGGCGAATTGAACCGGCGCGGCTCGATCTTCCAGTCGACCTCGGACACCGAGGTCATCATCCACCTCGTCGCGACCTCCTCCTACCGCACCCTGCTCGACCGCTTCATCGACGCCCTGAAGCAGGTCGAGGGCGCTTACTCCCTGGTCTGCCTGACCGCCGAGGGGATGATCGCCTGCCGCGACCCGCTCGGCATCCGCCCGCTGGTGATGGGGCGCCTCGGCGAGGCCTATATCTTCGCCTCGGAGACGGTCGCGCTCGACATGGTCGGAGCGACCTATTTGCGCACCGTCGAGCCGGGCGAGCTGATCGAGGTCTCCGATCAGGGGGTGCGCTCGCACCGCCCGTTCGCGCCGCAGCGGCCCAGGCCCTGCATCTTCGAGCATATCTATTTCTCGCGGCCGGACAGCGTCATCGACGGCCATTCGGTCTACAACGTGCGCAAAAGGATCGGCGCCGAGCTCGCCCGGGAGAGCGCGGTCGCGGCCGATTTCGTCGTGCCGGTGCCCGATTCGGGGGTGCCGGCGGCGCTCGGCTACGCCCAGGCGAGCGGCATCCCGTTCGAGCTCGGCATCATCCGCTCGCACTATGTCGGCCGCACCTTCATCCAGCCCGGCGACCAGGTCCGCCACCTCGGCGTCAAATTGAAGCACAACGCCAACAGCGCCCTCATCCACGGCAGGAGCATCGTCCTGGTCGACGATTCGATCGTCCGCGGCACGACCTCGCTGAAGATCGTCCAGATGCTGCGCGAAGCGGGCGCCCGCGAAGTCCATATGCGGATCGCCAGCCCGCCGACCCGCCACTCCTGCTTCTACGGCGTCGACACGCCCGAGCGCGCCAAATTGCTCGCGGCGCAGATGAACGTCGCCGAGATGAACCGCTATATCGGCGCCGACAGCCTCGCCTTCGTCTCGATCGACGGCCTCTACCGGGCGATCGGCGAGGAGGGGCGCGACGAGGCCGCGCCGCAGCAGTGCGACGCCTGCTTCACCGGCGACTATCCGACCGCGCTCACCGACCAGGCGGACCGCGACAAGAAGGACCAGCTGGTGCTCGCCGACGAGCGCGCGGCCTGATGCCGGACTTTGCGGGGCGATTGGCGCTGGTCACCGGCGCCGGGCGCGGCATCGGCGCGGCGATCGCCGAGGCGCTGGCGGCGGCAGGCGCCCATGTCGTCCTCACCGCGCGCACCGCCGCCGAGCTCGAAGCGGTCGAGGAGCGGATCCACGCCGCCGGCGGCTCGGCGACGATCGCCCCTTTGGACCTCACCGAGAAGGACAGCATCGCCAGATTGGCCGAGGCGGTGGCGGGGCGCTGGCAGGCGCTCGATATGCTCGTGCTCAACGCGGCGATGCTCGGCACGCTGACTCCGGTCGCCCAGATCGACGGCAAGGAGCTCAACCAGCTCTTCACCCTCAACCTGCTCGCCCAGCAGGCGCTGATCGCCGCGTTCGATCCGCTGCTGCGCAACAGCGAAGCGGGGCGGCTGATCGCGCTCACCTCGAGCGTCGGCCGCGCCCCGCGCGCTTATTGGGGCGCCTATGGCGCCTCCAAGGCGGCGCTGGAGACTTTGGTGACGGCCTATGGCGAGGAGGTGAAGAACCTCGCCCCCCTGAAGGTCGCGATCGTCGATCCCGGCGCGACCGCGACGGCGATGCGCGCCCGCGCCTATCCCGGCGAGGACCCGGCGACGCTCAAGCCCCCGGGCGCGGTAGCGGCGGCGGTGGTGGCGCTGCTCGCGGGGGATTTCGAGACGGGGCATCGGCTCGAGGTGCGGAACTGAGGGAAGGAAAGCCCTTCGACAGGCTCAGGGCGAACGGTCTGTGTCGTCGGCCGCGGACCCACCCACTCCCGTTCGGGCTGAGCCTGTCGAAGCCCTCTTCTTCTCTTCGGAATTCCGCGCCAGCACGCTGATCAGCGACCAATCGCCGCGGATCAGGGCAAGTTTCTTCGCCCGGCTCCAGCCCTTGATCTGGCGCTCGGCCTGCAACGCCTCGTAGCGCGAGGGAAATTCGTCGGACCAGACCAGGGTTACCGGGAGACGGGTGGAAGTGTAGCCCGGGATCAATCCGGACTGATGCGCGCCGATCCTCGCGTCGAGATCGTCCGTGTGGCCGACGTAGAAGCTGCGGTCGGCGCAGTGGAGCATGTAGGTCCAGAACCCCATCGGCTGAGGAAAACAGAAGGAGAGGGCTTCGACAAGCTTAGCCCGAACGGGGGAGGACAGTTCGAGCTTCTGATCCACGCACCGTTCGGGCTGAGCCTGTCGAAGCCCTCTTTTCTCTTGCCGCGCGTCACTCCTTGACCAGGGTCACCTGCGCCACGTCGATGCCGCCGCTGCGGAAGCCGCCTTCGCAATACATGAGATAGTAGCGCCAGAGCTTGTGGAAGGCCTCGTCGAAGCCCTCGGGCAAGCGGCCGGCGGCGACCGCCTCTTCATAGCGGCGGCGCCAGCGCGCCAGCGTCTCGGCATAATCGCCGCCATAGCCGGCGCGGTCGCGCCAGGCGAGGCCGGCCGCCTCGGCGATCCGGCGGAAGCGCCCTTCCTCGATCAGCAGGCCGCCGGGGAAGATATAGGCCTGGATGAAATCGGCATTGGCGGCGTAGCGCTCGAACATCTCCTCGCGGATCGAGATCAGCTGCAGCGCCGCCTTGCCGCCGGGCTTGAGCACGCGGGCGATGCTGTGAAGGTAAGCGGGCCAATATTCCTGGCCGACCGCCTCGACCATCTCGACGCTGGCGACCGCGTCGAACGCGCCGCCGGCGTCGCGATAATCGGCGAGAGCGATGGTGGCGCGGCCGGCAAGGCCGGCGCCGGCGAGGCGGCCGTCGGCATAGGCCTTCTGCTCGGCCGAAAGGGTGAGGCCGGTGACGCAAACGCCGTAATCGCGGGCGGCGATCTCGGCGAGGCCGCCCCAGCCGCAGCCGATCTCGAGCAGCTGCTGGCCGGGCTCGAGCCCGAGCCGGTCGAGCAGGGTGCGGACCTTGCGCTCCTGCGCCGCCTCCAGCGACTCCCCGCCGGCGGCGAAGATCGCGCAGGAATAGGTCATGCTGGAATCGAGCCAGGCGGCGTAGAAATCGTTGCCGAGGTCGTAATGGTGGGCGATGTTGCGGCGGGCGCGGCGCTTGCCGTTGGCGCGGCGGACGTGGGCGAGCCGGTTGACCAGCCGCCACGGCCCCTTGGCCCGGCCGGTATCGCCGAGGCCGCCGGAATTGCGCATGAACAGCTCGAACAGGACGACCGGATCGGGGCTCGTCCATTCGCCCTGCGCCCAGGCCTTGTACCAGCCGATCGAGCCCGACGTCGCCAGCCTGACCAGCGCGCGCCAGCTCAGGATGTGGAGGGTCGCGGCCGGCCCGGCGCCGCGCCCGCCCAAAGTGCGGAACGAGCCGTCGGGCAGGGTCGCGTCGAGCCGCCCTTCGGCGATGCCGGCATCGATCCGGTCGAGCAGCTTGTGAAAGCCGCCGGCGAACAGCCGCGCGACGAATCCGCCGCCCGTGGCGAGCCCCCGGTCCGCTGCGACCAGATGTTTCCCCCGTTGCAGCATTGCGGCGGCTAAAATGACCCTGCCGAGCGCCGGGCGCAAGCAAAGATGAATCCAAACGGCCTGGAGTCGTCATTGCGACCCCGGCGCTACGCGCCTCGCAATGACGGCCAAGCCTACGCGGTCACGCGCTAAATCTCGCGCGGCTCCTTGGCGACCTGCCAGGTCTGGCCCTTGGCGACGAGCGCCTGGAGATCGGCGGGCTTGCCCTTCGCGGCCGCCTCGTTCTGCTCGCGCACCGCGCTTTCGAAGGTCGGCCGCGGATCGTCGTAGATCACCCCGAGCGCCATCGGGAAGCTGCCGATCGGCATGTCGATCAGCATGTGGGCGACCGCCTTGTTGCTCGGATCGTGGACGATGACCTCCGCCGACGCCCAGTCGCCGTCCGCGACCTCGACCACCTTGAGGTTGAGGGCGGCGCGGTCGAGGGTCAGGCCCTTGCTGCCATTGTCGAACAGCATCGGCTCGCCGGGCTTCAGCCAGAGCTGCTTGCCGGCATTGTCGCGGGCGGTGAACGGCGCGAACACGTCGTCATTGTAGACGATGCAATTCTGGAAGATCTCGACGAAGGCGGCGCCCTTGTGGGTGTGGGCGGCTTTCAGGACGTCGGGCAAATTCTTGTGGACGTCGATCGCCCGGGCGACGAAGCGCCCGCCGGAGCCCAATGCGAAGGCGCAGGGGCGGACCGGCCGGTCGACCGAGCCGAACGGGGTCGAGGGGCTGCGCGTGCCGACCCGCGAGGTCGGCGAGTACTGGCCCTTGGTGAGGCCGTAAATCTCGTTGTTGAAGAGGAGGATCTGGCAATCGAGGTTGCGCCTGAGGATGTGCATCGTGTGGTTGCCGCCGATCGACAGCGCGTCGCCGTCGCCGGTGATGATCCAAACGTCGAGCTCGGGATTGGCGAGCTTCACCCCCGTCGCCACCGCCGGCGCCCGGCCGTGGATGGTGTGGAAGCCGTAGGTCTCCATATAATAAGGGAAGCGCGACGAGCAGCCGATGCCCGAGACGAACACCGTCTTCGCCGGATCGACGCCGAGATCGGGCATCGTCCGCTGCACCGCCTTCAACACCGCATAGTCGCCGCAGCCGGGGCACCAGCGCACCTCCTGGTCGGTGGCGAAATCCTTGGCGGTGAGCGGGACCATCTCGGTCATTGTTGCGTCCTCAACGGAGATAATAGATCAGGTAGAGCACCACGATCAGCATCGCGATCAGGGCGATGAGGCTGGGCGGTTTCATCCTTCACCCCGTCATGCCAGCGCAGGCTGGCATCCAAGCGGAATGCGAGGCCCGGAGGCCGCATGGACCCCAGCCTTCGCTGGGGTGACGGGAGAAGAGGGTCATGCCAAAGCCTCCGCGATCGCCGCCTCGATCTCAGCGATCTTGAAGGGCTGGCCGGAGATCTTGTTCACCGGGCGGGCATCGACCAGATATTGGTCGCGGAGCAGGGTCTTGAGCTGGCCCTTGTTCATTTCCGGTACGATGATCCGCTCGTAAGACCTTAGCAAGTCTCCGAGATTCTTCGGCAGCGGCCAGATGTGGCGGAGATGGATATGGCTGACGTCGAAGCCGCTTTTGCGGGCGCGGCGGACCGCCTGGTGGATCGGCCCGAAGGTCGAGCCCCAGCCGACCACCGCCAATTTGCCGCCTTCCTGGCCGAGGCAGACCTCCTGGTCCGGGAAGGAATCGGCGATCCCCATTATCTTCTCGGCGCGGATGTCGGTCATCGCCTGGTGGTTGGCGGGATCGTAATCGATATGGCCGGTGGCGACGTTCTTCTCGATGCCGCCGATCCGGTGCATCAGCCCCGCCGTGCCGGGCTTGATCCACACCCGCTTGAGCCTGCCGTCGCGCTTGTAGGGATTGACCGACTCCCCTTCCCCCGGCGCGGCGTCGTGGAATTCGACCGGGAAAGGCAGATATTCGGCCATGTCCGGCACCTTCCAGGGCTCGGCGGCATTGGCGATATAGCCGTCGGTGAGGAGGATCACCGGGGTCATGTACTGGACCGCGATCCGGCACGCCTCGATCGCGCAATCGAAGGCGTCGGCGGGCGAGCGCGCGGCGATCACCGGCATCGGCGAATCGGCGTTGCGGCCATAGACCGCCTGGTAGAGATCGGACTGCTCGGTCTTGGTCGGCAGGCCGGTCGAGGGGCCGCCGCGCTGGGAGTTGATGATGACGAGCGGCAGCTCGGTCATGATCGCCAGGCCCATCGCCTCGGTCTTGAGCGCGATCCCCGGCCCCGAGGAGGAGGTGACCCCGAGCGAGCCGGCGAAGCTCGCCCCGATCGCGGCGGAGATGGCGGCGATCTCGTCCTCGGCCTGGAAGGTGGTGACGCCATATTCCTTCAAGCGCGAGAGATGGTGGAGGATCGCGCTCGCCGGAGTGATCGGATAGCCGCCGAAGAACATCGGCAGGCCGGCCAGCTTGCACCCCGCGACCAGCCCCAGCGAGATCGCCTCGGCGCCGGTGACGGTGCGGTAGAGGCCGGGCTCGGCCGGCGCGGCGGCGATATGGTGCTGGGCGACCTGGCCGCCCATCTCGGCGGTCTCGCCATAGGCATGGCCGGCGTTCAGCGCGGCGATGTTCGCTTCGGCAAGCTCGCTCGCCTTGGCGAACTTGGCCTTCAGCCAGTCGACGATCGGGCCGCGGTCGCGGTCGAACATCCACAGCGCGAGGCCCAGCGTCCACATGTTCTTGCAGCGCAGCGCCTCCTTGTTGCCGAGGCCGAAGGGCTTCACCGCATCGAGGGTGAGCTGCGAGATGTTGAGGCGGATGACCTGCCATTTGGCGAGCTGGTCGTCGTCGAGCGGATTGCTCTCATAGCCGGCCTTGGCGAGGTTGCGGGCGCCGAACTCGCCCTCATCGGCGATGATCAGGCCGCCGGGCTTGAGATCGTCGACATTGGTCTTCAGCGCCGCCGGGTTCATCGCGATCAGCACGTCGGGCGCGTCGCCGGCGGTCTCGATCGCGGCCGAGCCGAAATTGATCTGGAAGGCGGAAACGCCGAAGGTCGTCCCCTGCGGCGCCCGGATCTCGGCGGGAAAGTCCGGGAAGGTGGCGAGATCGTTGCCGGCGAGCGCGGTCGAAAGGGTGAACTGGCCGCCGGTCAATTGCATGCCGTCGCCGGAATCGCCGGCGAAGCGGACGACGACGGCTTCGAGCGGCGCGTCGGAGCCGGCCTCTTCGGGGGTAAGATAATGTCTGGCCGTGGCCAAGGCGCTGTCCTTACGTCTGGGGTCGCCTTCAAACCCTAGACCATTTTCAAGCTGCGTGGAAACCACGCAACGCTACAGATAGGGTCCGCGAATCGCTTCTTAAACAGGGGGCCCGATTGACCGAACCCTATGTGCGGCCCGACGTGCGCCAGTTCCTCGACTGGCTGAACACGCTGCCGGGGCCCAGGACCTACGAGGCCGGGCCGGTCGAGGCGCGGCGGATGATGGTCGCCTCGCGTTACGTGGTCGATGTGCCGACCGGCGAGCTGGCGGTGATCCGCGACCTTTCCTGCCCCGGCCCGGGCGGCGAGATCGGGCTCAGGCTGTTCGACGCGCGTGAGGAGCGCGGGCCCGGGCCGCTCTTCCTGTTCCTCCACGGCGGCGGCTTCGTCTTCGGCGACCTCGACACGCACGAGCCGTTCTGCGCCGAGATGGCGCGCGCGCTCGACCTGCCGGTGCTCGCCGTCGACTATCGCCTCGCGCCGGAAGACCCGTGGCCGGCGGGGGTCGAGGACGCGTTCGCGGCGGCGCGCTGGGCGGCGGCGAGCCCGGACGCGCTCGGCCGCGAGGTGACCGGGCTGGTGGTTGCCGGCGACAGCGCCGGCGGCAATTTCGCGATCGTCGTCAGCCTGGCGCTGCGCGACGAGCCGGCGGCGGTGCCGGTGCTCGCGCAATGGCCGATCTATCCCGCCGCCGATCCCGGCAAGGGCTATCCGAGCAAGGACGATTTCGGCGAGGGCTACATGCTGACCCGGCTGAGCATGGACTGGTTCGAAGAGTGCTATTGCGCCGACGACAAGGATTGGCGCTATTCGCCGCTGGTCAAGAGCCAGGCGGGAATGCCGCCGACCCTGGTCGTCACCGCCGGCCTCGATCCGATCCGCGACCAGGGCCGCGCCTATGCCGCCGCCTGCATCGCCGCCGGCGTGCCGACAATGTTCCGCGAGGCCGAAGGCAACGTCCACGGCTTCATCAATTTGAGGCGGGCGATCCCCTCCTCCAACGCGGACATTGCCGGCTGCGTCGCCGCGCTGAAGCTGATCCTCGCCGAGGCGCAGGCATGACCGATTATGGCTACCGCCCCGCGGTCGGCGTGATGCTGATCAACGACGCGCGGCGGGTCTGGGTCGGGCAACGGCTCGATAACAGCCTCGAAGCCTGGCAGATGCCCCAGGGCGGGCTCGACGACGGCGAGGCGCCGCGCGAGGGCGCGCTGCGCGAGCTCGAGGAGGAAACCGGAATCGCCCGCGACAAGGTCGAGATCGTCGCCCGCTGCCCCGCCGAGCTTTATTACGACCTGCCCGAGGACCTGATCGGCAAGGTCTGGAAGGAGCCGTGGCGCGGCCAGCGCCAGACCTGGTTCCTGGCGCGCTTCCTCGGCGCGGACGAGGACGTGAACATCGCCACCGCCGAGCCCGAATTCCGCGCCTGGAAATGGGCCGATCCGGCCGATCTGCCGGCGATGATCGTGCCGTTCAAGAAAGAGCTGTACCAGCAGTTGCTCGCGGCTTTCGCGGAGTGGCTTTAGCGCCCGCGCCGGGCTAGAGCGCTCGCCATGCAAGCCCTTTCGAGCACGGAATCAGCGGCGGTCGAGCGCTGCGCCGAGGCGCCGATGCTCGACCAGGTCACCGCCTGGGCCGCGGTCAACAGCGGCTCGCGCAACCTCGCCGGGCTGGAGACCGTCGCCGCCCTGCTCGCCGACGCCTTCTCGGCGCTTGGCGAGACGGAACTGAAGGACGCGGGGCCCGTGAAAGCTATGGCGACGGACGGCTCCCTGGAGGCGGTCGCGCATGGCCGCAACCTCCATTTGAAAGTGCGCCCCGAGGCGCCGGTGCAGCTGCTCTTCACCGGCCACATGGACACGGTGTTCGGCGCCGACCACTCGTTCCAGAAACTGTCCTGGCGCGAAGACGGCTCGCTCGGCGGACCCGGCGTCGCCGACATGAAGAGCGGCCTCGCGATCATGCTTGCAGCCCTGCAGGCGGTGGAAAGCGTCGGCGTCCCCGATCTAGGTTACGAGGTGGTGATCAATTCGGACGAGGAGGTCGGGTCGCCCGGCTCGGCGCCGCTGATCGCCACGGCGGCGCGGGGCAAGCGCGCCGCCTTGACCTACGAGCCCTCGGTCCTGCCCGACGGGACGCTGGCGGGCGCGCGGCCGGGAAGCGGCAATTTCTCGATCCTGGTCGAAGGGCGATCGGCCCATGCCGGGCGCAACCCCGAGGACGGCCGCAACGCGGTGCTGGCGGCGGCGGATCTGGCGCTGCGGCTGGCGGCGCTGGCGCGGCCGGGGCTGGCGGTGAACCCGGCGAAGATCGACGGCGGCGGGCCGAACAACGTCGTACCGGACCAGGCGGTGTTGCGGGTCAACCTGCGGCCGCGCACGCCCGCGGACCAGGCGCGGGCGCAGGCCGCGCTCGGCGAGATGATCGCCGCGGTCGCGGTCAGGCACGATGTGGCGATCCACGCGCATGGCGGCTTCGGCCGGGCGCCCAAGCCGATCGATGGGCGCGCGCGCAAGCTGTTCGAGCTCGTCCGCCGCTGCGGCGCCGATCTCGGCCAGGAGATAGGCTGGCGCGACAGCGGCGGCGTCTGCGACGGCAACAACATCGCCGCCTGCGGGGTGCCGGTGGTCGACACGATGGGCGCCCGCGGCGGCGCCATCCATTCGGACCAGGAATATCTGATCGTCGGGAGCCTGGCCGAGCGGGCGCAATTGTCGGCGCTGACCATCCTGCGGCTCGCGCGGGGGGAGGATTTGTGAGCTTCAGGGTAAGGCCCGCGCGGGCCGGCGATTTCGGCGCGATCTACGACATGGCGACGCTGACCGGCGGCGGCTTCACCAACCTGCCCGCCGACAAGGGGACATTGGTGGGCAAGCTGAGCCGGTCCGAAGCGGCCTTCGCGAGCGAGGCGGGCGCGCCGGAGGGCGACCTCTTCCTGTTCGTGCTGGAAAATGCCGAAACCGGCGAGATTCGCGGCACCTGCCAGGTGTTCAGCCGGATCGGCATCGAGCAGCCTTTCTATTCCTACCGGATCAGCAAGCTCACCCAGACCTCGCCCGAGCTCGGCCGGACCTTCCACACCGAGATGCTGAACCTGTGCACCGACTTCAACGATTGCTCGGAAGTGGGCGGCCTGTTTCTTCATCCCGACGCCCGCGCGGGCGGACTCGGGCTTGGCGTCCTGCTCGCCCGCAGCCGCTATCTGTTCATCAGGCGGAACCGCGAGCGCTTCGCCGGCAAGGTCGTCGCCGAACTTCGCGGCGTGATCGACGACGATGGCGGCTCGCCCTTCTGGGACGCGATCGCCGGCCGTTTCTTCGGCATGGGCTTTCAGGAAGCGGACGCGTTCAACGGCGCCCACGGCACCCAGTTCATCGGCGACCTGATGCCGAAGACGCCGATCTACACCGCGATGCTGTCCGCGGCGGCGCTGGCGGTGTTGGGCAAGCCCCACCCGTCGGGCGCGGGGGCGATGCGGATGCTCGAGGCGGAAGGGTTCAGCGCCGAAGGTTATGTCGACATCTTCGACGGCGGCCCGACCATGTCGGCCGCGACCGACAAGATCCGCACCATTGCCGAGACGCGCGAGCTGGTCCTCGACGGGATTCACGACGGCCCCGGCGGCGAGCGGACGCTGCTCGCCGGCGGCGGCCTCGCCGATTTCGCCTCGGCCTACGGCCGGCTCGCCATCTCTCCGCAGGAGGGCGTGACGCTCGATGCCGGGAGCGCAGGCCTGCTCGGCCTCGCCCCGGGCGACTCGTTCCTGGCGGTGGGCCGCTGAGCGATGGCGCTCGTCGAGATCAACTTCGACGGCATCGTCGGGCCGAGCCACAATTATGCCGGCCTCTCCTTCGGCAACCTCGCCGCGATGGCCAGCGAGGGCCGCATCGCGCAGCCGCGCGCCGCGGCGCTGCAGGGCGTCGAGAAGATGCGCCGCAACCTCGGCCTCGGCCTCGCCCAGGGCCTGTTGCTGCCCCACCGGCGGCCCAATCGCGACTGGCTGGCGGCGCTCGGCACCTCCCTCGAAGAGGCTCCGGACAGCCTGCGCGCCGCCGCCTTCTCGGCCTCGGCGATGTGGGCGGCCAATGCCGCCACCGTCTCCCCCGCCCCGGACAGCGCCGACCGCCGCTGCCATCTCACCGTCGCCAATTTGCGGACCATGGCGCATCGCAGCCACGAATGGCCGGGCACTCTCGCCCAGCTCCAGCTCGCTTTCGCCGACTCGCGCCATTTCGCGGTCCACCCGCCCGTGCCCGCCACCTTCGGCGACGAGGGCGCCGCCAACCATATGCGGCTCGCCCCCCGCCACGACGCGCCCGGCGTCGAGATCTTCGTCTATGGCGAACGGGGCGGCGCCTTTCCCGCCCGCCAGCACGAAGAGGCCTCGCGGGCGGTCGCGCGGCTGCACGGGCTCGATCCGGAGCGCATTCTGTTCGTCCGCCAGTCCGAGGCGGCGATCGCGGCCGGCGCCTTCCACAACGACGTCGTCGCGGTCGCCAACGAACATGTCCTCGTCGCCCACGAGCAGGCGTTCGACGACAAGCAGCGATTCTACGCCGATCTGCGGCGGCTGCTCCCCGAGATCGAGATCGTCGAGGTGCCGGCGCGCGTCGTCAGCCTCGCCGATGCGGTCAAATCCTATCTGTTCAACGCGCAGGCGGTGACCCTGCCGGAGCGGGGGATGGCGCTGATTCTGCCCGGGGAGGCCCGCGAAACGCCGGCAGCGTGGGCCTGGCTCGAGCAGGTGGCGGCCGGCAACGGCCCGATCCGGCGGCTCGAAACGGTCGACGTCCGCCAGTCGATGGCCAATGGCGGCGGCCCCGCCTGCCTCAGGCTGCGCGTCGTCGCCGATCCGGCCACGATCGACCCCCGCTTCCTGGCCGACGAAGCCAGGCTCGACCGGATCGCGCGATGCATAGATATGCACTGGCCTGAGGAAATACGCGCCGCCGACCTCGCCGATCCCGCCTTGTCGGGGCGGATCGAAAAGGCGCGGCGGGCGCTTCTCGAATTGCTTGGGCTGGAGGCCCTGATCTGATGGCGGACGACGCTGCGGACCCGGGCCAGGCGCTCGTCGAGCGCGGCCGGATCGCGCGCGGCGAAGGCCGGCTCGACGAGGCGGCGGCGCATTATCGTGCGGCCGCCGAGCTCGCGCGCCGGGACTCGGACTGGCGAAAGCTCGCCCACCGGCTGCGCCACCTCGGCGAGATCGAGCTCGAGGCGGGACGGGCCGATCGCGCGGCGCTCCCGCTCGAGGAGGCGCTGGCGCTGCGCCGGACCGATTCGGAGGTCTCCGCGCTCGAGCTGGCCAACACCCTCCGGCCGCTGGCGATGCTCAGGGAAGCGCTTGGCGAACGCGAGGCCGCCCGGCGCCTCTGGGCCGAAGCGCGGGCGCTTTATGCCGAGGCCGGCATCGCGGCCGGAGTCGCGGGCTGCGACCGGCGGTTGACCGGTTTGGCGTCCTAGGCGGCAGGAACCGGGCGTTCGGCCCGTCCGTTTTGGCGGCGAAGGAGAGAGACGATGCCCGCCAAGTCAGCCGCCCAGCAAAAGGCCGCCGGCGCCGCCTTGTCCGCCAAGCGCGGCGACACCCCGAAGAGCAAGCTCCGCGGCGCCTCGAAGCAGATGGCCGAATCGATGACCGAGAAACAGCTCGAGGAGTTCGCCTCGACCAAGCGCAAGGGCAAGCCCGAGCACGTCGGCTAGGGTCAGGCGCCCTTGCTCACATTGAGGGCGACGGCGGCGCGGACGAGGGCCTTCAGCGCCTCCTCGTCGATCGTCTCGCCCTCGCTTATGTCGATCGCCCGGCGGGTATTGCCGTCGAGGCTGGAGTTGAACAGGCCGGCCGGGTCCGCCAGCGCCGCCCCCCTGGCGAAGGTCAGCTTCACCTTGTCGCGATAGGTCTCGCCGGTGCAGAGGATGCCGGCATGCTCCCAGACCGGCACGCCCGCCATCGCGTTGGACGGCTTGCGCCATTTCACTTGCTCGACGACGTCGGGATCGGCCTCCCGGATCAGCTTGCGGACGCGGTCGAGCGTCTCGCCCCGCCAATCGCCCGCCTGCGGCCCGTTCGTCGTCATGCCCGCTCCCCTCCGCTCAAGGGAAATGGCGCGCCCGGAAGGATTCGAACCTCCGACACCCAGATTCGTAGTCTGGTACTCTATCCAGCTGAGCTACGGGCGCGCGCGAGGCGCCGACATAGGGGCGAAGCACAGGGCGCGCAACCCCCGGCCTGCACCGGCGGAGGCCGGTGTTGCCCGCGACGCTGGGCCGGCATAGGGAGAAGCCGATGAAGGCGTCTCCCCTGCTCCTCCTCCTCCTCGCCGGCTTGCTCGCCGGCTGCGTCTCGCAGGGGCCGTTCCCGTCGCTGGCGCCGCGCCCGGCCGAGCGCGAGGACTGGAGCGAGGAGCCGGTGCGCGCTGTGCCGGCCGTCGCCGACGATCCGGCGCTCAGGGGGAGGCTCGCCGCCCTGCTCGACGAGGCGCGGGCGGGCCGGCGCGATTTCGACGCCGATCTCGCCGCCGCCGAGCGCGCTTCGGCCCGGGCCGGCGCGGAGGGCTCGGACAGCTGGATCGAGGCGCAGCAGGCGATCTCCCGGCTCGAGGCGGCGATGGCGCGGAGCGGCGAAGCGCTCGCCGCGCTCCACCAGCTCCGGCTCGATCGCGAAGCGCGGCCGGCCAGCGCCGCCGACCGCGCCGCGCTCGATTCGGCGATCGAGGAGGCCGAAGCGATCGCCGCGCGCGAACGCGAACGGATCGCCCGGCTCAGCCGCTGAAAATAGGGACTGTCCCTTATTTAGGTCCTTATCTGGAGGCTAGCGGTCGAGGGCGGCGCGGTGGCGCCTGGCGAGGGCGACGTAGTGGGCGACGCCCATTGCCATGCCGGCGAGGTCGGCCTCGCTGAGGTCGCGGACATATTTGGCCGGCCGGCCGGCCCAGAGCTGGCCCGCGGGGATGCGCTTGCCGGGAGTCAGCATCGCCCCCGCGGCGAGCATCGCGTCGCCCTCGATCTCGCAGCCGTCCATGACGATCGCGCCGAGGCCGACGAAGGCGCGGTCGTGAAGGATGCAGCCGTGAACCATCGCCATATGGCCGATCAGCACGTCGCTGCCGATCAGCGCCGGATAGCCGTCCGCCGGGCCGCCCGGGCGCGGCGGATCGACGTGGACGACGCTGCCGTCCTGGAGGTTGGTGCGGGCGCCGATCCGGATCCGGTTCATGTCGCCGCGCAGCACGCAATTGTACCAGATGCTCGCCTCGGGCCCGAGCTCGACGTCGCCGATCAGCCGGGCGCCGGGCGCGACGAAGGCGCTGGGATCGACGAGCGGCGCCTTGCCTTCGAAGGTCAGCAGGGTCATCGCACCAGCTCCCCCCGCCCGATCTCGTAGACGATCGTCGGGTTGAGCGTGGGGAAGCGGTCGTCGTCATAATCGAGCTCGGGCCGGCGGCGCATGCCGAGCCGCTCCATCAGGCCCCAGCTCGGTTCGTTGCCCTGGAAGGTGATCGCGACGACGCGCTCGGCGCCGAGCGTGTCGAAGGCGAAATCGAGCGAGGCGATCGCCGCCTCCTTGGCATAGCCCTGGCCCCAGGCGTCCTCGCGCAGCCGCCAGCCGACCTCGAGCATGCCCTCGATCGGGCTGCCCTCGCTGTCGGCGATCTTGAGGCCGCAAAAGCCGAGCAGGGCGCCGTCGGCCTTGCGCTCGACCGCCCAGAAGGTGAAGCCGCTTTCCTGCCAGCGCATGATCCGGTCGCGGAAGGCGGTGCGATGCTCGGCCGCCGATTTGACCCCGCCGAGCCAGCGCATCACCGCCGGCGTGTTGGTGTGGCGGATGAAAGGCTCGATATCGTCCTCGCGCCAGTTCCTGAGAATCAGCCGGGCGGTCTCGATCATTGCCCGGGCAGCATCGAGCGGAAGTTGATGATCGGCAGGATCGAAGCGTGGTCGTCGCTCCAGCCGGCAAAGCCCGGCCGCGGCTCGACCGGCAGCCAGTAGAAGGCGTCGTCGCCGGACAGCGCCCTGAGGCGCTCGATCGTCGCCGGATTGCGCGACAGGGCGATCCAGACCGAGACGGTGGCGTTCAATATCTCCTCATTCTCCTCGGGGACATATTCGCGCATCGCCGCGGTCCAGCCGTCGCGCGCGGCGAGATCGGCGACCACCGGCTTCAGATCGAGATAGCGGTTGGAGATGTGGAAGAGGACGATGCCGTTCGGCTGAACCGCATTGCCGTAGACGCGCAGCGCCTCGCGGGTGAGCAGGTGCATCGGCACCGCATCGGAGGAGAAGGCGTCGACGGCGAGGATGTCGATCGAACCGGCCGGCTGGCGCGACAGGCTGATCCGGGCGTCGCCGAGCACGATCCGGACCTGGGGGGCGCAGCGCGACAGGAAGGAGAAGCGGCGGCGGGCGACCTGGACCATCGCCGGATCGATCTCGAAGAAGGTCCAGGCCTGGTTCGGCCGCGCGTAGCAGGACAGGGTGCCGCTGCCGAGGCCGACGACGCCGATCCGCGGGTGCGCCCCGAACAGGGCCTCGGCATTGTCGAGGGCGAGGCCGACGCCCGAGCGGCGGGCGTAATAAGTGGTCGGAATGGTCTCCAGGCCCGGCACCAGATTCTGGATGCCGTGGAGGGTGGTGCCGTGGGTGAGCACCCGGGCGGTGTGGTCGTAGCGTTCGGACACTTCGTAAATGCCGAAATAGGAGCGGGTGCGGTCGCCGTCGACGAAGCTCGCCTTGAGGATCGTCCAGCCGCCGCCATGGGTGACGTAGCTCAGCATCAGGGCGGCGAGGGCGAGCGCGAACGGCAGCCGCCGGCCGAGGCAGGCGAGCGCTATCAGCGAGATCAGGATCGAGCCGGCGAGCAGGAAGGTCGGGGGAAAGCCCTTCGCCAGCGCGACATAGCAGGCCCAGGACAGGAGGAAGGCGACCGCCGGCAGGGTGAAGCTCAGCATCTTCGTCAGCGGCCTCGGCCACGGCAGCAGCGGAAATTGCGGCGCCAGCAGGGCGGCGGCGAGGATCAGGATGGGATGCTCATAGGCCCAATCGAACAGCAGCGGCGCGACGATCGCGCAAAACAGGCCGCCGAGCATGCCGCCCAGCGACATGGCAAGGTAGAAGCGGGTGAGGTGGCCGATCGCCGGCCGCAGCCGGTAGAGCTCCGAATGGAGCGCGACCGCGATCGCGAACAGCAGCAGCAGCCCGAGCGTCGCCGAGAACAGCGGATTGTTGGTGCCGCTGCTGAACGCCAGCCCGCCGGCGATCAGGATGACGAGCGGCGCGACGAGGGTGGCGAAGTTGGCCGGCCCCCGGCGCGCGGCGAAGGCGATCACGAAGCTCAGCAGATAGAGGCTCAGCGGCACCACCCAGAGCAGGGGAATGGCGACGATGTCGGTGGTGAGATGGGTGGTCGTCGACAGCATCAGCCCCGACGGCACCGCGGCGAGCGCGATCCAGTGAAGCAGCTGGCGCAGGCTCGGCGCCGGGCTCTTTTCCTCGGGCAGCGATTCGACCGCCCGGCCCGGCACGGTGAGCGCGCAGGCGGCGACGAGCAGGACGAGCACCGCGTAGAGCAATGTCCACAGCCAGCTCTGCTGGGCAAGGGTCATCGTCGGCTCGACGATCAGCGGATAGGAGACGAGGCCGGCGAAGCTGCCGAGATTGGAGGCCGCGTAGAGCGTATAGGGCTCGCCGCGGCTGGTCTCGAGCGCGTACCAGCGCTGCATCAGCGGCGCCTGGCTGGAGACGATGAAGAAGAGCGGGCCGATCGAGGCGATCAGGAACCAGGGCACCCAGAAGGCGGGCTCGGCGTCGGGCCCGGGCGCGAAATCGATCAGCCCGATCGGCAGCCACAAGGCGGCGAGGCCGAGGATCACCAGATGGACGCCCACCTGGAAGCGCGGCCTGAGATAGGAAATGCCGTGGGCGTAGGCGTAGCCGGCGAGCAGCAGCAGCTGGTAGACCAGCATCGCGCTGTTCCAGATCGACGGCGAGCCGCCGACCCGCGGCAGCGCCATCCGGGCGATCATCGGCTGGGTCAGGAACAAGAGGAACGAGCCGGTGATGATGGTGACGAGAAAGAGCGGCCGCGCGAAGCGCTCGTGCACCGGGCTCGCTGCGACGGCGTCACTGGACACTCTTACTTCTCCTCATCGGATTGCAGCGCTGCGGCGGTGCGGTCCAGCACGTCGATCGTCTCGTCGATATGCGCCAGGTGCGTGCGGAACGACAAGATCGCGCAGCGCAGCCAGGAAGCGCCGCCGATCCGGGTCCCGCTCAGGAAGATCCGCCCCTCTTCCTGCAGCCGGCGGAGGAGCAGGTCGTTGAAGGCGTCGACGTCGCCGCGCTCCGGCCGGAAGCGGAAGGCGACGACCGAAAGGTCGGGCGGCGCGCCCGCCTCCCAGCCCGGCATCTGCGCCAGCCTCAGCTGGAAATAGCGGGCGAGCTTGATCTTCTCCGACTGCGCCGCGCGGAACGCGGCGACGCCGGCGATCTGCAGCGGCAGCCACAGCCGGAGCGCGCGGAAATGGCGGGTCAGCTCGGGGGAAAGGTCGGCCGGCGACGGGCCGACCCCGGTCTCGCCGAGCGGGCGGATGTAATCGGCGCTGGCGCTGAACGCGTCGAGCAGCAGGCGGCCGTCGCGGGCGACGACGGCGCCGGTGCCGTAGGGCAGGAACAGCGTCTTGTGCGGATCGAGCGCCACCGTGTCCGCCCGCTCGATCCCGGCGAGCACGGCCTTGCCCTCCTCGCACAGCATGAACAGGCCGCCATAGGCGCCGTCGACGTGCAGCCAGGCACCGTGGCGCGCGCACAGATCGGCGATCTCGGCGAGCGGATCGACGGCGCCGGTATCGACCGTCCCCGCCGAGGCCACCACCAGCCAGGGGCGGACGCCCCCGGCGCGGTCGCGCTCCAGCGCCTCGGCCAGCGCGGCGGCGCTCATCCGGTGCGCCGCGTCGGTCGCGATCAGCCGGCGCGGCGCCGCGGCGCGGCCGGCGATGCGCAGCGCCTTGTCGATGCAGTGATGGGCGAAGCGGGTCAGGTAGACGGCGCCGCCGCCTGCCGCATCGCGCGCCTCGCGGGCGGCGACGATTGCGGTCAGATTGGCGAGGCTGCCGCCGCTGGTCAGGGTGCCGGCGGCGCCGTCGGGAAAGCCGATCACCCGCGCCAGCCAGGCGGCGGTCGCATTTTCCAGCCGCACCGCCCCGGGCGCGGCCGAGGCGAAGCCGGCATATTTGTTCGCGGCGGCGGCGAGGAAGTCGCCGAGCGCCGAATGGAACAGGCCGCCGCCCGGGATATAGCCCATGAACCGCGGCGAGGCGGTGGCGATGCCCGGCCGGTCGACGCAGCGGCCGAGATAGTCGAGCAGCTCGGCGGGATCGCGGCCGGCTTCGGCGAACTCGGGATCGGGCGGCGCCGAAGCCGCTTCGTCCCAGCCCCGGTTGGCCGGGCCCTCGGCGAGATCGGCGAAGAAAGCCTGGGCGTGGCCGAAGGCGCGGTCCATCAGCCCGGCGCGCTCGGCCTCGTCGGGCTCGAGCGGCGCCGCCGCCGCGCGCAGCGCCTCGAGCTCGGCCCGGAGCGCCTCGATCATCGGCGCGAAAGCAGCCGCGCGGCGTGGGCTGCGTGGTAGCTCAGCACCCCCGCGCAGCCGGCCCGCTTGAACGCCATCAGGGTCTCGAGGACGAGCGCGTCGCGATCGCCCGCGCCGGCCGCGGCGGCGGCCTCGATCATCGCATATTCCCCGGAGACTTGATAAGCGAAGACAGGTACTTCGAACCTTTCCTTCACGCGCCTTATGATATCGAGATAGGGCAGGCCCGGCTTCACCATCACGGTGTCGGCGCCCTCGGCGAGATCGAGCGCGACCTCGCGCAGCGCCTCCTCGCCATTGGCGGGATCCATCTGGTAGCTCTTCTTGTCGCCCTTCAGCAGGCCGCGCGAGCCGACCGCGTCGCGGAACGGGCCGTAGAAGGCCGAGGCATATTTGGCGGCATAGGCCATGATCTGGACGTTGACATGGCCCGCAGCCTCGAGCGCCGAGCGGATCGCGCCGACGCGGCCGTCCATCATGTCGGACGGGGCGATGATGTCGGCGCCCGCTTCGGCCTGGACCAGGGCCTGATCGGCGAGGATGGCGCTGGTGACGTCGTTGAGGACGTAGCCGGACGTATCGACGATGCCGTCGTGACCGTGCGCGGTATAGGGATCGAGGGCGACGTCGGTGAGCACGCCGAGCTCGGGCGCGGCCTGCTTGAGCGCCTTGACCGCGCGGCAGATGAGATTGTCCGGGTTGAGCGCCTCGCGCGCATCGTCGGTGCGCAGGGCAGGCGGCGTGTTGGGGAACAGAGCGAGGCAGGGAATGCCGAGATCGCGCGCCTCCCGCGCCCGCTCGGCCAGCCGGTCGACCGACCAGCGCGACACGCCGGGCAGGGTCGCGATCGGCTCCTCGATCCCCTTCCCTTCGGTGACGAACAGCGGCCAGATCAGGTCGGCCGGGGTCAGCACCGTCTCGGCGACCAGCGCCCGGCTCCAGGCGGCGGCGCGGGTGCGGCGGAGGCGAAGCGCGGGATAGGAAGCGGCGGACATGTCGCGGCAGGGCTTAGCGCGCCCTACCCCGCCTGCAAAGCGGTGAAAAACCTGCTCCATTCTGGCTTGGCCGGATCGGGATTCCTTGAACGCCGCCCCATTCGATGGCACACTCGTTTCGCCAGTGGAATATTGGCCGGGGGGAAATCCCGCGACGTCCCAGTCCTTCGCTCAAAAAAAGAAAGGACAGATGATGAGAACAGCGAAACTGCGTGCCTATCTTACCGCGGCCCTGGTGGCGATCACGATGGGCGCGACTCCCGCCCGCGCCGTCCCGCCCAACCCGATCCTCTATCTGCTCGGGCACGAATATTACACCGTGAACGGGCAGAATTTCGTCCGCTACCGCTACGACGTGTTCAACAAGGATCAGTATCCGGCGGCGATGTTCGCGCCGGCGCCCGCACTGCCGCCGTGCGGATCGAACACCAATTCGTCGCGCTCGTGGGTCGATTTCTTCAATGCCCGGACCAACCAGCGCATCTACGGCTTCTGCGCGCTCGGCAGCCCGAACGATCTCGGCCAGATCTGGTTCGCCCTGCCCGAAGGCCAGATCCCGCCGAGCTACGTCTACATCAAGATCATCGACCGCCAGACCAACACCACCTACCAGTCCAACCTGGCGGACACGACGCTCTAGGCCATTATCCCTCTCCCCTGCGGGGAGAGGGTAGGGAGAGGGGGTCCGGCCTGGGCGATTACTCGCGGACTCAGAACCCCCTCACCCCAGCCCTCTCCCCGGGGGAGAGGGAGCTTCGAGACGACGTCGTTGAATGTCGCTGCAGCCTCAGCCCGACGGGTTGAGCCGGCCGCCGGGCTCGGCATCGCCGATCGCTTCCTCGGCCGCCTCGGCCGGATCGACCGGGATCGCCATGCGCGCCTTGCGCCAGCCGCCGTGGAGGTAGAAGCCGAGCGCCATTACCATGTTGGCGAACGAGCTGACCGGGAAGCTCAGCCAGAGCGCGTCGGCGCCGAGCCACGGATAGGCGCCGAGCGCGAAGCCGAGCCGGACCGGGAACAGGCCGATGGCAAGGATGATCAGCGGGCCGATGACGGCACCGTTGGCGCGGACCGTGCCGAACACGACCATGGTGACCCCGAACAAGAGGAAGCTCCAGGTCGCGAGCAGCTGGATATGCCGGGCGATGGCGAGCGCCGGGCTGTCGCCGCCGAGGAACAGAGCGAGCGCCGGCCGGTCGGCGACCGCGAGCAGCACCACCAGGAGGCCGGTGATGAGCAGGTTGAAGAGGATTCCGGCGCGGGTGATCGCGCTCACCCGGTCCCAGCGATCGGCGCCGATATTCTGCGCCGCCATCGCGCTCGCCGCGGCGGAAAGCGCCATCGCCGGCATCTGCAGATAGGTCCACAATTGCATCGCGACGCCGAACGCGGCGGTGGTCTCGACCCCCTCGCGGTTGACCAGCCCGATCGTCGCCAGCGCCGAGGCGGAGACGACGATCATCTGCAGCCCCATCGGCAGGCCCTTGGTGACGATGGTGCGCAGGATCGCGGGATCCGGCTTCAGCCAGGCGAGCTCGGCGCCGCGCAGCCTGAGCGGCAGATCGCGCCGGTAGATGTAGAAGATCAGGCCGATGAGCGCGCCGTAATTGGCGATCACGGTCGCCGTCGCCGAGCCGGCGATGCCGAGCGCGGGGGCCGGGCCGAGACCGAGGATGAAGACCGGGTTGAGGCCGGCATCGAGGATCACCGCGACGATCATCACCCACAGCGGCGTCATCGCGTCGCCCGATCCGCGCAGCCCCATCATCAGCACGATCATGATCAGGATCGCCGGCATGGCGAGGAAGATGACGCGCAGATAGGCGAGCGCCAGCGGGATCGCCGGCTCGGGCATGGCGAGCAGGCGCAGCAGCTGCGGCGCGAAGATCCAGCCGAGCAGGCCGATCGCCGCGGCGACCGGAAGGAAGCCGCCGATCGCGGTGCCGAGGACGCGGCGGGCACCGGCGAGGTCGCGGCGGCCGAACGCCTGGCCGATCATCACCGTCGCCGCCATGCCGAAGCCGAACACGAACGCCATCAGGAGGAACATGACGAGATTGGCGTTGGAGGTGGCGGCGAGCGCCTCCTCGCCGAGGAAGCGGCCGACCCAGATCGCGTTGACCGAGCCGTTTAGCGACTGGATGATCGAGGAAACGAGCGTCGGGATGGCGAAGGCGAGCAGGGTCTTGCCGATCGGGCCCTGGGTGAGGTCGCGCTGGCCGGGGTGCGCCGCTGTCTTCCGCTGGTCCGTCACCGCCCACTCCCGTCACCCCAGCGAAGGCCGGGGTCCATTCTGAATCAGCATGAATGCCATTACACAGGTACGAAGTGCCCCGCACTTCGTAGCCATGCCGGGGGCATGGCGACCTGTGTAATCGCTGGCATGACGGGATGGAGGGATCAACCCAGGCGCGCGAGCGCCGCCCGGTATTTTTCGGCGTCCGATGCCTTTTCCGCATGGTCCGCCCGCGCCTTCTCGACGGCCTCGGGCCTGGCGCGCTCGACGAAGCTCGGATTGGCGAGCCGGCCGGCGAGCGAATCGCGCTCCTTTTCGGCGGCTTCGGCGGCCCTGGCGAGGCGCGTGCGTTCGGCGGCGATGTCGATCACGCCTTCCAGGGGAAGCATGAAGGTCGCTTCGTCGACAACGATCTGCGCTGCGGCCCCGGACCATCCCATCGCAAACTCGGGAGCGTGCACTCTGGCAAGGCGCATGAGGGCGCTGGTGTTTCTGTTGAGCCTGTTCTGGGTATCGCCAGCCGCGTCGCGATGAACGAGCCTGAGCTTGGCCCCGGGCGGGATATTCAGCTCTGCCCGAGCCGCACGAATGCCGCTGACCAACCGGATCAGCCAGTCGATCTCCGGCCCCGCCTCGGGATCGAGCGCGCGCGCGTCCGGCATCGGCCATTTGGCGAGGATCAGCGGGTAAGGCCGTTCGCCGATCGCGCTCCACAATTCCTCGGTGACGAACGGCATGAACGGGTGGAGCATGACCAGGATCTGGTCGAGCACCCAGCCGGCGACTTCGCGGGTCTCCGCCGCCCCGCTCCGTTCGGCCTGAGCCTGTCGAAGGCCTTCTTCTTTCTCTTCGGTCCCGGAAGTTGAGGAGAGGGCTTCGACAGGCTCAGCCCGAACGGTTTCCTGGGGACCAAGGACCGGCTTGATCAGCTCCAGATACCAGTCGCAGAAGGTCGCCCAGACGAACTGGTAGATGGTGTTGGCGCTCTCGTCGTAGCGCAGCTCGGCGAGCGCGAGATCGAGCGCCTGGACGGTCTTGACCGTCTCGCCGACGATCCAGCGATTGACCGGCAGGCTCGCGGCGGGCGGCTCGATCGTCCTCGACGCGCCGATGCCGCTCCCCTGGCAGAAGCGGGCGGCGTTCCACAGCTTGGTGGCGAAGTTGCGATAGCCTTCGACGCGCTTCTCATCCAATTTGATGTCGCGGCCCTGGCTTTCCATCGCGGCGAGGGTGAAGCGCAGCGCATCGGCGCCGTAGCGGTCGACGAGGCCGAGCGGATCGACCGTGTTGCCCTTCGACTTGGACATCTTGCGGCCCTGGGCGTCGCGGACCAGGCCGTGCAGGTAGAGCGTCTTCCACGGCTTCTCGCCCATGAACTGGAAGCCCTGCATCGCCATCCGGGCGTCCCAGAAGAAGATGATGTCGAAGCCCGAGATGAGAACGTCGTTGGGATAATGGCGCTTCAGCGCCTCGGTCTCCTCCGGCCAGCCCAGGGTCGCGAACGGCCACAGCGCCGAGGAGAACCAGGTGTCGAGCACGTCGGGATCGCGGGTGAGCGCCACGCCCTCGCCCGCCTGCGCCTGCGCCTCATCCTCGCTCTCGGCGACGTAGACCCTGCCCGCCTCGTCATACCAGGCCGGGATCCGGTGGCCCCACCAGAGCTGGCGCGAGACGCACCAGGGCTGGATGTTGTCGAGCCAGTTGAACCAGGTCTTCTTCCAGGTCTCGGGGACGACGCGGATGTCGCCGGTGCGCACGGCCTCGATCGCCGGCTTCGCCAGCGTCGCCGCATCGACATACCATTGGTCGGTGAGCCAAGGCTCGATGACGACGCCCGAGCGGTCGCCGAACGGGGTCGCGACGACCCGGTCCTCGACCTTTTCCAGGCAGCCCTCCGCTTCGATCAGCGCGACCACGCGAGTCCGCGCCTCGAAACGGTCGAGGCCGATCAGCTCCGCCGGGATCAGGCCGTCGGCGGTCTGGACCACCCGCGCCTGGCCGTCGAGCATGTTGAGCATCCCGGCCGGCTTGAAGCCGGCGCGCTTGCCGACCTCGAAATCGTTGAAATCGTGGCCGGGCGTGATCTTGACCGCGCCCGAGCCCAGCTCGGGATCGGCATGCTCGTCGGCGATGATCGGGATCAGGCGGCCGGTGATCGGTTGCCTGACGCTCTTGCCGAGCCACGGCCGGTAGCGGTCGTCGCCGGGGTGGACGGCGACCGCCATGTCGGCGAGCATCGTCTCGGGCCGGGTGGTGGCGACCGAGATCGCGCCCGATCCGTCGGCGAGCGGATAGCGGAAATGCCAGAACTTGCTCTGGACGTCGGTGGTCTCGACCTCGAGGTCGGAGATCGCGGTCTGGAACCTGGGATCCCAGTTGACCAGGCGCTTGTCGCGGTAGAGCAATTTGCGGTTGTAGAGGTCGACGAAGACCTTGAGCACGGCCTTCGAGAAGCCCTCGTCCATGGTGAAGCGCTCGTTCGCCCAGTCGCACGAGGCGCCGAGGCGGCGGAGCTGGCGGGTGATCGCGCCGCCGCTCTCCGCCTTCCACTCCCAGACCATGGCGACGAATTCGTCGCGGCTGAAATCGGTGCGCTTCTGCTGGCGCTCGGCGAGCTGGCGCTCGACCACCATTTGCGTCGCGATGCCGGCATGGTCCATGCCCGCGACCCAGAGCGCGTCCTTGCCCTGGAGGCGGGCGTGCCGGGTCAATATGTCCTGCAGGGTGATGTCGAGCGCGTGGCCGATATGGAGGCTGCCGGTGACGTTGGGCGGCGGCATCACGATCGTCCACGGCTCGGCCGCGGGCCGGTCCGGGCGGAACAGCCCCTCGCCTTCCCAGCGCGCATACCAGCGCGCCTCGATCTCGGCCGGGTCGAAGGTCTTGGGCAGCTCGGTCATGCGGGCGGCTTTAGCCGGTGCCTTCACGGATTGTGAAGCTTGTGATGATGCCCTTGCGGAGCGGCCGGATCAGGTTCGCGCTAATAAAAATGTCGGGATCGTTCTTACGCGCAACCAATTTGGGTTCGGCGCCGGAGTTGTCGAGAATCCACGCTTGGCCGGCTTCCCAAAAGAACCATGGCAGCTGCTCGAACGAACGCTCGCGCCGGGCCGCGACCTTGTCCCGCGGCACATCGTGGCCGCCTTTGGTGACGCGCTGCCGAATTCGATCAAGCTGTCGCTTCAGCGTGTCCACGAAGACGTAAATGAGCCGCACGTCGAACCCCTTTTCCTTGGCGTTCGAGACCAGCGGCCGATACTTGGGCGTCGACAGCACGGTCTCGACGCCGATGGTCTGATGAACGCCGATCGAGGCTTTCAGCCAGGCTTCGATGCGCTGGACCGCTTCCAGATTCGCTTGCACGAATGGCAACGCCTCCTGCGACTGGAGGCGCTTCGTCAGAAGATCGGGATTGATGATCCAGACTGATCCATCGAATTCAGCGACGTCGCTGCGCGAATAAGCTGTGCTTTTTCCGCATCCGTTAGGCCCGGCCACGATCCACAGACGTGGCGCGGACTCGCCCTTGCCGATCAATCGTTTTCCAAGGCGCGGTTCTCGCGACGCGCGCGACGCACATTCGCGGCAAAGGAGGCGTGGAAATCGGCGGTGAAGCGCGGGCTATCCGCGTCCACCACACGAAGCCTAACGCGCTTCCCGTCCCTCTCCACGGTCCGATACTTGGGTTTGCCAGGCTTGCCGGGGTCGAGCGGCCCATCCACGACCACCACTTTCGTATCGAGCTGCTTCGCCATGGCTTTGATATAGGCCGTCGCCCTACTCTTGCCCACCCCTTCTCAGCCAGCGGTCGAGCCACGCATGGACCTCGCGATACCATTGGATCGAGTTGTTGGGCTTCAGGATCCAGTGATTCTCGTCGGGGAAGACGATGAGGCGCGAGGGGATGTTGAGGCGCTGGAGCGCGTTGAACACGCCCAGCGACTGGCTGTAGGGGATCCGGAAATCGCGCTCGCCGTGGATCACCAGCATCGGCGTGCGCCAGTTCTGGACGAAATTGACCGGGTTGTTGCGCTCGTAATTGGCGGCCGCCTGCGGGTTGTAATAGGGCCCGCCGAACTCCCATTCGTTGAACCACAATTCCTCGGTCTCATAGGCCATCGCGCGCTGGTCGAAGACGCCCGAATGGCTGACCAGGCACTTGAACCCGTCCGGCCAGTTGCCGGCGATCCAATCGACCATGAAGCCGCCATAGGAGCCGCCCAGCGCGCAGGCGTTGGCGGTGTCGAGCTGGCTATCGAAGCGGCCGGCGGCGGCAAGGCCGAGGCGCAGGTCCTCGAGCGGGGCGCCGCCCCAATCGCGGTTGATCGCGTCGGTGAAGGCCTGGCCATAGCCGGTCGAGCCGTGGAAATCGACGGTGACCGCGCCGTAGCCGGGCGCGGCGAACACCCAGGGGTTCCAGCGATAGGACCAGGCATTGGCGAACGAGCCCTGCGGCCCGCCATGGATGAGCAGCAGCGTCGGCAGCGGCCCGGCCGCGCCGGCCGGCTTGACGATCTGCCCCCAGACGGTGTCGCCGTGCGCGCCCGGAAAGCTGAACCGCCGGACCGTCACCGGATCGAGCCCGGCGAGCCGGTCGGCGTTGACCGCTGTCAGCGGCGCCGCCGCGCCGGTGCGATCGAGCCGCCAGAGATCGTCGGGCGCCTGCAGCGTGTTCAGGGTGAACAGCACGCCGCCGTCGCGGACGGGGACGACGTTGCCGGCGGTGCCGGCCCGGGTCAGCCGGGTCACCCGGCCGGTGCGGACGTCGACCCGGAAGACCGGCGTGTCGAGCGTGTCGCCGGCGGTGACGATGAGCGAGCGGCCGTCGCTCGCCCAGGCGATCGAGCCCACCGACCGATCCCAGTCATTGGCGAGCGCGCGGGTCCGGCCGCTGCGCAGGTCGCGGAGCTGGATGACCTGGCGGTCCGCCTCGTAGGTGGCGCGCGCCATCGCGGTGTAGGCGAGCCAGCGGCCGTCCGGCGAGACGGCGGGGCCGGTGTCCATGCCTTCATTCGCCGCGGTGAGGTTGGCCGGCGCGGCGCTGCCGTCGGCGGGGACGGAAAAAATGTCCATGTTGGTCGAATTGGGCTCGTGCCGGCCCGCCTCGCGGAGGGTGAAATAGAGGGTGCGCCCGTCCGGGCTCCAGGCGAGCTCCTCGGCGCCGCCGAACGGCTTGGAGGGCGAATCGCCGATGAGGTTCGGCGAGACCGCGGTGCCGCCGCCCTGCGGCCGGCCGCCGGCCAGCGCGAAGGTGAAGATGCGCGAGCGGCTGCCCGGCGTGCTCCACGTGTCCCAATGGCGGACGAAGGTCTCGTCATAGACCCGGCCGCTGCCCCGGCCCGACGCCGCCGCCGGCAAATTGGCGCAATTGATGTCGGCGCAGGCGATGTCGCGATCGGCCCAGATCGCGATCCGGTCGCCCGACGGCGCCAGCAGGAAGCCGCCGACATCGGTGGCAAAGTCGGTGACCCGCTCGGGCGTGCCGCCGGGCAGCGCCACCCGCCAGAGCTGGTCGCTGCCCGAAGCGTCGCTGATGAAATAGATCGCCCGGCCGTCGGCGGAGAAATGGGGATCGTGCTCGTTATGATCGGCATCGGAGGCGATCCGCACCGGCTCGGCGCCGGCGCCGCGCAGGTCGAGCAGGAACAGGTCGTTGCGGCGGCGATTGGCGGCGAGATCGGTCTCGCTGAGCTGGTAGACCGCCCAATTGCCGTCGGGCGACACGCCTGGCGAAGCGAGCCGGCGCATGGTGGCGAGATCGGTGGCGGTGATCGGGCGGGCCAGGGCGGCCGGCGCCGGCGCGAAAGCGAGCAGGCCAAGGCTCGCGAGCAGCAGCTTGTTCATGGCGCGGCGCCCTAGCACCGCTACGGCCGCGAAACTAGAGGTCGCGCCCCGTTATCCGGGCGATCTCGCGGGTGACGAGGTCCTCGACGATCTCGGGGAGATGCTGGTCGAGCCATTCCTTGAGCACCGGCCGCAGCATGTCGCGGACCACGGCCTCGAGGGCGCCGTTCTCGGCCGGCGCGTCGCTGCGCTGGCGAAGCGCGGAAAGGCTGGCGAGCCGCTGGCGGCTGGCGGTCGCGGCGTCTTCGGAGAGCAAACCCGACGAATCGGACACCGGGTCGTCGAGCTCGAGCACGTCGTCCTCGGGGGCGGGCTCGGGCCGCGCGATCCGGCGCGACGGGCGCGCGGCCGTGGTCGCCGCGCGCGTATCCTCGGCGATCACGCGTTTGATGGAGGCGAGAATTTCCTCCATCGACGGGTCCTGTTGAACGTCCCCCATAATCAGGGTCCAAACCCATGGCTGGAGGTGGCCGTGATCGGCCGGAGAAGCCGGCTGGCAAGGAGGGCGGTGAAGACCGGGCCGGGCAGCCCGGTCGAGCCGGCCGACGTAGCCAGCCGGCTTCTCCGGCCGACCGCGAAGCGGCGGGCTGTCCTTCGCCGCCCGGCGGCGTCGTCGCGTCGGTCACGATGAATCTTCATCGCTCCCTCCTTACTCCTTGCCGGACAACAAATGCCAACCCGTCACGACCGCCTCCAGCCATGGGTTTGAACCCTAAGCGCTTATCGCTTATTGGCGCGGCGCTGTCACGGGGGGTTCTGTCACCGGGCTGTTCGAGCCCGGCGGCGCGGTGCGGGTCGAGACCGGATGGATCGAGGGGCCGTCGTCCCAGTCCGACCAGCTGTGCGCATAGCGATTGTAGTTGATCGTCGGATCGTAGAGCGGGCCGCTGTCGAGATTGAGATCCTCGGCCTCGGCCATGCCCATCGAGTTCAGGAGCTGGAAGCCGGCGACATAGGCGTCGCGGCGGGCGGTGACGAGCAGCACCTGGCTGTTGAGCAGCTCCTGCTCGGCATTGAGCACGTCGAGGATGTTGCGGGTGCCGACGGTCTGCTCGGCGCGGGTGCCTTCGAGCGCGAGCTGGTTGGCGGCGACCGCGATCGTGTTCGATTCGATCGCCTCGTTCGCCGCCTGATAGGCGGCAAAGGCGGCGCGGACGTTGGAGATGACGAGCCGCTCGACCCCGACCGTCTGCTCGAGCAGCTGGCCGCGCAGCGCCTGCGCCTGGCGGACCCGGGCGGCGCCGGCGCCGCCCTGGTAGAGCGGCATGGTCAGCGACAGGCCGACGCTGGTCGCGGTGGTGCTGTTCGGCAGGCTGCCGTCGGGCAGGCCCGCCGCCTCGTCGGCGCGGCCGAGCGAGTTGACGTAGCGGGTGGAGCTTCCGGCCGAGATCGTCGGCAGGCGCTGGCCGCGGGCGACGGCGACGTCGAAGCCGGCGGCCCGGGCGCGGGCGGCGATCGCGGCGAGATCGGCATTGTTGCCGAGCGCGACGTCTTCGGCCTGGTCGGGATTGGCGGGCAAGGGCGGCAGCGCCGGCGGCGGCGCGAGGTCGGTCGGCCAGTCGCCGATCACCCGCCGGTAATTCTCCTCGCTCGCCTGCAGCCGCCCCTCGGCGGTGGCCAGCGCGCTGCGCGCGAGCGCCAGCCGGGCATCGGACTGGGCGACGTCGGTGCGGGTGAGGTCGCCGACCTCGAAGCGGTCGCGGGTCGCCTGCAAATTGGTGCCGAGAACGCGGACCTGGTTGCGGTTCAGCTGGACGATCGAGCGGTCGCGGATGACGTCCATGTAGGCGGCGACCGCTTCGGTGAAGATGTCGCCCTCGGTCGCGCGCAGGTCGGCGCGGCCGGCCTCGACCCTGGTGTCGGCGGCACGGACGCCGTTGCGGATCCGGCCGCCGGAGAAGAGCGGCACGCTGATGCTGCCGCCGAGGCTGAGGACGCGGCCGTTGGCCGCCTGGAAATTGTGGGTCACCACATCCTGGTCGAAATCCGCGGTGGCATTGACCGTCGGCCGGCCGCCGGCGCGGGCGAGGGCCGCGCTCTCGTCGGTGGCGCGCAGCGACTGGCGCTGCGCCATCAGCGTCGGATTGCTGTGGTAGGTCCTGACCAGAGCCTCGCGCAGCGACTGGGTCGGCCCCGGCGCCACGGCCGGGGGCGGCGGCGCGACCGCCGTCTGGGTCTGGCCGAAGGCGGCCCCGCTCAACGCGACCGTCGCGACCGCTGCCAGCATGCGTCCCCGCATCAAATCACTCCGTTCCTCAAAAACTGAAAATGCGGGGCCTTGCGAACCCCGGCAAAAACGCCGTCGCGGCGTCGGCGAAGACGGTGGTGCCGAACGCCCCGGCCGCCACCCGGCCGATCGCCAGCCGGCTGATGCCCTGATCGAGCAGCGCCAGCGCGATCGCGCCGCCGTCGGCGACCTGATCGACGATGACCGGCGGCACCGTCTCCACGGCGCCGTCGATCAGGATGAAATCGTAGGGGCCGCCTTTGGCATAGCCCCGGGCGAGCGGCCCCTTGACCAGCTCGGCGCCGCCGTCCTTCAGCGCCTTCCGGGCGAAGGCGAAGAGCTCGTCATCCTCCTCGAGCGCGACCACCGAGGCGACGAGGCGGACGAGCACCGCGGCCGAATAGCCGGTGGCCGCGCCGATCACCAGCGCCCGCTCGCTGCCGTCGAGCCGCGCCTCGCTGAGCAGCCGGCCGAGCGCCATCGGCGGATTGAGCGCGCGGCCGGGCGCGACCGGGACCAGCGCGTCGGCATAAGCGAGCGCCAGCCGGTCGGCCGGCACGAACCGCTCGCGCGGCACCTCGCCCATCGCCGCGACCACGCGCGGGTCGTTGACCCCGGTCGTGCGGAGCTGGCTCGCGACCATCGCGCGGCGCATCGGTTCGAAAACATGCTCTGTCATCGTCGCGGCTTTACTCGCACAACTGTTTTAGTGATGCAATACACTTGTTCGGCTTCAGCGGCTTTTATCGGCAAGCACAGGCAACAGGAAGAGGCAAGAGCCGTGCCAGCCTCCGGCACCTTCACCTATCGTCATTGCGAGCAGAGCGAAGCAATCCAGCCTGGACCGCTCCCGGTAACTGCATTGCTTCGTCGCTACGCTCCTCGCAATGACGGTGGTGTCCGAAAGCGGACAGCAGACCTGTCCGCGGGCGGACGCTTTGCTATAGCGGCGCGGATGAGCCCCGAGGGACCGTTCGACAAGAAGCTGCGCCGGCTGCGCCGCGACCGCGCCGCGGCCGGCGGGTCGGGCTTCCTGCTGCGGCTGATGGCCGACGAGCTGCTCGCCCGGCTCGATCTGGTGACCCGGCCCTTCGCCGAAGCGCTCGTTCTCGGCGGCGGCGACGATCTCGCCGCGCGCCTCGGCGAACGCGGGCTGGCGGTGACCTGCACGGACGCCGACGAGGACCGCCTCCCCCTCGCCCCCGACGCCTTCGACCTGATCCTATCGGCGGGCGCGCTCGACACGGTCAACGACCTGCCCGGGGCGCTGATCCGGATCCGGCGGGCGCTGCGGCCCGACGGCCTGTTTCTCGCCGCCTTTGCCGGCGCCGGCAGCCTGCCCCGCCTGCGCCGGGCGCTGCGCGCGGCGGAGGAGGCCGAAGGCCGGCCCGCCGCGCCCCGTCTCCACCCGCAGATCGACGTCCGCGCCGCCGGCGACCTGTTGACCCGCGCCGGCTTCGCGCTTCCCGTCGCCGATGCCGAGACGCTCGAGATCCGCTATCCGGCGCTGGCGACCCTGGTCGCCGACTTGCGGGGGCTGGCCGCCGGCAATCTGCTGGTGGCGCGCGACCGCCGGCCGTTCGGCCGGATCGGGTTCGCCGCCGCGACCGCCGATTTCGAGGAGGCGGGCGGCACGGTCGAGCGGTTCGAAATGATCCACCTCGCCGGCTGGGCGCCCGCGCCCGGTCAGCCCACGGCGGCGCCCCGCGGCTCGGGCGCGGTGTCGCTCGCGGACGCGCTCAAGCGGCGCGGCTGAACCACGGTCAGGACGAGGAGGACGATCGCGGCGAGCGGGGTGAGGTTCGGGCCGCCGCTCCAGCCGACGGTCTGGACCAAGGCAAGCATGAGGATCGCCCAGGCGAGCCCGGCCAGCGGCAGCGCGCGCCGCTGCCCGATCAGCCAGAGGAACGGCACGACCAGGATCGCGGCGTCGTAGACGAACAGATAGGGGCTGGCGAGCGCGGTCGCGGCGGCGAGCGCGGCGGCGCGGATGCCGGGATCCTCCTTGCGGTACCAGATATGGCCGGCTGCCGCGGCGGCGGCGAGCGCGACCAGACCATGCGCTGCCCAGGCGAGCGCGGCGGGCGCCCCGGCCAGCCGCAGGGCGCCGTAGACGCTCGCCATCCGGTGCCAGCCGGCGAGACCGTCGCTGGCGATCGAGGCGATGAACCCGGCATTGCCGAGCCACGCCTGCCACGGCGCCCAGCCGAACAGGACGAGGCTGAGCAGAACGAGGCCGGCCGCCGAGGCGGCGGCGCCGGCGGCCGCCCGCCATTCCCGTCCCGCGAGCAGCGCCAGCGGCAGGACCAGGCCGAGCTGCGGCTTCACCACCAGCAGCCCGAGCAGAAGGCCCGCCGCGAGCGGCCGCTTCGGCAGCAGCGCCATGCCGCCGACGAACAAGGCGGCGGTGAGCAAGCCGGCCTGGCCGGTGATGACGTTCACCAGCAGCGGCGGGAAGGACAGAGCGAGCCAGGGCATGGCCGGCGCCCAGCGCCGCATCGCCGCGCAATAAGCGGCGAAGGTGAGCAGCACCCAGTCCGCCGCCGCGGCCGGATAGGAGAGCAGCCCGAACGGCGCCAGCAGCAGCAGGAAGCAGGGCGGATAGGCGAACGGCAGGGCGCCGCCGAGCGGAATCGCGCCAAGCTCGACCGAGCGATGCAAAGCGAGATCGTAGGCACCGGCGGGGTTGCCGGAATCGGCGAGTCGCGCCGCCGCCCAATAGCTGACGAAATCCATCTGATAGGGCTCGCCGATCATGGTGACGAGCGCGACCACGGCGATGAACAGGAACAGCAAGGCGATCGTCATCGCCGGCAGCCTGAGCCTGCCCTCGCCGCTCACAGCAGCGCCTCGATGAGGTCGATGAGCGGCGCGTCGGCCGGCGGCATGGGAAGCGCGCGCATCCCGGCCGGAGTCTCCCAGCGCAGCGCGCTCGCGTCGAGCGGCTTCGGCTCGCCCTGCCAGCGCCGGCACAGATAAAGGAGCAGGATCATGTGGCGGCCGCCATTGGGCGCGCTGGCGAAGCAGGCCGGCGCGAGGTCGGCGGGGGCGATCTCGATGCCGAGCTCCTCGCGCAGCTCGCGCACCAAAGCGGATTCGGGCAGCTCGCCGTCCTCGACCTTGCCGCCGGGAAATTCCCACAGGCCGGCCATCGCCCGATCCGGCGCGCGCTGCTGGAGCAGCAGCCGGCCGCTGCCATCGGCGAGCGCCGCCGCGACCACCGTCATTGTCGGAATTTTTTCCAGGTCGGCGCCCTTTGAAAAGCTTTCGTTAACGGTATGCCCGCTATTTCCCGCCGATCAATGGCAGGGATGGGGCCGATGCGATATCTGCGAAAGCTAGCCAGCGACCAGAAGGGCGCGACCGCGATCGAATATGGCCTCATTCTGGCGATGATCTTCCTCGCCATGATGGTCGGCGTGGTTTCGGTCGGCATCACCACCTCGGGCATGTGGAACAACGTCTCCGAGGCGGTCCGCAACAACGCCTGAAGCGCGCACCGTCAGAGCAATTGCGAGGCGGCCAGTTGCGGCCGCCTTTTGCGTTCCATTTCGTGACGCGTAAGCCACGGTAACTATTTGGAAATCTTATCCTCCCAAACCATCCGGCAGCCGCCGGCACGAGCGGGAGCCAACCATCAAACCCCCCGCCATGCCGGGGAGCGAGGACACCCCAATGCAGATTCTTCGTAAGCTTATCCGCGACGCCAAGGGCGCCACCGCGATCGAATACGGCCTGATCGCCGCGCTGATCGCGGTCGCCGCCATCACCGCCATGCAGGGCCTCGGCACCAGCATCACCACCACCTTCAACAACGCCTCGTCGGGGATGAACGGCTAGTCCGCCGCGCCGGCGACCGGCGACAGGGCGGCGGGAGCGGCTTCCGCCGCCCTTTTTCGCGCCCGTATTTCCCCGCTGTCGGGGCCCTCCCCGTATTAAATGTTTGGAAACTTCCCTCCCTTATGGAGAGCGATAGTCGACCCATGAACCAAGCGCGGGCGGCCAGGAAGTGTGGACTTCCGCACGGAATGTGGAACCAAGGAGACCGGAAATGCAGTTCATTCGCAAGATGATCAAGAACAGCAAGGGCGCGACCGCCATCGAATATGGCCTGATCGCCGCTCTGATCGCCGTTGCCGCCATCACCGCGATGCAGGGCCTCGGCACCAGCCTGAAGGGCACCTTCAACAACGTTTCTTCGGCGATGAACGGCTAATCCCGCTCACCACGAAAACGTTCGAGGGGCGGCGGAAGCAATTCCGCCGCCCTTCTCTTATCCGCTGACCCCCATCGTCTCCGCTGACCCCCATCGTCATTGCGAGCGAAGCGAAGCAATCCAGTGCTGGATTGCCGCGTCGCTGCGCTCCTCGCAATGACGAAGCGGGGTAAGCTAGGCCAGCGCCAGATATTTCGCCCGGCGCTGCCCGCGGACCTCGCCCGGCGACAGCGGCGCCAGCGCGTCGAGCTCCTCGGCGAGCGCCTCGCCGAGCGCGGCGACCGCCTCGCCCGGATGACGGTGGGCGCCGCCGACCGGCTCGGCCACGATCCGGTCGATCACGCCGAGCTGCTTGAGGTCGCCGGCGGTGACCCGCATCGCCTCCGCCGCTTCGGCCGCTTTCTCGGCGGTGCGCCAGAGGATCGAGGCGCAGCCTTCGGGCGAGATCACCGAATAGATCGAATGTTCGAGCATCAGCACGCTGTTGGCGGCGGCGATCGCGATCGCCCCGCCCGAGCCGCCCTCGCCGACGATCGCCGCGACCAGAGGCACGCCCAAAGCGAGGCATTGCTCGGTCGAGCGGGCGATCGCTTCGGCCTGGCCGCGCTCCTCGGCCTGGACTCCGGGAAAGGCGCCGGGCGTATCGACCAGGCTGACCACCGGCAGGCCGAAGCGATCGGCGAGCTGCATCAGCCGGATCGCCTTGCGATAGCCTTCCGGCCGGGCCATGCCGAAATTGTGGGTCAGCCGGCTGGTCGTGTCGTCGCCTTTCTCATGGCCGATCAGCACCACCTTGCGGCCGCCCATCCGGCCGAGGCCGCCGATGATGGCGGCGTCGTCGGCGAAGTTGCGATCGCCGGCCAGCGGCACGAAATCCTCGATGAGGGCGGCGACATAATCCTTGAAATGGGGCCGCTCGGGATGGCGGGCGACCTGGGTCTTCTGCCACGGGGTCAGCCTGGCATAGGTGTCGCGCAGCAGCCGGGCCGAGCGCTCCTCGAGCCGGGCGATCTCGGCTTCGATATTGGCTTCGCCGGCCGAGGCGGTCTCGCGCAGCTCGGCGATCCGCGCCTCCAGCTCCGCAATCGGCTTTTCGAAGTCCAGGAACGTGGCCATGAGCGGCGCGGGTTAGGCCGGGTTCGGCTTCGCGTCAACGAGCGGGTGGCGCTGGTTGACGAGGTCGATCAGGCGGCGCGAGTCGACATGGGTGTAGATCTGGGTGGTGGCGATGTCGGCGTGACCCAAGAGCATCTGGACGGCGCGCAGATCGGCGCCGCCCTCCAGCAAATGGGTGGCGAAGGCGTGGCGAAGCACGTGCGGGCTGACCCGCTCGGGCGGAATGCCGGCGCCGGCGGCAAGGTCGCGGACCAGCTGGTAGAGGCGCACCCGGGAGAGATGCTTCTTGCCCGACGGGAACAGATAGAGCGCGTCGCGCGGCACCGAGGCGGCATGGGCGGCGACGGCGGCGCGGGCGCGGTCGGAGATCGGCACCAGCCGCTCGCGGCCGCCTTTGCCCTTGAGGATGAGGAACGGCCGGTCGGGCGAGACCGCGCCGCGCGGCAGCGAGACCAGCTCGCTGGCGCGCAGGCCCGAGCCGTAGAGCAGCTCGACGAGCGCGGCGAGGCGCAGCGCCCCCGCCTCGCCCGCGGCCTTGCGGCGCTCGATCTCGGCGAACAGGGCCTCGACCGCCCGGTGATCGAGCACCTTGGGCAAGGGCCGCTCGCGCGCCGGCCGCGGCAGCGCCGCGGACGGATCGTCGCCGCGCATCCCCTCGTCGTGGAGGAAGCCGTAGAAGCGCCGCAATGCCGCCGCCTTGCGGGCGACGGTGGCGCGGGAGAGCGGCATCCAGGCTTCGGCGAGCCGCCTGATCTCGGCCGGCGCCGCGGCGGCGAGACGGCCGCCGAGCAGCCCGGACGCGCCATTGAGGTCGCGCTCGTAGGCGAGCAGGGTGTTGCGCGCCGCACCCGCTTCGGCTGCCATCATTTCGAGGAAGGCCGCGATCCGCTGCCGGTCCTCGCTTTCCGTCACAGCCGCGCCACGGCCTCGGCGGCGATCATCCTTGCCTCATAGTCGAGGCCGACGGCGCGCAGGTTGCGGACGATTCGGAACAGATAAGCGGGCGGGACGCCGCGCCAGCTCGCGGTCTGCATGCCGAGGCCGGCGAGCAGGGCGACCGCGCCGGGCGCCCGGGCGCGCGCGGCCTCGTCGATCGCCGCGGTCCAGCGGTCGTCGCCGCCGAGCCTGAGGCCGGCCCGCGCCGCCTGGTCGGCAGTGATCCGGCCGAGCCCGGCGAGCGCGGCGGCGAGCAGTTGCGAGCGCTGGCGGCCGGCGCTGTCGTCGGCGGCGACGAAGGCGTCGAGGCGGTCGCTGACGATCGCGCGCGGCGCTCCGACCGCGAGCAGCGCCCAGGCGCGATTGCCCTCCCCGGACTGTTCGACGACGCTCGCCCAGCGCGCCGCCTCGCGGTCCATGCCGGCGCTCAGCATCGAGGCGATCAGGCCCTCGGCATCGTCGGCAAGGTCGGCCGAGGGCGCGATCCGGGCGGCGGCGCCGGCGGTGAGGATCGAGCGGGCGTAGCGCTGCTCGGGCGCGTCGCCGCCGTCGCGCCAGAGCTCGCGGATCGCGCCCATCCGCGCCGCGGCGTCGCGGCCGACCCAGGCGGTGCGCAGCCGCGCCGCCGCCGATCCGGAGATTTCGGCGGGGTCGGTCTCGTCGAGCATCAGGCTGTAGAGCTCGACCAGCGAGTGCGAGGAGAAGACGCCCAAGGCGGCGGCGGTCGAAGCGGCGCCGAGGCGCTGCTCCAGCGGCACCATCGGCGCCCGCGCGAGCCAGGCGCGGATCTCCGGCCGGGCGCGGCTCATCAGCCGGTCGGGAATGGGCAGGCCGACGGCGCTGGCGAGGCCGAAGCGCCAAGGATCGATCTCGTTCACCCCCTCCCACTGGATGTCGACCGCCCGCCGGGTCTCCGCGCCGGCGCCGACCACCTTCTCCGCGAGCAGCAGATCGATGCTGGTGCCGGCCTGGCCGCGCGCCTGATCGATCAGGGCGGTGGCGCGCGCGGCCTCGCCTTCGAGCGCGGCGCACATGCCGTCGGCGAGGATCCAGACCGGATCGTGCGACCAGCCGCGCGCCGGGCCGACCAGCGGGCAGAGCGCGGCGGGATCGGCGGTGGCGAGCGCGGTCTGGGCGGCGACCTCGACCATGCGCGGCGTATATTGATCGGCGTCGACCGCCTCGACCAGCATCCGCGCCGCATCGGCCTCGCCCATCCTGACCAGCAGGCCGGCCCGCTCGGCGACCCAATCGACCGGCTGCACGCCGGCCGGCACGGCGAGCCGCGACAGCAGGGCGCGGCGCAGCAGGATCGAGGTCCAGCGCGACGGCAAAGGCGCGTCGAGCCGGCGCATCAGGGCGGCGTAGAGCGGGCCGTTGCGGCTTCCGAACGCCTCCGGGCCGAGGCCGAAATTGCCGGGCTCGAGCGGCCCGACGAAATCGGTCGGACGAGCCGAGCCTTCCGGGATGCTGAAATAATTGCTCGGCCGCGGCAGCGCCGCCTGGTCGAGCGCGACCTCCTCGACGTCGCCCATCATGTTGCCGGCGAGCTGGTTGCCGGATTCGTTGCCGGCCAGGGTGGGCGCGGTCGGCAATTGCGGGCGGTTCGGCGGCGGCGGCGGCGCCTTCTCCTCGGGCGGCGGCAGCGTCTGCGGATCGCCGAAGCCCGGCGGCAGCAGCGATTCGGGCGAGCGATCCTGGCCCAGCGCCGGCAGCGCCGCGGCCATAACCCCGGCGAGGAGCAGCGCCCTAGTGCGCCAGCGCATTGGTCACGTCCTGCTCGATCCTGGCCGGGGCCACCTCGCTGTTCTTCGCCCAGGCATAGACGAGGAGCGCGAGGAGCAGCAGCGCGAGGAGGATGAGGATCATCGCCACCGGCGAGCGGCGGCGGCGGGTCGGGGCGAAACCGGTTCTGCGCATGGCCGGCCTTTTGCCCCAGCGGGGCGCGCTCTGTATAGCCCCCGATCATGGCGAAAGCGGTCCACAGGCACGAAAAGTCGATCGCCCTGATCGGCCTGATGGGGGCCGGCAAGTCGACCGTCGGGCGGCGGCTGGCGAAGCGGATCGGCCTTCCCTTCGTCGACGCCGACGGCGAGATCGAAGCGGCGGCGGGGCTCAGCGTCGCCGAGATATTCGAACGCCATGGCGAGGCCCATTTCCGCGACGGCGAGCGGCGCGTGCTCGCCCGCCTGATCGAGGGGCCGCCGCGGGTGATCGCCACCGGCGGCGGCGCCTTCATGGACCCGGAGACCCGCGCGCTGATCCTTGCGCGCTGCATCGCGATCTGGCTCGACGCCGAGGTCGAGACGCTCGCCGAGCGGGTCGGCCGCCGCGATCACCGGCCGCTGCTCAGGGGCAAGGATCCGCTCGCTCTGCTCAACGGCCTCGCCGAGGTCCGCAACCCGGTCTACGCCGAGGCCCATCTCCGGATCCGCGGCGGCGCGGTGCCGCACGAGCAGATGGTCGACCGCATCCTTGCCGCGCTGGCGGCGCGATGATCCGGATCGAAGACGGCCTGATCGGCGCCGCGGCGCTGCCCGCCACCGGGCTGTTCCTGGTCACCGACGCCAATGTCGCGGCGGCCGGCTGGCCGGACCGGCTCGGCGCGGATTTCGCCGGCCGCCATGTCCTTCCGCCCGGCGAGGCGAGCAAGACGCTGGCCCGGGTCGAAGCGCTGCTCGAGGCGATGATCGCGGCGGGGATCGGGCGCGGGGACCATGTCGTCGCGGTCGGCGGCGGCGTGACCCTCGACGTCGCCGGCTTCGCCGCCGCGATCTTCAAGCGCGGCTGCCCGTGGGTCGCGGTCCCGACCAGCCTCATCGCCCAGGCCGACGCGGCGATCGGCGGCAAGACCGGGGTCAACGCGCCCCAGGGCAAGAACCTGATCGGCGCCTTCCATCCGCCCGCCGCGGTGCTGATCGATCCCGGCGCGCTCGCCACCCTGCCCGGGCGCGAGCTTCGCGCCGGCTATGCCGAGGTGGTGAAATACGGCCTGATCGGCGATCCGGCTTTCTTCGCCTGGTGCGAGGCCAATGGCGCGGCCCTCATCGCCGGCGACAGAGCGGCGCGGCGCCACGCGATCGAGACCTGCGTCGCCGCCAAGACGGCGCTGGTCGCGGGCGACGAACGCGACACCACGGGCCGGCGCGCCCTGCTCAATTTCGGCCACAGCTTCGGCCACGCGATCGAGGCGGAGACGGGGCTGCCGCACGGCGAGGCGGTGGCGATCGGCATGGCGATGGCGTTCGAGCTGTCGGTCGAGCGCGGCCTCTGCCCGCCCGAGGAGGCGGCGCGCGCGATTCGCCATCTCGCCGCGGTCGGCCTGCCGGTCCGCACCGACGTCGATCCGGCCCGGCTCGCGGCGCGGATGGCGCACGACAAGAAAGGCGGCGCGCTGGTGCTGACCCGCGGCATCGGCAAGGCGTTCCTCAGCTAGCGGCCTCCGCCTCGCCGACCTGCTCGGGATGGACGATGATCCGGTCGAGCTGGGCGCGCAGGTCGCCGCTCGCCAGCTGGGCCTTCAGCCGCTCGCGGTCGCGGGAGCGGTAGAGCTGCTCGGTGCGGTCGATCTCCTCGAGGTCGACGCCGACGCTCTCCATCGCCATCCGCGCCATCTTGATCGCCGATTCGAGCAGCTCGCGGACGATTCCGGCGACCGGCGCGCCCTTGAGCTTGAGGAAGGCGCGGCGATCGTAGGCGCGGACCAGCAAGGTGGCCCTGGGGAAGGCCTGGTGGATGCCCTCCATCAGCTCGGCGTCGAGCTGGTCGCCGTCGATGCAGAACAGGATCAGCTCGGCCTCGGCGGCGCCGGCCTGGCGGAGCAGGTCGATGCGGGTGCCGTCGCCATAATAGACCTTGGCGCCGAAGCTGCCGGCGACGTCGATCATCTCGATGTCGGTGTCGACGAGGGTGACGGGAATGCCCTGGGCGACCAGCATCTGCCCGACCGTCTGGCCGAACCGGCCGTAGCCGACGATGATCGCGTTCGAGCCGTCGGCGACGGGCGTGTCGCGCTCCTCCTTCGACACCGGCTCGGCGCGCAGCCGGCCGGTCGCCGCCATCAGGAACGGCGTCGTCGCCATCGACAAGGTGACGATCGCCCCGAACAGGCTCGCCGCCTCCGGCGAGATCAGCAGCGCGTTCTGGGCCTGGGCGAACAGGACGAAGCCGAACTCGCCGCCCTGGCTGAGCAGCAGGCCGAGCGCGAGCGCCGGCCGCCAGGCCATTTTGAAGGCCATCGCCAGCCCCATGATCATCGCCGCCTTGATCGCGATCAGGGCCGCGGCCATCGCGACCACGAACAGCGGCCGATCGGCGATCGCGTGGAGATCGAGAACCATGCCGACGGCGAGGAAGAACAGGCCCAAGAGGATCGAGCGGAACGGCTCGACGTCCGCCTCGAGCTCGTGCCGGTAGGGGGTGTCGGCGAGCATCACCCCGGCGATGAACGCGCCCAGCGCCGCCGACAGGCCGAGCATCTGCATCACCGCGGCGCTGGCGATCACCGTGAACAGGCCGGCGAAGACGAACATCTCGCGCTCGCCGAGATTGCCGATCAGCCGGAACAGCGGCCGCAGCAGGAAACGCCCGGCAAGCACCAGGCCGACGATCGCCAGCATCGTGTAGACGAACAGCAGCCATCCCGGCGGCCCGCCGGCGTCGGCGGGGTTGCGCGACATCGCCGCGACGATGGTGATCAGCGGCACGATCGACAGATCCTGGAACAACAGGATCGAGAAGGCGCGCTCGCCGAACGGGGTGCGCAGCCGCCCGGCCGACTGGAGCAGCGGCAATACCTGCGCGGTCGAGGACAGAGCGAGCGGCAGGCCGAGCGCGAGCGCCGCCGCGAAGGTCGATCGGGTGGCGAACCAGACCAGAGCGGAAATGGCGAGGCCGCAGAGCACGACCTGGAGCAGGCCGAAGCCGAAAATGTCGTGCCGCATCCGCCACAGCCGCGCCGGATTGAGCTCGAGCCCGACCAGGAACAAGAGCAGGGTGATGCCGATCTCGGCGAAGTGCAGCTTGCTCTCGGCGCCGCCGACCAGGCCGAGCACTTGCGGCCCGACCACCGCTCCGGCGATCAGATAGGCGAGGGTCGCGCCGAGGCCGAGCCGGCGGAAAACGAGGACGAAGACCAGCGCCGCGCCGAGCAGGATCACCGCGTCGTGGAGCAGCGAGCCGGCGGTCATCGCGCCGGCACCATCGCCGCCGCCTCGGCCGCCGCCGCGAAGGGCAGCAGGATCGCCGCATGGCGGGCGCTGTAGGATCGCGCCGCGCCGAGCGCCGCCAGCCCCGGCCAATCGCCGGGATCGTCGCGGGCGCCGGCGAGGAAGGCGGCGAGCGCGTCGCGCGCCTCGGCCAGCTCCGCCGCCGTCCGCCCGATCGCATGCGCGCCCATCAGCGCCGCCGAGGCCTGGCCGAGCGCGCAGGCGCGCACCTCCTGGCCGAGCGCGGCCACCCTCCCCTCCCCGTCGGTCACCAGATCGACGACGACGCGGCTGCCGCAGAGGGGCGAGGCCTTCTCGACCGTCGCCTGGGGATGAGCGAGCCGGCCGAGATGCGGGATCGACGCGGCGAGGCGGAGGATGTCGCGGGAGTAGAGCGCGGCGGGCATGAGCCAGCTATAGGCGAGCCGAGGCGCTTGATCCAACTGCTAGGCCCGCCGCCAGGTCGTGCCGCCCGGGCCGTCCTCCAGCACGATCCCCTCCGCCGCCAGCTCGGCGCGGATGCGGTCGGCTTCGGCGAAGTCGCGGCGCTGCTTGGCTTCGGCCCGCGCCGCGATCCTGTCCTCGACCGCGGCCGGGCCGGCGACGTCGTGCAAGGCCGAAGGCGACTGCCGGCGGCCGAACCAGGCGTCGGCCTCCTCGCCGAGCAGGCCGAGCAGGGCCGCCGACCTCCTCAGCACGGCGCCGTCCCTGATCGTCTGCAGCGCGGCCAAAGCGGCCGGCGTGTTGAGATCGTCGGCAAGCGCCGCAAGCACCGCCGGGTCGACCTCGGCCCCATCCCGGTCGTCGATCCCTTCGACCCGCCGGTAGAGGCCGTTCAGGGTCGCCTTGCCCTGCGCCGCCAGCCGCTCCGACCATTCGAGCGGCTGGCGGTAATGGGCCGAGAGCAGGGCGAGACGCAGCACCTCGCCCTTGTGGCCCTGCGCCAGCAGATCGCCGACCGAGATCACGTTGCCGAGGCTCTTCGACATCTTGTCGGCGGCCATCGAGAGCATGCCGTTGTGCAGCCAGTAGCGTGCCAGCGGCGCCCCCTGATGGGCGCAGCTCGACTGGGCGATCTCGTTCTCGTGATGGGGGAATTCGAGATCGATGCCGCCGCCGTGGACGTCGATCGTCTCGCCGAGATGGGCTTCGATCATCGCCGAGCATTCGATGTGCCAGCCCGGCCGGCCCCGCCCCCACGGGCTCTCCCAGCCGGGCTGCTCGGGGCTGCTCGGCTTCCACAGCACGAAATCGGCCGGCGAGCGCTTGTAGGGCGCGACGTCGACCCGGGCGCCGGCGATCATCTCGTCCATCGGCCGCTTCGACAGGCGGCCGTAGCCGGGCCAGCTCGGCACGTCGAACAGGACATGGCCCTCGGCTTCGTAGGCATGGCCGGCGGCGATCAGCCGGCCGATCATCGCCACCATCCCGGGGATATGGCCGGTGGCGAGCGGGACGAGATCGGGGCGGCGGACGCCGAGCGCGCCCAGATCCTCGAAATAGAAGCGCTGGTAACGCTGGGTGATGGTCTCGATCGGCACCTTCTCGGCCGCGGCGGCGGCCATGATCTTGTCCTCGACGTCGGTGACGTTGGCGGCATGGACGAGGCTGTCCTCGCCATAGACGTGGCGCAGCAGCCGGGCGAGGACGTCGAACACCACCGCGGGGCGGGCGTTGCCGATATGGGCGCGGCTGTAGACGGTGGGGCCGCAGACGTACATCGTCACCCGCTTCGGATCGGCCGGCGCGAACGCGCGCTTCTCCCGCGCCATCGTATCGTAGAGCCGGATTTCGGTCATTGCGCGTTCTGGGGATTCGCCTCGGGCGGCGGGCCGCGGCGGGCCTCGACCAGGTCGATCATCATCGCGCTGCTCGACTGGAGCAGGGGATAGGTGCGCGACTGCGCCATCCAGTCCGGCCTCGGCGCCGCCCGGCTCCACAGCGTGTCGTAGACGAGGCTGAGGACGAGAAAGAGCAGGGTCGCGCCGATCAGCCCCTTGAGGGCGCCGAAGCCGGCGCCGAGCAGGCGGTCGACCGGCCCGACCACCGAGTTGCGGACCCGCGCGCCGAGCCGGCGCGAGGCGAGCTTGCCGGCGAGGAAGACGAGGCCGAAGACGATCGCGAAGGCGAGCACCGCGGCGCCGGCGACGGTGCCGACCGGGCCGACCAGCAGGTCGCGGAGCGGCGCGTGCAGATAGCGCAAGGCGACGATGGCGAGGAACCAGGCGAACAGCGACAACAGCTCGGCGACGAAGCCGCGCAGCCAGCCGACCACCAGCCCGGCGCCGATCAGCAGGACAACGAGGATGTCGAGTGCGGTGAGGGCCATGAGGAGGTGCCTAATGTGAGTTGCTCACGTTGGAAAGCACCCTGCCCGTTCGGGCTGAGCTTGTCGAAGCCCTTTCTTTCCCCTTTGCCAGACGAAAGAAAAGCCCTTCGACAAGCTCAGGGCGAACGGCTTTCCTGTCCCGTGCCGTCAGTCGAGGATCCGCGCGGCGGTGCCCTCGACGCTGTAATCGGCGCCGCCCTGGGCGTCGGCGGTGAAGGCGACCGGGACCTCGACTCGCCGGCCGCAGACCCGGAACGTCCAGGCCTCGCGCCACGAGCCCGAGAAATAGGCGCCGTGCGAATAGGCGCCGAGCCGCGAGCGGTCGACGATTCGGGTCGCTCCCATGCTGAGGTCGGCGCCGTCGCAGGCCGGGTTGGCGCGGCGCACGACGGTGGCGGCGGCGAGCGCGGCGAGATGGCCCATGTCGCGCATCAGCGAGGGATTGGCCAGCGTCTCGCCCTCGTTGACGAGGAACACGCGCAGGCTGTCGTCGGCCATCCTCGCGGCCATGAAATGGCCGAGGAAGGGCTCGGGACAGCCGGCGGCGCGGCCGTAGAAGGTCCAGCCGTTCTTGATCTGGCCGGCCCTGACGCTCTGGGTGATCACCCGCACCGCGGTCGCGCTCTCGAGCCGCTCCAGGGCGATTCCGGTCGGCACGCAGCGGCTCTCCGCCCGGGCATTGCCCTGCAGCGTGTCGAGCGCCAACGGCTGCAGCGCGGCGAGCGCCGGCGGCGGCGCGGCGGCGTCGGTCCGGGCGAGGAACTGGCGGTAGGCGGGGTCCTGCGCGGCGGCGGGCGCGGGCATAAGCGCAAGGACCAGGCCGGCGAGCAGTGCGATATGACGCATGGGAGACCTCGGATCGTTCAGCATCGAATCTGACCCTATCCGTTCGGGCTGAGCCTGTCGAAGCCCTTCCCTTTTCCTTGGGCCCAAGGAGAGAAAGAAAGGAAAGCCCTTCGACAGGCTCAGGGCGAACGGCGTGCTGCTTTATCTGCCGAGCAGATGGTCGACCAGTTGCGCCAGGGTGCGGAAGCCCGACAGCCGCATCGCGCCCTTCTCGGCCGCGACCGCAGCGGGGACCAGCGCCCGTTCGAAGCCGAGCTTGGCGCTTTCCTTGAGCCTGAGCCCGGCATGGGCGACGGCGCGCAGCTCGCCGGACAGCGCGACCTCGCCGAAGGCGACGGTTTCGGCCGCGACCGGCCGCTCGGCGAGGGCCGAGACCAAAGCCGCGGCGACGGCGAGGTCGGCGGCGGGATCGGTCAGCCGGTAACCGCCGGCGACGTTCAGATAGACTTCCGAGCTCGAGAAGCTCAAGCCGCAGCGCGCCTCCAGCACGGCGAGGATCATCGCCAGCCGGCCGCTGTCCCAGCCGACCGCGGCGCGGCGCGGAGTGGCGCCGCTGGCGAGGCGGACGGTGAGCGCCTGGATCTCGACCAGCACCGGCCGCGTCCCTTCGAGCGCCGGGAAGACGACGGCGCCGGGCACCGCTTCGCCGCGGTCGGTGAGGAACAAAGCCGAGGGGTTGGCGACCTCGGCGAGCCCGCTTTCGCCCATCGCGAACACGCCGATCTCGTCGGTGCCGCCGTAGCGGTTCTTGGTCGCGCGCAGGATCCGGTATTGATGGCTGCGCTCGCCCTCGAAGCTCAGCACCGTATCCACCATATGCTCGAGCACCCGCGGGCCGGCGATCGCGCCGTCCTTGGTGACGTGGCCGACGAGGACCAAAGCGGCGCCCGATTCCTTGGCGAAGCGGATCAGCTCGTGGGCGGCGGCGCGGACCTGGCTGACCGTGCCCGGGGCGCCCTCGATCAGGTCCGAATACATCGTCTGGATCGAATCGATCACCACCAGGGCGGGCGCCGCCGATTCGCCGAGGGTGGTCAATATGTCCCTCACCGAGGTCGCCGCGGCGAGCCGCAGCGGCGCCGCGCCAAGCCCGAGCCGGCGCGCGCGCAGGCGAATCTGGTCGGCCGCTTCCTCGCCGGAAATATAAGCTACGGCAAGGCCTTGCGCAGCGACCTTCGCAGCAGCCTGGAGGAGCAGGGTCGATTTGCCGATGCCGGGATCGCCGCCGATCAGAATGGCCGAGCCGGCGACCATGCCGCCGCCGGTGGCGCGGTCGAACTCGGCGATGCCGGTCGCCAGCCGGTCGGGCAGCGCCAGCTCGGCGTCGAGCCCGGCCAGCTCGATCCGGCGGCCGCCGCCGCGCAGGTTGTGCTTCGCCGAGAAGGGCGTCACCACCCCTTCGGCATCCTCGACCAGGCCGTTCCACTCGCCGCACTCGGCGCACTGGCCGGTCCAGCGGCCGCTCACCGAGCCGCACAGCTGGCAGACATAGCGTTTCCTCGGCTTGGCCATCGCCGGGCTCTAGCGGAACAGGGAGGGAACATCCAGCAAAAAGCGACGCGACGGAACGGCCCTGCCCCGCCCGGCATTATGTGTTAGTGCCAAGCCGAGCGTGGAGGCCCGATGTTCGTCCAGATCAGAACCGACAACCATATCAAGAGCGACGCCGCCGCCAATGCCCGGCTCGAGCAGAAGGTGCGCCGCAAATTGAAGCGGTTCGAGGACCGGCTGAGCCGGGTCGAGGTCCATGTCGCCGACGTCAACGGCCCCAAGGGCGGCGGCGACAAAAGGGTCAGCATCGAGGCGCGGCCCGCCGGCCACGAGCCGGTCGCGGTCCATGCCGAGGCGAAACGGATCGACGCGGCGGTGATCCAGGCCGCGGACAAGGCGGCGCGCGCGCTCGACCATTCGCTCGGCAAGCAGCATCGCTAGAAAAATAGGGACTGTCCCTATTTTCCGCCGGCCGCGCCCGCGCTTGAGAAAATGGGGACTGTCCCTATTTTTCGGCAGCCCATGATCCGCGTCGCTTCCTACAACATGCGCAAGGCGATCGGGACCGACCGGCGGCGGCGGCCCGAGCGGACGATCGAGGTGCTGAACGAGCTCGACGCCGACGTCGTCGCGCTGCAGGAGGCCGACCGCCGCTTCGGCTCGCGGGCGAGCGCGATCCCGCCGGCGATGCTGGCCGAGCGCAGCCACTACCGCCCGGTCGAGATCGACACCCGCGCCGGCAGCATCGGCTGGCACGGCAATGCGCTGCTCGTCCGCAAGGGGATCGAGGTGCGCGAGCACCATCTGTTCCGGCTGCCTTCGCTGGAGCCGCGCGGCGCGGTGCTCGCCGAGCTGCTCCTCGACGGCGCCCTCTTGCGGGTGGTCGGCATGCATCTCGACCTTTCCGGGCTGTGGCGGCGGCAGCAGGCGCAGGCGATCCTCGCCCACCTCCACGAGCGCGACGGCGAGCCGCCGACGGTGCTGATGGGCGATCTCAACGAGTGGAGCACGCGCGGCGGCTGCCTGCGCGAATTCGGCGCCGATCACGATTTCGCCCCCTGCGGGCGGAGCTTCCACGCCCGCCGCCCGATCGCCTCGCTGGACCGGATCATGGTCAGCCGCGACCTCAAGGTGGTGGCCGCCGGGGTCCATCGCAGCATCTGCTCGCGCCGCGCCTCGGACCACCTGCCGATCTGGGCCGAATTGAGCGCCGCCTAGCCCAAAGCCGTCATGGCGAGCGAAGCGAAGCAATCCAGATCGGTCTCGGTGACCCGCTGGATTGCTTCGTCGCTACGCTCCTCGCAATGACGTTCCGGGAGTCAGCCGCCCTCATTCTCGGCGTGGACCGTGTTGCCGTTCGGCGTCTCAGCCGCCTCCCCGGGCGCCTTGTCGAGCTCGAGCCAGTCGCGGAACGGCAGGCGGTAGATCATGTCCATCACCTCATATTCGATCGCGTTGGGCCGCGGGCTCGACGAGTTCCACAGCACCACCACCCCCGATCTCAGCCGCGGATCGAACAGGATCATCGAGCGGTAGCCGCGCACCCCGCCATGGTGGCCGACGACCCGGTGGCCGGCATAATCGAGGATCCGCCAGCCGAGCCCGTAGGCCGAGGCGGCGGTGCGCTCGCGAAACTTGCGGCGGCGGAAATTCTCGCCCGGGGTGCGCACCTGCGGCGCCTGCACGGCGGCGAGCACGGCCGGCGGCAGCACGTCGGCGGCGAGCCCCATCTGCGCCAGCATCCAGATCGAAAGATCCTTGATCGTGCCGTTGACTCCGCCCGCGGCGGGGACCCGGTAATAGATGTCGGTGACCTCCTCGGGCCCGCGCGGATGGCCGCCGACATGGGGCCGCGCCCAGCTCGGCGCGCCGACCAGCCCGGCGCGGCTGACGCTCGCCCCGGTCATCCCCAGAGGCGCGAAGAAGCGCTCTTGCACGACTTCGGCATAGGGCCGGCCGGTGACCCGCTCGACGATCTCCGAAGCGGCGTCGTAGGCGACGTTCTGATAGGCGTGGCAGGCGCCGGGCGGGCAGATGTTGTGGAGCGTGGCGAGCGTGCCGCGCAGGTAATGCGGCTCGATCCCGTCCTCGAGCTTGGCGTCCTGGGCATGGCCGAACAGGCCGAGCGTGTGGGAGAGGAGGTTGGCGACGCTCGCCGCCTGCTCGTTGCCCCCGGGCAGCCGCAAGGACGGCGCCCAGCGCCCGACCGGATCGTTCAGGGAAAGGCGGCCGTCATTGGCGAGGCTGGCGACCATGTCGGCGGCGACGCCCTTGGAGAGCGAGGCCCAGCGAAAGACGGTGTCGGCGGTCACCGGCTCGCTGCCCCCGGCGAAGGTCACGCCATAGCCCTTGATGAAGCGGATCCGGCCGTCCTCGACGATGCCGATGGCGAGGCCGACCATCGCCGGGTCCGCCATCAGCCTTTGCAGCCGCCCGTCGAGCCGCGCATAATCCACCGCGTGCGGGCTGGGCGCGCCGCCGCTGCTCACCGCGACGTCGAACCGATGCGGCGGCGGCGAGGCGACCGGGCGGGTCAGCTGCAGCGCGGCGATCCACAGCGCGGCCGCGGCCAACAATCCTGCGACGAAATACCAGACGAAGCGCCGTAACCGCACGAAATCGAACATCCAGCTCCAGGGCGCCGGCCGGTCCGGCCGCGCCCGCTTAGCCGGGCCGCCGGGCGAAGGGAAGCGCATCGCTCGACAGCGCAGCGCCGGAATGCCACGCTGCGGCCCGATGCAGGAAAAAGAGCTCCGGATCGCCCTGGTCTGCTACGGCGGCGTCAGCCTCGCCGTCTACATGCACGGCATCACCAAGGAGATCTGGCGCCTCGCCAAGGCGAGCCAGGCGGTCCATTCGAGCGACGACAGCGAGGCGAAGAGCGACGACATCTACGCCAATCTGCTGCGGACCATCGCCAAATCGGCGACGACGGACCTGCGTGTCGTCGTCGACATCCTCGCCGGGGCGAGCGCGGGCGGGATCAACGCCATCTTCCTCGCCCACGCCATCGCCACCGGCCGGCCGATCGACCCGCTGACCGAGCTCTGGCTCGAATCGGCCGACGTCGATTCGCTGCTCGATCCGGGCGGCGGCTCGATGTCGCGGCTGGCCAAGCTGGCGGCGGTGCCGATCGCCTGGGCGCTGACCAAGCGCGCCGGCAATATCGACGAGACGGTCGAGGCCGGCCACCGCGCCGAGATCAAGGCCAAGCTCGCCAATTTCGTCCGCGCGCCCTGGTTCGCGCCGCCGTTCGGCGGGCCCCAGCTCACCAACCTCATCCTCAGCGCGTTCGAGGCGATGGAAAAGGGACCCAAAGGCGATCCGCTGCTCCCCGACTACCAGCCGCTCGACCTGTTCGTCACCGTCACCGACTTTCACGGCCATCCCGAGCGGCTGCGTTTGAATTCGCCGCCGGAGGCGATCGAGACCGAGCACCGGCTGACCGTCTCGTTCCACGATCCGGGCGGCGCCGACCGCCGGCTCGCCGATCCGGCCGAGCTCACCTTCGCGGCGCGGGCGACGGCGAGCTTCCCCGGCGCCTTCCCGCCGTTCCGGATCGCCGAGCTCGACCGCTGCCTCGAGGCGCGGGGCCGGCTCTGGCCCGGCCGCGCCGCCTTCCTCGAACGCGCCCTGCCGCAGCGCGCCGCCGCGGGCGAGGCCGAAAAAGCGGTGCTGATCGACGGCTCGGTGCTCCACAACCGGCCGTTCGGGCCGGCGGTGGCGGCGCTCGAGCAGCGCCCCGCCCGCCGCGAGGTCGACCGCCGCTTCGTCTATATCGACCCCAAGCCGGGGCTGAAGACGGTGCGCCTCACCGGCCGTGACGAGGCCGAGGCGCCGGGCTTTTTCGGGACCATCTTCGGAGCGCTCTCCGACATCCCGCGCGAGCAGCCGATCCGCGACAATCTCGAGACGATCGAGCGGATCTCGGCCCGGGTCCGGCGCCTCAGGCGGATCATCGAATCGATCCGCCCGCAGGTGGAAGCGGCGATCGAGCGCGGCATCGGCTCCAGCTTCTTCCTCGCCAGCCCGACCGCGGCGCGGATCGCGGCGTGGCGGGCCAAGGCGCACAGCCTGTCGTCGCGCGAGGCGGGCTACGCCTATGCCGCCTACGGCCAGCTCAAGATCGCCACCGTCGTCGAGGAGATGGCGGAGACGATCTTCCGCCTCGGCGGCGGCGGCGACGCGCTCCGCCGCAAGGCGGTCAGCCGGGCGATCTGGCGCCACGTCCGCGGCGCCGGGCTGGTCGATCCGGGCGCGGTCAGCGAGCGCGGCGCCCGGGCCGACGTGATCGACTTCCTGATCGATTTCGATCTGACCTTCCGCACCCGCCGGCTGCGCTTCGTCGCCCGGCGGATCACCGAGGCGGCCGATTCGATGGAGGCGCCGCGCGAGCGGCTGGAAGAGGTGCTTCACGCCCTGCACGGGATGATCGCCCGCTACCGCGAGCGCGCCCCCGAGCGGCCCGACGAAGCGAGCCGCCGCGCCTTCGCCGCGGTCGAGGCCGATCCCGCCGCCGCCGCCGCGGCGCTGGCGCGGCTCTACGATTTCCGCCGCCTCGACGAAGCGGGCGACGCGGCGATGAGCGCGGTGCTGCTGCCGCTGCCCAAGCCCGACCGGCGGGCGCTGATCCTCGCCTTTCTCGGCTATCCCTATTTCGACATCGCCACTCTGCCTCTGCTCCAGGGCGAGGGGCTCGACGAGTTCGATCCGATCAAGGTCGACCGGATCTCGCCCAACGACGCCACCGCGATCCGCAAAGGCGGGCCGAACGCGACCTTGAAGGGGCTCCAGTTCAACAGCTTCGGCGCCTTCTTCAGCCGCGCCTATCGCGAGAACGACTATCTCTGGGGCCGCCTGCACGGCGCCGACCGGCTGATCGACATCGTCAACTCCGCGGTGCCCGAGGGGCGGCAGCTCGCCCCGGACGCGGTCGCCGCATTGAAGCGCGCGGCCTTCCGCGCGATCCTCGAAGAGGAGCGGCCGCGGCTGACCGCGATCCCGGCATTGTTCGCCGCGCTCGACCGGGAAATCGGCTGAGGCTGGACGAATCCTTCGTTTTCTAGGAAGGTGCGCGGATGCAGTTTCTCAAGGCCCTGTTCTGGCTTGTCCTCGGCTTCGTCATCGCCCTGTTCCTCTATGCGAACAGCGGCGGGCAACCCGTGGAGATCAACATCTGGGGCGACCTCATCGTGTCGGTCAAGCTGCCGGTTCTCCTCGTCGTCATGTTCCTGCTCGGCTTCCTGCCGACCTTCATCATCTACCGGACGCGGCTGTGGGCGCTGCAGCGGCGGCTGGAGACGCAGGCCCAGGCGCGCGTCGTCAGCCATCCGGCGCCGGCGCGGGTCGTCCCCGCCGCCAACGCCCCGGGCCGGCAGGCGACCGACGCCAAGGCCTGGCCGGCCGAATGACCCGGCCGATCTACGTCGCGATCGACACCCCGGACCTCGACCGCGCCCGGGCGATCGCCGCCAAGGTCCGAACCCATGTCGGCGGGATCAAGCTCGGCCTCGAATTCTATTCGGCCAACGGCCCCGAGGGGGTGCGCGCGATGGCGGCGCTGAACCTGCCCCTGTTCCTCGATTTGAAGCTGCACGACATCCCCAACACCGTCGCCAAGGCGGTGCAGGCGCTCTACCCGCTCGGGCCCGCGATCCTCACCGTCCATGCCGCCGGCGGCCGGGCGATGATGGAGGACGCCAAGGCGGCGGCGCCCTCGGGCACCAGGGTCGTGGCAGTCACCGTGCTGACCAGCCTCGACGACGACGATCTCGATTCGATCGGGGTCGAGGGCGATCCGCATGCCCAGGTGGTGCGGCTGACCGGCCTCGCCCGCGCCGCCGGGCTCGACGGCGTCGTCTGCTCGGGCGGCGAGGTCGCGGCGGCGAAGAAGGCCTGGCCCGATGGCTTCTTCGTCGTCCCCGGAGTGCGCCCCGCCTGCGCCTCGGCCGGCGACCAGAAGCGCGTCGTCACCCCGCGCCAGGCGCTCGACGCCGGCGCCTCGATCCTCGTCGTCGGCCGCCCGATCACCCAGGCGGCGGACCCCGATTTGGCGGCCAGGGCGATCGCCGCGACGCTCTGAAAATGGGGACAGTATATATTTTTCGAGGCGCGCACCCGGCCGGCCGCTAAGCCCGCCTCCGCGCGAAAAATATATACTGTCCCCATTTTTTGCGGCGGTGGACTTCGCTTCGCGCGCGGCTTATCCGCCCGCTCCGAGGAGCAGCGCATGTCCTGGCTGAACAAGGTCCGCAACTCGATCCCGTTCCTGCCGAAGCGGGAGACGCCCGACAATCTCTGGCACAAATGCCCGGAATGCGAGGCGATGGTCTTCACCAAGGAATATGAGGACAATCTCTACGTCTGCCCGCGCTGCGACCATCACGGCCGGATCGGACCGACCCTGCGCTTCGACATGCTGCTCGACCCCGGCTACACCGTGCTGGCGCCGCCGCCGGTCCGCGAGGATCCGCTCAAGTTCCGCGATTCCAAGCGCTATGCCGACCGGATCAGGGCGGCGCGCGCGGCCACCGGCGAGCCCGACGCTTTGGTCAACGCGCGCGGCACGATCGAGGGGCACCGGCTCGTCCTCGCCGTCCAGGACTTCGCCTTCATGGGCGGCTCGATGGGGATGGCGGTCGGCGCCGCCTTCGTCGCCGGCGCCCGCGCGGCGATCGAGGACCGGTCGCCCTACGTCATCGTCACCGCCGCCGGCGGCGCCCGCATGCAGGAAGGCATATTGTCGCTGATGCAGATGCCCAAGGCGACCGTCGCCATCGCCGAGCTGAAGGAAGCGGGCCTGCCCTATATCGTCGTCCTCGCCGATCCGACCACGGGCGGAGTCACCGCCTCCTACGCGATGCTCGGCGACGTCCAGCTCGCCGAGCCCGGCGCGCTGATCGGCTTCGCCGGCCAGCGGGTGATCGAGAACACGATCCGCGAGAAGCTGCCCGAGGGCTTCCAGCGCGCCGAATATCTGCTCGACCACGGCATGGTCGACATGGTCGTCCACAGGAAGGATCTGCGCGGGCGGCTGGCGCTGCTGCTCGACTATCTGACCCCGGCGAGGAAGGCGGCGTGACCAGAGCCCTCTCCCCAGGGGGGAGAGGGGGTAAGGTGGGCGACCGCGCCAAATCCGATCACCCTGCGGTCCAGGCCCAGCTCGACCGGCTGGCCCTGCTGTCGCCGGGCCGCGACATTCTCGGGCTGGAGCGGATCTCCGAGCTGCTCGCCCGGCTCGGCCATCCCGAGCGGGCGCTGCCGCCAGTGCTCCACGTCGCCGGCACCAACGGCAAGGGCTCGACCTGCGCCTTCCTGCGCGCCGCGATCGAGGCGGCCGGGCTCTCGGCCCATGTCTATACCAGCCCCCACCTCGTCCGCTTCAACGAGCGCATCCGCCTCGCCGGAGAGCTGATCGGCGACGCGGCGCTCGCCGCTTTGCTCGCCGAGACGCTGGACGCGGCCGCCGGCATGGAGATCAGCTTCTTCGAGGCGACCACGGCGGCCGCCTTCCTCGCCTTCGCCCGGACGCCCGCCGACGCGGCAATCGTCGAGGTCGGCCTCGGCGGCCGGCTCGACGCGACCAACGCGATCGCGGCGCCTTTGGTCTGCGGCATCGCCCAATTGGGCCACGACCATCACGCCTTTCTCGGCGATCGGATCGAGCAGATCGCCGCCGAGAAGGCCGGCATCGCCAAGCCGGGCGTGCCGCTGGTCACCGAAGCCTATCCGGCCGCGATCGCCGCGATCGTCGGGCGGATCGCGACCGAGGCCGGCGCGATCTGGCTGCCGCGCGGCGAGGGCTGGGACGCCGGCGAGGTCTATCGCGACCGCTGGGGCGTCGTCGAACTGGCGCCCGAGCTGGCGGGCGCGCATCAGGCGCGCAATGCCGCGCTCGCCATCGCCATGCTTCGCCACCAGCGCCTGCTCGACGTGCCCGAGGCCGCGCTCAGGGCGGGGACGCGCTGGGCGGAATGGCCGGCGCGGCTGCAGTTGCTGGCGCCCGGGCCGCTGCGCGACCGGCTCCCCGCGGAGGCCGAATTGTGGCTCGACGGCGCCCACAATCCCGCCGCGGCGCGCGCCGTCGCCGACCATTTCCGCGGCCGCGATGCGCCCTTTCACCTGATTTTCGGGCTGCTCGCCAACAAGCCCGCGGCCGGCGTGCTGCAGCCGTTCCGCGGCCGCGCGCTGACCCTCCACGCCGTCCCCGTGCCGGACCATGAGCATCATCCGCCGGCGACGCTCGCGGCCGAAGCGCGCGCCGCCGGGATGGCGGCGATCACCGCGGCCGGAGTCGCCGAGGCGCTCGCCTGGATCGCCCGCCACGCCGACCGGACGCGGCCGCCGGTGGTGCTGGTGATGGGCTCGCTCTACCTCGCCGGGGCGGTGCTTGCCGCCAACGGTCAGGCGCCCGATTAAATAGGGACTGTCCCTATTTAACGGCGCAATTCCGATTAAATAGGGACTGTCCCTATTTAACGGCGCAGTTCGGCGAGGGTTTCGGCCGCCCAGTCGTACATGTCGGCATGCTTGGCGCGCTCGTAGCGGTCCATCCGCTTCGCCCGTCTCTCGGCCTCTTCGAGCAGCGGCCGCGCCTCGCCGCGGCGGCCCCGGGCGATCAGCAGAGCGGCCTGGCGGCACTGCGCCTCGGCGCCGGGCAGGCGCTCGCCGACATCGGCGTAGATGGCGAGCGCCCGGGCCGTCTCGCCGCCCTCCTCGAGCAGGCGGGCGAGCAGCAAGGCGGCGCGGTCGTTCTCGCTCTGCGAGCCCGACGGCGGCAGCTCCTCGAGCAGCGCCCGGGCGCGCTCGGAGCGGCCGGCCTCGAAGCAGGCGACGGCGAGCTTGAGCTGGAGGCCGCGGTCGGCGCCGGGCGCCCTGGCCTGGGCCGTCTCGTAATGCGGGATCGCCTCGTCCCAGCGGCCGAGCGCGCCGAGCGAATCGGCGATGGCCGTGCGGTTGGCGGCGGTGTCGGCGGTGTCGAGCGCCTCGCGCGCCCGCCTCAGATCGCGCTCGGGATCGATCGCCTTGGCCGCCGCCTGCTTGACCGCGCGCACCTCACGGCGGCCGGCATAATCGGGAAGGATCTCGAACAAGGCGTAAGCGAGGCAGCCGGGGATCGAGAGGAAGATGATCACCATCAGCCACATCTGGTTGCGGCCATTGCGCACGCAATGCACGGCGCAGGCGATCTGGACCAGGATCGAAAGCGCGATGACCGGCATCGCCGCTAGCCCTTCGGCTCCGCCCGGGCGTCGCCCTCGCCCTCCTTGCCGGCGCTGCCGATCGAGGCGTCGATCAGGCCGAGCCGCATCATCAGCCAGAACAGGACGATGCCGGGCAGCGCCGCCGCCGTGGTCAGCCAGTAGAAGTTCACGAACCCCATCGCCTCCACCATCGCCCCGGCGCTGGTCCCGGTGAGCAGCCGGCCGACGACGCTCGCCGCCGCCGAGATCAGCGCATATTGGGCGGCGGTGAACCGCAAATCGGTCAACGCCGAGAAATAGGCGACGACGGTGACTCCGCCGATGCCGCTGGCGAAATTCTCGAAGCCGATCGCTCCGGCGAGCCCCAAATTGGTCTGCTCGCCCATCGCCAGGAAGGCGAAGGTCGCGTTCGAAACGCCCATCAGGATCAGGCTGATCAGCACCGACCGCTTCATGCCGAGCCAGGAATAGAGCACGCCGCCGACGAAGATGCCGGCCAGATAGGCCCAGAAGCCGACGCCGACGTCGTAGAGCGCGATCTGATCGTTGGAATAGCCCATGTCGTCGAGCAGCAGCCGAAGCACGAGCTGGCCGAGCGTGTCGCCGATCTTGTGCAGGAGGATGAAGAGGAGGACGAGCAAGGCGCCCTTGCGCATGAAGAATTCGGCGAACGGCCCGTAGATCGACGCCCAGGTCTCGGCCATGCCCTTCTTCTCGCTCGGCGGGCGGTGCCGCTCGGGCTCGCCGATGAAGAGGCCGGTGAGCATCGCCGGCAGGGCGAAGGCGGCGCAGGCGAGATAGGCGCCCTGCCAGCCGATCCGGCTCGCCAGCACCAGCGCCAGCGCGCCGGCCGCGGTCGAGCCGATCCGCCAGCCATATTGCGACATGCCCGAGCCGACGCCGAGCTGCCTGGGCTCGAGCAGCTCGATCCGGTAGGCGTCGATGACGATATCGTAGGTCGCGCCGGCGGCACCGACCAGGATCGCCGCGACCGCGGTCTGGAAGATGTTCGCCGCCGGATCCTGAAGCGCGAGGTTGGCGACCGCGGCGACGACCAGCAGCCCGGCAAAGATCAGCCACGACACCCGCTGGCCGAGCCGGCCGAGCACAGGCAGGCGGATGCCGTCGACGATCCACGCCCAGAACGGCTTCAGATTGTAGACCAGGAAAGCGAGGGTGAAGGCGGTGACCGTCGATTTGGTGATCCCGTCCTGGGCGAGGCGGGTGGTCAGCGTCGCGCCGATCATCGCATAAGGAAAGCCCGACGAGACGCCGAGGAACAAAGCGGCGAGCGGGGCCCGCTCGAAATAGGGCCTGATGCCCGCCAGGAGCCCGCTCGCGGCGGGCGCTTCGGAGGTCGTTGCCATGCGCCTTTGTAGCGAGTCGCGGCGGCCCGGAAAGCCATTTTGCGTGGCTCTTGCCTTGGCGGCCGCAAAGACGCACCATCGCGCCATGGACATGCCGATCCGGCAGCGGCCGACGCCCGGCCAGCTCAGCCTCGCCCGGCGCCTCGCGCTCGGCGAGCCGAGCCAGGGCGAGCGGGTCACCAGCGTGCCGGCGTCGGTCTATACCGATCCCGCCCGCTTCGCCGCGGAGAAGGCGAAGCTGTTCGACCGGCTGCCGACGGTGATCGCGCCCTCGGCGCTGCTGCCCGGGCCCAATATGGCGGTCGCCCATGACGGCTTCGGCCTGCCGCTGCTGCTGACCCGGGACAAACAGGGCCAGGCGCACGTCTTCTGGAACGTCTGCCGCCACCGCGGCACCCGCCTCGTCGAGGCCGGCGAGGCGCACAAATGCCCGCGCATAATCTGCCCCTATCACGCCTGGACCTACACCGCCGACGGCGCCCTCGCCGCGATGCCGCGGCCCGACACCTTCCCTGGGCTCGACAAGGCCGATCATCATCTCAAGGCCCTGCCGAGCCGCGAGGCGGGCGGGCTGATCTGGTTCGCTCGCGAGGAGAGCGCGGACTTCGCCGACGCCGAGGCGCTGGCGGGCGAGTTCGACGCCTTCGGCCTGGCGGGGCACCACCTGTTTCGCCGCCGCGTCCACGACGTGCCGGCGAACTGGAAGCTGATCATGGACGCGTTCCTCGAAAGCTACCACGTCCAGCGGCTCCACGCCGAGACCATCGCCCGCTTCTTCACCGACGGCATCACCGTCGGCGACTTCATCGGCATCCACCAGCGCTCCGCGGTCGGCCGCACCGAATATCTCGCCGAGATCGACCATGAGGACTGGCCGGCGCTGCGCGCGGTGATCACCTTCGCCTACCAGCTGTTCCCGGCGACGATCATGATCATGAGCCCCGATTACGTGAACCTGATGGTGCTGATGCCGCAATCGGAGGGGCGGACTTTGGTCGAGGATTTCATGCTGATCCCCGAGGCGCCGCGGACCCCCGAGGAGATCGACCATTGGGAGCGGAGCTGGACCCTGCTCGACGAGGGCGTGTTCGCGGCCGAGGATTATCGCGCCGCCGCATTGGGCCAGAACGGCCTCGCCTCGGGCGCGCTCGAGACGGTGACCCTGGGCACGCTCGAAACCGGCATCCGCGCCTTCCACGACCAGGTGGAAAGGGCGCTCGCCTAGCCCTGCGCGTAGAGCGTCAGCTGCTGCGGCACCTTGCGCGTTTTCTTGCCCTGGATATGGCCGTCGAGCGCGTCGAGCGCGCCGAGCAGGACCCGCTCGCTATAGGGCTTGGCGAGGCAGCCGAGCGCGAGGCTCGCCGCCTCGGCGGTGCAATCGCCGGTGACGATCAGCACCGGGATGCGCTTCGCCGCCGCGGCGCGGGCGACGTCGAAGCCGTCGCCTTCGCCGGCCAGCGTGATGTCGGTGAGGACGAGGTCGATCTGCTCGGCGGCGATCGCTTCCGCCGCCGCGGCGAAGCTGTCGACCGTGGCGACCACCTCATAGCCCGCCTCGGCGAGCATATATTCGTTGTCGAACGCGACCAGCGGCTCGTCCTCGACGATCAGGATGCGCCGGATCCGCCTTTCACGCTTGCCGAACAACATGTAGGGCGCACCCCTCCCGAATTGATCTGAACGCGTAACGAGCAATCTGGGAGCTTGTGCCCGGCCGCGCAATCGCCTGAGCGCAAATTCGCTTCGAACCGGCTAGAGATGAGCATATGGAACCGCAGCGCATCGCCAAATTGCTCGCCCGCGCCGGCGTCGCCTCGCGGCGCGAAATCGAGCGGATGATCGCCGAGGGGCGGATCGCGGTCGGCGGCGTCAAGGTCGAGAAGCCGGCGACCCTGCTGACCTCGCTCCACGGCGTCACCGTCGACGGCAAGCCGGTCGCCGAGCCCGCCCCGGCGCGATTGTTCCGCTATCATAAGCCCGCCGGCCTGCTCACCGCCGAGCGCGACCCGAAAGGGCGCGCGACCATCTACGACCGGCTGCCCAAGGGGCTGCCGCGGCTGATGCCGGTCGGCCGGCTCGACCTCAACACCGAAGGGCTGCTGCTGCTGACCACCGACGGCGCGCTCAAGCGGCAATTGGAGCTCCCCGCCACCGGCGTCGAGCGCAGCTACCGCGCCCGCGTGTTCGGCCCGGTCAGCCAGGCGCAGCTCGAGCGGTTGATCGAGGGGATCGCGATCGACGGCATCCGCTACGGCCCGATCGACGCCAATCTCGAGCGCCGCACCGGCCGCAACGCCTGGGTCGAGATGCGCCTTAAGGAGGGCAAGAACCGCGAGGTCCGCCGGGTCCTCGAGCATCTCGGCCTCCAGGTCTCGCGCCTGATCCGCACCGCCTACGGCCCGTTCGCGCTCGCCGACCTGCCGGCCGGGGCGGTCGAGGAGGTGCGGCGGCACGATCTCGTCGCGTTCCGGAAGACGCTTGGCTCCCCTGCAGCCGTTCGCCCTGAGCCTGTCGAAGGGCCTTCTTCCTTCCGCTCGGCCCTGAAGAAGGAACGGGCTTCGACAGGCTCAGCCCGAACGGGGCGGGGCCGGAACCGGTGAGGATAATCGCCGGCGAATGGCGCGGGCGGGCGATCGAGGCGCCGCCGGGCATCGCCACCCGGCCGACCAGCGATCGCGCCCGCGAAGGGCTGTTCTCGATGCTCGCCAGCCGGCTCGGCAGCTTCGAGGGGCTCGCGGTCGTCGACCTCTTCGCCGGCACCGGCGCGCTCGGCCTCGAAGCCCTGTCGCGCGGCGCCGCGCATTGCACCTTCGTCGAGAAAGACCGCGCCGCGCTCGAAGCGCTCCGCCGAAACATCGAGCGGCTCGGCGCCGGCGAACGCGCCGGGATTCGCGCCCAGGCGGCCGAGCATGTCGCGCTCGGCCCGTGCGACCTCGTCTTCCTCGATCCGCCCTACGGCGCCGGCCTTGCCCAGCCCGCGCTCGCGCGCGCCGCGGCCTGGCTTGCGCCCGGGGGCTGGATCAGCCTCGAAAGCCATGGCGAAGAGGTGGCGCCGCCCGCCGGGCTCGAGCGCGAAGCCGAGCGGCGCTTCGGCAAGGCGATGCTGAGCCTCTTCCGGCGCCCGGCAAGCACCGGTTAATCTGACTAAGCTATTGGGAAGGCGGCGCTAACAGGGTTCCTTTAATGAATGCAGCGGCGACAGGCTATGGCGAGCGGGCCAAAGCGGGCGTGCCCACGCTTGTCGTCCACCTGCTGCTCGCGCTCGCGCTGCTGCGCAGCCTGGGGGTCGATCCGCTCGCGCTGCCGCCGCGGGCGCTCACCCTGATCGATCTCGCCCCGCCGCCGCCGCCGCCCAAGGCCGAAGCGCGGCCCCGGGTGCGCGAGCGCAGCCGCCGCGAGGAGGGCGCCGCCTCGCCGCCCAACCTCGAATCGCGGCGCACCGAGATCGTCGCGCCGCCGCCCGTCCTGCCGCCGCCGCCGCCGCAGGTGGTCACCGCGCCGCAGCCCGATATCGGCCCCGATCCGTCGGCGGGCTCGGCCGAGATCGCCGGCCCGGGCTCGGGCAGCGGCGGCATCGGCAACGGCCCCGGCAGCGGCGGCCGCGGCACCGGCCCGGGCGGCGGCGGCGACGGCGACGGCGACGGCCTCTCGCCGCCGCGCCGGATCCGCGGCAGCATCCGCGACAGCGACTATCCCCGGAGCCTCGGCGACGCCGGCATCGGCGGCACCGTTTCGGTGATCTACACCGTCGAGACCGACGGCAGCGCGACCCACTGCGCGATCACCCGTTCGAGCGGCAGCCCGGAGCTCGACGCCCACACCTGCCGGCTGATCGAGCAGCGCTTCCAGTTTCGCCCCTCGCACGACCGCGCCGGCCGCCCGATCCGCTCGCGCATCGTCCAGGACCATTATTGGGAAGTCGAGGACGAGCCGCCGACCGAGGAGGCCCCGGTGCGGCGCCGGCGCGGCTTCCGCCTGTTCTAGCGGACGCCGCATTGGATTACCCGCTCATCCTGAGTAGGGACTGAGCCTGGCGAAGCATGTCCTGAGCGACGCCGCAGGCGGCGTCGAAGGGGCCCGTATCGAAGGACCGTCCCTCGAGACGCCGTTTCGACAAGCTCAACGGCTCCTCAGGATGAGCGGGGGGAACCGTTTCTGGCCTGAATCCCTTGAATTCGCTGCCTTCGTTCCCTACCCGTTCGCTCGTGAGCGACCGCCCCGCCAGCCCGAACGAGCCCCCCTATCTCGCCGGCCTCAACCCGCCGCAGCGCGAGGCGGTGCTGACCACCGAGGGGCCGGTGCTGGTCCTCGCCGGCGCCGGCACCGGCAAGACCGCGGCGCTGACCGCGCGGCTGGCGCACCTGCTCTACACCCGCAAGGCCTGGCCCTCGGAGCTGCTCGCGGTGACCTTCACCAACAAGGCGGCGCGCGAGATGAAGGAGCGGGTCGGTCGCATCGTCGGCGAAGCGGTGGAAGGGATGCCGTGGCTCGGCACCTTCCACTCGGTCGGCGCGAAGATGCTCCGCCGCCATGCCGAGCTGGTCGGCCTCAAGAGCAACTTCACCATCCTCGACACCGACGACCAGCTCCGCCTGATGAAGCAGCTGATCCTCGCCGCCGATATCGACGAGAAGCGATGGCCGGCGCGGCTGCTCGGCTCCTATATCGACCGCTGGAAGAACAAGGGCTGGACTCCGGACCAGGTCGATGCCGGCGAGGCCGAGGGCTATGCCAATGGCAAGGGCGCGAAGCTCTACGCGCTCTACCAGGCGCGGCTGCGCGATCTGAACGCCTGCGATTTCGGCGACCTCCTGCTCCACATGCTGGTGATCCTGAAGCGCCACCGCGACGTGCTGGAGCTTTACCAGCAGCGCTTCCGCTACATCCTCGTCGACGAATATCAGGATACCAACCAGGCCCAGTATCTCTGGCTGCGGCTGCTCGCCCAGAGCTCCAAGAATCTCTGCTGCGTCGGCGACGACGATCAGTCGATCTATTCATGGCGCGGCGCAGAAGTCTCCAATATCCTGCGGTTCGAAAAGGATTTTCCCGGCGCGAAGATCATCCGGCTGGAGCAGAATTACCGCTCGACCCCGCACATCCTCGCCGCCGCCTCCGGGCTGATCGCGAAGAATGCCGGGCGGCTCGGCAAGACCCTGTGGACCGAGGCCGGCGAAGGCGACAAGATCCAGGTGATCGGCATCTGGGACGGGCCCGAAGAGGCGCGCCGGGTCGGCGACGAGCTGGAGGCGATCCAGCTGCGCGGGGGGCGCCTCGACGAATGCGCGATCCTGGTCCGCGCCCAGTTCCAGACCCGCGAGTTCGAGGACCGCTTCATCGCCATCGGCCTGCCCTACCGGATCGTCGGGGGTTATCGCTTCTACGAGCGCGCCGAGATCCGCGACGCGCTCGCCTACCTCCGCGTCATCGCCCAGCCCGCCGACGACCTCGCCTTCGAGCGGATCGTCAACACCCCCAAGCGCGGCCTCGGCGACAAGGCGGTGGCCAGGCTCCATCAGCTGGCGCGGGCCGAGGGCATCCCCTTGTCGTTCGCCGCCGCCCGCATCCTCGACACGGACGAGCTGACCGGGGCGGCGCGCCGCTCGCTCGGCAACCTCGTCGGCGATTTCGCCCGCTGGCGGGCGAAGCTCGACGACTTGCCCCACCCCGAGCTCGCCCGCTTGGTCCTCGACGAATCGGGCTACACCGCGATGCTCCAGGCGGACCGCTCGGCCGAGAGCGCCGGCCGCCTCGAGAACCTCGCCGAGCTCGCCCGCGCGATGGAGGAATATGAGACGCTCGGCGCCTTCCTCGAACATGTCAGCCTGGTGATGGACAACGACGCCGACCGCGAGGCGGACAAGGTCACCATCATGACCATCCACGCCGCCAAGGGGCTCGAATTCGACACCGTCTTCCTCGCCGGCTGGGAGGAAGGCGTCTTCCCCTCGCAGCGCGCGCTCGACGAGGGCGGCAATGCGTCGCTCGAGGAGGAACGCCGCCTCGCCTACGTCGCGATCACCCGCGCCCGCAAGCGCTGCATCATCCTCCACGCCGCCAACCGCCGCATCTACGGCCAGTGGACGTCGAGCATCCCCTCCCGCTTCGTCACTGAGCTGCCCGAGCCGCACATCGACAGCGAAACCACGATGACCGGCGGCGCCTCCCTCTGGCGCGCCAACTGGTCCGAACGCGCCGACCCCTTCGCCGACGTCGCCCGCCGAACGGGGCGCGGCCCCGGCTGGCAGCGCGCGGCGGCGAGCGGCAGCTTCAACCGCAACGCCTTGCCGGTGATCGACGTCAAGGCCAGCGCGATCAGCCTCGGCAATCCCGGCCGGACCGACATCGCGCTGGGCCAGCGCGTCTTCCACAGCAAATTCGGCTACGGCCACGTCGCCGAGATCGAGGGCAACAAGCTGGAGATCGACTTCGAGAAAGCGGGGCGTAAGCGGGTGCTCGATAGCTTTGTCAGTTTGGCGTGACGGTCGTCTCCGCTATCGACGTTCAGTTTCGCAACGCTTAATCTTGATCCACCTTCATTGTTTGGGTGGGCGCGATGATCTTTCTGCTGATCGCCACAATGGGTGTCGCCGCGTATCTGCTTTACAGGAATTACCAACTGGAAAAGCGTTGGCGCTGCATGCGTTATTGCTGGCAGTCGATGTCGAACTTTGCCGGCGAAAGGCTGCGCGATGGCAGTCAGATCGACAAGCATTGGCGCGACGTCCTGAGGGAGCAGACAGCGCTAATGGCTAATTTCGGAGCAGGGCCACTGACGAATGAGGGTCTTCGCATCTACGAGGCGGCGCTCCTCGAGAGAAATCTCCCAATCCTAGTAGAGCATAAGGTAGGCGGCTTTTTCTGAATTCGCCTACGCGCGAAATCAGCCGCCCATGGCTAAGCCGCCTCGACCACTATCTCGTCCTCTCGTGCCCGCGCCTCAGCGAGTTCATGGGCCGCCTGCATCCGCATCAGCGTAGCGGCCTTCAGCCCGAACGCCTTCTCGAACCGGATCGCCATCTCCGCCGAAAGTCCGGCATTGCCATTGAGCAGGTTGCTGGCCGCCTGCCGCGTCACGTGAAGCCGCCCGGCGAGTGCGGTGACGCTGAGGCCCGCCGGCTCGACGATCTCCGCGCGCAGCCACTCGCCCGGATGCACCGCGAAGCTGTCGTGAAGCTTGATCGCCATCAGTGATAATCCTCCAGGTCCATGTCCTCGATCGCGCCGGCCTCGTTGATCCGGAAGGTCATCCGCCAGTTCCGCGTCACCGTCAGTGCCCATTCGCCGTTGCGGTCGCCGGTCAGCTTGTGGGCGCCGAAATTGGGCGGCACGTGCAGTTCCTCCTCGGCCTCAATGGCTGCGAGATAGGCGAGCATGTTGCGCAGCCTGTCGATCGAGCCCGCGGGCAGACCCTTGGACGATCCGGTTTCGGCGAAGCGTCGCAACGCCTTGTGCCGAATGGTCTCAATCTGCATCGCAGCTGTCTAACGAGCAACCTGTCGCCTGTCAAGTTACACTTGACATACGATCGCGACCGCCGCTCCGCCGCGTCGCCTTCGCCGCGCCGTGTGCCGCTTTTGTCGCTTGCCGCATGCGCGCCGCCGGCGGCGGCGCTAGGCGCGCATGGCGGGGGCAGGAGGAGATTTTTCAGATGCTCGTGACCAACCCCGAAACCGGCACCAACATCAGCGAAATCGCCGACGGCGTCTACCGGATCAACACGCCGTGGCAGCTCCCCGACGGGGCCTTTTCGTTCAACCAGTATCTGCTGCTCGCCGACGAGCCTTTGCTGTTCCATGCCGGCCTGCGCGCCCTGTTCCCGCATGTGCGCGAGGCGGTCGCCGCGGTGATGCCGGTCGAGCGGCTGCGCCATGTCGCGTTCAGCCATGTCGAGGCGGACGAGTGTGGCGCGCTCAACCTGTGGCTGGAGGCGGCGCCTGAGGCCGCGCCGCTGTGCAGCGCGATCGCGGCGATGGTCTCGATCGGCGACCTCGCCGACCGGGCGCCGCGCGGGCTCGCCGACGGCGAGACGGTCGATCTCGGCGGGCGCCGGGTGCGCTGGCTCGACGCGCCGCACGTCCCGCACGGCTGGGACTGCGGCTATCTCTACGAGGAGGAGACCCGGACGCTGTTCTGCGGCGACCTCTTCACCCAGCCCGGCACCGGCGCCGAGGCGCTCGTCGAAAGCGACATCTTGACCCCCAGCGAGGAGTTCCGCCGGCCGATGGATTATTACGCGCACGCGCCCAACACGCAGGACGCGCTCGCCCGGATCGCCGCGACCGAGCCCGAGACGCTCGCCTGCATGCACGGCAGCGCCTGGCGCGGCAAAGGCGGCGACATGATCCGGGCGCTGGCGACGGTGCTGGCTTAGAACACCGCCCTTGGCGCGCCGCCCATCATCTGCGCGCGGACCAAGGGAATCGGCGGGCCGCCGTAGCTGAGGAAGCGGTCGTGGAACGCTTTCCAGGCGCGGCGGCCGCCCCGCGTCCGGGTCCAGTCGTCGCGGAGGCGGCGGATCATGAGCTTGCCCATCGTGTAGTTCAAATAAGCGGGATCGTAGGTGCCGCGCGCCGCCTGCTGCCGGGCATTGCCTTCGTCCTGGTAGCATTGCTCGCGGAACATCGCCCGCGACTGCTCCTGGGTCATCCGTCCGGTGTGCATGCCGATCGCGGAGAGGAAGCGGCAGTCGCGCAGCAGGGCGTTGGAGAGCTGGCCGACATGGGTCTCGGGATCGCCCTCGCCGAGGCCCGCGTCCCACATCATCTCCTCGCCATAATGGGCCCAGCCTTCGGCATAAGCGTAGCCGACATAGATCCGCCCGAACAGCAAGGGCGAGCGATTGGCGTGGAGGAAGTTGAGGAAATGGCCGGGCCAGACCTCGTGGACCGAGGTGAACAGGAGGTCGGCCTCGCCGGGAACGAACGCGGCCTGGACCTCGGGCGTCCAGCTCGGATCGGGCGGGGCGATATAATAGACGGAAGGCAGGCCGGTCTCATAGGGGCCGGGAATGTCGATATAGGCCGAATTCTGCCGGTTGTAGGGCGGCGCCTCCTCGACATGCGCCTCCTCGGTGCCGGGGATCGAGACGAGATCGTGGCTCCGGATGAAGGCCCTGAGGCCGGCGAGCTGGCGGCGGGCGCCGGCGACCGGGCCGCCCTCGGGCTTCCGCGCGTTCATCCGCTCCATGCAATCGGGCACCGAGGCGCCGGGCGCGAACCGGGCGCAGGCGGCGACGAGCGCCTGCTGGTTGCGCCGGAGGTCGGCGCGGCCGATCGCCTCGAGCTGGTCGAGCGGCATATCGACCATCTCGGTGTCGCGGATCATCCGGGCGAAGCGCTGCGGCCCAAGCGCGAAATCGGTGGTGGCGGTGCGGCGCTGCGCTTCGAGCCAGTCGGCGAGGCCCCGCATCGCCTGCGCGGCCTCGCCCGAGGCGGCGCGCAGCTGCGCCTGCAGCGCCGGATCGCGGACCTCGGCGAAGGCGGCGGTGCCGTCGCCCGGATAATAATCGGCAAAGCCGCCGAACGCCGATTTGCCGTAGTCGATGAAGCTGACCGGCAGCGGCGTGCGCAGATTGGCGCGGATCTGGCGGGCGGCGCGGGGCACTTCGCGCAGATAGGCGATATAGGCGCGCAGCCGCACCGGCGCCGGCGCATAGGGCCGGGTGACGTAGACCGACGGGTCGAGCCCGTGGTTCATGTAATAGGCCGGATTGGTGTGCGGCTGATCGGCCGTCTCGAGCCAGAACAATTCGCCGCGGGCGTGGGCGATCAGATAGTCGCGCTCGAAGCGCTGGGTGCGGGTCAGCCGGCGCGGGTTGAACGCGGCGGCGGCGGCGATCGCGCTGCGCAGCCGCTGGATCTCATTGCGCAGCCCGGTCTCGCTCCAGTCGGGCAGCCGGCCGTCATATTCGTGCTTGCCCTGGTTGACCGCGAAGGCCGGGTTGGCGCGGAAATCCTGATCGATGAAGCGGGCGATGAAGGCGGGCCAGCTCTCGGCGCCGGCATGCGGCGCCGGCCGGCGCTGCGCCGCCGCCATGTCCGGCCGGACCGCGGCGGAGCCGGCGAGGCCGAGCGCGGCCGCGATGAGGACGAGGGAAGTGAGCCGGTGCGCCATCGCAGCCTCCGTACGAATCCAGCCCGCCCGGCGCGCTTCTGCACCCAAAATCGCTTCGGCGCCAGCGCCAGCGATCAGCGATGTTGAAGCGCCCGCCGCAGCGGCCTAACTGCATCCCCAGATGCCGGGCCCCTCCCCCTTCGCCATCGCGGACTTCCGCTTCTACTGGGTGACCCGGCTCGCCTCGACCATCGCCCAGATGATCATGGTGATCGTGATCGGCTGGCAGGTCTACGACATCGCCCGGGAAACGATGGGCTGGAAGGCCGCCTCGTTCCAGCTCGGCCTGATCGGGCTCGTCCAGTTCGTGCCCTTGTTCGCTCTCACACTGGTCACCGGCTGGACCGCGGACCGGCTCGACCGCCGCCTCGTCGCCCGGGCGACGATCGCGCTCGAATTGCTCTGCGCGGCCATTCTCGGCTGGCTCGCCTGGACCGGGTCGACGAGCCTGATCGCCCTGTTCGCGGTCGCCGCCATGCTCGGCGTCGCCCGCGCCTTCGCGATGCCGGCGCTGCAGGCGCTGGCGCCCAATCTGGTGCCGCGCGACATCCTCCCCCGGGCGATCGCGATGAGCTCGATCGCCTGGCAGTCCGGGGCGATCGCCGGGCCGGCGATAGGCGGCTATCTCTACGCGCTGGCGCCGCATCTGCCCTACGCGACCGCCGGCGCCCTGTTCGGCCTGTCGCTGCTCTGCATGTTCCTGATCGGCCCCAGGCCGCGCACCCCGATCGAGGGCTCGAAGCATCCCTGGCACCAGATGGTCGACGGGCTTCGCTACGTGCGCGGCAACAAGCTCGTGCTCGGCGCGATCTCGCTCGATCTGTTCGCGGTGCTGCTCGGCGGGGCGACCGCGATGCTGCCGGTGTTCGCCCGCGACATCCTCCACGCCGGGCCGACCGGGCTCGGCCATTTGCGCGCCGCGCCCGCGCTCGGCGCGACCCTGACCGCGATCTGGTTCTCGTTCCGGCCGCTGAAGCGCGACGTCGGCGTCAAGATGCTCGCCGCGGTCGCCGTGTTCGGCGCGGCGACGATCGCCTTCGGCCTGTCGCGCTGGATGCCGCTGTCGCTCGCCTGCCTCGCCTTGCTCGGCGCCGCCGACATGCTCTCGGTCTATGTCCGCCAGTCGCTGATCCAGCTCTACACGCCGGACGACAAAAGAGGCCGGGTCGGCGCGGTCTCGTCCTTGTTCATCTCCGCCTCGAACGAGCTCGGCGAGGCGGAGAGCGGCTTCCTCGCCGCCCTGATCGGCCCGGTCGCAGCGGTCGTCGCCGGCGGCATCGGCGCGATCGGAGTCACCCTCCTGTGGGCGAAATATTTCCCCGAATTGCGCCGCGCGCGCAGCTTCGACGCGCCGCCGCCGGACGTCCGGCCGAGGGAGGCTCTCCCCTAAGGGTCCATAGGCTACTTCTGCTCGAGCTCCTCCCGGCGGAGCTGTTCCTGCTCCTCGCGCGGCGGCTGCGGCATCGGCGCATCGACGATGATGGCGATCTCGCCGATCCTGACCGGGCTGCGCGGCCGCAGCGCCTGCGCCCTGACGTCGCGCTCCCGTCCGGTGGTCGGCACCAGCAGCACCTCCAGGGTCGCCGGGTCGAGGCCGCGGATCGCGCGGTAGATCGGGAAGACGAACTCGGCGGGATGGAAGTGCCGGGGACGATCTCTCAGCCCCGCGCCGAACAGCGAGACGATGCCGACGAGGGTCCGGGGATTGGGGGTGAAGTCGGCGCGGCCGACATGCACCTCCCAGCTGATCTCCGGCGCCCTGTCGGCCTCGACGTCGCCGAGGCGCAAGGCGACGTTGCGCTGCGCCAAGCGCGAAATGTCGATCAGCCGCCGGCCCGCATCCCCCGGCTCGCGCGGCAGCAGCGGGATTCTGACCGGCTCCCGTTCCAGCACGATCGCCCGTCCCAGCCGCGCCAGGATCGTGGCCTCCAGGATCTGCGCGCTGAAAACGCGCGGGCAATATTGGTTCACCTGCGGCGGCTCGCCTTCATAGGAATAGCTGAGCTGCAGCGCGGCGCGCAGCACGTCGCACCCTTTCAGGCTGACCGGCTGGCAGCATTCGTCGAAGAAGGTGTAGGTCGTATTCCGCCAGGTCGTGTCGCCGACCGGGCTGGTCCGGCCGCCGCCCTGCGCGAGCCACAGGTTCCAGAGCCGGTCGACATAGGCATGGTGCACATAGAAGATCGGGTCCAGCGCCGCGGTCACGACGCAGCACATGTTGCCGTTGACCGCGCCGTGAACGGTTCCGTGCGGTCCGCTCACGCCGCCCTGCGCACTGAAATAGTTGAGCGACGTCATGGCATTGTTCACGGCCGTCCCCAGATTGAGCGACAGCAGGCCGCCGCCGTTGATGCCGGGGTCGCGGGAGGCATCGAACAGCTGCGCGTCGGTGGCGACGCGGAACGGCGCCGGAAGCGCGCGCTCGGCCGGATTGCCCCAGTCCCAATAGGGAATCGCCCAATCGTACATGGCGCCGTATTTCCGCACGATCCGCTCGAAGAAATACAGATACATGCGGTGCCAGGCCCAGAAGAAATTCGAGTCGAGGTGGCAGGTGTTCCAGGACGGCAGATTGCTCGGGTCGGTGGTGCCGTGGATCGCGGCCTGGTAGAACCAGCTGCAGGGATTGGCGTTGGGAAGCAGCCGCATCGCCCGGATCGCCCGGCGGTAGCCGCGCAGGATGGGATCGTTGGCCGCCATCGTCGAAGCGTTGCGGCGCACCGTCGGGCCGACCGCATAATCGGCCAGCGCGGGCACGCCGAGGAAGAACTGGCTGCCCGCCACGATCGACGCGGCGGCGCCGGTCTTGAGCAGCTGGCGGCGGTCTATTCTGCTGTCCATGGCCATTCTCCCCGGTTGAGAGTCCGACATAGGCCATGGGGAACAGGCGGGCCTGCCCTAATGCCTCCGTTTCGGATCATCGCCGCGCGCCGGCGGCAATCTCGTTCGGCGGCGCCGGGGCCATAGGAATCCGCGCTTTTTGGCCCTATCTCTTTTTCCGGACGTGACTATCGCCGCGATGGAGGAACAGCCCGCATGAAAGCCGCCAATATCCTCGAGACGATCGGCAGCACGCCGCACGTCCGCGTCAACCGCCTGTTCGGCGAGGCCGAGGTGTGGATCAAGCAGGAGCGGGTCAATCCCGGCGCCTCGATCAAGGACCGCATCGCGCTGGCGATGATCGAGGACGCCGAAAAGTCCGGCAAGCTGAGGCCCGGCGGCACGATCATCGAGCCGACCTCGGGCAATACCGGCATCGGCCTCGCCATGGTCGCCGCGGTCAAGGGCTACAAGCTGGTCCTGGTCATGCCCGAGAGCATGAGCCTCGAGCGGCGCCGGCTGATGCTCGCCTACGGCGCGAGCTTCGACCTCACGCCGAAGGAGAAGGGGATGAAGGGCGCGATCGCCCGCGCCGAGGAGCTGATCGCCGGGACGCCGAACAGCTGGATGCCGCAGCAATTCGAGAACCCCGCCAATCTCGAGGTTCACCGCCGGACCACCGCGCGCGAGATTCTCGACGATTTCCGCGACGCCCCGCTCGACCTCCTGATCACCGGCGTCGGCACCGGCGGCCACATCACCGCCTGCGCCGAGGTGCTGAAAGCCGAATGGCCGGGCTTGCAGGTGTTCGCGGTCGAGCCGACCCTGTCGCCGGTCCTCTCCGGCGGCCAGCCCGGCCCGCACCCGATCCAGGGCATCGGCGCCGGCTTCGTCCCGGCGATCATGGAGACCAGCCTCCTCGACGGCATCATCCAGGTCGAGCCCGCCGACGCCAAGGAAATGGCCCGCCGCTGCGCCCGGGAGGAGGGCGTCCTCGTCGGCATCAGCTCGGGTGCCACCCTCCAGGCGATCAGGCAAAAGCTCGCCGAAGTGGGCCCGGGCAAACGCATCCTCGGCTTCAACTACGATACCGGCGAGCGCTACCTCTCGGTGCCGGACTTCCTGCCCGAATAGCAGTCCTTTCATACGGCATATCGGAACGGTGAGCGGTCACGCAGTGACAGTCCAATCTTTGCCGAAAAGCCGAAGCGAGGCGATCCGATGCCTAAATTCGTGTTGATGGAGCATACTGACGGCAGCGAGTCGTGGATCAACCCTAATCTGGTGGTGGAGGTGAGGTCGGGGATTCCACGAGATGGGCGGCCAACAGCGACAATCTATCTCTCCGGGGGTTTTGGCCGCGATGCATTTGGCACGAAGGATGAGATCGTGCGCCTGCTTCAATCCTGACACGTGAGTTGGCAGATTCCGGGGACAGGTACGTGCCTGGTGAGCTGAGGGACAGCTACTGGTAGCCGTCCCCTTTTGCCGGAGCCCAAAAAACAGGGACAGTCGCTATTTTCGGTCGCGCCTCGAGACCAGAGCGGCGATCAGCTGGTCCAGCGGCCGAACCTGGTCGAGCGCCTGCGCGACAGCGGCCAGATCCCGCGCCGCCGTCGCCACCGCAATCGCCTCGTCATAGCGCTTGGCGCGGCCGAGCATCTCGGCGCGCTTGCGCTCGGAGCGGAAGTAAAAGCCACTCGCCTCGCCGCCCGGCGCGGAACGGAAGAGTTGCGCGCCTTCAGCCGCCAGTCGCAAGGCCTCGTCGCGGCGCCAGGGCAATTGGAAAAGCGCGTAGGCGTAAGCGTTTTTCGCTTCGCCAACGCTCGCTTGGGGCGCACCGTGGCGAATGCGCAAGTCGAGCGATGTCCTGAAATCGTCGAGCGCCCGCAGGTATCGCCACGGCTCGCCGAGGCGTGCCAGCCTGGCTTGGGCGCTGCCGGTCATCTGGAGCAAGTTGCTCGGCTCCCCCGCATGGTTTTGAAGCTGGGTCTGCGAGAGCGCGAGCGACTGGCGAAAGAACCGCCGCGCAGTCCAGATCGAGCGGACCTTGGCCCCGATCGAATAATAAGCGCTGGCGCGAGCACCGAGCGGCATGTCGTCGCGCCCCACCACTGTCCGGACATGGGTCAGCTCGTTCAGCGCCGCGAGGCATCCCATTGGATGCGATCCATGAATGCCGTACCAAGCTGCCGAGGAGTTCCACAGCTCGAGCGCGCGCTGAAGGTCGCCGCCGAATTGGCCGAATCGATCCGCGATGGGTATTCGCGCCAGTTCGCGTAGCGCCATCCAGATATAGGAGAGCTTCGCGAGCTGCCCCAGTGGCGCGCCGTCGGCGGCTGCGGCGGATTCGACCTTGGCCAAAGATTGCTTCAGCACGGCTTCATTGGCGTCTCGGCTGCCCTCCTCCCGCAGCACCCCGCCAAGAAAGTCCAGGCGAGGATCGAGCGCCTCATTGCTGATCGAACGGCGAACCCTTCCGATGCTGACCGCGTCCAGGAGCCAGGTCGAACTGTCCGCGGGCCGCGCGACCAGCGCTCGGCAAAAGTCGTCGAACACATCGATCAGCGTCCGGCGATCAACCTCGATAATCCGGTGGCCGAGGCTGTGAGTCACGAGACGAAGGAATTCCTGCATCGGCGCGCTCGGCGGCAGCTCACGCGAACGCACAACGCAAATCGGCTTGCTGGTGATCGAGGCTTCGAGCAGCTCGGCCTCGAAAAACGAAACGGCGGCGCGAACCTCGGTTGGCTGATCCTGCAGCAACACGCCCGTACCGTGGCGTTCGAACAGCATGCCGAAGAATGCATCCGATTCCGCCATCAGCCGGACACAGCCTTCCAGGATGGCCGGGTGGTCATTCCGGGTAACGGCCTTCCTTATTGCACGGTCCCGCTCGGCGAGAACAACCTCGATGCCGAAACCCTTGCCGCGACGTTTGAGGTCGCGGCGCAACTGCATCAGGTCTTCCGCGCCGGTCTCGCGAGCGCTGAACGAAGAAGAGAGATAAAGCCGCGTCGGGTCTCTCCTAGCGCATCCGCGCCATTGCGTGGAGGAAGTCGGCATAGCCCATCGCCGCTTCCTTGAGGCCGGCAACGCTCGGGGTGCGGCTTTCGACGATGAAATATTCGTCGGGGGCGTGGGCGCCGCTGCCGTAGCCGAGGCCGAACTGGCCGGCGCCGACCCGCAGCGGCGCGCCGGTGAAGACGTAGCCCGGCCAGGAGCCGGCGCTGCGCGGGTAGAGCGAATGGGTGACGTTGGCGCGGGTGTAGACCGCCTGCTGGGCGCGGACGACGAGCGCATCCTCGGCGGTCTCGGTCGGGTCGTAGCCGCCCGACATGTTGACCTCGATGTCGGCGAAGCCGCGCGCGGCGAGATGGCGGCGCAGCTTGGGCAGCGCGTCGGCGACACTCATGTCCGGCACCAGCCTGAGGTCGAGCTTGGCCACCGCCCGGCCGGGCAGGATGGTCTTGCCGCCCGGGCCGGTATAGCCGGCGACCAGCCCCTCGATGTTGACCGTCGGCTGCGAGGTCAGCCGTTCGAGCGATTCGCGCCAGGGCAGATCGTCGATCCAGCGCCGGACGCCGAGCGCGCGCTTGACCTCCTCCTCGCTCCGGTTGCGCGCCGATTCGGCGATCAGCGCCCGCTCGCGCACCGTCAGCGGCCGGACATGCTCGAACCAGCCGTCGATCGCCGGCCGGTTGCCGTGATCGGCGACCAGCGTCTGCAGCGCCTCGACGAGGTGCCAGACCGGGCTGTCGACCTGCGCCTTGAGGCTCGAATGGATGTCGTGCGCCGGGCCGCGGCCCCAGCGCTCGCCCGAGGAGACCAGCTCGCATTCGATGATCCCCTTGGCGCCGAGGTTGATCTGCACCGCGCCGTTGGCGCCCTGCGCGGCCGAGGGGATGATGACGCCGCTCGCCCGCCGCATCGCGGCGAGCACCGCGACATCGTCGAACACGTTGTGGAAATGGGGCGAGCCGATCTCCTCCTCCCCTTCGGCGAGCAGGACGAGGTTGACCGGCAGCCGCTTGTTCGCCGCCCTGAACGCATGCAGCGCGGCGAGGAAGGCGCCTTCCGGCCCCTTCTGGTTGACCGCGCCGCGGCCGCGGATGGCGCGGCCGAGCGGATGATCGAAGATCCGCCCCTCGAGCGGCGGCGAGGCCCATTCGGCCGGGTCGAACTGCTTGACGTCGTACATGAAGTAGATGCCGACGGTGCGCGCCGCGCCGGCGTCGAGCAGGCCGAACACGGCGGGGACGCCGCCGGTCGGCACCTTGCGCACGCCGGTGAAGCCGGCCTCGGTCGCGAGCCGGGCCATATGGTCGGCGCCCTCGGCGATGTTCAGCTGCTCGGCGGCGATGGTGGGGAGCGCGATCCATTGCTGGATTCGGCGCACCGATTCCTCGAAGCCGGCGTCGATCGCGCGCGAAATCGCCTCGCGATCGCCCTGGGCGAAGGCCGCGCCCGGCGCGAGCAGGGCGGTGGCGGTGGCGGCGGCGCCCTTGAGCAGGGTGCGGCGGTCGGTCTCGGTCATCATACTCCCCCTGTGCTGCGGCGCGGATTGAATACGCGCGGGCCTGTGCTGTCCAGCCGGAACTGCGCGCTTCCGGCCGGCGTTCTCGCCCCGCAACAATTGGAGCCGGACCATGGAAGACAGAGAAGTCGAACGCGAGACGGTGGTGGTGGCCGGCGGCCGCGACGGCGGCGGCAGCGGCGGCGCGATCGCGGCGATCCTGGTGATCCTGGTGATCGCGGTGCTCGCCTTCCTCTATTTCGGCGGCTATCTCCAGCGCGCCGCGGACCAGACCGACATCAACGTCAACGTCGCCGCGCCGAAGATCGAGTTGCCCGACATCAAGATCGAAACGCCGCCGGCCGCCCAGCAGCAGCAGCCCGCCGACGCCAACAAGCAGTGAAGGCGCCGGCGCCCCGCCGGGGCATGCCATCGGTCGCGCTCGACGAGGCCGAATATAAAAGGCGCTTCAGAGCGCAGTTCGCCGATCCCGCCTTCGACGCGGTCGCGGCCGAGCTCGAGCGGGTCGCCGCCGTCGCCTGGGACGGTTATGCGAACGGCCGCAAGTCGCCGCGCACCGAACAGGCCGGAGCCGGCTATGCCGACCCCGATTACGACCTGGCAAGCGACTGGATCGCCGCCCGCGCCGCGGTGAAGAAAGCTCAGGCCGAATATGAGGACCCGGCGCAACCGCCTTGCATTCTCATCATAAACGGCTCATCGCGGAGCGAGCATACCTGCCCCGGCGAGATGTCGAAGAGCTGGCGCCTCACCGAGATCGCGGCCGAGATTTGCGGGCGGGACGGGGTCAAGGTCGAGATCCTCAACCTGTCCCGCCTCGCCGCCGAATACGGCGCGAAGATCCATCCCTGCAAGGCCTGTTTCTCGACCGCGGCGGCGCTCTGCCACTGGCCCTGCTCCTGCTACCCGAACCATGCGCTCGGCCAGACCCAGGATCTGATGAACGACATCTATCCCTTGTGGGTAAGAGCGCACGGCATCATGCTGATAACGCCGGTCAATTGGTACCATACTTCCTCGCCGATGAAGCTGATGATCGATCGCCTGGTCTGCGCCGACGGCGGCAATCCCGATCCCACCGCGACCCACGGCAAGGACCCGCTGAAAGCCAAGCAGCTCGAGCTCGACGGCTGGCCCTATCCCCGCCACCTCGAAGGCCGCCTGTTCGCGGTCGTCGTCCACGGCGACGTCGAGGGCGCCGAGAACGTCCGCCGCAGCCTCGTCGACTGGCTCCGCTTCATGCACCTCGTCCCCGCCGGCGTCCCCGCCGAGCTCGACCGCTATATCGGCTATTGGCAGCCCTATGCGACCAGCCACGACGCGCTCGACCGGGATCTGGCGATCCAGGAGGAGGTGCGGAACGCCGCCCGCACCCTGCTCGAGGCGGTCCAGGCCCGCCGCTCCGGCCACCTCGTCAGCGCCGGCGAGGATCTTCCCCAGCCGCGGCAGAAGTGAGACTTTGCGAGGCCTGGCGCGCTAGTACAAGTGCACGCGCGGCACGTCGTCGGCGGCGCAGCGCCGGCACACGAGCTGGTTGCGAACGCCGAGACTGTTTGTGACAATCGGAGCGGCAAGCCTGAACCAGGAAGACCGCCACAGGCCCTGATATCGATCGAACCGCCCGAACGAGCCATCCTTGGTAAGCAAATCCACTCCTCGATGCTGAGCCAGGATGACGTGCCAATGTTCGCATCGCCGGCAAACCAGCGCCGCCACAGAACCTTTTCGAGCAGCCATGACCTGCTCCAATGGGTAATCATTGCTTTCAACGGCGGAGGTTCGATATTGGCTGTCGGTCAGCTGGACAACGCCTCCAATAGCGATCCTTGAATCGCCTGCGTGCTCTGCCCTAAAAAGCGTCGCGCGATTCGTAAGAAAGGCGCTCTTTATTCCCCGGAATTTGAACCAGCCAAAGATTCCACTCATGATGATCTTGCCCGAGAACGGAGGATTGCTGACGTCTTATCGCGAGGAGGAGGACGGATCATAGCTCATTATTTGGAATGGGCATAGCCCGATCGCGCGGTTGAGCCGCCGCTTCGGTTCCGCGGCGGCAGCCAGCGGGCGACCGGCAGCAGGGCGATCGTGAACGGGACGAGACCGACCAGCGAGGGACGGCAGCGGGCATTAACCGGTTTCCAAGACCCGGCTGATAGGGCGGGTCTTCATGCGTATTTGCTTCCGTGCCGCTGCCGCGTTGCTCGCCGCCTTTTCCGCGGCGGCGCCGGCGCTCGCCTCCGACGCGCCCGAGCCGTTCGTCGCCAGCCGCGATTCGGCGGCGTTCGAGCGCTCGCTGCATTGCCTCGCCGAGGCGGTCTATTACGAGGCGCGCAACCAGTCCGAAGACGGCCAGCGCGCGGTCGCCCAGGTGGTGCTGAACCGGGTCCGTCATCCGGCCTATCCGAACAGCGTCTGCGGCGTCGTCTACCAAGGCTCCGAGCGGGTCACCGGCTGCCAGTTCACCTTCACCTGCGACGGCTCGCTCGGCGGGGGGATCGAGCCCTATGCCTGGGAGCGCGCCCGCCGGATCGCCGCGGCGGCGCTCAGGGGCAGCGTCTATCGTCCGGTCGGGCTCGCCACCAATTATCACACCACCGCGATCAGCCCCTATTGGGCGCCGAGCCTCGTTCCCCAGATCACGCTCGGCGACCATATCTTCTATCGCCGGCCGGGCAGCGGCACGGTCGAGGCGTTCAGCCAGGCCCCGGCCCCGGACGATCCCGGCTGGGTGCCGCAGACGCGCCAGGCCGGTGTCGGCGGCGGGCGCAATGCGACGACCGTCGCCTACGAGATACCGGTCCGCGAAATCGCCATCGTCGAGCGGCCGCTGCTGTTTCGAACGATCGGCGGGCGCCGGCCGGCCGCGTCCGGCCCGAGCCGGCGGCCGCCGCGCGCCGCTGCCCTCCGCCCGGGCCCGCGCCTGTCGATCGAGGGCGGAGTCAGGGTCTATCGCGGCGGCGGCGCGGCCGATTAGTTGCGCGGCGCCGACTGTCGAACTGGGGGCGCCGCGACAGAAATGAAGGATGATTGATTCCACTGGCTGCCGCGACTATCTATCCGGCGTGGAGCAACCGATGCCCGAACCTGTTTTTTTTGACTCTGCGCACAAGACGGCCTCGATCACGAGGCTGGGTCTGGCATTCTCGCCGCTATTAGGTTTCCTGGTGTTGTTGGCGGCTGCCCTCAGTTCTTGAAGCGCGCGCTCAGCAGACCGACGATAAGTCCGAAAAATATATAGCCATAAAGAGCTTCGATCGCTGCAAACACCCTCAGCTCCGGCAGCGGTGTAAGGTCGCCATAGCCAAGCGTCGTCCAGGTAACGATGCTGAAGTAGAGCGCATCCCAGAAGGAATCGGCCGCGGAAGTTGAGGCGTGAAGCCCGATTGCATGGTGGACGAGAGCGAAATGCACGAGCAGCAGCAAGCTTTGGGCGGAGAGCGACACGATCACCCAGCCATTCGTCCATTCGTGCCGGGAGAGCATAACGACGGCGAGGATGGCCGGACAGGCCATCAGGAAAGCGCTCAGATACGCTAGGCTATGGTGGAGCGCAAATGCCCACGGGAGGAAACAGGCACCAGCGGTGAAGACAAGCTGACCTGCAATCGGTACAATATAGAATGCGATCTGCTGCGTTCTCTGGGACATAGTCGTCAACTCAACCTTCATTGCCTTCGTGCCGGCCTTCACCGCTATTTGAATGGGCAAGCACCGCGCGCGCAATATTAAACACGCCAATTGGTTCAATCGCTTTCAATTCCGCGGCGCCTGCCGCCGGTAGCTGAGCGCCTCGGCGATATGCACCCGCCCCACCGTCTCGCTCCCCGCCAGGTCCGCCACCGTCCGCGCCACCCGCATCACCCGGTGATAGCCGCGCGCTGACAGGCGCATCGCCTCGGCGGCCTGGGCGAGCAGGCGGCGGCCGGGCTCCTCCGGGGTCGCCACTTCGTCGAGCAGCTCGCCGTCGGCTTCGGCGTTGGTGCGGATGCCGCGGGCCTGGTAGCGCCGGGTCTGGACGGCGCGGGCGCGGGCGACCCGGCGGGCGACCTCGGCCGAGCCTTCGGCCGGCGGCGGCAGGACGAGGTCGGCGGCGGCGACCGCGGCGACCTCGACATGAATGTCGATCCGGTCGAGGAACGGGCCCGAGACCTTGGCCTGATAATCGGCGGCGCAGCGCGGGGCGCGGGCGCAGGCGAGCGCGGGATCGCCGAGATGGCCGCAGCGGCAGGGATTCATCGCCGCGACCAGCTGGACCCGCGCCGGGAAGGTGACATGGGCGTTGGCGCGGGCGACCTGGACCCGGCCGGTCTCGAGCGGCTGGCGCAGCGAATCGAGGACGTTGCGCTGGAATTCGGGCAATTCGTCGAGGAACAGCACGCCGAGATGGGCGAGGCTGACCTCGCCCGGCTTCACCTTGAGGCCGCCGCCGACCAAAGCCGGCATCGAGGCGCTGTGGTGCGGCGCGCGATAGGGCCGGGTGCGGATCAGCCGGCCGTCCTTCAATTCGCCGGCGACCGAGGCGATCATCGACACTTCGAGCGCCTCGGACGGGGTCAGCTCGGGCAGGATCGCGGGCAGGCAGGCGGCGAGCAGCGACTTGCCGGCGCCCGGCGGCCCGGTCATCAGCAGATTGTGGCCGCCGGCCGCGGCGATCTCGAGCGCGCGCTTGGCGCTCTCCTGGCCCTTTACCTGGGCGAGGTCGGGCCCGGCGCCGGGCGGGTCGGCCTCGCCGGGCGCCGGGGCGGCAAGCACCGCGCTGCCGCGCAGATGATTGAGCAGGGCGATGAGGTCGGGGGCCGCGATCAGCTCGATGTCGCCGGCCCAGGCGGCTTCGGGCCCCTGCCCCGCCGGGCAGATCAGCCCGAGCGAACGCGCCGAGGCGTGGATCGCCGCGAGCAGCACCCCCGGCGAGGGTGCGATCCGGCCGTCGAGGCAGAGCTCGCCGACGGCGACATATTGGCTCAGCGTCTCGCGGTCGATCACCCCCATCGCGGCGAGCAGGCCGAGCGCGATCGGCAGATCGTAATGCGAGCCTTCCTTGGGCAGGTCGGCGGGCGAAAGGTTGACCGTGATCCGCTTGGGCGGAAGCGACAGGCCGATCGCGGCGAGCGCGGCATGGACCCGCTCGCGGCTCTCCCCGACCGCCTTGTCGGGCAGCCCGACGACGAGGAACTTGGGCAGCCCCGCGGCGACCTGGACCTGGACCTCGACCGCGCGCGCCTCCAGCCCGAGAAACGCAACCGTGGCGACATGCGCGACCATTTGCCCGCTTTCCATCCAGACAGGATATGTTTTCATCCGTTTTGGATGGATCGGCGCGCGAAGTCGAGAGGCGCATTTGCAGCGGCGGCCGGCCGTTCCTACATCGCGGCGATGAGCGACCAGCGACGCCGGATGCAATGGACCGAGATGCCGCTGGTGCGCCATGCGCTCGTCGCCCTCGGCTTCCTCCTGATCGCTCTGACCCCCGTCGTCGGGCCGATTCCCGGCCCCGGCGGGATCATCGTCTTCGGCGCCGGCTTGAGCCTGATCCTCAAATATACCGGCTGGGCGAAGCGGCTCTACGTCCGCCTCAAGCGCAAGCATCCGAACAAGGGCCGCTGGGCGGACTGGAGCCTCCGGCGCGCCAGCGCCCGCCGCCGCGAGGAGATCCGCAAGCAGGGCCAAGCCGAGAATTGACTTTGGCGCCGGCCTTGCCTATCGCGCTCGCCGACGAGGCCGCCTTGTGGCGGCCCTTTTCTTTCGACTTCGAATTACGAGGAATGAGCGATGAAGCGCACCTTCCAGCCGAGCAATCTCGTGCGCAAGCGCCGGCACGGCTTCCGCGCCCGGATGGCGACCGTCGGCGGGCGCAAGGTCCTGGCCGCGCGCCGCAGCCGCGGCCGCAAGAAGCTGTCGGCCTAAATACGGCCATTATCGGCAAGCTGAGGCGCCGCGCGGACTTTCTCGCCGCGAACGGCGCCCTGCGCGCGCCCACGCCGGGCTTCGTCCTTCTCGTCCGCCCGCGCGGCGACGGCGACCCGGCGATGCGGCTCGGCCTCACCGTGTCGAAGAAGGTCGGCAACGCCGTCGTCCGCAACCGGATGAAGCGGCGCCTGCGCGAGCTGGCCCGGGCCGTCCTGCCCGAGGCCGGGCTCGCCGGCGCCGATCATGTCCTGATCGGCCGCCAGAGCGGGATCGAGCGGCCCTTCGCCGAGCTCGCCGCCGAGCTCGAGAAAGCGCTCCGCAAGGTGAAGGAAAAAGCCGTTCGGCCTGAGCTTGTCGAAGGCCTTTCCTTCTCTTCGTCCGGCAAAAGCAAGGAGAGGGCTTCGACGGCCCCGGATCCAGTCCGGGGCCGAACGGATTTGGGCAACTCCCAGGGTCCGGGGACGGATTCGTGATCGCGAAGCTGCTGATCCTGATCGCGCGCGGCTGGCAATTGGGGCCGTCGCGCATCCTGCCGCCGAGCTGCCGCTACCAGCCGAGCTGCTCGGCCTATGCAATCGCCGCGCTTTCCCGCTATGGCGCGCTGCGCGGGTCCTGGCTGGCCGCCAGGAGGCTCGCGCGCTGCCACCCCTGGGGGGGATCCGGCTACGACCCCGTACCCGAGAGCGACGGAAGGCTGAGGCACTGAAGGTGAACAACGATAACAGAAACATGATCCTCGCGGTCGTCCTTTCGGCGATCGTGCTGTTCGGCTGGACCTTCGTCTCCGATCGCTATTTCACGCCCGCCAACCCGCCCGTCACCAGGATCGAGAAGGGCCGCGAGGTGGCGACGCCGCAGCCCCAGGCGAGCCCCGGGTCGAACGCGCCGGCGGCGATACGGGACCGCGCCGGCGTGCTGCGCGAAAGCCCGCGCATCGCCATCCGCACGCCGCGCCTCGCCGGCTCGATCAACCTCAAGGGCGCCCGGATCGACGATCTCGTCCTCACCCGCGAGCGCGAGACGATCGCCGCCAATTCGCCGCCGGTCCGGCTGTTCTCCCCGGCCGGCGCTCCGGGCGCCTATTTCGCCGGCTTCGGCTGGACCGGCCAGAACGTCGCTCTGCCCGGCCCCGACACGATCTGGCAGGCGAACGGCGCCGCGCTGACTCCGGCGACCCCCGTCACCCTGAGCTGGAACAACGGCCAGGGGCAGATTTTCGAGATCCTGCTGTCGGTCGACGACGGCTATCTGTTCAGCGCCGAGCAGCGGGTCGTCAACCGCGGCGCCGGCGCGGTCGCGGTGCGGCCCTTCAGCCTCGTCAGCCGGGTCGGGCCGTCGCACGATCCCGACACCTGGCCGGTTCATGTCGGGCCGATGGGCGTGTTCAACGGCGCCGCCGATTACAGCAACAATTACAGCGACGTCGCCGCCGACGGCACGCGCCGGTTCGCGAGCCGCGGCGGCTGGCTCGGCTTCACCGACAAATATTGGCTGGCGGCGATCATCCCCGATCAGGCGAGCAGCGTCGAGGCCGCGCTTCGCCACAGCAACGCCACCGACAGCTATCAGGCCGATTATGCCGCGCCGCTGGCCCTGGTCGCGCCGAACGGCGCCACCCGCTACGCCTCCCATCTGTTCGCCGGCGCCAAGGAGGTCCAGCTGCTGCAGAGCTATTCGGACACGCTCGGCACCGAGATCGAGCGGGCGATCGACTGGGGCTGGTTCCGCTGGTTCATGAAGCCGATCTTCTACCTGCTCAACTGGCTCTTCGCCCATATCGGCAATTTCGGCCTCGCCATCATCTGCCTGACCCTGATCGTCCGCACCCTCCTGTTCCCGATCGCCCAGCGGCAGTTCAAGTCGATGGCGGCGATGCGCGCGATCCAGCCCAAGATGAAGGCGATCCAGGATCGTTATGCAGACGACCGCATGACCATGCAGCAGGAGGTGATGAAGCTCTACAAGGAGGAGAAGGTCAATCCGGCGGCGGGCTGCCTGCCGATCTTCCTCCAGATCCCGGTCTTCTACGCGCTCTACAAGGTGCTGATGGTCTCGGTCGAGATGCGCCACAAGCCGTTCGTGCTGTGGCTCCGGGACCTTTCCGCGCCCGATCCGCTGACCCCGGTCAACCTGTTCGGCTATCTGCCGTTCACGCCGCCGCACATGCTCGCCATCGGCGTCCTGCCGATCCTGCTCGGCATCACCATGTGGCTGCAGATGCGCCTCCAGCCGCAGATGCCCGATCCCGTCCAGCGCCAGATTTTCGGGCTGATGCCGTGGGTGCTGATGTTCGTGATGGCGAGCTTCGCCGCCGGCTTGCAGCTCTACTGGGTGACCAACAACATCCTCACCATCGCCCAGCAGAAATGGCTCTACAGCCGCCATCCCCAGCTGAAGGCGCAAGCGGCGACGTGAGCGCGGCGGCGGAGCTGGAGGAGACCGCGCGCAAGCTCTTCGCCGGGCCCGTGGCCTTCCTGAAATCCGCGCCCGAGCTCCGATTCCTGCCCGACCCCGGAGTCCCGGAAATCGCTTTCGCCGGCCGGTCCAACGTCGGCAAATCCTCCCTGCTCAACCGGCTGACCAACCGGGCAAGCCTGGCGCGCACGTCGAACACGCCCGGGCGGACGCAGGAGCTGAACATCTTCGAGGTCGGCGCGCCGGTCCGCCTGCGCCTCGTCGACATGCCCGGCTACGGCTTCGCCAAGGCGCCGAAGGATCTGGCGCGCAAATGGCGCTACCTCGTCAACGATTATCTGCGCGGCCGCCAGGTGCTGAAGCGCACGCTGCTGCTGATCGACAGCCGCCGCGGCATCGCCGACGTCGACCGCGCGGTGATGCAGATGCTCGACGAGGCCGCGGTCAGCTACCGTCTGATCCTCACCAAGGCCGACAAGGTGAAGGCGAGCGCGCTGGCCGAGGTGACCGCGTTGACCGGAGAGGAAGCGCGCAAGCATCCTGCCGCCCACCCCGAGATCATCGCCACGTCGAGCGAAAAGGGCCTCGGCATGGACCGGCTGCGCGCGGCGGTGCTAGAGGCGGCGCTCGGCTGAGTCACCTCGCCGTTCTCCCGCGAAAGCGGGAGTCCAGCCAGGCCTCGGAACCGCGCGACCGCCGCCTGGGCCCCCGCTTTCGCGGGGGCACGAATTGGGAGACCGCATGCTCAAGCTCATCATCGGCAACAAGGCCTATTCCTCCTGGTCGCTGCGCGGCTGGCTGGCGGTCAAGCAGTCCGGCCTGCCGTTCGAGGAGATCACCGTGCCGATGTTCGACGAGGCCTGGGACAAGCGCACCCAGGGCGACGAGTTCGCGCCGTCGGGCGGCAAGGTGCCGATCCTGTGGGACGACAAGACGGTGATCTGGGATAGCCTTGCGATCGTCGAATGGCTCGCCGACAAGACCGACCGGGCCCGCTACTGGCCGCGCGACGACACCGCCCGTGGCATGGCCCGCTCGATGGCCGCCGAAATGCATTCGGGCTATCCGAACCTGCGCCGCGAGCTGTCGATGAACGTGCGCAGGCAATTCCCGACTCCCGAGCTCGGCGAGCCGGTCAAGGCCGAGATCGCGCGCATCTTCGAGCTCTGGGCCCAGGCGCGCGCCCGGCACGGCGGCGGCGGACCCTACCTGTTCGGCACGTTCGGCGCGGTCGACATCATGTTCGCGCCCGTCGTCACCCGCTTCGTCACCTATGCGATCCCCGTTCCCCGCTTCGTCGCCGCCTACATGGAGACGGTCCTCGACCACGCCTGGCTTCAGGAATGGATCGAGGCGGCGCAGGAGGAGCCCTGGGTGATCGAACAGTACGAGGCGCCGCAGGCCTAGCCCCCAATTCCGTCATTGCGAGGAGCGCAGCGACGAAGCAATCCAGCTGCGGCGGTAGATTGCTTCCCCGGCTTTCGCGGGGTCGCAATGACGGAGCGGGTCAGTAGGCGCTGCCGTCCTTGTGGACGAAGGCGCCGCTGGCGGCGTCGAGGCGCAGGTCGATGTCGGGATAGTGGCAGTCGCTGACCGCTGCCCTGCCGATCGCGACGAAGGTGCAGGGCGCGTCCGAGCGGTTGACGAGGTGGTGGCCGTCGGCGACGCCCTTGAGGAACACCGCGCAATCGCCGGCGCGCATCGCGCTCTCGCCGCCCTCCTCGATCAGCACCGCCTCGCCGTCGAGCATGACGACGAGCTCGTCCTCGCCCTCGTGCCAGTGGCGCTGCGAGGAGATGCCGCCGGGCTCGAGCGTGACGTGGCTGATGCCGAAATCCTCGACTCCCGCGGCGAGGCCGAGCTTGCGGTAATGCCGCTTCGCCATCGCCGCGGCATAAGGCGGCGGATAGCCGGTGCGGTTGATCCGTTCGATCGAGTCGAGGTCGAGCTTGGGCATTTGGCCTCCCATTCGATGGACTAGCTCAAAAACCGTTCGGGCTGAGCTTGTCGAAGCCCTCCCCTTCTCTTGTCATCCTGCGCAAGAAGGAAGGCCCTTCGACAAGCTCAGGGCGAACGGAGTGGGGTGTGAAGTCCGGTGAAATATTCTAGGCCGCGCAGATGAGCGCCGCAATCGACCCCGTCGACCTCGCCGCCCGGCTGATCGCCTGCCCGAGCGTCACCCCGGCGCAAGGGCCGGTGTTCGACGTGCTCGAAGACGCCCTGACGCCGCTCGGCTTCACGGTTCATCGCTTCACCCTCGGCGAGGCGCCGGACGGGCCGGTCGAGAATCTGTTCGCGACGCGAGGCTCGGGTTCGCCCCATTTCGCCTTTGCCGGCCATCTGGACGTGGTGCCGCCGGGCGAGGGCTGGACCGGCGACCCTTTCACCCCTGAAATTCGCGGCGGCCTGCTCCGCGGCCGCGGCGCGGTCGATATGAAGAGCGGCATCGCCGCCTTCGTCGCCGCCGCGGCGGAGACCGCCCATCCCGGCACGCTCAGCCTGATCGTCACCGGCGACGAGGAAGGGCCGGCGACCTGGGGCACGCCGGCGATCATGGCGTGGATGGCGCAGCGCGATATCCGGCCCGACATGATCCTGATCGGCGAGCCGACCTCGGAAGCGCGGCTCGGCGACATCGTCAAGATCGGCCGGCGCGGCTCGGTCAACATGTGGCTGACGATCCCGGGCGTGCAGGGCCATGTCGCCTACCCGCACCGCGCCGACAATCCGGTGCCGAGGCTGGCCCGGCTGATCGCCGCGCTCGAGGCCATTCACCTCGACGACGGCAATGACGCGTTTCAGCCCTCGAACCTGGAGATCACCGCGGTCGCCACCTCGAGCAGGGCGACCAACGTCATCCCCGGCTCGGCCAGCCTTCAGCTCAACATCCGCTTCAACGACCGCCATCGCGGCGCCGATCTCGTCGATCTCGTCCGCCGCACCGCCGCCGAAGCCGCGCCCGGCACCACCGTCGAAGCGAAGATCTCGGGCGAGGCCTTCCTCACCCCGCCCGGCCCGATCTACGATATCGTCAGCGCCGCGATTCTGGCGGAGACCGGGACGAAACCCGCGCTTTCCACCCATGGCGGCACCTCCGACGGCCGCTTCCTGATCGCGCTTTGCCCGGTGGTCGATTTCGGCCTGCCCAACGCGACCATGCACAAGCTCGACGAGGCCGCCGCGGTCGACGACATCCGCGCCCTCCAGCGCATCTATGCGCGGGTGATCGCGGCCGCCCTCCAAAAATAGGGACAGTCCCTATTTACCGATTTGGAAAGAGGGACTGTCCCTATTTTTTGCGCCTGAGCACGATGTAGAGCGCGCCGGCGCCGCCGTGGCGGGGATGGGCGTTCCTCACCGCGGCGATCCGGGCGGCGTGGCGCGAGGCGGCGAGCCAGTCGCCGACCGCCGCCCGGATCGCGCCGCGCCGTTCGCCACCCGAGCGCGGCTTGCCGGTGATCAGCAGCAGCACCCGGTTGCCGGCGGCGATCGCCTGCTCGAGGCGATGGTCGAGCAGGCCGTAGGCGGTCGCCAAGCTGTGGCCGTGCAGGTCGAGAATGCGGTCGGGCGGGACGAGGCCGCGCGCCAGCCGCCGGTCCCAGCTGCCGTCGAGGGTGGTGCCGGGCCCGGCGGCGCGCGCGGGGGCGGCGGCAGCCGGCGCCGGCCGCGGCTTCGCCGGCAAAGGCGGGTCCTCGCTCGGCTCGGCCGCAGGCGCGCCGTGGAGCGGGCGGACGCTGTCGACCACCCTGCGCCAGAGCGCGCGCTCCTCAGCGCTGAGCGGGCGCATGACGCAGCCGGCGCAGCGTTCCGCGCGGCAGCAGCAGGGCCGCGCGGCCGCGAGACTGCATCGACCCGGCGGTCGCCGCCGCCTCGGCGCCCGCGCCCCAGAAGGTGTCGAACCGGTTCGGCCCGCGGATCGCGCCGCCGGTGTCCTGCGCGACCCAGAGGCCGTCGGCGGCCGGATTGTCCATGCCCGAGAGCAGCACCGGCGCCCCGAGCGGCACGAATTTCGGATCGGCGGCGACGCTCGTCCGGGGCGTCACCGGGCGGCCGAGCGCGCCCAACGGTCCCGGCCCGGTCAGCTCCTGGAAGAAAACGTAGGAGGGATTCTCCCGCATCAGCGCCCGTCCCGCCTCGGGATTGGCGGCGATCCAGTCGCGGATGCGCTGCATGCCGACCGGCGCAGGCAGCAGCCCGCGCTCGCGCAAGAGCCGCCCGATCGCGACATATTCGCGCCCGTTCTGCCCGGCATAGCCGATCCGAATCACGCTGCCGTCGGCCAGCAGCAGCCGGCCCGAGCCCTGGATCTGGAGGAAGAACAGATCGACCGGGTCGGCGGCCCAGGCCAGTTCGAGCCCGCGTCCGGCGAGCGCGCCGTCCTCGATCGCGGCGCGGTCGTGGTAGGGGACGTAATTGCCGGCCTCGTCGAGCCGCCCCCTGCCCCGCGCCCCGGTCGCCGGATTGGCGTCGAGCAGATCGGGCGGCTTGCGGTAGATCGGCACCTCGCAGCCCGGCTGCGGCGTCCGGCAGCCGCGTATCTCGGGCTCGTAATAGCCGGTCGCGAAGGCCGCGCCGGCGCCGATCTCGACCGGCTCGAAGCGGGTTCGGAAGAAGCGGGCGAAATCGGCCGGCCGGGCCGCGCACAGCTCGCGCCAATCCTCCGGCCGGGTCAGCCCGCTCGCATCGGCCCGGCTGGTCAGCGAAGGGCAGGAGATCTGGAAGGCGCGCCAGGCGCGCTCGGCCGCCGCCGCCTCGAGCCGGGGCAGCGCCGGCGCGCGGCGCACGCCGGCCTCGAGCGCGGTCGCCGGCGAAGCGGCCGGTGCGGGAGCGGGATGGCGCGGGGCCGGAACGCAGCTCGCCAGCCCGGCAAGCAGGCCGGCCAGCCAGCAGCGCCCGATCAGGCGGCTTCGTCGGTCTCGACGAGAAGCCAGTTGGGATCCTTGCTGGCGAGGTTCCGGCGGAAGGTCCAGATGTCGTTGGTCGGCACCGCGTCGGAGAGCGAGCCGGCGATCAGCTCGCCCTCTTTGTCGCGGGTCACCGCGGCGACGAAGGCGTCGAAGCGGACCTCGATCTCGGCGGTCCGGCCGTCGAGCCGGGCATCCTCGATCGCCGCCCGCTCGATCGCGACCAGGCGGTTGTCGAGGGTGTGGCCGGCGGCCTCGCGCTCGTCGATCGACTCCTCGAAGGCGGCCCGGACCTCGGCGCCGGTGAGGTGGCCGAGCTCCTCGCGGTCGCCCTTCCAGAAGGCTTCGAGCACCATCTTGTAGGCGGCCTGGGCGCCCTCGATGAAGCGGGCGACGTCGAAGCCCGGATCGGCGGCGACGATGGCGCGGATGCCCGCGGCGGCGCCCTGCTCATAGGCGAGGCCGCTGGGCTCGGCGGCATTGGCGGCGACGTCGGGGGCGGCGGCGGCCGGGGCGGCCTCGGGCGCGGCTTCGGGCCGGGTCACCGGCTGCTGCTCGTGGCCGGTCCGCTGGCCGAGCACGGCATAGAGCCTCAGGCCCACGAAGAGGGCGATCATGGCCAGAAGGACGATCTCGACGGTCAACCAGCTTCTCCCGGGGCGACAGGCCTACATAGGCGCGAAGCGGTCCGGTTTCAAATCAGCAATCCCGGCAACGAACGGCGGGCGCGGATGTTGCGCCGAAAGCGGGCTCCTGCTACCCGCCCTTCCCGACCCGGCGCCCCGCGCCCCAACCCTTTTTCGAAAGACTCCCCAGACCATGGCCGAAGACGAAGGCGCCGCCGAGACCAGTGAAGCCGCCGGCAACGGCAACGATTCGCAGCCGCAGGTCGGCGTCCTCGCCCAATATGTGAAGGATCTGTCGTTCGAGAATCCGAACGCGCCGACCGTCTATCAGTGGCAGAGCCAGCCGCAGATGGACGTCCAGTTCAACATCGGCACCCAGATCGCCGGCCCGGACATTCACGAGGTCGCGCTCAAGATCGACATCACCGCCAAGGCCGACGAAGGCACCGCCTTCCGCATCGAATTGCTCTATGCCGGCCTGTTCGCCCTGCGCAACATTCCGGCCGAGCAGCTCCAGCCCTTCCTCCTCGCCGAGGCGCCGCGCCTCCTGTTCCCGTTCGCCCGCAAGATCATCGCCGACGCCGCGATCGAGGGCGGCTTCCCCCCCTTGCGGCTCGATCCGATCGATTTCGCCGGCCTCTACATGCAGAGCGCCGCCCAGCAGGCGGCGGACGAAACCGGCGGCCAGGCCGGGGATGTGACCGGCCAGGCCTAGTCCTTCGATACGGGCCTTCGCCAAGCTCAGTCCCTACTCAGGATGAGCGGATTGTGCTTTATCCCTCGCTCATCCTGAGTAGCCGTTGAGCTTGTCGAAACGGCGTATCGAAGGACCATGGGGGGCCAGCCGGTGAATCTCGTCCGCTCCTTGGGCTCGGTCGGCGGCCTCACTCTGGTCAGCCGGATCCTCGCGCTCGTCCGCGATACGCTGCAGGCGAGCTTCGTCGGCGCCGGTTTCGCCTCCGACGCCTTCTTCGTCTCTTTCCGCCTGCCCAACATGTTCCGCGCCTTGTTTGCGGAAGGGGCGTTTTCGGCCGCCTTCATCCCGATGTTCAACAAGAAGGTGGCGGAAGGCGGCGAGCTTTCCGCGGGCCTCGACTTCGCCGAACGGACGCTGGCGGTGCTGCTGCCGGTGCTGGCCGTCTTCACCCTCTTGATGATCGCCGCCGCCTGGCCGGTGACCTGGGGCCTCTCGGGCGGGTTCAAGGATCCGACGCCCGAGCAATTCGCCTTCGCGGTCGGCCTGTCGCGGATCACCATCCCCTATCTGATGCTGATCAGCCTGGTTTCGCTGCTCGGGGGAATCCTCAATTCGCTCGAGCGCTTCTGGGTCAACGCCGCCGCGCCGATCCTCCTCAACCTGTCGATGATCGCCGCGCTCTGGTTCTTCCACGGCGAGGATGCCTATGAGACGGCCCGGGTCCAGGCGATCTCAGTCACCGCCGGCGGCGTCCTTCAGCTCGCCTGGCTGATCTTCGCCTGCCGCCGCGCCGGCGTTCGCCTCGGGCTCCGGCGGCCGCGCCTCGACGGCGACGTGCGCCGGCTCCTGAAGCTGATCCTGCCCGCCGCGATCGGCGCCGGCGCGGTCCAGGTCAACCTCGCCATCTCGACCGCGCTCGCCGGCGGCCTGCTCGATCCGGGCTCGATCTCCTACATCTATTATGCCGACCGGCTGAACCAGCTCCCCCTGGGCCTGATCGGCATCGGCCTCGGCACCATCCTCCTCCCCACCGTCTCGCGGCTGCTCAGCGGCGGCGAGGAGGCCGAAGCGATGGCGACCCAGAATCGCGGCATCGAGCTCGCTTTGTTCCTCACCCTTCCGGCGGCGGCCGCCTTCATCTTCGCCGCCGAGCCGATCGTCCGCGGCCTCTTCCAGCACGGCGCCTTCACCGCCCGCGACACCATCCTGTGCGGCTGGGCCCTCTCCGCCTTTTCGATCGGCCTGCCTTCCTACGTGCTGGTCAAGGTGCTGACCCCGGGCTTTTACGCCCGCGCCGACACCCGCACGCCGGTCCGCCTCGCTCTGTGGTCGGTCGCCGTCAACCTGATCGGCAATCTGATCCTGATCCCGGTGCTCGGCCGCTACGGCATCGGCCATGTCGGCCCGCCGCTCGCCACCGCGCTCGCCTCCACCCTCAACGTCGCCGCGCTCTATCTCACCTTGCGCAAGCGCGGCCATTTCGAGGCCGACCGGCAGCTGAAGCGGCGGCTGCCGCGGCTGGCGCTGGCGGCGCTGATCATGGGCGCGGCGGTGTGGCTGCTCGCCCCTTATGCCGATCCCTGGCTGACCCGTTCCCTGCTCGAGCGCGGCCTCGCGCTGGCGGCGCTGGTCGGCGGCGGCGCGCTCGTCTATGCGCTGGCCTGCTTCTTGACCGGCGCTTTCGCGCTGGGCGATCTGACAGCGCTGATGAAGCGCAGGGCGAAGGAAGAATGATGCGCGTCGTTTCCGGCATCCAGCCGACCGGCAACCTCCATCTCGGCAATTATCTCGGCGCGATCCGGCGCTGGGTCAGGATGCAGGACGAGGCGGAATGCCTCATCTTCCTCGCCGATCTCCACGCGATCACCGTCTGGAACGACCCCATCGAGCTGCGCGCCAACGTCCGGGCCATGGCCGCCGCCCTGATCGCCTGCGGCATCGATCCCGCCAAGGTCGTCCTGTTCAACCATGCCCGCGTCCCCGCCCATCCGGAGCTCGCCTGGATCCTCTCCTGCACCGCGCGGGTCGGCTGGATGAACCGGATGACCCAGTTCAAGGAGAAATCGGGCAAGAACCGCGAAGGCTCGAGCGTCGGCCTCTACGCCTATCCGATCCTCCAGGCCGCCGACGTCCTCCTCTACCACGCCACCCACGTCCCCGTCGGCGAGGACCAGAAGCAGCATGTCGAGCTGATCCGCGACATCGCCCTCAAGTTCAACACCGACTATGACGTCGACCTGTTCACCATCCCCGAGCCCCATATCGGCGAGACCGCGGCCCGGATCATGTCCTTGCGCGACGGCAAGGCGAAAATGTCCAAGACCGATCCGAGCGACATGAGCCGGATCAACCTCGACGACGACAGCGACGCGATCGCCCAGAAAATCCGCAAGGCGAAGACCGACCCGGAGCCGCTGCCCGACAGCATCGAGGCACTGAAGGAGCGCCCCGAGGCGCTCAACCTCGTCACCATCTACGCCGCGCTGACCGACCGCAGCGCGCAATCGGTCACCGAGGAGTTCGCCGGCAAGGGCTTCGGCCAGTTCAAGCCGGCCCTCGCCGACCTGCTGGTCGAGACCCTCACCCCGATCCGCACCCGCCTCCAGGACTTCGAAGCCGACCCCGGCGCGATCGAGGCGATCCTCGTCGAAGGCTCGGCCAAGGCCGCGGCGCTGGCCGCGCCGACGCTGGAGGGGGCGTACAAGGCGTTGGGATTGCCGCGCTAGGCATTTGAACTGTTAGCTCGCGAATCCACTTCGAGAGCTAGCCAATCGCATTCTATAGACCTAGGTCATGGCTAGCTGTTGAAAAGGGGCGGCAAATGGAACGGGGGAATCCCGCAAGGTTCAAGATATGGTGGACGCGTTGGATGACCTTAGTGGTCTTAATAGTTAGTGCCGGCGCCATGTTTGGCGCCGTCGAGAATATACTGAGCTTTTATTTTCGCCGCGACATCGACTCGACAGCGCTTGCGATTCAGGCAGATACGATCGGCGACGACGGGTCAGAAATCCGCAGGCAAGGGAGCCAACTCGTCGAGTTGCGCCGACAACTGACCGCGATGCGTAGAGATATTTCTGCGCTCATGCCGTCGAGTCAAAACGGCACTCCGCAGGTCCGAGTCCTCGCGGCGCGATTACAACAGATCGAACAACGCGAACAGCGCCTTGAAGGCATCATAGTGCGCGATCCCGCCAAGGCCCTGGAGATGCCTCTTTTGCAACGGGATCTTCAGAATTTACGCGAGGCAAACCAGAATGAGCTTAAAGCAATCCGAGATAGCGTCGATCGTGTATACACATTGAGCCAATGGCTCATAGGTGGCATCGCCCTTGTCGTGTTCACACTCGCGGCAACGAATTTGCTGTCCCGCAAGGGGAAGGGTGAGGGCGAGGCTGCGTAACACCAGATTTTTGCCAATCGAGTATTCGATTAGAAATTAGGGACAGTCCCTCTTTTCCAGCTTCGCGATCTTTGCCAGCCGGCGGATGATTCACGCGAAGGCGCGAAGGACGCGAAGAGGCTGAATCGGGCGCGCTTTGCGCCTTCGCGTGAAACCCGTCCTCCTTCCTTGCTTGGCCTTCAATCTCAGCCCTTGACCCCAATTGATGTTCCTACTATGTTCCTCGCCGGCTCTTTCTAATCATCGATCCCTGGCCTCTGGCGACGGAGGCCACATTTGTGCGCCCGGCAGGCCGCCTAGCCCGTGACGACGACCGGCGGAAAATAGGGACAGTCCCTCTTTTTCACGGCGCCGGCGGAAAATAGGGACAGTCCCTCTTTTTCACGGCGCAGCTCCGGCGCTGGGCCGACGAGCGGGCCGGCGAGGCGATGCCGGCGGCGGCGTTCCGCGGCTGGATGGAGGGGCACGGCCTGACCCTGGACCGCGCCGCCGAGGCGCTCGGCCTGTCGCGGCGCATCGTCGCTTATCTCCGTGGCGAGCAGCCGGTGCCCAAGGCGGTGATGCTGGCAACCGAGGGCTACGACAAAAGGCACGCCCCCTAACCTTGACGGCGGTTTATGTTCTTGCTATGTTCACCACCGGCTCTTTCTCCGTGTCGATTCTCTCCGGCGACGGAGACCCCGATCCGCGTGCCCGGCAGGCATTTTGGGCGAGAAGACCCCCCGCGATTCCGCCTGCCATTCGTGCCAGTCGTGCCGATTGCGCGGCTCGTGCCGTTCTTTAGCGTCTTCGCGCCTGCGCGTGAAAATCCTGGTCGATTCTGCCCTGCCCACCCCCGGGCCGGGAATCGAAAAAACGCGATTCCATGTCAAATTTGTCAACTTCGTCCACTTTGCACGCGCGCCGGCCCGGCGCGATCGCGACAGCGACGATGGCCAGTTTGCATCCCCGTAAACCGCTGGTTCAGCGGAACTTTGTCAAATGAGCCAAGTTGTTCTATATACAGGACAAAGCTTCCTGCACGCAAAGGCTGGTCCCATGTCTCTCAAGCATAAGATCCTGACCCTCGCCGCGCCCGCTTTGCTGGCGGCGCTTGCCGCCTGCACCACCGGTTTCCCGACCCAGGTCTCGCGCTTCCAGGCGATGCCGGCGCCGGCCGGCCAGAGCTTCGTCATCCAGGCCGAGCGGGCCGAGGATCGCGGCGGCCTCGAATTCGCCCAATATGCCGAGCTCGTCCGCCGCCATCTCACCGCTCTGGGCTATACCGAGGCCCGCTCGGCCGCCGATGCGAGCTTCATCGTCACCATGGATTACGGCGTCGATGAGGGCCGCGAGCGGGTCGTCGCCACGCCCGATCCGTTCATGGACCCGTGGGGCTATCATCCCTGGGGGCCGCGCGGCTTCGGCTACCGGCCCTATTTCAGCCGGTTCGGCTATTATCGCGGCTTCCACAACCCGTTCTACTGGGGCTGGCACGATCCCTTCTGGGGCGGCTACGACGTCACCAGCTACACGCTCTATACGAGCTTCCTCGATCTCGACATCCGCCGCACCGGCGACAGCCAGAAGCTGTTCGAGGGCCACGCCCAGGCGCGCTCGCGGACCAACGAGCTGCCGGCTCTGGTGCCCAACCTCGTCGAGGCGATGTTCACCGGCTTCCCGGGCAATTCGGGCGAGACGGTCCGGATCACGGTGATGCCGCCGGAGCGCGAGCGGCGCTAGGTACCTCCCGTCGTCATTGCGAGCGTAGCGAAGCAATCCAGCTCTGATTCGGAGCCGGGCTGGATTGCTTCGTCGCTTCGCTCCTCGCAATGACGGGTGCGGGAATCAGCTCTCCAGCTGCCTCGTCAGCAGCCGGATGTCGGCGTCCAATTCGGCGTCCTGGGCGCGCAATTTCTCGATCTGGCGGACGGCGTGGATCACCGTCGTATGGTCGCGGCCGCCGAAGCGGCGGCCGATCTCGGGCAGCGAGCGCGGGGTCAGCTGCTTGGACAGGTACATCGCCACCTGGCGCGGCCGGGCGACCTCGCGGGCGCGCCGGGCCGAGGTCATCTCCGCCTTGCGAATCCGGTAATGGTCGGAGACCCGGGTCTGGATCTCGTCGATCGAGATGCGGCGCTGGTTGGCGCGCAATATGTTGGCGAGCACCTCGCCGACGAAATCGAGGTCGATCGCCCGGTTCTGCATCGCCGCATAAGCGGCGATCCGGTTCAAGGCGCCCTCGAGCTCGCGCACGTTCGAGCTGATTCGCTTGGCGAGGAACATGACGACGTCGTCGGGCACCTTGACGTCGGGCAGCTGCTCGAGCTTCTTGGTGATGATGTTGAGCCGGAGCTCGAGGTCGGCGGCGTTGATGTCGGCGACCAGGCCCCAGGAGAGGCGGGAGAGGATCCTGGGCTCGAGCCCGTCGAGGTCCTGCGGCGCCCGGTCCGAGCTGATCACGAAGCGGCGGCCGGCCGAGATGATCTCGTTCATCGTGTGGAAGAATTCTTCCTGGGTCGATTCCTTGCCGGCGATGAACTGGACGTCGTCGATCATCAGGAGGTCGGCGGAGCGCAGCTGCTGCTTGAACTTGAACGTCTCGTTGGCGCGCAAGGCGGCGAGGAACTCGACGGTGAACTTCTCCGCCGACATGTAGATGATCCGGGCGCGCGGCCGCTGGCGGTGGAATTCGTGGCCGATCGCGTGCAGCAAATGGGTCTTGCCGCGGCCGGTGCCGCCGTGGATGAACAGGGGGTTGAACGCGACCTTGTCGGCCGTCGCCAGCGTCTGGGCGGCGCTGAACGCGACTTCGTTGGCCTTGCCGACGACGAAATTCTCGAACCGGTAGCGCGGCTCGAGCGCCACCGAATAGAGGCCCGGCGCGGCCTGCGGGGCTTCCTCGGCCGGCTCGGCCGGGGCCGGGATCTCGACCACCGCGGCGGTGCGCGGCGCCGCCGGGCCGACGCCGATCCGGATCTGCCTGACGTCGGGCAGCTTCGCCTTCCAGGCGAGCGCCAGCCGCTCGGCGAAATGGGTCTGCACCCAATCGGCCATGAACTGCGACGGCAGCTGGAGGCGGAGCGCGCCGCTGTCGGGATCGAAACCGCCGAGCGCGATCGGCCGCAGCCAGCCGTCAAACGTCCGGGCGCCGCAATCGCGGCGCAGATTCGCGCGAATCGCTTCCCACGCGGCGGCGATCACGTCGCCGGCATCGGTGTCGGTTCCGCTTGCTGTCCCTTTGGCCGGCGTCTGCACCGCGCACGCACCCCTCTCTTCTTGTCCGCCCCTTCGCGAGGACGCTTGTTCTCAAGGCGCAAAATTCCCCGCGCGACGAAGCACCCCCGGCATGCCGCTGCTCGATGCGATTTTGCTGTGTGCCGACAGGAGATTCGCCCTGCCGAAAGGCTGTTTTGGAACTCGGTTGGGGACGGATCAAGCGAAAAAAAAACGTCACGGAAATTAAATCATATTGACATGGGAAAAACCGCAGAACTCCGCCATCGCGATAAGAAATTGCTTACATTCCAGAGAGTTATAAATTCTTCGTGGCCGCAGCATCGCGCGAATCGCGGTAAACCCTCGCTTTTTGCCGATCCCGTTCGCGGCGCAGCAAAACGCCCGCCGGTTGGGGCCGGCGGGCGCAATCGCATATGCTTACGAACGGCTTAGCCGAGCGTTGCGAGACGCCGTGTCAGCCGCGACAGCTTGCGCGAGGCGGTGTTCTTGTGGAGCACCCCGCGGGCGACGCCGCGCGACAATTCGGGTTGAACCCGCGCCAAAGCGGTTTTCGCCTCGTCCTTATTGCCCGCGTCGAGCGCCGACTCGACGGCCTTGACGAAGGTCCGGATGCGGCTGACCCGGGCGCGGTTGATGTCGGCGCGCCTGGCGTTGCGCTTGATTCGCTTCTTTGCTTGCGGCGTGTTCGCCATCTGATTGCCTCGTAAACTGAAATGAAAAGGGCGCGGCTTCGCACCGCACCCGCTCGCGCCGCCCTCTAGGCGGAGAGCGCGATCAGGTCAAGGTGGGGTCTGCGCTAGCGCTGGCATTTCGGGCAATAGAAGGTCGAGCGGCCCGAGTCGGTGCGCCGCCGAATCGGCGCGGCGCAGCGCGGGCACGGTTTCCCTTCCCGGCCATAGACCCGCCATTCGTTCGAGAAATAGCCGAGCTCGCCATTGGGCTGGACGTAGTCGCGCAAGGACGAGCCGCCGGCGCCGATCGCCGCGTGCAGCACCGATTTGACCGAATCGGCGAGCCGGTCGAGCCGGCCGCGGGCGATATGGCCCCCGGCCCGGCCCGGCGCGATCCGGGCGAGGTTGAGCGCGTCGCAGACATAGATGTTGCCGAGCCCGGCGGCGATCCTTTGGTCGAGCAGCAGCGCCTTGACCGGCGCGCTCCGCCCGGCGAGCGCCCGTTCCAGATAGGCGCCGTCGAAGGTTTCGCCGAGCGGCTCGGGGCCCATCCCGGCGAACGGCTCGGCCTCGTCGAGGGCGTCGGTTCGGACGAGATCGACCGAGCCGAATCGCCGCGGGTCGTGAAGGCTCAGGCGGCGCCCCTCCTCGGTCTGGATCAGCAGATGGTCGTGGCGGCCGAGCGCGGCGGGATCGAGCCGCCAGGAGCCCGACATGCCGAGATGGAAGACCATGGTGTCGCCGCGGTCGGTCTCGATCAGCCCGTATTTCGCGCGGCGGCCGAGCCGGGTCACGCGGGCGCCGGTCATCCTTTGCCGCAGGTCGACCGGAAACGGCCGGCGAAGATCCGGCCGCCGCGCCTCGATCGCGGCGATCCTTTTGCCTTCGAGCACCGGCGCAAGGCCGCGTACGGTGGTTTCGACCTCGGGAAGCTCAGGCATGGAGAACGGACGTGCACATTTCTCCCCTCCCCTGCTAGAGGCGGGCGCGATGGACAAGGTCTCTTTCGGTCATGAGGACGTCGCGCCCGAGGAAAAGACGCGCCGGGTCGGCGCCGTCTTCTCCAGCGTCGCTTCGCGCTACGATCTGATGAACGACCTCATGTCGGCCGGCCAGCACCGGCTGTGGAAGCACGAATTCGTCCGCCGCGTCCGGCCGCGCAAGGGAGAGGCGATCCTCGACATGGCGGGCGGCACCGGCGACGTCGCCTTCCGCCTCGCCCGCGCCGGCGCGACGGTGACCGTCGCCGACATCAACCCGGACATGCTCGCCGTCGGCCGCGAGCGGGCGAAGGCGCGCGGCATCGCCGGCCTCGCCTGGACCGAGGAGAATGCGGAAAGGCTGAGCTTCGCCGACAGGAGCTTCGACGCCTGCACCATCGCGTTCGGGATCAGGAACGTCACCGATGTCCCGGCCGCGCTGCGCGAGGCGCATCGGGTGCTCAAGACCGGCGGCCGCTTCTATTGCCTCGAATTCTCGCGCACCCGCTGGCCCGGCTTCGCCAGGCTCTACGAGGCCTATGCGCGCCACCTCGTCCCCCGCATCGGCAAGGCGGTGGCCAGGGACGAGGACAGCTATCGCTACCTGATCGAATCGATCGAGCGCTTCCCGGACATGCCCGCGTTCGCAGGAATGATCCGGGCGGCCGGATTCGCCAACGTGAAGGCCGAGCCGATCCTCGGCGGCCTGGTCGCCATCCATAGCGGCTGGAAAATTTGACCCATCCCGTCGTCCATATCTGGCGGCTGCTGAAATGGGGCCGGGTGCTGGCGCGGCACGGCGCCCTGCGCGGCATCGAGCGCGACCCGAACACACCGCCGCCCGTGCGCCGGCTCGCCAGGATCGCCCGCTTCGGCGCACGCATTCCCGCGGTGCCGACCTATGGCGAGGCGTTCCAGGAGATCGGCCCGGCCGCGATCAAGTTCGGCCAAGCGCTGGCGACCCGCCCCGATCTGGTCGGCGAGGAGGCCGCCGCCGATCTCGCCTTGCTCCAGGACAGCCTGCCGCCGGCGCCGTTCGACAAGATCCAGGCGGCGATCGAGCAGGGGCTGGGCAAGCCGCTCGATCAGCTGTTCGCCTCGGTCGATCCGGAGCCGGTCGGCGCCGCCTCGATCGCCCAGGTCCACCGCGCGGTCACCACCGAAGGCCGGCTGGTCGCGGTCAAGGTGTTGCGGCCGAACATCGAGGAGGATTTCGCGGCCGCGATCGACACCTACGAATGGGCCGCCGCCCAGGTCGAGGCGATGGGCGGCGAAGCGGCCCGGCTGCGGCCGCGGATGGTCGTCGCCACCTTCCGCCAGTGGACCAATCGCGAGCTCGACCTGCGCCAGGAAGCCGCCTCGGCCTCCGAGCTCAGGGAGAATCTCGAAGCGGAGAGCGGCTTCTTCGTCCCCGCCATCGACTGGACCCGGACCGCCCGGCGGGTCCTCACCCTCGAATGGATCGACGGCATCAAGCTCACCGACCGCCAGGCGCTGATCGACGCCGGGCACGATCTCAGGGCGCTCGCCGCGATCCTCGTCCGCGCCTTCCTGCGCCAGGCCGTGGTCGACGGCTTTTTTCACGCCGATCTTCACCAGGGCAATCTCTTCGCCCTCCCCGACGGCCGCCTCGCCGCGATCGATTTCGGCATCATGGGCCGGGTCGACCGCCAGGCGCGGATCTGGCTCGCCGAGATCCTCTACGGCCTCTTGACCGGCAATTACCGGCGCGTCGCCGAAATCCATTTCGAGGCGCAATATGTGCCGCCGCACCACAGCATCGAGGAGTTCGCCACGGCGCTGCGCGCGGTCGGCGAGCCGATGCGCGGGATGGCGGCGAAGGACGTCTCGCTGGGCCACATGCTCGACGGCCTGTTCAAGATCACCCGCGATTTCGACATGCCGACCCAGCCGCATCTGCTCCTGCTCCAGAAGACGATGGTGATGGAGGAAGGCGTCGCCACCGCTTTGGATCCCGACATCAACATGTGGGAAACCGCCGAGCCCTTCCTCACCGAATGGGTGCGCAGCGAGCTCGGCCCCGAGGCGCGGATCGCCGACGAGATCGTCCGCACCGTCCGCACCTTCCGCCGCATCCCCGAGCTGATCCGCCGAATCGACCATTATTACCCGCCGCCGGGCGCCGCCCCGCCGGCGCCGCCTTTGCGGGAGATCTCGGTGGTGCGGCCGCATCGTCATGGGCTGGTCATGCTCACCGCCCTCATTGCCGCGGCGGCTGGCGTGGCGGCGGGCTACTACCTATTCTAGGGGCATGCAGGGCAAGCGTATCCTTCTCATCGTCGGCGGCGGGATCGCGGCCTACAAGACGTGCGAGCTGATCCGCTTGATCCGCAAGGCGGGCGGCAGCGTGCGCTGCGTCCTCACCGCGGGGGGTGCGCAGTTCATCACGCCGATGACGCTTGCGGCCCTGTCCGAGCAGCCGGTCCACACCAGCCTGTGGGATCTCAAGGACGAGGCCGAGATGGGCCATATCCAATTGTCGCGCGAGGCCGATCTCGTCGTCGTCTGCCCGGCCACCGCGGATCTGCTGGCGAAGATGGCGGCGGGCATCGCCGACGATCTCGCCACCACCCTGCTGCTCGCCACCGACAAGAAGCTGCTCGCCGCGCCGGCGATGAACGTGCGGATGTGGCGGCACGAGGCGACCCGGCGCAACGTCGCCCGGCTCCGCGCCGATGGAATCGCCATCCTCGACCCCGACGAAGGCGAGATGGCCTGCGGCGAATTCGGGCCCGGGCGGCTGCCCGAGCCCGAGGCGATCCTCGCCGCGATCGAAGCGGCGCTCGGCGGCCCGGGGCCGCTCGCCGGCAAGCACGTGATCGTCACCGCCGGGCCGACCCACGAGCCGATCGACCCGGTCCGCGTGATCGCCAACCGGTCGTCGGGCAAGCAGGGTTTTGCGATCGCCGCCGCGCTTGCCGAGCTCGGCGCGAAGGTCACCCTCGTCGCCGGGCCGGTCTCGCTCGCAACGCCGGCGGGCGTCGCCCGGGTCGACGTCGAGACCGCGCGGCAGATGGAGAATGCGGTGCGCGCCGCGTTGCCGGCCGACGCCGCGGTGCTGGTCGCGGCGGTCGCCGACTGGCGGGTCGAGCCCGCGCCGGCCAAGCTCAAGAAGGCCGACGGCCCACCCCCGCTCGACTGGCAGGCCAATCCCGACATCCTCGCCGGCCTCGATTCCGATCCGCGCCGCCCGCGCCTCTTGATCGGCTTCGCTGCCGAGACCGGCGACGTCGAAGCCGAGGCCGCGGCCAAGCGCGGCCGCAAGGGCTGCGACTGGATCCTGGCGAACGACGTCTCCGGCGACGTCATGGGGGGCGATTCGAACCGCATCCATCTGGTCGACGCCGGCGGCATCGAAGATTGGGAGACGATGAGCAAGGCCGAAGTCGCCCGGCGGCTCGCGGCGCGCATCGCCGCGGCGCTCGCATGATCGAAATCCGGGTCAAGCGCCTGCCGCACGGCGAGGGCCTGCCTTTGCCCGCTTACGGCTCCGAGCATGCCGTCGGCCTCGACGTCGTGTCGGCGGAGGACGTCACCCTGGCGCCGGGCGATCGCCACCCGGTCAGGACCGGCATCGCGATGGCGATTCCGCACGGCTATGAGGTGCAGGTCCGTTCGCGCTCGGGCACTGCGGTGAGGAACGGCATCACCTGCCTGACCGGCACGATCGATTCCGATTATCGCGGCGAGCTGATGGTGGTGCTGGTCAATCTCGGCGCCGAATCCTTCGCGATCGGCCGCGGCGACCGCATCGCCCAGCTCATTCCCGCCCCCGTCCTCAAGGCGCGCTTCGCCGCGACCGCCGATCTCGACGAAACCGCGCGCGGCGAACGCGGCTTCGGCTCGACCGGACGGTGAGCCTCCGCGACGATCAGCTCGATCGCTATGCCCGCCATATCGTCCTCAAGGAGATTGGCGGCGAGGGCCAGCGCAGGCTGCTCGCCGCCACCGTCGCGGTCGTCGGCGCGGGCGGCATCGGCGCGCCCGCCATCCTCTATCTGGCGGCGGCGGGAATCGGCACGCTGCGGGTGATCGACGACGATCGCGTCGCGCTCGACAATTTGCAGCGCCAGGTGCTGTTCGGCACGGCCGACGTCGACCGGGCGAAGGCGCAGGTGGCCGGCGAGGCGGTCGCCCGGCTCAACCCGGACGTCCGCTTCGACGGGCGCAGCGAGCGGCTCGACGAGACCAACGTCGCCGCTTTGCTGGACGGCGCCGATCTGGTCCTCGACGGATCGGACAATTTCGCGACCCGGCTGCTCGTTTCGGATCACCTCACCGGCGCCCATGTCCCGCTCGTCTCGGCGGCGATCGGCCAGTTCCAGGCCCAGGTCGGCACCTTCCGCGGCTGGCGGGCGGGCGAGCCCTGCTATCGCTGCTTCGTCGGCGACGCCTTCGACGCCGAGGATTGCGATACCTGCTCCGAGCTGGGCGTGCTCGGCGCGATGACCGGCGTCGCCGGCAGCTTCGCGGCGCTGGAGGCGATCCGAGCGCTCACCGGCTTCGGCTCGGACCCGGCCGGCAAACTCCACATTTTCGACGGCCTCGCGCCGGCGATGCGGACGATCCGGATCGTCAAGGACCCGGCCTGCCGGGGGTGCGGCTAGGGTCGGGCAGCTGGAAGCGGACGCGAGAAACGCAGCCGTGCTGGGCGCCCTCGACATCGGCGATCCGCACCTCGGCGGCGGCGCGCAGCACCTCCTCGCCGAAGCGCGCCGCCGGCTCCGACGCGGCGATGCGGACGTTGCGCAGCTCGCCCGATTCGGCGACATCGTAAGTGAACACCGCCCATCCCTCGGCGGGCCGGCGGGTGAACTCGATCGGGAATTGCATGCGGAAGAGCCGGCCGACCCTGGCCGGAATGTCGTCGCGGCATTGCGCGCCGGCGGGCCGGAAGGCTTCGGTCGGCGGGATCGGCGGCGCCGGCACCTTGTCGATGCTGAAGCGGAAGAAATAATAAAGGCAGCCCTCGCGCGGCCGCGGCGGGAAGCGCCCGGCGCCAAGGGCCAGGTCGCCCTGCGCGTCGAGCGCGCGGTTGCCGCTCGAGCTCAGCAGCCGGATGTGGACCGGCCGCCCGGAGGCGTCGACGTCGTAGCTGAAGAAGCTGTACGAAATCCCGCCGGGCACTTCGGGAATCGCCCGCGGGCGCAGCCGGATCGGTTCCAGCGGCACCGGATCGACGCCGCAGGTCGATCCGGGCGGCCGCAGCCGGGCGAAGGCCTGGCGGACCAGCGCGCCGCCGGGGCTTCCCGGAACCTGCATCCGGTTCAGCGCCGCGTAGCGATAGAGCAAGGCGTCGGGGGCGCCCTCGACGCTGTCGAGCCGGACCGCGAAGCTCACCTCGCACTCCGCCGCCGCACGCGCGGCGAAGCGCCAGGCGGCGAGCGCGGGAGCGAGGTCGCGCACGTCGAGCTGCGGGTCCGGCGGCATGCCGGCCCGGGCGATGCCGAGCGGCCTGCCCTCGCGGTCGATCCGGAAGCGGAAGCGGACCGGCGCGGCCGGCCCGGCCACGGGCACCGCGACCGGCAGCGGGGCAATGTACCGGTCCAGCACCCGCTCGGCGCCGGCGCAGCGGACCGGGCCCGGCTCGAAGCTGGCGATGCGCAGCTCCGCAGGGTGCGGCGAGACGATCGGCGGCAGGGGCGGCAGCGCTGCCAGCAGGAACAGTGAGAGGGCCCGGATCATGCCGCGATTTCACCCGGCAAGTGGCTGAGCGCAAGCGGAAAAATTGCGGCAGCGGGCCCTAGACGCCGAACAGGCGCAGCATCTGATCGAAGAAGCGCCGGGTCTCGTCGGGCTGGGTGGCGAAGGAGAAGCCGAGGCCGACGATGAGGCTGAACAGCAGGAACTTCCAGTTCAGCATCCGCCCGATCAGCGACGGGCCGCGGGCACGGATCCGCTGCCGGGGCGCGGCCGGGACGAAATGGACCGGCGCCGGATCGCGCAGCACCAGCTCGTCGGCCGGAAGAGCGAGGATCAGCACCTTTTCGGCGGCAAATTCCTCGGCGGTGAGCGCGCCGAGCTCGAACAGGCGGGCGAGCCGCTCGAGCGAGGTCAGCCGGTCGTGGACCGCATGGTAATCGGGCGACTGAGGCGGCGGCGTTTCGGCCGGTGTCGGCACGAGCACGAGCTGGGGCGGCGCCGGCCCTTCCGGCGCGCCCTGCAGCTGATGGCCGCGGCTGATGCTAAGCCTGCCCGTACGCATGGCTTTTCTCTAGCGGCGGGCGGGTAAAGCATGTTTGCAGCAGACAAGGTAAACCCGCGATCAACCATCATTGCGCGGGCGGCGGCGCGATCGCGATCAGCTCGATGGTGAAGACCAGCGTGGCGCCACCCGGGATCGGGCCGCGGCCGGAATAGCCGTAGCCGAGCGTGTAGGGGATGGCGAACTCGTAGCGGTCGCCGACGCCCATCATCGGCACCCCCTCCTGCCAGCCGCGGATCAGCCGCGGCAGCGGGAAGGTCGCCGGCGCGCCGCGGGCGACCGAGGAATCGAACGCGCTGCCGTCGATGAAGCGGCCGACATAATGGATGGTGACGGTGTCGGCCGGCCGCGGATGGGCGCCGCTGCCGGGGCCGGAGAGCTTGCGGTAGCGCAGCCCGCTCACCGTCCGGTGCCAGCCCCGGGCGGGATCGAGCGCGTTCAGATAGCGGAAATGATAGTCGGCAACGGCCGCCGGCGCCGGCTGGGCCGCCTGCGCGGCGAGCGCGAGCGCCGCGACGATCATTTCGCTCCCTTTCTGGCGCCGCCCCTGCGGCCCTTCTTCGGCGCCGGGCCCTTGGCGGCACGCTCGTCGAGCAATTGCGCCGCTTCCTCGAGCGTGAACTGGTCCGGAGCGAGCGATTTGGGCAGGGTCGCGTTGGTCGCGCCGTCGGTGACATAGGGGCCGAAGCGGCCTTCCATCAGCCTGATCTCGGCCCCGGTGCGCGGATGGGCGCCCAGGCTCTTCAGCGGTTCGCGCGATCCGGCCCGGCGCCCGCCGCCGCCGGCCGCATCGGCGAGCTTCGCCACCGCCGCGTTCATGCCGATCTCGAACACCTCCGCGGTCGAGGCGAGCTTCGCATATTTGCCGTCATGGGCGAGATAGGGGCCGTAGCGGCCGATGCTGGCGGCGATCGGCTTGCCCGTCTCGGGATGGTCGCCGACCGCGCGCGGCAGCGACAGCAGCCTCAGCGCCGTCTCGAAGTCCGCCTCGACATCCTTGGGGATCGACGCGCGCTTGTCGCCGCGCTGGAAATAGGGGCCGAAGCGGCCGGAGCGCAAAGTGACGTCCTCGCCGGTCTCGGGGTCCTGGCCGAGGACCTGCGGCCCGCTATCCTCCTGCGCACCCTCGGCGCCGAAGCGGCGGGTATATTTGCAGTCGGGATAGTTGGAGCAGGCGACGAACGCGCCGAAGCGGCCGCCGCGCAGGCCCAGCCGCCCCTCGCCGCAGGCCGGGCAGAGCCGCGCGTCGCTGCCGTCGTCCTTTTCCGGAAACAGCCAGGGAGCGAGGAAATCGTCGAGCGCCGCGGTGATCTCGGAGGGCTTCTGCTCCATCACCTCGCCGGTCTTGGGCTTGAAATCGCGCCAGAATTCCTCGAGCACCTGCCGCCAGCCCAGCCGCCCGCCGGAAATGTCGTCGAGCTCCTCCTCGAGATAGGCGGTGAAATCGTAAGAGACGTAGCGCTCGAAGAAGCGCTCGAGGAAGGCGGTCAGCAGGCGGCCGCTCTCCTCGGGGATGAAGCGCGCCTTTTCGAGCCGGACATAGTCGCGGTCCTTCAGCGTCTGCAGGATCGCGGCATAGGTGGAAGGCCGGCCGATGCCGAGCTCCTCCATCCTTTTGACCAGGCTCGCCTCCGAATAGCGCGGCGGCGGCTGGGTGAAATGCTGAAGCGCCTCGACCTTCTTCTTCGCCGGCGTGTCGCCCTCCCTGAGCCTCGGCAGCCGGCGCGATTCCTCATCGGCCTCGTCGTCGCGCCCCTCTTCGTAGAGGGCGAGGAAGCCTGGGAAGAGCACGACCTGGCCGGTCGCGCGAAGGCCGTGGCGGCCGGTGCCGTCGGCGAGCTCGGCGGTGGTCCGCTCGAGCCGGGCCGAGGCCATCTGACTCGCCAGGGCGCGCTTCCAGATCAGCTCGTAGAGGCGCGCATGATCGCCGGAGCCGGCATGGTCGCGCGAAAAATCGGTCGGCCGGATCGCCTCGTGCGCCTCCTGCGCATTCTTGGCCTTGGTCTCGTAGTGGCGCGGCTTGTCGGGCACGTAGCCGGCATCGTAGCGGTCGGCGACCGCGCGCCGCGCCGCCGACACCGCCTCGGGCGCGATCTGCACCCCGTCGGTGCGCATGTAGGTGATCGCACCGTCCTCGTAGAGGCCCTGCGCCAGGCGCATGGTGTGGCTGGCCGAGAAGCCCAGCTTGCGCGCCGCTTCCTGCTGCAGGGTCGAGGTGGTGAAGGGCGGCGGCGGATTGCGGGTGAGCGGCTTGGTCTCCACCGAAACGACGCTGAACCTGCCCTCCTCCACCGCTTTCCTGGCAGCGAGCGCCCTCCCCTCGTCGCCGATGCTGAGCCGTTCGATCCGCTCGCCGTCGTAGCGGACCAGGCGCGCCGCGAACTCGGTCCCGTCCGCTTCCAGCGTCGCGACCACGCTCCAATATTCCTGGGCGCGGAACATCTCGATCTCGCGCTCGCGGTCGACGATCAGCCGCAGCGCCACCGACTGCACCCGGCCGGCCGATTTCGCTCCGGGCAGCTTGCGCCACAGCACCGGCGACAGGGTGAAGCCGACCAGATAATCGAGCGCGCGGCGGGCGCGGTAGGCGTCGATCAGATCCTCGTCGAGAGCGCGCGGGTTGGCCATCGCCGCGGTCACCGCGCTTTTGGTGATCGCGTTGAAGGTGACCCGCTCAACATGGGCGGGCAGCGCCTTCCTCTTCGCCAGCACCTCCTGGACGTGCCAGGAGATCGCCTCGCCCTCGCGGTCCGGGTCGGTGGCGAGGATCAAGGCCTCGGCCCCCTTCGCTTCGTCGGCTATGGCTTTGAGCTGCCGCGCCTTGTCGGGATAGGTCTCCCAGGTCATCGCGAAGTCCGCGTCGGGATCGACCGAGCCGTCCTTGGCCGGCAGATCGCGGACATGGCCATAGGAAGCGAGCACCCGATAGCCGCCGCCCAGATATTTTTCGATGGTTTTCGCCTTGGCGGGCGATTCGACGACGACGAGCTTCATGCTTTCTCTTTTTCCTCACGCGTACGCGCATAGGGTGACGGCGCGTCACCGACCCCGTCAAGCCGCCGCGACAGGCTGGGAAACTGACGATGTTGAGGCGTTCAAGGGCCAATCCCGTCAGCTTTGTCAGTTTCCGACGGCGGCCTGCCTGGTCGGCGGGTTGCCTGACGGGCCGGTTGACGTGTGAAGCGAAGGAAGCCGGGGATTACCACAGTTGGAACATATCACGAACAGCAAGCTCTCTCAAAGCATTATTCGCCCGCGCCCGGTTGATGCCCGAGCCGTCCAGCGCCTACTGCCGGCCGATGACCGAGCTGCGCACCGCCCGTCTCGTCCTGCGCCGGGCCCTCCCCGAGGATCTCGGCGCGATGCACGCGGTCCTCTCCGATCCGCGGGCGATGACCTATTGGTCGCATGGCCCGCACGAGAGCCTTGAGCAGACCCGGGAATGGCTGGATTCGATGATCGGCTCGCCGCCCGGGCTGAGCGAGGATTTCGTCGTCACCCTCGACGGCCGAACGATCGGCAAGCTCGGCGCCTGGCGGCTGCCCGAGATCGGCTTCATCCTTTCCCCCGATCAGTGGGGCCGCGGCTATGCCGCCGAGGCGATGGTGGCCTATCTCGACCATGTCTTCGCGCGCCCCGACGTCGGCCATCTCATTGCCGACGTCGACCCGCGCAACAAGGGCTCGCTCGCCCTGCTCCAACGGCACGGCTTCGTGGAGACCGGTCGCGCCGCCGGCACCTGGGAGACCCATATCGGGCGCTGCGACAGCGTCTACTTACGGCTCGACGCGCAGGCGTGGCGCTGCCGCTGAAAAAACGGATGACGGCGACAGGAGTCTCCGTTTCAGAGCAAGTCGCGATTGCGTGATCGCCGCCGAACCCTCATAGTTCGACTTTCGCGAAGCGGGGTCGATCGCCAATATGCTGCTTGCCCATCCGGCCGATCGTTTGAACGTCATCCGTGCGCTGGCGGCGCCGGTCATATTGTTCGTACCCTTCTGGTACGGCTTTCCGGGCGGATACGCCTTTTTGACTTTCGTCACCGTCTTCTTCTTGATCGGCGAGACCAACTACATCCTTCATCTTCACATCCACCGGCCGTTCGCGAAGCCGGCCTGGCTAAACCTGCTGCTCGATTTCGCGATGGGCGCGGCGACCGGCTTCACCGCGTCGAACTGGCGGATCCAGCACCGCTACGGCCACCATCGCGGCGTTGACAAGCCGTTCCGCACCGCCCGCGCCTGGGAGATCGCCGATTATTCGCCGCTGCGGGCGCTTTCCTATTCGACGCTGTCGGTGTTGCCGACGTTCTGGCACCCGATCGCCGAATCGTTCCGCAAGGGCGTGCTCGCCGACGTCCGGCGGCCGATCAACTACCGCTGGGCCTTCGCCGAGCAAATGCTGCTGATCCTGTTCCTCGCCGCGCTCACCTTGTGGCAGCCGCTGCTCGTCCTCTCCTATCTGCTGCCCTGGTACGCGCTGATCGCGGTGATCACCCGCTATGTCGACTATCTCAACCATTACGGCTGCGACGAGCGCAACCGCAACGTCTACGAGCGCGCCAACAACTCGCTGAGCCGCGCCTTCAACTGGGGCTGCCACAATTTCGGCTATCACACCGCCCACCATTTGAAGCCGACCGCCCACTGGACCGAATTGCCGCAGATCCACGCCGAGATCGCCGACCGCATTCCGGCCCGCTACCTGAAGCCGTTCAGCTGGTCGTGCCTGCTCTTCCCCTATCACTGCCTGCTGGCGCGGCGCGGGCGGATCTAAAGCGCTGGCGCGTTAATACGAATCAGCACAATCCGAAGGGCTTTTCTTTGTTCTAAAAGGAAAAAGAGGGCTTCGACAGGCTCAGCCCGAACGGAGGAGGCCGTAAGCAATCACCCGACGCTCTAGTCGGCGAGCCGCCACCAGGCATAGGCGAAGCTCAGGCCGATCAGCCCGTCGATCGAGGCGAGGGCCAGCCCCGGCGGCGCCGCCCGCCCTTCCGTCCAGAGCGAGACCATGGTGACGAAGAAAGCGAGCTTGGCCAGCGCCGCCACCGGCATCAGCGGCCGGAACCGCAGCGGATCGCGCCCGATCGTAAGATAGACGAGCTGGAACGCCGCCGCCGAGCCCAGGAAGCCGTAATAATCCTCGGGCCGGCTCGGCGGCGGCACCAGCCAGGGCTCGACGAAGAACAGCGGCAGCAGCACGATCAGGCCGTAAATCCCGGCGACGGTGAAGATCAGCCGCGCCGCCTTCATGCCAGGCTGACCTTGCCGCCGGCGTGGCGCTCGAGCCGGCCGGCGAGCTCGAGCTCGAGCAGAACGGTGTGGACGATCGCCGGCGTCAGCCGCGACTGGCGGATCAGCTCGTCGACCTCGACGGCGGTGGCGCCGAGCAGGCCGGCAATGGCGCGGCGCGCTTCGTCGTCGGCGTCGGCGGGCGGGCCCGGCGCGACGTAATCGAGCTCGCGCTGGCGGAACGGGCGCACCTGCATCGGGCTGATCGCCTCGAGCACGTCCTCGGCGACCTGGACGAGGGTCGCGCCCTCGCGGATCAGGAGGTTGCAGCCCTGGGCGCGCGGATCGAGCGGCGAGCCCGGCACCGCCATCACCTCGCGGCCGAACTCGGCGGCGTAGCGGGCGGTGATCAGCGAGCCCGATCGGGGCGCCGCTTCGACCACCACCGTCCCCTGGGTCAGGCCGGCGATGATCCGGTTGCGGTAGGGGAAATGGCGGGCGCGCGGCTCCACCCCCGGCGGCTGCTCGGCGACGAGCACGCCGCGCTCGGCGATCGCCGCCTGCAGCGCCTCGTTCTCGGGCGGGTAGACGATGTCGATCCCGCCCGCGATCACCGCGATCGTGCCGGTGTCGAGCGCGCCCTGGTGGGCCGCCGAATCGATCCCCCGCGCCAGCCCCGAGACGACGACGATGCCGGCCGCGCCCAGATTCTGCGCGAGCATCCGGGCGAACCGGCAGGCGGCCGCCGAGGCATTGCGCGCGCCGACCATCGCCACCGACATCTTGTCGAGCAGGTTGAGGTCGCCCCTGACGATCAAAGCGGGCGGCGCCGTTTCGAGCTCGGCGAGCAGCGGCGGGTAAAGGCCCTGGCCGAGGAAGAGGTGGCGCGCGCCGAGGCCCGCCACCTCCTCGATCTCACGCTCGACCTCCGCTTTCGAGGCGAGCCGGGGCGCCCGGCCGCCGCCGCGCGCGGCAAGATCGGGAATCGCGTCGAGCGCCGCCTGCGCCGAGCCGAAGCGGGCGAGCAGCTGGAAATAGGTGACCGGCCCGATATTCTCCGACCGGATCAGCCGCAGCCGGGCGATCTGGTCGGCGGGCGCGGGCATCAATCCGCCGTCTTGCCGACTTTGGGCTCGGTCCCCGCGGCAAGCCGGGCGATGTTCGCCCGGTGCTTCCACAGGATCAGCAAAGCGAAGCCGAGGAACAGCACGGCGAGATCGAACCAGCCGAGCGCGGCCGCGGCGACCGGCGCGGCGAGGCCGGCCGCCATCCCGCCGACCGAGGAATAGCGGGTGAGCGCCAGCATGAGCAGCCAGACCGCGGCGACGATCAGCGCGCACGGCCAGCTCAGGGCGAGGACGATGCCGACGAAGGTCGCCACCCCCTTGCCGCCCCGGAAGCCCAGCCAGGCCGGATAGAGATGGCCGAGGAAGGCGCCGATCGCGGCGACGGCGGGAAATTGCGGCTGGTCGGGCCACAGCCAGCCGGCGATCAGCACCGCCGCCGCGCCCTTGCCCGCGTCGAGCAGCATGGTGGCGGCGGCGAGGCCCTTGCGGCCGGTCCTCAGCACGTTGGTCGCGCCGATGCTGCCCGAGCCGATGTCGCGGACGTCGCCGAGCCCGGCGGCGCGGGTCAGGATGAGGCCGAACGGAATCGCGCCCAGCGCGTAGCCGAGCAGAAAGCACAGCAAGGGCAGACCAAGAATCTCGGCGGTCACCGTTTCCCCCGGCGCAATGAATAGCCCGAAGCCGCAAAGAGCCGCAACTAAATGCGGCAGATCCGATGGTCCTTCGAGACGCCGTTTCGTCAAGCTCAACGGCTCCTCAGGATGAGCGGCGATCCTGAATGCCCTTCCCCCGCTCATCCTGAGGAGGGACTGAGCATGGCGAAGGCCCGTCTCGAAGGACTTATAAAGGGGGCTCGCCATTTGAAACCCGCGCCGCAGCCGCTACATCCGCGGCATGGCGCAGGCGGGGCCGCTTCTCATCTTCGATTCCGGGGTCGGCGGCCTGTCGGTGCTCGCCGCGATCCGCCGGCTGATGGCCGACGCCCCGATCGTCTACGCCGCCGACAGCGCCGGCTTTCCCTACGGCACCAAGAGCCCGGCCGAGGTCGCGGCGCGGGTGCCCGCCTTGCTCGGCCGGCTGGCGGAGCGTTACGAGCCGTCGCTGATCGTGATCGCCTGCAACACCGCCTCGACGATCGCGCTCGATTCGGTCCGGGCCGCGCTCGACCTGCCGATCGTCGGCACCGTGCCCGCGATCAAGCCGGCCGCCGCCTTGTCGAAGACCCGAACGATCGGCGTGCTCGGCACCGACGCGACCATCGTCCAGCCCTATGTCGACCGGCTCGCCGCCGAGTTCGCCGCCGATTGCACCGTCGTCCGCCACGGCTCGGCCGAGCTGGTCGAGCTCGCCGAGGCGAAGCTGCGCGGCGAGCCCGCCGATGCCGGCGCTCTTGCCCGCATCCTCGGCGGCCTGCTCGCCCGGCCCGGCGGCGCGGCGATCGACACGATCGTCCTCGCCTGCACCCATTTCCCCTTGCTCCGCGACGAGCTCGCCGCCGCCGCGCCGCGCCCGCTCGCGCTGGTCGACGGCAATGACGGCATCGCCCGCCGCACCCAATGGCTGGCGCGGGACCTCGCCTGGCCGGACGGGCCCGGCGGCGGCATCGCGGTGTTCACCGGCCCGGGCGCCGAAGCCTGCCGCACGGGCCTCGCCGGCTACGGGCTCGGGCGCCTCGACAAGCTCTGAAATGGACCTGGTTGCCTGCACTTGGCGCTGGCCTTAAAGGCCCGACTTCCGCTATTGGACGGCTGCAAGGCCGGGGAAGAGATTCTTGGACTATCAGCGCATTTTCGCGGAGGCGATCGAACGGCTTCACGCCGAGGGCCGCTACCGCGTCTTCATCGAGATATTGCGGAACAAGGGCGCCTTTCCCAACGCCCGCTGCTTCGCCGGCCATAACGGCCCGATCCCGATCACCGTCTGGTGCTCGAACGACTATCTCGCGATGGGCCAGCATGCCGACGTGATCGCGGCGATGGAAGAAGCGCTGCACGACGTCGGCGCCGGCTCGGGCGGGACCCGCAACATCTCCGGCAACAGCCACTACCATATCGAGCTGGAGGCCGAGCTCGCCGATCTGCACGGCAAGGATGCCGCCTTGCTGTTCACCTCGGGCTATATCTCCAACGAGGCGACGCTGGCGACGATCGGCAGGCTGCTGCCCGGCTGCATCATCTTCTCGGACGCATTGAACCACGCCTCGATGATCGCCGGCATCCGCAATTCGGGCTGCGAGAAACGGGTCTTCCGCCACAACGACCTCGCCCATCTCGAGGAGCTGCTCGCGGCCGCCGACCCGGAGGCGCCCAAGCTGATCGCGTTCGAGAGCGTCTATTCGATGGACGGCGACGTCGCCCCGATCGCGGAGATCTGCGACCTCGCCGACCGCTACAACGCCCTCACCTATCTCGACGAGGTCCACGCCGTCGGCATGTACGGCCCGCGCGGCGGCGGCATTTCCGAGCGCGACGAGGTCGCCCACCGGGTGACGATCATCGAAGGCACGCTCGGCAAGGCATTCGGGGTGATGGGCGGCTATATCGCCGCCGGCCGCGACATCATCGACGTGGTGAGGAGCTACGCGCCGGGCTTCATCTTCACCACCTCGCTGTCGCCGGTGCTCGTCGCCGGCGCGCTCGCCAGCGTCCGCCACCTCAAGGCCTCCTCGGCCGAGCGCGAGGCGCAGCAGCTGCGCGCGGCGCAATTGAAGGCGATCTTCGCCGAGGCGAGGCTGCCGGTGATGCCCTCGACCACCCACATCGTGCCGCTCCTGGTCGGCGATCCGGTGACCGCGAAGAAGATCAGCGACATATTGCTCGCCGAATACGGAATCTACGTTCAGCCGATCAATTACCCGACCGTGCCGCGCGGCACCGAGCGGCTGCGCTTCACTCCCGGCCCCGCTCACAGCGAGGCGATGATGCGCGACCTCGCCAAGGCGCTGGTCGAGATCTGGGACCGGCTGGAGATGCGCTGGGCCGCCTAGCTCCCGGTCCTTCGAGACGGGCCTTCCTTCGAGACGCCGCTTCGCCAGGCTCAGCGGCTCCTCAGGATGAGCGGGCGTGGAATACCAAACCCCATCGCTCATCCTGAGGAGGGACTGAGCTCCGGCGAAGGCCCGTCTCGAAGGACGCAAAACCTAGTGGCGAATCTCGGTGCCAGCGCTTAGGGGATGCGGTCATGCGCATCGCCATCGCTTCCGATCATGCCGCGGTCGAGCTCAAGGCGGAACTCGTCGCCTGGCTCGGCGAGGCCGGCCACGATGTCGACGATCTCGGCCCCGACGGCGTCGATTCGGTCGACTATCCGGATTACGGCTACAGGCTGGCCGAGGAAATCGCCGCCGGGCGGGCCGATTTCGGCATCGCCCTGTGCGGCTCGGGGATCGGCATCTCGATCGCCGCCAACCGTCACCCGGCCTGCCGCTGCGCGCTCGTCTCCGAGCCGCTGTCGGCGCGGCTGGCGCGCGAGCATAACGACGCCAACGTGATCGCGATGGGCGCCCGCCTGATCGGCATCGAGATGGCGAGGGCCTGCATCGACGCCTTCCTCGCGACCGATTTCGGCGGCGGCCGCCACGGACGCCGGGTCGCCAAGCTCAGCCACCCGCATTTCACCAAGGAACCCGCATGAGCAGCCGCCCCCTCAGCGACGTCCAGCCCGACGGCTTCTTCACCGATGGCTTGCGCGAGGCCGACCCGTCGGTCGCCGACGCGATCCGCGCCGAGCTCGACCGCCAGCAGAACCAGATCGAGCTGATCGCGTCGGAGAATATCGTCTCGCGCGCAGTGCTCGAGGCGCAGGGCTCGGTGCTGACCAACAAATATGCCGAAGGCTATCCCGGGCGCCGCTACTATCAGGGCTGCGGCCCTTCCGATTCGGTCGAGACGCTGGCGATCGAGCGGGCGAAGCAATTGTTCGGCTGCGGCTTCGCCAACGTCCAGCCGCATTCGGGCGCGCAGGCGAACGGCGCGGTGATGCTGGCGCTGACCAGGCCCGGCGACACGATCATGGGCCTCAGCCTCGACGCCGGCGGCCACCTCACCCACGGCGCCAAGCCCGCCATGTCGGGCAAATGGTTCAACGCCGTCCAATATGGCGTCCGCCCCGACGACCATCTGATCGATTTCGACCAGGTCGAGGCGCTGGCCAAGGAGCACAAGCCGACTTTGATCATCACCGGCGGCTCGGCCTATCCGCGCCATATCGATTTCACCCGCTTCCGCGCCATCGCCGATGCGGTCGGCGCCCTGTTCCTGGTCGACATGGCCCATTTCGCCGGCCTCGTCGCCGCCGGCGAGCACCCCTCCCCGTTCGGCCACGCCCATGTCGTCACCACCACCACCCACAAGACGCTGCGGGGTCCGCGCGGCGGCATGGTGCTGACCGACGACGAGGCGATCGCCAAGAAGATCAACTCGGCCGTCTTCCCCGGCCTTCAGGGCGGCCCGCTGATGCACGTCATCGCCGCCAAGGCGGTCGCTTTCGGCGAGGCGCTCCAGCCCGATTTCAAGACCTATGCGAAGGCGGTGATCGCCAACGCCAAGGCGCTCGCCAGCCGATTGAAGGAGCGCGGCGCCGACCTCGTCGCCGGCGGCACCGACACCCATCTCGCGCTCGTCGATCTGCGGCCGCTCGGGCTCACCGGCAAGGACGCCGACGAGGCGCTCGAGCGCGCCCATATCACCTGCAACAAGAACGGCGTCCCGTTCGATCCGCTGCCGCCGGTCAAGACCAGCGGCATCCGCGTCGGCTCGCCCGCCGGCACCACCCGCGGCTTCGGCGTCGCCGAATTCCGCGACATCGCCGATATGGTCGCCGACGTGCTCGACGGGCTCAGGGCCAATGGCGAGGCCGGCAATGACGAGGTCGAGGCGGCGGTGCGCGCCCGAGTCGCCGAGCTCTGCGCCCGCTTCCCCATCTATCAAGGGCTGGAGCGCTAGTTGCGCTGCCCGTTCTGCGCGCACGAGAACAGCCAGGTGAAGGACAGCCGTCCCACCGAGGACGGCTCGGCGATCCGCCGCCGCCGCCAGTGCGAGGATTGCGGCGCCCGCTTCACCACCTTCGAGCGGGTCCAGCTCAGGGAGCTGATCATCGTCAAGTCGGCCGACCGCCGCGAGCCGTTCGACCGCGCCAAGCTCGAGCGCTCGATCGCCGTCGCCTGCAGGAAGCGGCCGGTGCCGGCCGAGCGGATCGAGCGCCTCGCCTCCTCGATCCAGCGCCAGATCGAGACCAGCGGCGAGAGCGAGACGCCCTCGGCGCGGATCGGCGCGCTGGTGATGGAGGGGCTGAAGGCGCTCGACCCGGTCGCCTACATCCGCTTCGCCTCGGTCTATAAGGACTTCCGCGAAGCCAAGGATTTCGAGGATTTCGCGGGGACCGTGGCGGAATAGTCCTTCGCGATACGGGCCTTCGATCCATCCTTCGATACGCCGGTTCGTCAGGCTCACCGGCTACTCAGGATGAGCGGCTCGGGGTAAATTACGTTCCCCCTTCCGCTCATCCTGAGTAGGGGCTGAGCCTGGCGAAGACCCGTATCGAAGGACCCGGTTTGGATTTTTACACGTACATGCTGCGTTGCGCCGACGGTCATTATTACGTCGGCCACACGGACGACCTGGATAGCCGGATCGCCCAGCATCAGGCTGGCGCCATTCCCGGCTATGCCGAGAAGCGCAGGCCGGTGACTCTCGTCTGGTCCGACCGGTTTCCGGAACGCGATCAGGCTTTCGCAGCCGAGCGCCAGATCAAGGGTTGGAGCCGAGCGAAGAAGGAAGCGCTGATCCGGGGCGACTGGGAGGCCCTGCGCGCGCTCGCCAGCCGAGCGGTCCTTCGATACGCCGGCTCGCCAAGCTCACCGGCTACTCAGGATGAGCGGAGAGGGCGCGCGCAGACTCCCGCACCAGCCATCGTCCTCGTCCGCCCCCAGCTGGGCGAGAACATCGGCAAGGCGGCGCGGGCGATGCTCAATTTCGGGCTGACCGATTTGCGGCTGGTGGCGCCGCGCGACGGCTGGCCCAACCCCGCCGCCGGGCCGGCCGCATCGGGGGCGGATATCGTGCTGGCCCGGGCGCGGGTGTTCGATACGGTCGCCGCGGCGGTGGCCGACTGCGCCCATGTCTATGCGACGACGGTCAGGAAGCGCGGGCTCGTCGTCCCGGTCGTCTCGCCCGCCCAGGCGGGGCGCGAGGTCCACGCCAATGACGGCCCGTCGGCCTTCCTGTTCGGCGCCGAGCGCTCGGGCCTGGAGACCGACGAGGTCGCGCTCGCCGGCAAGATCGTCACCGTCCCGGTCAATCCCGATTTCCGCTCGCTCAATCTCGCCCAGGCGGTGATCCTGATCGCCTACGAATGGTCGAAGCACCTCGATCTCGCCGTCCCGACCGAAGGCGACGAGGCCGAGCCGCGCGCGCCGCAGGCTCATCTGGAAGGGCTGATCGAGCAGCTCTACGGAGCGCTCGAGGCGGCCGATTATTTCCATCCCCCCGACCGCACCCCGGCGACGCGGAACACGATCCGGACCATCCTCACCAAGGCCGGCTGGTCTTCACGCGAGGTTCAGGCGCTGCGCGGCATCGTCCGCGCCCTGGCCGAACCCCGCCGCCGGCGCTCTTGACTCGCAGCGGCTATCGCGCCAAGTAACCGGTCCGAACAATCGCGAGTAGCCTCATGAAAAAAATGATTATTTTGAGTGCCGTCCTGGCTTCGAGCGCGGCTTGGGCCCAGACTCCGACGTCCGGCGGCGCAAGGGCCGAGGGTGCTTTCGATCCCAATGAGACGGTCTGCCAGGCGGTGACCCGGACCGAATCGCGCCTCGCCCGCGCCCGCATCTGCATGACCCGCGCCCAATGGGCCGAGCAGCGCCGGCTGACCCGCCAGAATACCGAGCGGGTGCAGTCGAATCGGGGCGAGCGCCAATATTGATTTCCCTTCGGGGGAAGTTCCGAAGATGAGCCGGGCGCCGTCCTTTTGCGGCGGCGTTTTGGCTTGACTTCGGCCCCTCCAGCCCACATGTGCCCGCCTTCGCAATTGGCCCCGCACCCCTGGTGAAGCGGCGGCCGCGCCGGACACTTGTCGGTCCGGCGGTGCGGCGCCAGGGAATTTGAGAACGCGAATTGGAGTTTTGAATATGTCGAAGCGCACCAGCGCCAAGTACAAGCTCGACCGCCGCATGGGCGAGAACGTCTTCGGACGGCCCAAGAGCCCGGTCAACCGCCGCGAATACGGGCCCGGCCAGCACGGCCAGCGCCGCAAGAGCAAGATGTCGGACTTCGGCATCCAGCTGCGCGCCAAGCAGAAGCTCAAGGGCTATTATGGCGACGTCACCGAAAAGCAGTTCAAGCGCGCCTATAGCGACGCCTCGAAGATGAAGGGCGACACCGGCCAGAATTTGATCGGCCTGCTGGAGCGCCGGCTCGACGCGGTCGTCTACCGGGCCAAGTTCGCGCCGACCATCTGGGCCGCGCGCCAGCTCGTCAACCACGGCCACATCCGGGTCAACGGCAAAAAGCTCAACATCGCTTCGGCCAAGGTCAGCGTCGGCGACGTCGTCGAGCTCGGCCCGAAGGCGCAGGAGATGGCGCTGGTGATCGAGGCGCAGGGCCTCGCCGAGCGCGACATCCCCGATTACATCGTCCAGGACGGCCAGGCCAAGATCGTCTTCAACCGCGTGCCGACGCTCGACGAAGTGCCCTATCCGGTGCGGATGGAGCCCAATCTCGTCGTCGAATTCTATTCGCGCTGAGCCTTCGGGCAGCGGCGACGAAGAAGGGCGGCGCCTTGGCGGGGCCGCCCTTTTTGCGTGGGTCCTTCGAGACGCCGCTTCGCATGTCCTGAGCGACGCCGCAGGCGGCGTCGAAGGGGCCCGTCTCGAAGGACGGACCTACCGGGCGGCCAGCTCGGCGGCGAGGAAGGTGCCGATCCGGCGCAGCATCTGGACCCGCGCCTGCGAATCGGCGAGATCGTGCTCGAGCCCCGGGAAGACGGTCAGCTCGCTCCTCTTGCCCGCGTCGCGCAGCGCGTCGTTCATTCGCCGCGAATGGACCACCGGCACGTTGAGATCGCGGTCGCCGTGGAACAGCAGCACCGGCGCGGCGATCGCATCGACGTGGCGGAGCGGCGAGCCCTCCGCGACATGGGGGCCGCTGCCGATATATTCGGTCATGTTGCTCGACACCGTGTAGTTGCGGAAATCGTCCTTCCACTGCTGAAGGTCGGTAATCGGCGCGATCGCGACGATCGCCTTGAACAGGCCCGGCTCGGTCGCGCCCGCCTGAAGCGCCGCATAGCCGCCATAGGACCAGCCGAGGATCGCCATCCGGTTGGCATCGGCAATGCCCTGCGCCGCCAGCCAGCGCGCGCCGGCGGTGATGTCGCCGATCGAGGTCCGCCAGCTGCGGAAGCCGTTGCGCTGCAGCCACTGGTCGCCATAGCCCGCCGAGCCGCGGAAATTGGGCTGAAGCACGGCATAGCCCTGATGGGCGAGATATTGGGCGAGCCAGTCGAAGCCCCATTCGTCGCGCGCGGCCGGGCCGCCGTGCGGCAGCACGACGGCGGGCAGGTTGCGGCCGTCCGAGCCCGGCGGCAGGGTCAGATAAGCGGGAACGTTGACTCCGTCCGCAGCCGGATAGCTCACCGAACGGACGGTCGCCGGCGCCGCATGTTCGAGCTGCGGCCGGACCATCAGGATCTCGTTGAGGGCCCGCCCGGCGCGGTCGTAGACGTAATAGCGGCCGGCATCGGCGTCGCTGCCGGCATGGACGAGGAGGCGGTTGCCGTCGGCGCTGTCGGTGCCGAAATCGACCAGCGGCAGACTGGGGATGGCGCGACCGAGCGAGCGCGAGAGATTGCCGTAATCGGTGTCGAAATAGACGACGCGCCGCTGTTCCTCGGCGAAGGTCATGCCGACGACATGCGAGCCGCGGCTCGCGCGAACGACGCCGTCGACGTCGACTTGCGGGTTGGCATAGACGAGCTCGGTCGTCATCGTCCCGTCGAGCTTGACCCGGTAGAGGGCAAGGCGGCCGTCGAGCTTGCGCAGCACATAGGCCGAGTCGTTGGCGGCATCGATCGCGATCGGCCTCATTCCTTCGTCGTTCGCATCGTCGTAGGTGCTGAAATTCCGCCACTCGCGGCTGCCGGCGGCGCGATAGAAATATTGGGTCTCGGTGCCGAGCTGGCCGGTCGAGCCGCCGCGCACCTGCGGCACCGCCATGATCCGGACATTGCCCTGGCCGTCGGTCAGATAATTGCCGGCATGAGCGTTGGGCGGCTCGACCTGAGTCGCGCGAAGCGTGCGGACGTCGACCCGGTCGACGCCGAGGCCGTTGGCGGTGCGCACCAGCCTCGTGTTCATCCGCCCTTCTTCCGGGACATAGTCGCGCGCCATCAGCACCGCATTCTCGCGGCCGCCGAGCCAGTCGATGATCTCGGCGTCGAACTGGCGGATGCGGGCGTCGTAGAACGAATTGCGCTGGCCGAGCTGGGTGACGTTGCCGCCGCTGACGTCGAGCGAGACGAGCCGCGAGAAGGGGATCAGCATGCTCGTGCCGCCCCCGACCATGCCGGTGACCTGGCAGATCAGCCGCTCGTTGGTCACGAAACGGCACCAGCGCAGCCGGTCCGGCGTACCGTCGGAGCGAATGACGAAACGCGGCTCGCCACCGCCGGCAAGATTGTGCACGTAGACGTAAGTCGACCGCCCCGGGCCCGCCGCCAGATAGACGACGTGGGTGCCGTCGGGCGAGATGTCGATATGCTCGACGCTCTCGCGGACGCCGTAAAGCTCGGCCTGGTCGGCCGCCGGCTGGGCGGGCGCGGACGCGGGCTGCGCGAGCAGCGGCGCGGTTGCGAGAGTCATCGCCAGGCCGGCAATGCGGAGCAGCTTGTTCATGGATTCCCCCGGGGGTTGCGGCGCGCCTAAAGCACTTTCGCGCCATAAATGCAATGGCTTCAGCCACCTAGCCGGTCCTTGCCTCGGCGGCGGCGGCGGCCCTATAGCCGGCCCGTCCGCCGCCCCTTCCGTGGAGAAAGCGATGCGCTTCCGGCCCCTCCTCCTGCTCGCCTTGCTTGCCCCGCTCGGCGGCTGCGTCACGCCCCCGGCGGCGCCGCCCCCGCCTCCGCAAATCTCGGCCGAGACCCTGCAGCGAGTGACCCGGACCCTGTCCAGCGACGAATATCAGGGCCGGGCGCCGGGGACCGAGGGCGAGACCCGCACCATCGCCTTCCTCGCCGACGAATTCCGCCGCGCCGGCCTGCAGCCGGGCAATCATGGCAGCTGGTATCAGGACGTGCCGCTGGTCGAGATCACCGCCCAGGGGAGCCCGCAGCTCCGGATCAGCGGCGCGGGCCAAAGCCTGAGCTTCGCCTTCCGCACCGACTATATCGGCGCCTCCTACCGCGCCCAGCCGCATGTCGCGGTCCACAATAGCGAGATCGTCTTCGTCGGCTACGGCATCAACGCGCCCGAGCGCGGCTGGAACGATTATGCGGGCCTCGACGTCCGCGGCAAGACGGTGATCATCCTGGTCAACGACCCCGACTGGCAGACACCCGCCCTTACCGGCACCTTCAACGGCCGGGCGATGACCTATTACGGCCGCTGGACCTACAAGTTCGAGGAAGCGGCGCGGCAGGGCGCCGCCGCCGCCTTCATCGTTCACGATACCGCGCCCGCTTCCTATGGCTGGAACGTGGTCGAGAACAGCTGGTCGGGCTCGCAGCTCTACATGGAATCGGCCAATGGCGGCGCCGATCAGACCGCGGTCAACGGCTGGCTGACCAACGCCGCGGCCCGGCGGCTGATGGCGGCGGCGGGCCAGGACCTCGACGCTCTCACCCGCGCCGCCCAGCAGCGCGGCTTCACCGCGGTTCCGCTCGCCCTTCGCGCCTCGCTCGCGATGGACAACCAGATCCGCCGCGCCGCCTCGCACAACGTGATCGGCGTGCTGCCCGGGCGCACCCGGCCGAACGAATATGTGATCTACACCGCCCATTGGGACCATCTCGGGCTCTGCCGCGAGACCGGCGAGGACCGGATCTGCAACGGCGCCGTCGACAATGCCAGCGGCAGCGCCGCCCTGGTCGCGCTCGCCGAGGCCCATGCCCGCGCCGGACCGGCCGACCGCACCCTCATTTTCCTCGCCGTCACCGGCGAGGAATCGGGCCTGCTCGGCTCGGCTTATTATGCCGCCAATCCGATCTACCCGCTCGCCCGGACAGCGGGCGGCTTCAACATGGATTCGCTGAACATGGCCGGGCCGGCGCACGATTTCGTCTCGATCGGCGGCGGCAAGTCCGAGCTCGACCCCTATCTAGCCCGCGCCGCCGCGCAAATGGGGCTTCGGGTCTCGCCCGAGCCGACCCCGGAGGCCGGCTATTATTTCCGCTCCGACCAGTTCAGCTTCGCCAAGCAGGGGGTGCCGATGCTCTACGGCCGCGGCGGCGAGGATCTGGTCGACGGCGGCCCGGCCGCCGGCCGCGCCGCGGCCGAGGATTATCGTGCCCACCGCTACCACCAGGTGACCGACGAGTTTAACCCGGCCTGGGACTGGGCCGGCGCGCTCGCCGACGTCGGCATCTATTACCGGGTCGGCCGCGCCCTCGCCTCAAGCCGGGAATGGCCGAACTGGCTCCCCGGCGACGAGTTCCGCGCCATCCGCGACCGCTCGCGCGCGGGGCAATGACCCCCCGTCAGCCTCCCGAATGGGCGCCGCACGCCTTCGTCTGGATCGGCTTTCCGAGCCACGGCGAGCTCTGGGTCGACGATTTGAGCCCCGCCCAGGCCGAGGTCGCCGCCTTCGCCCGGGCGGTGTGGGCCGGCGGCAAGGGCGAGGCGGTGCAGCTGGTCGCCGCCGACCCGGCCGCCGCCGCCGCCGCGCGCGCCGCGGCGCCGTTCGCCACCGTCCTCGTCCAGCCGTTCGGCGACATCTGGCTGCGCGACACCGGCCCGATCGTGGTCCGCGGACCGGCGGGCCTTGCCGCGCTCAGCTTCGTCTTCAACGGCTGGGGCGGCAAATACGACCTTCCCGGCGACGACACGATCGGCCGCCGCCTGGGCGAAAGCGCGGGCCTGCGGGTCCGCCGCGCCGACTGGATCCTCGAGGGCGGCGCGATCGACGTCGACGGCACCGGCCTTGCCGTCACCACCGAGGAATGCCTGTTGAATCCCAACCGCAACCCGTTCTTCTCGCGCGCCGACGTCGAGGCGCGCCTGAGGGCGGATCTCGGCATCGGCCGGCTGCTCTGGCTCGCCAGCGGCCTGATGAACGACCATACCGACGGCCATGTCGACAATCTCGCCCGTTTCGTCGGCAGCGGCCGCATCGCCATCCCCGAGCCCGAGCCCGGCGATCCCAACGAGGCCGTCTACCGCGACGCCGCGATCCGCGCCCGCCGCTTCGGGCTCGAGGTGGCGGCGATGCCCTCCCCCGGCCTGGTCCGGCGCGGCGAGGAGATCATCCCGGCCTCCTACATGAACTTCTACATCGGCAATGCGGCGGTGATCGTCCCCCAATATGGCGCCGCCAACGACGAAGCGGCGGTGGCGGCGGTCGGGGCGCTGTTCCCCGGCCGCGAGGCGATCGGCCTTCGCGCCGACCATATCCTCACCGGCGGCGGCAGCTTCCACTGCATCAGCCAGCAGGTCCCGGCCTAGATATTGAGCCTGTCCTTCGATACGGGCCTTCGCCAAGCTCAGTCCCTACTCAGGATGAGCGGGGGATAATTCTCTCATCGCTCATCCTGAGTAGCCGGTGAGCTTGTCGAACCGGCGTATCGAAGGACCGTTGCCAAGAGGACTTGATGACCAAGCTCACAGTCGCCGCGCTCCAGCTCGCCTTCACCGACGATCTCGACGAGAATATCCGCAACGTTTCGGATCTCGTCCGCGAGGCCGCGGCCAAGGGCGCCAAGGTCGTCCTCCCGCCCGAGCTGTTCGAAGGCCCCTATTTCTGCAAGACCGAGGACGAGAGCCTGTTCGCCGCCGCCCGCCCGGTCGACTCGCATCCGGCGGTGCTGGCGATGCAGAAGCTCGCCGCCGAGCTCGAAATCCACATCCCGACCAGCTTCTTCGAGGCGGACGGACCGCATCATTACAACAGCCTGGCGATGATCGACGACAAGGGCGCGGTGATCGGCGTCTACCGCAAGAGCCACATCCCCGACGGCCCCGGTTACTCCGAGAAATTCTACTTCCGCCCCGGCAATACCGGCTTCCGCACCTGGCCGACCGCCGCCGCCACGCTCGGCGTCGGCATCTGCTGGGACCAATGGTATCCGGAAACGGCGCGCTCGCTGATGCTGATGGGCGCCGAGATCCTGCTCTACCCGACCGCGATCGGCAGCGAGCCGCACGATCCCGATCTCGACACCAGCCGGCTCTGGCGGCGGGCGATGATCGGCCATGCCGTCGCCAACGTCGTCCCCGTGGTCGCCGCCAACCGGATCGGCGACGAATGCGGCCAGATCTTCTACGGCCACAGCTTCATCTGCGACGAGCGCGGCGACATCCTCGCCGAGTTCGGGGCGAAGGAAACCGGCGTCCTCACCGCGACTCTCGATCTGGCGGCGGCGAAGCGCCACCGCGCCGCCTTCGGCTTCTTCCGCGACCGGCGCCCCGATCTTTACGGCCGGCTCACCGAAGACGTCTAGTTTCTCTACCGCCGCGGTGGTAAAGCGCGTCCACGGAGGTGCTCATGCGGCTCGTCCCGATCCTTCTCCTAACCTTGTGCGTCGCCGGCTGCGGCGACCGGGCCGGTTCGGGCCCCGGCCCGCGTCACGGCGGGCGCTATGTCGGCATCGGCATCTATTCGCCGGGCCAGATGTGGCAACGGCTGGCCGGCGCCGCCCGCTCCGGGAATGGCGCGGCGGCGACCCTGGGCGACGACGAGCAGGTGATCGTCGTCCTCGACAGCCGGACCGGCGAGATCCGCCAGTGCGGCAATTTGAGCGGCCATTGCCTGCGGATGAACCCCTGGTCCGGCCAGCCGGCGCCGGCCCGCCTCACCGAGCATCGGGCCGAGCCGGAGCAAGGGGAGGTCGTCAACGAGGCCGTCCCGGCGGCGACCCGCTAAGGCCCTCCCCGTCAAGGGGACGGGCTTCGCACCGCCAGCGCCCGCGCGAACACCGCCTCGAACATCGCCGCGGTCAGCCGGCCGGTATTCTGGTTGTAGCGCGAGCAATGATAGCTATCGATCAGCACCCGGCCGTCGGGCAGCACATGCTCGGCGAGATGGGCGAAGGGGTGCGCGGAGAGCTTGCCGCCGGCGGAGCGCACCGCATTGTCGTGGGCGATCCGGCCGAGCGCGACGAGCACGCGTACGTCGGGCAGGCGCGCCAGTGCTGCCGCGTAGAAGCGCCGGCAGGTCGCCACTTCGGCGGGCAGCGGCTTGTTCTGCGGCGGCAGGCACTTGACCGAATTGAGGACGACGCAGCCTGCGAGCCGCAGCCCGTCGTCCACCCGCGCGTCATAGCGGCCGCGAGCGAGGCCGAACTTGCCCAGCGTCGCGTAGAACAGCATCCCGGCATGATCGCCGGTGAACGGCCGCCCGGTCCGGTTGGCGCCCCACATGCCCGGCGCGAGGCCGACGATGGCGAGCCAGGCCCCGGGGTCGCCGAACGCCGGCACCGGCGCGTTCCACCAGTCCGGATGCTCGGCCCGAAGCGCCGCCCGGAACCGGGCGAGCCGCGGGCAAAGCGGGCAATCGCGCGGCGCTTCGGCGTCGGGGGCTGGAGAGACACTCACGCTCACCCCATACCGTTCGGGCTGAGCCTGTCGAAGCCCTCCCCTTCTTTTCCCTGCGCCAGGAAGTAAGGGAAGGCCTTCGACAGGCTCAGGCCGAATGGTGGTGGATCAGAAGCGGACCTTTTATGCGATCGCGCTCGGCTCGAACCGGCGCAGCCGGCACGGCTCGCCGGCGGCGACGCTGCGCGCGGCGCTCGCCGTGCTCGAGCCGACGCGGGTCTCCACGATCCGCGCCACCCCCGCGCTGGGGCCCGCCGGCCGCAGCTTCGCCAACGCCGTCGCCCTGCTCGACAGCGAGCTCGCGCCCGACCAATTGCTCGCCGAATTGAAGGCGCTGGAGCGCGTCTTCGGCCGCCGCAATGGCCGCCGCTGGGGGCCGCGGGTGCTCGATCTCGACATCATCCTCTGGTCGGGCGGCGCCTGGGGCGGCCCCGGCCCGATCGTCCCCCATCCCGAGTTCCGCAACCGCGCCTTCGTCCTCGCCCCGCTCGCCGAGATCGCCCCCGGCTGGCGCGACCCGCTGACCGGCGCCACCGTCCGTCAGCTCCTCGCCCGGTTGACCGCGCCCCGCCCCATGCCACGAGCCTGATCGTCTGAGGACGAAGCGCCTCGCGCTTCGGCCGATGGCGTGAATCAGGCTCGCGGAAAATTATCGAGACCAGGATTCACGTTTCAGGCTTCAGCCTGAAACGATCCTGGTCTAGGTCGGACGCCGGTGAGGGCCCATAGCTCAGTTGGTAGAGCAACTGACTTTTAATCAGTAGGTCGCTGGTTCGAATCCAGCTGGGCTCACCAGCCTGCGGCAAAGGCTTCGGCTGGCAAGCCGCGCCCGCCCGGACGGCTCCGCTTCATTTCGACTGCTCTCGAATTGTAGTTGACGAGACGCGCCGGGCCTGTCATTTCGATCCCTGTCGAAATGAAGGAAGCTAGCATGCAGGCGGCAGCCGCCATCGAAGCGCTCGGCGCGCTCGCGCAGGAACACCGCCTCGCTCTGTTCCGGCTGCTCGTCCAGGCCGGCGAGGAGGGCATGCCGGCCGGCGCGATCGCCGACGCGCTCGGCGTGCCCAACTCCTCGCTGTCGTTCCACCTCGCCCAGCTGAAGCGCGCCGGCCTGGTCGGGCAGCAGCGCCGGCACCGCTCGCTGATCTACCGGGCCGACTATCCGGCGATGAACGCGCTGGTCGCCTACCTCATGGAAAATTGCTGCGGCGGCGCCGATTGCGGCGGCGGCACGGCGTGTGAAATCCCCGATGGCGAAAGGAAATCCGGATGAAACGATTGCATGTCCATGTCGCCGTCAGCGACCTCGACCGGTCGATCCGCTTCTACTCGACGCTGTTCGCCGCCAGCCCGAATCTGGTCCGGCAGGATTACGCCAAATGGATGCTGGACGATCCGCGCATCAACTTCGCGATCTCGGCGGGGCAGCATCCTTCGCAGGGCGTTCAGCATCTCGGCGTGCAGGTCGAGGACGCCGCCGAGCTGGCCGAGGTCTATGGGCGCCTGCAGGCGGCCGACCGGCCCGTGCTCGAGGAAGGCGCGACGACCTGCTGCTACGCCAGGTCCGAAAAAAGCTGGATCGCCGATCCGGACGGCACCGTCTGGGAGACCTTCCTCACCCATGGCGAGGCCACGGTCTACGGCGACAGCCCCGCGCTCGGCCCGCTCGCCGACGGCCCCGGCGCCGACCAATGCTGCCTGCCGAAAGCGGCGCCGGCCGGATGAGCCGGCCCGCCGGCCCCGGCGGGCCGCCCTTGCCCGATCGGCCCCTCGCCCACCGTCTCGCGGCGGAGGGCGTCGGCGCCTTCTTCCTGTTCGCCTGCGTGATCGGATCGGGAATCATGGCCGAGAATCTGTCGCTCGGAAACGATGCCGTCGCCCTGCTCGGCAACACCGTCGCCACCGGCGCCATCCTGTTCGTCCTGATCGTCATTCTCGGCCCGATCTCCGGAGCACATATGAACCCCGCGGTCAGCCTCGTCGCGGCCTCCCGGCGCGAGCTTCGCTGGACCGACGCCGCCGCCTACATCGCCGCGCAGCTCGCCTTCGGCATCCTCGGCGCCTGGGCCGCCCATTTGATGTTCGATCTGCCGACGCTGCAATTGTCGGTGAAGGCGCGGACCGGCCTCGGCCAGTGGACCGGCGAGGCGATCGCCACCTTCGGCCTGATCCTCACCATCCTCGGCTCGGCGCGCTTCCGGCCGCTATGGACGCCGGCGACGGTGGCGCTCTACATCACCGCGGCTTATTGGTTCACCTCCTCGACCAGCTTCGCCAACCCCGCCATCACCGTCGCCCGCAGCCTCTCCGACACCTTCGCCGGCATCGCCCCCCACGACGTCCCGCTCTTCATCCTCGCCCAGCTCCTCGGCGCCGCCGCTGCCGCGCTTTTGGCGAAGGTGCTGTTCCGAGCCTAAAAAAGAGGGACAGTCCCTCTTTTTCAGAAAAAGGGAACATGTGCTTTTTCGCGAAAAAGTACGTGTCCCTCGGCCTCCCCCGGTCAGGGCCCATAGCTCAGTTGGTAGAGCAACTGACTTTTAATCAGTAGGCCGCTGGTTCGAATCCAGCTGGGCTCACCATCCCCTCATCCTCGCCCAATTCGGGATCGAAGCCGTAGACAGGCACTCACTTCCGCAAGTCGCTGTCTCCTAAAAACAACGCTTCGGCCAAATTTTATAGTAAACCTTTTACTCGGTTAAACATTGGTCTATTATTGGAGAATCCTCGATTTGGGGGTGGGGAATCAGGGGAGTGATTGACATGCGTGTAATCTATGCTGCGGCCCTTCTTGCGGCCGTTTCGGCAACGCCGGCCTTCGCTCAGGCGTTCAACGGCGGCAATGTCGCGGTGGTCGGCGGCTACGACCATGCCAGTTTCGGCAGCGGCAGCGGCACCAGCGGCAGCGGCGTCATGTACGGCGTCGGCGTGGGCTGGGACATCCGGAGCGGCAACGCCGCGTTCGGCATCCAGCTCGAGGCGGCCGACTCGACGACCAAGAATTGCAACTTCGGCCCCTGCGTCGAGGCCGGCCGCGATCTCTATGCCGGGCTGCGGGCCGGCGGCGTGCTGCCCAGCGGCAAGACGTTGCTCTACGTCCTGGCGGGCTATTCGAACGCGCGCGTCAGCATTGCCAATTGCTGCCATAGCGACCTCGACGGCATCCGCGCCGGTCTCGGCGTCGAGCACCAGCCGGGGCCCCATTGGTTCTTCGGGTTCGAAGGCCGCTACACCAATTACGAGCAGGGCTTCGAGCGCTGGCAGGGCGTCGGCAGAGTCGGCTACCGCTTCTGAGCTGAACCGACAGGCTCGTCGAGGCGGGGACGGGGCGGCAGCGCCCCGCCCTCGTCTTGTGCGCGGGCTTGCCCGCCGAACCGTCAACCCATGCGCGTGAGCCGGTACATCGGATAGTCGCCATATTTCTTGGCGAGCGGGATGCGGCCGACGTAGCGGCAGGTGAAGCGGCCGCGCGCCTCGAGCGCGAGGATCGCGGCGAAGGGCTCGGTGACGAAGACGGCGCCGGGCGGGGTGACCGGCTCGATCCGGGCGGCCTTCGAGACTTCGGTGCCGTAATAGGTGATCCGGCCGGTGATGTGGTCGGTGGTGCGGTAGGCGGGGCCGTAATGGGCGCCGATGCGCATCCCGCCCGAGCCGTCGAGGCCGAGCGTCGCATAATCGAACTTGGCCAGCCGGTCCTGGAGCTGGAGCGCGATCTCGGCCGCGACCGGGGTGCTCGCGGTCACCGCGTAGAGCGCGTCGCCCCAGGAGTTGCGGCAATCGACGTCGGCGTCGTGGGCGTCGAGCACCTCGGCGACGACCCCCATCACCCCGTCCCAGAAGCTCGGCAAGGCGGCCTCGCTCAAGGTCGAGAAGCCCTTGAAGTCGGTGAACAGGATCGCCGCCAGCGCCCGCTCGTGGGGCGGCGTCACGCTCGGCTGCGGCCGGACGAGATCGCGGGCGACCGCGCCCGGATCGACGATCCGGCTGCGCTCGCCGGCCGCGGCCCAGGCGGCGACGTCGGCGGCGGTTCCCGCCGGCCCGCCGGCGGCGGCGCCGTCCCAGATCGCGACCTGGACCGCCTCGGCGCCGAGATGCTCGGCCCGGAGGCGCGCCAGGCCCATCGCGGTGCGGCTGGCATAGCCATATTGGGCGGGGTTGCCGAAATAGGCCATCGGGCTGGCGAAGACGATCTTGCGCGCGCGGTCGCGGCAGGCGCGATAGCGCGGCTCCCAGGCCTCGCCGCCCGGGCGGACCGACTGAAGCAGGAAATCCTCCTCCTCGAACGGCAGCACGACATGCAGCTCAGCGCCGCGATCGAGCAAGGCCTCGGCGGCGAGGATGTCGGCGCCGCAGGCGAGCGCGCCGAATGCGAAGCCGATCTCCTCCTCGCCGAGAACCGCGTCGATCGCCCGGCGGATCCGCGCCTCCGCCGCCGGATCGGCGCCGAACATATGGCCGCAATAATGGATCACCCGCGGCGGCCTGAGGGGCGCCAGCAGGGCGGCCTGCTCGGCCTCGCCGAGGCCGAGATGGGCGGCGATCCGGGCGAGCTGGCGAAGCGTGCTCGATCGCCCGCCGAGGTCGGCGCTGGTGCGCACGACGCCGCTCGCCAGGGTCGCGGTGACCTCCGCGCTGCGGCCGAGCAGCAGCAAAGCCTCGGCGCGGGTCGCGGCCCGGTAATAATCGGCGGGCTCGGCCAGCGCCGGATCGTCGAGCAGCGCGGCGGCGAGGGCGCGCGATCTCTCCGCGTCGCCGGCGAGCAGCGCCAGCGTGGCGGCGTTGATGCCGGGGAAGGAATCGCCGCTCTCGCGGTAGATGGCGTGATAGGCCTCGAACGCGCGCTCCAGCGCCTGCCGGCGGGCCGGGCCGGGCGCCGCCGCCAGCGCCCTGTCCTTCAGGAGCCGCGCCCCGATCGTCCGCTCGTGGGTGTCGCCGGAGCGGTCGAGCCCGTAAGCGGCGAACAGCCCCATCGCCCGCTCGGTATCGCCGATCCGGGCCAGCGCGAGCACCTGCTGGTGGCGGATCGCGCCGCTTTCCTCGCCCGCCTCGATCGCCGCGCTGGCGATGTCGTAGGCGGCGATCAGGTCGCCCTTGGCGAGCGCGGCTTTGGCAAGATCGGCGGCTTCATCCATCATTGGACGTTAAGGCCTGACACAAGGCGACACAATTCAAGACAGGGCGCGACAAGCTTCCTCTGGCGCGGCGGCGGCGCAAGGCCGTAAAGACGCGGCCGTCATGGCCGAGGAACCGCACGTCCTGCTCGTCGACGACGAGCGCGAAATCAGGGAGCCGCTCGCCCAATATCTGTCGCGCAACGGGGTCCGGGTCACCAAGGCGGAAAATGCCGCGGCCGCGCGCCAGCTGCTCGCCGCCTACGCGATCGACCTCGTCCTGCTCGACATCATGATGCCGGGCGAGGACGGGCTGAAGCTTGCCGGATTCATCCGGGCGACGAGCGAAATCCCGGTGATCCTGCTGACCGCGAGGACCGAGGAGATGGATCGGGTCGTCGGCCTCGAGATCGGCGCCGACGATTATGTCACCAAGCCCTTCTCGCCCCGCGAGCTCCTCGCCCGGATCAAAGCCGTGCTGCGCCGCGCCGGGGACAGCAAGGTGCGCGCGCCCGACGCCGACACCTACGGTTTCGGCCCGTGGCTGCTGAAGAGCGGCGAGCGCGAGCTGGTCGGGGCCGACAATGTCGCGATTCCGCTGTCGACCGGCGAATATAATCTCCTCCATGCCTTCGTCACTCATCCCCGCCGGGTGCTGAGCCGCGACCAGCTGCTCGATCTGTCGCAGGGCCGCGAGCTTGCCGCATTCGAGCGCAGCATCGACAACCATATCAGCCGCCTCCGCAAGAAGATCGAGGCCGATCCCGCCAACCCCAAGCTGATCAAGACGGTGTGGGGCGGCGGCTACATGCTCGCCGCCGAAGTCAAAAGGCTGTGAGGCGGTTCCTCCCCAAGAGCCTGATCGGCCAGATCGCTTTGGTCATGGCGGCCGCTTTGCTGGTCGCCCAGGCGATCAATTTCGGGCTGGTCTTCAACGAGCGCCAGCGCGCGACCAACACCCAGATCGAGGGGCCGCCGATCGCCCGCTTCGTCCAGCTGGTGCAGCGGCTCGCGCCGATGGATGCGGCGGCGCGCGCCGACCTCATCGCCGACCGCGGCCGCCGCGGCCGCTTCGCGATCGCCGGCGAGAGCTCGGTGCCGGCCGAAGCGAGCGAGGCGCGGATCGTCGCCCGGCTGCGCGACCAGGCGGAGCAGAACGGGCTCGTGCTGCGCGACGCCCGCGCCGCCGTCCGCGACGAGGTCGAGCTGCCCCGCCGGCTGCGCGACCGGCTGAGCCCCGAAGAGCTCGACCGCGCCCGGGCGCGGCTGCGCCGGATGCAGACCCTGCATCTCTCCGCCCAGCTGGCGGACGGCAGCTGGGTCAACGCGCGGCTGGTGACGCCGCGGCCCAATCCGTGGCTGGCCGCCCGGCTCGCCGGCTCGACCCTGCTCATCTATCTGCTGATTCTGGCCGCGGTGACCCTGATCGCGATGCGGCTCGGCCGCCCGTTGCGCGCGCTCACCGCCGCCGCGCAGAGCTTCGAGGGCCGCGGCGAGGCGCCCCAGGTCGAGCCGCGCGGCCCCGCCGACGTCCGCCGCGCGATCCTCGCCTTCAACGCGATGAGCGCCCGGGTCGGGACGATGCTCGACGAGAAGGACCGGATGCTCGGCGCGATCGGCCACGATCTGCGCACCCCGCTCGCCTCGCTGCGCATCCGGATCGAGAGCGTCGAGCCCGCCGAGGAGCGCGCGCCGATGATCGCCACCATCGAGGAGATGACGGCGATGCTCGACGACACCCTCGCCCTCGCCCGCTCGGGCCGCGCTTCGGAGGAGATCCGCCCGATCGACCTCAGCGCCCTCGCCGATGCCGTGGTCGAGGAGTTCCGCGCGCTCGGCCACGACGCGAGCTTCGTGGAAGGCGAGCGCCGGACCGCCGCGGTGCAGCCCAATCTGCTGCGCCGGGCGGTCCGCAACCTGATCGACAACGGCATCAAATATGGCGGCTCGGTCGAGGTCGCGGTGCGCGCCGGCGCGGGCACGGGGGCGAACATGGTCGCGATCGAGGTCGCCGACCGCGGCCCGGGCATCCCGGAAGCCGATTTCGGCAACGTCCAGGAGGCCTTCGTCCGCCTCGAAGCCTCGCGCAACCGCGGCACCGGCGGATCGGGGCTCGGCCTCGCGCTGGCGCGGGGGGCGGCCGAGGCGCATGGCGGCAGGCTCGAGCTGGAGAACCGGGCGGGCGGCGGGCTGCTGGCGCGGATCCTGGTGCCGGTCAAGAGCGGCCCCCTGCCCGGAAGTTGACGGCGAAGTTGAATAAAGTTGAGGATATGCAGGAGTCGCGCGACCGGTCCGTTTCCCGCCCTGCCGGGAGGGCCGCGGTCCGCACGAACCGAAAGGCGCGCGCGGGAGCGGACCCGTCGGAAGTTGACAATGCTGCGGAAGTTGACGGCGGCGCGGAAGTTGACAGCGGCGGGCGGACAGCGGCGGTGCGCCGGCTTCCAAGGCGCGACTCGCCAAAGCCGGCGGGCTGCGGCAGCCATGGGCTTTTAGAACATAAAGCGTACAAAAAGTAAAGGGGAGTCTTTGCCGCGCGGCCCCGTTTCGACGTACGGGACGCGCGCCGGCCACAGACCGGGCGGGGAACTGAAGCCAAAGAACCGGCGCGGCGGCGGGCTGGCTGGCGCGGGTTTTGCTGCCGGTTAAGAAGGGGCGGGCCCTATTTAAGGGCATCCCTGACTCAGCGATCTGCTGGCGTCCGCTATCAACCGATTACGGACATTTATTATGCGGCAGCGACGCGCCCCTGCGGTCGTTAACGAGCTTTGTAGAGGAAATTCGTAAGCGGCCATTTCCAGCGCATCTGCTTGCCACGGGCCGAAGGCAGCGCCCATGCGTTCTTCCCCTGTTCTTGGAAGTTGGCTGCGCCGTCCCCACTTTCAAGGACACAAGAGGACTCCGGGAGGGGCCGATGAATTTCGAGGAATACGAGCGCCGGGGATTGGCGCTGTACCTGACTTTTGCCGAGACCGTAGCGGGCATGCTCAACGCAGCGATCACGCAGGACCCGTCGCTCCACCTTCAGCAGGTACGATCACGGGCGAAAGACCCGGCCTCGCTGAGAGACAAGCTTATCGAACGCGACATCCTCGACAATCAGGCGCTGGGGGATGCGATTAAAGATCTCGCTGGGTGCCGGGTGATCTTCTACACCAACGCGGATGTGACCCGATTTTCGCAGTCCGGCATTCTCCGGGCCAATTTCGAATTCGATGACGTAAAAATCCACCATCCCCGACTGGGCAGCAGCAAGGCTGTGGACCAATTCCGTGGCGACAATTTCACGGTTCGCCTCAAGCCGGAGTTGGCGGCGCTCCCTCAATATGCGCGCTTCGCCGGACTCCGCTGCGAAATCCAAGTGCAGACCATCCTCAATCACACATGGTCGGAGATGGCCCACGACACGATCTATAAGCAACCGAAGCTATCGGGCTTCGGAGCGAAGGCCATAGCCAGTATCGAGCGTCGACTAGACAAGGTGATGCGCGAGCATCTCGTTCCTGCGGGGCACGACTTTCAGAAAATCTCCAGTGATTTTGCACGGCTGATGGCGGGCAAGGACCTATTCGACCAAGAGCCGCTGCGAGTGATCTGCGAGGCTGCTGATAACAATGAGCGCTACGAGGCAATCGAGCGTCTCGCCGAGGATGTGCTGCAATACTATGACGATCTGGCGTCCGAGCATTCGGACATCGTCGCGGCGCTCGTCGAAGCTGCCGAGCAGGCTCGCACGTCAGAATCGGTTCCCATCGTCGTGGGCACTTCAAGCTTTCCTGGAAAGTCAGCCAGCGACGTCGTTCAGCTGATCATCGGGATATTGAGAGACTATCGCTATGTCGGGTTCGAGGCGACGACCGAGGCAACCATTCGCCTTTATATGAGCGCGGGGAAGGACGACGAGCAAAAGGCCATCCTGTCGCTCGGCGAGGAACTGGCAAAACATCATCTCGGCGTCTGGAAACGCTATGGACCTGTGGCGCAACATGCGCTGATGGATATCGCGGACAAACTGCCCGAAAGCACTCGCGAACGATGCCGTCCACTGCTGCGAACCATGTACGACAAGATTTTGTCGCCCGGCGTCGAAGGGACGGAATGGGCGTCGCCGGACACCCTCACAATCACCACCGGCTCCGTTCAGGCGTCGACGGAGCTTGGTGAGATACGCGAGAGGGCCATCGAGCATCTGAAGGCCATGCTTGCGACCGCATCGGCGGACGCTGAGCGTCAGGACATTATCGGCGCGCTGTTTCGCGCGTCCGAGACTCCATTCAATGCTCAATACAGCAATGAGCTCGCCTTGCTCGTTCTGGAAAACGCGAAGACGGTGGTCGGCATCTGTCGGGAGCTGGCGGCTGCCTGGAGCTTCGAAATCCTTCAGAAGCTCGAGGATCGAATGTTGAGGCTTCACTATGCCCATCGGGCGGTGCCGCCTTGGCTCACCGACGATCCAGCGCTGGCCGCGGCTAACGCGGCACTCCTCGTCGAGATCCTCGCATTTCGCGACGAGGTGAACGCCGATCCGCATTTCGTCACCTACAAGACGCTCGTCGGCTATGACTCGGTTTTTCCCTCGGCGTGGGACCGCGATCCGTTTGACTACGAAGCCCGCGACGCGTGGCGAGAAGAGCGAATCAACGCGATGGTGGCGGAGATTAACGATGAGAATGCCGATGCATGGCTCGACATCATCACACGCTGCGCACAGACGCGTTCGGACGATCTGGCGACGTTCCCAACCTTCGGGAGCTTTCTGGCCAAGCTGGCCGCTGCCAAACCAGATGTCGTGATAGGATATCTAGACCGGCTCGATGAGCAGCTTGCGCAGTTCCTGCCGGGCATGCTGCGGGGCCTGGTTGATGCCGGACGGCAAGATTTTGTGAAGCGGAAGCTGCACGGCTGGATGGGGCAGTGTCGCTATATTGATACGATCTGCTATTTCCTGAAATCGGAAATGCGTCTCGACAACGGCCTGCTCGTGGTGGCTGCCGGGCGTGCCGCACTTGACGGAGATGATTGGGCGGTGACTACGAGCGTCGCTGCTGCGGTCTCTCGCTACGCTCACGCAGCTGATGACCGGCTGAAAGCGGTGTTTCTCGATGGTCTTCAGTATCTGACCGCGCGGAACGATGTCCGCTGGGCTATCTCCCATTTCGTCAACTGGCGTAAGTCACCGATCCTTTCAGCACTGCAGGGAAACGAGCTGCGCGTTCTCTTCACGGCATTGCTGCTGCTGCCGCGACTTGAATACGGCATCGAGGAATTACTCGTGACGGTAGCGGGCCAAGGCATTGATGGGGTCATCCAGTTCTTGGGGAATCGCATGGCGCGCGAGCGCGAACTGGAGGCGGATGATCGGTATCGTGCCGTGCCGTTCACGCCGCACAAGCTACCTCAAATCCTATCGGCGCATCCGGCCAAGATGGTGCAGGCCGCCCGCACATGGTTCGCTGCGGATGGTTCGCTGTTCCGCTTTCGCGGCGGGCACTTCATCGCCCAAGTGTTCGCCGACATGCCCGAGGAATTCGAAGCCGAACTTCGCGCCTTGGTCGCGTCCGGCGGGCTGGAAGAGATCAAGATGGTCCTAGCGATCCTGCAAAACTTTGAGGGCAACGCCAACATTCATGGGCTTTGCCGGGATATCATCGAAGTCTTGCCCGAGGACGACAGGCTGCGCACGAGCGTCACCATCGCGATCCAGTCCACCGGCGTCGTCTCGGGCGAATTGGGGATGGCCGAGGCTTACGAGGAGCGCAAAGCGCTCGTTGGGCCGTGGCTCGAAGATACCAGGCCCAAGGTGCGGCGGTTCGCCGAGGAGTTCATCCATCAGACTGATCAAGCGATCGCCGGCGAACAGCGGCGTGCAGAGGAAGATCGAGAGTTCCGACAGAGAGACTTTGAGAAGGACGAATAACAGACCAGCGCCGGCGGGAGGCGACTAAGTTCTTAAAGATGACGGCCCACCCAATGATATGACACGGTAGCTTTTCAGAATCTCCAAACAGAAGCGGCTAGTCCGCTCACGGCCAGCAGCCGCCGGTTACTCAGGCAGGCGGGATGTCCGCTTTCCACCCACAGACAAAATAGGCCCTTACTCAACCTTCGCCGGAAAGCTCTTCACCCTGCGCTTGCCGCACCACAGTTCGAGCGGCTGGGGGCCTTCGTGGGCGGCGGCGAGGCGGAGGGCTTCGGCGTCGTCGATCGCCTCGATCTCCTCGAAGCCGACGAAGCGGCCGTCGGCGCCGTCCAGCAGATAGAGTCGGTAATAGCCCACAAGTCCCCCCCCCGCCTTCCCTACGCAACGAATCGGAAGGCGCCCAGACACTGCCACGAACGGCGCCGAAACGGCTTAAACGAGATCAAGGAACGGACCGGCGCCGCCGAAAAAGAGGCGGGCCTTTCGGCCCGCTCTCCTTTGCCGTCCCGCTCAATTGGGGCGGCGATGCTCGCGGAAACGCTCGCGCATCTGTTCGCGGGCGGCGCGCCGCTCGGCCGCGGTCAGAGTGCCGTTATGGTCGGCGTCGGCGCGGTCGAAGCGGGCGAGCGCGCGCTCGCGCATCTGCTCGCGGGTGATGAAGCCCTGCTCGCCGAACATCCGGCCGCCGCGCATGCCGGGGCCGCGGGCGCCGTCGGGGCCGCCCGGCGGCGGCGGACCCATTTCCGGACCGCCCGGGCCGCGGGCGCCGTCAGGGCCTCCGGGGGGCGGGCCCATCCGCATCATCCCGCGATGGTGGCCGCCGCGGCCGCCGCGGCCGCCGCGCATGGCGTGGGCCTGGGCGAACTCGTCGCGGCTGATATTGCCGTCGTGATTGGCGTCGAGCCGGTCGAACATCCGCCCCTGCATCTCGGCGCGGCGCCGCTCGCCCATCGCCTGCGCTTCCTCGCGGGTGAAGCGGCCGTCATGATCGGCGTCCATCCGGGCGAAGGCCTGGTCGGCGCGGTCGATGACCTGCTGGCGGGTGACGTCGGCGTCGGGCCCGGGCCGGTCGCCCGGCTGGGCGGCGGCGGCGGCGGCAACGGCCAGCAAGGCGGCGCCGGACAGGAGGACGAGCTTGGTCATGGATATTCCTCTCACGCAAAGTTGGTGATGCCGCTTTGCCGGCCCGGTGTCGCGCAACTTTGTCAGCGGCGAAGCAATCTTGTCCCGAATTGTCGCGCCGCGACGAGCCGCGCGGGACCTGAGACCAACACATTTGATATAACATCACGTATCGGTATAACCGCGCGACCATGGCTCGCCTTGTGACTTTGCTGATGATCATCACGCTGGTGGTCGCGAACGGATCCGCGGTCGCGGGGGCGGTGTGTCGCCACCGGGATGCCCGCGAGCATGCGATCGCACGCCAGAGCCAGGATGCGAAGGTCATGGCGGTGGCGCTGACGGAAGAGGCCGCTGCCGCCGTCGCTGCGAAGAAGGGCGCGTTTGGCAGCGCCGCCTCGCTGGCGCTGCCCGCCTATATCTTGCCGGCAGCTTCGCTCTCCTCGGTCCCGCCTGCGGTCCAACCGGTGCGCGGAGCGGAGCCGGAACCGGCGCCGCTGTCGAGCCGATCGATCCGCCCGCTGCTGGAGCCGCCGGTCGCCTGACCACCGACCGCCGCTCCGGCGTACCGCGATCGAGGGCTTTGAGCATCTCCTCGCGGGCTTCGCCAGACCATCGATTCGGCGGCCAAGCCGCTTCAGCCGGGAATCCCCCGGGCTGAATATCACCGCGCCGTTCAAGCGCGGGCAAGCTGCCGACCCGGCAGCGGACATGAACGGAAACCAGCTATGTTTCGCCTCACCCTTCTTGCCGGGACCGCGGCGGCCCTGCTTCCCCAGGCCGCCTTCGCCCAGCCTGCGGATTCTTCGGCGCGGCCCGCCGAGGATTCGGCGCAGCCGGCCGCCCCGACCGGCCAAGCGGCCGACTATCACGAGCCCGAATCGCAGGAGATCGTCGTCACCGGCTATGCCCGCAACCGCGCCGACATATTGTCCGGCACCTCGGTGGTCAGCGGCGACGAGCTGGCCCGCGAGCAGCGGCCGACGATCGGCGACACCCTCGCCCGCCTGCCCGGCGTCTCGGCGACCTCGTTCGGGCCCAACGCCTCGCGTCCCGTCCTGCGCGGCTTCCAGGGCGACCGGGTGCGGATCCTCACCGACGGTATCGGCAGCCTCGACGTGTCCAGCGCCAGCGCCGACCATGCCGTTTCGATCAACCCCCTGACCGCCGACCGGATCGAGGTGCTGCGCGGGCCGGCCGCTTTGCTGTTCGGCTCGTCGGCGATCGGCGGCGTCGTCAACGTCGTCGATTCGCGGATCCCGCGGCGGGTGCCGACCGAGCCCGTCCATGCCGAGGGCATCATCAATTACGCCTCGGCGGCGAACCAGCGCGCCGGCAATGGCGAGATCGACGTTCCGCTCGGCGGGCATTTCGTCCTCCATCTCGACGGCAGCTACGACAAATCGGACGACCTTGAGACCGGCGGCCATTTGCTGACGCCCGCCCTGCGCGCCCAAGCGGCGACGAGCCCCGACCCGGCGATCCGCGCGCTGGCCGACCTTTCCGGCCGGCTGCCGAACAGCGCCGGCCGGACCTGGGACCTCGCCGCCGGCGCCGCCTGGATCGACGGCGACAGCAATGCCGGCCTTTCGGTGACCCGCTACGACAGCCTTTACGGGGTGCCGATCCGCTTCTCGCTCGATCCCGCGGTCGCGGCCGAGGCGCCGCGGATCGACATCGCCCAGACCCGGATCGACGGCCGCGCCGAGCTCGACACCGGCGCGGGCTTCGTCGATTCGGTCCGCCTGCGCGCCGGCTGGTCGGACTATCGCCACTTCGAGCTCGAGGAGAGCGGCGCGATCGGCACCGCCTTCTCCAACAAGGGCTTCGAGGGCCGGATCGAGGCGCGGCAATCCGCGCGCGGCGGCTGGGGCGGCGGCTTCGGCGCGCAATATTTCCAAAGCGACTTGCGTGTCAGCGGCGACGAGAAGTTCCTGCCGCCCAACGCCACCCGGCAATTCGGCCTGTTCGTCCTCGAAACGCTCGACCGCGGCGCGTTCAAGGGCGAGGCCGGGCTGCGCTACGAGCATTCGTCGCTGCACGCCGATGCCGATGCCGACCTCGGCAATGCCGAGCTGCGGCGCAGCTTCGACGCGTTCACCGGCTCGATCGGGGCGAGCTATGAAGTCGCGCCGTCGCTGCGCTTCGGCCTCAACCTGTCGCGCAGCGAGCGGGCGCCCAATGTCGAGGAATTGTTCGCCAACGGCCCGCATGCCGGCACCCAGGCGTTCGAGATCGGCGATCCGGACCTGTCGACCGAGAAGAGCTGGGGGCTGGAGGCGACGCTGCGGCGGACCGGCGACGCGTTCAGCTTCAGCGCCTCTCTCTTCCACAGCTGGTTCAGCGGCTACATCTTCGACCGGCAGACCGGCGCGGTGCAGGACGATCTGCCGGTGTTCCGGACGAGCCAGGCCGACGCCCGCTATTTCGGCGCCGAGATCGAGGGCTCGGCCCGGCTCGGCCGGATCGGGACGACCGCGATCAACCTCGACGGAGTCGCCGATTATGTCCGGGCGACGATCGATTCCGAGGGGCCGGCGCCGCGGATTCCGCCGCTCAGGCTGCTCGCCGGGATCGAAGCCCAGTCGGAGCGCGCCAACGGCCGGATCGAGGTCGAATGGGTGAGCGACCAGGATCGCGTCGCCGCGCTCGAGACGCCGACCGAGGGCTATACGATGGTCAACGCCTCGCTCGCCTTCCATCCGTTCGGCGCGCGCAACCAGAGCAGCATCACGCTCGCCGCGAACAACATCTTCGACGTCCTCGCGCGCCGCCATGCGAGCTTCCTCAAGGATTATGCGCCGCTCGCCGGCCGCGACTTCCGGATCAGCGCCCGCATCATGTTCTGACGAGTGGAGGACTCCGGAGGCACGGTAGAGATACGCTCTTGGATTCGATCCGGCGCATCCGCGACACGTCTCGTCTTCGCCGGGCGGCGATTAAGCTGACAGAAACGCCCGAGTCCGTAAGATGAAAGCCTTGGGGTTGAAGGCGTTAGGGAGGGACGAGTGGGGAATAGGGGGCGTGCGCGCAAGATCAGGTTTCTCGGGCTCGCGGCGATCGCTCTGGCGGGCTGCATCCCGCAGGCGCATTCGGCCCAGCCGCCGAGCCGCTACGCGGCGGGCGAGACTGCCGGCGCCCGGCGCGCGCTCGAGGCGCGGATCACCGAGCTCGGCCGCGGCTTCGACGGCGAAGTCGGCATCGCCGTGCGCGACGTCGCCACCGGCTGGACGATCGACTGGCACGGCGACCGCTTCTATCCGCAGCAGAGCGTCAGCAAGTTCTGGGTGGCGGTCACCGCCCTCCAGCGCGCCGACGCCGGCGAGCTGGACCTCGACCAGAGCGTCACCCTGACCCGCCAGGACCTCACCCTGTTCCACCAGCCGATCGCCGCCCGGATCGGGCCGAACGGCTATACGACGACGCTCGGCGAGCTGATGTTCCGGGCGCTGACCGAGAGCGACAACACCGCCAACGACGCGGTCCTGCGCCGCGCCGGCGGCCCCGCCGCGGTGCGCGCGATGCTCGAGCGCAACCGGCTCGAGGGCGTCCGCTTCGGCCCCGGCGAGCGGCTGCTGCAGAGCGGCATCGCCGGCCTGCAATGGCAGCCGGCCTTCTCGCAGGGCAACGCCTTCTACGAGGCGCGCAACAGCGTGCCGATCGATCGCCGGCGCGAGGCGTTCGAGCGCTATATCGACGATCCGGTCGACGGGGCGACGCCGAACGGGATCACCGCCGGCCTCGCCCGGCTGCAGCGCGGCGAATTGCTCTCGCCCGAATCGACCGAGCGGCTGCTTGGCATCATGGCCCAGACCCATACCGGGCCGCAGCGGCTGCGCGGCGGGCTCGCCCCCGGCTGGACGATCTCGCACAAGACCGGCACCGGCCAGGTGCTGGGCAGCGTCCAGGCCGGCTATAACGACATCGGCATCCTCCACGCCCCCGACGGCCGCCATTATGCGCTGGCGGTGATGATCGGCCGCACCGCGACGCCGCTTCCGACCCGGATGGCGCTGATGCAGAACGTGGTGCGGGCGACGATCGCCTATCACGAGGCCGCGACCGGGCAGACGGAGAGCGAAGACCGCTAGCGGCGGCTCCTCCGCAGGCTTAAGGTGGCGGCATGGCGCGGCCGCAATCCCCCGATTACGACAAGCGCCGCGAGGCAATCCTCGCGGCGGCGGCGCAGCTTTATGCGCAGAAGGGCTTTTCCGGCGCCTCGGTGGCCGCTCTCGCCAAGGCGTGCAGCACCTCCAAGTCGCTCATCTACCATTACTTCCCGGCCAAGGACGACATCCTCTACGCGGTCATGGCCGAGCATCTCGATGCCCTGACCGAAGCCGCCGAGGCGGCCTGCGCGGGCGGCAGCGCGATCGACCGGCTGCGGGCGCTGACGGTCGCGTTCATGCGGCTCTACGCGAGCGCGCAGAACCATCACAAGGTGCTCCTGAACGAACTGGACAGCCTGCCGCCGGCGCGCCGGGCCGACGTCGTCGCCAAGCAAAGGCGGATCATCGCCGCGGCCGAATCGGTGATCGGCGAGATCGCGCCGGGCGGCGGCGCGCGGGTGAACACGATGCTGTTCTTCGGGATGATCAACTGGACCCATACCTGGTTCGATCCCGGCGGCCCGTTCATGCCGGAAGCGCTGGCGCTGCGCGTCGTCGAGATCATGCAGCGCGGGGTGACCCCTCAGGCGTCGTAATCGAGCTCGACGCCGCCGCTCTTGGGCACCGACTGGCAGGTCAGGACGTAGCCGGCGGCCACCTCCTCGTCGGTGAGGCCGTAGCGCGCCGCCATCTCGACCTCGCCCGAGACGACCCGGGCGCGGCAGGTCGCGCACACCCCGGCCTTGCAGGCGAACGGCGCGGGCAGGCCCGCGGCGCGGGCGCTGTCGAGGATGTTGCCGGCGGCGGCATCGAAGGCGACCCGGCGCTTGCGGCCGTCGAGCGTGACCAGCATCGCGAGGCCCGCCGCCTCGCGCGACATCGCTTCCAGCTGCGCCTGCATCGCCTCGGGGGGGCGGTCGGCGGTGAAGCGCTCGAGGTGGATCCTGTCCGGGGCGACGCCGCGCGCCTTCAGCGCTTCCTCGGCGGCGTCCATCATCGGCCCCGGCCCGCAGATGAAGAAGGCGGCGACCTCGGCCGGATCGATCAGGGCGGCCAGGATCTCGTCGCATTTCGAGCGGTCGAGCAAGCCGTTGAACAAAGCGAACTCTCCCGCTTCTTCGGCAAGGAAATGATGGACTTGCAGCCGATCCATGAAACGGTTTTTCAACTGCGCCAGAGCCTCGAGGAAGATGATCGAATTGCTGTCGCGATTGCCGTAGAAAAGGGTGAAGCGGCTGGCCGGCTCGCTCAGCAGCGCGGTCTTCAGCAGCGAGATGACCGGCGTGATCCCCGAGCCGCCCGCGAAGCCGGCATAATGATTGGCCGCACCCTCCCTGAAATCCCAGGTGAAGCTGCCGTGCGGCGGCATCACCTCGATCGCCATGCCCGGCTTCAGATTGTCGTTCGCCCAGTTCGAGAAGGCGCCGCCCGCGATTCGCTTGACGGTGACCATCACGACCTCGTCCTGGGGCGCGACGCAGAGCGAGTAATTGCGGCGCAATTCTTCACCCGCAATCTCAGCCTTGAGCGTCAAGTGCTGGCCGGGCTTGAACCTGAACGTCTCGCGCAGCTCCTCCGGGACGGCGAAGCGGATCGACCGCGCCTCGGCCGTCTCGTCGACCATTTCGGCAATCGTCAGGGTGTGGAAGGCGACGCTCATCAGTGGCAACCACGTGCACCCGCGGAAGCGGGTGCCCAGAAGCCGGGCTGGACTCCCGCTTTCGCGGGAGAACAAGAGGGTGTCAGTGACATTTGAACAAATCGAAGGGCTCCAGGCAGTCGCGGCAGCGCCACTGCGCCTTGCACGGGGTCGAGCCGAACCGGCTGACCTCCTCGGTCGCCGCCGAGCCGCATTGCGGGCACAAGACGGCGCGTCGGGTCGGCGGGGCGATGCCATAGGCCTTGAGCTTCGCCTTGCCCGCCTCGCTGATCCAGTCGGTGGTCCAGGGCGGCGACAGGGTGGTCTCGATTCCCACCTCGCGGAAGCCGGCCGAATCGAGCGCGGCGCGGATGTCGCGCTCGATCACCTGCGTCGCCGGGCAGCCGGTATAGGTCGGCGTGATCAGGACGCGGTCCGGACGGATGTCGCGAACGATGCCGAGATCGACCACGGAGACGACCGGGATCTCCGGGTCCATGACGCCTTCCAGCACCGCCCATATCCCGCTCGTCACCATGTCGCGTCCGGATAGGTGCGCGGCAGGAACTGCATCGCCGCGAGGAGATGGCCGAGATGCTCGCTGTGATGGCCTCGGCGGCCGCCGAGGATCGGGCGCTGATCCGCCGGCGGCTCGAGCGTCGCCTCGGCGAGCACCGCGGCGATGCGGGCGTCGTAATCCGCCCGGAACGCCGTCGGGTCGGCGCCGATGCCGCGCGCGGCCGCCTCGCCGGCGATCTCGTCCAGCTCGAACAGCTCGGGCACGAACCGCCAGTTCCAGTCGAGCCCGTCGATCATCCGCCGGCGGCTCTCCTCGGTGCCGTCGCCGAGGCGGACCACCCATTCGGCTGCCAGTTCGGCATGGTAGCGGACTTCCTTGACCGCCTTGGCGGCGATCGCGGCGATGGTCTCGTCCTTCGACGCTTCGAGATGGCCGAACAGCATCTCCTGCCAGGTAGAGAACAGCAACTGCCGCGCCATCGTTTGGGCGAAATCGCCATTGGGCTGCTCGACCAGCAGGCAGTTCTTGAAATCGAGCACGTCGCGATGGAAGGCAAGCTGGTCGCCATCGCCGGCGGCGCCGAGGAAATGGGTCGCCTGGCCGATCAGGTCGAGGCCGATATTGGCGAGGCTGAGATCGACCTCGACGCTGGGCGCGTGGCCGCACCATTCGCCCAGCCGCTGGCCGAGGATCAGGCTGTCGTCGCCGAGGCGCAGGAGCGTCTCGAACAGCACGGAATCCGTTCGCCCTGAGCTTGTCGAAGGGCCTTCCTTCTTTCCAACGCTGGAACGAGAGGAAAGGGCTTCGACGGGCTCAGCCCGAACGGTTTCGGGGTCGGTGCCGGTCATCAGATGTGCTTCACGTCGTCCGGGATGTCGTAGAAGGTCGGGTGGCGGTAGATCTTGTCCTCGGCGGGATCGAACATCGCCGCATCGTCGCCGGGATCGGAGGCCGCGATCGAGGCCGAGGGGACGACCCACAGGCTGACCCCCTCCATCCGCCTCGTATAGGTATCGCGGGCGTGGCGCAGCGCGATCTCGGGATCGGGCGCGTGGACGCTGCCGACATGGCGGTGCGACATGCCGCCCTTGGCGCGGACGAACACTTCCCAGAGCGGCCAGTCGTTCGACATCTTCACCTCGTCTCCTTCGTCATTGCGAGCGGAGCGAAGCAATCCAGTGCGGCGTTCGAGTCAGTCTGGATTGCTTCGTCGCTTCGCTCCTCGCAATGACGGTCTAAGCCGCCTCGGCCTTGCGCGCCCGCTTCTCCGCATGGGCCGCGGCGGCCTCGCGGACCCAGGCGCCGTCTTCCCAGGCGTCGCGGCGGGCCTTCATCCGCTCTTTGGCGACCGGGCCCTCGCCGCGGACGACGGCGTAGAATTCCTCCCAGTCCAGCTCGCCGAAATCGTAGCCGCCCTTCGCCTCGTTCCAGGCGAGCGCGTCGTCCGGCACCCTGAGCCCGAGCGCGTCGGCCTGGGGGACGGTGATGTCGACGAACTTCTGGCGGAGCTCGTCATTGGTGTCGCGCTTGATCCGCCAGCGCATCGACTGGGCGGTGTTGGGGCTGTCGGCGTCGGGCGGGCCGAACATCATCAGCGACGGCCACCACCAGCGGTTCAGCGCGTCCTGCGCCATCCGTTTCTGGTCGGCGGTGCCGGCGGCCATCACCATCATGATCTCATAGCCCTGGCGCTGGTGGAAGCTTTCCTCCTTGCAGACGCGGACCATGGCGCGGGCATAGGGCCCGTAGGAGGTGCGCTGCAGCGGCACCTGGTTCATGATTGCGGCGCCGTCGACGAGCCAGCCGATCGCGCCGATATCGGCCCAGGTCAGGGTCGGATAGTTGAAGATGGTCGAATATTTGGCCTTGCCCGAATGAAGCGCCTCGATCATCGCCTCGCGGCTCGTGCCGAGCGTCTCGGCGGCCGAATAGAGATAGAGGCCGTGGCCCGCCTCGTCCTGGACCTTGGCGAGCAGGATCGCCTTGCGGCGGAGCGAGGGCGCGCGCGAAATCCAGTTGCCCTCGGGCAGCATGCCGACGATCTCGCTGTGCGCGTGTTGCGAGATCTGCCGGGTCAGGGTGCGGCGATAGGCTTCCGGCATCCAGTCCTTGGGCTCGATGAACTCGTCCGCCGCCACCCGCGCCTCGAAGGCGGCGAGCTTGTCCGGATCCTCGGTCGAGGCGGTGACAAGCTTGCGCTTGTCACTCGCGCTCTTCTGCAATTCGGTGGTGTACATGCCTCGTTCCTACCATTAATCGACCGATCGGTCAACGAATCCGGCGTTCCTGGTCGGGCGATTCAACGCGCGGCCGCCGCGCCGAGTCGCATCGCGAAAGGTGACAAAAGTGCAGCGGCCATAAGCGAAAAATAATCCCGGCTCCGATTCATCGCTTTTGCCGGAGCGGGGTGATAAGCCGGACGATCGATCATCGTCCGCCAGTATAGCAGAAAGGGAGGAGCGATGCGCCGGAAAGTCGCTTTTGCGGAAGCTCGACGATACGGGCGAGCGGCATGAGCGAGCCGCTCAATCCGCTCGAGACCGCCCTGTTCGATGCGCTCGCGCGGCGGATCACGATGGCCGAGTTCCTCGCCGCGCTGACCGCGGCGCAGATCGTCATCCCCTCGGCGACCGAGGTGCTTGCCGACGGCAGCGGCCTCGCGCCGATCACCCACAGGCGCGCGGAGACCGAGCTGATCGTCGCCTTCACCGATCCGGCGCGGATCGGCGACAGCCTGACCGCGCAGGCGCCCTACCAGCTCCACGTCGACGCCGCCTGGCTGATCAGGCACATGGCGCTCGACCTCGGCCTGCTGCTGTTCGCCGGACCCGACCGCGGCCTGATGCTGACCCCGCCCCAGCTCGCCGACGTGAGGGCGAAGCTTTAGAAAATGGGGACAGCATATATTTTTCGAGACGAGGCCGGCGTCGTGAAGCGCATCGAAAAAATATATACTCTCCCCAATTAAGTCCCGGCGTTTCGCCTGGGTGAGGAGCAGCGTCAGACGCGCTCGATCACGGTCGCGATGCCCTGGCCGACGCCGATGCACATCGTGCACAGCGCGTAGCGGCCGCCGGTGCGGTGGAGCTCCTCGACGGCGGTCAGGATCAGCCGGGCGCCGGACATGCCGAGCGGGTGGCCGAGGGCGATGGCGCCGCCGTTCGGGTTGACCCGCGGATCGTCGTCGGCGAGGCCCAATTGGCGCAGCACCGCCAGGCCCTGGGCGGCGAAGGCCTCGTTCAATTCGATCACGTCCATCTCGGCGATGCCGAGGCCGAGGCGCTTCAGCAATTTCTCGGACGCCGGCGCGGGCCCGATGCCCATGATCCGCGGCGGCACGCCGGCGACGGCGGCGCCGAGGAAGCGCGCGCGCGGGGTGAGGCCGTTGCGCTTCGCCGCCTCCTCGCTGGCGACGATCAGCGCGGCGGCGCCGTCGTTGACGCCCGAGGCATTGCCGGCGGTGACGGTGCCGTCGGGGCGGACGATCGGGCGCAGCCTGGCGAGCGCCTCGACGCTGGTCTCGCGCGGATGCTCGTCCTTGTCCACGACAACAGCTTCGCCCTTGCGCTGGGGAATGGAGACGGGAACGATCTCCGCCGCCAGCCGGCCATTGGCTTGCGCGCGCGAGGCCTTTTCCTGACTGCGTACGGCGAAAAGGTCCTGGTCGGCGCGGCTGACCTGGAAGTCTTGGGCGACATTCTCGGCGGTGCTCGGCATGGTGTCGTCGCCATAGGCGTCGCGCAGCTTCGGATTGACGAAGCGCCAGCCGATGGTGGTGTCGTACATCTCGGCATTGCGGTCGAAAGCCGAACTCGCCTTGGCCATCACGAACGGCGCCCGGCTCATGCTCTCCGAGCCGCCGGCGACAGCCAGGTCCGCTTCCGAGCCGCGGATCACCCGCGCCGCCATCGCCACCGCGTCCATCCCCGAGCCGCACAGGCGGTTGATGGTGACGCCGCCCGCTGTATCGGGCAGGCCGGCGAGCAGCCCGGCCATGCGGGCGAGGTTGCGATTGTCCTCGCCGGCCTGGTTGGCGCAGCCCATGATGACGTCGTCCAATTCGGCCCAGTCGATTTGCGGATTGCGCTCGATCAGCGCCCGGATCGGGATCGCGGCGAGATCGTCGGCGCGGACATGAGCGAGGCTGCCGCCATAGCGGCCGATCGGGGTCCGCACCGCGTCGCAAATATAGGCTTCGGTCATGGGAGCCCCCTACTCCGTTCGCCCTGAGCTTGTCGAAGGGCTTTCCTTCTTTTTTCCGCCAGTCTTGAGGGAAGGGAGGGCTTCGACAGGCTCAGCCCGAACGGGGTGAGTGATCAATCCAGCGCAATCAGCGCCCCGCCGAGGCTGCGCGAGAAGCCTTGGAACTCGGCGATGGCGCGGCCGTCTTCGGTCCGCACCTTGACGGTGCAAACGCCCGAGCGGCCGACCAGCGCCGTCTCCTGCGCCTCGGCGATCAGCGTCTCGCCGTCGCGCGCCGAATCGAGGAAGACGATCGAGGCCTGGGCGGCGACGGTGCGCACATTGCGGCTGTTGCAGGCATAAGCGAAGGCGGTGTCGGCGAGCGCGAAGACCATGCCGCCATGGGCGATGCCGTGGCCGTTGAGCATGTCGGGCCGAAGCGTCATCCGGATCCGCGCATAGCCCTCGCGCGCCTCCTCGATCCCGATCCCCCAGGCCGGGCCGGTGCCTTCGGCCGCGAGCATCGCGCGGGCGACCTTGTCGGCGGTCTCGTCTGCGTTCATGGAGGCGGCCATGGCGTACGAAACGATCGACTTCAAGCTCGAGGCCGGCATCGCCCGCCTCACCCTCAACCGCCCCGACCGCTTGAACAGCTTCACCGTGCAGATGCACGAAGAGGTGGCGGACGCGCTCGGCAGGCTCGAGGGCGCGCGGACCCTGATCCTCACCGGCGCCGGGCGCGGCTTTTGCGCCGGCCAGGACCTCAATGACCGCGCGGTCGCGCCGGGCGAGGCGGTCGATCTCGGCGAGTCGGTCGAGCAGCGCTACAACCCGCTGATCCGCACGTTGACCGGCCTGCCGATGCCGGTGATCGCGCGGGTCAACGGCGTCGCCGCCGGCGCCGGCGCCAATATCGCGCTCGCCTGCGATATCGTCATCGCCGCGAAGAGCGCGAAGTTCATCCAGAGCTTCGCCCAAATCGGCCTCATCCCCGACAGCGGCGGCACCTGGGTGCTGCCGCGCCTCGTCGGCCAGGCGCGCGCGCTCGGCCTGGCGCTGACCGGCGAGCCGCTCGGCGCCGAGCAGGCGGCGGATTGGGGGCTGATCTGGAAGGCGGTCGAGGACGAGAAGCTGGACGAAGAGGTCGACGCGCTGGCCGCCCGCTTCGCGTCGGGACCGACCAGGGGCCTCGCCCGGATCAAGCAGATGCTCCGCGAAAGCTGGGGCCATTCGCTGGACGAGGAGCTCGACCGCCAGCGCGACGCGATGCGCGAGCTCGGCTATTCGGACGATTATCGCGAGGGCGTCGCCGCGTTCATGGAGAAGCGCAAGCCCAGCTTCGCCGGCAAGTAGAACCGCCATTCCAGCGAATGCTGGAATCTTCCTTCTCCTTCGCGCCTTCGCGGTCCTTCGCGTTCTTCGCGTGAGAATTCGGCCGTCGGTTTCACGCGAAGGCGCGAAGGACCGCGAAGGACGCGAAGAAGGAAATGGGATTCCGGCTTTCGCCGGAATGACGGCTCAGGCCGACTGCGCTTGGCGGATATGGCGTTCGAAGCTGTCGAAATCGATGTTCGAGCCGCAGACGAGGACGCCTACTTTCCTGCCCGCCAGCCGCTCCCGCAACGGGCCGACGAGCGCCGCGGTCGCGGCGGCGGCGGCCGGTTCCACCGCCAGCTTCATCTCGCGAAACAGCAATGCCATGGCGCTGCGCATCTGGTCGTCGTCGACCAGCACGAGATCGTCGACGTTGGCGCGGCAGAGGCCGAAGCTGTAGGGCAGAGCGAAGGGCGGGGCGAGGCTGTCGGCGATCGTCTTCACTTCGGCATGGTCGATCGGCGAGCCTTGCGCGAAGCTGCGCGTCATCGTGTCGGAGCCGGTCGGCTCGACCCCGAAGACCAGGCATTCGGGCTTGAGCAATTTGATTGCCGCCGAGGCGCCGCCGCAAAGGCCGCCGCCGCCGATCGCGATGATCGCGGCGTCGAGATCGGGCACCTGCTCCAGCCATTCCATCCCCAGCGTCGCGGTGCCCAGCGCGGTATAGGGGCCTTCGAAGGGATGGATGAAGGACCGGCCTTCGTCGCGGGCGATCGCCTCGACCATCTCGAAGGCGGTCTTCCCGTCCGGCGCCATCAGCACTTCGGCGCCCAGCGCGCGGCAGGCGGCGACCCGGGCCGGATTGGCCGAGCCCATCATCACCACCTTCGCCGAAGCCCCGAGGCAGGAGGCGGCATAAGCGGTGGCGATGGCATGGTTGCCGGCGCTGACCGCGGTGACGCCGCGGGCCAGCTCGTCGGGCGCCAGCCGCATCATCTTCGACAGCGCGCCGCGCGCCTTGAAGGTGCCGCTCTGCTGGAACAGCTCGAGCTTGAGGTTGACGCTCGTCCCCGGCGCCAGCAGCGCCTCGATCTCGCGCCCGCGCCAGTCGTGGACCGGGGTCCGCGACACGTAAGGCGCGATCATCTCGCGCGTTTCGCGAATCTCGACGAGGGTCAGCGAAGGCGCAGGATCGTCCATCGCCCGTCCTTAGGCCCACCCGTCATTCCAGCGAAAGCTGGAATCTCTTTTCCTTTTTTGCTCTGGGGGACGACGAGGCCGTAAAGGCAGTGGGATTCCAGCTTTCGCTGGAATGACGAGAGGTTGGAATGAAGACGCTGAAGCTGCTCAACTATGCGCGCGACGGATGGGTGGCGGGCGACGGATCGCTCGCCCCGGTGATGAGCGCCGTCACCGGCGAAATGATCGCCGAAACGGGCAGCGGCGGGCTCGATTTCAGGGCGATGCTCGACCATGCGCGCGAGGTCGGCGGGCCGGCCCTGCGCAGGATGACCTTCCACGAGCGCGCCTGGATGCTCAAGGATCTCGCCAATGCGGTGATGGCGCGCAAGGAAGAGCTTTACGAGCTCTCCTACGCAACCGGCGCGACGCGGACCGACGGCTGGATCGACATCGAGGGCGGCGCCGGGACGCTGTTCTCCTTCTCCTCCAAGGGCCGGCGCGAATTGCCCAACGGGCGGGTGCTGATCGACGGCGCGATGGAGCCATTGTCGCGCGGCGGGACGTTCGTCGGCCAGCACGTCTTCACCGCGCTGCAGGGCGTCGCCGTCCATATCAACGCGTTCAACTTCCCGGTCTGGGGAATGCTCGAGAAGCTCGGGCCGACTTTGCTCGCCGGCGTGCCGGCGATCGTCAAGCCGGCCTCGGCGACCGGCTATCTGACCGAGGCCTGCGTGCGGATCATGATCGAGGCCGGCGTGTTGCCCAAAGGCGCGCTGCAGCTGATCATGGGATCGACCGGCGACCTGCTCGACCATCTCACCCTGCAGGACGTGGTCAGCTTTACCGGCTCGGCGGCGACCGCGATGAAGCTTCAGACCCACCCGGTGATGGCGCGCGAGAGCGTCCGCTTCGTCGCCGAGCGCGACAGCCTCAACGCCTCGATCCTCGGCCCGGATGCGGCGCCCGGCACGCCGGAGTTCGACCTGTTCGTCAAGGAAGTGGCGCGCGAGATGATTGTGAAGGCGGGGCAGAAATGCACCGCCATCCGCCGCGCCATGGCCCCCGCCCGGCATCTCGACGCGGTCGAGGAGGCGCTCAGCGCACGGCTCGCCAAGGTGCGCATCGGCGATCCGCGCGACGAGGCGACCCAGATGGGCCCGCTCGCCAGCCGCGACCAGCTCTTGTCGGTGCGCGAAGCGGTGGCCGAGCTCGCCCATTCGGCCAGGGTCGTCTCGGGCGACCCGGTCAGGTCGCCGGTCGCGGGCAACGGCGCCTTCATCGAGCCGATCCTGCTGCGCTCCGACGATCCCTGGGGCTCGCCGGCGATCCACGACGTCGAGCCGTTCGGGCCGGTGTCGACGATCATGCCCTACCGCGATCTCGACGACGCGATCGCGCTCGCCAATCGCGGCATGGGCAGCCTCGCTCTGTCGCTGTTCACCTTCGACAAGGCCGCGGCGGAGGAGTTCGTGCTGGGCGCCGGCGCCTATCACGGCCGGATGGTGATCCTCGACCGCAATTCGGCAAAGGAATCGACCGGCCACGGCTCGCCGCTCCCGGTTCTCGTCCACGGCGGCCCGGGCCGCGCCGGCGGCGGCGAGGAGATGGGCGGGATCCGGGGGGTCAAGCATTACATGCAGCGCAGCGCGCTCCAGGGCGGGCCGGAGGTGCTTTCGAAGATCGTCAGGCAATGGCTGCCGGGCGCCGACAAGGTCACCGGCGAGGTCCACCCGTTCCGCAAGCGCATCTCCGAGCTCGAGATCGGCTACACGCTGAAGACCGGCAGCCGCACCGTCACCCTCGAGGATATCGAGCATTTCGCCCATTTCACCGGCGACAATTTCTACGCCCATATGGACGAAGAAGCGGCGACGGCGAGCCCGATCTTCGGCGGCCGGGTCGCCCATGGCTACCTCATCCTCTCCTTCGCCGCCGGCCTCTTCGTCGATCCCGATCCCGGGCCGGTGCTCGCCAATACCGGGCTCGAATCGCTGCGCTTCCTGACCCCGCTTTATCCGGGCGACGCGATGCGGGTGGAATTGACCGTTAAGTCCACGTCCATCCGCGATTCGGAAAAAGGCGAGGTCCGCTGGGCGGTCTACGTGTTCAACCAGAAGGACGAGATCGTGGCGACCTACGAGCTGATGACGATGAACCTGCCGTGATGATCAGCGCCCTTCTCGCCGCCCTGCTCGCCGCCATCGCCCAGCCGGCGCCGGCGCCCTCCGCGCCGGCCGCGCCCGTCGTCTACACCGCGCGGATCGTCGCCACCTATCCGCACGATCCCGACGCCTTCACCCAAGGCCTGTTCTGGCTCGACGGCCGGCTCTACGAAAGCACCGGCCTGATCGGCCGCTCGACCATCCGCCAGGTCAATCTCGACGACGGCCGGGTGCTCCGCTCGGTCACTATCCCGCCCGACCAGTTCGGCGAGGGGATCGTCAACTGGGGGCCGCAGATCATCAGCATCACCTGGCAGAACGGCATCGGCTATCGCTGGGACCGGGCGACCTTCCGCCGCCTCGGCCAGTGGCGCTACGACGGCGAAGGCTGGGGCCTCACCCAGGACGGGACCAGCATCGTGATGAGCGACGGCACCGCCGAGCTGCGCTTCCTCGACCCCCGCCGGCTGACCGAGCGGCGGCGGGTGACGGTCACCGTCTCCGGCCGGCCGCTGGCCGCATTGAACGAGCTCGAATGGGTGCGCGGCGAGATCTTCGCCAACGTATGGCATACCGGCTTCATCGTCCGCATCGATCCCGCCAGCGGCCGGGTCACCGGAGTGATCGACCTGCGCGACCTCGCCGTCCAGAACCGGGCCTCCGAGGACAATGTGCTGAACGGCATCGCCTACGATTCGGCGCGCGACCGGCTGTTCGTCACCGGCAAGAACTGGGCCCGTCTCTACGAGATCGATCTGGTGCCGGCGCCGGGCCGAAGCGTGGAATGAAGCCTCCCCCGGATTGGCCGCGGATGAGCCTCGCCGAGGTCGACGCGCTGCTGACCGCGCCGGGCGCGCGCTTCGAGATGGACGAGGCCGTGATCCGCGGCATTCCGACCCGGGTGTGGAAGAACGCGCCGCCCTCGCTGCCCGCGCTCGCCCGCTTCTCGCGGGTCCACGGCGACCGCCTGTTCACCATCTTCGAGGGCGAACGGGTGAGCTTCGAGGCCTCGTTCCGCGCCGCCGCCGCGCTTGCCGCGGAGCTGGAGCGGCGCGGCATCGGCAAGGGCGACCGGGTCGCGATCGCGATGGTCAACCTGCCGGAATGGCCGGTCGCTTTTTTCGCGGCCACCGCGCTCGGCGCGATCGCAGTGCCCCTGAACGCCTGGTGGACCGGGCCGGAGCTCGCATTCGGGCTCGCCGATTCGGGCGCGAAGGCGCTGATCTGCGACGCGCCGCGCCGCGCCAGGATCGCGCCGCATCTCGGCGCCTTGCCCGATCTTGCCCATGTCATCGTCAGCAGGGCCGAGACGGGCGACCGGTTGGAAGATTTGATCGGCGCGCCCGCCACCTGGGCCGGGCTGCCGGACGCCGATTTGCCGGAGGCCGGCATCCAGCCCGACGACGAAGCGGGGATCTTCTATACGAGCGGCACCACCGGCAAGCCGAAGGGCGCGCTCGGCACCCACCGCAATCTGATGACCAACATCCTGTCGAGCGCCTATGTGATCGCGCGCGCGGCGCTCCGGCGCGGCGAGGCGCCGCCCGAGCCGACCCCCAAGGTCGGCCTGCTCGTCATCCCGCTGTTCCACGTCACCGCCTTGAGCGCGAGCATGATGGGGGCGATGGTCGCCGGCAACACCGCCGTGTTCATGCGCAAATGGGACGTGGTCGAGGCGATGCGGCTGATCGAGCGCGAGCGGGTCCAGATCACCGGCGGGGTGCCGGCGATCGCCTGGCAGATCCTCGAACATCCCGACCGCGACCGGTTCGACCTCTCCAGCCTCGAAACCATCTCCTATGGCGGCGCGCCCTCGGCGCCCGAGCTGGTCCGCCGGATCCACGCGGAGTTCGGCGCGCTGCCCGGCAACGGCTGGGGGATGACCGAGACGATGGCCACCGTCACCGCCCATATCGGCGAGGATTATCTCAACCGCCCCGACAGCGCCGGGCCGCCGGTGCCGGTCGCGGACCTCAGGATCGTCGCCGCGGACGGCGTCACCGAGCTCGCCGTGGGCGAAGTCGGCGAGCTCTGGGCGAAGGGGCCGCAGATCGTCAAAGGCTATTGGAACCGGCCCGAAGCCACGGCCGAGACCTTCGTCGACGGCTGGGTCCGCACCGGCGACCTCGCCAGGCTCGACGCGGAAGGGTTCCTCACCGTCGTCGACCGCGCCAAGGACATGATCATCCGCGGCGGCGAGAATATTTACTCCATCGAAGTCGAGAACGTCCTCTACGAACATCCCGCGGTGATCGACGCGGCGCTGATCGCCCTCCCCCACAAGACGCTCGGCGAGGAGCCCGCCGCGGTCGTCCAGCTCGCGCCGGGCATGAGCGCGAGCGAGGAGGAGCTGAAGGCCTGGGTGCGGGAGCGGCTGGCCGTGTTCAAGACGCCGGTGCGGATCGCGTTCCTCGACGCGCCGCTGCCGAGGAACGCCAACGGCAAGATCATGAAGAGCGAGCTGAAGGCGCTGTTCGCCTGACCCTCACCCCGGCGAAAGCCGGGAGCTCCCTTCTCCTTCGCGTCCTTCGCGTTCTTCGCGTGAGAATTCGGCCGTTGGTTTCACGCGAAGACGCGAAGGAGCGCGAAGGACGCGAAGAAAGAATTTCAGCCTTCGCTGGACGACAGGTCGTTGACATATTGGTAAGCATATACTAACGGTAAGTTATGGCTAACCAATTTGCCGCCCTCGCGGACCCGACGCGCGCCGCCATTGTCGAAAGGCTCGCCCGCTGTCCGATGGCGGTCGGCGAGCTCGCGGCGCTGCTGCCGGTGACTCGGCCGGCGGTGTCGCAGCACCTGAAGGTTCTCAAGGAGGCCCAGTTGGTGCGCGACGAGGCGAAGGGCACGCGCCGCATTTACTCGATCGACCCGGCCGGGCTCGGCGCGTTGCGCGCCTGGCTCGACCGGTTCTGGGATCAATCGCTCGCCGCTTATGCCGCGGCGGCCGAGATGGAGGACAGCAAATGAACGTCGAAGCCCAGCGCATCAGCCCCGCCCCGATCCGCAAGTCGCTCAGGGTCCGCGCCGGCCGGCAGAAGGCGTTCGACACCTTCGCCGGCGCGATGGGCAGCTGGTGGCTGAAGACCCACAGCCTCGTCGAATCGGGCCAGAAGGACGTGATCATCGAACCGCGCGCCGGCGGCCGCTGGTACGAGATCGGCAATGACGGCAGCGAGAAGCAATGGGGCCGCGTGCTCGCCTGGGAAGCGCCCGGCCGGCTGCTGCTCGCCTGGCAATTGAACGCCGAATGGAGCTACGATCCGGATTTCGAGACCACGATCGAGGTCCGCTTCACGGAAGACGGCGACCATACGATCGTCGATTTCGAGCATCGCGATCTCGACCGCTTCGGCGCCAATGCCGAGGCCGTCCGCGGCGACTACGACACCGGCATGGACGGCGGCTGGCAGCAGCTGCTGGAAAATTACCGAACCGCAGCAGAAGCTTAGAAAATAGGGACAGTCCCTATTTTATTCGGCGGGCCAGGTTTCCAGCACTTCCACGAAGCGGCTCAACCAGGCGTTGGTCTGGTGGCCGTCGACGACCCTGTGGTCGATGGTGAGCGAGACATAGGCCATCGGGCGGATCTGGATCGCGTCGGCGCCGGCGACTTCGCGGACGACGACGCGCTTTTCGAGCTTGCCGACGCCGAGGATCGCCGCTTGCGGCCGGTTGATGATGATCGGCGCGGCGAACAGCGAGCCCGATACGCCGTGATTGGAGATGGTGAAGGTGCCGCCCTTGATCTCGGCGCTCGTCAGTTTCTCCCCGCGCGCCTTCTCGACGAGCTCGTCGAGGCCGGCGGCGATGCCCTTCAGCGACAGCCGCTGGACCTGGCGCAGGACGGGGACGATCAGCCCCTTGGTGCCCAAGGCGGTGCCGACGCCGATGTTGACGTCGTCGTAAAGCTCGAGCTTGTCGGCGTGCCAGCGGCTGTTGATTGCGGGGGCGACCTTCATCGCCTCGGCGGCGGCGGCGACCAGATAGGCGGTGTAGGTGAGCTTCACGCCCTTCTTCGCGAAGGCGGCCTTGTGCGCCTCGCGATGGGCGAGGATCGCGCTGAAATCGGCCTCGAACACGGCGGTGACGTGCGGCGCCTCCTGCACGGAGCGCTGCATGTTCTCCGCGATGGCGAGCCGCATCCGGTCGTGCGGGACGAAATGGGAGGCGATCTCGCCCGTCGCGGCCGGGATGACGCCCTCGACCGGAGTCGCCGCCTCGACCGCGCGGTCGACATCGGCGCGGGTGATCCGCCCGCCCCTGCCCGTGCCTTCGATCCGGGCCGGGTCGATGTCGTGCTGGAGCACGGCGCGCTTCACGGAAGGCGACAACCGCGATTCCGTTCGGCCTGAGCCTGTCGAAGGCCTTTCCTTCTCCTTGGGCGGAAGGGAAGGAGGGGGCTTCGACAGCCCCGGATCAAGTCCGGGGCCGAACGGTGGTTCTTGGAGTTCTTCTTCCCCGATCTCGGCCACGGGCGCGATCCTACCCAGCACCGCACCCGGCGCGGCATCCTCGTCCGAATGGAGCAGGATCTCGCGCAGCACGCCGGCGGCGGGCGCGGGCACCTCCATCGCCACCTTGTCGGTCTCGAGCTCGACCAAAGGGTCGTTCTCCTCGACCCGGTCGCCGACCTGGCGGAGCCAGGCGCGGACCACGGCCTTGGTGCCTTCCTGCTCGGCGGGGACGAGGACGTCGATCATCAGAACCCCACCAGCTCGTCGATCTTCGCGCGGATCTTCTCCGCTGTCGGCAGCGCCCATTCCATCAGCACCGGATTATGCGGGCTCGGGATGTCGGGCATCGTCACCCGGGCGACCGGGGCGTCGAGATCGAGGAAAGCCTCGTCGGCGACGACGGCGGCGATCTCGGCGCCGAAGCCGCCCGAGCGCAGATCCTCATGCACGATCAGGCAGCGCCTTGTGCGCCGCACCGATTCCAGCACCATCTCGCGGTCCCACGGCATCAGCGTGCGCAGGTCGATCACGTCGGCCGAAACGCCCTCGGCCGCCGCCTCGCAGCGCGGCACCATCGCCCCCCAGCTGACGATCGTGATGTCGCTGCCCTCGCGGGTCTTCTTCGCCCGGCCGAACGGCAGCACATAATCGTCGCCCGGCCAGGGCCGCCGCGCCCAGGGATCGTCGAGCATCGCGCGATGCTCGAAGAAGACGGTCGGATCGTTGCCGCGCAGGGCCGAGCGGAGCAGCCCGACCGCGTCCTCGGCATTGGAGGGCGCCGCCACCAGCCAGCCGGGATTGTGGACGAACTGCACCTCGTTGGTCTGGCTGTGCCAGGGATCGCCGCACTTGAAGAAGCCGACCGGAATCCGCAGCACCATCGGCGCGGCGAAGCGGTTGTTGGTGCGCCAGCGCATCGTCCCGCAATCGTTGATCTGCTCGAGCGCGGGCTCGGCATATTTGCGGAACTGGATCTCGGGCACCGGCATCAGCCCGGCGAGCGCCATGCCGACGGCGCGGCCGACGATCCCTTCCTCGGAAAGGCTGGTATCGAACACCCGGGCGGCGCCATATTTCTCCTGCAGGCCGAGCGTCACCGCGTGGACGCCGCCCTTGGGCCCGATATCCTCGCCGAACAGGAGCAGGCGCGGGTTGAGCTCGAGCTCAGCATCGAGGACCCGCCGGATCGCCGTGACCATGTTGATCCGCTGGCCCGAGGGCCGCGGCGCCTCGGTCGATTTCGGCGCGCTGTAGCCCTTCGTCCATTGCCCGCCCTGGCGCTGCATCGCGCCGTCGTAGAAGACGTGGGACGTCACCTTTTCCGGGTCCGACACCGGCCGGGCATCGGCTTCGGCCAGTGCCGCCGCGACGGCCGCGCGCGCTTCGGCGCCGGTCTCCTGCCAGACCTCCTCGCCGACCAGCGCCCGCAATCGGGGCAGCGGGTCGCGCGCCCATTCGGACGTGACGAAGGCTTCGCTCTTGTAGGTCTGGGTGTCCTGGAAGCTGTGGCCCTGGAGCCGCGGCACGGTGAGCCGCAGCAGCGCCGGCCCCTCCCCGCCCCGGACATGGCTCACCGCCTCATCGATCAGCCGCGCCGCCGCCGCGGGGTCGGTGCCGTCGCCGGAAAGGACGTGGAGGCCGGAAAAGCTCGCCAGGTTCCTGGCGATGTCGCCGCCCGGCGTCTGGAAGCTCGACGGCACCGAGATGCCGTATTGATTGTCCTCGACGTAGAACAGCATCGGCAGCTTTTGCGTGGCGGCGATGGTCAGCGCCGACCAGAAGCCGTTGGTGGCGACGCTCGCATCGCCGCCGAGCACCAGCGCGATCGCCCCCTGCCAGGCGCGCTCGCCGAGCACGTCCCGATAATAAGCGATCGCCTGCGCCCAGCCCGCGGTCGGCGTATATTGGGCGCCGACGCCGCCGCACATCGGCAGCGCCGGGGCGCCGTCCGGATTGGGGTAATTGAACACCGCGCCGATGTCGCGGCCGTCCGAATAGCCGCCTTCGCGCGCCATGCCCGAGGCGAGCGCATCCTCGAACGGCACGCCGAGCGCGAGCAGCAGCGGCCGCGAGCGGTAATAGCCGCAGGCGGCGTCGTGGCGGTGGGTGAGGCGGGTGCCGAGCAGCACCTGCGCCATGTCGTGGCCGCGGGCGCTGAACTGGTAGCGCAGCTTGCCGGCGGGGACGAGCTCCTCCTCCTCGATCCGGTCCATCTCGCGGCTGACCTGGACGAGATAAGAGATCCGCCGCCAGTCGAAGCCGGGCTCCGCGCCGCGGGCCGCGGCGGCCTTGCGCTCGCGGACCTCGCTCACCCCAGCTTCTCCACCACCGCGGCGGCGAAGCGGCCGACATTGTCGTCGGCGAGGCCGACGACGTTGAACCGGCCCGAGCCCGCCATGTAGATGCCGTGATCGCGCCTGAGCTCGAGCACCTGATCGGGGGTCAGCGGCAGCATCGAGAACATCCCCTTCTGCCCGGCGATATAGGCGAGCCGCGGATCGAAGGCGGCGAGGCGCTCCCGAAGCTCGCGGATGCGCGCGCCCATCGCGTCGACCTCGCTCATCCACAACGCGCGAAGCTCGGCATCGTCGAGGATGATCCGCGCCATCGCGGCGGGATGGTCGGGCGGCATCGACCACATGGTCCGCGCCAGGCCGAGCAGATTGCCGAACGCGATCTCCGCTTTGGCCGGGCTCGATCCCTTGACGAACAGATTGCCGAGCCGGTCGCGATAGCAGCTGAAATTCTTGTCGCAGCTCTGCGCCACCAGCGCCTGCTCCGCCGCCTCGACCACCAGCCGGGTGCCGGCCGCGTCGGCCTCGATGCCCTCGCCGAACCCCTGATAGGCGAGATCGACGAACGGGATCAGGCCGCGCGCGGCGACGATCTCCGCGACCGCGCGCCACTGATCCATGTCGAGATCGGCGCCGGTCGGATTGTGGCAGCAGCCGTGGAGAAGGACGAGATCGCCCGCCTCGGCCTCGCCGAGCGCGTCCATCATCTTGTCGAAGCAGATCGTCCGGCTGTCGCGGGCGTAATAAGGATAAGCGACCATCTCGACGCCGGCGGAGGCGATCAGCGGCGCGTGGTTGGGCCAGGTCGGCTCGCCGGCGAAGATGCGGGCATTGGGATTGGCGCGGGCGACCAGCTCGGCGCCGAGCCGAAGCGCGCCGCAGCCGCCGGGCGTCTGCAGGCCGGTGATGCGGTCGTCATCGGCCGCCGCCGCGCCGAAGACGAGCGGCTTGATCAATGCGGTGAAGCGGGCGTCGCCCTGCGAGCCGATATAGGCCTTGGTCTGCTGGCGCTCGACCAGGATGCGCTCGGCCGCCTTGACGGACTTGAGGATCGGCGTGTTGCCGGCGGCATCGCGATAGACGCCGACGCCGACGTCGATCTTGGTCGGCCGCGGATCGGCCTCGGCGAGCGCGATCAGGGCGATCAGCGCGTCCTGCGGCTGCTCGTCGAGCCGGTCGAGCAGCAGCGGCCTTCCCGTCACCAGCGCATCGCTCATAGCTGCCTCCTGTCGCACCCCCTTTACACCGATTCGCGGAATGAAAGCGTACAAAGTGCGCACACACAACCTTGTTGATGAAACAAACCTTTCACGCTATAGCCATTTCGTGAGCGAGGAGTTTCATCTCGACGCGGTCGACCGGCGAATCGTTCGGGCGCTTCAGCGCGATGCCGGGCTCAGCCACGCCGCGCTGGCCGAGCAGGTCGGCGCCTCGGCCGCTTCGGTCTGGCGGCGGGTGAGGAACCTCGAGAAAGAGGGCGTGCTCGGCGCCGCCGTCCGCCTCGCCGACCCGGCCCGGCTGGGGCGCGCGGTCAACGTCATGTGCCAGGTCCGCATGCACCGCCAGACCACCGACGCCCGCGCCGATTTCGAGCGCTTCATCTCCTCGCGCGAGGAGATCGTCGAATGCTACGCCATGTCGGGCGAATGGGATTACCTCTTGCGCATCGCGGTCCGCGACGTCGCCGACTACGACCGCTTCATCCGCCAGGGCGTGCTGGCGCATCCCAGCGTGGCGAATGCCGCCAGCAACTTCGCGCTCAGGCAGGTCAAATATACGACGGAGATTCCGGTTTGATCTTTCGGCTTTCGTTGTTCTCAAGCAATAATCGGACACATACAGCCGGATATGGACTGGGAAATCTAAACTTACCAGATTGTAAATAGAGAGCACGCGCTCCCAGGGAACGACCGCGGCTGGCAACGCCTCCCGTCCTACTCTGTCCCATTACAAGACGTAATCCGCAGCCGAACTTAACGGATGGCGAAACATCCCCACTATTACGTTGTGCCGGCGAAAGCACGGTGCGTCGTCACATATTTTGCTGGCCAGATACATGAATCTATTCAGCCGCCGCAGCTGCATATCCCGCTTCCTCTTCGAGATGGAGGAACGGACCAATGACCGGTCCGCAAATCGATAGAGAACGCGGCCATCGTCTCAAGCTGGCGATGATAGCGCGCGGCTATCGTAAGGCGACGGCGCTTGCCGCCGGGCTTGATATTTCGCCGGCTGCAATAACGAAATGGACGCAGGGACATGCCATGTCGCTGCATCATGCCCATCACCTTGCGACCCTGCTAGACGTCTCCTTGGACTGGCTGTTGATGGGCCGAAACGGGCCCGACTGGATTCAGCCGGATCAATTGAGCGACGTCGAGCTCGACCTCATCGGCAAGCTTCGCGAGCGCCCGGCAAGAATTGCTCAGCTGCTCGTCCGCCTGACCGCAGAGATCCCGAAAATTCCGGTGTCGGAACAAGCGATGAAAACTTAACCGTGGGTTGAATTGCCGTAACGGGCTTACTTTGCACTAAATCGCTTATCATGGCTTAGCTCTCGGATGCCGGGCAGTGTCCGCTTGGGGGCAACCCAAGTTCCATCGCGCTCCGGAGATAATTCGATCATTGCTCCGGGTCGCAGGAGAGGGCCCCTCGTAACTCGAATGTCGGAGAACGATCATGTCCACCCTATTGACGATCAACGTCACAAATCTCGAAAGCGCCGCCCAGAATATTTTTTTCTTCCAGCAGCCGGCAATCTACACCGGCGGCGCGCAGGTCTACAGCAACAGCCTTTTTTCGCAGCTCCTGGGAAATTACGACCAGACCGGCACGATCCTGACGTTCCAGGTCAACATGCAATTCTATGCCGGTATCCAGCAGGCGCACAGCACGCCGAAGGTCGGCCACAGCTCGGGCTATTCCTCCGCCAGCCGGCCCATCGATCTGGCGCCCGCCTCGGGCATCGCGAACGACTGGACCACCGCAAGCGTCAACCCGCTGGGATTGACGCCGCCGACCTCCGGTTCGGGCGTGGAGCCGGGAGCGTTCCGGATCACGACCCCGGTTTACGATCCGCCCGCCATCTATAATGTGGGCTCGGCGGTCAACGTGAACGGCGGCATCGTGCTGTCCAACTTCGTGATCGCCGATCCGAACAGCAACACGGATTGCCAGCCGATCCTCACTTACTATGTGGCGACGGGCAATTACACGCCCGGTACGGTCATGAACTTCACCCAATCGAGCACGTCTGCGGCGACCTGCGATTTCACTGGAGGCTATACGATTATCGACGTCGCCCTCGGCGCCAATGGGTCGTGGACCGTCGTCGACGCCCAATAGGCCAATAGGGGCGCCGACCGGCCCCGACCTGAAGTGTGAGTGGGCCGCTCGCCCCGGGGGCCCACTCACACGACCGCCCGCCAGGCGCGCGGGACCGGCCGCTCCTTCGCCTCGCTGAAGCGCCCGTGGGAACCCTCCCCTCCCCCCGCGATTTGAATCGGCCGCGACACGAACGGAAGGACTCATCATGGCCGCGCGGCCTTATTGGAAGGGGCAGATCCGGCTGGCGCTGGTGTCGATCCCGGTGGAAATCTATTCGGCGACCCGCTCGGGCGCGACGATCGCCTTCAACCAGATCCACGAGCCTTCGGGCAAAAGGATCAAATATGAGAAGGTCGTGCCGGGGATCGGCGCGGTCGATCCGGACGAGATCGTCAAGGGCTTCCAGTACAGCAAGGGCAGCTACGTCCTGCTCGACGACGACGAGCTCGAGGCGGTCAAGCTGGAGAGCAAGAAGACGCTCGAGCTCACCCAGTTCGTCGAGGCGAGCGAGATCGACCCGCTTTATTACGAGCGGCCTTATTATGTGGTTCCGGCCGACGACCTCGCCGAGGAGGCGTTCGTCGTCCTGCGCGAGGCGCTGCGCGAGACCAGGAAGGTGGCGATCGGCCAGCTCACCCTGCGCGGCCGCGAATATATCGTCAGCCTCAAGCCGTGCGGCCGCGGCATCCTCCTGGAGACCCTGCGCTATGCCGACGAGGTGGTGAAGGCGCAGGGCTATTTCCGCGACATCCCGGACGCCAAGGCGGACCCGGAGATGCTCGAGCTCGCCGAGGCGCTGATCGAGAAGAAGAGCGCGAAGTTCGATCCGGCCAAGTTCCACGATCGCTACGTCGACGCGCTCCGCGAGCTGATCGAGAAGAAGCGCAAGTCGAAGGGCGCCCGGATCGAGGCCGAAGAGGAGGAGACGCCCAGGCGCGGCTCCAACGTCGTCGACCTGATGGCGGCGCTGAAGAAGTCGATCGAGAAGCCGGGAGCGGCGAAGAAGGCGGCGCCCGCGAGGAAGAAGGCGCCGGCGAGGAAACGGGCGTGATTGGCACCCCCCCCGTTCGGGCTGGTGATGGGGCTGCGCTGTCCCCCGGACAGCGCGATGGGGGCCCCATCACTGTCGAAGCCCTCGCCTTCCCGACCGCCAAAAAAAAGAAAGCCCTTCGACAGGCTCAGGACGAGCGGAGCTTGTGAGTGGCCAAGCGCAAGCAATTCGCCGACCCGCTCGCGACCTATAACAGGAAGCGCGACTTCGCGAAGACGGCGGAGCCCGCGGGCAAGGTGGCGAAGGGGAATTCGCGCCGCTTCATGGTCCAGAAGCATGACGCGACCCGGCTTCATTACGATTTGAGGCTCGAGCAGGACGGCGTGCTGAAGAGCTGGGCGGTGACCCGCGGGCCGAGCCTCGACCCCGCCGACAAGAGGCTCGCGGTCCGCACCGAGGATCATCCGCTCTCCTACGCGACGTTCGAGGGAACGATCCCCAAGGGCCAATATGGCGGCGGCACGGTGATGCTGTGGGACCGCGGCACCTGGACCCCGGAGCCCGGCAAGGACCCGCGCAAGACGCTCGACGAGGGCCACCTCCACTTCACCCTCGACGGCGAGCGGATGAAGGGCGAATGGGTGATGTTCCGCCTCAAGCCGCGGCCCGGCGAGCGCGGCGAGAACTGGATCCTCAAGAAGGTCGACGACGCGCATGCCGGCAGCCCGACCGGGCTCACCGACCGCTATCTGACCTCGGTCAAGACCGGGCGGACGATGGACGAGATCGCCGCGGGCGCTCCTCCCCGGCACGGGGAGGGGGACCGCGGCGCGAAGCGCCGTGGTGGAGGGGGGGCGGCACCTGGCACGAAACCCCCTCCACCGCGCTCCGCGCGGTCCCCCTCCCCGTCCCGGGGAGGATTTCCAAGGTTCCGCGAGCCGCAGAAGGCGACTCTCGTCGACGAGGTCCCCACCGGCTCGGCCTGGCTGCACGAGATGAAATATGACGGCTATCGCTGCCTGATCGCGCTCGCCGGGGGCGGTGCGAAAATCTACACCCGCACCGGCCTCGACTGGACCGGCAAGTTTCCGGAGATCGCCGAGGCCGCCGGCGCGATCGACTGCGCAAGCGCGCTGCTCGACAGCGAGATCGTCGCCCTCGACGACAAGGGCAGCACCAGCTTCTCCGCGCTCCAGCAGGCGATTGCGGAGGGCGGTCGCGGCCTTTCCGCCTTCCTGTTCGACGCGCTCGAGATCGACGGCGAGAAGCTCGACAAACTGCCCAACCTCGAGCGCAAGCAGCGGCTCGCCGCCCTCGTCGGCGAAGGCCGGCCGCCGTTCATCCTCTATGCCGATCATATCCTCGGCAAGGGCGAGCGCCTGTTCGCGGCGATGTGCGAGGCCGGCCAGGAAGGGATCATCTCGAAAAAGGCCGACGCGCCCTACCGCTCGGGGCGAACGAAGAACTGGCTCAAGATCAAATGCACCCGCCGGCAGGAATTCGTCATCGTCGGCTGGACGGAGAGCGACAAGAAGGGCCGCGGCTTTCGCGCGCTGCTGCTCGGCGTCCACGAGGGGCGCGAATTGCGCTATGCCGGCAAGGTCGGCACCGGCTTTTCGCAGGCGCTCCAGCTCGAGCTGCGGGCGAAGCTCGAGCGGCTGGAGACGGCCGAGCCGGCCGCCGCCGTGCCCCGCGCCGAGGCGCGCGGCGCCCATTGGGTGAAGCCCGAGCTCGTCGCCGAGATTGCCTTTGCCGAGTTCACCGCGGACAATGTCGTCCGCCACGCCAGCTTCCTCGGGCTGCGCGGCGACAAGCAGGCCAAAGAGGTGATCGCCGAAGTGCCGCAAGCCCTGCCCGCCAGCGACGACGTCAAAATCTCCAACCCGGACCGGGTGATCTTCCCCGACGCCGGGGTCACCAAGGGCGAGCTCGCCGATTATTACCGCGCGCTGGGCGCGCCGATGGCGGTGTGGAGCGCGAACCGGCCGATCAGCCTGGTCCGCTGCCCGCAGGGGCGGGCCCGCAAATGCTTCTTCCAGAAGCATGACAGCGGCACGTTCGGGCCGCACGTCCGTCACGTCCCGGTGCGCGAGAAAGACGGCGGCACCGAGGATTATCTCTACGTCGAGGACGTCGCCGGGCTGATCGCCTGCGTCCAGATGGGAACGATCGAGTTCCATGGCTGGGGCAGCAAAGTCGCCGACATCGAGAAGCCGGACCGGCTCGTGTTCGACCTCGATCCCGACGTCGGCCTCGATTTCGCTTTGGTCAGGAAAGCGGCGAAGGATTTGCGGCGCCACCTCGCCGACATGGGGCTCGCCACCTTCCCGATGCTGACCGGCGGCAAGGGCGTCCACGTCATCGTGCCGCTGACCCCGCAGGCCGAATGGCCCGAGGTCAAGGATTTCGCCCAGCGCTTCGCCCTCGCGCTTGCCGAGGCCGAGCCGGACCGCTTCACCGCCGCGCTCGCCAAGGCGAAGCGCACCGGCCGGATCTTCGTCGACTATCTCCGCAACCAGCGCGGCGCCACCGCGATCATGCCTTATTCCGCCCGCGCCCGCGAACAGGCCCCGGTCGCCGCGCCGATCAACTGGGAGGAGCTGGACGAGATGCAATCGGGCGCACGCTTCACGGTCAGGGATGCCGAGCTGCTGCTCGACCGCGCCTCATCGCGCCTGCTCCAGGGCTGGGGCGAGGCGGCGCAGCTGCTGCCGAAGGTCTAGGAAGCGCGGGCGCCGATGCGCTAATGCGCGGCCGGACGGCAATCGGGCCGCGGCACCAGCTGGTCGTGGCCGCCGCTGTGATGGACGCCCTGCGGAAGCGTGAAGCTGGGCAAAGTGGCCCTGACCGCGGCGGGCAGCGAGGGGAATGGGTCGACGCCGGTCAGCCTCGTCAGATCCGCGACCGACATGACGGTGCACACGGTCGGATTGGCATTGGTCGCGAAAAAGCCGAGCGCGATTTGGCGCGAGGGAATGTAGATCGCCTTGAACGTCGCATCGGGCACGGCGATGCGCCCGGTCTGGCGCGGCCGGTGCATCAATCGCGGAGTCGCCGCAAACCTGGCACCGGTGACGATGAAGACTTCGCCTTCGATTTCGGCGAGGCGATGGACCGAGGCTTCGAGATACTGCCACAAGCCCTCGTTCAACTGGAGCACCTGGGGCACGACGTTGGTGATGACGAACGTGTCGCTCTGGTGCGGCAGGTCTTCGGCGTCGTCGGCCGGGGTCAGATGGCCGCGATCGTAGGGTGGATGGACATAATCGCCATGGGCGCCCTGCTCTGCCGCGGTGAGGCCGGGCTGCGGGCGGAACTTGATTTTCAGGCGGCCGACCCGGTCGCCGCCCTCGGACATTGCCCGGGTCTGCCGGTAGGAGGTCCAGACCGGATCGCGCAGCGTCGTTGAATAGGAGATGGCGTAGAAGCTGTGGCAGATCAGGCGGCCGCTCGGTCCGCCGGTCGGCGCTTGCCCGCCGAGGAAGAATTGGGTACAGGGCGCAGGCGCCGGAGGGGACGGCACCACCGCCTTGGACTTGGTCGCCTGCGCCGCCGCAGCCGATTCTTGCGCCACCACCGGGGCGAGAATGGAAAGCGCGAACGCGAACGGAAGCAGCAGCCGGCGGTTCATGGCATCCTCCCCAGATGCGGCGCGAATTTTTTCCGAAGATCTCAGAACGCTCACGCGCTGAAGTCGGACCGCGTCGTTATTTTGACGGCGACAAATAATTCGGCCGACGACGAGTCGTTTTAAGGGAGGCTATGCTTGAGGAGTTCGAGAGTCGAGTCCCAGGATGGGATCAATCTCCGGGGGAGCTAGGAAGCGCGCCGCTCCCGCGCCCACAGATGCGGCGGCGCGCCGTAATGCCGGCGGAAGGCGTGGCTCAGCGCGACCTGGTCCGAATAGCCGGTCGCCTCGGCCGCCGCCGCGACCGAATGGCCGCCGGCGAGCAGGCCGGCGGCGCGCGCCAGCCGCAGGCCGCGGTGATAGCCGATCGGCGCCGCGCCGAACGCGTCCTTGAAATAGCGGGCGAGATGGAATTGCGAGAGGCCGGCGACCGACGCCATCTCGCCCAGGGTGACGCCGCGATCGTCATGGTCGTGGAGGAAGCTGCGCGCCCGTTCGAGCCGCCGGTAGAGCTCGCGCCGGGTCGACAGCTTGGCGGCGCCGAGCGCGTCGATCGCCGCCCGGCTCTCGGCCAGCGGCTCGGCGATCGCCTGCTGGACGCCGGCGACCAGAGCGCCGGCGAGCGTGCTGCCGAGGCCGGGGTCGCGCGCGATCCTCACGCCGAAATCGTGGAGCGCCCGGCCGAGGCGGCTGGTGCGGTTCGAAAAGACCAGCGCCCGGCCGAGCAGGTTGTCGCGATCCGCCGCCGCGCCGCGGGTGGCGGGCACGCCGATGCACAGGCCGGTGGTGGTGACCCGATTGGCGGCGATGCAGGCATTGCCGGCGTCGAGATAGAGGAACTCGCCGGGCCGCACCGCGACGGTCCGGCCGTCGATCTCGTAGCGCCCCTCGCCGTCGAGGATCAGCTTCAGCGAGATCGCCGGCGCGCCGATCATCGACGCGCCCGGCTCGAGCCGCGACAGCACGACCTTGCCGGCCTCGGCGCCGCCGACCCGCGGCGCCTGCAGATGCTCCTCCATGATCGTGAAATCGCAGCGCATGCCGTCCCCGTGTCTTAGCTCGCTAAGACGGTTTAAGCATGGCGACAATGAACGCCAGCTTACAATCGGGCGGCGACGATACAGGTCAGGACGACGGCAAGTATTGCGGCGAGCAGGAACCGCCAGAGGGGGGCGCCGGTCATTTCCCCGCCATCCGCCGGCATTTCGCGGCGGCCGGTGACCATCGGCGCCACCAGGTTGTCGCGTTTGGCCAGCAGATAATAGAGGATCGCGGCGACGTGGAGGACGATGAAGCCGACCAATATCCAGAACACCTGCTCGTGCCGCTCGGTAAGGATCCTCGCCGAATCGTAGCTGACGAGATGCGCCAGCGGCGCCGGATCGAGCCCGTCCTCGTCGGTCGCGAACAGGCCCAGCCCGACGACGTTGGCGAGCAGGAACAGCAAGGCGAGGACGCTGAGCGCGCCGAGCGGATTGTGGCCGATGCCGGCGGGCCGGTCGCCGCGCAGATAGGCGAGAATCGCCCGGGGGCCCCTGACGAAGCCGGCGAAGCGCGCCGTCGAGCTGCCGAACAGTCCCCAGAAGAGACGGAAGAGGAGAAGGCCGAGGGTCACTTCACCGAGCAGGAAATGGAGATCGTGCAGATGCTCCTCGCCGGTCCACCACAACGCCGGAATCAGCAGCACCAGCGCCCAGTGAAAGACCCGGGTCGGCAAGTCCCAAATGCGGACCGGGCGCCCGCTCAATGCTCGGGCGCCCGGAAATCGTCGTGGCAGTTGGAGCAGGCGTGGGCGAGCTCGGGCGCGGCGGCGCGGATCGCGGCGAGATCGCCGCTGCGGGCGGCCGAATCGAGAGCGCGCGCCGCGACCAGCAGCCGCGCGCCGGCGCTTCGGAAGCCGGCATGGTCGGACCAGATTTCCGGCCGCGCCCGGGTGCGCACGCCGGCTTCGGGCCCGGTGCCGCGCGGAAACCAGCGCAGCACCTGCGGCGCGAAGCCGAGGATCGTGCGGCTGCCCGCGCGGATCGCCGGAAGCGAGGGCTCGGAGCTCTTGAGCTGCTCGTTGATCCCCTTCATCGCCGCGGCGATCTGCTTGTAATTGCCCTGGCGCATCCGGATCGTGTCGGCGGGCGCGGCGAGGACGGCGGCGCTGATGACGGCGGCGATCGCCGCGGCGGGGAACGCAAACTGCTTCACGGGGCCTGCTCCTGGTTGGACGGGTGCCGTTCATACCAAAGAAAAACGCCCCGGCCAGGGGGAAGCCGGGGCGTTTCCTCGCAACCGGGTCCGGCGGTACGCGACTGGCCGGACCGGAAAGATCGCTGACCGGCCTTGTGCCCCGGCGCTGCTGAGCGCGGTCTGAATTGGCCTTTTATCTGCGGTTCAGAATTGCCGGGAGCGTCCTTCGAGACGCCGCTTCGTCAAGCTCAGCGGCTCCTCAGGATGAGCGGAGTCATGATATGCCCTCACCGCTCATCCTGAGGAGGGACTGAGCGAAGGCGAAGGCCCGTCTCGAAGGACCTTCAGCGGACCCGGCTCCCATCCGTCGAGCGGCCGTAGGGGCTGGTGAATTCGCGGTCCGCGACCGGCGCGTTCGGATCGTCGCCGCGCTCGCGCACCGCCGGCAGGATCGAGCGCGCGACCAGCGGGTTGGTATAATCGATCTGGGTCCGGCTGAAATAATTGCCGGCCATGGTGGCGATGACCAGATCGAGCTCGGGCACCACGGTCACCAGATTGCCGCCGGCGCCGCGGGCGGAAAAGGAGCGGACGATGCGGTCCTTGTAGGGGAAGTCCTCGATCCACCACAGATAGCCGTAATAGACGCTGGCGAGGTGGTAATGCGGCCTGGTCGCGGCGGCGACGAAGGCGGGATCGAGGATTTGCCGTCCGCCCCAGCGGCCGCCGTTCAGCATCAGCTGGCCGAGCTTCAGGAAATCGCGCGGCAGCACCTGGACGCTGCCGCCGCCATAGGGGCGGCCGAGCGGATCGAGGTCCCAGGCATAGCGGCCGATCTGCATCGGCCGGGCGACCAGCCGGTCGAACGCCCGGAGCGGCGTTTCGTGCGTCGCCGCGCCGAGCATGCCGAGCGCGAGATTGGGGCTGGCGCTGCAATAGACGCTGTTCTCGCCCGGCGCCGTCGCCTGGGGGACGCGGAGAGTGTAACGATACCAGTCCGGCTCTTCCTCCTGATTGGTCATCGTCTCTTCGTTCCCCGGAGCGGCGTCGTTGCCGTCGTCGCAGAAGAAGCCGGACGACATGGTGAGGAGATGCTCGAGCGTCATCGTCCGCTTCCGCGGATCGAGATCGGCCGGAAAGCGGCCGCCGTTCATGACCTCGTATACCGGGCTGGCGAGGCTGAGCGGCGCGCCGGCGCGGATCGCCGCGCCGATCGTGACCGCGGTGATGCTCTTGGCCGCGGACCGCGTGTCGTGCAGCCGGTCGCGGCTGTAGCCGTGGAAATATTCCTCGAGCACCAGCCGGCCGTGCCGGGCGATGAGCAGCGCCTGGATCTGCGGCGCGTCGGTCGAATCCATCGGCGTTTCGAGAAGCGTCTGGACGAGCCGCTCGATCGCCGGGCGGTCGATGCCCGCGCCCGCCAGCGTCCCGGTCGGCCAGCCGTCGCCGAGCGGCGGCGGCGCCCGGTAGGCGTAACGGCCGGGGACGCGCCCGCGCGGGTAGAAATCGCTGTCGTCACCCTCGCGGGCGAAGACGAAGGCGCCGCCCCGGCCGGGGAAATCGAGGGTGAAGGTGTCGTTGGCGGGATTGTAGGATCCGGACCCCAAGGCGCGCTCCGGCTGGTTCCGGCGGTGCCCCATCAGGGTCACCGCATTGCCGTCGCGGACCAGCCGGTCGGCGCCCCATTGGGTGCCGATGTCGCGGTCGGGATTGCGCAGCACCGCGCGCATCGTCCCGTCGGGCTGAGCGCTGAGGAGGAGGAAGAAGGTCAGCGAATCCTGCATCGCCTCGACAGTGCCGGACCAGCGCCCGGCGCCGTCGGCGGCGAGGACGACCGGCGAGGCGTAGCGGCCGCTGTTGGCCGGCGTGCCCGGCCGCACCCAGAAGCCGCGGATGTGCGCGCGGCCCTCGAACCGGCCCTGGAAAGCGCCGCGGTCGCCCGGCAGATCGAAGGCGAGCGCGTTCCCCTCGGCCCGGACCGGCACCGTCCGCCCGGCGATGTCGGCGAAATAGGCGGAGCCGGCGCGGGTGACGATCAGCCGCCCCTGCGCGTCGGGGCCGAAGCGGCGCTTCGCCTGCCACAGGCCGGCGAGGTCGGCGGACCGCGCGGTGGCGGCGGCCGGGGCGGCTTCGTTCTGGGCGCTCGCTGCGGTAGCCGAGAGCAGCAGGGCGCAGGCGATCGTTCGGATCGGACGCATCATCCTTCCTTTCGAAAAACGGGGCGGTGGGGAACGGCGCGGCCGGCGGCGTTACGGGCCCTGCGAGACCGGCTTCACCCGGTCGAGCGGCGTCGGCGGGGTCGGCGGGGTCGGCGCCGTCGGCGCGGTCGGCAGCACCGGCGGAACCGCCGGCCGGCCGGGCGCGGCGGGCTGTCCCCGATTGCCCGAATTGCCGCTGTTGCCGCTATTGCCGCTGTTGCCGCTGTTGCCGCTGTTGGCGAGATTGCCCTGGCCGCGGAGCTCGGCGACCTCGGCGTGATAAGCGGCGAGCTCGCCGCGATAGCGCGCGAGCCGACCCTCATAGACTTCGAGATCGCGGCGATACTGTTCGAGCGCAGCGTCATAATCGGCTGCGGGCACCGCCGCTTGCGGGGCGACCGGCGCGACCGGCGGCGTCGGCGGCGTCGCGGCCGCGGCCGGGGCCGGCGCGACGGGGCGAACCGGCGCCGGCGCCGCGACGGCGGGGACGGCCGGCGCGGCCGCCGGCGCGGCCCTGAGCGCCGCGACGTGCTGCAAGGCGGCGACCGGCACGGCGGCGGCGATCACGGCGGTGCCGGCGAGCGCGCCCGCCCCCGCTCCGGCCATGAACCGGGCGCTCGAGCGCCGGCGCGGGCGCCGCCTGACGATCGCGGTCAGCCGGCGCTCGAGCTCGGAGGTCCGGGCCATGGCGACGGCGAGGCCCCTCGCCGCCGGCCGAAACGCGCCCGCGACTTCGAGCAGGTTGCGGGCATAGAGATGGGCTTCGGTGCCGAGAGCCAAGACGAGGTCGTCGCAGGCATATTCCTGCTCCAGCCGAAGCCGGCGCGCCGCATACCAGGTCGCCGGGTGGAACCAGTAGAGGGCGCAGACCATCGCCGCCGCCGAGCGGCTGAAGCTGTCGCGCCGGGCGACATGGGCAAGCTCGTGCAGCAGCACGACCCGGCGCCGCTCCTCGCTCCAGGTGCGCGCCCCGGCGGGAAGCAGGATCTTCGGCCGAAACGTCCCCCAGGTCATCGGCATCGCCGGCTCGACGGCGATGCGCAGAGCGACCGGCCGGCCGATCCCAAGCGCACCCGCCAGCCCGGCGAGCAGTGCCGCCATATGCGGGTCATCGGCGGGGCGCGACCGCCGCCACAGCCGCGCGAGCCAGTAGCGGCCGATCGCGAGCCGCCCGGCCAAAGCGGTGGCGACGGCGAGATAGAGCAGCCGGGCAAGATCGGCCGGGGCCGGCGAAAGCGTGGCCGCCGTCGCCGCGGGCAGAGCCGCGGCGGGCGACGCGGCGAAGGCTGCCACCGACGCGGCCGCAGGCGCCGGCAGGATCGGCAGCGGCAGCGGCGGCACGACCAGCGCCAGCAGGGGGAGGAGAAGCAAGGCGGCGAGGCCGAGCAGCCAGACCAGGTGGCGCATCGCCGCCGATCCCCCGGCTCTCCGCACGACCTCGGCCGCGAGCCAGACCAGCGCCAGCAACAGGCTCGACCGGACCAGCAGATCGAGCAGGCCGGGCGCCGCGCTCACCTTTCCTCCTCCTTCCGGCGCGCCTCTTCGAGGAGGCGCGACAGGCGCTCATATTCCTCGCCAGTGAGCGGCTTCGAATCGAGCAAAGCGGCGACCGCCGTGCTCACCGAGCCGTCGAAGAAGGTCTTGACGACATGCGAAAGCGCCGAGCCGCGGACGTCCTGGGTGCGCGCGGTCGGCAGATAGACGTAGCGCGGCCCCACCTCTTCGTGCCGCAACTGGCCCTTGTCCTCGAGATAGCGCAGCATCGCCCGCACCGAGGAATAAGACGGCGGATCGGGCAGCTCGCCGAGCACCTCGGAGACGGTCGCGCGACCGCGCCGGTAGACGATCTCCATGATCTGCCGCTCGCGCTTGCCGAGCCGCTCGCCGGGGTCGGAGTGGGGATGGCGCCCGACGGCGGATCGCTGAGCTTTCTCTGCCACCGTACAGCCTCCTTCGTCTGGTTCGCCCGGCCGGCGAGTCCCTCAGTCCTGCCTCGAACGAGTCCCTCGGTCCTGCCCTCGAACGAGCCCCTCGGTCCTGCACTCGAATCCGAGCCGGCCGACTCGTTCAATGCTAATGGATTAGCATGATGCTAATGGATTAGCAATGCACGACGGCCGGCACTCGCGTCAGAGCGCCGCGCCGGGCTTGTTTCTTGCCGGCGGCGACCGGGAATCCCCGGACAGGGGGAGGCGCGTCGCTATTCGCAGCGGCTGCTGCTGCGCTCGACCTCGCGGCCGACCAGCGCGCCGGCGACGCCGCCGACGATCGTCCCGACGGCGCGGTTGCGGCCGCCGTCGATCGCCCGGCCGACCAGCGCGCCGGCGGCGGCGCCGACGATCAGGCCGGTGGTGCCGTCGCGCTTGCGGCAATACATGCGCCCGTCCGGGCCGCGCCAAGTCGGCCCGCTGTAATTGCCGCCCTGGTCGTAATAGCGGTTATAGTCGTCGCGCTGGCCGGGCTTCTCGGCCTGGGCCGGGGCGAGCGCCCCCAGCATCGTCGCCAAAGCCGCTCCCGCAATCACCTTGCGCATGGTCGCTCCCCTCGAATCGATTCGGCTGCGTAACTTCTAGGCTTCCCGCGGACCTCCGTTAAGCGCCGATTGCCGAGGTGCTTTAGCGAAATAATACACTTTATCCCTTGCGCTCGGGCGCGGGAGGCACCAATCTCGCTTCCAACCACCTTCATGGGGGATGACATGGCCACCCAGACCGAAACTGCCACCGCCGCGACGCTGACGCTGGAGCCGCCGCAGCCGCTCCAGACCGTCCAGCCCGAGCAGGCGGCCGGGCTCGTCCCGTTGAAGGAAGAGCAGAAGAACGCGCTCGAGGAGAAGGTCGATTCCTTCGTCGCCGAGCTCGTCGCGCTCGATTCCAACTCGCCGGAATTCGGCAAGAAGGTCGATCAGCTGACCTCGATGGGCCGCCGCGAGATCGCCGAGGCCGCCGGCGCCTCGAACCGCTTCCTCGACCGCCCGGTCAAGGCGATCGACAGCAATACCGGCATCGGCGCCAACCTCACCCAGCTCCGCAAGACGGTCGAGGAGCTCGATCCCGGCCGCGGCGGCGCGCTGACCAAGCCGCGCAAATTGTTCGGCATCATCCCGTTCGGCAACCGGCTGCGCGGCTATTTCATGAAATACCAGTCCGCCCAGAGCCACATCGCCGCGATCCTCGCCGCGCTCGCTTCGGGCAAGGACGAACTGCTCATGGACAATGCCGCGATCGACACCGAGCGCGCCAATCTGTGGAAGTCGATGGGCAAATTGGAGCAGATGATCCACATCTCCAAGGCGCTCGACGCCAAGCTCGAGGACAAGGCCAACGAGCTCGATGCCACCGAGCCGGCCAAGGCCAAGGCGATCCGCGAGACCGCCCTCTTCTACACCCGCCAGCGGACCACCGATCTGCTCACCCAGATGGCGGTTTCCGTGCAGGGCTATCTCGCCCTCGACCTGGTCAAGAAGAACAATGTCGAACTGGTCAAGGGCGTCGACCGCGCCTCGACCACCACCGTCTCGGCGCTGCGGACCGCGGTCACCGTCGCCCAGGCGCTGACCAACCAGCGGCTCGTGCTCGAGCAGATCACCGCCTTGAACACGACCACCGCCAACATGATCGAATCGACCGGCGAATTGCTCAAGACCCAGTCGGGCGAGATCCACAAGCAGGCGGCCTCCTCGACGATTCCGCTCGAAACGCTGCAGCGCGCCTTCCAGAACATCTACGACACGATGGACACGATCGACCGCTTCAAGGTCGAGGCGCTCGGCAACATGAAGCAGACCGTCGACACGCTCGGCCGCGAGGTCGAGAAGAGCCGCGGCTACATCGCCCGCGCCGAGGGCGTCGAGCAGAACCGGCTGGCGGCGGGCGGCGGCGTAAGCGTGGATTCGCCGCTGACCGCGATCGAAGGGTGAGCAATTCGCGCCAGGTCGATGCGATGATCGCCCGGATGGACGAGGTGGTCGGCCGCATCGACCGCACCGCCGCCTCGCGCCAGGCCCAGGTCCGCGCGCTGTCGCGAACCACCTCGGCAATGGCCCGCCGGGTTGCGACCATCGCCGTCGCGCTCGGCCTCCTCTTCGCCGCCACCATCGCCTTCGGCCTGATCGTCGGCCCGATCGGCCTCGGCGGGCTCGCGACCGTCATCGGCCTCGGCGTGGTCGCGGTCGCCCTGTTCCTGTTCTTCGGCGGCGAGACGCCGGTCGTCGACTATAAGGAGGACATGCCGAACAAGGCGGTGGTCGAGCGGCTCGACACTCTGCTGGTCAGGAAGCGCGCCGCCCTCCCCGCCCCCGCCGCGAGCCGGATCGACGCGATCAGCCGCCAGCTGCCCCTGCTCGAGAGCCGCCTCGCCGGGACCGCGACCCTCGATCCGCTCGCCCAGGACGCGCGCAGGCTGATGGGCAAGCATCTGCCCGAGCTGATCGAGCGCTACGAGCGCGTCCCCGCCGACTATCGCCGCGAGCGCGACGCCGAGGGCCTCACCGTCGACGACCGCCTCGTCCAAGGCCTCGACGCCGCCAACAAGGCGCTCGACGATCTCGGCCGCAAGCTCGCCCGCGAGGACATGGACGCCTTCCAGACCCAGGGGCGGTTCATCGAGAGCCGCTACAAGGAGGATGACGGGCTCAAGGGCGAATAGGCGACATCTCGCCATCGCCGCCGGGAATGGATCAGGAGGAAAAGGGGCGCCGCGCCGCGGCGCCCCGCCGGAGCCGGCCTAGATCCGGCCCATCAGCAAGAGAATGATCAGGATGATGACGACGACGCCGAGCAGGCCGGACGGCCCGTAGCCCCAGCCGCGGCTGTAGCCCCAGGAGGGCAAGGCGCCGATCAGCAGCAGGATCAGGACGATGACGAGAATGGTGGTGAGCATTGACGGACCCTCCGTTGCTATGTCCGCTCCCGTAACGACCTTGGCGGCGATCGGGTTTCATCCGGTCCGGCGATAGTTTTCCCGCCCCGCCCTCCGCGCGAGCAGAAGTTTTCCCGCAGCGCCGCGCGGCGACTAAAGCCCTTCTGCTGTTGTTTCAGTGTCACAATCACTTAACGAAATGTGCGCCGCAGCATCTTTGGCCTATCGCGCGGCGGGATTGGTTTTAATCTGCGACCCGTTCTTTGGGGGGATCAATCATGACTCGCACCACTGCGCTGCTGCTCTCGACCGTCGCGACCTTCGCCGCAACGCCCGCCTTCGCCCAGGCCGACGCGCCGGCCGCGGCCGCCCCGACGAACGACGAGGGCGCGCCGATCATCGTCACCGGCACCCGCCGCACCGACCGCACCGTCGCCGACAGCCCGGTCCCGGTCGACGTGATCGGCGCCGATGCGATCGCCAATTCGGGCCAGACCGAGACCAACAAGATCCTCAACGAGCTCGTCCCCTCGTTCAACTTCCCACAGCCCTCGATCGCGGACGGCACCGATGCGCTGCGGCCGGCGACGCTGCGCGGCCTCAGCCCGGACCAGACGCTGGTGCTGGTCAACGGCAAGCGCCGCCACGTTTCGGCGCTGCTCAACATCAACGGCACCGTCGGCCGCGGCGCCGCCGCGGTGGACCTCAACCTGATCCCGGGCCTCGCGATCAGCCGGATCGAGGTGCTGCGCGACGGCGCCTCGTCGCAATATGGCTCGGATGCGATCGCCGGGGTGATCAACATCCAGCTCCGGGGCACCAACCATGGCGGCCGCGCGACCGCGACCTACGGCCGCTATGAAACCACCCTCGACGACGTCGCCCGAATCACCGGCCTCCAGACCAATGCCGGCCAGCCGGTCCTCGACCCGGCCGACAACCGCGTCTTTCTCGCCACCAGCGACGGCGAGCGCCACGCCCATGACGGCGAGATGTACACGCTCGGCGCCAATTTCGGCCTCCCCGTCGGCCCCGGCTTCGTCAACTTCACCGCCGAATATCGCCACCGCAACCCGACCAACCGCGCCGGCTACGACCTCAGGCCGAACTACAACCGGCCCGCGCCCCCCGCCTTCGACGCGCGCGAGCTGAGCTTCGACCGGCTCGAATTCCGCTATGGCGACGCCAGGGCGAGGGACTATGCGTTCTTCCTCAACGCCGGCGTGCCGGTGGGCAGCGGCGGCTGGGAGCTGTACGGCTTCGGCTCCTACGGGCACCGCGACGGCCTCAGCGCGGCCAATTACCGCCAGCAAAGCGCCGCCGCCAATCGCGACTTCGGCACGCTGGCGCCCGGCCAGACGCCGACCGCCGCCAATTTCGTGCCGCTGACCCCGGACGGCTTCCTGCCCTATATCGACACCGACCTCGAAGATTATGCCGGCACCGTCGGCGCCCGCGGCGAGATCGCCGGCTGGAACGCCGATTTTTCGGTCGGCTATGGCCACAACAGCTTCGACTATATCGTCCGCAACACGCTCAACACCTCGTTCGGCACCGCCAGCCAGCACGTGTTCGACGCCGGCGGCCTGCGCTACGGCCAGCTCGTCGCCAATCTCGATTTCTCGCGCGAATATGATGTCGGCCTGGCGCGGCCGCTGTCGGTCGCGGCCGGGCTCGAATATCGCAACGAGAATTTCCAGATCCGGCCGGGCGACAACCAATCCTATGCGACCGGCCCCTTGTTCCGCGCTTCGTTCACGACGACGGCGGCGAATTGCGCCGCCCAGGGCGGCGTGTTCAACGCCGGCACCAGCGTCTGCAGCTTCCCGGGCCGGGCCGCGCCGGCCGGCGCCCAGGGCTTCCCCGGCATCCCCGCCGCCAGCGCGACCGACGAAAGCCGGCACAGCTACGCCGCCTATGTCGAGCTCGACACCAACCCGGCCGAGGGCTTCACCGTCACCCTCGCCGGCCGCTTCGAGCATTTCTCCGATTTCGGCAACACGCTGAACGGCAAGCTGGCGATGCGCTACGAGCTGGCGCCGGGCTTCGCGCTGCGCGGCTCGATCTCGAACGGCTTCCGGGCGCCCTCGCTCCACCAGCAATTCTTCACCACGACCTCGACCAACTTCATCAACGGCCTGCCGGTCGACATCAGCACGCTCGCGGTCAGCAGCCCGGTCGCGCGGGCGCTTGGCTCGCGCGACCTGGAGCCGGAGAAATCGGTCAACCTCAGCCTCGGCGCCACCGCCAATCCGGTCCCGGGCCTGACCTTCACCGTCGATTATTACCGGATCGGCATCGACAACCGGATCGTGCTCACCGAGAATCTCGGCGCCGCCGGCGCCGGCACCGCCGCGGTCAACGCCGCGGTCAAGGCGCTGCTCGACGCCAACGGCTTCCAGAGCGTCGGCGCGGCGCGCTTCTTTGTCAACGGCCTGGACACCACCACCCAGGGCGTCGACGCGGTGGCGAGCTATCGCTTCACCCCGGGCTTCGGCACCTGGACGCTGACCGCGGCCTACAATTACAACAAGACCCGGATCGACCGCCGGCTCAACAATCTCGGCCCGCTCGCGACCATCCCCGGGATCGTCCTGTTCGGCCGGGTCGAGGGCATCCGCTTCACCGACGGCCAGCCGCGCGACAAGGTGGTGCTGAGCGCGGACGGCGAATTCGGCAATTTCGGCCTCACCGCCAGAACCACCCGCTACGGCCGGGTGATCTCGCCGGGCGCGACCGCCCCGCTCGCCGACCCGCTGAGCCTGACCCTGCTCGGCCCCGACGACATCCACCTCGGCGCCAAGTGGATCACCGATCTCGAGCTGCGCTACCGGGCGTTCAGCCGGCTCGAGCTCGCGATCGGCGCCGACAATATCTTCGACGTCTATCCCGACCGCTCGCCGTTCGGGGCGCGCCCGGCGGCGATCGGCGGAGTCTATCCGATCAACCAATATTATCTGCCTTATTCGGGCTTCTCGCCGTTCGGCTTCAACGGCCGCTTCCTCTACGCCCGCGCCTCGATCACCTTCTGACAAAAGGGGACACGTACCTTTTCGCGCCTTTTCGCGAAAAAGTACGTGTCCCAATTCCCCGGCGAAACAGCGGCCTAGCTACACGGCCGCTGCTGGCGTAGCGTGCGCGCGGAAAGTGAGGGAAGCGCCGATGAATTCTTCAGGGCCCGGAAAGACCGGCCATATCCGGCTGACCTCGCATTCCGGCTCGCGGACCCCGGCGCGATTTCCGCTCGTCTGGGGCGCGGCCACCGCCGGCGAGCGCGGGCCGGTGATCGCCACCGTCAATGCCGGCGCCAACCGCAACGCGATCGGCGCGCATGGCGGCTCCTATTCCATCTACCGGGCGCTCGCCATTTCGTCGGGAGCGATGGACCCGCAGGCGCGGCCGGATTTGCAGGACACCTCACCGATTTGCGAGATCGGCCCGCATTCGCAATGGGGGGATCCGGGCAAGATCGTGTCGCTCGACCCGTGGGGCCACCGGGTAGCGCACGACTTCGCCGAGCTCATCGCCGAGGAGATCGACATCCGTCCCACGATCGCGATCACCAAGGCGCGGCTGACCCTGCACGAGATGCAGGCGGCGATCGCCGCCGGCCGCATAGCCGTGGACGGCGACATCGTCCACGAGGCCGGCGACGTCTCGGTCACCAAGATCGCGGTCGATCCGGTCTGGTGGCTGCCGGGCGTGGCCGAGCGGTTCGGAGTCGACGAGCCGGGGCTCAGGCGCTGCCTGTTCGAGCAGACCGGCGGCATGTATCCCGAGCTCGTCACCCGCCCCGATCTTTCCGTCTTCCTGCCGCCGATCGGCGGCATGACGCTCTATATTTTCGGCGATCCGGCCGGATTGGGCGACCCCGCGAAGACCCTCACCTGCCGGGTCCATGACGAATGCAACGGTTCGGACGTGTTCGGCTCCGACATCTGCACCTGCCGCCCCTATCTCACCCACGGCATCGAGGAGGCGACGCGCCAGGCCCAGGCCGGCGGAGTCGGCCTGATCGTCTACAACCGCAAGGAGGGCCGCGCCCTGGGCGAGGTGACCAAGTTCCTGGTCTACAACGCCCGCAAGCGCCAGCCGGGCGGCGATCAGGCGGCGACCTATTTCGAACGGACCGAGTGCGTCGCCGGGGTCCAGGACGCCCGTTTCCAGCAGCTCATGCCGGATGTGATCCACTGGCTCGGAATCGGCCGGATCGACCGCTTCGTGTCGATGTCGAACATGAAATATGACGCTCTCGTCGGCGGCGGCATCGAGATCGGCGAGCGGGTCCCGATCCCGGCGGAGCTGGTCCCGCCCGACGCCAGCGTCGAGATGGAAGCGAAGAAGGCGGCGGGCTATTTCACCCCGGAGGGGGCGCCGAGCGCGGACGCGCTGCGCTCCGTCGTCGGCCGGGACCTGGGGAAATTCTGAGCGATGAATCCGAATTTTGTCGCTCATCCTGAGGAGGGACTGAGCCTGGCGAAGGCCCGTCTCGAAGGACCCTCGGCACTGAACCGGTCCTTCGAGATGCCGCTTCGACTTCGCTCAGCGGCTCCTCAGGATGAGCGGGCCTGAGGATGGCTGGGTGACCGGTACCGCCGAACCGCTCCACCAACTGCTCTCGGCGGCGGCCGTCCGCGAACGCGCGCACGAGCTGCTCGACCTCGCCATCGAAGGAGACGTCGAGGGCTGGTCGGTCGACCTCTCGCGTCTCGACGAGGCGGCCGCGCTGACCGCCGCCGTCACCCGCGAGCGCTATCCCGATCTCGCCATCCCGTTCCATGCGCGCGCCCGCCACTTCGTCGCCGGCGCCCCGGAAATCGCCGATCCCCGCGCCGCCTTCGACCTGATCATCCTCTCGGTGCTGCTCGACGCCGGCGCCGGCCCGGGCTGGCGCTTCGCCGACCCCAAGACGGGCCGCACCTTCCGCCGCTCCGAGGGCCTCGCCGTCGCCAGCCAGCGGATGTTCGAGGCGGGCAAGCTCGACGATCTCGCCGGGCTCGACGCCGCAACCCTGGCGGAGGGCTTCCAGGTTGCCGCCGACAATCCGCTGCTCGGGCTGGACGGCCGCGCCGCCCTGCTCCGCCGGCTGGGTGGCCAGGTGGCGGCGCGGCCGGACCTGTTCCCCGGCGGGCGGCCGGGTGGCCTTTACGACGTCCTCGCCGCCCGCGCCGAAGCGGGCAGGCTGCCGGCCCCGGCGATCCTCGCCGTGCTGCTCGAAGCGCTGGGGCCGATCTGGGCGGACCGGCTGGTCATCCATGGCATCGCACTCGGCGACTGCTGGCGCCATCCGGCGATCCGGCGCGGCGATGCCAGCGACGGCCTGGTGCCGCTCCACAAGCTCTCGCAGTGGCTCGCTTATTCGCTGATCGAGCCGCTCCAGGCGGCGGGGGTCGAGGTGATCGAGATCGACGGGCTGACCGGGCTCGCCGAATATCGCAACGGCGGCCTGTTCGTCGATTGCGGCGTGCTCAGGCTCGCCGATCCGGCGGCCGCCGAACGGCCCCACCAGGTGTCGGACCCGCTGATCGTCGCCTGGCGGGCGATGACGGTGGCCCTGCTCGACCGGCTCGCGCCCCTGGTCCGCGCCCGGCTCGGCGTCAGCGCGGAGGACTTTCCGCTGGCCCGGATGCTCGAGGGCGGCAGCTGGGCCGCGGGGCGGGAAATCGCGGCGAAGCTTCGGCCCGGCGGCGGCCCGCCTTTCACCATCATCAGCGACGGAACGGTATTTTAGCAATGGACGGATTGACCATCGTTCGCCACCCTCTGGTGCAGCACAAGCTCACCATCCTGCGCGACAGGAACACCCCCACCCAATTGTTCCGGGCGGTGGTGCGGGAGACCGCGACCCTGCTCTGCTACGAAGTGACCCGCGACCTGCCGACCGATACGGTCCGGATCGAAACCCCGATCGCGGTCGCCGAGGCGCCGGTGATTTCGGGCAAGAAGCTGGTCATCGCGCCGATCCTGCGCGCCGGCCTCACCATGGCCGAAGGGATGCTCGACCTCGTCCCGCTCGCCCGCAGCGCCCATATCGGGCTCTACCGCGACCCCGTCACGCTGCAGGCGGTCGAATATTATTTCAAGACGCCGGAGGACGTCGCCGACCGCCTCGTCATCGTCGTCGATCCGATGGTCGCCACCGGCCACACCGCGATCGCGGCGATCGACCGGCTGAAGGAGGTGGGAGTCACCGAGATGCGCTTCGTCTGCCTGCTCGCCGCCCGGCCGGGGGCGGAGGCACTGCGCGCTGCTCATCCCGACGTCCACATCTGGGCCGCGGCGATGGACGAGGAGCTCAACGACCACGGCTATATCATCCCCGGCCTCGGCGACGCCGGCGACCGGACCTACGGCACCCAATAGGCTATCCGGCCCCGCCCAGCAGCGCCCGCGCCCGCGCCAGCGCCGTTACCCCCGCCGCGACCGTCTCCGGTTTCTTGGCGAAGCAGAGGCGGATAACGTTGGTGACGGGGCTTTCCGCGTAGAAGGCGGAGACCGGGATCGCCGCCACCCCGGCCTCGGCGACGGCGCGGCGGCAGAATTCGGCATCCTCGAGCGCGATCCCCGAGGCGGCGAGGTCGACGCACAGGAAATAGGTCGCCTCGCAATCGAGCGCCGCATAGCCCGCCCCTTCCAGCGCGGCGCGCATCGAATCGCGCGCGGCGGCGAAGCCGGCGCGCATGCCGGCGAAATAATCGTCGGCCTTGCCGAGCCCGTAGGCGGCGGCGCTCTGCAGGTTGGGCGGGGTCGAGAAAGTGACGAACTGGTGCGCCTTGGCGATCGCTTCCGCCAGCGCCGGCGGCGCCACCACCCAGCCGACCTTCCAGCCGGTCATCGAAAAGATCTTGCCGGCCGAGCCGACCTTGACGGTGCGTTCCGCCATGCCCGGCAGGCGCGCGAGCGGGGTGAAGCGCGCCGATCCGAAGACGAGATGCTCCCAGACTTCGTCGGCAAGGACGATGGCGTTGGCGCGGATCGCGGCCTCGGCCAGCAAGGCGAGCTCGTCGCGGCCGAACAGCCGCGCGGTCGGATTGTGGGGGTTGTTGAACAGGACCAGGCGGGTGCGCTCGCCGAACGCCTCGGCCAGCGCCTCCCGGGTGATCCGCCAGCCGGGCGGGGCGAGCCGCACCAGCCGCGGCACGCCGCCCGCGCGCAGCACCAGCGGCAGATAGGCGTCGTAGAGCGGCTGGAACAGGACGACCTCGTCGCCGGGCTCGAGCAGCGCGAGCAGGCTCGAGGCGAGCGCCTCGGTCGCCCCCGAGGTGACGATCACCTGGGCGGGATCGAGCTCGAGCCCCTGATGATGGCGATAATGGGCGGCGACCGCATGTCTGAGCTCGGGCAGGCCGCGCATCGGCGGATATTGGCTGGCGGCGCCGCTGAGCGCCTCGCGGGCCCTGGCGACGACGTCTTCCGGCCAGCCGAAATCGGGGAAGCCCTGGCCGAGATTGACCGCGCCCTTGTCCCGCGCCGCCATCGACATCGCTTCGAAGATCGAGGTCGGCAGCTCGGCGAACAGCGGATTCATGGCCCCCTCCTGCCACCGACTCATGGGGCCATCAAGACGAAGGCCCAGCGCAGGGGCGCTGGGCCTTCCCGGAGTGGAAGCTCCGGGCCTTCGGCGGCGGCCATTGAGGAGGAGGACCGCCGCTTACTGCCTCGTCTCGGCTATTGCGGGCGGGTCCGGTCGCGGCTCTGCGGCGGCCGGGCCCGGTTGGACCGCGGCGGGCCCGACGTCTCGCCCTGCGCGCTCGCCGAGCCGCTGGCCGAGGCCGAGACGTTGGCCGAAGCGCTGCCGGCGACCTGGCCGGTCTTGTCGAGCGCGTTGCGGGTCCGCGCCCGCGTGTTGGCGACCGCCGTGGCGGCGCGCTCGCGGGTGTTGGCGACGGTGCCGCGCACCTGGTCGGTGCCGACCAGCTGGGCGCTGCCGCCGGTATCGCCGGAGACCGCGGCCGAGCCGTTGACGCTGCCGAGCGGCCCATCGAGCGCGCCGTCGCCTCGGGCGTTGGTGCGGGCGCGCGCATTGGCGCGGCCGCTGCGGCGATCGACATTGCGGTCGATGCGGGCGTCGGTGGCGCCGTCGAGACGGCTGCCGAGGCCCTGGCTGGTGTTGCCGAGACTGCCGCCGAGATTGCCGCCGAGATTGCCGCCCAGCGAACCGCCGAGGCTGCCGCCGCCGCCCAATATCTGGGCGGAGGCCGGCGCGGCGACCAGAATCGCGCAGCCCGCGGCCAATTTGGTGATGAATCTCATGTCGCTCTCCCTTGGTCGAATACGAAGACGAGGGTCGTGCCTCGCAGGGAGAACGGGACCGGCGCGCAATTTAATCCGTCAGCGGCGATAGGGCGTGCGGCAAATGCCGCAAATTACGCCCCGGCCGACGCCGCGGCGGCCGCGCTCGGTCGCCTCCGCGTCGAGCGCCGCGATCGGCTGCGGGCTGCCGACATGCAGCGCCAGCCGTCCCGCGACGAACGGCACGGCGAAGGAGGTTCCCCGGACCGCGGCGATCCGGCCATTGGGGCTGGCGGCGGCCATGTCGGCGCCGGGCGCGGCATAGTCGAGGTGGGAGGCGCGCCCGGCTTCGGCCAGCACCCGGCCGCGCCCGTCGATTCCGGTCACCGCGATCACCCCGGGATAGGAGGCCGGATAGGCGGGCGGCGCCGCCGGTCCGTCATTGCCGACCGCGGCGACGACACGGACTCCGCGCGCCTGCGCCTCGGCGACCGCGCGGGCGACCAGCGCGTTGGCCGGCCCGACCAGGCTGATCGCGACCACCGGCACGCGCAGCACGGTCATCCAGCCCAGGGCGCGCGCCAGCGCCAGCGCGTTGCCGCCGGCCGGATCGCTGCCGTAGACGTCGGCGACGACGAGCGGCGCGCCGGGGGCGGCGCCGCGCACCGGGCCTTCGCCGGCGATCAGCGAGGCGACCGCGGTGGCGTGAGCGCTTGGCCGCGGCGCGCCGGCGGCGAAGCCGCGCTGCCGGACGGCGCCGCGCAGCGCCGGATGGGCGGCGACGCCGCCGTCGATCACCCCGACCGCCGGCGGCGCGGCCGGCTGCCCCTGGGCGAGCGCCATCGCGCCGGCGACGGCGGCCCCGGCGGCGCCGCTCTGGCCGTGCAGATGATTGGCGGCGAACTGCCCGCCGGGCGCGATCCGCCGAAGCCGCGCCAGCGCCCGATCGACCGACCAGCCGCGCGGCACCCGCAAGGTCACCTCGCGCAGATCGAGCCCCTCGATCCGTTCCTCGGCGATGCGGGTGAAGCCCGCCGCCTCAGCCGCGGCGAGGCTGGCCGAATCGGGATCGAGCGCGATCACCTCGCCGCGCACCGCCGGGCCGAGATCGGTCATCTCGAGCGAGTCGGGATTGGCGCGGACCAGCGCCTGGAGCCGCTCGACCCGCTGATCGGCGAGGTCGCCCGCGGTGGCGCGGACCTCGCCGAGCGCCTGACCGGTGGTTCGGCCGACCTCGCCGATCGTCCCGCCGACGACCGGCGGCGGCGCCGGCAGCGGCGGCAGCAGCTGGGCGCCGGCGGCGGCGCCCATGGCACCCGCAAGCGCCGTTGCGGCCGCCCATTTCCAGCTTATACCCACGCGCATCGATCTACTCTGGCATATTTTTGCTTGCTTGGGGATGAAACGGCTGAGAGCATCCGTTTCCTCCGTGAGACTGGAGACGCCTGTTGCAGGCTTTCGAGCGTGAGCTGCTGACGCTGCTGCCCCGGCTGCGCCGGTTCGCGCGCGCGCTCGCCCGCGATGCGGCCGACGCCGACGATCTCACCCAGGCGGCGCTCGAGCGGGCTCTCAAGGCGAGAGGCCAGTGGGCGCCGGGAACGAGACTGGACGCGTGGATGATGAAGATCGTGCGCAATTGCTGGATCGACGAAATCCGCAGCCGGACCCGGCGGGCGCGGACCTTCGCCCCCGCGGAGGAGGGCGAGACGGTCGGCTCGCAAGCCCATCGCGCGGTCGAGCTTCGCGCCGAGATGCACGCGGTCGACAAGGCGATGAACAGCCTGCCCAGCGAGCAGCGCGAAGTGATCGCCCTCGTCCTCGTCGAAGGCCTCGCGTATCGCGAGGCGGCGGACCTGCTCGAGATTCCGATCGGCACCCTGACCTCGCGGCTGACCCGCGGGCGCCAGGCGCTGGCGCAGATGCTGGAGGCGGCATGATCGAGGACGACCTGTTGATGGCCTATGCCGACGGCGAGCTCGACGAGGTCAGCCGGGCCCGGGTAGAGCGCGCGATCGCCGAGGATCCCGCGCTCCGCGGCCGCCTCGATCAGCAGCGCCGGCTGCGCGCCACCCTCGCCGCGCATTACGGCCCGACCGCCGAGGAAGCCGTGCCCGAGCGCCTTCGGGCGATGCTGGAAACCAATGTCGTCGCCCTCGCGCCGAGGCCGCGGCCGCGGCCGCTCTGGCAAAGCCTGACGGCGCTGGCAGCGTCGCTGGTGCTCGGCCTCGCGATCGGCCGGGCGGTGCTGACTCCGGCAGGGCCGATCGGGATGACGAACGGGACTCTGGTCGCGCAGGGCCGGCTCGCCGAAGCGCTCGACAGCCAGCTCGCTTCGACCCAGCCGGCCGATGCCGCCACCCGGATCGGAATCAGCTTCGCCGCCACCGACGGCCGGCTGTGCCGGACGTTCGAGAACGCCAGCGTCTCGGGCCTCGCCTGCCATGGCGATTCCGGCTGGGAGCTGAGGATGGCGGCGGTCGCCGGCAGCGGACCGCGTGGCGACTACCGCCAGGCGGGCAGCGACGCCGAGGTGCTCGCCGCCGCGCAGGAGATGATGGCGGGCGAGGCGCTCGATGCCGCAGGCGAGCGCCGCGCCCGCGATTCCGGCTGGCGTCGTCGCTGACAGGAAAGCGATGACGCTGGGCGCGGGGGCGGCTAGGTTTCGTCCATGGCCAGCCGTCCCCGTCGCTCGCTCGCGTTGCGCGTCCTCGCCTGGCTGCTCAGGGGGCTGCTGATCTTCCTTCTCGTCAGCGTGCTGTGGGTGCTGCTCTATCGCTTCGTCGATCCGCCGCTCACCGCCACCCAGGCGGCCGACGCCTTGTGGGGCAATGGCGCGGCCCGCATATGGGTGCCGATCGAGCGGATCGACCGCGCCATGGTCCGCGCCGCAATCGCCGGCGAGGACGGCAGGTTCTGCGCCCATTCGGGCTTCGACCGGCAGGCGATGGAGACGGCGATGCGGCGCAACGCGGCCGGCGGCCGGGTCCTGCGCGGCGGCTCGACGATCAGCCAGCAGACCGCCAAGAACGTTTTCCTCTGGCAGGGCGGCGGCTATTTCCGCAAGGGCCTGGAGGCCTGGTTCACGCTGCTGATCGAGACCTTGTGGAGCAAGCGGCGGATCATGGAGGTCTATCTGAACGTCGCCGAGACCGGGATCGGCACCTACGGCGTCGAGGCCGGCGCCCGGCGCTATTTCGGCCACGGCGCCGACGCCCTGACCGCGGCCGAGGCGGCGCGGATCGCGGCGGTCTTCCCACTGCCCAAGCGCCGCCAGGCGATCGACCCGCGCGGCTTCACCCGGCACTACGGCAACATGATCCTGGTGCGCAGCGGGATCGTCGCCCGCGAGGGACTGGACGGGTGCGTCTATCGCTAAGCTCGTCAGAACGGCATCTTGAACCCGGGCGGCAATTGCAACCCGCCGGTGGCGCCGCGCATCGCTTCGCCGGCGGCGGCGTCGGCCTTGGTCCGGGCGTCGTTGAGCGCGGCGGCGACGAGGTCTTCGACCATCTGCTTCTCGGACGGCTGAAGCAGGCTCTCGTCGATGTCGACCGAGATGATCCGGCCCTTGGCCGACGCCCTGATCCGGACCAGGCCGCCGCCCGACACGCCCTCGACCTCGACCTTGTCGAGATCCTCCTGGGCCTGCATCAGCTTGGCTTGGGCGTCCTGCGCCATTTTCAAGAGCTCGTCGAGATTCTGCATCATGCACTCCGTGGTTCATCGAGACGATAGCCGGGCAAGAGCTCGGCTTCGGGAAAGGCTTCGAGCGCCGCCTTGACGATCGGCACTTCGCGAACCCTTTGCTCGCGCCGCCGTTCCTCCTCGAGCTCCTGCTCGCGCAGGGAAGGCTGGGCGGGAGCATCGGACAGGCTGACCGCCCATCGCTCTTTATAGTTCTCTTTCAGCCACTTGCGTAGCTTAGTTAACATGTCTTCAAGGTGCTTGGCGTCGTTGATCCTGGCGCTGGACTGAAGCACCAGGACGGGCGGCGCATATTCGACCAGCCGGAATTCCTCGCGCAGCCGGTGCGCCAGCCACTGTCCCTGACGGCCGGCGATCTGCTCGACCAGCTCGGCGAAAGTCGCCGGCAGGCTGAGCAGGGCGCCCTGCTCCTCGCCCTTCGGCGCCGCCGCGGCGGGCGCGGCCATCGCCTCGCCGCTCGCCAGCCGCTCGATCACCGCGCCGGGATCGGGCAGCTCGGCGGCGTGGATCACCCGAAGCACCGCCATTTCCGCGGCCTCGAGCGGCATCGGCGCCGAGTGGACCTCGCCGAGCCCCTTCAGCAGCAGCTGCCACAGCCGGTGGATCGCGCCATGGCCGAGCCTGGCCGCCCAGCCGGCATAGGCCTCGCGCTCCTCGGCCGACTGGGCCGGATCCTGGGCGCCGCCGACCTTGGCCCGGGTGATGCCGTGGACCGCCTCCAGGAGGCCGCGAAGCACCGCCGAGGGCTCGACTCCGAGATCGTACTGGTCCTTGAGCGCGGCGAGCGCGCCCGCCGCGTCGCCGGCGAGGATCAGGCCGAGCAGCGCCCGGTTGGCGCCGCGATCCGACAGGCCGAGCATCGCCCGGACCTGGCCGGCATCGACTTTGCCGGCGCCATGGGCGATCGCCTGGTCGAGGATCGAGAGGCCGTCGCGGGCCGAGCCTTCGGCGGCGCGGGCGATCAGCGCCAGCGCCTCGGCCTCGACCTCGACGCCCTCCCGGCTCGCCACCGCGCCGAAATGCGCGGCCAGCGATTCCGCCGGAATGCGGCGGAGATCGAAGCGCTGGCAGCGCGAGAGGACGGTGATCGGCACCTTGGCGACCTCGGTCGTCGCGAACAGGAACTTGACGTGCGCGGGCGGCTCCTCGAGCGTCTTCAGGAGCGCGTTGAACGCGTTCTTCGAGAGCATGTGGACTTCATCGACGATATAGACCTTGTAGCGCGCCGAGACCGCGGCGTAGCGCACCGCCTCGATGATCTCGCGGACGTCGTCGACTCCGGTGTTGGAGGCGGCGTCCATCTCGACGACGTCGATATGCCGCCCCTCGGCGATCGCCCGGCACGGCTCGCAGACGCCGCAGGGCTCGATCGTCGGCCCGCCGGTGCCGTCGGGGCCGATGCAGTTCAATGCCTTGGCGATCAGCCGCGCGGTCGAGGTCTTGCCGACCCCGCGCACCCCGGTGAGCAGGAAGGCATGGGCGAGCCGGTCGCGCCGGATCGCATTGGCCAGAGTCTTCACCATCGCCTCCTGCCCGATCAGCTCGGCGAAGCTCTGCGGCCGGTATTTGCGGGCGAGGACCCGGTAGGGCTGGGGGGAATCGGAGGACATTGCGCCAACCTAGGCAGACCCCCCGCGTCATTCCAGCGAAAGCTGGAATCTCACTTTTCTTCCTGTGTCCGACGCGGACAAAGAAGGGAGATTCCATGGATGGGGCCCAAAGTCCCGTCCCGGGGGGACGGGACGCCCATCCATTTCGCTGGAATGACGACGGGGTCGGCGGATTGACCGCAACACGCTCATGCCGGCCCCGAAAACTGACGAAGTGGAACGCTTCGAGGCCTATTTGCGTCAGCTTCGTCAGCTTTCGCGCGCCTGCCCGGATCGATCCGGTCGAGCATGTCCTCGAAATCGGGCAGGTCCGGATCGTCGAGACTCCCGATCCGCTCGGCGATGCGCTCGAGCTCGGCATAGCGGCGCATCGCGGCGCCCAGATCCTCGCGCTGCACGAACCCGACCAGCCGGCCCCGATAATAACGCGGCACCAGGATCGTCTCGACGCCGCTCTGCATGAAGGCGAGCGGCCGCGGCGCGGTCCGCGCCTCGTGGGCGAACTCGACGGCGGCGTCCCAGGCGGCGGCGAATTCCTCGGCGCCCGGCTTCTCGCGCAGCGCATAGGCGGTCTGCCGGCTCCGGCCGAGCCGCGCCGCCGCCTCCCCCGGCCCCATGCCGAGCGCGAGATTGAGGATGAGGCGGAGCTGCAGCCGCGGAGTCCAGCCGTCGCGGCGGGCGCGCACCGGGACGGCGCGGAAGCGCAGGAAGGCGGGAATCGCCATCGCCCGATGCTAGCCGAAACCAGAGAACAAAACAAGCACGGACGCCTCGCGGCGCCAAGCCTCCGGATCGCGGGCAAGCCGTGCCGAGGAGGGAGGTGGGAGCCGGAACGACCCGGCGCGTGAACTCGTTACGGCTGCTTCCTTCCGGACCTGACCGGGTTGGCGAGAGCGCCGTCCGCCCGACTCCCGGGCGCCATATGGGCGAACCGCATCCGAGACGCAAGATCAAGGCAGATAGCGGCGCGCATCCATCGCAGGATGGAGGACGCGGACGATCCGCACCTCTCGATCGTCGAACGAATAGAAGACGCGGTGCCGGCCTGCCTTGACGGACCGAAGCGGCAACCCGGCCACCGGCGCGCCGCGTGCCGGTCTCGCCGGCAATCCCTTGATCACTGCGAACAGCACGTCGCGATAGGCTGCTGCCTGGCGCAGACCCCAATTCTCTATGGTGAAGGCGAAGATTTCGTCGAGATCCTCCGCCGCCTTGCGAAGGACGGTCAGGCGGCGCGCGATTTCGCCCGCTCCCGCGCCCGCTTCCAGATCTCATCCAGGCTCAATTCGCTCGCGCCGCTGCGCTCGCCCTCACCGAGCAGCTCGCGCAGCCTGCCGCGGCCCTCCTCGAGATCGAAACGGATCAGATGCCGGACGAAGTCGCTGGCGTTGGCGAAATAGCCGGTCGCAACCTGCGCCTCGACATAAGCCCGCATTTCGTCGGGCAGCGATATGTTCATCGTGGCCATGGCTCAAATCTAGGTGATTTTGGCAAAGATTGTCAAGAAAAGCGCTTATACCGATCCGGTCGTGACGAAGCGAGCGACCGCGGCGTGGACCTCGGCGCGGACCGGGTCCGGGGCGTCGCCGCCGCTGATGAACGAGGCGATGACGAGAGGCGGCTGGCCGGGCGGAAGCGCGAACAGCACGTCGTTGTGGGCGCCGTTGGCGCCGGTGCCGGTCTTGTCGCCGAGCCGCCAGCCCGCGGGCAGCCCGGCGCGAAGCCGGTCGCGCCCGGTCGCGCAGCGTGCCATCCAGCCGGCGCGCCTGACCCGCGACGGCTGGCTCAGCCGCTCGCCGAACAGGATCGACCGGGTCAGGCGGAGCATCGCCGCCGGAGTGGTGGTGTCGCGGGGATCGCCGGCGAGATTGGTGTTGAGCTCGGGCTCGGTCCGGTCGAGCCGGGTGTCGCGGTCGCCGTGGCTGCGGATATATTCGGTCAGGGCCGCGGGACCGCCGAGCTTGCGCAGCAGGATGTTGGCGGCGCTGTTGTCGCTGACCTCGATGATCGCCGCGCAGAGCGCCTCGATCGACAGCCGGCCGGCGGCGAGGCTGGCGCGGACGACCGGCGCAAAGTCGAGCAGGTCCGCCTCGCCGAAGGGCAGCTCCTCGGCCAGCGTCCAGCGGCCGCGCTCGACGCCGCCGAGCATCGCCGCGGCGAGCGGCAGCTTGAAGGTGGAGCACATCGCGAAGCGCGAATCGGCGTCGAACAGGGTGCGCCCGGCCGAATCCATCGCCGCGACTCCGAGCCTGCCGCCGGGGCCGAGCCGGGCGCGAAGCGCGGCGAAGGCCGGGCGCGCGCCTTCCACCTGGGCCGGCGCCGGAGCGGCGAGCGGAAGCGCGGCGATGCCGACCAAGAGCGAGCGGCGGTCGATCATAACTCACCCACCCTTATCTGCCCTGCATGTTGTGGAAGCCGGAGGGGATGCGCACGGTCAGCGTGTCGAGCGCCTCGCTGAGCCAGATCTGGCAGGAGAGGCGCGAGCGGCGGGTGACGTGGGCGGCGAGGTCGAGCATGTCCTCCTCCTCCTCGCTGGCGCGGGGCAGGCGCTCGAAATCCTCGGGCGCGACGATGACGTGGCAGGTCGAGCAGGCCATCTGCCCCTCGCAGGTCCCCTCGAGCGGCTGGCCCGCCGCCTGGGCGACGTCGAGCAGGCGCTCGCCGGCCGGCGCGTCCACCTCCTGGACGCTCTCGCCGTCCGCGGAAACGAAGCGGACGCGAGTCACAGCTGGCGCTCCGCTGCATCGTTGATCAGGCCGAGGGCGGTGCGCAGCTCCGCCTCACCCGTGTAGCGGCCGAAGCCGAGCCGGATGCTGGAGCGGGCCTCGGCGCCGCCGAGGCCCAAAGCGGCAAGGACGTGGCTCGGCCGGCCCGAGCCGCTGGCGCAGGCCGAGCCCGCCGAGAATGCGACGCCGCGCACCTCGGAGATCAAGCGGGCGGCGTCGACCCCGGCGCGGCGCAGGTTGAGATTGCCGCGATAGCGGGCCTCGGCCGAGCCGTTGAGCTGCCAGCCCGACATCGCCTCGCGGGCGATCGCCCATAAAGGCTCGACGTCGTCCGCGCCGGGCAAGGCGGCGGCGGCGCCGAAGCCCGCGCACAGCGCCGGCGACAGCGTGCCCGAGCGGAGCCCGCCTTCCTGGCCGCCGCCGTGAAGGAAGGGGGCGAGCGCGACGCCCGCGCGCACCCAGAGCGCGCCGACCCCCTTGGGGCCGTGGATCTTGTGGGCGGAAAGCGCGACCATGTCGCAGCTCGCCAGCGGCAACGGCACCCGGCCGAAGCCCTGGACGGCGTCGCAGAAGAACAGGGCGCCCCGGGCGCGGGCGATGCGGGCGATCTCCGCGACCGGCTGGATCACCCCGATCTCGTTGTTGACCAGCATCGCGGCGACCAGCGACGTCCCGGGCACGACCCGCGCCTCGACGAGGTCGAGATCGACGATCCCGTCCGCGCCGACGGGGAGGACGTCGACCGCGCACCCCTGCCCGGCCAGCCATTCCGCCGTATCGAGCACGCAGGCATGCTCGGTGGCGAGGGTGACGATCCGCCGCGCCTTGTTGCCCTTCAGCGCCCAGTTGGCGGCCTCGGTGGCGCCGGAGGTGAAATAGAGCTTGCCCGCCTCGCCGCCGAGCGCCGCGAGCACCTGGTCCCGGGCCATTTCGACCGCGGCCGCCGCCTCGCGGCCGAGCTTGTGGGGGCTGTGCGGGTTGGCGAACTTGTCGTCGAGCCAGGGGCGCATCGCCGCCGCCGCCTCCGGCGCCAGCGGCGTCGTCGCCTGATAGTCGAGATAGATCGTCACGCGGCGCGGCGGCGGGCGAAGAGCTTGCGCCACTCTTCGAGGAGGGCGTCGATGTCGCTCGCCACCGTCTGCGGGCCGAAGCTCACCCGGATCGTCTCGCGCGCCTCGGCCTCGCTCATCCCCATCGCGGTGAGGACGTGGCTGGTCTTGAGGCTGCCCGACGAGCAGGCGCTGCCGGCCGAGACGGCGATGCCGGCGAGATCGAGCTGCATCATCTGCGCCGCCGCGGGCACGCCGGGCATCCGGTAGCAGGCGATGGTGGCGATGCGCGGCGCGCTTTCCGCGACGACGATCCCGCCCGCGGCGGCGACCGCACGGTCGAGCTTGGCGCGCAGCCGCTGCGCCTCCCCGTACCAACCATGATCGGCCTCGAGCGCGGCGGCGAAGCCCATGATCATCGGCACCGCCGCGGTGCCCGGCCTGAAGCCACCTTCCTGCCCGCCGACCGCCTCGAGCGTCGCCGGGTCCCTGACCAGCAGCGCGCCGATGCCGGGCGGACCGCCGAGCTTGTGGGCGGCAACGACGAGGAAATCGGCCTCCGGCAGCGGCAGCTTGCCGGCGCTCTGCGCGCAATCGGCGAGCAGCAGGCCGCCCGCCGCCCGCACCCGTTCGGCGATCTCGGCGAGCGGGTGAATCACGCCGCTCTCGTTGTTGACCGACTGGACGGCGACCAGCGCGCCCTCGCCCAGCGCCGAATCGAGATCGGCGAGGTCGAGCGTGCCGTCGCGCCGGACGGCGATGCGGCGGGCCTCGGGGACGGTGCGCAGCACCGCGGGATGCTCGACTGCCGAGACGATGCGAGCCCCCGCTCGCGCCCGCCGGAGCGCGATCTCCAGCGCTTCGGTGGCGCCCGAGGTGAAGACGATCGTCCCCGTCCAGCCGAGCGCGGCGGCGATGCGGCGGCGCGCATCCTCCATCGCCTGGTGGACGGCGCGGCCTTCGGCATGGGCGGACGAAGGGTTGGCCCAGGCCGCGCACGCCCCAGCGATTGCCGCCGCCGCCTCGGGGAGGATCGGCGTGGTCGCGGCATGATCGAGATAGATGCGCTCGGCCAGGGCCCCACTCCTTTCAAATTGCGGAAACGCGCCGCTTCCCTATATAGGCGCCTCCCAATTCCAAACTCCACATGCAGGTGCAATGCCCGAAGTCATCTTCCCTGGCCCCGAGGGCCGGCTCGAAGGCCGTTTCAGCCCCGGCCCGCGGCCGCGCGCGCCGGTCGCCCTGATCCTCCATCCGCACCCGCAGGGCGGCGGCACGATGAACAACGCGATCGTGCTCGCCCTCTACAAGACCTTCGTCCGCCGCGGCTTCGCCACCCTGCGCTTCAACTTCCGCGGCGTCGGCAAGAGCCAGAGCGTGTTCGACAACGGCATCGGCGAGCTCAGCGACGCCGCCTCGGCGCTCGACTGGGTCCAGTCGATCCACCCCGAGGCGGAGACGACCTGGATCGCCGGCTTCAGCTTCGGCGCCTGGATCGGCATGCAGCTCCTCATGCGCCGGCCCGAGGCGCGCGGCTTCATCTCGATCGCGCCGCCGGCCAACATGTACGATTTCTCCTTCCTCGCCCCCTGCCCTTCCTCGGGGATCATCATCCAGGGCGAGGGCGACGAGGTGGTGACCCCGCTCGCGGTCCAGAAGCTGGTCGACAAGCTCAGGACCCAGCGCCACATCACCATCGAGCACAAGACCATCCCCGGCGCCAACCACTTCTTCGTCAACGAGATGGACGAGCTGATGAAGGCGGTCGACGACTATCTCGACTTCCGGCTGGACCCGAGCTGCCCGATCCGGTGACCTACCAGCGCAGCGACAGGCAGGAGAGGCCGGCGTCGATCTTGCGGATTTCCGCAACTTCGAGCGGGACGATGCCGGGGGCGCGGCCGGCGAGGAGCTCGATCGTCCGCGGATAGTCGGCGCCGACGAGGATGGTGTCGTTGAGGCGCAGCAGGTTGGCGGCGCGCTCCTCGCCGGCGGGCGTCTCGATCACCTCGAAGCCTTCGAACAGGCCGGCGAGCGCGGGAGTCGCGATCACCGTCTCCTCGTCGACCAGCGCGCAGGCGGTCTTGAGGTGGAGAACGCCGGTCGGGGTCTCGACGATCCGCGCCCTGCGGCCGAGGTCGCGGGCCAGCTCGCAGAAGCGCTTGGCGCCGAGCTTGTCGGTGCGGCCGGAAAGGCCGATCAGGATCTCGTCCGGGAGGATCAAGATGTCGCCGCCGTCGGCGAAGCCTTCGTCGAGTTCGAGCAGGCGATCGAACCGCCGCCGCAGCGCCGGCGCGATCGCCTCGGTTTCGCCGATTCGGGTCGGCGTGCCCGGCTTCAGGAGGATCGCGCCCTCGGCGAGGACGAAGGCCGGGTCCTCGACGAAGACGGAATCGGGGAAATCGTCGAGCGGCGCCAGCGTCTCGACCGCCAGGCCCGCCGCCTCGAGCGCGGCGGCATAGGCCTCGAATTCGGCCAGCACGCCGTGATAGACCGGCGCCTCGGCCCCGTGGCGCAGCCCGTTGACGACGGTCGGTGCCGGCCTGCGGACGATCGCAGCGCTGAAGGCGAAGGCGCTCACAGCGTCCAGATCAGCACGTTGCCGAGCGCGACCAGCGCGGCGACCAGCATCAGCGCGCCCTTGCGCCGCTCCTGCCGCCGGACGATCAGCACGACACCGCCCGCCGCGAGCAGGAAGGCGGCGATCATCAGGATCGACAGGATCAGCGCGCTCGGGCCGGCCATCGCCGTGCTGATGCCACGAGGGGCGGCCTTCACAAAGCCTTAAGCGCCGCGGCGTAGACTTTAACCATGAGCCATATCGACCACCGCCAGTTCGACAGCGCGCTCGCCGCGATCGACAAGGCGATCCTGCCGAGCCTGTCGCAGCTGCTCGACAGCGTCATCGACAGCGCCGCGCTGGCCCGGCCCGGGATCGACGCCGAGGCTTATTCGCAAGGGCTCCGCAAGACCGCGCGCCAGGTCGACCAGCTCACCCGGCTCGTCGCCCTGGTCGCGCCGCATCAGCGCGCCGCGCGCAATATCTCCGCATAGACCGCCGGATCGACATTCCCTCCGGAGACGACGACGACGCTGCCGTCCGGCACGTCGCCGGCCTTGCCTGACAGGAGAGCCGCGAGCGCGACCGCGCCGCCCGGCTCGGCGACGATCCTGAGGTGGCGGAAGGCGTGGACCATCGCCGCCTCGACCTCGGCCTCGCTCACCGCGACGCCGCGGGCGCCGGCGTCCTGCAGCGCGGCGAAGGTGAGCGGCGAGACGAGCCTGGTCTGGAGCGCGTCGCAGCGGCTCGGCGGGGCCGGCTCGTCGACCGGGACGATCCTTCCTGAAGCGAGCGAGCGGGCCATGTCGTCCCAGCCCTCGGGCTCGACGATGAGGATCTCCGAATCCGGCAGCGCCAGCGCGATGCCGCCGGAAAGGCCGCCGCCGCCGCACGGCACGATGACCAGCGGCGGCTGCGCCCCCAATTGCGCTTCGATCTCGACGCCGACGCTGCCCTGCCCCTCGATCACGTCGACATCGTCGAACGAGGGGACGAGGACGGCGCCGCGCTCGGCGGCGAGGCGGGCGCCGATCGCCTCGCGGCTCTCGGTGGCGCGGTCGAAGAAGACGATGCCGGCGCCCGCCGCGCGAGTCCCCTCCACCTTCACCGCCGGCGCGTCGCGCGGCATGACGATGGTCGCCGCGATGCCGAGCGCGCGGGCGGCGCGGGCGACGCCCTGGGCATGGTTGCCCGAGGAGAAAGCGACGACTCCGGCCCGGCGCTCGGCCGCGCTCAGCAGCAGCAGCCGGTTGCTCGCCCCGCGCAGCTTGAAGCTGCCGCCCTCTTGCAGGCATTCCGCCTTGACCCAGAGCCGCCGCCCCGCCCAGTCGAGCGGCAGCAGCGGCGTCTCGCCGACGACCCCCGCCAATCGCGCCGCCGCGGCGTGGACACCGTTCGCCGAAGGCCGTCTTTCCATCGCTCAACCCTCTGGCGAAAATGGCAAATCCACGGGTTCTTTACATCGGGGGCGAGGGCCCATATATGCGCGCCGCTGCCCCATGGGGACTTCCAACCGCAAGGCAGCTCTTTCGTCAACGATCCTGTTGGAGGTCCCTTGAGTTGCACAACCATCATAGCGCGCTGGGGCTAGCGACCGCCCTGCGGCCGGTTCAGCCGGTCACGCTCCTTCGTCCGCACGCCGCGAGGCGGGCCGCCCGCTTCTTTGCCGAGAAGTTTCCGGGCCGCGCGCTCTATGCGGTCAAGGCCAATCCGTCGCCCGAGCTGCTCCGCATCCTCTGGGAGGAAGGCGTCACCCATTACGACGTCGCCTCGATCGCCGAGGTGCGGCTCGTCGCCGAGACGCTGCCCGAGGCGGTGCTCTGCTTCATGCACCCGGTCAAGGCCGAGGAAGCGATCGCCGAGGCCTATTTCAGCCACGGCGTGCGCACCTTCTCGCTCGACACCGAGGAGGAGCTCGCCAAGATCGTCCGCGCCACCGCGACCGGCGGAATCGCCGCCGCCGACCTCAACCTGCTGGTCCGGATCCGCGTCTCCTCGGACCATGCCAAGCTCAGCCTGGCTGCGAAGTTCGGCGCGCAACCCGATGAAATGAAAGCGCTGCTGATGGCGGCACGCCAGGCCTCCGACGCTCTGGGCATCTGCTTCCACGTCGGCAGCCAGGCGATGACCCCGGCCGCCTATCACGAGGCGATGCAGCGGGTCCGGGCGGCGATCGTCGAGGCCGCGGTCACCGTCGACATCGTCGACGTCGGCGGCGGCTTCCCGTCCGTCTATCCGGGCATGGAGCCGCCGCCGCTGGAGGCCTATTTCGAGGTCATCCACAAGGCGTTCGAGGATCTGCCGATCTCCTATTCGGCGGAATTGTGGTGCGAGCCCGGCCGCGCTTTGTGCGCCGAATATGCGAGCGTCCTGGTCCGCGTCGAGAAGCGCCGCGGCGAGGAGCTCTACATCAACGACGGCGCTTACGGCGCCCTGTTCGACGCCGCCCATATCGGCTGGCGCTTCCCGGTCCGGCTGGTCCGCGAGACCCCGTCCGACGCCCGCGACATGGCGTTCAGCTTCTACGGGCCGACCTGTGACGATCTCGACCATATGGCGGGCCCGTTCCTGCTGCCCGCCGACGTCCAGGCCGGCGATTATGTCGAGATCGGCATGCTCGGCGCCTATGGCTGCGCGATGCGCACCGGCTTCAACGGCTTCGGCGCCGACATGAAGGTGCTTGCCGACGACGAGCCGATGGCGACGCTCTACGGCGGGTTCGTGGAGGAACGCGCGGTTCCGTCGAACGTCGTCACGCTGTAGCAGCGAAACCGCGCTCCGTTCGCCCTGAGCCTGTCGAGGGGCGTTCCTTTTCTTTCAAGAAGGGTGGGCTTCGACAAGCTCAGCCCGAACGGTCCATTGGAGACTTTCGTGACGGATACCCAGATCAACGACACCCGCAAGGCGGAGCTGCTCGCCAAAGAGGTCGAGCATATCGACATCAAGAGCTTCGATGCGCGGCCGATCGTCGAGGCGATGAAGAAGATGAGCTTCACCTCGCGCGACCTCGGCCGCGCCGCCGACATCTACAACCAGATGCTCGCCGACAAGGATTGTTCGGTCTGGCTGGTGATCGCCGGCTCGACCTCGGCCGGCGGCTGCATGGACCTCTACGCCGATCTGGTGAAGCACAACATGGTCGACGCGATCGTCGCCACCGGCGCCGCGATCGTCGACATGGATTTCTTCGAAGGGCTCGGCCACAAACATTATCAGGCGCTCGAAATCCCCGACGACGATACGTTGCGCTCGCTCTACATCGACCGCATCTACGACACCTATATCGACGAGGAGCAGCTCCAGGATTGCGACTTCACGATCGGCGCGATCGCCGATTCGCTGGAGGCGAAGCCGCACAGCTCGCGCGCCTTCATCCGCGAGATGGGCCGCTGGCTCACCGAAAACGGCAAGAAGGCGCACAGCCTGGTCAGGCTCGCCTTCGAGCATGACGTGCCGATCTTCTGCCCCGCCTTCACCGACAGCTCGGCCGGCTTCGGGCTGGTCAAGCACCAGGTCGACCGGATGCAGGCGGGCAAGCCCTATCTGACCCTCGATTCGATCGCCGATTTCCGCGAGCTCACCGACATCAAGATCAAGGCGGGGACCACCGGCCTGCTGATGATCGGCGGCGGCGTGCCGAAGAATTTCGCCCAGGACACGGTGGTCTGCGCCGAAATCCTCGGCCACGCGGACGTCGAGGTCCACAAATATGCGGTCCAGATCACCGTCGCCGACGTCCGCGACGGCGCCTGCTCCTCCTCGACCCTGCAGGAGGCGGCGAGCTGGGGCAAGGTCTCCACCGCGCTCGAGCAGATGGTCTATGCCGAGGCGACCTCGGTGCTGCCCTTGCTCGCCAGCGACGCTTTTCATCGCGGCCACTGGAAGAGCCGGGCGAAGCGGGCGTTCGGGAAGATGTTCGACTAGGGCATGGACTTCGACGACCAGCTGCAGCGCTATTTCGGCACGGCCGACCTCGCCGCGCTGACCCCCGCGACGCTCGCCGACGGGACCGAGCGGATGCGGGTCGACCTGGGGCTCGAGAAGGATCGCGGCCGGCGCTTCGCCCTCTGGGCGCTGCTCCACATGCTCGGCGCCGCGCCCGACCTCGACGTCGCCTTCAAGGACCCGGCCGACCGCGAGGCCGCGCGCAACTTCATGGATTTGAGCGGCTAGGGACAGCTACCGGTAGCTGTCCCTCAATTCCGCGCCGGCTCGCGGATCAGCGCCGCGCCGATCAGGCCGGCGACGACCGCCGCCATCATGTACCAGGCGGGCACCAGCGCGCTGCCGGTCCAGTCGATCAGGGACTTGACGACGAGCTGGGTGGTGCCGCCGAAGGTGGCGATGGCGAGCGCGTAGATGATGCCGAGCGAGCCGGCGCGGATCCGCGCCGGCAGCGCCTCGATGAACAGCAGCATCGCCGCGGTCGAGCCGAAGATGTGCAGCAGCGAGAGCAAGGTGGTCGCGCCGAGCAGCGCCGCGGGCGTGCGCAGCGCGCTCAGCACGAAGAAAGCGGGCAGCGCCAGCAGGGTCAGCGCCAGCCAGGGCAGGACCAGCACCCGCTTGCGCCCGAACCGGTCGGAGAGCCAGCCCGCGGCGAGGCCGCCGGCGACTCCGGTGAGGCCGAGCATCACGGTCGCGCCGAACGCGGTCGTCACCGCCATGCTCAGGGTGACCTGGGCGTAGGTGGTGAGATAGGAGAGCGTGTAATTGCTGATCGTGCCGGCGCCGAGGATCAGCAGGCCGCCGGTCGCGACGAGGAGGAACGGCCTGAGGCTGCCCGGCGGCGCCGGCTGGTGCGCCTCGGCGGGCAGCGTCTCGGCAAGGGTGCGGCGCAGGGCGAGGCCGAACGGAACGATCGCCGCGCCGATCAGGAAGGCGAGGCGCCAGCCCCAGGCGTCGAGCTGGTCCGGGGTCAGCAGGTTCGACAGCGTCAGCCCGACCAGCCCGGCGACGAGCACCGCCGCGTCGGCGGTGGCGAAATGGAGCGAGAGGACGAGGCCGCGCCGGTGCGGCGGCGCCGCTTCGAGCAGGAAAGCGGCATTGGGGCCGACCTCGCCGCCGAGCGCGAAGCCCTGGAGCAGGCGGAACAGCACGGCGAGCGCCGGCGCCGCGATGCCGGCGATCGCGTAGGAGGGGGTGAGCGCGAGGCCGACGATCGCGACCCCCATCAGGGTGAAGGAGAGGATCATCGCCGGCTTGCGGCCGCGCCGGTCGGCGAGCCGGCCGATGACGAGCGCGCCGAGCGGCCGGCTGACGAAGCCGACCCCGAAGGTCGCCAGCGACAGCATCAGCGCGTGCGCGCCGTCGCCCGGGAACAGGCTCCGCGAGATCTGCACGGCGAAGAAGGAATAAGTGACGAAATCGTAGAATTCGAGGCCGTTGCCGGCACAGACGGCGGCGATCTGCCGGCCGCTGAGCGCAGGCGGGCCCGCCGCCGTTTCCGCCATGCCCCTGCCCTCCCTTGCCGCGCGATGTTGCGCGAGCGGGGCGCTTGCGGCAAGCTCGCGCATTCGGCGGGAGGGCCAAATCATGCACGCAGCCATAATCGCGCCGGTCGTCGCGCTCGTCGCGTGGACGCTCGTGATGATGATCTGGCTCTATCTGGTCCGCTTCCCGGCGCTGGCGCGCAAGGGCATCTCGCTGAAGGGGCGGGTCGGCAGCAAGGGCGGCGATCTCGACGGCGTGGTCGAGCCCCACGTCCAGTGGAAGGCGCACAATTACAACCACCTGCTCGAGCAGCCGACCCTGTTCTACGCGATCTGCCTCGCGCTGGCGCTGCTCGGCGGCGGCGACATCTGGATCAACGTCTGGCTGGCCTGGGCCTATGTCGCCCTGCGCATCCTCCACAGCCTGATCCAGGCGACGGTCAATGTCGTCCGCTGGCGGTTCCTCACCTTCCTCGCCGCCTCGGTCTGCCTGCTCGGCCTCACCGTCCACGCCGGCGCGATGATCCTCCACGGAATCCTGCCCCTCCCCCATTGATAGGCCCGCGGCCGCTGATCATTTCATCGCCCGAAAGCGCGGGTTGGTCGACGGCGTGCAGATTGGACGACCGGTTGGCGGCGTTCGCCGCTGAGGCCGATACTTCGCCGCCGGAACGATTAGCGAGCCCTTCGAAGACGCCACGTCTCGACAGGGAGAATCGCAATGACCACCGCCAGATCCTGGCTGCTGCGCTCGGGCCTCGCCGCCTTGCTGCTGGGCACCGCGCCGGTCCAGTCCACCGCCGCGGTGGAGCCCGCTCTGCCCGCGCCGGCGCCCGTTGCGGCCCCGGCCCCGACACCGGCTCCGGCCCCGCCGGCGCTCGAGGTCGGGACGCTCGCCCCCGGCGCCTTCGTCTGGCGGCCGGAGCTCGCCCCGGTCGGGCCGGTCGAGATCGTCGTCTCGATCCCGCTCCAGCTCGCCTACGTCTATCGCGGCGGCACCCTGATCGGGGTCACCACCGTATCGACCGGGCGGCCGGGCCACGCCACCCCGACCGGCCGCTTCCCGATCATGGAGAAGCACCGCGAGCATTATTCGAACCTCTACAACAACGCGCCGATGCCGTTCATGCAGCGGCTGACGATGGGCGGGATCGCGCTCCATGCCGGCCAGATCCCCGGCCATCCCGCCTCGCACGGCTGCGTCCGGCTGCCGCTGGCCTTCGCCCGCATCCTGTTCGGGGTGACCCAGGTCGGCGCCGACGTCCACATCCTCGATGCCGCGCCGACCGCGGCGACCGCGCTCCGCCTCGCCCGCGGCGAGCCCGCCGTCCCGGCCGCGGCGGCGCCGGTCGTCCTCGCCAGCAATTAAAGAGGGACTGTCCCTATTTAACGAAGGCGCCGACCAGCTCGACATGGGTCGACCAGCGGAACTGGCCGACCGGCTTCACCCATTGCAGCCGGTAGCCGCCGGCGGCGAGCACCGCCGCGTCGCGGGCGAAGGTCGCCGGGTTGCACGAGACATAGGCGATGCGCGGCACCGCCGAGGCGGCGAGCGAAGCCGCCTGCTCCTTCGCCCCGGCGCGCGGCGGATCGAGCACCACCGCGGCGAAGCGGTTCAGCTCGGCGGCATCGAGCGGGCGGCGGAAGAGGTCGCGATGATCGACCAGGATGCCGCCTCCGGCCTGCGTGAGCGCCAGCGCGGAATCGCGAGAGGCTTCCGCGGCATAGACCTTGCCCTTGAGAGCCAGCGCGAAGGTGCCGAGGCCGGCGAACAGGTCGGCGACAGGGGTTGCTTCGGCGACCGCTTCGCGGACCGCGGCGACGAGAGCGGCCTCGCCTTCCGCCGTCGCCTGGAGGAAGGCGCCGTGCGGCAGCGCCACCGCACTTCCCGCCAGCGTCACCGTCACTGGCTCGGGCTCCCAAAGGGTCTGCGGCCCGGCGCCGTCGTCGAGCGCGAGGCGGGCGAGGCGATGGTCGCGGGCGAAGCCGGTCATGGCCTCGGCGGCGTCTAAAGTATCGGCGGCAACCCCTTCAAGGAGAAGGTCGACGCCCTGGTCGGCGAGGGTCATCACCGCCCCCGCCCTTCCCTTGAGGAGGCGGCGGAGCGGCGCGACCAAGGCGAACAGCTCGGGCCGCAATATGTGGCATTCGCGCATGTCGACGATGCGGTGGCTGGCGGCGGCGTTGAAGCCGACCAGGCCCCCGGCCGCCTTCAGCGCCGCCCGCCGGCGGCTGCGCGGCGGCGAGAGATGCGGCGCGCGGATCTCCGGCAGAGCGACCTGCTGGGCGGCGAGCGCCTCGGCAACCCGCTGCCCGAGGTAATCGCGATAGGCCGAATCGTCGACATGCTGGAGCTGGCAGCCGCCGCACTCCGGGAAGTGACGACAGGGCGGCTTGGAGTGATGCGCACCCCGCAAAGTGACGATGACACCCTCGACCGTGTCGCCGGGAACCGCCCCGGGGACGAACCGTCCGCTCGCTGTGACGCCGTCGCCGCGAGCGGCGAGGCGGACGATCTGTTCCGGCCCGCTCACAGATTCTCGACAAGCTCGTCGGCGCTCCGCCCCGGCCGGGCCCAGGCTGCATGATTATGCAGGAAAACGGCTGAGCATGCAGCTTCGAACGGATCGGCGAGCGCCGCGCGGCGGGCGGCGGCGATTCCGGCGAGGACGTCGCCGGTGCCCGCAGTGGCGAGCCAGGCGGGCGCCGGCGGGGCGATGGCGGCGCGGCCGTCGGGCGCGGCGACGACCGTGTCGGGACCCTTGAAGACGATCACCGCGCCGCTCGCCGCGGCCGCCGCCCGCGCCTGTTCGACCTTGCTTCCGGCCAGGCCGGGGAAGAGACGGGCGAACTCGCCGGCGTGCGGGGTGAGAATGGCGCCGGCGCAAGCGCGCAGGCCGTCGGCGTCGAGCACCAGCGGCCGGCCCGAGGCGATCGCCAGGTCGAGCAGGCGCGTGTCGCGGCCGAGGCCGGGGCCGACCAGCACCGCGCCGATCCGCTCGTCGGCGAGCAGCTTCGCGGGATCGCCCGGGCCCTGGACGATCGCGTGCGGGAGGCCGGCGACAGGAGGGCCGATCAGCCGGACATAGCCCGCCCCCGCCCGGAGCGCGGCGGCGGCGGCGAGCGCGCTCGCGCCCGGCATCTCGCCGGCGAGCACGGCGACATAGCCGCGGCTGTATTTGTGGTCGTCGGGCCCGGGCTCGCGCGGCGGCGCCGGGCCGATCTCGACGAGGCTGCCCGAAACCGGGATGCCGATGTCGGCGACGACGATCCGGCCCATGCGGCGCGCCGCGGGCTGGAGCCAATGCGACGGCTTCAGCGTCTGGAAGGTGACGGTGAGATCGCAATCGGGGACCGGCGAGAGGATCGCGCCGTCGTCGGTCGCGACCCCGCTCGGCAGGTCGATCGCGACCCGCACCCGCGCCGCGGCGGCGAGGCCGAGCAGCTTCTGCGCCTGCGCGACCGGCCGCGACAGGCCGGTGCCGAACAGAGCGTCGATCAGCAGCGGCGCGGGCGCGACGTCGAGCTCGCCGAGGCCGGCCTCGCGGACCGCGACGCCCCGCGCCCGGAGCTCGCGGGCGATCACCCTGCCGTCGCCGCCATTGTTGCCGGGGCCGCACAGGACCAGCGCCGGCAGCGGCCCGGCATAGCGCCAGATCGCCTCGGCCGCGGCCCTGCCGGCGCGCTCCATCAGCTCCGCGACCGAGGTGCCGGCGGCGATCACCGCTTCCTCGGCCGCGCGCATCTCGGCGGCGGTGAGAATCGGCCGGCGGGTCATAGCGGGCCGAGCCGGAAGCGGTCGCCACCGATCGAGACCTCGGTCGAGCCGTCGGGCAAACGGACCGCCTGGGCGCGCTCGGCGCCGTCGGCGGCAACGATGCCGCTTGGGGTCAGCCGCAGCCGGCGGAAGCCGCCGTCGGCCTTGCGGACGACGAGGAGGTCGCCGGAGCGCTCGACGGTGCAGTCGGGGCGGCAGGCGATGCCGGAATCGGGCGCGACCGCCGGCGGCGGGCCGCCGCAGGAGGCGAGGAGCAGCAGGATCGCGGCGAGGCGGCGCATGTGCCTTCCTATCATTTCCCGCGCAGCGCTTCGAGGCGGCGAGCCAGCGCCCCGCCCGCGATCAATTCGTCGAAGCGCCGGTCCTGCCCGGCATCGCTGCGCACTCCCAGCGCGATCGCCTGCTTGAGGGCGGCGAGGCTGTCAGGGTCGTTGGCGAGAATCGCGGCCTCGTCGAGCGCGGCGAGCTCGGCGAGGCCGATCCGGATCGCCTCGGCGCCGTCGATCGTCCCGGCGGTGAACAGCAGCCGCGCCGCCTGGCCGGGGCCGACCAAAGCGACGAGGCGATGGACGTCCTCCTGCGGATAGGAGACGCCGATCCTGGCCGGGGTGATGGCGAAGCGGGCAGCGGGGCCGGCGACGCGCAGATCGCAGGCCATGGCCAGCGCGACGCCGGCCCCGTAGCAGGCGCCGTCGATCCGGGCGATCGTCGGCATGGCGAGGTCCCTGAGCGCGTCCAGCGCGGCCCGCATGTCGGCGCGGCGGAGCGCCGGCAGATCGCCGAGGTCGGCGCCGGCGCAAAAGGCGCCGCCCGCCCCCGAGACGACCAGCAGCCGGCCTTCGACCGTGGCGACGACGCGCTCGAGCTCGCGCCAGCCCGCGGCGGGAATGGCGTTGCGCGCCGCGGGCCGGTCGAGGACCAGCCGGGCGACGTCGCCGTCCTGGGTGAGCCGGAACATGGCGCCGGCTTGCCGGGACGGGCGGCGTTTGTCGCGCAAAAAAAGACCGGGCTGCCCGATACGCGGCAGCCCGGCCGAAATGTTCCGCGGCGCCCCGTCCGGTGGAGGCGGGGGGCCGCGGGCGAATGTCGGCGCGCATACAAGCGTGCCTCGACTCGTCGGGGTTCATAAGAGCAAGAGCCGTGCCACAACGGATTCCTGCGGGTTGCGATGGTTAACGGGGTCCGGAGCCTGTGCCGGAACGGGATCGGTGGGTCAGCGAAGCCTGGTTTGGGACAGCCACCAGCCCGGATGGGCGGCGGCGATCGCGGCGGCGGCGGAGTCGCGTTCGGCCGCCGAATCGAACAGGCCGAAGCAGGTCGCTCCCGAGCCGGACATGCGGGCGATGCGGGCGGGGGCGAGCGCGGCCAGCACCGCGCCGATCTCGGGGACCAGGATTCGGGCCGGCGGCTCGAGGTCGTTGCGGCCCGCCTCCCAGCCCTCGAGCGGGCCGCGGTCGATCCCGTCCCAGGCGCGGAACACGTCGGCGGTGGCGAGCGGGAGGCCGGGGTTGACCAGCAGCACCGGGGTGCCGGCGAGGCCGGGAAGCTCGACCGGGAGGATGGCGTCGCCCCGGCCGGTGCCGCGCGCGGTTCGGCTGAAGAGGCAGGCGGGGACGTCGGCGCCGAGCGCGGCGGCGATGTCCGGCCCGCCGCCGAGCATGCGCAGCACCGCGCCGGCGTCGGCCGAGCCGCCGCCGAGGCCGGCGGCGATCGGCAGGCGCTTGTCGAGGGTCAGGGCAATTGTGGCGCCGAGCGCGCGGGCGGCGAGGAAGGCGAGATTCCGGGCGGGATCGCCGAGCTGGGCGGCGAACGGGCCGGTGGCGGTGAAGCTCAGCAGATCGGCCGGTTCGGCGGCGAGCAGGTCGCCATCCTCGCAAAAGGCGAACAAAGTCTCGATCCGGTGATAGCCGTCCGCCTCGCGCCCCCGGACATGGAGCGCGAGGTTGAGCTTGGCATAGGCGATTTCGCGCATTGCGGCTCCTACCGTTCGCCCTGAGCCTGTCGAAGCCTGTCCTGAGCGACGCCGCAGGCGGCGTCGAAGGGGGCCTTTCTTCTTTCCTCCAGCGAAAAGACAGAAGGAAAGGGCTTCGACAAGCTCAGCCCGAACGGTTCTGGAGGCGATTCACTGGGGCGACCTAGCGCGCGGCCAGCGCCCGGGTGAGGCCGGTTTCCATCTTGGCGGCGATGCGGGTGGCGGCGGCGCCTTCGGCGTAGACCGAGGCGGCCTTCCAGGCGAAGCGCGCCTCGACCCGGCGGCCGGCGGCGAAATAGGCGTCGCCGAGATGCTCGTTGATCTCGACGTCGGCCGGCTGGTCACGCGCCGCCTGCTCGAGCAAAGCGATCGCCTCGCCATAGCTGCCGCGCAGATAGAGCGCCCAGCCGAGCGAATCGGTGATCGCGCTGTTGTCCGGAGCGCGGCGATGCGCCTCGCGGATCAGCCGCTCGGCGCCGGCGGCATTCTCGCGGCGGACGAGCTGGGCGTAGCCGAGATAGTTGAGCACGAACGGCTGATCGGGCGCGAGCCGGTAGGCGCGCTGCAGCGCGGCCCGCGCTTCCGGCCAGTTGCCCGCCTCGTCGAGCGCTCCGCCGCGCATCAGCCAGAGCACCCATTCGGCCTGGGCGTCGTCGCCGTCGCGGCGCACCGCGAGCGCCCGGCGATAGGCCTCGGCCGCCTCCGCCTGGCGGCCCATCGCGCCATAGACCTCGCCCAAGCGGACCCAGTCGGTGGTGCCGGCCGAGGCGGCATTGGCGGCGGCGAGCGCGTCGGCGAGGGCGGCGTCGCGGTCGCCGCCGTCGAGCCGGATGCGGATGCGCTGGTCGCGGGCGGTGATCGCGAACGGATCTTCAGGCGCGACATTGGCGAGGAGCAGCACGGCGAGCTGCTGCCTGCCCTGCTGCGCGAGCAATTCGGCGGCGACCAGCCAGGCCTCGCTATTGTCGGGCGCGAGCCAGGTGCCGAGCCGGGCGAACATCGCCGCCAGCGGAGTCAGCTCCTGGGCGTGGAGATCGAGGGCGAGGCGGACGACGAGCTCGGCCATGCCGGCATCGGCGGCGGCGATCGCCCCGGGCAGCGGCCGGCCGGCCGCGACGAGGCCGCGCGCGGCGACGATCGGCGCGCCGTTGCCCTCGAGCAAGGCGAGCGCTCCGGCGCGGTCGCCGCGCTGGGCGAGCAAAGCGGCGCCGGCGACGCGCAGCCGGGCGCCGCGCGGGCCGGCCGAATTGGCGGCCCGGACCAAAGCCTGGGCCGCGCCCGGCCGGCCCATGGCCAGCATCAGCAGCGGCCGATGCTCGGCGGCATAAGCGGCGGTGACGCCCTGCCCGCCCTCGGCCGGCAGGAGGGCGAGCGGATCGCCCTCGCCCGCGCCGTAAGCGCGCCAGGCGCGCAGCACCGGGACGATGAAGGCGAACAGCCGGTCCTGCTCGACCGCGTCGATGCGGGCGGCGGCGGCGCTCCAGTCGCGCGCCTTGAAGGCCTCGGCGACGAGCAGCAGCCGGGCGTCGGGAAGGATCGCATGGCGCCGCTCGAGCAGATGGGCGGCGTCGAGCGCGAGCGGCCAATCGCCGGCATTGACCGCATGGCCGAGCGCCTGGCCGGCGATCAGCTCGTTGTCGGGCGCGGCGGCGAGCGCGCCCGCATAGCCCGCGCTCGCCTGCTCGAGCGCTCCGGCCGAGGCGGCGGCGCGGGCGCGGACATAGGCGTTGAGCGGCGAGCCCGGCTCGACCCGGGCGGAGGCGGCGGCAGCCGAAAGCGCGAGGGCGCCCGCGAACAGAAGCTTACATGTTGGGATAGTTCGGCCCTCCTCCGCCTTCGGGGACGACCCAGTTGATGTTCTGGGTCGGGTCCTTGATGTCGCAGGTTTTGCAGTGGACGCAATTCTGCGCGTTGATCTGGAGGCGGACGGCGCCGCCTTCCTCGACGAACTCATAGACTCCGGCCGGGCAGTAGCGCTGCTCCGGGCCGGCATAATCGGCAAGGTTGACGGCGACCGGAATGTCGGGGTCCTTGAGGGTGAGGTGGACGGGCTGGTCCTCCTCGTGATTGGTGTTGGAGACGAACACCGAGGAGAGCCGGTCGAAGCTTATGACGCCGTCGGGCTTCGGATAATCGATCGGCGGCACCAGATCCTTGCGCCAGAGCGTGGCGTGGTCGGGATGGTGGCGCATCGTGAACGGCAGGCCGATCTTCAGCGTGCGCATCCACATGTCGGCGCCGGCGAGCAGGGTGCCGGCAAAGCCTCCCCATTTGGCGACCAGCGGCTCGACGTTGCGGACGAGGGCGAGCTCCTTCGCGATCCAGGAGCCGCGCAAAGCGGGCTCATACTCCTCGAGCACATCGCCGCCGCGATCGGCGGCGATCGCGGCGAAGGCGGCCTCGGCGGCGAGCATGGCCGATTTCATCGCGGTGTGGCTGCCCTTGATCCTCGGCACGTTGACGAAGCCCGCGGCGCAGCCGATCAGCGCCCCGCCCGGGAAAGCGAGCTTCGGCACCGCCTGCCAGCCGCCCTCGTTGATCGCCCGGGCGCCGTAGGAGACGCGGCGGCCGCCCTCGAGGAAGCAGCGGATCGCCGGATGCTGCTTCCAGCGCTGGAACTCCTCGAACGGGGAGAGCCAGGGATTTTTGTAGTTGAGCGCGACGACGAAGCCGAGCGCGACCTGGTTATTGGCTTGGTGGTAGAGGAAGCCGCCGCCCCAGGCGTCGGTCAGCGGCCAGCCCTGGGTGTGGACGACGCGGCCGGGCTCGTGCCGCTCGGGATCGACGTCCCACAGCTCCTTGAGGCCGATGCCGTAGACCTGGGGCTGGCTGCCGTCCTCGAGCGCGAAGATCCGCTTCAGCTCCTTGGTGAGATGGCCGCGGGCGCCTTCGGCGAAGAAGGTGTAGCGGCCGTGCAGCTCCATGCCGGGCTGGTAATCCGGCTTGTGGCTGCCGTCGCGGGCGACGCCCATGTCGCCGGTGGCGACGCCCTTCACCGAGCCGTCGTCGGCGAACAATATCTCGGCGGCGGCGAAGCCCGGGAAGATCTCGACGCCGAGCGCCTCGGCCTGGCCGGCGAGCCAGCGGCAGAGATTGCCGAGGCTCGCCGTATAGGTGCCCCTGTTCGACATGAACGGCGGCATCAGCGCGTGCGGGAAGGGATATTTCTTCTTCGCGGTCAGCACCCAATGCTCGTTCCTCGTCACCGGCACGGTGAGCGGGCTGTCGAGCTCGCGCCAGCCGGGCAGCAGCTCGTCGAGCGCCCTGGGATCGACGACCGCGCCGGAGAGGATGTGGGCGCCGACCTCCGAGCCCTTTTCGAGGATGCAGACGGAAAGCTCGCGGCCCGCCTCGCCGGCGAGCTGCTTCAGCCGGATCGCGGCGGCGAGGCCGGCCGGGCCGGCGCCGACGATGACGACGTCATAGGGCATCGACTCCCGGTCAGCCATTCACCGTCTCCGCCGCTCCTGTCGTCGCAAAGTGCCTACCCAAGGAGCAGATAAACAGCAGTTCTACGATTGACCAGCCCGGGCCGGACGCGGCCAAAGCGGCGGGAATTGCGGGGAAAGGGGATCATGGCCTCGAACTGGGCGGCGAGCACGCTCTCATGGTGGCAGGACGCCGGCGTCGATACGATCGTCGGCGAGGCGCCGCGCGACTGGCTGAACCCGAAAGCGAAGGAGGCCGCGGCGCCGGCACCGGCCGCGCTTCCGGCAACGCTCGAGGCGCTCCGCGAATGGCTGGCGGCGAGCCCGGACCTGCCGCTCGCCGCGCCGGGCGCCGCCCGCGCCGCGCCGGCCGGCGATCCGGCGTCGGGGCTGATGATCCTGGTCGACATGCCCGCCGCCGACGGCGGCCTGCTCACCGGCGAGGCCGGGCTGCTGTTCGACCGCATGCTGGGCGCGATCGGGCGCACCCGCGAGAGCGTCTATCTGGCGCCTTTGTCGCCGGTCCGCACCCCGAGCGGAGCGATCGACGAGGCCAATGCCGCCCGGCTCGCCGAGATCGCCCGCCGCCATATCGCGCTCGCCGCGCCCAGAGCGGTGCTGCTGTTCGGCGACATTTGCGGCAAGGCGCTGGTCGGCGCGCCGGTCGCCGGGGCGCGCGCCCGCTGGCACGAAATCGGCGGGATCAAGGCTTTGGTAACCATAAGGCCCGAAAAGCTGCTGACTCAGCCGGCGCTGAAGGCGCTGGCCTGGGCCGATTTGCAGATGCTGATGGAGGCGCTGAATTGAACGCTAGGCTGAAAGGGGCGCTGCTCGCGGCGGCGATGGCGCTGGCGATGCCGGCCTCGGCCCAGCAGGCGCAGCTGGGCGCGGCCGAGCGCGATTCCTACCGCGCCGTCTTCGCCGCCTTGCGCGCCCAGGACTGGGCGGGCGCCGCCGGCCGCCTCGACGGCATGCGCGAAGGGCCGCTGCACGATCTCGCCCGGGCGATGCTCTACACCATGCCGGGCTCGCCGCGGGTCGAGAGCGGGCCGCTGACCGAGCTGCTCGCCCGCGCCCCCGAGCTGCCCCAGGCCGAGGATCTCGCCCGCCTCGCCCGCGCCCGCGGCGCCGAGACCCTGCCCGAGCTGCCGCGCAGCCAGCGGCTTTACGGCCTCGCCGGCCAGCCGCGCCGGGCCCGGCCGCGGGCGATCCGCGGCGATGCCGTCGCCGACCAGCTCGAGCCGCTGCTCGCCCCTTTGATCCGCGACGACCGCCCGGTCGAGGCCGAAGCGCTGCTCAACAGCCGCAGCGAGGAGCTCTCCGAGGAAGCGCGCACCGCCTTCCGCCAGCGCATCGCCTGGGTCTATTATCTCAACAATATGGACGCCGACTGCCGGCGGATCGCCGACCTCGCCCGGTCCGGCCCGACCGAGCATGCCATCCACGCCGAATGGGTGTCCGGCCTCGCCGCCTGGCGGATGGGCGATTATGCGGCGGCGGCCGAGCATTTCGCCGACGTCGCCGCGCGCTCGACCGACGCCGAGCTGAACGCCGCCGGCCATTATTGGGCGGCGCGGGCCGACACCGCCGGCGGCCACCCGGAGCGCGTCCAGGGCCACCTCCGGGCGGCGGCGCGGCAAGGCGAGACCTTCTACGGCCTGCTCGCGCAGAGCGCTCTGGCGCTGCGCCAGGCGCCGGCCGACATGACCGCCTTCACCGAGGCCGACTGGCGCGCGCTTCAGGGCCTCAGGAACGCCCGCGCCGCGGTCGCGCTCAGCGAGATCGGCGAGAACGACCTCGCCGCCGCCATGCTCCGCCGCCAGGCCGAGATCGGCAGCGCGGGCGACCACGAGCATCTCATCCACCTCGCCGCGCGCCTCAACCTCACCGCGACCCAGATGTACCTTGCCCATAACGGCCCGCGCGGCAGCCGGTTCGGGCCGAACGACCGCTATCCGGCGCCGAGCTGGCGGCCGACCCGGGGCTGGCGGGTCGATCCCTCGCTCGCTTTCGCCCACGCCCTCCAGGAATCGCAGTTCCGCACCGACGCGGTCAGCCCGGCCGGCGCGCGCGGGCTGATGCAGGTCCGCCCCGGCACCGCCGGCGACATGGCCCGCGCCCGCGGCGAGGCGTTCAGCGCCGCCTCGCTGAACCAGCCGCAGGTCAACATCGAATATGGCCAATCCTATCTCGAGCAGCTGCGCGACATGGCGAGCACCGGCGGCCTGCTGCCCAAGGTGATCGCCTCCTACAATGCCGGGCCGGCGCCGATCGCCGAATGGAACGGCCGCTACGACCAGAGCGATCCTTTGCTCTACATCGAGAGCATCCCTTATTGGGAAACCCGCGGCTACGTGCCGATCATCCTCCGGAACTATTGGGTCTACGAGGCGCGCGGCGGCGACCGCTCGGCCAGCCGCCGGGCGCTCGCCCAGGGGCTGTGGCCGCGCTTCCCCGGCCTGCCCGGCCCGACCGCGGTGCGCATCGCCCCGCACCCGCGCCAGCAGACGGCGATGGGCTCGGACTAGCAGCCCGCATGCGGAAACTGGTGCCGCTTCCGGCGCTCCTCCTGGCGACGGCCTCGCCGGCGGCGGCGGAAAGGCCGGTGTTCAGCGCGACCACCGAAGCGGAATGGCCCCACCCGCGCGACGCGATGGCGGGGCCGGAGCTGGTTCGCCTCGTCCTCGCCGCGCTCGACCGCGACGACGTCGGCCGGCTCGACACCTGCATCGCCGAGCAGCGGCTGCCGACCGGCAGCCACTATCGGTTCTTTCGCGCCCTGGGGATCCGCTCCGGCCGGGGCCGGACGATGTGGTTCGTGCGGCCGACGCTGCGCCCTTATTGCCCCGCGCTCTACGGCGCCCATCTCTTTCGCTATTTCCTGTTCGAGGAGCGGGCCGCCGCGGCAGGGCCGCAATACCGGCTCGTCTTCCGGGGCGGCGGCGACCGGTTCGCCGCCTACCCGACCCTGCACCACGGCCTGAACGACATCGAAGCGACCGGCTGCACCGCGGCCGGCTGCGACAGCGTGCGCATGGCTTTCGACGGCCGGGAATATCGGCCGGTCCGCTGCACCCGGACGATGTTCGAGGCCGGTCGCGAAATAACACGCCCGGTCCGCTGTCCTCGTTCTTGATTCGTTCCTGCTTTCCGCCTACACTCCTCCCATGCGACCCGATGCCCGCACCGGCCGCGGCGCGCCCGACAATGCGACGCCGACCCGCCTCAACCTGCCGAGCCGCGAGGCCGACGGCGACTGGCTCGACACGCGCGAGGAGCTGGACGAGGGCCTGCCGCCGCTGCGCACCACGGTGACGGTCGAGAAGCCGAAGACGATCATCACCCGCAACCAATCGCCCGACATCGGCTTCGACCGCTCGATCAACGCCTATCGCGGCTGCGAGCATGGCTGCATCTACTGCTTCGCCCGGCCGACCCACGCCTTTCACGACCTCTCGCCGGGTCTCGATTTCGAATCGAAGCTGTTCGCCAAGCCCGACGCGGCGAAATTGCTGCGCGCCGAGCTGGCCAGGCCCGGCTACAGCGTCCGCCCGATCGCGATGGGGACCAACACCGATCCCTACCAGCCGATCGAGGGCAAGTGGCGGATCACCCGCGCGCTCCTCGAAGTGCTCGCCGAGACCCGGCATCCGGTGACGATCACGACCAAATCGGACCGGGTGCTGGCCGACCTCGACATAATCGCCGCGATGGCGAGGCAGGATCTGGTCAGCGTCGCCCTGTCGGTGACCTCGCTGGATCCGAAGATCGCGCGCACGCTCGAGCCGAGGGCGCCGGCGGCGCGCAAGCGGCTGGCGGCGGTGAAGGCGCTCGCCGCGGCCGGGGTCCCGGCCTGGGTGGCGATCGCGCCGGTGGTGCCCGGGATCACCGATCACGAGCTCGAGCATATCGTCGAGGCCGCCGCCGAGGCCGGCGCGCTCGGCGCCTTCTATCTGCCGGTGCGCCTCCCGTTCGAGGTCGCGCCCTTGTTCCGCGCCTGGCTCGACGAGCATTATCCCGACCGCGCCGCCAAGGTGATGCACATCATCCAGGCCATGCGCGGCGGCAGGGACAACGACCCGAACTGGTTCAGCCGGATGCGCGGCTCCGGGCCCTGGGCGGACCTGCTCAAGGCGCGGTTCGAGCGGGCGGTGAGGAAGCACGGCCTCAACCTCGAAAAAAGGCCGCTGCGGCGCGACCTTTTCGAGCCCCCGCAGGGACCCCAGCTGCGGCTGCTCTAGGTTCAATCGTCATTGCGAGCCCCGCAGGGGCGCGGCAATCCAGCAGCGGGACTGGATCGCCGCGGCGCTGCGCGCCTCGCGATGACGGCCTGTACGCTAGAGGCCTTCGGTCAGCTGGCGGGCGGCGCGGGCGCGCGCCAGCCACGGCCCGAACGGGCTCGTGCCGGGCTCGCCTTTGTCGCCGGCATGGGCGGCGCCGGAGCAGGCGCGGGGATCGTGATGGCCGTGATGACGGGCGGGGGCGCGCGGGATCGCGCCGACGCGCTGGACGATGGTGAACATTGGGGGTCTCCGAAAACGGGCAGGGATTTTGAGGGGTTGGAAGGGCGGGCCGGACGGGGGGAGGTTCCGGCCCGCCCCTCGGTCAGGCGGCGAGCGCTTCGGGCGCGCGCCAGCTGAGACGGAACAGGCCGGCGCCGGTCATGCCGGTTTCGGCGAGCGGCAAAGCGGTGGCGCAGAAGGCGCACTCGGCCAGGCGGCGGCCGACGATCCACTGGCTGCGGCCGCAGCCGGGGCAATGGTTGCGCTCGTCCGGCCGGTAGAGGGCGTGATAGCCGCGCCGCACCGGATCGTGCGGAAAGCTGGTGGCGCCGAGGCGCTTGGCGATGGTCAACATCTCTTCGGTCTCCTGTCGAGCGGGCCGCTACCCAGCCACGCGGCGCGGCGCGCGGCCGCTTCGACCAAGGCGATGGCTTGTGCGACGGGAGATTCGGCCGTCGACGAAAGCGGCGCGGCGCGCGACGAAGCCGGTCAGCGCCCCAGCTTCGGCAGCAGCATGCCGGCGCGGCGCCGGTATTCCTGATACTGGATGCCGAACAGGCGGACGAGGTCGCGCTCCTCGTAGCGGATGGCGATCAGGATGTAGAGGGTCATGCCGGCCGCGAGCAGCAAATGCCCGGCGGTCATCGCCGGAATCGCCCAGAAGGCGAGGATGAAGCCCGAATAGAGCGGATGGCGGACGCGCTTGTAGAACAAAGGCGTGCGGAATTCGGGCGGCGCCGCCGGCCCGCCCCTCGCCCCGTGCCAGACCTGCTGGAGGCCGAACAATTCGAAATGGTTCAAGAGGAAGGTCGAGAGCAGGACGATCAGCCAGCCGAGGCCGAACAGGCCCCAGAGCAGATAGACGAGCAGCGGATTGGCGGCGGTCCAGATCGGCGCCGGGATCGGGTGCCAGAACCAGAACAGCAGGATGAGGACGAGGCTGGCGGTGAGCACGTAGACGCTGCGCTCGAGCGGCTCGGGCACGATCCGGGTCCAGGCCTCCTTGAAGCGCCGCCGCGCCATCACGCTGTGCTGGACGCCGAACAGGGCGATCAGGCCGAGATCGGCGGCGATCGCATGGACGAGCCCGACCACCTCATGGCCGCGATCGACGGTGCGCGGCACCCAGGGCAGATTGCCGACGAAGGCGACCAGATAGAGGAAGGTGGCGAAGAAGATGAGGTAAGCGAGAACGCCGAACAGCAGATAGAATGCGCGCGCCATGGCCGCTCCTCCCCCTGAGCTGATGCGCGTGAGATTAGCAAAAGCGGCGCGAGAAGTCAGCCCGATCCGTGCCACGCGCCCGGCCGTCGCCCGCAATCGGCCCGGCGGCAGCGGCGATCAGCCCAACGCCTTCCTGAGCAGCTCGTTGACCACCTGCGGATTGGCCTTCCCCGCCATCGCCTTCATCACTTGCCCCACAAAGAAGCCGAACAATTTGTCCTTGCCGGCGCGATATTCGGCGACCTTGTCCGGATTGGCGGCGATCACCGCGGCGATGGCGGCTTCGATCGCGCCGGTGTCCGAGGTCTGGCGGAGGCCGCGCGCCTCGACGATCGCGGCGGCGCCCTCGCCGGTCTCGAGCATGATCTCGAACACCTGCTTGGCGAGCGTGCCCGAGAGGGTGCCGTCGGCGGTGAGGGCGAGCAATTCGGCCGCCTGCTCGGGTGCGACGGGGCTGTCCTCGATCGTCTTGCCGAGCCGGTTGAGGGCGCCGAACAATTCGGAGGTGACCCAGTTCGAGGCGCGCTGGGCATGCTCCGGCCCAAGCGCATCGAGCAGCGCCTCGAACCAGCGGGCGCTGGTCACGTCCGCAGTGAGGACGCCGGCATTGTAGGGGCTGAGGCCGAACGCGCTTTCGTAGCGGGCGCGCTTGGCGTCGGGGAGCTCGGGCAGCGAGGCGCGGCACTCGGCGAGGAAGGCGTCGGAAAGCTCGAGCGGCAGCAGATCCGGATCGGGGAAGTAGCGGTAATCGTGGGCGTCCTCCTTGGACCGCAATGCCCGGGTGACGCCCTTGTCCGGATCGAACAGGCGGGTTTCCTGGACGATCGTGCCGCCTTCCTCGATCAGATCGACCTGGCGGCGCGCCTCATGCTCGATCACCGCCATGATGAAGCGCACCGAATTGACGTTCTTGGTCTCGGTGCGGGTGCCGAATTCCTCGCCGGGACGCCGCACGCTGACGTTGACGTCGGCGCGCATCGAGCCCTGCTCCATATTGCCGTCGCAACTGCCGACATAGCGCAGGATCGAGCGCAGCTTGCGGACATAGGCGCCGGCCTCCTCGGGCGAGCGCATGTCGGGGCGGGAGACGATCTCCATCAAAGCGACGCCGCTGCGATTGAGGTCGACATAGGAATGTTCGGGATGCTGGTCGTGCATCAGCTTGCCGGCGTCCTGCTCGACATGGATGCGCTCGACGCCGATCGTCTTGGTCGCGCCGCCTTCGAGCTCGACGGCGATCTCCCCCTCGCCGACGAGCGGGTGGTAGAGCTGGCTGATCTGGTAGCCCTGGGGCAGATCGGCGTAGAAATAATTCTTGCGGTCGAAGCGCGACCATCGGTTGATCCTGGCGTCGAGCGCCATGCCGGTGCGCACCGCCTGGCGGATGCATTCCTCGTTCGGCACCGGCAGCATGCCGGGGAAAGCGGCGTCGACCAGCGCGACCTGGCTGTTCGGCTCGGCGCCGAACGCGGTCGCCGCGCCCGAGAAGACCTTGGCCCGGCTGACCACCTGGGCATGGACCTCGAGGCCGATCACTACCTCCCATTCGCCGGTGGCGCCCTGGATGCGATAGTCAGACATGGGCCATTCCCGGAAATCCGTTCGGGCTGAGCTTGTCGAAGCCCTCCCCTGCCCTTTTCCCAGGCCGAAAGAAGGAAAGCCCTTCGACAAGCTCAGGGCAAACGGTGTTGGAGGTCTCGAAGGTCATTACCACCAGGCCTCCGCGCGCGCGGTGAAGCCGGCGCGCTCCTCCAGGGCCAAAGCGGCGTTGAGCACGGTCTGCTCGTCCAGCGCCTTGCCGACGATCTGCAGGCCCAAAGGCAACCCCTCCCCGTCCAGCCCGGCCGGGACCGAGATGGCGGGCAGGCCGGCGAGGCTGGCGGGAACGGCGAAGACGTCGTTCAGATACATGGCGATCGGATCGGCGCTCTTCTCGCCGAGGCCGAAGGCGGCGCTCGGCGCGGTCGGGGTCAGGAGCAGGTCGCAGCTTTCCCAGGCGCGGTCGAAATCGCGGGCGATCAGGGTGCGGACCTTCTGCGCCTGGTTGAAATAGGCGTCGTAGAAGCCGGCCGAGAGGACGTAGGTGCCGATCATGATCCGCCGCTTGACCTCGGCGCCGAAGCCGGCGGCGCGGGTCGCCTCGTACATGTCGTTGAGGCCGCCCTGCGCGGGCTGGACGCGAAGCCCGTAGCGGACGCCGTCATAGCGGGCGAGGTTGGACGAGGCCTCGGCCGGGGCGATGATGTAATAAGCGGGCAGCGCATATTTCGTGTGCGGCAGCGAGACCTCGACGATTGTCGCGCCGGCGTCCCTCAGCCAGGCGATGCCCTGCTCCCAGACCGCGTCGATCTCGGCCGGAACGCCGTCGATTCGATATTCCCTGGGGATGCCGATCCGCAGGCCGCGGACGTCGGCGGCGAGGTTGGCTTCCCAGGCGGGGACCGGCAGATCGAGCGAGGTCGAATCCTTCGCGTCGAAGCCGGCCATCGCTTCGAGAAGGATCGCGCAGTCGCGGACGTCGCGGGCCATCGGCCCGGCCTGGTCGAGCGAGGAGGCGAAGGCGACGATCCCCCAGCGCGAGCAGCGGCCGTAGGTCGGCTTGACCCCCACGATGCCGGTGAAGGCGGCGGGCTGGCGGATCGAGCCGCCGGTGTCGGTGCCGGTGACTCCGGGAGCGAGCCGCGCCGCCACCGCCGCCGCCGAGCCGCCCGAGCTGCCGCCCGGGGTCAGCGGGACGTTGCCGCCGTCGCTTCGCCGCCAGGGCGAAAGGACCGGGCCGAAGCCGCTGGTCTCGTTCGACGAGCCCATCGCGAACTCGTCCATGTTGAGCTTGCCGAGCATGCCGGCGCCGGCGGCGAAGAGGTTGGCCGAGACGGTCGATTCATAGACCGGCCGATAGCCTTCGAGGATGCGCGAGCCGGCGGTGGTCTGGACGCCGCGGGTGCAGAACAGGTCCTTGATCCCGAGCGGCACCCCGGAAAGCGGCTTGAGCAGGCCGGACGGGCGGGCGGCATCGGCGGCGGCGGCCGCGGCCAGGGCGTGGTCGGGAGTCTCGACGACGAAGGCGTTGAGGCCGCGCGCGCCCTCGACCGCGGCGATGCAGGCTTCGGCAACCTCGCGGGCGGAAAAGCTGCCCGCCTTCACCCCGTCGCGGATGGCGGCGACGCCGAGATCGGTGAGCGCGGTCATGGCCGTGCTCCCGCGAAAGCGGGAGCCCAGCCGCTCCAGGGCTGGATCCCCGCCGGCGCGGGGATGATCGGCCGTGCTCCCGCGAAAGCGGAAGCCCAGCCGCTCCAGGGCTGGATCCCCGCCGGCGCGGGGATGATCGGCCGTGCTCCCGCGAAAGCGGGAGCCCAGCCGCTCCAGGGCTGGATCCCCGCCGGCGCGGGGATGATCGAATGACGGCGGGCCGTCATTCGATCACCTTCGGCACCGCGAAGAAGCCGTGCTCGGCGAGCGGCGCGTTGGCGAGGATCTCGGCCTGGCGGTCGCCCTCGGTGACGACGTCGTCGCGCAGCCTGAGCGTGTTGGGAATGACCGCGGTCATCGGCTCGACCCCGGCGACGTCGACCTCCTGCAGCTGCTCGATCCAGCCGAGGATGTTGGACAATTCGGGCGCCAGCGCTTCGACCTCGGAGTCGCTGACGGCGATCCGGGCGAGCCTGGCGATATGGCGGACGGTGGCGGCGTCGACGGACATGGTGGGCCGCTAGCATTGGCGGTCCGGCGCTTGCAAGCGGCGCGCGGTTGCGCTCAAGGGCTTCGGTGGCGAAGCGACGATCCCATCCGGCGGTGCGGTTCCTGTGGGTGATTGCGGGGCTGACCGTATTGTTCATCCTCGCCGCCGGCGCCTATCGGCTGTTCGAGAAGCAGCTGATGCGCTGGGCGATGGTGCCGAGCGCCGAGTTTCGCGCCGTGCCGATGCCGGCCGGGGCCGACTATCGCCAGGCCCGGCTGTGGATCGCCCGGCCCGACATCGCCGGCAACCCGTCGCTGTGGGCGCCGCCTGGCTTTGCCCCGGCGGCGCGGCCCCGCGCCTCGGTCTTCTTCGTCCATCCGACCAGCTTCCTCGAATCCTCGGCCTGGAACGCGTCGATCGACGATCCGGAATCGCAGGACCGGGCGGCCCTGTTCGTGCGCAGCCAGGCGAGCGCGTTCAATTCGGTCGGCGCCATCTGGGCGCCGCGCTACCGCCAGGCCACGTTCGGCGCCTTCCTCACCGGCGAGGCCGATGCCCGGCGCGCGCTCGACTTCGCCTATCGCGACGTCCTCGCCGCCTATGAGGAGTTCCTGCGCGAGGCGCCGGCCGACCGGCCGATCATCCTCGCCGCCCACAGCCAGGGCAGCGCCCATCTGATGCGGCTGCTGCAGGAGCGGATCAGGGGAGCGCCCGAGGCGCAGCGGATCGCGGCCGCCTATCTGATCGGCTGGCCGGTCTCGGTCTCGGCCGACCTTCCGGCTCTGCCTTTGCCCGCCTGCGAGACCGCGGACGAGGCCGCCTGCCTGCTCTCCTGGCAAAGCTTCTCCGAGCCGGCCGATCCGAGCCAGATCACCGACGTCTATGACGAGAGCACCGGCCCGGGCGGCGCCCGGCGGGCGGGCTCGGCGATGCTCTGCACCAACCCGCTGACCGGGGTCCGCGGCGGCGCCGCGCCGGCGGCGCGCAACCTCGGCACGCTGGTGCCGAACGCGGACATGAGTGCGGCCGAGTTCCGCCGCGGCGCGGTGCCGGCGCGCTGCGACCTGCGCGGCTTCCTTCTGATCGGGCCGAACGAGGCGCTGCCGGCGATGGGCCCCTACGCTTTGCCCGGCAACAATTACCACGTCTATGACTATGCCCTGTTCTGGGCCAACCTCCGCGCCGACGCCGAGCGGCGGCTGGCCGCGTTCGAGGGGCGGCGATGATCGACGATTTCCGAGCCGCGCTGCCCGAAGGCGGACGCCTGCTCGGGCTCGACGTCGGCACCAAGACGATCGGCACCGCGCTGTGCGACTCCCAATGGACGATCGCCAGCGCCGCGCATTTGATTCGCCGCAGCAAGTTCGCGAAAGATCTGGAAGCGCTGAAGACCATGATCGCGGCCGAGAGGGTCGCGGGGATCGTCGTCGGCCTGCCGCTCAACCTCGACGGCAGCGATTCGCCCCGCACCCAATCGGTCCGCGCCTTCGCCCGCAACCTGGCGCCGCTCGGCCTGCCGGTCCTGCTCTGGGACGAGCGCTGGTCGACCCAGGCGGTGACCCGCACCCTGCTCGACGCCGACGCCAGCCGCGCCCGCCGCGCCGAGCTGGTCGACAAGATGGCCGCCGCCTACATCCTCCAGGGCGCGATCGACGCGCTCACCCTGGCCTGAGCAATCGTTGCCGAGACGTATTGAACGGACCTGAAAAGGGTTTATCCCCTTAGCCTTCCAACAAGGGGGATTCGCATGAAAAAGCTCAACCTTGCCGGCGCGCTGCTCGCGTCCGCTTTCGCCCTCGCCGCCTGCAACGGCGCCGCCACCACCAACAATGCGGCGGCTCCGGCCGCCAATACCGGCGCGGCGGCGCCGGCTGCGCCGGCCGAGAATGCGGGCGGTGCCACCGAATCGGCCGCTCCGGCCGGCGATCAGACCAACCAGAATTTCACGATCAACAACCAGACCGGCCACACGGTCATGACCTTGAACGTCTCGCCGTCCAACGAGGACAGCTGGGGCCCCGACATCCTGGGCAGCAACGTGCTCTCCAACGGCGAGTCGGCCAGCGTCACCTTCCCGCGCGCCGAGACTCAGTGCCAGTGGGACATCCGCGCCACTTATGACGACGGCGACACCACCGACGTGCGCGGCGTCAATCTGTGTCAGACGACCACGGTCAACCTGACGCCGAGCGAATAGCGAGCCGGCCGAGCGCGAAGGCCCCGTCCCCCGCGAGGGCGGCGGGGCCTTTGCTTGCCGGCGGCTGCGGCGCGCTTCGCGAAGGAATTCCGAAGAGGCCGCGGCTGAGCCTGATCGCCTCGCTGCCTGTCTGCGTTTTTCTTCTCATTCGCGCCGGTTAGCCGGCACCGCGGCGCGAGCGAAGCGCGCTTCGGCAAAGGCGACCGGATTTGCGACGAAGCCGCCAAGCCGCTAGACCGCCGCCTCGATGACCGCCCCCTTCCCGCACCGCCACCTGCTCGGGATCGAGGGGCTGTCCGCCTCCGATCTACTGACCATCCTCGATGAAGCCGAGCCCTGGATCGCGTTCAACCGCGGCGCGCGCAAGGCCGATTCGCGGCTCGCCGGGCTGACCCAGATCAACGCCTTTTTCGAAAACAGCACGCGGACGCTGTTCTCGTTCGAGATCGCCGGCAAGCGGCTCGGCGCGCAGGTCTCCAGCTTCCATCCGGCGGCGTCGAGCGTGCGCAAGGGCGAGAGCCTCAACGACACCGCGCTGACGCTGAACGCGATGCGGCCCGACATCCTCGTCATCCGCCACGAGGCGGACGGCGCCGCGGCCGAGGTCGCCCGGCTGATGGATTGCCCGGTGATCAACGCCGGCGACGGCGCCGGCGAGCATCCCACCCAGGCGCTGCTCGACGCGCTGACCATCCGGCGGCGCTTCGGTCGGATCGAAGGCCTGACGGTCGCGATCTGCGGCGATATCGTGCACAGCCGGGTGGCCGGATCGAACCTCCGCTCGCTGCCTCTGCTCGGCGCCGGGGTGAGGCTGGTCGGGCCGGCGGCGCTGCTCCCGGCCGCCAGCAGCCTGCCGGCCTTCACCGACTTCGACGAAGGCATAAAGGGTGCCGACGTGGTGATGATGCTGAGGATCCAGCGCGAGCGCATGGCCGAGGCCTTTGCCGATGCGGATTATCACGCCCGCTACGGGCTCACCCGCGCCCGGCTCGATGCGCAGGCCCCCAATGCGATCGTCATGCATCCCGGGCCGATGAACCGCGGCGTCGAGATCGAGGGCGCGCTCGCCGACGATCCCGCCCGCTCGGCGATCCTCGAGCAGGTCGAGCTCGGCGTCGCCGTCAGGATGGCCTGCCTCGACCTGCTGACCCGGGGCCGCCGCTGACGTGAAAAAAGGGCGGCGGGCTTGGCCGGCCCGCCGCCCCCTCAGAGGGGACGCTTGCGTCCCTGGGAGATCAGGCGTTGCGCTGGCGCGGATTGGCGTAGCGCGCCGCCCAGCGGATCGAGGCGTCGCCGGCCTGGCCGCGGACGAAGCAGGCGCCGCCCCGCTCGCGGATCTGGCCGCACAGGCGCTGGGCGTCGCCGGCCGAGGCGAAGCCCGAGACCGAGACCCGGTGGAGATGGCGGCCATTGAGGTCGATCGTCGTGGTCAGCGGCCGGCGGCCCTGCAGCCCGTAGCGGCTCGCCGCCTGCAGCCAGGCGCGCTCGGCATTGGCTTCGTTCGAAAAGGCGCCGAGCTGGACGACGACCGGGGCGGTGCCGTTGCGGACCGTGACCTGCGGCCGGGCGCGCTGGAAGATCGGCGCGGGCACGCGGGCGGCCCCGCCGGCGCGGATCAGCGCCGGCTCGGGCGTCACCAGGCTGCGCGCGGCGGCGGCATATTGGGCGCGCACCTCGGGCGGCGGCGCGGGCAGCTCGGCCGGCGCGCCGGCGGTTTCGACCGGCGCCTCGGCGGGCGCCCGATAGGATTGCGCGCTCGGCACCCAGAAAGCGGGCGCTTCGGCGGGCGGCGCTTCGGCGACCTGGACCGGCGCCGGGGGCGCGGCCACCGCGACCGGCGGCTGTGCCTCGACCGGCGCGGGAACGGGCTCGGCGGCGGCGAAGGCCTGCTCGGCCGGAGCGGCCTGAGGCGCGAGCGCGAGCCGGACCGGCTGGCCGGGATCCTCGGCCGGGCTGACGCCGAGCAGGGCGGCGACCTGGGTGGCGCCGGCGCCCGGCCGGGCGAAGGCGGCCCATTGCTCCATCCGCGCCGGCAGCTCGGCCGGCGACAGATCCTGGCCGGCGACCGCGCGGGCGCGGCGCCAATCGCCGGCCATCGCATAGGCCAGCGCCAGATTTTGGCGGGTGCGCGCCGTCGCGCCCGGCGCCCGGGCGGCGTTTTCGAGCAGGTTCACGGCGCGGTCGGTGGCGCCGGCAAGCGCATAGGCCAGGCCGACGTCGGCGGCCGGGGCGCGCCCGGCGAGGTCGTCGAGCCGGCTGACCGCGGCGCGCGGATTGCCCTGGGCGATCTGGATCAGCGCGATGCTGAGCGCCGCGCGGACGTTCGACGGATCGAGCTCGAGCACGTCGCCATAGGTCGTCCGCGCCGAGCCGAAGCGGCCGGACTTCAGATAGATGTCGGCGAGCAGCTGGCGATAGCCGGAGTCGCGCGGGCTCAGCGCCACCGCCTGCTCCATCGCTCCGCGCGCCTGCTCGAGCTGGCCCGATTGAAGCGCCTGCGCGGCCTGCGCGTGCAGCTGCGCGGCCTCGCGGTCGGTCCGCGAAGCGGCGCGGACCGGATCGTTGAAGCGGCGCGCGGCGCCCGACTGGCCGCTGAAGCCCGTCATCGTCATCGCGACGATCAGGGTGGAGGCGGCGGCTTTGAACACGGTCCTGGTCATCGCTTCAGCCTTTTTTCAAGTCAGCTTCTTTTGCCGCCCGAGGCGGGAACCCGCTCGGCCAGCGCTTCGATTTCGGGAATGGAGGCAAGGAAATGGTCGAGCGCCTCGGTCACCATCAGCTGGGCCGAACGGCCGGTGACCGCGGTGGCGAGGCGCAGGCGCAGATGGCGCTCGCCGTCGAGACGCAGGGTGAAGGCGGCCTTCTTGCCCTGGGCCGCGGCGGCCGCGGCGGCGCGCTTGGGCAAAGCGACGACCGGGGCGGGCGCCTTGACCGGCGCCGGCGCCTCGGCCTCTTCGGGGGCGAAGCTCTCGGCGATCGCGCGCTGCTGGGCGACCACTTCGGGCTCGGCATGGTCGGCCGGCGACGGATGCTTGGGCGCCGGAGTCAGCGCGGCGATCGAGCTCGGCACGTGCTCGGGCACCTCGCCGTTCAGCTCCTCGGCGAGCGGCTCGTGGTGACCCATGTCGTTCCAGCCGAGATCCTCGAACCCGCCATTATAGCCCTGCGGGCGCATCGCCGGCTTGGCGGCGCCCTTGCGCGCCAGCAGGCCCGAGGAGAGCGAGGCGAAAGGCCGTGCTTCGTTCATCATCGCCTCCCTCACTGGCCGATCACGCGGCGGCCGAAGCCGGGCGCGGGACGCTGGGCGAGCGGGTGCGGGACCTGCCCGGGGGCGGAGAAAACGGTGCGCCGGAAATTCTTCTCGAGCCGGTCGGCGATATAGTCCCAAAGCTCGGCGACCTCCGAGGCGGAGCGCGAATTGGGATCGACCTCCATCACCGTGCGGCCGTCGATCATCGAGGCGGCGAAATCGGTGCGGTGGTGGATGGTGACCGGGGCGACGGTGCCGTGCTGCGACAGCGCGACCGCCGCTTCGTAGGTGATCTTGGCCTTGGGGGTGGCGCCGTTGACGACGAAGATGAGCGGCTTGCCGGCGCGCTCGCACAAATCGACGGTGGCGCCGACGGCGCGCAGATCGTGCGGGCTCGGCCGGGTCGGAATGACGATCAGCTCGGCGACCTGGATGACCGACTGGATCGCCATCGTGATCGCCGGCGGGGTATCGACGACGGCGAGGCGGAAGCCCTGCTGGCGGAGCACTTCGAGGTCGGCGCCGAGGCGCGCGACCGTGGTCTGGGCGAAGGCGGGCATCTCGTCCTCGCGCTCGTTCCACCAATCGGCGAGCGAGCCCTGGGGATCGATGTCGATCAGGCAGACCGGGCCGTAGCCGACCCGCTGCGCCTGCACGGCGAGATGGCCGGAGAGAGTCGTCTTCCCCGATCCGCCCTTCTGAGAGGACAATGCCAAGACCCGCATCTCTTTTATTCCCCAATTCCAAGCTTGGAGATGCGGTTTGGCCCTAAGCTTCTAAAAATCTGGTTAACGTTGACGCCATGAATCCGCCGCCTCGCCCAGCCGCCCGGACATGGCGAAGGCGCGGTTTTCTATGCTAAGGACGCGTTAAGCAATGCGCTTTAGGCAGGGATCGAAACGCCTTTTCGGTGGGAAGGATTTTTCGATGAAGACCAAGACGCGCGCCTGGCTGCTCGCCGCCGCCTGCACCCTTGCCGGCATTGCCGCCGCCCAGCCGCCCGGGGCCGCCCCGGGCGCCGCCCCGCCGCAGGTCGCCTCGCCCAGCGTGCGCGCCGGCATCGAAGCCTGGGCGGCGCAGAACTGGCCGCTCGCGATCGCCAATTTCCGCCCGCTCGCCGACCGCGGCGACGCCGACGCCCAATATGCGATGGCGCAGGCCTATTTCCTCGGCCGCGGCGTGCCCCAGAACACCAACCTCGCCGAGCAATGGTACGAGCGCGCCGCCCGCCAGGGCAATGAGGAGGCGCAGGCCAATTACGGGCTGCTCCTGTTCCAGAACGGCCGCCGCCGCGAGGCGATGCCGTGGATCGAGCGGGCCGCGGGGCGCGGCGATCCGCGCGCCCAATATGTGCTCGGCACGGCCCTGTTCAACGGCGATCTCGTCGCCGCCGACCTGCCGCGCGCCTATGCGCTGATGAGCCGCGCCGCCGAGGCCGGCCTGCCGCCGGCGGTCAGCCAGCTCGCGGCGATGGAGCCGCACATCTCGGCCGAGGACCGCGCCCGCGGCGCCGAGCTCGCGCGCAGCCTGCCGAGCGCGCCGCCGCGGACGCTGATGGCCGCGGCGACCCCCTCGCCGGCCCCGGCCCGGGTTGCGCCGCCGCCGCCTCCGCCTGCGCGCGTGCGCCCGGTACGGACGCCGCCGGTGCAGACCGCCGAGCGGCCGCCTGTGCCCGCGCCTGCGGCCGCTCCTGGCCCCGCCGCCGGCGGGCGCTGGCGGATCCAGCTCGGCGCGTTCAGCAGCGAGGCCAATGCCCGCCGCGCCTGGAGCGGCGCGGCCGGCCATCTGCCGGGGCTGCAGCCTTATTATATCCGCGCCGGCAACGTGATCCGGGTCCAGGCCGGGCCGCTGCGCGACCGCGCCGCCGCGGCCCGGGCCTGCGGCGCCGTCGGCGGCGGCTGCTTTCCGGTCGCCCCTTAACCTTATTTTTGCCGGCGGCCGCTAGAACGCGCTTATGGCCGCGACCAACATCCTCGAGAGCCGCACCGGCATGGCGACGCGCTGGCGCCGCCGCCGGATGTGCGTGCTGATCGCCGACGCCCCCGCTCCCGCCGCCCTGCGCGAAGTCTCGGCCGCCGGCGCCTTCCTCGAGACCAATGCCCGGCCCGCGCTCGGCACCAGCGTCGAGTTGCGCCATCCGGAGGCCGGCACGATCTTCGGCGAGGTCAGGAGCCTCGCCGACGACGGCGTCGGCATCGTCTTCGAGTGCGGCGAGCGCTCGGTCGCCTTCGCGCTGGCCGCGATCGCCGCCGACATGAGCCGGCCGGCGGCCTGACGATTCAGTCCACCACCCAGTCCTTGCGCGCATAGCCCTGCGCATAGAGCAGAGCCGTCAGGTCGTTCGCCTCGATGCGGGCGTCCGCGGCCGCGATCACCGCCGGCTTGGCGTGATAGGCGATTCCCAGCCCCGCCGCCCGGATCATCGGGATGTCGTTGGCGCCATCGCCGACCGCAAGCGCCTCGTCGAGCGGGATCTGGCGGGCGGCGGCGGCGTCGAGCAGCGCCTGGCGCTTGCCCTCGGCGCCGACGATCGGCTTCGCCACGGTGCCCCCGATCCGGCCCTCGGCGACGATCAGCTCGTTGGCGATGGCGGCGTCGAAGCCGATCTCGGCGGCGACCCGGTCGGCGAAGCGGCTGAACCCGCCTGAGACGAGCAGGCAATAGGCGCCATCGGCCGACATCGTCCGGACCAAAGCCTCGGCGCCGGGGGTGAGGCGGACGCGCTGATCGTGGCAATGGTCGATCACCCGCGCGTCGAGGCCCTTCAACAGCGCGACCCGGGCGTCGAGCGCGGCCTCGAAATCGAGCTCGCCGCGCATCGCCCGCTCGGTCACCGCCCCGACCTCGGCCTTGAGGCCGGCATAATCGGCGAGCTCGTCGATGCATTCGACGCTGATCATGGTCGAATCCATGTCGGCGACCAGCAGCCGCTTGCGCCGGCCCGCGCGCGGCTGGACGACGACGTCGACTCCGGCGGCCAGGCCCTCCAGCGCCGCGCGCGCCGCTTCGGGATCGTCGATGACGAGGTCGCAGGCGATTCCCTCCTCGACCCATTGCTCGCCGCGCGACCCGCCGAGCGCATCGAGCGCGGCCGAAATATCGCCGCGCGCCAGCCGCTCCTTTGCTATCAGGGTCGCGATGAACATGCCTGCCACGGAGAAACCCCCTCTCGCGCTTATCGCGGGGCCGACCGCGAGCGGCAAGTCGGCGCTGGCGCTGGAGTTCGCGGTGCGCGCCGGCGGCGTCGTGATCAACGCCGACAGCGCCCAGGTCTATCGCGACCTTCGCCTCGTCTCGGCCCGGCCCGGCGCCGCGGACGAGGCGCGGGCGCCGCACCGGCTCTACGGCACCCGCGACGGCGCCGACGCCTGCTCGGCGGCCGACTGGGCGGCGGAGGCCAAGGCGGCGATCGCCGAGGCGCATGCCGCCGGCCGGCTGCCGATCCTGGCCGGCGGCACCGGCCTCTACATCCGCACCCTGATCGACGGCATCGCGCCGGTGCCCGAGATCGACCCGGAGGTGCGGCGGGCGGTGCGCGCGCTTGCCGTCGGCGAGGCGCATCCGGCGCTGCGCCGCGAAGATCCCGAAGCGGCGACTCGAATCCGCCCCGGCGACACGACGCGGACGGCGCGGGCGCTCGAAGTGGTTCGCTCGACCGGGCGCACGCTCAGGGCCTGGCAGGCGGCGAGGAGCGGGGGGATCGGCGATGCGGTCGCGCTGCGGCCGCTGCTGCTCCTGCCGCCGCGCGACTGGCTTTACCGGCGGTGCGACGAACGATTCGAGAAAATCTTTTCCGATGAAGGGATTGAGGAAGTTCGCTTGCTGCTCAAGCGAAGATTGCCGGCGCTTGCCCCGGTGATGCGCGCGATCGGCGTCCGCGAGATCGCGGCCTTCCTCGACGGCGCGCTGGAGCGGGAGGCCGCGCTGGCCGCGGGCCGGGCCGCGACCCGCCAATATGCCAAGCGCCAATATAGCTGGTTCCGCCGCCAGCCGCCGGCCGATTGGCCGCGCTTCGAGGCGGCGCTCGATTGCCCGGCGCTGCCGGATGCCCTAGCCCTGTTGGGCGGGGGAGAATGATGCGCGTCTATCTCGATGCCGACGCCGATCTTGCGCTGATCCGCGCCAGGCGGGTGGCGATCCTCGGCTACGGCAATCAGGGCCGCGCCCAGGCGCTCAACCTGCACGACAGCGGCGTTGCCGTGACGGTCGCCCTGCCGGAGGGATCGGCGAGCCGGGAGCGGGCGGCAGCCGACGGGTTTGACGTCATGACGGCAGCCGAGGCCGCGGCCGGGGCGGACCTCGTGGTGATGCTCGCCGCCGACGAGGATCATGGCCGGATCTATGCCGAGGAGGTTGCGCCCCACCTGCGCGAGGGCGCGGCGCTGAGCTTCGCGCACGGGCTCAGCGTCCGCTTCGGGCTGGTCGCGCCGCGGCCCGACCTGGACGTCTTCCTGGTCGCGCCGAAGGGGCCCGGGACCGCGCTGCGGCGCGATTATCTCGCCGGCTCGGGCCTGATCTCGCTGTTCGCGGTGGCGCAGGACGCGAGCGGCGGCGCCGAGGCGCTGGCGCTGTCCTATGCGGCGGCGATCGGCTCGGGCCGGATCGGCATCTTGCCGACCAGCTTCGCCGAGGAATGCGAGGCCGATCTGTTCAACGAGCAGGCGGTGCTGTGGGGCGCGATCCCCGAGCTGATCCACGCCGGCTTCGAGACTCTCGTTGAAGCAGGCTACGCGCCGGAAATCGCCTATTTCGAATGCCTTACGGAGGTTAAGCTGATAGCCGATCTCATCTATGAGCGCGGCATAGCCGGGATGCGCGAGGCGATCTCGAACACGGCCGAGTTCGGCGCCCTCAAGGGCGGCAGCCGGATCGTCACCGCCGACACCCGCACCGAGATGCGCCGGATCCTGCGCGAGGTGCGCAGCGGCGCCTTCACCCGCGAGCTGCTCGCCGACGCCGAGGCCGGCTATAAGCTGCTCCGCGCGTCGCGCGCCGGGGCAGCTTCCCATCCGATCGAAGAGGTACGACGCAAGCTACTCAAACTGAAAGAATAGGAGAGCGAAATGGCGAAGGTGCTGTGCGTGCTCTATGCCGATCCCGTCGACGGCTATCCGACATCCTATCCGCGCGACGATTTGCCCCGGCTGGAGCGCTATCCGGACGGGCAGACGCTGCCGACGCCGAGGGCGATCGACTTCCGGCCCGGCGCCCTGCTCGGCAGCGTCTCAGGCGAGCTAGGCCTGCGCAAGTTCCTCGAAGATGCCGGCCACAGCCTGGTCGTGACCGCCGACAAGGACGGCGCCGATTCGGCGCTCGACCGCGAGCTCGTCGATGCCGACATCGTCATCTCGCAGCCGTTCTGGCCGGCTTACATGACCGCCGAGCGGATCGCCCGGGCGAAGAACCTCAAGCTGATCGTCACCGCCGGCATCGGCTCCGACCATACCGACCTCCAGGCGGCGATCGAGCGGGGCATCACCGTCGCCGAGGTCACCTATTGCAACTCGATCTCGGTCGCCGAGCATGTCGTGATGATGATCCTGTCGCTGGTCCGCAACTATCTGCCCTCCCACCGGGTGGTGCTCGACGGCGGCTGGAACATCGCCGATTGCGCGGCCCGCTCCTACGACGTCGAGGGCATGCATGTCGGCACGGTGGCGGCGGGAAGGATCGGCTCGGCGGTGCTGCGGCGATTGAAGCCGTTCGACATGCACCTCCATTATTACGACCGCCACCGCCTGCCCGCCGAGGTCGAGGCGGAGCTGGGCGTCACCTGGCACGACAGCGTCGAGGAGATGGTCGCCCTCTGCGACGTCGTCACGATCAACTGCCCGCTCCACCCCGAGACCGAAAATCTGTTCGACGCAGGCATGATCGGGCGGATGAAGCGCGGCGCCTATCTGGTCAACACCGCCCGCGGCAAGATCGCCGACCGCGACGCCGTCGCCGCCGCGCTCGAGAGCGGCCAGCTCGCGGGCTATGCCGGCGACGTCTGGTTCCCGCAGCCGGCGCCGCAGGACCATCCCTGGCGGACGATGCCCCATCACGGCATGACGCCGCACATTTCCGGCACCTCGCTCTCGGCCCAGGCGCGCTATGCGGCCGGCACCCGCGAGATCCTCGAATGCTTCTTCGAGGGGCGGCCGATCCGCGAGGAATATCTGATCGTCGAGGGCGGCCGCCTCGCCGGCGCCGGCGCCCATAGCTATTCGGAAGGCGACGCCACCGGCGGCTCGGAGGAGGCGGCGCGGTTCAAGGGCTGACGACAGCCTCGGGATGTGACTGACGCGGAGTGGGGGGTGTGACTGACGCGGCCATCTGGAATCGCTACTGGCATTACGACCGGATCGCGTCCTGCTTCGACGGCGCCGGCGCGAGCAACTATGACGACAGCGTCGCCGCCGGCTGGCGCGCCTTCTTCGCCGGTCTGCCGGCCGGCGCCCGGATCCTCGATCTGTGCACCGGCAACGGCGCCGCCGCGCTGATCGCGGCCGAGGTCGGGCGGAGCCAGGCCAAGGGGTTCGCGATCCACGCGGTCGACCGGGCCGATATCGATCCGCCTGCCTACGTGACCCGCCACGGCGACCTGTACCCGCGGATCGCGTTTCGCGGCGGCGTTGAGGTCGAGGCCCTCCCCTTCGCCGATGCGAGCTTCGACGCCGCGATCAGCCAGTACGGGGTCGAATATAGCGACCTTGCGCGCTCGGTCCCCGAGCTCCTCCGGGTGCTGGCGCCCGGCGGCCGGATTCGGCTCGTTGTCCACGCCGCCGAAGGCGTGGTCGCCGCCGGCGCCCGCGAGATGATCGCTGACGCCGACATGCTGCTGGACAAGATCGACCTGCCCGGTGCTGCGGCGCGTTGCTTCGAGGCGGTGACCGCGGTCGAGCGCGCGGGCGGCGACAAGCCGGCGGCCGACCGGGCCTTCGCCGCCTTTCAGTCGGCGCTGGAACGGACCGCGGATTATGTCCCCCTGGCGAGCGACAGCCTGATGGTCCGCAATTCCGGCGCGGTGCTGCTCGACACCTTCTCCCGCCGCGCCGCCTTCGACGTCGACCAGCTCCTCGCCAAGGCCGGGGAGGTCCGGACCGAGATTGCCGCCCATCGCGGCCGACTCACCGCCTTGATCGAGGCGGCGCTCGATCAGACCGGCGCGGAAGCCCTCGCTGCCCGGCTTGGCGGCCGCTGCACTGCCCTCACGTCCGCGCAGGGCCTGATCGGTTACGAGGCCGAAGCACGGCTGCCGGATTGAACCGGCTCGTCCCCGCCGGGGCGAAGGGCCGAATTCCGCTTTCGGATCTTTCTTCGCAGCTTGCGGGATTCCTCCAGGATTTGCCGGCGCTGAACTGCATCGTGCCCCCTGCACTCCAGCTTCCTGAGGTCGGCCATGAACCGCTCTTCATATCCATATCGCTTCAGGAACTCGTATATCCACGCTGAGTTATTTCGAAGCACATTACATGTAAACTCGAACGAGTGATCTACATAATCTTTGTCTATCGCGCCTTGCCAATAGGCGTTATATTCGCTGCTCACCACATTGAAGTATGACATTAGAATGAATGCCTCTTCGGCGCTCAGGTCATTTTTGCTAAGCTTTTCCTCGCCCAGCAAAATGTCACCGACACGCCCGGCTCCCTTTAGCTCGGCAATCTTGTTTCCTAAATCATTCCAAGCCCGATTCTGGCCAAAAATGCATTCTAGCCTCCTAATCCGTCGAGCTTCAAAGTAAACGAAAGCCGCGAAGATGAAGGTGCCAATCCCTGCCACCGCTTCGATTGCTGGTGAATATGCAAGCATCTCTGACAGACTCCTGGTCGCAGAAGCAAGATAACACGTCGCGGTAATTTGCAATAACCGCGGTCAAGTAGAAGCCAGATGCGTCGTCTTGGAGAGCAATTGTATCACCAGCACGCCGGCGATGATCAGGCCGAGCCCGACCAGTGCCGGGAAATCGAGCCGTTGCTGGTAGAGCAGCCACCCCGCGATCGAGACCAGCACGATGCCGATCGCCGACCATAGTCCGTAGGCGATGCCGAGCGGCACGCCGCGCAGCGCCAGCGAGAGTGCGTAGAAGGCGACGCCGTAGCCGATCAGCACGATCACCGAAGGCCACAGCACGGTGAAGCCTTTGGACGCCTTCAGGGCCGAGGTCGCGACGACCTCGAAGAGGATCGCTATCGCAAGATATGAATAGGCTGGCATGACATCCTCTCCTGTGACGCGGCCCCGGCGTTCGGCCCGCTCATTTCCGCCCGAACAATTTTTCGATGTCGCCATGGGCGAGCTTCACCCAGGTCGGCCGGCCGTGGTTGCACTGGCCCGAGTGCGGGGTGACCTCCATCTCGCGCAGCAGGGCGTTCATCTCGGCGACCGAGAGCAGGCGGCCGGCGCGGACCGAGCCGTGGCAGGCCATGGTCGCGGCGATATGATCGAGCTTCTCCCTGAGGCTGAGCGCCGAATCGAAGGCGGCGAGCTCGTCGGCGAGGTCGGCGACCAGCCCTTTGACGTCGCCGGCGCCGAGCATCGCCGGAGTGGCGCGGACGAGCATCGCGCGCGGGCCGAAGCGCTCGAGCTCGAGGCCCATTTCGGCAAGCTCGGCGAGCCGCGCCTCGATCCGGTCGCAGGCGGGCTCGTCCAATTCGACCACCTCGGGGAGGAGCAGCGCCTGGCCGGCGACGCCGCCATCGGCCATCGCGCGGCGCATCCGCTCGAGCACCAGCCGCTCGTGGGCGGCGTGCTGGTCGACGAGGACGAGCCCGTCCTCGGCCTCGGCCACGATATAGGTGGCGGCGACCTGGCCGCGGGCGACGCCGAGGGGGAAAGTCTGCGCCTGGGGCACCTCTGCGGTGGCGACTTCGCCGCGGGCCTGCGGAACATAAGCGTCGTGCCGGTCCCACACCGCGGACTGGCCGGCGCTGGGCAGCGGGAAGCTCGGCGAACGGGCCGGCTCGCTCTGCCAATTGCCCAGCGCGGCGGCGCTCGGGCGCTGGGCCGAGCGGTGGCCGGCTTCGTCGAGGGCGTGGCGCAGGCCGCCGACGATGAGGCCGCGGATCGCGCCGGGATCCCGGAAGCGGACCTCGCTCTTGGCCGGGTGGACGTTGACGTCGACCTCGTCGGCGGGAAGATCGACGAACAAGGCCAGCACCGGGTGGCGGTCGCGGGCGAGCAGGTCCTGATAGGCGGCGCGGACGGCGCCGATCAAAAGCCGGTCCTTCACCGGCCGGCCGTTGACGAACAGATATTGATGGTCGGCGACGCCGCGGTTGAAGGTCGGCAGGCCGGCGACTCCGCCGAGGCGGACGGGGCCGCGGGCATAATCGACGGCGAGGCTGTTGTCGGCGAGCGCCCGGTCGGTCAGCGCCGCGACCCGCGTCGGGCGGTCCTCGCCGGGCTGGACGGCGAGGGTCCGGCGGCCGTCATGATCGAGGGTGAAGCCGATGTCGGGCCGGGCCATGGCGAGCCGCTTCACGACGTCGAGGCAGGCGGCATATTCGCTGCGCTGGGAGCGCAGGAACTTGCGCCGCGCCGGCACCCGGGCGAACAGCTCGGCGACCGCGACTCGGGTGCCGGGCGGAAGCGCCGCCGGCCCCTCCCCCGTCAGGCGGCCATTGTCGACCTGTCGGCTCCAGCCGTCGCGCGCCGCTTGTCCTGAGCCTGGCGAAGGGCGCACCCGGCTTTCGATGGTCACCCGGGCGACGCTGGCGATCGAGGGCAAAGCCTCGCCGCGGAAGCCCAAAGTGGTGACGTCCTCGATCGCGTCGCCGGGCAGCTTGGAGGTGGCGTGGCGCTCGAGCGCGAGGGCGATCTCGTCCGGGGCCATGCCGTGGCCGTCGTCGGCGACCTCGATGCGGGCGAGGCCGCCCTCGGCCAGCGCCACCGAGATTCGCGAGGCGCCGGCGTCGATCGCGTTTTCAACCAGCTCTTTCAACGCACTGGCCGGTCTTTCCACCACTTCACCGGCAGCGATGCGGTTCACCAGATGCTCGGGCAGGCGGCGTATTGACATGGCTAATCCTCTATACGATGCGAACGCCACTCGCGAGACAAGTCTCACTCTTTGGTGGACCCGAGGCGCGGGGTGACCCTATAGGAAAACTTATCGGGGAAAGGCCGGACTCCCGGCCGCCCGCCCAGCCAAGTGAGCTTAAACCATCATGGGCCTTTTCAACTTTTTGAGATTCCCCTCGCACGACATGGCGATCGACCTCGGCACCGCCAACACCGTCGTCTATGTCCGCGGCCGCGGCGTCGTCCTCAACGAGCCCTCGGTGGTCGCGATCGAGACGATCAACGGCGTCAAGAGGGTGAAGGCGGTCGGCGACGACGCCAAGCTGATGATGGGCAAGACCCCCGACCAGATCGAGGCGATCCGGCCGTTGCGCGACGGCGTCATCGCCGACATCGACGTCGCCGAGCAGATGATCAAGCACTTCATCCACAAGGTCCACGGCAAGCGCCGCTTCCCGCGCTGGCCCGAGATCGTGATCTGCGTGCCTTCCGGCTCGACGTCCGTCGAACGGCGCGCGATCCGCGACGCCGCCTCCAACGCCGGCGCCCGCCAGGTCTGGCTGATCGAGGAGCCGATGGCGGCGGCGATCGGCGCCGACATGCCGGTCACCGAGCCGATCGGATCGATGGTCGTCGATATCGGCGGCGGCACCACCGAGGTCGCGGTGCTCTCGCTGCGCGGCCTCGCCTACACCACTTCGGTGAGGGTCGGCGGCGACAAGATGGACGAGGCGATCTCCTCCTACGTCCGCCGCGGCCACAATCTGCTGATCGGCGAGGCGACCGCCGAGCGGATCAAGAAGCAGGTCGGAATCGCCAAGGCGCCGCCGAACGGCACCGACGGCGAGACCGTCCACATCAAGGGCCGCGACCTCGTCAACGGCGTCCCCAAGGAGATCACGATCAACCAGCGCCAGATCGCCGAGGCGCTGTCGGAGCCGGTCGGAACGATCGTCGAGGGGGTGCGGATCGCGCTCGAGAACACCGCCCCCGAGCTCGCCGCCGACATCGTCGACCAGGGCATCGTTCTCACCGGCGGCGGCGCGCTCCTCAAAGGGCTGGACGAGGTGCTGCGCGACGAGACCGGCCTGCCCGTCACCGTCGCCGACGATCCCCTGACCTGCGTCGCGATCGGCACCGGCCGGGCGATGGAAGAGGAGATCTTCCGCGGCGTCCTGCAGACCGCGTAGGGCGAGGGAACGTTCATGGCGCCGCCGATGAACCGGCGCCCCGGTTTCTCCCGGCGGGCGCAGTTCGGCCTGTTCCTCGGCTATGTGGTCGCGATCGGCGGCGCGCTGTTCGCGCTGCTGCTGCTGGCGATCGCGATCGTCGACCCGCGCGGCTTTGCCGCGCTGCGCGGCGCTTCGGCCGACGCCACCGCGCCGGTCGCCGGCGCCGGCCGCTCGGTGGTCGGCTTCTTCAGCGGCATCGGCGACGGCATCTCCGATTATTTCCGGGCCGGATCGCAAAATGCGCGATTGAACCGCGAGCTCGCCGAGGCCCGGCGCGAGCTGATCCGCCGCCAGGCGCTCGATTACGAGAACCGGCGGCTGCTCGCCATCCTCGGCCTCGCCCAAGCGACCGGCGACGAGGTCACCGTCGCCCGGATCGTCGGCTCGTCCTACGATTCGCCGCGGCGGCTGGCGACGCTCTCGGCGGGCAGCGCCGCCGGGGTCCAGCCGGGCCAGCCGGTGCGCTCGCCCGACGGGCTGATCGGGCGGGTGCTCGAAACCGGGCGCTGGGCCGCGCGGGTGATGCTGGTCACCGACGGCGCCTCGAACGTGCCGGTGCGGCTGGTCCGCGACGGCACCCCGGCGCTCGCCGTCGGCCGCGGCGACGGCACGATCGAGCTGCGCACGCTCGAGGTCGGCCAGAATCCGTTCCGCCGCGGCGACATCCTGGTCACCTCCGGCGTCGGCGGCCTCTATCCCCCGAACGTGCCGGTCGCCCTGGTCACCGCTTCCGAAGGCGACACCGCGATCGCCCGGCCGGTCGCCGATCCGGCGCGGATGGATTTCGCCATCGTCCAGCGCATCTACCAGCCCGCCGCCGCCGGCCCGCTCGAGGCCGCCCCGCCGGCCGCGCCGGCACCGCCGGTGGCGGCCGCGCCGACCCCGCATCCGGGCCAGCAGAACAATCCCCGCTACCAGCCGGCGCTGCAGCAGCCGCAGCCCGGGATGATCGGCGGGAGGCCGCAATGAGCCGGATCGCGGGCTCCGAGACCGAAGTCGCGATCCGCGATTTCCGGCGGCGCTACGTGCCTTTGCTGTCGACCCTCGCGGCGATCCTGCTCGGCGCGATCCTGCCTTTGGTCGCCGCCTCGCCCTTCGTCCCCAATCTCGGCTTCCTGCTGCTGATCACCTGGCGGCTGATGCGGCCGGAAATCTGGCCGGCCCAGGCCGCGCTGGGCTTCGGCCTCGCCGCCGACCTCGTCACCGGCGCTCCGCTCGGCCAGGCGATGCTGCTCTGGACGCTCGTCTTCCTCGCCTTCGATTCGCTCGATTCCTGGCTCGGCGTCCGCGATTACTGGCTCGACTGGGCGGCGGCGGCGGCGGCTTTGCTCTTCCACAGCCTCGGGGTGTGGTACATTGCCCTCCTGATGGGCAGCGACACGCGCTACTGGATCATGGCTCCGCAGCTGGCGCTGAGCGTGCTCGCTTATCCGATCGCCGCGCGGCTGGTGCTCGCGCTCGACCGCTGGCGGCTGGCGCGATGAAGCTGTGGACCCCGCGCCGGGCGCCGCTGGTCACGGAAAGCATGCAGGCGACGACCTTCTCGCGCCGCGCCTTCGTGCTCGGCGCCGCCCAGGCCGGAGTCGCCACCCTGCTCGCCGGGCGGATGGGCTATCTCGCGATCGCCGAGAACCAGCATTACCGCGAGCTGGCCGAGGAGAACCGGGTCCAGATGCGGCTGATCCCGCCGCGCCGCGGCTGGATCGTCGACCGCTACGGCAATCCGATCGCGATCAACCGCGGCGACGTCCGCATCGACATCATCCCCGATCTGCTGCCCGACGAGCCGGCCGAGCGCGCCCGCATCCTCGACGAGCTCGCCGCGATCCTCGAGCTTCCGGCCGAGGAGATGCAGCGCATCCGCCAGGGGATCGCCGCCTCTTCCGGCTACCAGCCGGTGCCGGTCGCCGAGCATGTCCCGCCCGAGCAATATTTCGCGGTCTCGGTGCGCCAGCCCGAGCTGCCCGGGGTGGCGCCGCTGCGCGCCTTCACCCGCTATTATCCGGAAGGCGCCGCGGTCGGCCATCTGGTCGGCTATGTCGGCATCCCCAATCGCGAGGAATATGAGGCCGAGCAGCGCAATCCGCTGCTGATCACGCCCGGCTTCAAGGTCGGCAAGGAAGGGCTCGAGAAGATGCTCGAGCCGCGCCTGCGCGGGCGGCCCGGCGCGGCCCGGATCGAGGTGACCGCGCGCGGCCGGCTGGTGCGCGAGCTGCAGACCCTGCCGGACCGGCGCGGCGCGCCGCTGCGGACGACGATCGACGCCGGCCTGCAAAGCTATGCGGCGCGCCGCGCCGGCGAGCAATCGGCGGCGGTGGTGGTGATCGACCTGCGCAGCGGCGACATATTGTGCCTGTGCTCGATGCCGAGCTACGATCCGAACAGCTTCTCCGACGGGATCAGCCACAGCGAATGGGACATGATGGCGCAGGACGAGCGCCATCCGCTGATCAACAAGGTGCTGGGCGGCCTCTATCCCCCGGGATCGACCTGCAAGCCGATGAACGCTCTGGCCCTGCTCGGCGCCGGCGTCGATCCCGACGAACGGGTGGTGTGCAACCGCGCCTATCGGGTCGGCAACGCGATCTTCCACTGCGACACGACCCACGGGCCGATCGCCATGCGCGATGCGATCTCGCGCAGCTGCGACATCTATTTCTACCATATGTGCCGGCGCGTCGGCATCCAGGCGCTGGCGCCGATGATGCGCCATATGGGCTACGGCCAGCGCTTCGATCTGCCCTTCCCGAGCCAGCGCTTCGGCACCGTGCCCGATCCCGCCTGGCTGCAGCGGCGCGAGCGGCGCGAATGGCAGGATTACGACACGATCAACGTCTCGATCGGCCAGGGCTATCTGATCGTCAATCCGCTGCAGCAGGCGATCCAGGTGGCGCGGATCGCGAGCGGCCGGGCGCTCCACCCGCGGCTCCTCGCCAGCGATCCGGTCAATGCCGGCGAGGCGCTGCCGATCCCGCCCGCGCATCTCGCCTTCGTCCGCGAGGCGATGGCGGCGGTGGTCAACGGCAACGGCACCGCGACCGGCGCGAGGCTGCCGGTCGAGGGCGTGCTGATGGGCGGCAAGACCGGCACCGCCCAGGTCCGCCGGATCTCGCTCGGCGAGCGCGCCGGCGGCGTCCGCTCGAACGAGAGCCTCGCCTGGCGGATGCGCGACCATTCCCACTTCATCGCCTTCGCCCCCACCGCCAGCCCGCGCTACGCCTGCGCGGCGATCGTCGAGCATGGCGGCTGGGGGGCGAGCGCGGCGGCGCCCCTGGTCCGCGACGTGATGACCTATTTGTTCGACAAGGACCGGGCGATGGCGGCGCTGCTGCCGCTCGAGGCGCAATGGGGCGGCTCGATCGCCGAGCGGATGGAGCGAAGGTCGCGCGAATGGGCGGCGCGGACGCCGGGCGCCGCGCGGACGGAGCCCGCCTGATGGCGCTCGCCTTCATGCCGAGGCCGGTCCGCGAGCTGCCCTGGCTGATGCTGGCGCTGGTGATCGCGATCGCCGGCTTTTCGACCCTGGTCCTCTATTCGGCCGCCAGCGGCCATATGACCTGGGCGCTGCCCCAGGGGCTGCGCTTCATCGTCCTCCTCGGCATGGCGATCGCGATGTCGTGGCTGCGGCCCGAATGGATCAAGCAGGCGGCCTTCCCGGCCTATGTGATCGTGCTGCTGCTGCTGATCTTCGTCGAGGCGCTGGGCTTCGTCAGCGGCGGCGCCCAGCGCTGGCTCGATCTCGGCCCGCTGAACCTGCAGCCGTCCGAGCTGATGAAGCCGGTGATCGTGCTGGCCTGCGCCCATTTCTACGCGCTGCTGCCGGCGCGCGAGATCAGGGGCCGAAGCGCGATCTGGCCCGCCGCCCTGCTGATCGGCGTCCCCACCGGCCTGATCCTGGTCCAGCCCGATCTCGGCACGGCGATGATGGTCGCGCTCGGCGGCGTCACGATCATGTTCCTCGCCGGCATTCCGCTGCGGCTGTTCGCCGGCGCCGCGGCGGCGATGGCGGTGGCCGGGCCGATCGCGTTCAGCTTCCTCCACGATTATCAGCGCCAGCGGGTGCTGATCTTCCTCAATCCCGAGGCCGACCCCTTGCATACCGGCTACCACATCACCCAGTCGAAGATCGCGATCGGCTCGGGCGGGCTGACCGGCACCGGCTTCCTCCAGGGCACGCAGAGCCGCTATTCCTTCCTCCCCGAGAAGCATACCGACTTCATCTTCGCGACCATGGCCGAGGAATGGGGGCTGGTCGGCGGCCTGTTCCTGATCCTCGCCTTCCTCCTCATCCTGCGCTGGGGGATGAACGTGGCGGCGGAATCGAAGGACCGCTTCTCGCGGCTCGCCGCGGCCGGGCTGACGATGACGATCTTCTTCTATGTCGCGATCAACCTGATGATGGTGATGGGCCTGGCCCCCGTCGTCGGGGTGCCGCTGCCGCTCTTCTCCTACGGCGGCTCGGCGATGATGACGGTGATGATCTGCCTCGGCCTCCTGATGGCGTTCGAGCGCCGGAACCGCGCCGACGCGCGCCGCGGCTGAACCGGTTGCAATCCGCCTCCCCCGCCCCTAGATGGCGCCTTCGCCCGACGGCATGGACGCATAGCTCAGTTGGTAGAGCAGCTGACTCTTAATCAGCGGGTCCCAGGTTCGAGCCCTGGTGCGTCCACCATCTTTCAGGCGAAGACGTCGGCGAGCTCGTTGGTGGTGGCGCCTTCCCTGACCTCGCGCAGCTCGACGTAGAGCGCCGCCGTGACGGTGGCGACGATCATCGTCGACAGGCTGGCGCTGACGCCGGCGGCGATGCCGGCGCGCAGCGGCTCCACCGCCGGCTGGGAGGCATCGATCAGGCTGACTCCGCCGATCAGGGCGACGATGCTCTGAATGGCCACCGAGAAGAACCAGAACAGGATCGCGATCAGGAAGATCCGCCAGCGCGAGCCGCGGGTCAGGTCGCGGCTTCGGGTGATGCTGGCGAGGATGCCGGGGCGCTCCTCGATCAGCGCCGGCACCGCGACCAGGGTCGCGCAGTAGATCATCAGCCCCGGGAAGACGAGCAGCATCATGCCGACGGCGATCATCAGCCCGAGCAGCAGCGACAAGGCGATCAGCGCCGGCAGCAGCCGCAGCGCGAGCGCCGCGCTGGCGCCGATATCGTCATCGCGCCCGCCGAGATGGAGCACGGTCGAGCGGGTCAGCACGCCCTGGAGGAGGACGGCGGAGACGATATTGACGAGCAAGGTGGCGCCGAGCACCGCCCAATAGCCGCCGGTGATGACGAAGCCGGGATCGGCCATGTCGAAACTGCTCTGCGCCCAATATTGAAGCGCGCCGGCGGGCAGGCCGGCGAGCAGCAGCGACGCCGCGAGGAACGGCAGGAAATTGTCGCGCAGCGCGGAAAAGCCCCGGCCGAGGACCCGGCCGACATCCACTTTCTCCTCCGGCGGCTCGCTCGCCATGCCCTGCCCCCTTCGCTTCGCTTCGCGGCCAGTCTTGCCCAACCGGCAAATCCTGTCCAGTCGCAAAGGCTTGCGCGCGGCGCCCGACGGACCCTAGACTGCGCGGCCAGGGGGAAGCGTCTGAATGTATGGAAAGCCGCCCGCTGCGCCGGCGCCGAACGGCGGCGACGCCTTCGCCGAGGCGCACCGTCAGCTGCTCGGCGACGCCGCCATCCAGTGGGATCTGCCCGCGGTCGAGCCGCCCGCGCAGCCGCAGCCGAGCGTGGATTTCTCCGGCTCGGACGCCTTTCTCCAGAGCCTGTTCTGGGTCGCGGTCGCGGCGATCGTCCTGTTCCTGCTCTATTTGATCGCGCAGCGGCTCCAGGGCGGGCAATGGCCGCGGTGGCGGCGGACCCGGGAGGAAGCGGCGGCGGCGGCGGACTGGCGGCCCGAGGCAAGCGAGGCGCGCAGCCTGCTCGGCGAGGCGGACGCGCTCGCCGCCGAAGGGCGCTTCTCCGAAGCCGCCCGCCTGCTCCTGTTCCGAAGCATCGAGGACATCGATTCGCGCCGGCCCGACCTCGTCCGCCCGGCCCTGACCAGCCGCGACATCGCCGCTTTGGAGGCGATCCCGGGGCCGCCGCGCTCCGCCTTCCTGGCGATCGCGATGCTGGTCGAGCGCAGCCTGTTCGGGGCGCGGCCGCTGGCCGCCGGGGACTGGCGCGAATGCCGCAATGCCTATGAGAAGTTCGCCTTCGCCGAAAGCTGGCGGCGATGAGCGCCGCCGGCCAGCCGCAGCAGCAGCAGCAGCAGCCGTTCAACGCCCGGCTGGTGGTCGGCCTGATCGCCGCCGGGCTGATCGCCTTCGCCGTCCTCGTGCTGCTCGTCGCCTACGGCCACCGGATGGCGCCGATCAGGGGCGAAGGCGCCCCGGCGCTGTCGGTCTCCGCGACCGGCTATAAGGGCCTGATCGCCCTGGTCGGGCGCTTCCGCCAGACCGCGATGATCAACCGCCAGGAGGATCTGGCGACCGACAACCTGCTGGTCGTGCCGCTGGCGATGCAGAGCCGGCGCGAGGACGTCGCCCGGCTGATCGAGCTGCGCCAGGGCCGCGCGACCCTGCTGATCCTGCCGAAATGGCTGACCCGGCCCGACGAGTCGCACCGCGGCTGGGTGCGCGCGCTGGGCCCCGACGCCGGGGCGATGCGGCAGGATCTGATCGGCGCCCGGATCGAGGTACGAGCCTCGCCCGCCGCGGTCCCGGCCGACCGGTTCGCCGCCGGCGAGGACTTCCTCGAAGGGATTGCGGTGCCGGTGCCGGGCAACGTCCAGACCATCTCCGGGGAGGCGCTGACGCCGCTGGTGACCGTGCCCAATGGCGACGTCCTCCTCGCCCGGCTCGGCGACCAGCCCCATTATGTCGCCGCCGACCCCGACCTGTTCAACAATCACGGCATCAAGCAAGCGGACCATGCCCGCGCGGCGCTGGCGCTGATCGACGGGCTCAATGGGACCGAGGGCGGCGGAGTCGCCTTCGACCTCACCGTCAACGGCCTCGCCCAGGACAATGCGCGAAGCCTGCTGCGCACCGCGCTGGAGCCGCCCTTCCTGGCGATGACCCTGGCCCTGCTGTTCGCCGCCTTGCTCGCCGGGCTTCACGGCGCCTTCCGCTTCGGCCAGGCGCGGCGCGAGGAGCGGGCGATCGCGTTCGGCAAGGCGGCTCTGGTCGAGAATAGTGCAGGTCTGATCCGGCTCGCCCGGCGCGAGGCGCGGCTGGGCGGCGCCTATGCCGACGTCGTGCGACAGGACGCGGCCCGGCTCGCGGCGGCGCCGCCGGCGCTCCAGGGCGAAGCGCTCGACGCCTATCTCGACCGCCTCACCAAAGGCGACAGCCCGCCGTTCAGCCATCTCGCCGCGCGGCTCGCCGCGGCGCGCGACCGCCACGAGCTGGTCGCCGCCGCCCGCGCTCTCTTTTCATGGAAGAAGGACCTCATCCGGTGAACGCAACCGACGTCAAAGCCCTCGCCGAAGGCATCAGGCAGGATGTGGCCAAGGCCATTGTCGGCCAGGAAGAAGCGATCCAGCTGATGCTGATCGCGCTCTTCTCCTCGGGCCATGTCCTGCTCGAAGGGCCGCCCGGAACCGCCAAGACCTTCCTCGCGCAATGCTTCGCGCGGGCGCTCGGGCTCGATTTCGGGCGGATCCAGTTCACCCCGGATCTGATGCCCGGCGACATCCTCGGCTCGAACCTGTTCAACTTCCAGACCAGCCAGTTCACCCTGACCCGCGGCCCGATCTTCTGCGAGCTCCTGCTCGCCGACGAGATCAACCGCACCCCGCCCAAGACCCAGGCGGCGCTCCTCGAAGCGATGCAGGAGCGGGCGGTGACGATCGACGGCGAGACCTATCCGCTCTCCAACCGCTTCATGGTGATCGCGACCCAGAACCCGATCGAGCAGCAGGGCGTCTATCCGCTGCCCGAGGCGCAGCTCGACCGCTTCCTGTTCAAGCATCTGATGGGCTATCCGTCGGCCGAGGAGGAGAAAAGGATCGTCGCCGGCCACGGCGCCCGGTTCGGCGCGCCGCGGCCCGAGGATTGGGGGATCGAGGCGCGGCTCGAGCCCGCGCAGCTCGGCGAGGCGATCGCGACCGTCGAGGCGATCCCGATGGTCGACGAGGTCACCGATTATGTCGTCGCTTTGGTCCGCGCCACCCGCGAGGCGCCGGACCTCGAAGGCGGCGCTTCCCCGCGCGCGGCGGCGATGCTCGCCGGCGCCGCCCGCGCCCGCGCCGCATTGGACGGCCGCGACTATGTCATTCCCGACGACGTCAAGGCGCTCGCCCCGGCGGTGCTTCGCCACCGCGTCCTGCTCTCCGCCGCGGCCGAGATCGAGGGCCGGCCGGTGGAGAGCGTGATCGCCCGGCTGATCGACGAGATCGGAGCGCCGCGTTGATTTACCCGACCCGCCGGACGATCCTCGCCGCGGCCGCGATCGGGCCGGCGGCTCTGGTCGTCGGCCTGTTCGCGCCCGCTTACTGGACGGCCGGACTGGCGCTGCTCGCCCTGCTGCTCGCCCTGTGCGCCGTCGACCTGCTGGCGGGGACCGGCGTCGCCAGCGCCGAGGCCGCCTGCGAAGGGCCGCGCGCGGTCGGCGTCGGCGAGACCTTCGCGGTGACGGCGCGGGCGCGGTTCCGCCGCCGCGCGCCGGGCGGGGTCGAGGTCGCGCTCGGCGTTTCCGGCCCGGTCAGCGCGCCGTTCGGGCTTCGCGCCGGGACCGAGGTCGAAAAAGGCGTGCCCGCGGCGGCGGTCGTGCTCACCGCCGACCGCCGCGGCTCGGCCCGGCTCGACTGCGTCTGGATCCGCTGGCCCGGCCCGCTCGGCCTCGTCTGGAAGCAGCGCCAGCTGGCGGTGAACCAGCCGATCGCGATCACTCCGGACATCAGGGCGATCGGCGACAAGGGCGTCCAGATGATGAACCAGGAGGCGATGTTCGGGATCAAGGCCCAGCTCCACGTCGGCGAGGGCGCCGAATTCGAGGCGCTCGCCGACTATCGCCAGGGGATGGACCGGCGGGCGATCGACTGGAAGACCTCGGCCCGCCACACCATGCTGATCGCCAAGGAATATCGCACCGAGCGCAACAACAATATCGTCATGGCGATCGACGCGGGCCGGGCGATGTGCGAGCCGCTCGCCGGCGTGCCGCGGGTCGACCGCGCCGTCTCCGCCGCCCTCCTCACCGCCTTCGTCGCGCTCAAGGACGGCGACCGGGTCGGCCTGTTCGCGTTCGATTCCAAGCCGCGCGCGGCGAGCCAGCCGATCTCGGGCGCGCGCGCCTTCGCGATGCTCCAGCGGGTCGCGGCGGGGATCGATTATTCGGCGGCGGAGACCAACTACACCTTGGCGCTGGCGACCCTGGCGAGCGATCTCAGCCGCCGCTCGCTGGTCGTCGTCTTCACCGAATTCGCCGACACGATCAGCGCCGAGCTGATGATGACCGCGGTCGGCACCCTGCTGAAGCGCCACCTCGTCCTGTTCGTCGTCCTCAAGGACGAGGAGCTCGAGGCGTTCGCCGCCGCCGAGCCCGTCGCGCCCGACGACATCAGCCGGGCGGTGACCGCGGCCGCCCTGCTGCGCGAGCGGCGGCTGGTGATCACCCGGCTGAGGCATCTCGGAGTCCACGTCCTCGAGGCCGCCTCGGCCGAGGCCGGCCCGGCTCTGGTCAACGCCTATCTCGGCTTCAAGCGGAGGGCCCTGATTTGAACGCCCCCGCCGATTCCCGCCGCTTCCGCGCCGCCCGCGAGGGCGAGTGGCGGCGGCTCGAGGACATCCTCACCCGCTGCGAATCGCGCTCGGTGCGGGTGCTCGACGACGAGGACCTGCTGGCGCTGCCGATCCTCTATCGCGGCGCCCTCTCCTCGCTCTCGGTCGCCCGCGAGACCTCGCTCGACCTCGAGCTGATCACCTATCTCGAAGGGCTGTGCGCGCGCGCCTATTTCTTCGTCTACGGGGTGCGGACCTCGGCGGGCAGCCGGATCTCCTCCTTCTTCGCGCGCGATTGGCCGCAGGCGGTGCAGGGCCTGTGGCGCGAGACCCTGGCCTCGCTCGCGATCACCGCGATCGGCGCCCTCGCCGGCTATCTGCTCGTCGCCGGCGATCCCGGCTGGTACGAGGCCTTCGTCTCGCCCGGCCTCGCCAACGGCCGCGACTTCAGCGCCACGACCGAGTTCCTGCGCTCGACGCTCTACGACAATCCGGGCGCGGGCGGGCTCACCGCCTTCGCCACCTTCCTGTTCAACCATAACAGCCAGGTCTCGATCATGGGCTTCGCGCTCGGCTTCGCCTTCGGCCTGCCAACGGCGATGCTGCTGATCGCCAACGGCGCGACGCTCGGCGCGATCCTCGCGCTCTACGCCTCGCACGGGCTCGGCGCCGAGATGGGCGGCTGGCTGATCATCCACGGCTCGACCGAGATATTCGCGATCGTCCTCTCCGGCGCGGCGGGGTTCAGGATCGGCTGGTCGGTGGTCTTCCCCGGCGAGGAGAGCCGGCTCGACGCGGCGGCGCGCGCCGGCCGAAGCGCGGCGCTGGTGATGGCCGGGGTGGTGGTGATGCTCGCCGTCGCCGGCCTGCTCGAGGGGATCGGCCGGCAATTGATCACCGTCGATGTCACCCGCTACGCGATCGGCCTCGTCATGCTCGGCCTGTGGCTCGCTTATTTCTACCTGCCGCGGGGAGCCGATGATCGGGTGCGGATTGCACCCCGGCAATCCGCAGCCATGCCCGGGGGGCATGGCGGTCCCGATCATGGCTGACCTCGCCCTCCGCAAACGCGAGGAGGCGAACAAGCGGCGCAGCCTGGTCACCCCCGAGGGCGTCGATCTGAGCCTCAGGCTCGCCGATGCCGGCCAGCGCGTCGCCGCGTTCATGATCGATCTTCTGATCATGTTCGGAATCCTCATCGCCCTGACCCTGCTCGCCCTCGGCGCGGTCGCCAGCCTCGGCATGGCGCGGGCCGAGATCGCCTTCGTCATCTGGATGCTCGGCTTCTTCCTGCTTCGGAACGGCTATTTCATCCTGATGGAGATGGGGCCGCGGGCGGCGACCTTCGGCAAGCGCGGCACCGGCCTCCGGGTGGTCGCGCGCAGCGGCGAGCGGCTCACCGCCGACCGGGTGATCGCCCGCAATCTGATGCGCGAGATCGAATTCTATCTGCCGATCTCATTCCTCTCCTACGACGCCGCCGACGGCAGCGCCGGCGGCCTGACCGCGCTCGCCGGCCTGGCCTGGACCGGCCTCTTCCTGTTCTTCCCCCTGTTCAACCGCGATCGGATGCGGGTCGGCGATCTGCTCGCCGGCACCTGGGTGATCGCCGCGCCGCGCAAGAAGCTCGCCGTCGACCTGCTCGACAGCGACGGGCCGAGGGACCGCTTCAATTTCACCGACGCCCAGCTCGACGTCTACGGCGTGTTCGAGCTGCAGACGCTCGAACGGGTGCTGCGCGAGGGCCAGTTCGAGGCGGTCGCCACCGTCGCCTACACGATCCGCAACAAGATCAACGCCAGCGGCGAGCAGCAGCACGGCGACGATTACAGCTTCCTGCTCGCTTATTACGACGCGGTGAGGGCGCGGATGGAGCGCGGGCTGCTGTTCGGCAAACGCAGGGCGGACAAATACGACCGCTAGCAGGGAACCGTCATTCCAGCGAAAGCTGGAATCTCACTTGTGCCTTCTACCTTCGCGTCTTCGCGTGACAAAAAAGGAAGCTGGTTTCACGCGAAGCCGCGAAGAAACGCGAAGGACGCGAAGAAGGCAACGAGATTCCAGCCTTTGCCAGAATAGACGAGCTGAATCGCGAGCCAACGTCCTCGCCAAGGGTCCTATCTCAGGGTGGCCAACCGATCTGTAGTCTCGCCAACAGTGCCAACAGAGTCACCAGCGAATCGCTCTCCGCGCGCAACTGGTCAGAGATCATCTGCCGATTCGCGACGGCAAGACGCGCCTCCTGCTCGGGCACCCGGCCGATCGCACTGTCGAGAAAGCGGCCGTAGACCTGGAGCGACTGTCGCGCGCTCCGGACGTCGGCAACGGCCTGCTGGACGGCGCTTCGGGCACGCAGCCATGCGGGGGAATCGGGTGGCGAGTCCCGGGCCTCCCGAACCGCCGTGTGGGCCGCGTCATTGGAGCGCAGAAGCGACATCGTCGCGGCCCGAACCCGATCGTTCAGACTCTCGTGGCTCCGGTCGAGATTCGGATCCGAGAAGTGGAAGGGCGGCGGGATCAGGGGCGTTTCAGGCGGACGCGGGCGACCGCAGCGTTCGGGCATTGCCTGGTCGATGTCGGCCAGGTCCGGATGGGCCTCGGCGAAGCTGTGCAGCGCCTGCGCGAAGCTCGCAGAAACCTCGACCAATTGCCGTTGCATGAGAGCGGTGACGCGACCGTCGGGCCGGGGCAGGTCGCCCGAGTAGATTTCCAGGGCGGTGCCGTGCGCGTCGCTTAGCACCAGCCCGACCCGCGCCTCGACACGCGTCGTGCTTGGGGTGAAGCGGATATCAGCTTGTGCCAGCGACTGCTCAAGGTCGCGCCATGCCGGGGAGTTCGGGATCAGGCCGTATCTGCACCCGGCGGTTCTGACTGTGCTTGGGGTGGGCGCCCCCGGGAAATGGACTTCTCTGCGGATGACGTAGACCTCGGCGAACTCGGCCGCGCGCAGCGCCCGAATCAAATCCGGTCCTGACGAGATGGGTAATTCGACAGCCGCCGCCCCGGCGGGCGAGGCTGCGGCGAGCCCGACAATGAGCGCACAAAGGAGGAAAGGCTTCATGATCCGCTCCACTGTTTTGGCAAGCCTCGTGCCGCTTGTCATCAAAATCATCTTCGCGCCTTCGCGCCCCTTCGACGCCGCCTGCGGTGTCGCTCAGGACAGGCTTCGCGTGAAACCAACGGCCGAATTCTCACGCGAAGAACGCGAAGGACCGCGAAGGCGCGAAGGAGAAGAAAGATTCCAGCTTTCGCTGGAATGACGCGGGTGGAAAATCACCCCTCCCCGGCGACGATCCGCTCCGCCTCGGCGAACAGCGCCGGATCGACCGTCGCGCCCGAGGCGGCGGCGTTGTCGGAAACCTGTTCGGGGCGGCTGGCGCCGGTGATCGCGGAGGCGACGTTCGGCTCGCGCAGCACCCAGGCCAAGGCGAATTGGGCGAGGCTGAGGCCGGCTTGCGCGGCGAGGGGCTTGAGCCGCTCGACCCGGCCGAGGGTGTCGGGGTTGAGCCAGGCGCCGATCCAGTCGCCCATCTCCTCGCTGGCGGCGCGGCTGTCGGCCGGCGGCGCCGCGCCGGGCCGGTACTTGCCGGTCAGCACCCCTTGCGCGAGCGGCGACCAGACGATCTGCGAGATGCCGTTGGCGGCGCAGAGCGGGATCACCTCCTTTTCGGGGTGGCGCCAGAGCAAGGAATATTGCGGCTGGCTGGAGACGAAGCGGGCGATGCCCGGCATTTCGATCGCCTCCCGGATCTTCTCGGCCGGCCATTCGGAAAAGCCGATCCAGCGCGCCTTGCCGCTCTCGACCGCCCGGGTCAGCGCCCGCATCGTCTCCTCGAGCGGCGTCTGCTCATCGTAGCGGTGGCATTGGTAGAGATCGACATGATCGGTCCTGAGGCGCTTCAGCGAGGCGTCGAGCTGCTTTTCGATCTGGGCGGCGGAAAGGCCGCGGTCGGCGTCGGTCATCGGGAAGAACAGCTTGGTGGCGAGGATGTAGGAGGAGCGCGGCCGCCCGGCGAGCGCCGCGCCGAGGAAGGTCTCGGCGGCGCCGCGGCCGTAGATATTGGCGGTGTCGATGAAGTTGATCCCCTCCTCGAAGGCGCGGTCGAGGCAGGCGCGCGCCGCCTGTGCCTCGACGCCGACGCCGTAGGTCAGCCACGAGCCCAGCGAGATTTCCGAGACTTCGAGGTCGCTCGCGCCCAGCTTGCGGTATTTCATCTCACTCTCCTTCCGGCACCAGCACCGCCGCACCTTCAATCCTGCCGGCGCGCAAAAGGTCCAGCGCCTCGTTGGCACGGGCCAGCCTGAATGTCGTGGTCCGTGTTTTCACCGGCAGCTCGGCCGCGACCTTCAGGAATTCGGCGCCGTCGGCGCGGGTCAGGTTGGCGACCGAGAGGATCGCGCGCTCGCCCCAGAGGTCGGCATAAGCGAAGGCCGGGATGTCGCTCATGTGGATGCCGGCGCAGACCACCCGGCCGCCCTTGCGGACATGCCTGAGCGCCTCCGGCACCAGCGCGCCGACCGGGGCGAAGACGATCGCGGCGTCGAGCGGCTCGGGCGGCGGCCGGTCCGAGCCCTGGGCCGAGGCGCAGCCCAGCGACAGCGCGAAGGCCTGGCCGGCATCGTCGCCGGGCCGGGTGAAGGCGTGGACCCGGCGATCCGCGACCTGGGCGAGGATGTGGGCGGCGGCGCCGAAGCCGTAGAGGCCGAGCGCCTCGCCCTCGCCGGCGCGCTTCAGCGCCCGCCAGCCGATCAGCCCGGCGCAGAGCAGGGGCGCGGCCTCGACGTCGCCGAACGCGTCGGGGATCGGCAGGCAATAGCGGGCGTCGGCGACGACGTGGCTGGCGAAGCCGCCGTCGCGGGTGAAGCCGGTGAACAGCGGCTCGTCGCACAGATTCTCGCGGCCGGTCCGGCAATAAGGGCAATGGCCGCAGGTCCGCCCCAGCCAGGGCACGCCGACCCGCGCGCCGCTGCCGGCGACCCGGCCGACGATCTCGTGCCCCGGCACGATCGGCAGCGGCGCCTTTATGTCGCCATCGGCGATGTGGAGGTCGGTCCGGCAGACGCCGCAGGCGGCGACCTCGATCAGCAGCTCGCCCGGCCCGGGCACGGGGATCGGCCGCTCCACCATCCGGAGCGGCGCGCCCGGCCGGTCGAGCTGCATCGCGCGCATCATCGCCTTACCTTAGTCATTCCGGCGAAGGCCGGAACCCACGAACACCTTGGCTAGAGAATGAATCTCGGATTCCGTGTTCATGGGTCCCGGCTTTCGCCGGGATGACTCCTGTGGGTTTGTCCATTACGCAGGCGGCATGAGCCTGCCGCCTTTGTTCGACCGCCTGCGCCTGCCCGCGATCGGCGCGCCCTTGTTCATCGTCTCCAATCCGGACCTCGTCATCGCCCAGTGCAAGGCGGGGATCGTCGGCGCCTTCCCGGCGCTGAACGCGCGGCCGCAAAGCCTGCTCGACGAATGGCTGCACCGGATCAGCGAGGAATTGGCCGCCTGGGACCGGGAGCATCCGGAGACGCCGTCCGCGCCTTATGCGGTCAACCAGATCGTCCACCGCTCCAACGCCCGGCTGATGGAGGACATGGCGACCTGCCAGAAATGGCAGGTGCCGATCGTGATCACCTCGCTGGGCGCGCTCGTCGAGGTCAATCAGGGCGTCCACTCCTGGGGCGGGATCACCCTGCACGACATCATCAACGACCGCTTCGCCCGCAAGGCGGTCGAGAAGGGCGCCGACGGCATCATCGCCGTCGCCGCCGGCGCCGGCGGCCATGCCGGGCGGCTCTCGCCCTTCGCCCTCATCCAGGAGATTCGCGACTGGTTCGACGGGCCGCTGATCCTGTCCGGCGCGATCGCCACCGGCCGGGCGATCCTCGCCGCCCAGGCGATGGGCGCCGACCTCGGCTATATCGGCTCGCCGTTCATCGCCACCGAGGAGGCCAATGCCGCCGACGCCTACAAGCAGGGCATCGTCGACGGCCGCGCCGACGACATCGTCTATTCGAGCCTGTTCACCGGCGTCCACGGCAATTACCTCAAGGCCTCGATCGAGCGCGCCGGCCTCGACCCCGCCAACCTCCCCGAAGGCGACATCAAGACGATGGACTTCGGCACCGGCGACGGCTCGAAGGCCAAGGCCTGGCGCGACATCTGGGGCTCGGGCCAGGGCATCGGCGCGATCGACGAAGTGCTCCCGGCCGGGGAGTATGTGGCGCGGCTGATTGCGGAATATGCCGAGGCGAAGGCGGAGCTCGACGTCAAGGCACGTTGCTGACCCCAACCCCGCTCATCCTGAGCAGGGACTGAGCTTGGAAGGCCGTATCAAAGGACCATTCCGAAGCCTTGCGTCCTTCGATATCCCGGTTCGACAAGCTCACCGGCTACTCAGGATGAGCGGGGCCCGCCGGGTCGTCGCTCCCAGCGCCAGACCAGGCCGTCCTCCGGGTCCTCGACCGGGCCGGCGAAGGCGAAGCCGTTGCGCCTGAGCGCCTTGTTCGAGGCGTTCTCCTCAGACAGCGTGTGGGCGATCGGCAGCACGCCCGCCCGATCCGCGATCGCCGCCAGCAGCGCGATCATCGCGCCGGCATGGCCGCGCCCTTCGAAGGCGGGGAAGGTCATGTAGGCGAGCTCAGCCTCGCCGGCCTCGGTCGGCGCGGACTTAAAGGCGCAGATGCCGATCGCCTGCCCGTTTTGCCGCGCCAGATAGGAGCCCCAGGGCGCCGGGCGCGGGTCCCTGGTGAGCAGCGACACCGTCTGTTCGAGCATCTCGCGCGCGGGCCCCTCGTCGCCGCCGAAGGCGGGCGCCAGCTCGGCGGCGAAGCGGGCCGGATCGGTGTCGGCTGCGATCGGCTCCAGCCGGAGCGTCACGCGGCCTTCTTGAGATGGCGGCGGCCGAGCAATTCGGCGATCTGGACCGCGTTCAGCGCGGCGCCCTTCCTGAGATTGTCGGAGACGCACCACAGCGACAGGCCGTTATCGACGGTCGGGTCCTCGCGCACCCGGCTGACGAACGTGGCATAGTCGCCGACGCATTCGACCGGGGTGACGTAGCCGCCGTCCTCGCGCTTGTCGACGAGCATCACCCCCGGCGCCTCGCGCAGGATCGCCTGCGCCTGCGCCGCCGAAATCTCCTTCTCGAACTCGATGTTGATCGCTTCGGAATGGCCGACGAAGACGGGGACGCGGACGCAGGTCGCGCTGACCTTGATCTTCGGATCGAGGATCTTCTTGGTCTCGACGACCAGCTTCCATTCCTCGCTGGTCGAGCCGTCGTCGAGGAAGTCGCCGGCATGGGGGATGACGTTGAACGCGATCTGCTTGGGGAAGACCGAGGCTTCCGCGGAATCGCCGACGAAGATGTTGCGGCTCTGCTCGAACAGCTCGTCCATCCCCTTCTTGCCGGCGCCGGACACCGACTGGTAGGTGGCGACGACGACCCGCCTGATCACGGCGGCGTCGTGCAGCGGCTTCAGCGCGACCACCATCTGCGCCGTCGAGCAATTGGGGTTGGCGATGATGTTGCGCCTGGCGTAGCCGTCGATCGCCTGCGGGTTCACCTCGGGCACGATCAGGGGCACGTCCGGATCCATCCGGAAATAGGAGCTGTTGTCGATCGCCGTGCAGCCGGCGGCCGCGGCGATCGGCGCGTATTGCTTCGACACCGCCCCGCCGGCCGAGAACAAGGCGATGTCCCAGCCGGCGAAATCGAAATGCTCGATGTTGCGGACCTTCAGCTCCTGCCCGCTATCGCCGAAGTCGATGACGTCGCCGGTCGAGCGCGGCGAGGCGACCGCGGCGATCTCGTCGATCGGGAATTGGCGCTCGGCGAGGATGTTGAGCATCTCCCGCCCGACATTGCCGGTCGCGCCGACCACGACCACCCGGTAGCCCATCTCTCTATCTCTCCACTGTGTCGGCGCCTGCTATCGCATGCGCGGCGCGAAATCGATATGGAATGCATCCGGGCGCGCGCAAGGAGGGGGCGATGAAGCAGGCGGGCTGGTTGCTGATCGCCGCGCTCGCTTTGCTCGGCGCGCTTGCGCTGAAGGGCGCGCTGCTGCCCGCGCCGGCGCCGCGGGCGGCGACCGGCCCGATCGAGTTCGACGCGAATCGCGCGGCGGCGCGGCTCGCCCGGATCCTCGGCGACCAGCGCCCGCACCCGGTCGACAGCGTTGCCGGCGACGCCGTGCGCGGCCGGCTGATGGCGGAAATGCGCACCGTCGGCCTCGCTCCGCGGATCACCGACGATTTCGCCTGCAACGGCTTCGCCCGCAATCGCAACGTCAGCTGCGCCCGGGTTCGCAACCTGGTGGCGACGATCGGGCGGACGGACGGCCGCCTGCCTCATCTGCTGCTCGTCTCGCACTACGATTCCACCTTCGCCGGGCCCGGCGCAGCCGACGACGGCATCGGCGTCGCCGCCATGCTGGAGATCGCCGAGGCGCTGCGCGGGCTGCGGCTCCGCGGCGCGGTCACCTTTCTGTTCGACGAGGGCGAGGAGACGGGCCTGCTGGGCGCCCGCGCCTTTCTCGAGCGCGACCCGCTGGCGGGCCGAATCGGCCAGCTCGTCAATCTCGAGGCGCGCGGAGTCACCGGCCCCGCCATCATGTTCGAGACCAGCCGGCCGAACGGGCCGGCCATCGCCGCCTTCACCAGCCCCCGTCCCGTGGCCAATTCGCTGTCGACCGACCTTTATCGGCTGATCCCCAATTCGACCGACGTCGCCGTGTTCGAGGAACGGCCCTGGACGATTCTCAACTTCGCGGTGATCGGCAACGAGACGCGCTATCACAGCGGCGGCGATACGCTCGCTGCGCTGGACCGGCGCAGCCTTCAGCATCTGGGCGATTCGGCGCTCGCGGTCGTGGTCGACGCGGCGGCAGGCCCCACTCCGGCGGCGGCCGCGGGCGAGCGGCTCTACATGGATTTCCTGGGCAGCGGCCTGATCGTCATGCCGCTGGCATTCGGGCTGGTGCTGCTCGGCGTGCTGCTGCTCTTCTTCCTCGTCGAGTGCTGGCGGCGTCAGGCGCTCGGCCGGCCGCTGCTGGCGATGGCGGCGGCGTTCGCCGGGTCGGCGGCGCTCGCCTTTGCCGGCCATTCCATCGTTCAACTGCTGCGCCCGGGCGACTATTGGCGCGCTTATCCCTGGGTCACGACCACCGCCGTCTACGCCTGCGCGATCGCCGCCGGCGTCGCCGCATTGCTGCTGCTCGCCGGCACCGCCGAGCGCACCCGCCTGCGCGCCGCATTCTGGCTGTTCTTCCTGGCGCTGGGAGCCGCGATCTGCCTCGTGGCGCCGGGCGCGGCCATCTACTTCCTGCTGCCGCCGGGTATCGCCGCGATCGGGATGGCGCCCAGCCGGCGCTTCACCTGGGGCGACCGGGCCGGCGCCATCGCCGCGGCGATCCTCCTCTTCCTCACCTTCGGCCCCGCATTGGCGCTGTTCGAGCAGCTGATGAACGACGATCCGCAATGGATTTTCGCGCCGCTCGGCGCGGCGATGCTGCTGCCGGCACTGATCGAGTTGCGGCCGCTGCTCGGGCGGGTGCGGACAATCTTCGTGGTCGCCGGCGCGCTCGATCTCGCCTTGCTGGGCTGGATCGCCGCCGGTCTCACGCCCGCCTACAGCGCCGAGCGCAAGCAGCTGTTCACCATCGAATATGTCTGGGACCAGGACGCGCGCGCGGGCCGCTTCGCGATCAACAATGACGGCGCGCCGGTGCCCTACGCCGCCGCCTGGGAGCGGGTCGAGATGCCCTATGCCACGCGCCGCCGCTGGGCGGCGCCGGCGCCGGCGGTTCCGGTCGCCGCGCCTGCCGTGACCCTGATCGGCGAGATGCGAACGCCCGCCGGCCGCCGCCTGCGCCTGCGGCTCGCGCCGAACGGAGCCGAGAGCGTCGCCCTGATCGCGCCCGCCGAGGCCCGGCTGCAAGCGGCCGGCGGCGCCGGCTTCCTGCGCCGGTTCGGACGCGGCCAGGCCGACGACAAATATTATGTCCGCTGCGTCGGGCGCGCCTGCGAGGGCGCGATCATCGACCTGGTGATCGGCAACGCCCGGCCAGTGGACTTCACCATCGTCGGCACGCGCAGCGGCCTGCCGCCCGCCGCCGCACCGCTGCTTCGCGCCCGCCCGGCGAACGCGCAGGCCCAATATGGCCCCGACGCGACGATTGCGATCGGCCATGCGCGGTTCTAATTGGAACTAAGTGGCTGATCTCTTTCAGAACGAGCCGGTGCCGCAGGCTGCACCGGCGGCGCCGGGCGACAATGCGCCGCTCGCCGACCGGCTGCGCCCGCAGAAACTCGACGAGGTCGTCGGCCAGGAGCATCTGACCGGGCCGGACGGCGCCATCGCCCGGCAAGTGGCGGCGGGCAAGCTCGCCTCGATGATCCTGTGGGGACCGCCCGGCACCGGCAAGACGACGATCGCGCGGCTGCTCGCCGATGCGGTCGGCATGCGCTTCGTCGCCATTTCGGCGGTTTTCTCGGGCGTCGCCGACCTCAAGAAGGTGTTCGCCGAGGCGCGCGACTTCGCGAAGATCGGCCGGCAGACCCTGCTGTTCGTGGACGAAATCCACCGCTTCAACCGCGCCCAGCAGGACGGCTTCCTGCCCTATGTCGAGGACGGCACCGTCGTCCTGGTCGGCGCGACCACCGAAAATCCGAGCTTCGAGCTGAACGCGGCTCTGCTTTCGCGCGCCCAGGTGCTGATCCTCAACCGGCTCGATACGGCGGCCTTGGGCAAATTGCTCGACCGCGCCGAGGCGCTGATCGGGCGGTCGCTGCCGCTGACCCCGGCGGCGCGCGACGCGCTGGTCGCGACCGCGGACGGCGACGGCCGCTTCGTCCTCAACCAGGCCGAGACCCTGTTCTCGATCGAGGTCGAGGCGCCGCTCGGTCCGGCCGAGCTCGCCGCCCTCCTCCATCGCCGGGTCGCCGTCTACGACAAGGACCGCGAGGGCCATTACAACCTCATCTCGGCGCTGCACAAAGCGATCCGCGGCTCCGATCCGCAGGCGGCGCTCTACTATCTCGCCCGGATGCTGACCGCGGGCGAGGAGCCGCTCTACCTGCTCCGCCGCCTCACCCGCGCCGCGAGCGAGGATATCGGCCTCGCCGACCCCAACGCGCTCGTCCAGTGCATCGCCGCCAAGGACACTTACGATTTCCTCGGCTCGCCCGAGGGCGAGCTGGCGATCGTCCAGGCCTGCCTCTACCTCGCCACCGCGCCCAAATCGAACGCCGCCTACAAGGCGATGGGCGCCGCCTGGCGCTCGGCGCGGGAGACCGGCTCGCTGATGCCGCCCAAGAACATCCTCAACGCGCCGACCAAGCTGATGAAGCAGATCGGCTACGGCAAGGATTATCAATATGATCACGACGCCGAGGGCGGCTTTTCGGGCGACAATTACTGGCCCGAGGAGATGAAGCCGGAGACTTTCTACACGCCGACCGATCGCGGCTTCGAGAAACGCGTCGCCGAGCGCATCGCCTGGTGGGAGGAGCAAAGGAAGGCGAAAGGCGATGGCTGAGCCGATCGACAGCTGGGAAAAAGCGGTCGCCTTCGCGCTGACCCTGCCCGGCACCGAATTGTCGACCAGCTACGGCAAGCCCGCGGTCAAGGTGAACGGCCGCGCCTTCCTCTACACCGGTCATGAGGCCAGGACCTCGTTCGGCGTCGGCATCGACATGGACAGCGTCGAGATCCTCAAGGAGACCGATCCCGACACCTTCTGGCTGACGCCCCATTACGAAGGCTGGCCGGCGGTGCTGATCCGTTACGACAGCACCGATCCCGAGCGCGTCCGCTCGGTGATCGAGCGCTCGCGCGACTGGACCGCCGCCAAGCCCCCGCCGAGGCCGCGGAAGCGGAAGTGACGCGACGCCTACAAGTTGTCCAACGGCCCCACAGCGCCTCTCAGGCGGCTTCCGACCTGGCGCCGAGAAGCGCGTCCCGCAAATTCGCGATAGCTGCCCGAACTTCCTTTCGGGTTGGAAAGCCCTGCCCGCCAACCGCCAGAACTTCACCTTGGGCGGAGAGAAGCCGCCATCTCCACGTGTCACCGGGGTCGCGGTAGATCTGATAGCGAAAACTGGCGCCCTTCCTGCCGAGCTCTTCGCCTTGCGCAAAGGCATAGCTATCGGGATCATTGGCGATGGCCGCTTCGATCTCGGCATCTGTGAGTGCGCGCAAGCGCACCCAATCAGTCCGTGACCCTTCAGATTCCTCGTTCAAACCGATCCTGGTAAGCCTTGCGCTCATTTCGCCTCGCTCGTCTCGCGCTGATCAGGCGCACAATGCCGTCGCGGACCGTATACACGACCGCGACGATAATTTCATCCTCGCCAACCACGCCGAGCGCGGTCGGGCGAGCCTCACCATCAACAATGCGCTCTGCCGCGGGATCCAGAACTTGCCCTGCCCAGATCGCCCGTGCATCGAGGAAGTCAATGCCATGCTTCTCCAGATTGGCGAATCTCTTGTCCTCATCCCACTCGAATTCCATGAACTCGCCTTAGCATGAACTGCCCTCGTTTCACGCGCTTTGCCGCGATCGACTGGTCCGGAGCCAAGGGCAAACGTCACAAGGGCATCGCGATCGCCGTCTGCGCGGCGGGCGAGGCGGCGCCGAAGCTGGTCCGCCCCGGCCATACCTGGTCGCGGACCGAGGTGTTCGACTGGCTGCTGGCCGCCGCGGCGGAGACACCGACCCTGTTCGGCTTCGACTTCAGCTTCGCCCCGCCGATCGCCGACCGCGGCGAATATCTGCCCGGCGAGCCCGGGGTGCCCTCGACGGCGCGGGAGTTCTGGGCCTATGTCGAGAGCCGCTCCGGCGACGAGGACCTCGGCGCCGCCAGCTTCCTCGAGCAGGCGCATCGCCGCCATTTCTATTTCGGCATCGCCGACGGGGTCAAGGCGGAGTTCACGCATTTCCGCCAATGCGACGCCCGGCTGAACGCGCAGGGCGGGCGCAAGACGGCGAGCGCCTATGATGCGATCGGCGCCGCCCAGGTCGCCAAGGCGAGCTTTTCCGGCATGCGGCTGCTTCACCGGCTCGACGGCAAGGTGCCGATCTGGCCGATGGACCCCCTCCCCCACCGCGGCAGCGCCGTCGTCGAGATCTACACCCGCATCTACCTGCGGCGCGCGAAGCTTCGAGGGACCAAGCTGAGATCGAGGGCCGAGCTCAATCGGGCGCTCAACGGGCTCGGCAGCGCGCCGGCGCGGCTGCGCTTCGAGCCGAACGACCACCAGACCGATGCTCTGGTCACGGCGGCGGGCATGCGCGCGCTGGTCGGGGCCGAACCCCGCGCCTTCACCCCCGAAGGCCTGACGCCGGAACTCGCCCGCAGCGAAGGCTGGACTTTCGGCGTCCTATGATCGCTTCAACTTGTGCGCCAAGTCTTCTGATGACATAGTTCGCGGTCGGCCAATTGTTCCAGCAATTCCCGCGCGAAGCCGATTCGGGGGACAAGTTCATGGTTGCCGCGAAGAAAGACAAAGCGTCGGATGGCGGCGAGCCGGAAACAAAAGCCGCTGGCGGCGACCCATCTTGCCCGCCTTCCGCCCAGGACAATTCGGAAGATCCCACGGCTTTTATCCTCAGCCGGGCGCGCAGTGAAGTTCATCTCCTGCTCGACAACATTTCCGCCAATCCGGACGTCACGATCGCGGCGCTGACCGCGCAGGCCGCGCCCAAGGGGCTGCCCGCGAACTGGATCGAGAAGGTCTGCGAGATCACCTGGCCCGGCAAGAGCGCGGAGTCCGATCCGGATGACCTGGCCAGGCAGGCCGCCCTGCTGATCCGGACGCGCGACTATCTCAATGGCCTGGCCAGGCCCGCCAGCGGCGCGACCATCGCGTTCACCCTGATGGTGACGCAGGACATGGATGCCAAGGGGCGCCGCCGGCGCCGCCAGGAAAGCAGCGCGAAGCGCGCGCCATCGCGCACTTCGCTTGCCGGCGAGGCCTATCCGGACCTGGTCGAACGGGCGCGCAGCTTCCGCGACCTGCTGAAATGGACGGTCGTCTTCTCGGCCGTCATTCTGTTCGTGACCCTGTCGATCTCCTGGTATCTGGCCGTGGGGAATGCGGCGCTGGCCGATTTCGGCGCCGCGCGTCTCGCGCTCGACGAGGCCGACATGCGGGTCGGCGCGGCGCAATCCTCGCTGAGCGGTCGGACCGGCCGGATACGGGTGATGGAGCCGTCTGCCCCGCCACCTATGCCGCCAGCCGCGCAACCGGCGCCGAACCGGGCCGGCGCCCCGCAGCAGGCAGCTCCGCCTGCCCCATCGCGGGCCGCGTCGGCCGCGGCGACCGGCACCGGCACCGGCAACTCAGCCCAGCCGGCCGCCCAGCCCGCCACGCCACAACCGCCGGCGCCATCCGTCTCGCCCGCTGCGCCAAGCCCGCAACCCCCGACGCAGGCCCCGAATCTACCGGCTCAGCCGGACGGCTTTGTCTGGGTCAATCCCTGCAGCAGCCACGCCATATCCTATGCCACCTCCGAACTGAGGGACGCCTGCGTGACGCGCAAGGTCCTGGCAGACCGCTTCCTCGCGATAAGAAACGGGCTCGGCACATGGGCGATCGGGGCCAGCCCGGAGACTGCGAGCTGGCTGGCGAACCTGCTCGGCTCGGGCGTGCTGCCCGTGCTTTACGGCTTCCTCGGTGCGATCGCGGCCGTGGTGCGGACCTTGTCCCGCAAGATCAAAGGCAGCCTGCTCAGCCCGCGCGACGTGCAGCTCTCCTTCCAGCAGCTCGCGCTCGGCGCGGTGGTCGGCGCCTGCATCAGCCTGTTCATCGCCGCGCCGGGCGCTGGCGGCAGCGACACCTCGCTGCTCGGGCCGGTCGGCCTGTCGAGCAGCGCCATCGCTTTCGTCGCCGGCTTCGGAGTGGATTCGGTGTTCAAGGCGCTGGAAGCGCTGATCTCGAGGATCTTCAACCTCGCCCCGGCCGGGGCGGGGGCCGGAGCGGAAACCAGATCCGGCACTTGACCGCGCCCGGCAGCGGGGCCGGGATCAGAGCCAGTTGGCGTCGTGCGCCCCGTGCGCGCCGGTGAGCGCGTTGGTCGCCAGCGGGTCTGAAGCCGGAGCGCGCCCGGACCGAAGGCTGGACGTTCGGCGTGCTCTGGCGCATCCTTGGCCGATGTGCTCGAAGGAAGATGGCTGCGGCCCCGACGAAGCGCGGCGGGTCTTTCTCGCGGGCTCCGTCGGCCTCGCGGTGACCGGAATGGCGGCAGGCGCGCTCGCCCAGGAGCCGGCCCCGCCGGCCCCGCCGGCCCCGCCGACGCGGGTGCTCGACGATCCGGGCGCGGTCCACGGCCCGGTCACCTTCACCCATAACGGCCAGCCGGGCATCGGCGGCTATCTCGCGCGGCCGCGCGCCGAGGGCGCCTATCCGGCGGTATTGGTGATCGCCGGCAACCGGATCAGCGAGGAATATATTCCCAACACCTGCGCCGCGCTGGCGCTGGCCGGCTATGTCGGGCTCGCCCCCGACATCTTCCACATCCTTCCGGACAGCGCGCAGACGCTCGACGCCATGCGCGCCGCCGGCGCCAATCACAGCGACAGCGACGTGGTGGGCGACGTCCAGGCCGGGATTGAATATCTGCGCGCCCAGCCCTTCGTCCGGCGCGGCGGCATCGGCGCCCTGGGATTTTGCTATGGCGGGCGGATCGCGATGCTGATCGGGGCGCGCTCGCGGGAGGTCGACGCGGTCGTCGCCTACCATCCGGGCCCGGTCACCCAGGAGGAGATCGCCCGCCTATCGGTGCCGGTCCAGCTCCATTGCGGCACCGCCGATCACAATGTCCCGCTCGCCCAGATCCGCGCGCTCGAAGCGATGCTGAGAGCCCAGCACACGCCGGTCGAGCTCCATCTCTACGAGGGCGCCGACCATGGCTTCCTCGCTTACACGCGGCCGCCGCGCTACGATCCGGTGGCCGGCGCCCTCTCCTGGCGGCGGACGATCGCTTTCCTCGCCGGCAAGCTGCGCTGAGCACCGAGGCAAGTTGCGCCCGGCGTTCGGCGCCCGAAAGTCAAGATTGAATTCATCTATTATTCCTGTAAGCTGGCCCGATACCCTCATGCGGAGGCAGAGTTGGCCAAGAGCGGGCAACAAGCCGACATAGGAAATGGGGCTGGCAACGGCGAAGTCGTCGGCCAGAAGAGGAAATTTGACTTAGATGCGATTGCCAAAATCCTGGCCCTTCTCGCCGGGATTACGGCTTCGATATTGGCGATTTCAAGCAACGTGCGGAGCATGATCTTCGGCGGCGGCGAAAAGGGGACGGCGCCAGCAAACGCGGCCGGACCTTCGCCGACCGCTCCGGCCGCGACGCCGCCGCCACCGCCACCGCTACCACGACCACCACCACCGCCCGTCGTGCGCATCGAGACCGCCGGCGGCACGATGGAAATTCCTTCGGCGGGGCCGATCCGGGTCGAGCAACTGCCGCATGGCGGCAGCCGGACGATCGTCTGTCCCGCCGGCTATGCGCTGGAAGGCGACGATTGCATCCCGCCCCCGTCTCAGCCGCCGCGACCGCCTAACCCGCCGCCGCCGCCGCTGCCGCCGCCGCCGACTTGTCCCGATTGCGCGCCGCCGCCGCCGATCCCAACGCCGTGCGCGTCCGGCCCGTTCATCGTGTTTTTCGACTGGGACCGGGACCAGATCACGCCGCAGGCGGCGGCGATCCTCGACAATGCCGCGGCCGCCTATCAGGCCTGCGGCCCGACCCGAATCTGGGTCGGGGGTCACGCCGACCGGTCGGGCCCGGCCGATTACAATGTCGGTCTATCGCAGGCGCGCGCGGACGGCGTCCGCGCCCATCTCGCCGGTCAGGGCATCGCGGACGATCTGATCGCGACCCGGGCGTTCGGCGAGTCACGGCCGCTGGTCGAGACCTCGGACGGCGTTCGCGAGCCGCAGAACCGGCGCGTCGAGGTGACCTTCGGCCCGGCCGCGGGCTGGTAGCGAAGCTAGAGCCAGTTGGCGTCGTGATCGCGGTGGGCGTCGGTCAGCGCGTTCTGGAAGAAGCGGTCGTAATATTCGAGGTCGACATTGTGGATCTGGAGCCAGATCCCGGGCACGTGGATCGCGTCGGTATGGGCCGGGAAGCGGCCGTGGGTCTTGTAGATATATTCGCAGATGTCGCGGCAGCATTCGATCACGTCCGATGAATAATCGCTCGCTTCCCGGAGATATTCCTTGCCGAAATCGTCCTTGTAGATCCGCGCGAACGTCGCCTCGTCCTTGTAGATGCCCTGCGGCCCGAACTTTTCGGCGATGACCGCGTCGAGGGCGGCCGACATCGTCTCGTAATAAGGCGGGCAGCTGCCCTTGATCAGGATCTCGCCCTTGTGGCGGAGGCCGACCGGATGGGCGCGAAGATTGCCGTGAAACGGCGGCACCTGCCAGCGGAAGAAGTCGGCGAGCTTCCATTTCGGGGTGACGAAATCGAAGCCGAGCATCGGCCCGTATTGCTTGGTGAACTTGGGGTCGCCGAGCATCACCGGCGGTGAGATCGCGCCGTGGATCCAGGCGCCGAGCCCCATCCCGTCGGCGATCAGGAACAGGGTCTGGACCAGCAGATCCGCCTCGATCTGGGTGCGCATCGAGGCGATCGAGCCCAGCGGCAGCTTGATGTCCTTGTTCAGGAAGCCGTTCTTCATCCACTTCTTGACCCCGGCCGGCTGATAGAGTCTGCGGTCGTCGACGATCGTCGGCCGCGCCCCGGCGGGCTGGGTCAGCAAATACATCATGCCGTTGATATATTGGTGGGAAAGGTCGACCACCGGGAACAGGATCGTGGTCCCTTCGAGGTTCGAGAGGAAGCGGTTGGAATCGAGATAGGCGGGGAAGTCGCGATTGCCGTTGGGGACGTCGATGCGGTGGTCGAGCAGCTGCACCTTCGCCTGCCGGGCACGCTCGATCAGCGTCTCCGGCGCGAACGGCTCGCCGGGCGCCGGCGGCAGCTTGCGCAGGAACCAGGTGCCGGCATCGTTGATCATGAAGAAATGGGTGCCCTGGGCATTGTCCGGGCTGCCCGCCGTCCGCCCCGCCATGTTGACGTTGGGCTTGGACATGATCGGCTCGCCGTTGCGCGGATCGTTGAACGGCCGGTCGGGCATGGTAAGGCCGGTGCAGCCGGTGGCGGCGATCAGGATCGCTTCCTCGAGCTCGGTCAGCGGCGCCCGCTTGTTCTGGCTCTTGTAGCTCATCGTCCCGGCCGAGACCTCGCTGCCGCGGCTGACCCGGTGGGTGCGCCGGTGCCAGATCGTTTCCATCAGCGGCCGCTTCAGCAGCGCGTCGAGCCCGGGGTGCGTGTCCGCTCTGGTATCGGTCATTTGATCCTCACAAGTCAGCGACTGGGACGGGCCGCCACGGCGCGAAGGCGGTGCCCTCGCGCGGCAGCATCGATGCGAGCTCGGGGCAGTGGCGCAGGATCACGCTGGTCATGTTGTTCTGCTCGATCCAGTCCATCCCGACGGGCGAGTAGATTTCGGGCCGGAAATCGACGGTCAGGAAGCGGTCGCTCTGCAGCCGGCGCGACGCCATCAGGATGAAGATGCGGAACGCGGTGTCCGAGAAGCCGAAGCCCGCCGGCACCGGCTCGGCGAGCAGCCCGATCACGGTATCGACCTGGTCGATGTCCTTGTAGAGGTCGCGCATGATCCGCACCGATTCCGGATCGTCGCTCAGCTCCTCCCAATGCTTGATGCGCGACTTGTGGAGGCCGGTGCGGAAGCCGTTGTAGCGCGGCACGCCGCGCATCCGGGTGCGGACCAGATCGACCACGGCGAGGTCGATCCGCTCCTTTTCCCCGCCGACGCCCTCGCCGGTGCGGACGAAGTTGCGCAGCGAATGCGGGAAATTGTGCAGCACGATCGCGCCGGGGTGCGAGATGCCGAACGAATAGAGCGCGTCGTCGAGGCCGAGCCTGCGCATCTCGTCGTCGGTGTTCTTGCCCTGGATCTCGAGGAAGGTCTTGTCGCAGATCCGGCGGCCGCTGCGATGACAGTAAAAGACGTAATCGTCGGGGATCAGCGGGTGGAGCCGGTAGACGGTCGCGAAATCCTCGGTCAGGCAATAGGGCGCGCCGCCATGGTCGGGCTTGGTCTTCGGGATGCCGACGCTCGAATCCATGTCCATCAGCCACAGGCCGAGCTTGGTCAGCCAGGCGTCCGAGGGCGGGCCGTACCAATTGTTCTTGAGGGCGACGTCGATCGCCTTGGTGCCGAGGATCGCCGGCGTCCATTCGACGGTGTGGATCTTGGCGATCAGCGCGGAGACGACCAGCCGCGCGGTATGATAGATCTGTTCCTCCGGCCACAGCGGATAATTGCGCTTCAGCTCGTCGCACAGCACATTGTGCTCGCGCGCGAACAGGGTCTGGAGCGCGGAGATGCCGAGCCACCAGCTCTGGTTGAAGCCGGTCATCGCCATGCCGTCGACATCCTCGGGCAGACAGCCCTTGTCGTCGAGCCTGATCTTGGCGCCCTTGCCGCCGTCCTTCCCGTCCTCGCGCAGGCCGTAGGCCTTCTGCTTGTCGGAGCCGTAAATCTCCGATCCGTCCCACCAGTGCGAGGCCTGGTTGGCGAACAGGCGCTGGGTGCCGTCGGCCGCGTCCCCGTCCGCCGCCTTGTTGCCGGCGATCCGCATCTCGCGCTCCGGGGCGCCGTCGACCGTGTTGCGCCACTCGGGGAAATTCTCCGGCAGCGGCACCCGGACGTCGTTGACGCCGAGCGCGTTGCGGGCGTGGTCGACCCAGTCGTGGACCTGGAACTGGATCCAGGCGCCGGCCAGATTGTTGAGCGACCGCGCCGGAATGAACGCCTTGCGCGTCATCAGCAGGTCGCTGACCACGACCGGATTGGGCGTGCCGAAGCGCTCCTTCTGATAATCGGCCTTGAGGTTGCGGCCGAACGGCGTGCCGACCGCCCCCATTTCCGGCGCGGAAAGGTCGTTGCAGAAGCCCTCGAAGCTGCGCTGGACCCGCAACTCCTCGTTCGGCGGCGGCGGCGCGACCTTGCGCACCGTCGGCGGCGCGTCGGGCGGGTTGGTGTCAATCAAATTGTCGCGGCGCAGGACGTGCCGGAACATCGCGAGGTTCAGGAGGCTCAGGGTGAGCGGCAGCTTGTCCCAATCGACGAAGCGGTTGACGATCGCATAGGTGGCGCGCGCCAGGCCGCCGAAGATCTTGTTGCGCAGCGGCAGATCGTGGTGCCAGCGCGTCGACTGCCGGTGCCCGGCGCTCGCGTCATAAGCGACCTTGCGGGCGCGATTGAGATTGCCGAGCGGCCTGAACTCCTCGGTCGTGTTCCACGGGTTGAACGCGAAGCCGTCGATCGCCCGGCTGTTCGCCCGGGAGGCGGCGCAGCCGACATCGCCCTTGCTGATGGTGAGGGTGGCGACAGGCACCGGCGGCGATACGTCCGCCTTCCATTCGATCGAGGTGTCCTCGATCGGGGTCTTCTTGCGGTCGACGAAGCGCTGGACGCACAGCTCGAAGACGATGTCGCCGCGGGCGAGCCGCAGCGCGGCCTCCTTGGCGAGATATTCGGGATCGGTCTTCGAAGGATCGGGCGCGGCCGCGGCGCCGGCCTGCGGGCGGATCAGGAAACGCACCGCCTGGTCCGTGCCCCAGCACATCGCGCCGCGGCTCCAATAGGTTTCGAGCGCGACGCTGCGCACCTTGTGCTTGCGCGCCTTCGAGACGTTGGCGAGCATCCGGATCGTCTCGAACAGGCCGACGGTGAAGATCAGCTTCAAGAGCCCCTTCAGCCGCGACAGCGTGCCGCCGGCCGTGGCCAGCGCGAAGGCGACGAACTGGTAGGCGTTGCGGGCGTGCGAGACCGGATAGTTGGTGGCGAGCAGGTCGTGCTGCTCCTTCGGCGAAACCGTGATGCGCAGCGCGATGCCGCGCAGGTCGGGCTTGTAATCGGGCTGGCCGCGATTGGCGGCGTTGGAAATGCGGACCACCGCCGGATAGGCCCTGCCCGGCTGGGCGAAGCCGACCCTGAGATCGTCCGGCAGATCGTCGCGGAAGCGCAGCTCCGCTTCCTCGACCGCCAGCACCGCCTTGACGTGAAGGGCACGCTCGATGCCGCCCACGCCGCGAGCGCGCCTGGCCTTGAGCTGAGCGCGCATCATGTCGGTCGCCAGCCGGTCGAACTCCTTGTGCTCGGCCTCGGCGGAACCGCCGGAATAGGTCTCCCACTGCGTCGCCATCCTCGACCCTCCCCTCGCTCAGCGGCTACTCGCCCCGAAACCTCTTCTCCAGACCTTCGACGAGCGCGGCGATCTTCCCTTCCGGCGACGGGCTGTAGTGCGGGATCGCCCAGCGGGTGATCTTGGCGTCGATCACGCACGGCCGGCCCGAGGCGAGCGCGTCCTTGAACGCCTGCTCGAACTCGTCCTCGTCCTCGACGCGATAGCCGTTGGCGCCGCACGCTTTGGCGTAAGCGGCGAAATCCGGATTCTCGAATTCGACGAGGCCGGAATCGTGGAATTCGGAGAGCTGATAGAGCTTGATCAGCTTGAACTGGTTGTCGTTGAAGATGACCCAGATGACCGGGATGTCGTGCTCGACGGCAGTCATCAGCTCGAAGCCGGCCAGCTGATAGCAGCCGTCGCCGCAGCCGACGATGACCGGCCGGTGCGGATTGGCGACCTTGACCCCGATCGCGCCGTTGGTGTGCCCGGCCATCGGCCCGAACTCGCCCGCCTTGCGGAAATTCTGTCCCTCCTCGAGCTCGACATAATAGCCGAGCCAGCACAGATGCGCGCCGGCATCGGCGAGCAGGATCGCATCCTCGGGAAGCAGCCGGCCGATGATCTGCGCCATCCGGCCGGGATGGATGTCCATCGGAACCCCGATGATCTTGCGCGCCTCATAGTCGCGGCCGTCGACCTGGGCGGGCGGGCGCGGGCCGACCTGCGGCTCGAGCGCCTGGCTGATCGCGCGCACGGCGAGCGTCGCGTCGGAAACCAGGGCATGATCGGCCTTGTAGGCCTTGTCGATCTCCATCTCGGAGATGTTGACGTGGATCAGCAGCTTGCCGTCGAACAGCTTCTCCCAATAGTTGAAGGTCGCATGCTGGTTGAAGGCGTTGCCGATCGCCAGCACCACGTCCGCATCCATGAACGCCTTCCACGCGCTCGCATGGCCGCTGTCGCAGAACACGCCGATCGACAGCGGGTGGTTTTCGGAGACGATGCCCTTGCCGTCGAGGGTGGTGACGAGCGGGATCTGGAAACGCTCGATCAGATGGCGAACGGCGGCGCCGGCGCCGCTGCGAATGGCGCCGAAGCCGACCAGGGCGACGACCGACTTGCCGGCGTTGATCGCCTTGGCGAGAACCGCCGCGATTTCGTCGACCCGGGCCGGGTCGGGCCGAACCTGCGCGATGTCGAGGCGAAGGTCGCGATAATTGGTGACCTGGTGGTCCTTGTGGGCGAGGTTGCCGGGGATCGAGATGTGGACCGGGCCCGGCCGGCCCTCATAGGCGCAGTTCACCGCCGCCTCGAGCACGTCCATCGTGTCGGCGACGTCGGTCAGGTGCCAGCTCTTCTTGCAGCACGCCTCGAACATCTTGCGCGAATCGGGCGTCCGGTTGCAGCCGGAGGTCTCGTTGAGCGAGCCCTTGCACTCCCATTCGGCATTGGCATAGCCGGTGATCGCCAGCACCGGATAGGAATCGGACATCGCCTGGCCGAGCCCGTTGAAGAAGTTGAACGCGCCCGGCCCGGCCGTCGCCCAGCAGACGCCGAGCTTGTTCGAATACATCGCATAGCCGCAGGCCATGAACGAGGCGGCCTGCTCGTGGCGGGTGATGATGCCGCGGATCTTCTTGGATTCGTGCAGCGCCATCATCATTCCGGCGGCGGTCTCGCCGGCGCCGCCGAAGGCCGCATCGACGCCGATGCTCTCAAGTCCCTTTACGATCGCCTCATAGACGCGCATCGGCGGGCCCCCCTTGGCCGGGTCCCGGCAATTTGCGGGACACCAATAGCTAGCGCAGCCGCCACGGACGCGCAAATAGACTCTGGAATAATGCCGGAGAAATCTGGTCCGATTTCAATGCAATATGCGGGTTCCCGCCCAATTTGACCGGGATCGTTTTCCAAACGCCTTGTAAGATGCTGGCAGCGCGCCGAAAAATCGGCGATCCCTCTGCCGCGGCCCGGGGGCCGGGCCCGCTCCGCACATGGGCTGGACGTTGGCGGTTCGTTAGACCATTTTGGCGTAGGCGCGCGCGGCCGGGTTAGCTCAGCTGGTAGAGCAACCGCCTTGTAAGCGGTAGGTCGTCGGTTCGAGTCCGACACCCGGC